>Ga0105049_10000024_pt1 | contig 135744 bp, 112 predicted proteins | sample MAT06_FD_78087 | JGI IMG/M metagenome (GOLD analysis project Ga0105049, IMG submission 78087) | Freshwater microbial communities from Lake Fryxell liftoff mats and glacier meltwater in Antarctica - MAT-06 | ecosystem: Environmental > Aquatic > Freshwater > Ice > Liftoff microbial mat | place...
GGAGTTACGGAGTTACGGAATTACGGAATTACTGAATTACTGAATTACTGAATTACGAGAATGATTACACCAACAACGGCAACAGCAGCTCCGAGCACTGTTCTCCAATGGAGGGTTTCTTTATGAACAATGCGGGTGATGCCCATAACAACAAAGGGCACAAGTGAAAAAATTGTTTGAGCTACTGCTACATCCAAACGTGACGCAGCCACAAGTGACAACGTAACGCCAATGATAGGACCGAACAGCGTACCAAAATACATAGCGCGTGCGCCGATACGATCTCGAAAAGCTTCTTTTATGGGGCGATGTGGTGCCCGGCGTATTATGTCTAGCGCATACGTAGTGAGAAAACCAATACTCATGCGCATAAACGTGGCGTGAAATGGGGATACATTGCCCCCATCGGCCTGAAGGCCAACTTTGGCAAGGACTAGGCCTGAGCCCTGGCATATTGCTCCTCCAATGGCCAAGAGCACGCCCGTAGAGAATGCACCGTAGCCCTCGCGCGACACTTCAGTGCGTTCCTCAACGGAACTCATGGCATACATTACGCCAGCAATGGAAAGCCCCATTCCGCATAGATGCCGAAGTGTAAGTTGTTCGCCAAGAATGAAATATGCAGTGATGGCTGCGGCTGCTGGCGCAGCAGTACTGAGAACACTTTGCCTACGTGCACCAAGAATGCGTAGTGATGTAAAGCCAAAGAGATCCCCGATTGCCAATCCAACAACGCCGCTGATGCCAAGCCATATCCATTGGTTGCTGCTGGCAATAGTGAATATGGCCCACGGCCATACCTGCATAGTAACGCAGGCCAGAATGAAACTAGCGCCCACGGCCAGCAATAGGCGGACCTTATTAAGCAGGCCAGGATCTATGCGCCGCGAAGCACTAAGGAACTCAAGAGTTCCGAACGACCAAGAAAACAACGTGCCACAGGCGGCTAAGAGGCCAATAAACATCTACATGTTAAGAAAATGAAATAGGGAGCGTTGCCATCCATGCTATCGCGCCAACCAATAAAGTTGTGCTGACGACAACTACCCATTTCTTTATGCCAACATCTTGGAAGTTGCTGCTGATTGCGCCAAAGTACATTACCGATGCAAACATCACGGTCAACAAAACATAGTCGTCCGAATGCGTATTGGATTCTTGGGCACGTTCCATGTATCTGTCGTATTCAAAATCTAAACTGTCGGCCTTGGCAACATCTACCAAAACATATTCTTTCATCGCAAACGGATGTGGCGGTGCTGAACGGTCAACAAACGGATTGGTAGCAAGCCAGGCGTCTATAGCACGATGAAGCCGCGGCGGCATTCTGTTGTGATAAAACAGTGCTATGGAATCATGATGAAGAAGCCGGGCTTCAACGAACGATGTAAAAAGTTCTACGTCTAAAGAGTGCTGTTGATTTACCTCTGTCCTCAAAAACGAGGATTGGCGATTGAATGCAGCAGCTTCGTGCATTTTAAACTCTTGTAAGCCACTCCAAACATGTGATTGATAGGCGCACCAGGCGACTGACACCGTTGCGAGCGTAATAATAACGGTAGTAAGTGTTTCGAGCAGTTTATGCGATTTCTCTGGTACATCCATTAGACCTCCCGTGGTGGACATAAAAAAAGAAGGGGGCGCATGCGCGCCCCCTATCAATTACCTGCTTTTCTTCTTATGGCGATTCTTGCGAAGCCGCTTCTTGCGCTTGTGTGTGGCCATTTTATGGCGCTTGCGCTTTTTTCCGCATGGCATGTGAACCTCGTCTGTTACTGTGAGAGAATTTGTTTTTGTTGTTACGTTTTAGTTCCGAGTTGTTTAATCGCCATCGAAGCCCGCTTGCCCAAATCTGATGCTGGATCAGCGTCTCTGCAACGCTTGAACCACTTCAGTGCCTCGTCAAACTTCTGCTGTTGAGCAAACATTACGGCAAGATTAAGCGTTGCAGTCTGATTCTTAGGATCGGCCTTTACAACATCAACAAGTACCGCCATTCCGTCTTCTTGTTTACCAGTTTCAAACAATGAATACGCATAATCGATGCGTACGTCTGTTCTGTTTGGTGCGATGCTGTCAAGAAACAATCGATAATACCTCGTTGCCTTTTCAAATTGCCCAAGATCATAGCTGATGTTTGCAGAAGAGAGAACTAACATGCTGTCTAGCGGCCTCGCCTTTAGAGAATCTTCTAACGTGGCCAATAAGTTGTTCATCGTCTCCTGCCGTTGCGTCGTGCTTTGTTGTCTGCTCGTTTCGGCTGCTCGCTCCTGGGCAAGCCCCTTTCCTTTTTCAATGTCTTTGCCAATTATGTAACGAGTGTAGGCATACGAGCCACCACCAACCACGGCCACAACACAAACGGCCAGAATTACAACTTTTGTATTCATTTGCCAGTTGTTGTCTTGTCAGCAGCATCACGCAAACGGTTGTGAACCTTTTCTTGGAATTCAGAGCTCACCTTGAATGCAGGAATAAACCGTTCTTCAAGAGGTACCGGATCTCCAGTACGAGGGTTGCGGGCCATGCGAGGCTTTCGACTTTTGACACTGAATACACCGAAGCCCCGAAGTTCGATTCGGTTGCCTCCAGCAAGAGCATCAATGATGCTCAGAAGTAGCCCATCAACAACTGCCTTGGTCTCAAGCTTTGTAAGCCCGGTCTCGCTGGCAATCTTATCGACGATGTCGGCTTTCGTTACATTCAACGTGGCCTCATGGTCTGCGGTACAATACTCAACGTGTGATTGCGTACCCTTAGCGTGCCTTCACATTAAAAGTACGGAAGGCAAACATACGAAAGCCCCTTATTCTGAACAACCTTAGCCACATGCAACGGCTAAGAATTCCTATCTTTGTTGCTTCGGAAGCTATGGAGGAAGTTTGACTTGGATTGAACAACTGGCCGCATCGCAGGATCAGCAGCTGCAGCAGATGCTTCGGGACACCGGTAGGTTGCCGAATCATGTGGCTATAATTATGGACGGAAATGGACGCTGGGCTCAACAGCGAGGCAAGGCGCGCGTTGAAGGCCATCGTGAGGGCATGGAGAGTGTGCGTTCGGCTGTGAAAACGTCCTCCCAGCTCGGTATTGGCTATCTAACGTTGTACGCCTTTTCGATAGAGAATTGGAAGAGGCCAGTACCGGAAGTGCGTTTTTTGATGTCACTTCTCGAGTCTTACCTTCGCAAGGAGGTAGGCGAGCTCCACGCCAACGACGTCCGGGTCCGGACTATTGGCAAGACAAATGCGCTGCCGAAGTCTGTTCAACGGATTCTCACCGAGTCCATCGAGAAAACAGCTGAGAATAAGGGGCTTACCCTAACGCTTGCCCTGAGTTATGGTTCCAGATGGGATATCCTGCGAGCCATCCAGGTGCTTGCCATGGACGTTAGGCGTGGCAAAATCTCACCTGAAGATCTCACGGAAGAAACAATTGGCGAGTATCTTCAGACCTCATTTATGCCAGATCCCGACCTGATCGTTAGAACCAGTGGCGAGGTGAGACTTAGCAACTTCCTCCTGTGGGAAGCGGCGTATGCCGAGTTATACATCACGGACGGTCTGTGGCCGGAATTCAGGACGGAAGGCCTGTATCGTGCTCTTACGGACTATGTGATGCGTGAACGCCGGTTTGGGAAAATTTCTTCCCAAGTCCAAGGCGCAGAACCAAACCAATCGATGTCCACCCTGGAACGGATCCTGCATGCGCTCAAATAGGGGGCTCGCGGCACTCGTTGCACTTGTTGTATTGGTCCTATCCGTTGCCCTGGTGCCTGCTCAGCAGCAACAGGCGCGGTATCCGATTATTGCTGGTATTACGGTTGATGGTCTTACCGAAGGTGCAGATATGCAGACGGTGATATCGTACTCGGGTCTTCGCGTAGGCCAAGAAGCACGGCCAGACGACTTGGTTATGGCCGTTAGGAACCTCTGGAACCGCCGAACCTTTAAGGACGTACGCATAGAGCGCGAACGTGAAACTGCGCTCGGCGTTTTCCTCGTGATTCGGGTATCTCAGATGCCGAGAATTAGAAAGATTCTCACCGTTGGGAACGACGAACTGTCTACAGACGAAATCATGAAAGCAGCGGATAAACGCAATGGGGAGATACTCTCTCCATATGATGAATACCTCGTTCGCCAGGCCGTTAAAAAGCTCTATACAAAAGAAGGGTTGCTTTTTGCCAAGGTTACTACCAAGCTGATCTCGGCCGACTCGATGAACTACTTCGACCTTGAGATATCGGTGGCGGAAGGGGCTGAGTTTAACGTGGCAACGATCGATTTTGTGGGTAACACAATCTATTCCGACAAAGATTTGGCCTCAGCATTCTCCGATACAAAAACCAAGAATTGGTTTGAGGTATGGTCATCTTCAAAATTCGATATTGAAAAGTATAATGAGGACAAGAAGCTTCTACAGGAATGGTTCTACGAACATGGACTGCTTGATGCTGAAATCCTTGGTGATACGATTATATATGACGAAGAGCTGCTTACCGTTACAATTCAAATCAGAATAAAAGAAGGCAAGCCAGTTACTGTCCGCAATATTTCGTTTGCTGGAAATACAATCTACACGATGCCGATGCTTCTAGCACGCCTGCGTATTGATCGGGGCGAACCATACAACCAGAAGAAATTCAACGACAATCTTTTTGTAAATCAGGATCAATCAGATGTTACGTCTTTGTATGCCGATAATGGATATTTGGGGGCGCGATTAGACCCTGAGATTATTCGAATAGGTGAGGACAGTGTTGATATTATCATTCGCGTTGTAGAAGGTGAACAATACACCATCCGCCGAGTTGAGATTGTTGGCAATACAAAAACACGCGATCGCGTTATTCGGCGTGAATTGTTCTTCAGACCTGGCGACTATTTCAACCGCTCAGCCCTAATCAGAAGTATCCGTGGTCTGGGTGTGCTTAACTTTTTCAATCCTGAAACACTCAAGCCAGATGTTATCCCAGTGGATAAGACCAAGGTAGACGTGCAGATGAAAGTTGACGAACGATCAACAGATACATTCAACGCATCTGTTGGATTTGCCGGCGCCTTTGGACTAACGGGATCAATCGGTGTAACGCTCAATAATTTTGATATTAGCGAGCCATTTCGTGGTGGTGCTGGCCAGGTGCTGTCCTTCCAGTGGGAATTCGGTCAGGCCTCTCGTTTGCAAACGTTTCAGATTTCGTTTACCGAACCCTGGCTATTTGGTCAACCAACATCTATCGGTTTTAACCTGTACGACACCCGTCAGAACTTTAACATTAGCGTTCGCAGAACGGGTATGGCCGTTAATGTTGGTAGGCGTTTTCGTTTTCCGGATGACTATTTCCGCGGTGATTGGAGTACAACGTTTGAGCGTATCGAATCGAACACTGCATCGCTATTCTCTCGTGCTGGTATCAACACGGCATTTACACTTGCTCAAACGATCTCTCGCACCAGCTACGATAACATTGTTTTTCCAACATCGGGTTCGCGATTTGCTCTTACGATGAGAGCGGCACTCGGTGCCCTAAGTCTTGGAACAACCGATTTTGGTAAGATCGGATTTACGTTCGACATGGTAAACCCGCTGCTTTCCATCAATGGCTACCCCCGTTTGGTGATGTTCCTCGGAACGGAACTGGGCTTTGTTGATGGGATGAAGCAGGACACCACGATTCCTCCACAGGAACTCTTTTACATGGGCGGTAACGGTTTAGGGGGCTTTGCGATAACGCCGCTGCGCGGGTATCGTGACAACTCCATTGGTCCACTTTCTCCGAGTGGTCAAAACCTTGGTGGGCGTATGCAGGCCCGTATCGTAGCCGAGCTCCGCTTTGCTCTGGCACTCAGCCCCTTCCCAATCTATTTGCTTAGTTTTGCCGAAGCAGGAAACGTTTGGGCTAACCTTAGAACAGCTGATCCGTTTGGGCTAAACCGAGCCGCTGGATTTGGTATGCGGCTTCTGCTTCAACCCATTGGATTACTAGGATTTGATGTTGGCTATGGCTTCGATCCCGATCCATTTACGGGTCAGACCTCAGGTTGGCGTTTCCACTTCCAGTTTGGCCGATGATTCTAAAAAAATTAACGATTCAATTATGTCACCCAATGTTTTCACGAATGGACCTCGTATGATTCAACGCATTTGCGCCCTCCTCGTTTTCACCGTTCTTGCTGCATCTATTGCAAGCGCACAGAACTATAAGATCGGTGTTGTTAGTGCCGAAGTAATCCTCAAAGAACTGCCAGAAGCTCTCGCTGCCAGCAAGTTGATAGAAGAATCTGGACTCAAGATTCGTGACACGCTTCAAATGATGCAGAAAGAGTTCGAGGCACGCATCGAAAGTTACCGCAAGCAAGAAGCAATGATGACTGCCGAAGGCAAACGCAAAGAGGAAGAATCACTCAATGCATTACGTACACGTTTCCTGCAGTACCAAGAGGAAAAACTTGGCAATACTGGTGAGGTTGCTCGGATGCGAGAGGTTCTGCTACAGCCTATCCGCGCCAAAGTAAATGAAGCAATCGCGGCGGTTGCAAAAGAAGAAAAGCTCAACATGGTACTCGATAAGGTTGCAGGGCTTGTTCTCTACAATGAAGACAAGGCAGACATTACGTACAAGGTTCTTGATCGTATGAAGAGAGGCAATAACTGAAACGTCCAATGTTGAAGTGGCTCACCTTTTTAACCAGCTTTGTATGCCTTGTGCTTGCGCAATCTGCGTTTGCACAAAAGATAGGATATGTCTCAACAGACGCTATCCGTGTACAATTCGAGCCAAATAAACAGGCAGAAGAGCGCCTCAATTCATACGTAGAAGAGTGGAAGGCCGAGATGGCTCAGCGCCAGCGCGATATTGAAGAACTTGAACTTGAGATTAAGAAGAACCGACTCATCTGGAGCGACCAAGAGCGCCAAGTAAAAGAAAAAGAAGTCAACGATAAGCGTATCGACCGTGACCAATATGCTCGAATGAAATTTGAGCCAGGTGGGGAACACGACCAACAAGCCGAGGCCCTCTTCAAGGCAGTTTGGAATAAAATCTATTTTTCCATTCAGAAGGTCAGCGTCACCGAGGGGTATGACATAGTTTGGGACAAGAGTGTTCAGCCACTTGTCTATGTAAATGCGAAGTACGACATCACCGTAAAGGTTATGAAGGAACTTGGTATCGATGCAGATGAACTCGAACGCAAACAAAAAGAAGTGGTAGACTCAGATCCACGTAACAAACGCGTTGAAGAGAGCCGTAAACGTAAGTCCCGTAAGTCAACCGTAGATAGCACGCAGAATCCCGACGTTACGCCACCTCCGGCAACAACAGACACTACCAATCCTAAGGCGCCGGTTATAATGCCTAGTGGTCTCATGCCCAACGGTCTGCCACCAAATGGAGAAATGCCTGGTGGTGGCCCGGGCCGAAGTCTGCCTCCTCCTACCCCAATTCCAGCAGATACAACCAAAAAGGAAGACGTACCCAGATGACGCCGTTTAAATCGTATACGGTTGCAGATCTTGCACTTCGTGTTAACGGCGTTGTTGGCGGAGATGGGGCATGCATCATCCACGGGCTCAATAAAATTGATAGCGCTGGAGAGCACGAAATCACGTTCCTATCGAACGAGGCGTACGTTAAGTTCCTTGGAATTACGAAGGCCTCATGTGTTCTCGTTCGACGTGAGCATACAGAAGAGGTCCGGGCTGCATCTCACATCGTTGTGGAAGATCCGTACAAAGCATTTGTAATCTTGATGCAGGATTTCTTTCCAAGCAATTCAATGCCGCCAGGAGTGCGCTCAACATCGGCTACAATCGACCCGCTCGCAACAATCCACCCTCTGGCCTCGATAGGTCCGGGTTGTGTTGTGGGAAAAAACTGCGTGCTTGGCGCTAACGTCCAACTCGTTGCAAACGTTGTACTCTATCCTGAAACTACCATCGGCGAATCTTCCGTGTTACACAGTAACGTTACGTGTTATTCTTCCACGGTAATAGGTGAACATTGCATCATTCACGCTGGAGCGGTGATTGGTTCGGATGGATTTGGATTCCTCGAGGAACCTAACAAGTCGTTCATCAAAATTCCTCAAGTTGGATCTGTTCGTATTGGCAATAACGTTGAGGTTGGAGCAAATACAACTATCGACCGCGCAGCCGTAGGTGAAACCGTTATCGGTGATGGTGTAAAACTCGACAATCTGGTGCACATCGCACACGGTGTACATGTTGGTGAACACACCGCGATTGCGGCACAAACAGGGGTTTCTGGGAGCACAACGCTTGGAAAGCGCAATCGCCTAGCTGGACAGGTCGGAATTGTTGGACACATTACTACAACTGATGATGTAGTGGTTTACTCCCAGTCTGGCGTTAGTAAAAACGTAACCCAGCCGGGCATTTATTTTGGCACTCCCATCAAAGACCACCTAACGGCACTTCGTATTGAAGCGGCAATCCGCCAACTCCCAACAGCACTTCAAGAGCTCCGTGATGTGCAACGTGAGCTTTCAGAACTCAAAGACAAAACAACTCCATGAACAGTAAACAAAAGACGGTTGCTGCAGAAGTTACGATGGATGGTGTAGGATTGCATACCGGGAACCTTACGTCTATGACGTTCCGTCCAGCTGCCGAGAATACTGGATATCGATTTATCCGTACGGACGTTGCCGGGTCTACTGAGATTCCAGCTATTGTTGATAACGTAGTTGATATTTCTCGCGGAACAACCATTGCCGTTGGAGATGCCCGCGTTCATACAGTGGAGCACGTACTTGCAGCAATGGTAGGCATGGGAGTAGACAACTGCATTATCGAACTGTCAAACAATGAGCCCCCTGTAGGCGATGGCTCCTCGCTGCCCTATGTTGAGATGATTCAGCGCGTAGGCCTCGTTGATCAAACCCATGACCGACAAGAACTTGTGGTGGAGGCCCCAATCAGGTACCTCGACGAAGCGCGAGGTACTGAAATTGTTGCCCTGCCAAATGACAAGTACCGAGTGACCGTGATGGTTGACTATAAGAATCCCGCGCTGGGGAGTCAGCATACTGGACTCTTTGACCTCGACACTGAGTTTGTTACGGAATTTGCGCCCGCCCGCACCTTTTGTTTCTTGCACGAAGTAGAAGCATTGTATGCACAAGGGCTTATTCAAGGGGGCAATCTTGATAACGCCATCGTTATCGTGGACAAGGAAATGTCTGATGAAGAACTCCGTGCAACACTTGCTGTAATGGGCATTCATGGGAATGCTGTTATTGGAACCAATGGTATTCTGAATAACAAGGATCTTCGCTTTAAGAACGAGCCCGCACGGCACAAGCTTCTAGATATGATTGGCGATTTTGCTCTTATAGGGGCGCGCCTAAGAGCACAGGTTTTAGCCGCGCGTCCGGGTCATGCAGCCAACATCGAGTTTGCTCGTAAGGTGCGCCGGTTATTTGAGAAGCAGCAAAGCGTTAGGCGCTATCAGAAGTCACCAACAGAAGGTGTTGTCTTTGATATCAATGCTATCCTCAAGATGTTGCCACATCGGTACCCGTTCTTGATGGTGGACCGTATTACGGACTACGACCCTGATGCTAGCCGAATAGTAGGTGTAAAAAATATCACGTTCAACGAACCGCAGTTTATGGGGCATTTTCCTAGTCGGCCCATCTTCCCGGGCGTGTTGATTATGGAGGCAATGGCACAAACAGGTTGCTTGTTGTTGATGTCCAAAGGTGTAGACCCAGAAACTAAGCTGGTACTCTTCACTGGAATGAACAATGTGAAGTTTCGTAAAGAAGTAGTGCCCGGTGATCAGTTGGTGATGGAACTTGAGATGACGCGGTTTAGATTTAATATTTGTCAGCTTGTAGGTAAGGCCTACGTTGCTGGTGTGCTTGTTGCAGAAGCAGAACTCCAAGCAGCTGTTGTCAACCGTGAGGTGCCCTCATGATTCACTCTACGGCGGTAGTCTCTCCAAAAGCACGCATCGCTGAGAATGTTACTATTGGCCCGTTCTGTGTAGTGGAGGACGATGTTGAAATCGGTGCAGGCACAGTTCTTATGGGGCATATCTATGTAGATAATGGTGCTCGTATTGGTTCGGACGTTACCATTCATCCTCATGCCGTTATTGCTACTGCACCGCAGGATCTCAAGTATCGCAATGAACATACAGTTGCAATCATCGGCGATCGTACGGTTATCCGTGAGAATGTGACGGTAAACAGGGGCACCGTTTCTAGCGGCAAATCCTCTGTTGGCTCAGACTGTCTAATTATGTCCTATGCCCACGTTGCACATGACTGTGTTGTGGGTAACAATGTGATTATGGCAAATAGCGTGCAACTTGGTGGACATGTGGATGTAGGTGACTGGGCAATTATTGGTGGCCTTACGGGCATCCATCAGTTCTGTAAAATTGGTGCCCATTCTATGATTGGCGCGTGTTCGCGTGTGCTCAAGGATGTACCTCCCTTCACGTTAGTTGGACGAGACCCACTGATCGTGGAAGGCGTAAATATGGTCGGTTTGCGACGCCGTGGGTTTACCGCGGAAACAATCAAAGCTATTGATGAATTCTATGATGTTCTCCTGCGTTCAGGTTATAACAACACTGACGGACTTGCCCGGTACGAAGAAATCACGCCGGTAATTGATGAGGTAGTTTCCTCATGTATATCATTTATTCGCGGGTCTAAACGCGGTATCTATCGTGGCGGTTCAATCAAGTTGTGACGCGCCCCTTACTTGTTGCATTGGTCATCGGCGTTGCCGCACATGTTGCATCGGCTGTTGATGATGGCCCCTTCCCAACACCAATTGCAAATCCGTTAGAAGCACGGATTGGTACAATGGTGCAACCAGCAAAGAAAAGTCTTCGCCTCGATATCGGCGCATCGATTGATATTGGCGAGTTGTATCGTGATAGCACAACGGGCTGGTTGCGGCTAGGTGCAGACTTCATGACGTACACGCGGCTACGATCCGATGGTAGCTTTAAGTTCCCTGTTGAAACAAGCGATTACTACTTTGGTATAAATGGTTCATGGCGTGCTGCAACGATGCCTCTTGAGATGCGACTTCGAGTTGCACATATCTCGTCTCACCTTGTGGACGGATACGCGGATCAGTCCGGAACGTTTGTTACGCAAAAGCCATTTGTGTACTCACGGGAATTTGTCGAAGTCCTTTTTGGCTGGGAGATCGGGGTACTCCGTCCGTATGCTGGTGTAACGTACGTGTGGTCTCGGATACCCAATACGTGCAACCCGTTTATCCCACAGGCAGGAATCGATCTTCGGTATTCTTTAACGCCATCACTCCAACTGCGCGGTGGTTACGATTGGAAGATGTCTGGCATCGATGGAACCTACGCAACTGCACAAGCTGCGCAGGTAGGCGTGTTTGCAGATATGTGGAATGGCAGAGGCATCATGCTGAGCGTGTATGGCTACAATGGTAGGAGCATGCACGGCATGTTCTATAACCAAGCAGATAGCTACCTAGCCGTGGGATTCCAAGTGGTGTGGTAGGGGGCGTTTTACGGCACCACTACAAACGGTATGATTTTTATAGCGCCAGAAATTGTCTCAATCACAGCAAGATATCTCCCGGATGAAACCGCAGGTAGAGACACTGCAATGCTCTGCGTACTCTTGATCTGCCATCTCACATGATCAACACGGGAACCTGCAATCGAGTAGACATCTGCATGCAGCACTTCTTCTCCATAGATGCCGGATATCGTTAGATCTTTTCCGTTTGAGGGATTAGGCAATGCCAATGCCGTATGCTCTGATTCAGAATTCCCAACAGAAGTTGTTTGTTCAAATCCAACATGTGTTACGGCCGTTGTTGTGATTGGACTGCCAACGGGCTGACCATTTCTTGTGATAGACGTAAGAGTCTCCGCGATGTCTAGTAGTATCGTATCGTCCGTTACACGCTGAAACGTTGTGCGCCGCGTTGTGGCCTTGATCACAACATTTGCACCGCTAATCGTAAAGGAATCCGTTGTGTTGCCAAGAATAGTCAAACGCGCCACTTCTTGATATTGATTCTTAGGAAGAATCAACGTACCAAAACCATCATATCTCACTGAGTGTTGCCCAAGCCTACTGCCAACCAATTGCGGAGTTGCGTTTACGCGGAGGGTTGCCTTGTACGCATCGAGAAGCTGGCCGGTGTACACAATCTCAGTAGGGCGCGTATCATATGGGTCCACTACAACGGTCATCTGCGTACGTGGCGTAGTGATTCCAAGAATTTGAAAATATCTACCTACCGCACGAAACAACGTAAGTGTGGTATCCGCCAGTACACCTACTTGGGCCAGCGGATATTGAGCACGAATAGAGTCGGGAAGTTCAGACCTACTTAAATATTGTTGCTTTTCTTGGCCAGTTCCCATGAGATTCCTAAAATCCCAAACAACACCAGCACCAGACGCACCTGGTGAGACATTGGGCGTGGTAACAATTGTCCTAGAAATGTTCTTTGAGGGTGTTGGCAGTGTACGCACATCTAATTTTGGCTGCGCAAATGCGCTAACAAAGGCCAAAGAGGTTATAACAAGGAATGCGAGAATCTGCTTCATGTGTATACGTGCTATGTTCATTGGTTCGATACTTCTCTAGGTGACGCTACTAAACTGCAAACATTAGCAGCATGTAACACCTTGACAAAACCTTTACAACGACTGGAAAAAGGCGGTTAGGGTAATCTGGGCAGGAATCTCAAGCTTCTTACGCAGGCGATGCCGGTACACCTCAACAGTTGGTAGTGCCAGTGAGAGGATCTCAGCAATTTCTTTTGATGACAAGTTGAGTTTGAGCAGACTGGCCATCTTGATTTCAGACGGTGTGAGTGTTGAACAGCGTTCTGCAAGACTACGAAAGAACTGATCGTGGACGTTGTTGAGTTGCTCACTGAAGTTCTTCCAATCCTCTCCCATCCGTCTGTGACCCTCCACCTGGTGGAGTAATGAGCGCAGTTTTGGGACGCGTTCATGGGAAGGGGCTTCTATCGCTCGGGTAAGATCTGAGGCAATAGACGTTAACAATTCGTTTTTTTGGGCAATTGCGATAGCCGACGTGTTTAACTCCCGTTCTTTGCTGTTGAGTTCAAAGGCAAGTCTGTCATTCTGGTGTTCCGTGGCCTCGCGCGCTCGGGTTGAACGCTCAATATCAAGGCGCATCTGAAGTGCCTGCCCATGCCGTGCACGAAGTTGGTCGTCGGCCTTCTTTTGCGCTACCATGTGTATGCGTTCAAACTTAAGCGCATTGTGATAATCCTTCTCTAAGGCAGCAAGGGCTGCTAACTCTCGAGCAACGTTGGCCTGTGCCGAGGCCATGCCAGCCCCATCTGCAATCTTCATTCCGGAAAGAAGGTGCTTTCTAGCCTTTGAAGGGTGCCCCTCACGCAGCTCGATTTCCGCTGTAATCATCTCAATGTCTGTGTGGAGTTGATGGTTGTCTGTATTGCGCGCAATAGACCGCGCCTTTCGTATGTGGGCGCGGGCTAAATCATACTTGGAGCGGTGAATGCTGATCCTAGTAAGAACGTGTAGACATCGAATTGACCTGTCAAGATCTTTAGTTTCTGTGAATATCGCCATTGCATCTTCAGCAAACGTAGCAGCTTGTGCGTAGTGTTTCTTTTCCATGTACAGCTCACTGAGAGCAATCATCGACCTTGCCATCCCAGAGGCATCGTTCATCGAACTCATTACCGTGAGAGATTCGGTTGAAACGGCAAGCGCTCCTGTGAAGTCGCCGCGCGACCGAAGAACCCTACCAAGATTCGCAAGCGTAATGCCTACTCCCATAACGTCCGCGTTTTTCCTGTGTTGTTCCAGTGCCCGTTTGGACCATTCAATTGAGATGTCAGAGTCGCCTACAAACATGTACACATCGGCGATGTTGCCCATCAACCGAGCAATCACCATTGCATCGCCCCTTCGTTCAGAAATCATTAAACACTCGCTGAATGCTTCGAGAGCTTCGGCAGGGTGACTCAATGCAACACGTACTGAACCGATGTTGTTGAGAATCTTGGCAAGAATTTCTTCGTCACCTATCGCCCGAAGAATCATCTCACTTTCTCTGTAATGCTGCAACGCTTCTTCGTGTCTGCCCAGACCGCGCAGAGCAAGCCCCATATTCTGAAGAGCGCGAGACTGACCGGCTTGGTCCTTACGACGGCGGTATTTGGTAAGTGCTTCCTCAAATATTGCAAATGCACCTTCATAATTGTTCTCAGCAAAGAGGCAAATCCCAACCATTCTAAGCGCATGCAGGTCCTTGTCTGCATCCTTCATTTTTTTTGCAATAGATCGCGCCTGCTTCGCTAGCACGATTGCCTCAGGCGGCCGGTCGTACTGAATATCTCTGCAGGCCTGCATATAGATTTCAAACTTTCGTTCGGGGCTCCTGCTGGATGCTAGCTGCCGCTTGAGTTCTTCATCAGTCATACCGCTAATCTAGGTAGTAAAGGTTTTGTAAAGGTGCATCAGAGTTCCAACGCCAATAGGTTGCTTCAAGAAATCAAGTTCATATACCACCTATATCGAGAACGCAATGTTCACTCGTCTGACCCTCGTAATCGCTTTTATAGCCCTTGCCGTGTCCTCGGCATGGTCTGTAGGAGCCCTTTTTGTGCGGCCACTACGGTCGTCCCAGAATTACAACCTCATAACAGGATCACGGTGCAACAACGCGCGTGGAGCAGCTCTTCAGAAACGAGCTCAACCAAAAGGTGAAGGCCACATTCATATCCCCACTGCCGGCTGGCGCCATGATTGTTGACATGGCGTATTGGTTCAATGGAAAGCGATACGTGGCCAGTGTACGGGAGAAGAAAGAGGCGCAGGCGGCCTATGACAGCAAGATTCGTAAAAGTCTCGACCCTGCGTTACTGCAAGAAATAGGTGAAAATGTGTTCAAGCTTAACATCGCACCAATCAATGGTGTGTCTGACGTTCGGTTTGAGCTCACGTATACGGAAATCCTCCCGTATGAGCTCAGTACCAGTACCTACACGCACCTTCTACGTGCAACGGGGCTTTCACCTAAGCCCCTTGAAAGACTCTCAATTCGTGTTGAGGCCAATACTCAGAATACATGGAAGACAATCAACATCCCCTATTATGGTAGCTCAGAAGCAAACAACGTGGTAACGGTATCTCCTAAGCAGCAGGTGTTGACGTTTGGTGACGAGAACTTTATGCCCTCGCGCAACTACGCAGTTGAGCTCACTGTCAACCGCTCTGATGTAGAGATGGCCACGTTAACATATGTGCCCGTGCCATCGGACTCGTTCGGGACCGAGCCATTCTTCCTCTCTTGGGTGCTACCACCAGACGAAAAAAGTAGCGTGATTCCGCGCTCGATTGTTTTTGTTGCAGACGTCTCATCGAGCATGGACGGAACACGCATGGAACAACTCCGTGCAGCGCTCCATGCCTTTTTAGATGGACTTACCACAGCGGACTATTTCAACATCGTAACCTTTAGCACCAATGTCCTTGGTTTCAAAACTGATATCGTTACTGCAAGTCCAGAAAACATTGCTGAAGCTCGCAACTTTATCCGAACGCGCACGGCTCTTGGTCTTACGAACATTTCAGCGGCTCTGCACACCTGTCTTACTCAAACCTACGTTCCGAACACGGCGCAGATGACGGTGTTCTTAACCGATGGAGAACCCTCCTGGGGCGAGGTGCGTGAGGGCGTAATCCTCGATTCTGCTCGAGAGTGGAATCAACAAAATGTTCGGGTGTATCCAATTGCAGTTGGAACCAACCTCAGGCTTACACTCCTCAATAGTCTGGCAAAAAATACGGGTGGATTCGTAACGGTAGTGGAAAGGGAAGACAGCATCAAGGTAGTTGTTGAATCGCATCTCAACCGAATATCACGTCCGCACTTGACCAAGCTTGCACTTTCCTACGGCGCACTTCAAACGATGGATGTATTGCCACAGAATCTACCGAACGTATCGGTGGGTGGAAGGGTTACACAACACGGACGATACATCACTGGCGGCATATTCCCTGTAATCCTAACTGGTGAGTTATTGAACACTCCATTCACACTTACAAAGAGCGTATTGTTTGGCGGCATGGCCACGAACAATCGTGCAGTAGCGCGTTTATGGGCAAGAGCTAAGATTGAAGCACTCCTCGAAGAAATCACCCGCCTTGGTGAACTCAAAGAACTAGTGAATGCCGTGATCGACATATCAATACGCTTTAACATCCTCACCAAATACACCGCGTTGTATGCTGATCCAGATGATCCCAAGAAACCAACCACCATCGAAGAAGAAGAACGTCCGCTCGAGTTCGCAACCATAACTGTATTTCCAAACCCAGCGTTTGATCATGCACGTATTGTGATTCGTATGACTGCGATGGTAACATCAGAACATGTACGCATTACCATCTACGATAAACCTGGACAGCTAGTATACACAATGTATGACGGACCAAGTAGTGAACAACTCCAGCTCGTTTGGGCATGCGAAGACACTATGGGTAGGCACGTTGCACGGGGCATCTACACGGTTGTAGTGGTGATGGGCGGTCAGACGATTTCGTCTTCAATCGTAATTGACTAACCAACAAACATTAAAAGTGCAATTGTGTACACAACTCAGATTCATTTATTCTTGGCCACGTTAGTTGCCTTCATTCTTATAGCAGCCCCGGCGCTTTCTAACGGCATCGTAGAAGCCAATATCAATGGGCGTGCTACTCTCGTAAGCCCCTCGCAAACGCACATACAAACTCGTATTCGCGAGCACATTGCGATAACGGTTACGGAACAGCATTTCCGTTTTAATGATTCAAGCGTCGTCGGAATAGTATATGCCATACCGGTGCCAGAGGCGGTTACCATTACATAAGTTCGCTACCAGATTGGTGCCGCATGGCACACAGCCGTGATACGGGATAACGACACCGCATCGGGTTCTCCTTGTAATTAAGGAGGCACGGCAGGCCAGTCCCGGCTGGTGTCTGCTATTGTGGGCAATAGCGCCTTCTTCTTTTCGTTGCGAGATACGCTCCGAGATAGTCAGGAGGTGTTATTCGAAATCACGACGGTAGAACTCATGCCACTTTCTAGTGGACGGATGCATTATACCCATTCGCTGAATGTTCTTCGGGCTGTGGGCGTATCAAGTTGCACGTGGACTCTGCATGGGCGAAGTGTAGAGGCTATGTATGATGTTGTAGTTACGGGATCCGATGGTATTTCAATATCCGACACAAGTATAGATGCGGTGGACGTAGTAGTGTCAGCAGCCGAAGACCTGGGAGTTTCTTTTGAACAGAATTCAAATGTGTTATCCGCTACGGTCATGAGTAGTAAGTCTGCTAACACGGACGGCTATGCCATCATACGGGTGATACCGCCGGGCAATGTTGGACAAGTGATTCTGCCAAAAAGATTCACCGTTGTTATCGACCGCAGCGGATCGATGGGCACGCAGAAGATGGAGCAAGCAAAAATGTGTGCTCTTTATTGTATTGACCGTCTAAGCCCCCACGACGAGGTGAATGTTGTTGAGTTTAGAGATGTGGTAACATCGCTGTTTATTTCTCCAGTTCAGGCCAGTGCGGGGAATCTTGAATTGTGCCGAGATGCGACAATGCGGCTGAGAAGTGGCGGCGGGACTAATATCACTGGTGCGTTAACCAGTGCACTCTCCGGGTACCGTGACTCCAGCTTGGTAAATGTGATAATCCTACTCACCGATGGTGTAGCAACAATAGACTTTCCAATGCTGCGGGTAGCAAACAAATACAGCGCTCGCGTGTATGTCTTCGGTGTTGGATCGGATGTGAATGAAACAGACATACGTCGTTTGGCTAGTGAGCATAGAGGCCAACTGGAGCTCGTTCAGACTACTCAATTTGTAACACGTCAAATTGCCTTGTTGTATGAACGCATCAAGAACCCCCTTGTAAAAAATCCGTCTCTTTCGTTCTCCCCAAACAATCTCTATGAAATTCTCCCGCTGTCGATACCAGACATCTATGAAGGCGAGCAGCTAACGGTGGCTGGCAGATATCGTTCGGCCGGAAGAATACAAGTCACTCTTGCAGAAACCAGCGTTATTGGTTCTGTAAATGAAGTGTTCGATGTTGATCTTGCTAACGATGATACTACTGCCGCATTTGTTCCAAAGATTGATGAGATTACGTTGATTGGAACTACCTACGGTCTGATTACACAATTCACAAGATTTGAACAAGGACCCAAGCCTGATAATGGAACAACGTCCGTTGAGGCAAACGACGGCCCATTCTCCGTTGTTGCTCTATCGGCATCTCCCAACCCTGTAAAGGAATACACCCAGCTGGTAACGTTCTTCAATCAGCCGCACGCAGATATTCGTTTGCAGATAACAGATCTTGCTGGTAGGACCGTTCTCGAAATTGGAGCTGGTGAATGCCAAACAGGGGAATGGTCATTTAAACTCGTTGCACGTGACGCAATGGGTGCATTTCTACCTTCAGGTGTCTACATACTTCGGATTTCTGCCGGCGACGAGATTCGAACAGTAACTATTCATGTGACTCGCTGACTAACCTGATTCCCAGGTAGTTGCCCAACAGGACCTCCGTTGATCGCCAACGGAGGAGGATAGTCGTATGTAAGTTTGAGCGTACATTCGTAGGTGCCACCAACGGTATTCTTCCATGTAATAGATGACTCTTTTGAGTCTTTATCCCAACTACCTCTGTATGGTGTTGATGTGATCGAAGTGATACTCCCACCTTACTGGATATGCTTTTGCACTCTCTGGCTGTGCATCGGCGCAGGCTGGTACTGCCAAACATGTTGCGAGGATCAATACAATGCCGTGCAGGTTCACAATTCACCTTAGATTGTGCGGACAAATTCGGCTACATATACCATACTTACGCCGTATTTTCGCCACTCAATAGTTCAAAAGCGAACTTTGCCCCCTTCCTATAACCGAAAGCATCATGGGTATTGCATGTGGTATCGTTGGTTTGCCAAACGTTGGTAAGTCTACGCTTTTTAACGCGCTTACGTCGAATGAAGCCGATGCGGCCAATTATCCGTTCTGTACCATCGACCCCAATATTGGCCTTGTAAATGTTCCCGACCCACGGCTAACGAAACTGGTAGCTGTGTATCAAACGGATAGGGAAGTGCCCACAACAGTTGAATTCGTAGACATTGCTGGGCTTGTAAAAGGGGCTTCTAAGGGTGAGGGACTCGGCAATCAGTTCTTAGCAAACATTCGCCAGTGCGACGCCGTGGCACACGTTGTTCGATGTTTCGAAGACGAAAACGTTGTTCACGTGCATGGAGGAGTAGACCCAATTCATGATATCGAAATCATCGAAACGGAGCTTATCCTAAAGGACGTAGACACTGTAGACAAACGCATGCAAACGGTGCATAAAAAGGTACGTGCAAACGACAAAGAGGCCAAGGAAGAGTACGAACTACTCGGTCAGCTTCAAGCCCACCTCGACTCCGGCAAACCTGCTCGTAGCTTTCAAGCAGATGACAACGCACTTGCACAGATTAAGCCAATGCAGTTGCTTACAGATAAACCAGTGATGTATGTAGCTAACACCAACGAAGATGGTGTGATCAATGGCAATAAATATGTAGACGCCGTTAAGGCACGAGCTAAGGAAGAAGGGGCAGTAGTAGTAGCTATCTGTGCTAAGATCGAATCGGAGATTTCCCAGCTTGAACCAGCCGACAGGGAACTTTTTCTTGCAGAATTAAGTATGGCTGAACCAGGCCTTGATCGTGTGATTCGCGAGGCGTATAAGCTTTTAGGGCTGATTACATACTTCACGGCTGGCAAGAAAGAATGTAGGGCTTGGACAGTTCGCAAAAGAAGCACAGCGCCACAGGCTGCTGGTGTTATCCACACGGACTTTGAGAAGGGTTTTATCAGGGCCGAGGTTATGGCTTATGCGGATTGGGAACGCCTTGGGTCTGAACAAGCAGCAAAAGATGCTGGGCTTTACAAAGTTGAAGGAAAGGAATACATTGTTAAGGATGGTGACATTATGTATTTCAGGTTTAACGTATAGGCCACGTAAAACACGCAACAGATCAGAACAAGAGCCAAAGTTTTGGTGTCGATTTTGCAACAAATAGACGAATACGCATTATTGGGAGTTTGGATTATGAAATTGTTTCTACGAAGTCTTCTCATTGTAGCATGTGCTGCATTTTCTCTCACGAGCGTTCTAGCTCAAGATCCACCCAAGGTTCCCACTCGTTGGGGACTGCACCTTGGGCTCAACTACAACCTTGCTGGTGTAGGTTTTGGTTATTGGGCTCAAGATGCCGCACGTCCAGCTGGTCAGTACATTGATTTCGTTGCGAACGACGGTTCTGGAATTGGGCTTTACGGCGGCTTGAATTTTCAAACGGCACTGATGGACGGTTTCCATTTTGGCGCACGACTCTCGTATGATAATCGAAGTCTTTTGGCCAAGGATAATCAATCCTACAAGAAGCCAGATGGCACATTCTTCAGTGATGAATATGCGTTCCATACCAGCTTCGTAAGCCTTGAGCCGTTTGTTAAGCTCTACCTTGGCAAGAGATTCCACCTTACTGGTGGTCTTGGTATGGGTGTGGCGCTGAATCAAACATTCGACTACACGCCTGAAGGTGGCGCAAAACAAGAAGCACTGTCTGTAGGTGGTATTACTGACTCCCTCAAGCACACAATTACGTGGTCGGGATTTGCAGGCATTGGATACGATATCTATCTATCCGAGAACACCACAAAACAACAGTGGATCCTCACGCCGTTTCTCGAAACATCGTACATGGTCAGTCAGCGTGGCGTAGACTTTGCAGACCAGGGATCTTTTGATGATGCTCTCAGTACCGTGACTATCCGAGCAGGTATTTCGCTTGCCTTTGGTGATGCTGACCTTGAAGGCGCGCCAGCAGCCATTGCTTCTACAGTAACACCCACAAAGTTTTTCCGCGTAACGCCACCTGCCGATGGTATCTATTCTAAGCGTAATGAAAAGGCAGGGTTCCCTCTGCGCCCATACGTTTTCATCAACAAGGATGAAACTGAGTACCCAAATCGATATAATAGAATCAGCTCTTCCGATGTCCAACAATTCTCAACAACTTCGGGCTATACGGCTGACGATATTGCCAATGTTGAAGAACGTCCAATCGTTCAAAAGGACATCTACTACAACGTGCTCAATGTAATGGGCTTTAGGTTGAAGAATACGCCTGGCTCGAGCATGGAATTGTATGGGTCTGACCCAGACGGCAAGGACGCAACACCGTATGGCGAAAGCGTAAAGAAATACCTAGTAGACGTTTGGGGAGTAAACCCAAATCAGCTCACTGTTACCAAAGGCGATCCAAATCCAAAATCTGGCTCTGCTGGTACACCAGCCGAAGATGTACCGTTTGCTGTGGAAGAAAACAGACGCGTTCATTTGCGTAAGATGGTTCCCGAGAAAATTGGTACCCGCGTTCCAATTCTCGTAAAGCGTGAAGCTGAGCAAGAGAATCAAGTGTATACAGAGATTACTACAAACGAAAATATTACCTCGTGGCAGGCAACAATCTCTGGTAATGGACAAAAGCGCTCGTATGGTCCATATACGTCTAGATCTGTCTACATGGACCCAACAGGTCTTCTTACGCTAAAGCAGCCATCTGGACAATTCACGATGGAAGTAGTTGCCCGTACCGCTGATGGTAGAACGTTAAGCGACACTGAAACATTCGCCCTTGCTCGTAATTCGAGCGAGGGTACTTCTGAACGATTCCGCTTGAACTTTGAATACGGCGACCCAGATCCTGTGGGCCGTTCAAAGGACTACATAGAGAAAACTGTAGCACCAACGATTAAGAAGAACACACGAGTGTATATCTACGGTCATACAGACAATCTTGGTCTTGATCAGGTAAACAAGGATCTTTCTGAGTCTCGTTCACAAGAAGTAAAGAAAATTCTAGCTGATGCATTAGCAGCTAGGGGTATCACGGGCGTTCGCATCGTTGCTAGAGGCAATGGTGAAAATGATCCGCCGTTCTCAAATGATCTTCCTGAAGGCCGCATGTACAATCGTTGTGTAATCGTAGACGTGGTTCCATAACATTACACCAACAAGCCGTATCTTTAGGCCCTGCCGAGAACCTCTCAGCAGGGCCTTTTTTTTAACTACACGGCATGTATGGCACTCCTCGGTCACGCTTCACGAATCGTCATTGCATCCCAAGATCCATCATCGTCTCGTGGAGCGTGGGAACAACTTGGCTTTGAGGATGCAGGAAGCACGCAAGAAATTTCTCGGCTAACAGATGGGCAGATTCTTCTTTCGCTCATCCAACATGAAGATCCTTCGCCAGGTTTAGCATATTTCGCACCATCACTACAAAGTGTTGCTGATAGAATTCTTGCGGCAGGTCTTCCGTATGAAGGAACACAGTCCACATCGTTATGCCTTACAGGCCCTGGAGATCTCACGATATGGATACACCCTGCCACCACTGAAAATGTTGTTCATCGCACAGGAGAGGGAAGCCCCTTCCTTGGATATTATGATGCCCTAGTGGTTCCTGTAGAAGATGTAGATGCGGCGGCGGTGTGGGCACAGAAGTGTGGCTATTTTATAGCCGACCAGTGGGACGATCCCAATCCGCAGGTTGATGTAACTGATGGGCTGAACGTGATTTCGTTTAGAAAACAAGCCGTTCGTTCTCCCATCCTTCACTACACTGCAGATATGGATAATGATTGGGTGGAATCGATTACAGAAGCATGTGGCGAGATGTTGAAGGTACATCGTGGTGAGAGTGGAAACGTTACGATGGCCGTTATCGGGATGCCTGATGCCTGTATGATATTCATAACCCCAGACGAATATTAACGAAACGAACTCACTTCCTATTCTCTGTTACGAAGCATTATAATGACCCCTTCACTTGTCCTCTTTGATCTCGACGGAACTCTCGTTGATTCACGGCCTGGCATCGTACACTCACTGAGACTGGCACTCGCAGAAGTAGGCGTTTCTGTTCCCGATGATCATGACTTTACGTGGTGCATCGGTGCGTCACTTTGGAAGATCTTTGAACACTATCTCGAAACAACGGAGCGGGTGCGTGTAGAGGCAGCAATTGCTCGCTACCGGCATATCTATCGCGACGGGCCAATGTTTGAATATGATGTCTATGATGGTGTGGTAGAAACACTTCAAGCACTCAAACAGAACAATGTCCGCATCGCAATTGCAACAGCTAAAGTGCACGAATACGCACGTGAGATTGTAGCTGTATCAAGGTTTGCCCCCTACATCGACCACGTGTATGGTTCGGAGCTTGATGGGCGCAATGTGGAAAAGCGCGACCTGTTGCACATGATCGTTCAACAAGAAAAACTACAGCCGGATACGGTGGTTATGGTTGGGGACAGGCATCATGACATCGATGGAGCTCTTGCAAATGGTGTGGCCGCTGTAGGAGTGTTGTATGGTTATGGTTCTCAAGAAGAACTCTCACATGCACATGTAATTGTACCACATGCCTCGTTCCTTGCTCCTGCAATTGCGTCTCTTGAGGCACCTTCGCGTTAACGATACTTTTTTGTGATAGAACCTCTCTATATCCTGCATGGTGCGTTGGGAAGTGCGCACCAATTTGATGCCCTTCAAGAAGCACTCACCGTGCCCTCGGCTGTGCTCACGTTTGTTGGACACGGAAACGTTGCCGACACATGCGATGATTGGTCGGTAGAGCTGTTTTCGAAACAACTTGAAGAAGAACTCCAATCTCGTGATTCATCAACACCGGTTTCTATCTTCGGCTATTCGATGGGTGGGTACGTTGCAATGGACTGTGCACTGCGCAGGCCAGATTTGATCGCTCGGATTGTAACCCTTGGCACCAAATTCGATTGGTCTGTTGAAGGGGCTATGCGTGAAATACAAATGCTCGATCCAGATATGATTCAAAGCAAGGTTCCTGCCTTTGGTGCCGATCTTGCCCGCCGTCACGGCGCGCACAGATGGCGTATTGTGTTGGCAAAAACTGCGGATCTCATGACCCACCTTGGCGCACAACCAACACTTTCACCAGAAAGATGTTCTTCTCTTACAATACCCGTGCGTTATGGTATCGGAGACCGAGACCAAATGGTGTCTGTAGAAGAAACCATACCGTATTACCGTTCATCACCCGGTGCAGAACTACATGTTCTCCCTAATACACGCCACCCAATTGAGCGCGTTTCGCTTGCCGAACTTGTGCGCCACATAGAAACGTTCCTTTGATAGATGCCAGACGCAACCACTACCACCAAGCTCATTAAACAGGCAGCTCTTGACTTGGGCTTCGATGCCGTTGGTATTGCTCGTGCGGAAAGTCTAGACCAAGCCTATGCACATTATGAAGATTGGATTGCGCGTGGTTACCATGGCACGATGGGGTATATGGAACGTAATGGTGAAAGCCGACATAACGTATCGCACATTGTCCCAAACGCTAGAAGCGTAATAGTTGTGGCCCGGAACTATTACACAGCCCACAAACATCCACCTGATGCTGTTGGTAAGGTTGCACGGTATGCATGGGGCGATGACTACCACGAAGTTCTGCCACCGATGCTTGATCAACTCTGCCAGGCAGTGCGTGAACTAGCCCCTGGGTCGGAAACCAAACGGTACACCGATACTGGACCAGTGCTCGAAAAAGAATGGGCCGTACGCGCTGGTATTGGTTGGATGGGGAAGAACGGAAACATCATACGTCGCGACATCGGAAGTTGGTTCTTCCTTGGTGTTATCATCACAACGGCTGAGCTGGACGTAGATGCGCCAATTGAGGACTTCTGTGGGTCCTGCACGGCCTGCTTGGATGTTTGCCCCACCAAGGCCATCGTACAGCCCAAAGTGGTAGATGCCACCAGGTGTATCTCGTACTGGACCATTGAAACTAAGGCAGATGTGGATATCCCTATCCCCATTGTTGATAACATGGACGGTTGGATGTTTGGCTGCGATATCTGCCAAGATGTTTGCCCATGGAACAGATTTCAAACTCCAACAACTGAGAATAGGTTTGAGCCGCGTAACGGGGCTACAGTGTTTGAACCAACCGAGATAGTAGATTTGCAACCCGCACGATTCACCGAGCTGTTTCGTCAAAGCCCCCTGAAAAGACCCAAGCTCGCTGGATTGCAACGAAATGCGAAGGCGCTCCAGCAGCGTGGAAAACCTACCGATAGGCACAACGAAGAACCACCATGACACATACCAACATTGCAATCATTGGCTCCGGACCTGCAGGATTTACCGCCGCACTGTATGCTGGTAGGGCAGCACTCTCTGTTGTGATCTTTGAGGGGGCTCAACCGGGCGGTCAGCTCACCATCACAACCGAAGTAGAAAACTACCCGGGTTTTGAGTACGGAATAATGGGACCAGAAATGATGGAGGTGTTTCGTAAGCAGGCCCACCGTTTTGGTGCAACGTCTCGCTACGAAACAATAACAAACCTTGATGCCTCACAACGCCCCTTCACCCTCACAAATGAACGTGGAGAACAGTGCACAGCTGATGCCGTAATCATTGCAACAGGAGCAACTGCCAAACTCCTTGGTGCAAAGGGCGAAGATCAATACATGGGGTATGGCGTGAGTGCATGTGCAACGTGTGATGGGTTCTTCTTTAAGGGGCTTAACGTATACGTTGTAGGCGGTGGTGATACGGCAATGGAAGAAGCTAACTATTTAACGCGGTTTGCCACTTCAGTTACCGTAGTTCACAGACGTGAAGAATTTCGTGCATCGAAGATCATGGTAGATAGGGTATTGGCCAATGCAAAGATCTCAATCATGCTCAACACAGAAGTGGAAGAATATCTCGGTACAACAAACGACAACGGAATTAGGAAACTTACCCAGTTGCGCCTGCGCAACACCGTAACCAATGAGCAAACGGACGTTCCAGCAGATGGAGCATTTGTTGCAATCGGTCACCAACCCAATACGGCAATCTTTAAGGGTCTCATAGACATGGATGATGTTGGCTACATCATCACACAAGGCAAAGGAACCACCACAAATATTGAAGGTGTGTTTGCCTGTGGCGACGCACAGGATAGCGTCTACCGTCAGGCAATCACCGCCGCCGGCTCAGGATGTATAGCCGCCATTGATGCAGAACGATGGCTGGAACAAAGAGAATAGTTGCAGAATTACAGAGTTATGGGTTACTCCAAAGTGTAGCACCGCAACCTTCCCGAGGTCCTTCGCAAAGCCTCAGGATGACGCTGCTGCTCTCCCCTTCTTTTATGCGTATGCAGCAGCGTCATTCTGAGCAGAGCGAGGGACGTCATTTCGTCATTTCGTAACTCTTCGTCTCCTTACTCTATTATCGTTGACTTCGGCTTGTATTTCCGAATACTCGTAACATCCTTTTGTGCTTCAGCAACCGTCCTGTAGCCCCATAACCTAATGCGGTATGTTGGCGCGCGATTAACAACAACTGGTTCAAAGTACGCTTTGAATCCACGTTGTTCCCATGTGTCGCTCGCTTTGCCAGCTTGTTCTTCGGTAGCAACTTGATCAACGGTTATGGTGTATGGCTGATCATCCGCAGTTAGAGTGCGTGCTTCAACTCTGTTGTTGAGCAAGCGCTGCGCCCCATCGAGTTGGAGATAGTACAAGGGCCTACGGCTGCCGTCGGATCGTAGTGATATCTGCTTCATTTTTACACCGTATGCAACAAGAAAGCTCTGCACAAATTCTGCTCGTTCAAATGCACGGTCATCTACATTGCCTTTCATATCGGGGCTAACATGACCGATGAGTTCGATAGAGATGGAAGAGTCTGACATGAGTTGTTCGGCCAACGATGCAAGGATGGGGTAGAATGCCTGAAGTCCAACTTCGGTAGTGTCACCAAACGTTGCAACGATGGCAGGGGAAGCCCTGTAGGTACGGGGCTTTAGCGGAAGCAACAATGAGTCATACAACACAGGTGAGGAAGAGTCGCCCTCAAACCGCACTTTGAGCCACACGTCTTCACATTGTGCAGAAGACACTACGTTCTGCATCACTGAAACATTGAGTACATGTTTTGATGCATACAAGATCTCACGTATGATAGAACCAACTGTTCCAATGGCATCTTCGTTAATCGAATACAGTTTGCCACCAGTTGCCGCCGAGAGATACCGAAACGGATAGGCGCGTGATGATTGACCAACACGAATGATGTACACCGACGCGTTTAGTTCTGCTGCACGGCGTACCACATCTGCAGTAGATGCCGTAACCGATGCGTTATCATCACTTGTAGTTATCACAACAAGTACACGTCCCTGCTTTTGGTCGGATAACATTGCTAGACCAGAGAGGCAGGCGCTGTATAATGCCGTAAGTCCATCGGCGGCTGGCACAGCGTTGGGATTGCATTTATCCGTTGCGGCAATCGCGGGAAGCAACGGCGATAGTTCTAGCACGTCATGGTCAAAGAGCACAACGCCAATGCTGTCACGCCCAGCAACGTCGGGAAGGACGTCGCGCAGAGACCGTACAACGTCGCGAGCTACCGTGCCCGCCATCATGGAGTTATCGCACATAACAACGGCTGAAGTGTGTGGACTAGACGCCGTCCACAATTGTTCTTCAACGCTTGTTGCAGGTGTGCGTGTAGGGGCTTGGCCTCTACATCCAATATCAGCAGAGAAGTTTCCTGTTGTTGGCTTCCACCTAACCTGGTTGCCTGTTGAGTCTAAAAGTAGAATTCTAAGATTCACCGAGCCGTCTGATGAGCCCCTTGCCCCTATCACTCGCATCGTAGATGGGCGTGCCGATGCGTCGGGTGTAACACCACGCATGTAGCTACTCTTTACATCCGAGCGAAGTAACGGCTGAGGACCAGTTGAAACGTCTTCCTGTGCATGCACGTGGATACAAGGGTAGACCAATGTTACCAGTGCGAGGAAGCCAAAGAATAGAGGCAGTCGGTTGTTGTTCATGTCATGCGTCTGTGGGTGCAGCGTCCGCCATGGTTAATTCAAACGACATTCTACTATTATCATCGCGGTATATAACCACGGTGTCGCTTGTACGAACTTCCGCACCAAGCACTTATAATGCAAGCGGGTAGGCCAGATATCGCAGAATCACTTGGTATCCGTAGATTGTGGTATTCGGTTACACGACAATAGGAAGATGTATGGATCCCACCCTTCGGCTGGTTATCATCATCATACAGAGTTATCTCATCGGCGCAATTCCCAACGCTCTTATTATTGGTAAGCGGTTCTTTGGCATAGACGTGCGTACGGAAGGCAGTGGGAACATGGGAAGCACCAATGTTTTTAGAACGTTGGGGTGGAAGGCCGGAGTGGTTGTGCAGGTGCTTGACATAGCAAAGGGGCTGGTTGCCGTTTTGCTTGTTGCGTATTTCTTTGATTCTACGATGCCCTTTGTAAATAGAACGCCGTTTGAAGATGAAACAGTTGTTCGTGTAATTGCTGGTATATCTGCTGTTCTTGGTCACATGTGGAGCCCCTTTGCAGGATTTAAGGGTGGTAAAGGAATGAACACTTCGTTTGGTCTGCTCATTGCCGTTGCCCCAGTAGAAGTTTCTGTGGGCCTTGGCATTTTCTTGCTCATCCTTTTTGCTTCTGGCTACGTTTCTCTTGGCTCTATTGCAGCGGCTGTGATTATCCCAAGCACCATGGCTTTTAGATATAACGTACTCGGTGTTTCCATTGAGGGATATCATACGTTGGTGTTCTTCCTTATTTCACTTTCGGTGTTGGTGATCTACGCGCACAGATCAAACGTAATGAGACTACTAGCGGGAACAGAAAGCCGTTTCCAAAAGCTAATGCTCTTTAAGCGGCCCAGGCAGGACTGACCATGCGCATAGGCATCATCGGTGCGGGTGCATGGGGCACTGCACTCGCGTCTATTGCCGCCGAGAATGGGCACCACGTGCAGATATGGGCCCGTGAGTCCCAAGTGGTAGCGTCGATAAACGCTTTGCACCGCAACGAAACCTTCCTCCCCGGTGCAATGCTTCCCGAAACGGTGGTAGCAACGATGGATATAGCACAACTTGCGGGTAGCTACCTGATTCTCAACGCCACTCCAACTCAGTATGTGCGTACTACGGTAACCAATGATGTTGTTCGCAATGCAATCGTTGTAAACGTTGCTAAAGGTATTGAGATAGGCACGCACCTACGCGTTTCCGAGATCCTTGCACAAGTTGCTCCTTCGATGTCTGCCTATGCCGTTCTCTCTGGTCCAAGCCATGCCGAAGAAGTTATCCTACGTATGCCTACCACGGTTGTATGTGCATCTGATGCTATCGAAGTAGCGCGCACCATTCAGTTGGCATTTTCTACGGCCACATTCCGTGTATACTCAAGCGATGACGTTGTTGGAGTAGAGGTATGTGGTGCACTGAAGAATGTTATAGCCATTGCAGCAGGAATCGTTGATGGACTTGGCCTAGGTGATAATACAAAAGCGGCACTTATTACGCGTGGGCTTGCAGAGATTGCCCGCCTCGGCGTTGCATTAGGGGCAGAACAGCAGACGTTTTTTGGTCTTGCCGGCCTCGGCGATTTATTCGTGACCTGTGCATCAAGGCACTCTCGCAACCGCAGCGTAGGCGAACAAATTGGCAAGGGGGCTTCCCTCACTTCGATCCTTGCCACCATGAACGCCGTAGCAGAAGGTGTTTCTACAACAAAGGCAGCATTAGAACTTGCAGAATCAGTTGGTATTGAACTGCCGATTACGCAAAAGGTTGCAGAGATTTTGTTTGATGAAGTTGATCCCCGTAAAGTAATTCGCGAGCTCATGCTGAGACCAACGAAGTATGAGTGAGGAAGAGCCCACGTCATTCCGTCATTTCGTCATCTCCTGACAACCGGCGCACCTTGAGTTCTGCTTGTTCAAGAAAGTCTCGGCATTGTTGTGCAAGCCCCATACCTTCTTCGTAGATCTTTAATTGTTCGTCAATCGAGAGTTCGCCACGGTCCAACAACAAGGCGATTTCTTCTAAACGTTTGAGTTTTTCTTCAAGAGTTTGTTCTTCTGATTTCTTAGCCATCGGTACGGTCTTTCGGAAGGTATGAACGTTGTGGAAGGATGGTGCTGATGTGCATTTCGCTTGATTCTGTTTGACGATGTAATCGTATGGTGTCGCCAGCATGTAGTACATCAGCTCCGGTTAAAACATGCCCGCCTCTTTCAACAACTGCATAGCCCCTTCTCAGCGGAGCAAGCGGGTGGAGGGAAGCACAGAGTGCAACGGTATGGGCGATACGCTGGCGGATCATTGAAACATGATGCCCCACGGATGAACCGTATCGTGTGGTGAGTTCGTCTACGCGCTGACCTCGCAGGTGTATACGCTCGGTGATACGCCGAGCAGCCCGGCCATCAACAAAACTCTCGGCCGTTTCGTGTAGACTGCTTACCACGTTGATCATGATGCGCACAATGGATCTACGCATTTCTTCAATACCAAGTAACAGATCCTCTGCCGTTATTGGTGTAACAAGCACGGCTGCTGCCGTTGGCGTCTCAGCACGTTTGTCGGCAACAAAGTCTGCAATGGTGAAGTCCGTCTCGTGGCCAACAGCGGAAATCACTGGGATGGCAGAGTTGTAAACGGCGTCGGCAACTTCTTCGGTGTTAAAACACCAAAGGTCTTCGATTGACCCACCACCTCTGCCGATAATAATCACGTCAACATGTGCTCTGTTGAGTTCAACAATGGCGCGTGCAATGTCTACCCCAGCCCCGTCCCCCTGAACAAGCGTTGGACGGAAAACTACATCCAGCAATGGGAAGCGTCGGCTAATCGTGGAAAGCATGTCCTGCAGCGCTGCTCCTGTTTGGGACGTAGCGATGCCAACGGAACGCGGCCTGCGGGGGAGTGGACGTTTGCGTTCTTCATTGAAATAACCGCGGGCCCTGAGCGATTCTTTGAGCTTCTCAAATGCGATGTGCAGATCGCCAATCCCCTCGGGGCGCATCGCCACACAGTCTATCTGGTACTTGCCCTGTGCAGGATATACGCTGAGTTTCCCACGCACAACAACGCGCATCCCGTCCTCCGGACGGAACGTAAGTGTGCGGCTGCGCCACATAACGGCACCAATCTGGGCATTGGCATCTTTGAGGGTAAAATAACGGTGACCCGATGTATGGTGTTTGAAGTTGGAAATCTCTCCCAAAACCACAACATCGCCAATGCCTTCCTCAAGGAGCCCCTTGATGGCATATGTCAGTTCTGAGACGCTTACTGGCTGTTCTGTCATGGTACAAAGATCGACATTCCCAGCATCCCGTACATTTGTGGTATGGTAGGTTTTGGATTCGACGTGCATCGCCTCTCAGAAGGGGAGTCGCTCGTCCTGGCTGGGGTTACGATCCCATCAACAATTGGCACCGTTGCTCACAGCGATGGTGACGTACTTCTTCATGCGTTGGTTGATGCACTCCTAGGCGCCCTTGCGCTTGGAGACATCGGCGAACATTTCCCCGATACGGATGAGCGATGGAAGGGGGCGCCAAGTTCTGTCTTTGTGGAACATGCCGTACAACTGATCACAGCTCATGCCTGCCACATCGTTAATGTGGATTGTACGCTTGTGTTAGAATCCCCAAAGATTCTCCCGTACAAAACCGAGATGCGCCAGAACATTGCAACACTTTGTGCCCTGGCAATCGAACGTGTTGCGGTTAAAGCCACAACAAGTGAGCGCATCGGATATGTTGGACGCAAGGAAGGAGTTCACGCATGGGTTATTTGTGAGGTGCAGCCGGGATGAAGGTTGTTTGTTTCATCGTATGCGCATTGCTATGTCAGGTGATGATGTGGGCTGATTCGGGGGAACCTGTGTCTTTCCATCAGGCCAGACAGTGGAAGGGGCGCATCCAACCAAATGAAACCGTTAGAGACAAGATGATTATTGTCTCGCCACGTCCAGCGTGGACGTCAACAACGCCCTCCGTTGTTGTTACCGATACGCGTGGTGTGGTGCTTGCTCAAGGGTTCCATGGGAAGGACGTGCGCAGCGCTATGTATTGGGCCGGAGGAATGCTTGTTGTGTCTGTTGAAAACAACCGCATTGTTTTGTCCCTCACCGATGAGCTGCTTTCTCGCCCACGGATGTGGGCCGTTTCTGCAGCCATTGCCACAGAGGTTACGCCCCATACACATGTAGAGCTCCAGGGCAATGCGGACCAATCGCTTGCAGTATTGCGTATCGGAGATGCTGTACTTGCTCTACGCGTTAACGGCAATCAGCTTGAACAAACAATACTTGAGCAAAATGTTTTTGCTGTACGCGTTCTTAAGGGGCTAGGCAGATCTCGAATTGCAATTGCATATACAATTGGTGAATCGGCGTTTCTGAGCGTTGTGGATGTAGATCTGCAAGCAATTGCTTCAACAAATGTTCCAGCCTCGGAACAGGCGCGCATTGAACAGGTTGGTCCCAATGTGGTGATGCTCTCTACGGTGGAGGGGGCTAGTGGCACTGTATTGTCGCTTCTACAACCCACGCCGTTCTCAGTAGGAACAAGATCAATTCCAATTGATAGACGGTTGGTGTGTCCTGTGTGGGTGCCTACTGGAATGGTGTTGGCCATGCTTACAACACGCAATGGTAGACCGGAGTTGGTGGTGGTTCCGGCAAACGAGGCAACAGATGTTCTGCCTGCCGGTACGATGATTCCCGGCGACTATGGCTCTCCTGAGGCGGTGCTGGCACATGGAGACACGGTTGTAATCGCCTTTAGTGGTGGACTCGTAACGATGTTGATAAATGGAACGATTCTCTCGCGCGATGCGATGCCACTTCAGATGGGTGAAAACGCACAGTGTAGTGCGCAAGGTGATGTGCTGCTGATTTCTTCCACAACGTCGTCCATGATGTTTGTGAGTAGCCCACATCCGTTCTGGTTTTTCATGCGATTTATTGACACGGTGTTGCGTTTTGTAGTGCCTCTGATTCTCGTGGTGCTGTTGGGTATTTTCTGGCTGATGTATCAACGTCAGCGTAGGTTCTTTGCAGCGATGATCGACATTCCAGGTGCCGGCCTGGTGTTCTTGCTCGATGCAAATGGGAGACTCCTGCGCACCAACGATAGAGCCGGCAAACTCCTGCGTATAAATAAGAGCGTGCCGATGAGGCGGTTGTTCCGCTCGTATACGCAGCGAAGTGGACTAGAAGCCCTCACACAGTTTCTTGCCCAAGTGCAGTCTTCACGGGCCGCGCTGTCAGAAAAAATCGTCGTTAGTGAGTCCAACGAACAACGTGAATACGTGTTTACTTCTGTGCCCCTTGTAGGCCTCTTAGGCCGATCTGTAGGGTCGATAATAACGGGAGTAGACATTACCGAAGCACTGGAACGTAGGCGACTAGTAAACTGGGCCCAGCTTGCACATGACATGCAGACAAATCTGTCAACTATCCGGCTGAATGCCGAACAATTGGGTGACGATGGTGACCCTCGAAATACGGAACGCCGACGTAGAATATTATTCCAATCGGGCGTTCTTATCCAGCGCGTGAGAGACCTGGTAAGTGTTGGTAGGTCGGAAGATATAACGCGTATTGCCGTCCATAGCGCAGAGATGTGTACGGAAATCCGACACGAGTTTGATCCCGTGATGTTTCCGCATGTAACGTTCTCGATGAAGCTGCGTGGAACGATGATGCAAGCTGATAGACTAAAGCTGTCGCGCGCAATTCGTAATGCAGTTGAAAATGCTATAAAATCGCTACGCGGTAAGGCCGGTACTGTTGAGATTGCAACCTGGTTCGACCGTTCAAATGTATTTGTGCGTGTAAGCGACACAGGGGTAGGTATGGATGCTGAGACCCTTTCAAACATGATGAAGCCGTATTTTACATCAGCAAAAGATGGATCAGGTGCCGGCATCGGAACGATGATCATGCAACACGTGATGAACCTGCATGGTGGTTCGCTGCGGGTTACAAGCGAGCCCGGAATTGGTACGCAGGTGATCTTCCGTATCCCTATTGGAGATCAAATGTGACGAGGGAAGAACAACTAGGTATGGTAGGCAAAAAGCTCTTGGCCCTAGACTATGGCGAGCGCCGTATCGGTGTTGCTGTGTGCGATTCTATGCATATCGTGGTTTCAACACGTCCAATTATTGATAATACTCCCGACGTTCTGGAAAAGGTAGTCGAGAGCTGTACCAAGGACCAGATTGAAGTGATTATTGTGGGCGTCCCCCGGCATCATGATGACCGAAGCACACAAATCATCAAACGAATACTGGAATTTGTCACTCAATTGCGTCTGCATACGTCATTGCCTGTGTTCGAGGCCGATGAAGCATTCTCAACCAAAGAAGCCAGGCAGATCATGATTGCAAATGGAACAAAGAAAAAGAAGCGTCAAACCAAGGGCGTTAAGGACCAAGTAGCTGCTGCTGTAATTCTTCGTGATGTGATCGAAGAAATCCGCTCCAATACACCTCAACAGTTATGAGCATTAAAACTCTTCTTCTCATGGTCTTTGTGGTATCCACCACACTAGCACTAAACGCGCAAACCCAACAAACGATCAAGAATAGGTCAATGCTCATTGACTATGGAGATCGTTTCTACGCTGATGCATACGTGGTGCCACAGGAAGACAAGGACTCAGCAACAATTGTGGTGTTCTTCAGGATGGCCAACGACTTTCTAAGTTTTACAAAGGTGTCGCGGGCTAGTGAGGTAGGGGGTAATTTTGTTGCAGACATGAACGTTAGCATTGAACTACGTGATACTCTTGGCGTAATCCGGCAGCGACTTAAATGGAAAGATGTTGCGTATACCAACAGCTTTGATGAAACGAGTAACAAGAGCGAATTCCATTACGGTTGGCAGAGGATGTCAGTAGGTCCGGGTACCTATGTGATCACACTCGAAATATTGTCGCAAAAAGAAAGCTCGCAGAAGAAACTCAAACTTCTGCCTGTTTCATTTACACCCAAAAGACCCACCAGGCAGCTTACTCCGCCTGTGTTTGGAGAGCCGATTACTGTAAACGGGCGGGATATGACTCGGCTGTTTGTGTTCAACGGAAACCTTCCATTTGGTCCGAACAATGGTAGAATGATGTTCCTTGTTGGGGACACGGTGCCAACTGACTACAACTACACAATCTCCATGTTGCCATGGGAGCCCCGTGACATACGGTGGTGGTCCGTTAGCGAAATTCAAGGTGAAGTGCGGTCTCAGCGGAACAGGTTCCCACGTGTGTCTACGTCCTCAACATCGGATGCAGCACTGCTTGACATGACAACCCTGCCAGTGCCTATGAGACCAATTGCAACGGTTCAAATTGATATCCCAATGTCGGCCATGGTTCCTGGCCGCTACCAACTGAAACTTGTTGGCAACAACTCGCCAGATACCATCACAATGCGTTTTCAAATCGTGTGGGAAATGATGCCTTTTTCCTTACGTACCGTAGACTATGCCGTAGAAGCAATGCGCTACATCTGCACAGATGAACAAATTGATTCCCTTACTGCCGGAAGTACTACTAACAATAGGGAAGCTCTCATGGCTTGGTGGAGGAAACAAGACCCTACACCAGCAACGGCTTTTAATGAACGTATGGCAGAATATTTCAAACGTGTGGACAATGCATTTTTTGCATTTAGTACCATTGCAGAACCTGATGGTGCAATGTCTGACCGTGGAAAGGTATACGTATTGTACGGTCAGCCAGCCGACATCAAGAAGACATTGTTATCAGACAAATCCGTTGAACAATGGACCTACACCAGCGGCATCAAACAAACGTTCTTATTTGCGCTAACCGAGCGCGGTGCGTATGCGTTAACGGATGTAAAGGCAACGGCGCGGTAGTGTCATGGCCGCGGTTCCCAGGCCTCGCCTTCACACGGTGGATGCTCGTTTGTAACGTGTTCGTCAAGTACCATACACAGTTGGTTTGTTGCATTGAAGTGTTTGCACGCACCACAGAGTGTACCGTCAGTTATCTGCTCAACGCGTTCATGAAAACGTTCGTATTGTTTCCATGCCGGAAACACACCAATGCCCCACAATGTAACCATGGCAAACCACCACACCGTAGTTGAATCTGCAAATTGCGTCAGCACAATACTCGTGAGCCCAAAGATGGCTATGCGCATAAGCGCGGCAGCTACAATAGACCCCGTTGTGTAATACGGCATGTCTACAGCGTATTCTGGATCTTTTGTCCGCAAGAGAAAAAGATCAATAAACTTCTCGCCGTCTGTAGGTTCACGCATTGGAGGTTCCATTGGAGTTGTAGGACCTACCCTTCCACTGGGCGCCTACGGATGAATATGCCCATCGTATAGAATTGATGCCAATAACAACCGTCCACAGTCCGGTAAGGGGCTGAAGGAACACGTGCCATAGCGGCATAGAAAATCGCACACTAATCATATAACGAATTACACCGGCTAACAACAGTTGAGCACCTGACAGCAACATGATGGCAGGTGATTGTTGAACGATGCCGTAGAGAAACATTGGCAGTGGCAGAACATACGTTGTAAGAAGATGAGCGAGGAAGATGACGGTAGTCGGGAGATTGTAGTTGGTAGCAGGGAAAAAATTCTTAGAAAACCCTCGTGTTACCTCGGCAGCAGACGTATACATCCGGCACGATACAGCGTTTGTGCCATCTGCAAGTGCTACGCGAAGCCCAGCACGTTTTACTTCCTTTGCTAAAAAAACATCCTCAACAAGAGAATTCTTAACGCTTGTATGGCCACGCACTGCATCATATCCAGCGCGTGTAAAACACATGAACTGACCATTAGCGGCGGATATCGACACTCGTTTGTCTTGAAGTATCCTGTCGTTTGGTACGTACGCAAAATAGAGAACGTGTACCATCGGGATTACAACGTGCTCAGAGAGTGTACCAAGTATTTGGTAGGGCACAAGGGATAATAGTGAAACATTGTTTTTCTCTATAAAGGCAAGTGCCTGTTCCAGTGTGTGCGGCTGATGAATGGTATCTGCATCTGTAAAAAGTAGCACCTCGCCCCTTGCCTGCATCGATAGTTGATGGCATGCCCAACTTTTTCCAACCCATCCCTTAGGAAGGGGCTCACCATGTATCACACGTAGGTTGCTGAACTCATGTGTTAGGCCGCGCAGAATATCTGGTGTGGCATCGGCTGACCCATCGTTGAGTACCAAGACCTCCGTGTTTGCGTGCCCTTGCAAACACAAGGACCGTATGCAGGCCTCTATACACCGCTCTTCGTTTCTGGCCGGCACCAGGATAGAAACCAACGTAGACGCTGTTGTACTGGCACACGTGGCCACCTCAGGTACACCAAGCCGTGCAAAGCGGCGCAGGTTATACAGACTAATGCCTATAAGTATGCAGACCACGCCGGTGATTGCGATGTTATACGTTAGGAGAAGGGGCATATGCGAGATTACGGGATTATGGTGTACAAACGGTACTATGCCGGCATGCTGGGGCGTTACAGTTATCTTTGAGCATGCAATTGCTTACTGGACGCAGACACGACGTGATACACAATCTCGATGGAGAAGGTGCCTATGAGTGGTTGTATGTAGATGCTTTGTCTGACGATGCTGAATGGGGCGTGGTGATGATTCTCTTCCGTGGTATGCCGATGTCTCCCAGCTACCTAGAACGTCCAACAGATATGTCTGCAGGATGCGCATTGAGTGTTTACCATCGTGGCACGCGTGTAGCATTTGCTTTTACCGGGTATCCGTTGGCCAATGCCGTGTTTTCCGAAGAACATCCACACGTTTCTATGGGTTCCGCAGGATGCAGAACACTTGATGACGGAAGATGGCAATGTTCCATACAAACGCTTCCTACAAGGATTGGCAGAACAGCCAACGTACAAATTACGCTAGATGCGCAATGGGCAGCCCCCTCTAATGAACCCTATCAACGGAGTAATGCATGGGTGCTGGCTGCTCCGCGCAGCAAGGCCCAGGTAACAATCTTGCTTGGTGAGGGCGGCCAGCCCAAGGTAGAAAAGGAGTTTGAGGCATTGGCTTATCACGACCATAATATGGGTCCACAAGCAATGCAGCGGCATTTCCATCATTGGTACTGGGGCAGGGTGCAGACGTCCGAGAAGACGCTTATCTACCTCGCAACCCCTGGCGCTTCGGAGGAATTTTCATGGTTTGGAGAGGCAGATGATAGGGGGCAGGTGGTTGCGTGGACAAACGTAACATTTGCATACAAACAACCGCGCCTGTCTTTTATGGGACTTTGGTGCAACCGCACGGTTGTTATCTCGGGTACCAACGCACAAGGCCAACAGGATGTGGTAGAATGCCACAACAAAAGAGTCTGCGAAAACGGTCCGTTTTATCAACGATATATATCGCAATGGAAGAGTAACGGGAAATTCATAGGCAGTGGTATGTCTGAGTACATGAATGTTTGCAGATTGCGCTCGGCATGGATTAGGCCGTTTCTTCGTTTACCGTGGACAATGTTCTCAATGAGTTACAAACGATGACCGATTCTACAATTCACATCCTTCCCGAGCACCTTGCAAACCAAATCGCTGCGGGTGAGGTGGTGCAACGTCCAGAATCTGCGGTAAAAGAGCTTGTAGAAAATGCGATAGATGCCGATGCAACATCAATCACGGTGATTGTGCGTGAAGCCGGCAAGCAGCTTATTCATGTTATAGACAACGGCTCGGGTATGTCTCGGCAGGACCTAGCGCTGAGTGTAGTACGGCATGCAACAAGTAAGATTACGTCTGAGGACGATCTGCATGCAATTGGCACGTTGGGCTTTCGTGGCGAAGCAATGGCATCGATTGCAGCTATTGCCGACGTTGAGGTGCGAACGCGGCGTGCTAGAGAAGAAACCGGGTGGACACTACATTCACGGCCCGGGCAGGCGCCAGATGTGCGTGCGTCGGCGTCCGATGTGGGTACGCAGATATTCGTTCGCAGTTTGTTCTACAACGTCCCGGCGCGGCGGAAATTCCTGAAGTCGGACCTCTCAGAATTCCGACACATAAGCGAAACCATGCAGCGTCTGGCGCTGTCTCGTCCTGATATACGATTTGTGTTTTACGACAATCAAGCAATGGTCTTTGATGTGCGCCCGGCCGATCTAAAGCGCAGAATTGCAGACATCCTTTCTCTAGATCCATCACGGTCGCTCGTTCCTCTAGAGTCAACGGAAGGGGGCATTGCAATCTCCGGATTTGTTGGACTGCCTCACGTGGCACGGCAGAGCAGGAGTGGACAGTTCCTCTTTCTCAACAACCGTCCCATCGTAAGTAGGGCATTAGCGCATGCCGTTGCTTCCGCATACGAACACCTACTTGATGCTGGCCAACACCCCGTGTTTGTTTTGCATGTAAAAATTGATCCACGGCGTATTGACGTAAACGTACACCCTCAGAAACACGAAGTTAAATTCGACGATGAACGCGCTGTCTACCTCCTTGTTCAGCAGTCTGTTACACGTGTGTTAGCCCAAGCCAACGTAATCCCAAGTTTTCTTGGAGACGTTCCATTGGCAAGTAGACCGTTGCAATCGCTACCATCAGTACCTGATGGTTCAACCGTAGTTGTTAACCGATTTACTGGCGAGATATTATCTCCACAAACAGAGCGTGGTGTAAGCCCCTTCCAATCTTCCAGAGAGCCATCGTTTACCCCCGCTATGCAGCAAGCATACGGGCAGCTCTTTGCCCGCAGGGAAGAACAAGAAACAACCGGAGTATTGCAGGCAGGCGTACAGTTTATTGTTACCACAAGTGCTGAAGGACTTGTTATTGTTGATCAACGAGCTGCGCATGAACGTGTTATGTATGAGCGCGTGTTGAGCAGAACCGACCAAGAGTCTACTGGCCAGTCGCTCCTCTTTGCCGTTACCCTACGTCTCGGACCCTCCCGTGCGGCGTTGCTGCGCGAATACGCCAAAGAATTTGTGGACCTTGGATTCCGCCTCGATGCCGAAAGCAACGGCAGCGTTCAGGTACATGCAGTACCTTCCAGTGTGAGGCCTGGTAATGAAGGTGCAGTGCTGGAAGAAATTCTGCAGGCGTTGGAAGAAAGCGGAACAATTCCAAAGGACAGACGCAAAGAAGGCCTCGCTTCCGTATTTGCATCACGGCAGGCAATCAGAAGGGGCGATAGGTTAGCCGCACCCGAAGCGGCGGCTCTTGTACGTGACCTTTTTGCATGTTCCGTTCCGCACGTTACACCACGTGGAGACACCACGTACATCATCATCAGTTTTGACGAATTAGTACAACGGTTCTCATGAAACACATCATCTTTTGTTGTCTGCTCGTACTCGTTAGTGTTCCGGCCACGTCTCAACAAGAAAAACCAGATCAGGACCTGGTAGTTCTAGCTGCGTGGATGGAAGGGGCTTTTTCTAGCGAGCAACAATCAAAGGCCGACACTACATACTTTGATATACGGCTTTGGATGAAGCGTATATGGAAGGACCAGACCGACGGTTTTTGGATTCTTGTAGAGCAGGCCATGTCAACAAGTATGGACAAGCCCTATCGTCAGCGCGTCTATCACGTAAAGCGCGTAGAAGAGAACATGATAGAGTCGGCCGTCTACACCCTGAAGGACCCTGCCGCAGTAATCGGTGCATGGAACGATTCAACAAAGCTTGTTTTGCTTAACACAGAATCCATCGTAAAAAAGCGTGGCTGCGAGGTTTACATGCAGATGGATGGCGAAGAGTTTTTTGGTGGCACGCATGGCACTGCATGTTCCAGTGAGTTACGTGGTGCTTCGTATGCCACCTCCGAAGTAAAGATATACGACGATAGAATCATGAGCTGGGATAGGGGGTTTAGTGCTGATGGGGCACAGGTATGGGGCGCTACTAAAGGCGGATACATCTTCATTCGGCAATAGGGTTGTCTGCTCTGTTGAGTCTATCTAATTTTGCACCCAACCACATCGGTTGATGATTCGTTGATTCGTTCACACTTGCTACCACCTTGATTCTTATGGCCACTAACCAATACGTTCTTATTCTCGGTGCATCAAGTGGCTTTGGCAGGGCGGCTGCACGTGCTTTGGCGGCAGACGGCTTCAACATCATTGGTGTGCACCTCGACCGTGCCTCGGGCCTGCAGGGCGTAGAAGAGCTCAAGGCCGAGATCCAAGGTGCTGGCGTAAAGGCATTGTTTTACAACATCAACGCTGCAGACCCTGAGCGCAGGGCCGAGGTAATGAATTCCATTCGCGAGGAATTCGTATCTAACGATGGGTCAACCCTACGCATGATGCTCCATTCGTTAGCCTTTGGAACGCTCAAGCCGTTCATCACTGACGCACCTGGTGATGCATTGAACCAGCGCAACCTCAACATGACGCTTGACGTGATGGCAAATTCTTTGATCTATTACACCCAAGACATCGTGCGAAACGGTTTCATGGCTCCGGGCGGAAGAGTTATAGGCCTTACCAGTGCCGGTGCCACCCGCGTCCTGCCCATGTACGGCGCCGTATCTGCTGCCAAAGCCGCAATGGAGTCGTACTGCCGTCAGCTCGCCTTGGAACTAGCCCCCTACAGCATCACGGCCAACTCCATCCGTGCTGGTGTTACGCCAACGCCTGCATTGTCTAAAATTCCTGGTAGTGAAGTGATTATGAACAACGCCTTAATGCGCAACCCATACCACCGCCTTACCGCACCTGAGGACATTGCCAACGTATTGCGTTTGCTCATCAAACCAGAAGCTCAGTGGATCAACGGAGAAGTCTTAGGCGTTGATGGCGGCGAAGACGCTATTGACCTAACGTGGTGGAAGCCGTAGATTCTCTATTACCAACAAGACCTATGCGCCTAACAAATTAGCCACATACCATGCTTGCGGCATGTCTGTTCGATGCCACTGCGTTCTGCCTCTTCAAGGATCGCAAGCTTTGCTTCCTTGCTCCTACGGCGATGTGTTCCCATTTCTCTCTCCCTTGTAGTTCTAATCTACAATCAGGAGTGCGTCTACAGCTAATTGTGGGGCTAGAAAGGTTTAATGACAGGAAAATATTAAACGTGGGAAAAATTATTGTTGAGTGACACCCCTCTCTGCCAACGATCTCTTGCACATAACTTGTGCCTCCGTCCGTTTACCTCAGGTTAGGCGGGGTAACGCTTGGCTGCCTTCTGTTTAGAAAAATGTGGGAGCAGCGTAATCTGGTCATTTCGTAATTCCGTCATTTCCTCTTACAGGTATTCCAACACGTCATGGCGTGTTAACACCCCACTGAGCCTACCGAACTCGCTAATAACAATCATTGGTGTGGAACGCAACATTTTGATGCCGGTCTGCACGTCCTCGTGAGCGTCGATGGTTGGAGAAGGGGCTTCCATAAAGTCTGCAACGGAACGCTCAAGCACTAAGCGGTCCTGGATAACTGAACCCATAAGTTTGGTTTCTCGAATGGTTCCAACCAATAACTCACCATCAATCACTGGTAGGTCGCTTACTTCGTAGGAACTCATGAGCGAGAGTGCTTCTTGTACGGTTGCATGTGAGGGTAGACTAACCAAGGCGGGTAATACGCCACGTGTGCGTTTTGCCGATACTACGTCTCGCAACATGTAACGGTCGTTTTCAAGGAGGTTCTTTTCTGTTAGCCACTCATCACTGTGATGTTTTGTTAGATAGCGCTCTCCAGTATCACATACGATGGCAACTACCACTGCTTCTTTTGGAAGGAGCTTGGCTATACGAAGAGCAGCGGCAATGTTCATGCCCGAAGAGCCACCACAGAAAATGCCTTCCCGGCGGGCCAGTGCACGGGCGGTTATAAATGCTTCTTTGTCCGTGATATTCATGATCTCGTCTACAACGTTGAGGTCGAGATTGCCAGGAATACGCTCCTGGCCAACTCCTTCGATGAGGTAGGGAAGTGCCTCTACAAGTCTGCCGGTTTCTTTAAAAGTCTTGATCGAAGAACCAACTGGATCGGCACCAATCACTTTGATCAATGGATTCATCTTCTTGAGGTATCGTGCCGTGCCACTAATTGTTCCACCAGTACCAATACCAGCTATAAAATGTGTGATCGTTCCATCTGTGTCGTTCCAGATTTCTGGACCTGTTGTACGCTCGTGTACGTCGGGGTTTGATGGGTTGTCATACTGATTGAGCATGATGGCATTGGGAAGTTCTTCACTAAGTCTCTTTGCCGTATTCCAGTAATATTCGGGTGAACTCATCTTGGCGGCACTCGATACAATCAATACGTCTGCACCAAGGGCCTTGAGATATCGTACTCGTTCTTGTGAGGCCTTGTCCGTCATGATAAACAAACAGTTGTAGCCCTTGAGACGTGCCGCAAGTGCAAGCCCAATGCCGGTGTTACCACTCGTTGGCTCGATGATTAACGCACCGGGCTTGATCTTGCCCTCGCGTTCTGCTGCTTCAAGCATGGCGATGCCGATACGATCTTTAACCGACCCGCCAGGGTTGAGACTCTCAAGTTTAACATACACTGATGCTTCGATACCCTCAGTGATGTGATTGAGACGCACAAGGGGCGTGTCTCCGATGAGCTGCAAAATGTTGTCAAAGGTTTTCATGAGGATAACTGTTGTTCGAGTTGTTGACGTGTAAACATGTCGGCGTAGATGCCATTTATCTGAAGTAGTTCTGTGTGCGTCCCTTGCTCAACAATCTTGCAGTCTTGCAGCACAATGATGTTTGTGCAACGCTTTACCGTAGAGATGCGATGGGAAATGATAAGGGTGGTCCTACCGTGCATTATCTCTTCCAAACCGTGTAGGATGCGTTCCTCTGTGTCTGCGTCTATCGCCGACAGTGCATCGTCTAACACAAGTATGGATGGGTTGCTCGCAATTGCACGCGCAAGTGACGTACGTTGTTTCTGCCCACCCGAGAGTGTAACGCCACGCTCACCAACAACCGTGCTGTAGCCATGAGGAAGCCCCATAACATCATCGTCTAGTTGTGCTAACCGCGAGGCACGAAGAACTTCCTCGTCCGTTGCAGTGGGTCTGCCAAACCGAATGTTCTCACGTATGGTGTCAGAGAAAAGGAAGGCCTCCTGGGGGACAACTGCGATGGATCCGCGTAGGGTCAAAAGAGACATCTTGCGTACGTCTATTCCGTCGATGCAAACAGCACCTGAGGACACATCATACAGTCTGGGCAACAAACCAACAAGAGAGGACTTGCCACTGCCCACCATACCAACGATGCCTAAGCTCGTACCTTCAGGAACGTCTAATGTGATGTTGTTGAGCACGGGCGTAATGCCATCGTATAACAACGAAACATTGTCAAATGTGATGTGACCCTTGATGTCTGGTTCTTGAGCATCTGAGGCACTTACAATGTCGGAAGGGGCGTCAAAGATCACACCTAACCTACCAATAGACGCCGCGCCACGCTGAATCATACTTGTAACCCAGCCGATGGCAGCAATGGGCCACAGGAGTTGGTTGAGGTAGATAAAGAACTGTGTGAGATCACCAACGGTCATGGTTGAATTGATGATAAGGTACCCACCAAAGCTGATAACAATTACGTAGCTAAGATTGAATAGCACGGTCATGCCTGGCATCATGAGAGACTGGACACGCGCCAACTTCATGTTGCGGTTGTAGTATTCTTTGCCCAGTGCATCAAAACGTTCCGACTCAAAGTCTCCACGCACATATGCACGTACCACACGAACGCCAGAAGCGGTCTCTTGTGAGTGTGTTGTGATGTGTTCGTATTGTTCTTGTACACGTTTGTAGTTCTCGTGGATACGCTTACCTAAACGATACGTGAGCGTGGCTACAAGGGGCACAGGGATGAGAATTGCGAATGTTAGTGGAACGTTGATACTCATCATCCACGCCAAGGCAAATGCAAAGGTTGTAATGGTGTTGGCCGTGTACATGATGGCTGGACCAATAAACTCACGCACCGCTCCTATGTCGTTGGAGAAATGAGCAAGAAGCGATCCTGTTGAACGGTTGTGAAAGAACCGCTGAGACTGCGACTTTATGGCAGCTACAAAGTCGTTACGAAGGTCCTCTTCGATAAACCGCGACATTAGAATAATCGTGCGCCTCGTGGCAAACATGAAAAAGCCACTTAGGATTGTGAGAACCAGAATCTCAGCAATCAGCCACCCGAGGTCTCGTGTGGCAAATGATGAAACCCGCAAAACGTCGATTGTTTTACCAACAACGTGAGGGACGGTAGTGCTGCATATATTGGAAAGCGTGATGAATACTAAGCCCCATCCAACGAACTTTGGGTATCGGCGGACGTAGGGTATAAGCCTGCGTAGTTCGGCAGTAGAACCGGATGTATTCTTTGAAGGCGGCATTAGGCAATGGTTACTGCATCACACAGATACACGTCTTGGATTGCATGAAGAAGCTCCACGCCTTCATTTATAGGCCTTTGGAAAGCCTTACGGCCACTGATAAGCCCCATACCGCCAGCCCGTTTGTTAATCACTGCAGTGGTGATTGCCTCTGCCATGTCATTAGATCCTGAGGCGCCGCCAGAGTTGATAAGTCCAACCCGGCCCATGTAACAGTTTGCAACCTGATACCTACAGAGATCAATCGGATGGTCTGTAGAGAGTTCGGTGTACATACGTTTGTCCAGCTTGCCGTAACTGGAGCTACCCATATTGAGTGCTTCAAAGCCTCCGTTGTTCTCGGGAAGTTTCTGCTTGATGATGTCTGCACCTATGGTAACACCAAGGTGGTTGGCCTGACCTGTTAGGTCGGCCGAGACGTGATAATCCTTGTCCGCCTTGAACGCATTATTCCTCACATAACACCAAAGTATTGTTGCCAAGCCAAGTTCGTGCGCAAGCGCAAAGGCATTGGCAATCTCTGTAATCTGGCGTGCGCTTTCTGGGGAACCAAAGTAGATGGTGGCACCAACAGCCACCGCGCCCATGTCTGACGCCTGTTTTATGGTTCCAAACAATACCTGATCAAACTTGTTTGGATAGGTGAGCAGTTCGTTGTGATTGATCTTTACAACAAATGGGATCTTGTGTGCATACGTGCGTGCAACGTTGCCAAGAACTCCAAAGGTTGAAGCAACGGCGTTACATCCACCTTCGATTGCTAACTCTACAATGCGGGCGGGATCGAAGTAAATTGGATTTTTTGCAAAAGATGCACCTGCGCTATGTTCTATACCTTGGTCAACAGGTAGAATCGAAACATATCCAGTGTTTGCAAGCCGGCCAGAGCCGTGAATGGATTGAAGGTTTCGCAGGACTCGGTTGTTTCTATCCGAACCAATAAAATATTCGTTCACCGAGTGTGGACCCGGCACATGAATCGTTGCGCGTGGGAACGTCTGAGACGTGTGGTTGAGAAAGTAGTCGGCCTTGGTGCCGAGTGCAGACGTAATGCTGTCTATCATAACGTGCTCTGTGGTTAGGGAAGAGCACAAAGATACGGGTTAGCCGGAAGGTGTTATCGAATTACCACAAACTGCTGTGTGGCAAGGAAGGGCCCGGATTGAAGGCGGACCATATAGACCCCTGAAGCTAACACGGTAACGTCCAAGTGAAGTTCATACCTCCCAGAGACAACTCCGTCCGTGTAACGCTGAAGTACGGTTTGACCGGTAGAATTCACAATCTCGAGTAGAGTAGCACCTGCAAGCCCAATACCGAAGGGTATCATCAGCTGATTGGTGGCTGGCGACGGACGTGGGGCGTCTAGCCCGTACGAGCTTCCAGAAAGCGAAATCAAACGTCCTTCTACAAAACACGATGGTTCAACCGTTATCGAAGTTTCGTCTCCAGACTCTTCAATACACGTATATGGTGTTTCAAGTGAAAGTGTAAGGGGCAATGTTTGAGATGCTGTTAGGTAGGTATCAAATACTACGGTTACCAGCGGTGCACTCAACAGTGGTTGTGTGCCATCAGAAGTCCCAACTAACCGCAGTGTTGATCCATTTACAACTTGCGGTACAAACGTCCACCCAGGTGCAGAACTGCCAGCAATAGATCCGTAGCGCATTGAATTGCTAGGATGAACAATCTCAAGTGTTAACGTTGTTGGATTGAACGGCGATAGATCACCTACAGTAATATCTATCGGTACAACGATTGGTTGACCGATGACGGCCTTTGAGGCGATGTTGAAACTGACGTTTAGAGGGGCTCGTGTTGCTTGACCAGAAACGTTGATCGTAAGATCAAGCGATCGGGTATTTTCATATACATACGAGGCCGCATATCTGCCTGGTGCTGGTGGTGCAAACGTTAACGTAATACTTTTTGTGCCACCGGCAGGTATGATGAAAGGGGGCTGAGGTTGATGACGGAATGCCCCAATGTCTCCACTTACAGCTACACGTTGGATGCTGAGGTCAGACGTTGGATCATCATTCACAAGTTCGATAGTTGTCTCACGTGTGAGACAAGACAATATGGTGTCCATACGAACGGGCGGTAATATGCTACGCTGTAGCCCTACGCCATCAACCAAGACACGAGTTGCGCTGTACGGTGGTAGAGGCCCGGGTCCAGGCCTACCATCATGATCAACGTCAACGTGTATTGTTCTAACACCAGCACCTTGCGGAGTAAACAAAACGGGTAGGCTTATAGAGTCATTTGGAGCAAGCTCGCTAGGGAAGGGGCTAGGCAGTATCGTCCATGCAAAGTCAGTTTGTGTTGCCACCATTCTCACAGACTCGATATGTAGTGGCCAAGAATTATCGCGATTATAGATCCGGATAAATCCGTTCTCCGCACTCAACGTTCCTGTAAGTACAGGTGCAAACGAATAACCGCGCGCCTCACAAATTGGCTGATAACCAGCTCCACGCATCGTGCCTATGAGTGTTGTGTCTATACCATTTGCTTTTACATGCAGGTGAGACACACTGGTTCCACGAACAGTTGGCGTATACCTAACAGGTACGCCAAGTGTATTTCCTGCACCCAACGTTAGCGGGAGCGTAGGTAGCGAAACTGCAAAGCCAGTACCGGCGATGTCTACCACATCGAGTGACGTGAGTACGGCATCTACGATGCCGTTGTTAACGATATGTATGGTGTGCCACGCTGTGGTAATCAACCGATGGTTGCCAAGATCAACATCTGAAACAAGCAACTCAGGAAGGACACATTCGCCAAAGACCTGTGTAAAAGCAATACCACATTCCATGGGCAAATTGAGTTCTATTTGAGCGGTATGAATGCCAGGCGTTTTTGGGGTAAACGTAACGCGAACGTTAACACATTCTCCATATCGTAGCGTAAACACACCAGTAGGAGTAATTGAAAAGGCGTTCGATCCATTAACCGTGATTGATCCGCGAACGGTGCCACGGCGTTCACTGCGCAGGACGCAGTCTACAACTCTTGTTGTTGATGAGTTTACTACAAGGCGCCCCATATCTACCGAGTCCTTGAGTTGCCACGGACACTCTTGCCTACCAGGCCCGGTAACATCAAACTCAACGTTTGTACTACATGCCCCATACACCATTACATGTGCCGTGCGAGTACCAACGGCCGTAGGTGTAAATGCAATTTCGATCGAGCGCAAACTGCCAGTATCGATAGACGTTTCGGCAAGTGCATCAATCACGGCAAAGTCTAGTGGATGAGCTCCTGAAACAACAACACTATCAATGAACACCACTGCGGTTCCAAGATTTTGGAGCCCAGACGGCGTTGATATTGTTGAAGACCTACCGATAGCAGTTGAATCAAAAACAAGCATCTTGATGGAGCTAGACAATATAGGTTGTACGATGCGGAAGGTATTGTTCGATACATCGTCTGTACTCACGCCCACAGCGGTTTTTGTTATGAAGACATCGCTTTGCCCTCTATTGGCAAGCAACGTTGGCGGAATGGTTGGAAAAGAAACTGGTCCACGGTATGAACCCGTAGCATAGTGATATCCGGATGCATCGATCGTTGTGAGGGGGTCATCCTTCGATGCGCTCAAAGCTTCAAATCCTACAGCAAGACGTGGAGCTCCATTTGAACCAACTACGAGAGAAAATGGCGTGGTGCCAAAGTCGGGTACGTCCCGTTCATCCAATACGCCGGAGAAGCCCCGTACCGAAAGGAAGTTTGTGCATGTACCAACAAGTACTGCTTCGGGATCACCAAGGGGCGAAACACGCACATCGAGTGTTGTTAGGTCTACTGTTGATCCAACGAAGTCCGTTCCACCAAGTAGTAGCCTCCAGGCAATGGTACCATTTGGGAGGAGCTTGTAGAGAACACCATCTTGCACGTCGTTGATACCTCGTGTCCATCGGTCTGTACCAAACGTAACGTTAGACCCTTGCGCAGTAGCAGCAACGTAGATGTTGCCATCGCGATCTGTTCGCACGGCTACAATGCGTTCGTCTGAACCAACATCTCCGCGTAGCAGGCGGGCTGTAACAACAGTGCCATCTGCGTCAAGTTCGGCCAGGTATCCATCTGTTGCACCAAAGACTGAGTTGCCAGTTACTGGACCAATCTCGGTTTGAGCAACAAAATATCCACCAGCGTATACCTTGGATCCATCTGGTGACACATCAATTGTGGTGGCTGTTTCTGTGCCGGTTCCACCCAGCCGTGATGGCCAGATAAAACGTTCACCTGCAATGGTCATCACACGAACACGTGCGGAGGCACATTGTTTGTTTGGCGTCCAGATGTACGAACCGCCATACGCAGAGTCGCTGATTGTATTCCACGTCTTGCCATCACACGTGTATTGCAGCGTAACAGGTTGATACACAGGTACGCCCGTCCACGTGATATTCCACGCGTTGCATGTTGTGAGCACTTCGCCGCCATTGGGAGACGTGAGCACGATATTGCCACCGCCAGCCACAAGTGTTACGCTTGGTGTACAAGACGGCGTACCTACAAACGATAACGTCCCTTGACGTATAATCCGCTCAGCCCCCTGAGTGAACTTTACGGACAAAGTTTTCGACTCGCCCTTTTTGAGTGAGAAGGGGCTAAAGCCAACAAGTTGGAAGAATGCTGGTGTAGTGATTGACGTGGCTGTAATTTTAAGATCCGTATTAACTGCAGTGATCATACACGGCAGAGTTACACTTTGGGAAGGTGCTAGATCACCAAAGACCATTGTTGATGGTAACATGGTGATCTTGACCATCGATGAGTCTGGTGTTGTGTAGGTGATCTTTGCATCTGGCTGTGTACCACGTTTCATCTGAATGGTAGCGTTGCGTTTGCGCAATACATCGGAGCAAACAAGGGGCGAGATCCACGAGATTGTACAAGACCGTGAATTGGTTGATTCAAAAGCAAGAACACTCACGAGGTTCACAAGTGCATCTTCCGTTGCAACAATACTTCTGCCACCCGTGTTTTTGCAAATCGCAAAAATAGACGCATCGGTGAGACTAATCATCAGCGTTACAGAGTAGAGTCGGATGCCTTGTGCCTTACACTTAGCAGTCACTATTTGCTCAAACTCTTGTCGCCTTTGTATGTCCGGATTTGGTGCTCCATCCGTAATGAAGAAGGCAACCTTTGGAATCGACGGTGGCCGTTGGGACATCTGGTCGAAGACGTTCGGAATTCCGAGAAACGCAACTTCGTAATTCGTTGCGGAAAGGGGCTTCAACCGGCTGATTGCTTGAAGGACGGGCGCAGGAGTTGTGTACCAATCACAAAGCATTCGCGACTTTCCGGAGAATCCGATAATGCTTACGGCGGTCTCGCCGTTCCACGGCAGGCGGTCAACAAACGCAACGAGGGCTTCCTTTACATAGTCGATGCGCCGTTTTCCTGACGGTAGTACTTGATCCATCGAAAATGACTCGTCTACAATCAATACGATACTGGCCGAAGAGCTTGATGAAGCTGTCCTGCAAGCATGAGTCACGGATGCTGAGAGATCAGTAATCCGTCCATCTGCAGTAGACTCTATAATCCGGAAGTCGCTCGCTGTGAGATCATCGATCGACCGTCCAATTTCATCAATGGCGAGATAGTTGGCGGTGATGCGTGGGAATGAATCAGAAACAACATTATACACGGACAGCTCCTGCCCGAAGGCAGGAGCTGTCGCTATTGCGAGCATTATGCTCAGGGATACTATCGTCCGGAAGGAAACTATCGCACTACCATAAATTGGGTTGTGGCCGAATAAGGGCCACTCTTCATGCGTAGGAAATACACGCCCGAAGAGAGTGTGCTTACGTTAGACTCAAAATGGTAGATACCTGACGGCATTGCTGCCGATACGAGTTCTTGGATCACATTTCCAACGGCATCTATGATCTGGAAGGTAGAACTAACTGTAAAGCCAAGTGAATACTCTACCACTAGTTCGTCGCGGACTGGATTATTCTTTGGATCCTTCATTGTGAAGAGCTGTGGTCCTATTACAATGAGTCGGCCAACAGCAAAACAGACGGGCTTCATTTGAATTGCTGATGTTGCACCACTTGTGATCAAACACTGAAGCGGCGTTGATACTGACATCGCAACCGGAAGTTGTGTATCTGCGTTCAGGTAGATGTCAAACGTTGGTGTTATGAAACTCCCTTGTACAAGAGGTGTTGAAACTGTTGTAGCAACGATGTCTACTTTGCCTGTGCCGATAGTAGGCACAAACGTCCAGCCAGCAAGTTGTGGAGCAACAAGAGAGTTAAACCGAACGCGATCTGGATCGTGCGTAAACGTCAGTGTGAACTGCGTAGGAGCAGCACCCGCGTATTGTGCTGGGTCAAATGAAACTACGACGGGCATCGACACTGCTTGGCCAACTTGACCAGTTACCACGTTTGAGAAGCTGAAGGCAACAGGTGTTGTGATGCCCTGACCCGAAACCGTTACGTTAAGACGAAGGTTCTGATCATTGTCGAATGTGAATGATGCCGAGTACACGCCAACTGCAGTAGGTGCAAAGGTTACACGAACAACCTTAGTCTGTCCCGGCGGAATAACAAACGCAGTATTCTGATCAATGGTGAGCATGGCCGCGTCTCCTGTTATTGCGGGGGCTTGTACATTTAGAGGGAACTGTGCGCTAGGATTAACGATCGAGAAGGAATCGATACGTGAAACACACGTTAGTGTTGGGTTAAATGAGATCGGTGGAATGTCTGATTGATCGACACCCACACCAGTTACAATAACCAGCGTATCAGAATATGGCGGTATTGGGCCTGGACCTGGTTTAGCATCGTGGGTTACCCGCACGCGCACCTGATTTGCACCAACTACTTGTGGGGTAAATGATACGGGTATTTCTAATGGGGCTGAACCAGCAGCCAGAATAATTGGAAATGTTGGAGCAGCACCCGTCCACGTAAAGGCAGTAGTGGCTGTCTCGAAATCAACAGATTCTATGCGGAGCGAACTTTCAGGATCGGTGTTACGAACCACAACCTTGCCGGTATTTTCTGGCGACGTAGAACCAACGGTCCACGCATTAAACGTATATCCAGTAGTGGCCACTGAAGGAAGGAATCCAAAACCCTTTGCTTGGCCAACGAGTTGTGAGGCCTGACCTTGTACAATTCCAATGACGTTCACTGAATGAGCGCCCCGCGTTTGTGGAGTATACACAACAGGGATCGTGATCTTCGCACCAGGGTTCAACGTTTGGGGAGCCGGTAGCGTGATTCGGAAGTGTGGATTTGTTGGATCGGACAGCGTGAATGATGTAATCCGTGCAGGATCAGCATTGAGATTTTCAACGGTGATGGCATCATTTGCAGTTGTTAGCACGCGGACTCTACCAAAGTCCACACTGTCTATTGCAACACGCGGTTCAACAACCTCAACCGTGATCGTTGTTGTTGGTGCACCGCATTCGGCTTTTAGGCCGTATGCAAGTACAACTGTTTTGATTCCAGGAGTTGCGGCGGCTACGTCAATGGTGACGTTAAAACAGCCTCCATTTGCTGGAACGCTAAACGGTCCAAGCGGTGAAACCGTTATGTCTGTGTCTGCAGTAACAACAGTAAGAGTTCCTGGCAGTACCAGTGGCCCAGCATTTTTGAGTACGCAGGAAACAGGCAACGTTGCGGACTGTGCAAGTGGAACCTTGCCTAGGCTAACGTTTGACTGACTCTCCCAGACGCATGGTGCAAGCCCCGTTCCTTCAAGAAGTAGCTGGGCTGTGACATTACAATTACCGACCACTTCTAACAATGCCGAACGAACTCCTATTCCTTGAGGAGCAAAAACAATCTCTAACGAAAGTGACTTGCCTGGACCAATGCGAACTCCGTTGATAGAATTTTGCAGACTGAAGTCAGAGCCGTTTGCACCGGCAAAGTTGACGTTCTGCACCACAACGGCAAAGTCTCCCGTATTAGCCAGTTTGCCCTTATACGTTTGAGTTACGGACTGACCTTGTGGTGTTGCTGGGAACGTTTCCTTGGGAATTGAAAATGCCAATTGTGGAGACTTTACGGCGAACACCGTTTTGCTCGAATCTCGGGAGGCTGGTGCTGCGCCGGTCTTGGATACAAACACATCGGTTTGCCCGAGATTAGGCAGCGTGACAGGAGGTGGTATTGTAAATGTCTTTGGTCCCGAATAGTCACCGGTCTCATATCTAAAACCAAGATTATCGGTAACGATTTTAGATTTGTACACAGCATTGGTAGGGGGCGTAGCATTAACTGATAGTGATGGATACCCGCCCACGTCATAACGCACAAAATATGGCCGTGACGTTGCAGTTGTGTAGGGTCCGCCCCTTTCAATCGTTCCAGCGCGATTGATGCCAACTTCGATATAGCGCTGAAAATTCCCAACAACGATTAGTTCTGGATTGCCATTGGCATCATAACGCATTCCCACGTCTGTTGCGTCAGAGAAGCTACTTTGTGTTGCAGTTCCCTTGGCAATATTCGACCAAACAAGGGCGCCGTTAGATGCAAACTTGTACACGAACATATTGCGGGTATCTAGATTGCCACGTGGTGCAATTGGCAAGGTTCCTAACTGTGCTGCCGGACTTGAGAAATATCCCACAACGTACCAGTTTCCTAGACTATCGGTAACCACACCAATTACTCGTTCATCATTAGACCCTGTTCCCGTGAGTAGTAATACACTTACTAGGGCGCCATCGCTATCCATTTCTGTTACGTAGCCGTCTATGTTGCCCGCAAGGTTAGCAGATATCTGGGTTCCAATTCTTGTAGGTCCGTCGAAGTACCCACTTGCGTATACGCGCAGACCAGATCGGTCAACCGCAACTGCCGTTGATGTCTCTTTACCCGCACCGCCAAGTTGTTTAGCCCATACCAATTGCGGCGAAGGCGACACTTGAACTCGAACTTTGTAAGAAATCCCAGCCACTGGTGGCAACCACTTGTATGATAGTCCTGTAGCGGCTGGTGAAATCGAGGGCCATGTTGTTCCACCATCAATTGAGTACGAAATCGAAACTGGCTGTGTAGGTAACACACCGGCCCATTTAATCGTTACCGTGTCGCATGTAGAGAACAACTCGCCGCCAACAGGAGAAGAAAGCAAGATCACGCCTGTGCCACCCACGAGTGTTACGTTGGGCGGACAAGGGGCGCCACCAAGTGAAAGAAGCGCTTGACGGAATGCTTGAGACGCGCCCTGAGCAAATTCAATACGGATTGTACGCTTAGCATTTGGAGCCAGGTTGAAAGATGCAAATGTCCCTTGATTGAGCGGATAATTCCAGTCTACAACTCTGAAATATGTAGCAGGTATAACGTTAAACGTCGTAACCGCAAGAGTTGCGTTTTGTGCTGTGAATGTTACGTTGGCAAACGAACTGTTGTTGACTGCTGGGTCGCCACAAAACAATACCGGGTCGCTCACAACCACCTTAGCAACACTCTTCGCCGGAGCTAGGTATTGAGTGTTTGTTGTTGGATTGATACCGCGCTTCATGGTAATTGCAACGTTGCGAAGCTGACCTTGTTCGTTGCAGCTATACGGAGATACCCACGTTATCTGACAGGTCTTTTTACTCTGCGTTTCGAGTGCAAGGAATGAAAACAGATCAACAAGACCTTTCTCATCTGTGACAACGGATTTTCCGCCAGTAGCACGCGCTAGGCTCTCAAGCGTCCAGTGCGTAAACGTCTGAAAAATTGTGACGCTAAAAAATCTGATACCCTGGCTCTGAAGTTTCAGCGAATTGTCATTCACAAACTTAATCTCGTCTTGAATGGCTGGGTTTGGGTGGCCATCGGTTAGGAAGAACGTGTATTTCGGTACTCCGGCTGGACGCTTCTTAAAGAGTTCGTAGATGTTGTCTGTAGGGTGATCGAACGGCAACGAGTAGTTGGTTACCGTTTGCCATTTCAAATTGACAAGTGAGTCGAGAATCGGTTGCGCATTATCTACCCATTCGTTGATTACCTGATAGGACCCAGCAAACGATACCAACGAAACGCGAGTCTGGCCAACAAACTTCACACGATTTACAAACGCACGCACAGCATCTTTGGCGTATTCCCAACGCTGTTTGCCAGCCACATCGTCACTCATAGACTGTGAGCGGTCCAATACGATGATGATGCTTGCTTCGGGATCTACGCCAAGATCAACACACGAATGTGTAACTACAGCTGATACATCAACAGCTGTGCCACCAACGGGTGTTTCTACAACTCTAAAATCAGTTGCCGTTAGGTCAGTTATCGGATTCCCTGTAGCGTCAAAGGCCACATAATCTGCTGTGATCTTTGGGAATGCACTGGAATTAAAGCCATAGACGTTAATCGTTTGTGCAATCGAAAACACGGACCCCATCAACACCATGATGGTAGATAGCGTGATCATGCGAAGTGAAAGCATGCTTGGCCTAGGCGAGTTTGTACGTGTGGTAGTTTTCATAATGTTTTATGCTACAGCCAATTCAAGGAATCGAAGCTGTTTGTTGGTGGCATCTAATTCGGCGCGCACGCCAATTGGCATGGTGAGTTTACTTCGAACATGGCCAACCGGCAAACCATACACAACTGGGATGCCGATCGATGCAATGCGTTGGTCGAATACTTGGTCGAGAGTAAATGATGGGCCAGTTATCGATGTGCCGCGCGCTTCACAATCACGAAAATTGCCAAGGGCAATACCCTTACAGGATTGAAGTTTGCCAGCTAGCCATAGCTGGGTAAGCATACGATCTACACGAAACGGTTCTTCGTTGATTTCTTCTAGAAAAAGGATCGCATCTGTTGTGTCAATTTCATACTTCGTGCCAAGTGTACTTACGATCATCGCAAGGTTGCCACCTGTAAGCCGTCCATGAGCTAAACCCGGACGGATGGTTGTTAGGCGTTGGTCTTGGAAGGTAGTTAATGGGGCTTCTGCATCACGAATGACGACGCGTTTGAGCGACTGGACGGTAAAGGCGTCAAACGTTGACGAGGCAACCGGCCCGTGAAACGTTACCAGTCCACTCAACTGATGTATGGCAACCAATAGGGCAGTGATATCACTAAATCCCATGATGATTTTACCAGCCTGCCTGATTGATGTAAAATCTAGCATCGGTAGGATGCGCATCACGCCATATCCACCGCGTCCACAGACGATGGCGTCTACCGCTGGGTCCTCAATAAAGCTCATGAACTCGCCTGCACGCTCAGCATCTGGGGCAGACAGATAACCACTGCGCCGAGACACATTGCGTCCGAGCTTGATTTTCATGCCCCAAGAGGTGCACATGGCCACAAAATCTGAGAGCTCAGACTCAACAACACCACTGGCGGGGCTCACAATTCCGATAGTTGACCCCTGCCGAAGGCCACGTGGAAGGGTCTGAATTCGGCCAGCTACGGCACCGCTAGACGCGTCTGGCGTAGACGTGCCTGCTAACAATGCAGCTCCCGCGGGCAGAGCAACCATTGTGGTGATGAATGTGCGTCTTTCCATTCTGCTCAAATGAGTGGATACAACCCTCCCCACCCTGTTTGGGGAACCTACTAATCTACGAATTCGAAGGGGTGATTCCACGGTGTAAAAGCCTCTCGGTTATAATGTATAACTCAAAACCGCTAAAAGAGTTACGGCTCTTGCCGTATATTGCTGTTCTGGAAAGGTGCAAGAGTGGTTGAATTGGCACGCCTGGAAAGCGTGTGTACCAGTAATGGTACCGCGGGTTCGAATCCCGCCCTTTCCGCACACGATGATTGGAGTATACACGTTCGCGCTTTACGAGTGAGTTATGACTGACGCTGCGCAGCGAGCCGCGGAATCGGCCAAAGAGGACGAAACAACCATCCGAGACGTGCTTGCAGGCGATGTAAATGCGTTTGCCCGTCTCGAGAGGAAGTACCGTCGTATCGTATCGTTTGTTATCCGAAAGATGGTACGGGACGACGACGACGTGAACGATCTTGTCCAGGACACCTTTTTAAAGGCGTTTCAAGCTCTTCCGTCGTTCCAATTTGAATTCCCGTTCTCGCGTTGGCTGTATAAGATTGCTTCAAATCGGTGTATCGATCATTTGCGGCGGAGCAGATTTGCCATGGTTTCGCTCGATACTCCACTGAACTCAAAAGACGGAGGTGAGTTCTTCATGGAACCGGCAGACAAAGGGGAAACACCCGATGTAGCTCTGCTGGCGAAAGAGAGAATTACGCTCTTGCGGGCTGCCCTTGAAAAGCTCCCTGAGAATTATCGGTTGGTGATTAGTATGCGTCATGACGAAGAGTTGGAGTATCAAGAAATCGCTACAAAACTTGGTCAGCCACTTGGAACAGTAAAGGCCAACCTCTTCCGTGCTAGAAAGATGTTGCACAAGCTTCTCTCTAAGCATGGGGATCATTTTGCTGAATACATGGATAGCACAGAGGACCGAGGATGAGTGGTGCAGGTGGCAGACCTATCTGGCCGTGGATTGTTATTTCCATCCTAGGCGTGATGGTTGTGGTGTTTCTTGGCTCGATGGTCTGGAGATTCCTTAGCCCACCAGTATCTCCTCTCGTGAATGAAGAAGACCCCCGGAGTATCATTCAGGTAGAGATCGTTAATGCGTCTGGTAGGCAAGGGGCTGGCAGGGAAACGATGGAGTTTCTGCGAGAACGAGGATTTGATGTTGTAGAAATATCTTCGGTTAATGAGCGACCTCGTTATTCATCAATTGTCGATCGAATGGGTGACAAGGCCTCGGCCCGCAAGGTTGCCGTAGCTGTTGGGGTTAACGATACACTGGTTGTTTCCGAGATAGACTCGATGAGGTTTGTTCGTGCCACCGTTGTGTTAGGCGGAGATATTGACAACCTCGAACCATTTCAAAAATGATACAAACCTCCGTTTGGAGGATCCCGAAAGGAAACACTCGTTTGGCTACTACAAAACCGCGGACCACAAAGGGACGGGCAGTGTTATGCGCCCGTCTAGCTCAGGAAAAACAAGCAACGAACATCTTGGTTCTCGACCTAACGGCGTTGGACTCGGCGCCTGCTGAATTCTTCGTGATCGTAAGTGTTGGATCTGATGCCCAACTCAATGCCGTTTCTGGAGCCGTAGAGGGCGACATGAAAAAACTTGGGTTTGGTTCTCCTCGCAGAGAAGGTAAGGGTACCTCTACGTGGGTAATCCTTGATTATTTCGATATCGTGGTTCATATCATGGTTGAATCTGCACGCGAATTCTATAAGCTAGAAAAGTTATGGGGCGATGCAAAAGCTTCAACACTTACTGAATCGGGAACTGCAAAGGCAACCACCATTACTAAAAAGAAAACGGTCTGATATCCAATGATGATGCAACGGTTTGTAGAGCCCCATTTGCGCCAAGCACTAACTACGTTGGGCGTAACTCCCCCTGATGCTCTTGGTTTTGGGGTGCCTCGCCAGGACGGGCAAGGAGACCTGTCCACAACGATTGCAATGATGCTCGGAAAGAGTCTCGGCAAGAACCCACATGTGTTTGCCCAAGAAATCATTGATGCAATGGGCGAGATTCCTCTCGTAGAGAAGATTGAGTTGGCAGGTCCGGGATTTATCAACATCAGTTTCTGCGATGATGTGTATCACGCAATGCTCCATGATCTTGACCTGCAGGGGGATAACATCGGTCGCTCCGAGATTGGCCTCGGCAAAACGATGAACATCGAATATGTAAGCGCTAACCCAACAGGCCCCCTACATGCTGGCCATGGCCGCAATTGTGCCGTTGGTGACACGATTGCTAATCTGTTTGTGTGGAACGGCTATGCTGTAACCAGAGAATATTACTTCAATAACGCTGGTAATCAGATGAATAAACTGGGCGAGAGCATCTATGCTCGCGTTCAGCATCGTCTTGGCAATATGAGCTATCCGTTTCCTGAAGATGGATATCATGGCGAATACATTCACGAAGTAGCAGAGAATATTGTTGCCAATCGTAGTAAAGAGTTCTCGGCACTCAATGAGGTTGACGCCAAATCACTGTGCCGAAAACAAGGCGAACAATGGTGTTTTGCGTCAATCAAACACACGCTCGAGTCGCTTAACATCAACCACGACGAATACTTCAACGAAGATTCTTTGTATTCCGATGGCAAAGTAGAAGCTACCATCAGTGAGTTGCGTAGCAAGGGACTTGTTTATGAGAAGGACGGCGCTACGTGGCTTGCCCTTAGCCAAATGGGGAACCAACAGGATAAGGTAATCGTAAAGTCCACCGGTGAACCAACCTACCGTTTGCCAGATATCGCGTATCACAGAGACAAACTTCGGCGTGGCTACGACGTAGTCATCGACATCTTTGGCGCCGATCATATTGCAACTATCCCAGATGTGTTGGCGGGCGTGCGTGCACTTGATTTTGACACTGAGCGTATCAGGGTTGTGATCCATCAAATGGTAACGTTTGTTGAAAACGGAGAAATTGTAAAGTTCTCCAAGCGCAGTGGCAAGTCTTTTACACTTGATGAACTCATTGATGAAGTTGGCTCAGACGTTGTTCGATTCTTCTTCATCATGCGGGCCGTAGGAACTCATCTTGAGTTTGATCTTGGTCTAGCAAAAGAAGAGGGCGATAAAAACCCGGTATTCTATCTCCAGTATGCTCATGCAAGAATCTGCTCCATTCTTGTAAAGGCCGCTGAGAAAGGGCTCTCGCTAGACCCAAGTGCCAACCTCTCGGTACTCGTGCATGAAAAGGAAATTCAGTTGATTGGGTTGTTGTCTCGCATGCAGCAAGCCGTAGAACGTTCATGTGAGAACTTGGAGCCCCATACCATCGCTGAATTTCTTCGCGATGTAGCCAGTGCGTATCACAACTTCTATCATGATTGCAGGATACTCGGAACAGAACCTGAACTAGAAGCCGCTAGACTCTTGCTTGCCGACGTTACACGTAGAGCCATGCGCAGTGGTTTGTTGCTCTTAGGTGTTGGCACACCGGAACGTATGTAGTCTGACATGATGCGCGACTACTATTACGAACTCAGCAACCGTGGCGTTTTGACGCTGGATGGGGCGGTGCAGGATGACCCATGGTTCCTGGACTTCTTCTTCCGCAGATTGGCGCCTACAGCCAACCCTGAATATCCTGAATATCCGTTTGTATGCCGTTGTGGCGATGAGATGAATTATTTGCATGCTGCCGATACGCCGATTGTCTATAACGGCTATGATGGCACGCGGCTTTTATATGGATACTCGCTCTCAACGCCATTCTATCCAGAACGCCTCTCCTATTCCGCTGATGGTATACTCTACCATTGGGCCACCGTTGGTGAACGTGGCCGCATTGTACCGCATGTTGCGTTGGAATTGGCACAACGCATAGAGCCATGGGGCCCCTTCTTTGCCATTGCCGACCCAGATACATCCCAGCGAATCCCAATAACACCGCTTGGTTTAGAAGAGAATCTGGAATTCCTACGGCCGAAACGTGACAATCACTGTGTTGGTTGTGGACTAGCCAATCCGCACTCTCTTCGTCTTACATTTTTGTATGACCGAGACCACGGCATTGTCCGCACGTGGTTGCGTCCAGATGAACGTATGTGTGGTGCGCTAGGAACAACACACGGTGGATTTGTTTCGCTTCTACTTGACGAGACGATGGGCAAGGCCTTGTCTGCGGCTGGTATCCGGGCTCCTACGGCACGATTAGCTGTCAATTTCCGCCGGCCAATGACGCTCGGTCAAGAATATGAGATACAAGCACAGATAACGTCCCAACAAGGACGTAAGAAATTCGTCTCTGCAGACATACGGCTCGCGTCAGATCCTGTTGATGTAATCGCAGACGCTGAAGCCCTTTTTGTTGAGATGAAACCCCCCAAATCCTAATGAACAACCAGCCGAACATTATCCTGTTTAGCGTGATTCTCGGTGTAATCTTTGTGCTTGTGGATTGTTACACGTTATATCACTGGACAGCATTTGCCAAAAAACGGGCGATGAATCCGTGGTGGTATCGTTCCTCATGGATGGTGGCAGGGTTGATCTCCGTGATGTACTGGGTAGTAGTGTACCGTAGGCACGTCTTTAGAATGGATGGCGTAGACCTTACGTTGTTTGGAATAACTACCCTCTGGTACCTACCCAAACTTGCAATTCTTCCTGTTCTGATTTTTCGTGATGGTCTGCGTGTGATACGAGCAATCATTGTTCGGTGGTTTGTAAAGGTCAAACCCGTTGCGGCACCTGAAGTGCACAACCTCGTTAACCGCCGCTCATTCCTCGGCACAACAGCATGGTCTCTTGCCAGCGTCCCGTACGTTATTGTTGGCAATGGCATGTTCCGCACGCTCTATGATTTCCAGACGTCGCATGTAGATCTTGCAATTCGCAGACTGCCTCGTGCGTTTGATGGTATGCGTATAGCGCAGATTTCTGACATCCACGCAGGTTCCTTTCCAGATCATCGTCCATTTCAGGAGGTTCGAAGAATCCTCGACGTACTTAAGCCAGACGTGATTGTTATAACCGGCGATTTTGTTAACGCAAAACCAATAGAGATGAGCATCATTGCACGCGATCTAGCTCAGCTCAAAGCCCCGTACGGCGTGTTTGCCTCTTTGGGAAATCACGACCATTACAATACCCCAGAAGAACACAAGCGACTAGTTGAAACGATACGTGGCCTAAATATCGATCTGTTGATCAACGAAAACAGACATCTTCAAGTAGGGGGCTCTACGCTTGTAATTGCAGGAACAGATAATAGCGGTTTCAGGCAGACGTTTGCAAAACTTGATAAAGCTCTTGCTGGTGTTGTAGAGGACGAAGCCACAATATTGCTTGCTCACGACCCAACGTTTTGGGATAAAGAAGTACTTGGGGCTACGAATATCGATGTAATGCTCGCAGGGCATACGCATGGTGGCCAGTTGGGTGTGCAGCTTCTTGGCTATGAATGGAGTCCGGCACAATACATCTACAAACAATGGTCCGGTCTCTATGCTGCAGGCGAACAACAACTCTATGTGAACAAGGGAATTGGAACGGTTGGCCCACCACTGCGCATCGGCATCCCACCGGAGGTAACACTGTTTACGTTACGCTCGGCTTCAGTGTCCGACCAGCTTGTATAGTTGCTCTGTATCATTGCACCGATACTCATTCTGAATTCGGCGCCATATCATGCGTTTAGTTGTTGCTGTTGTTCTTGTAGTCACCTTGGTTTCCGTTGCACGCGCGCAGCATCTTTTCCAGATTGATGTAAATGCCGGCGTCAATCATTCTTTGCCAAACAGTCTGTCTGGTTAATGTCAGGTCCTCAGTACACACAATTTCTGAGCACGAATAGCGCTACAACCGCCGACGGACAGGGTTTTGCGGTGATTAGTCTCATCTAGAAACCGGCATTGGGACTGCAGTTTGACATTCGTTATCTGCGTGGTTTGTCTGCCATTGATGTAAGTGTAAAATTTCGAAACTTTCGGTGGTTTGTGCTTTCTAATACCAACGCATTTAACCCACTGGGCTCATGGCATTACTGGGTGTTCTTTGTTTTTATTTGTATCCCAATATCGCTAGGGGTTATGGTACTGGCTGAGAAATTTTATGGATTATCAGTTCCATCTACAATGTTTGATATTTTACCCATTCTCAGTGGAGGACTACTTCCATCTCGTAACAAAGCGCCAATTTCGAAATGGATTTTGAGAGGGATTGTGTATGCGACTACTGTGGTAGGTATGTTTTTTATCTTGATGTTCCTCAAAAAGATATTCCCAGAACTAGATCAGTCGACGATGACGCGGGCCTTCCTCTACTTACCGAGCGTAGTGCTTTCGATTGTGGCTTTCCCGCTTATAAGTGAGCGAGAGTTGTGGCGTGACGCATTTCAAAACAGCATAACTCGCAACAAGACACTCATCGTGGGGGGCCTTGTGTTACTCGTTTGTATGTTCTCAATTATGTGCTCGTTTCTTGAGACATACAACTTTTAAACGTTGTTATCCAGTTTGAGGTAGTGCTTAGCAGACTCAACAAGTAACGTAGCGCCTGTAATCATGGCTTCTTCTTCAGGCGCAAATTTGGCGTTATGAAGACCTGGCATCGAATCCATACCGGCAGGACGGCCACCCAACATCCAGAAACAAGCTGGCATGTGTTGTGTGTAGTAGGAGAAGTCTTCGGCCCACATCTTTGGTTCAAAGTTGGAAATGTTTGCCTCATCGAAGATCGTTGACGCAACACCACGCGCAAATGCAACCGCACGTGCGTCGTTCACAAGTGGTGGGTATCCCTTGTGAATGTCAATGGTGCCTTCGCATCCATGGAGAGCACAGTAGAGTTTGGTTTGTTCTTGCAAGAACAACCATGCTTGTTCGCGCCATTGTGGGTCAAATGAACGTAATGTCCCCTTCATTTCCACAACCTCCGGGATGATGTTTGTAGCAGAGCCACCATGAATGCTCGTTACCGTCATCACGCCAGGCAAAAGGGGGTTGCGGTTCTTGGTAATCAACGTTTGAAGATGGTGGACCAGACCAGTTGCAGCCATGATTGGGTCTTTACCCTTATGCGGTTGTGCAGCATGAGCACCAAAACCCGTAATCGTCCAATACAATTCATCCGCAGAAGCCATCATTGGTCCTGCACAAAACGAAATTTCACCGTAAGGGGCGTCAGGGTTGATGTGCTGACCAAATATCATCTCAGGTTGAGGGTCTACAAGAGCCCCTTGCTCGATCATAATGCTTGCACCGCCAGGCGTTTTCTCTTCACCTGGTTGGAAGATGAGCTTTACTATGCCGCCGAGTTCGGATTCTTGGTCTTTGAGAACATGGGCTGCAGCTAGCAGCATTGTTGTGTGAGTGTCGTGACCGCATGCATGCATTACGCCTATGTTCTGTGATGCATACGGCAGCCCTGTTTCTTCAACAATCGGCAAGGCATCTATGTCTGCGCGCAGGGCAACACATCTTTCACCCGAACCGATGTGGGCTACAATACCCGTTGCAGCAACAACGCGAAAGGTAATGCCGAGTTCTGTAAGCCGTTGCTGAATAAAAGCGGAGGTATTGAACTCAACAAAGGAGAGCTCAGGGTGTTTATGAAGATGCCGGCGTGTTTCTACCATCTCCGGAAAGATTGCGCGAATGCGTTCAGATGTTGTCATAAATGGCATCTCCTTGCAACGTCAGTTCTGTAATGGTTTCACCTGCGTGTACAATCACTACGTCGAGTGGTCTACCGCTTGGTGGACGCAGTCGAACGTGGTCGGTCACCAGGCCTTGTCTCCACAATGCTACGGCAGCGCTTAGGGCGCCAGTACCGCAAGCACCGGTAATCGCCTCAACTCCGCGTTCAAATGTTGCAATGTTTACGGTGCCATCATCCTGAACTTCAACCATATTCACGTTAACGCCACGCGGGAATGTTACGTGATGGCGCAGACGTTGTATAACGTTACGAGTAGCATCAAGTGGACCCTCAATAACAACATGATCAGAGTTCACATCTACGTACGTCAGTGGAATATCTACTCCCTCCAACTCTCCAACGGAATAGTGAACCACCGTTTTTGGTGCTGAAAAATGTATACAAACGGTTTGGTCGTTCATCAGTTGAGCGCGATACGCGGCGTTGTTCAGGGTAAATGAAATGTCATGCAGCGGGTCTACACCAGCATCGATAGCGAACCTCACGATGCACCGAGATCCATTGCCACACATCATGCCGTGTGATCCGTCTGGATTGAAATAATCTGCATCAAACGAATGATCATCGCTTCTACGTAGAATCAAGACACCTTCTATCGAGAGAGCATCTTTCCGCGGGTGATTAGCAATTACGCCGTGTATGTACTGTGCCGTGTATACCTGATCATGGCTGTTTCTTCCATCGGCTACAAGAAACACATTGCCTGTACCACTCATGTGAACCATGTTCAAACGTCCACCTCACTGAGAATTGCCAAGAGTTCATTGTGGATCAAACCATTGGTGGCAACTATGTTGTCTTTACCAAGTTGAAAGGGTCGCCCTCGGTAATGGCTCACCACGCCGCCCGCTTCTGTTACAAGAAGTGCTCCTACGGCCATGTCCCACTCATGCAACTCAACCTCCCAATACCCATCAAACCGTCCGGCGGCGATATAGGCAAGATCTAGAGCCGCACTGCCCAGGCGGCGAACAGGAAGCCCCCTGCCAACAACCGAACTAAACGTTTCAATACAATGCATTGGGTTTTCGTGGACGTTGTACGGAAAGCCAGTAACGAGGATGGAATCTTGAATTGTTGGGGTCTGTGAAACGTGGAGGCGCACACCGTTGAGGAAGGCACCCTCTCCTTGAACGCTCGTAAATGTCTCGTTCAACAGTGGCTGATGAATCACGCCGCATACAGGAATGTTGTTGACAACAGCGGCAATCGAAACGCAGAATATTGGGATGCCATGTGCAAAATTCACTGTGCCATCAAGAGGATCAATAACCCAAACGAGCTCTCCAGGAAGGCCGGTTTCACCACTCTCCTCTGCAAGGAACGACGCGTCTGGTGTTGCTGCGCGGAGAAATGCAATGATTGATTCCTCGCACTGAAGATCATATTCCGTTACGAGATTATGTCTACCGGCTTTAGATGTTACGTTAAACGACGTTCCAAAGCCTTGACGTAGTATCTTGCCAGCTGCGTGGGCAGCCTCTACGGCCAACGCTAGGAGTGAATGTTTATCCATTGTACGTGCTTATCCGAGGAACGTGTTCGACTCAGAGCGAATGGCCGAGGCGAGATGGTGTAGGCGAGCATTTGAGCTGGCTTCTGCAATTGGCAGATATCGGTCGAGCGTATTTGTGATGTATACCAGCGGGTTGCGTTTGAGATTAAACGAGAGACAGCGAATGTTATCGAGTCGCGCCGCAAGCTTAATAATCAAACAGTCTTCACTTGCTGTTTGAAGTTTTTGAACATGTGCTTTGTCTACACTTTCTGGGTCTATACGCGCCTTCGGTAGATCCTTGGTGAGCATGTCTACAACGTAGGCCACGTACGATCCAAAGTTGTACTCAAGTACGCCCTTGGTAACAGTATCAGAATCCTCAAGAACGTCGTGCAGCAATGCAGAAATTAGAATGTCGGTATCAAATGCATGAAGTTCATCCATGATAATCCGAGCCGTTCTAGCCGAATGATAGAAGTAGGGTGTTCCATCATTACGCATCAGATGTGCGTGAACGCTTTGAGACATTTCATAGGCGTCGAGCAACTTGGGCAGTGCAATCGCGTCGCCATGGCGATGCAGCCGTTCTTCCAACTCACTTAGTGTGAGATAGCGGCGGTTGTATGGCAGGTTTGATGGATCGAGAAATTGGTCCATAGAAATACAAGATACGTCAACGTTTGGTGCGAGTGGGTGGTGCTTTTTGCTTGGTCATCAACTCTGACGCGCCTGACAAAGAAACATCGGTAACCTCAGCACCGCTCAGGAGCTTTGCCACCTCAACCAGGGCTAGTTCGTGGGAGATTGTCTCGGCAGACACAGTTGTAGACCCGCTGGATTCAGACTTAACAACCCGAACAAAATTATCTGCTAGGGAGGCAATCTGGGCCAAGTGTGTGATACAAACGATTTGTTGCCGTTTGGACAGGTGCTTCATTACATCTCCCACGGTACGAGCAACACGGCCCGAGATGCCTGTGTCTATCTCATCGAATACCATCGTGCCAGTTCTACCTTGTTCGGCAAGCGCCTTCTTAACTGCCAACATTACACGAGACAGTTCGCCACCAGAGGCCACTTTTGCCAAGGGGCGTAGTGGTTCACCAGCATTGCTAGAAAACATGAATTCAACATGATCGGAGCCGAAAGGACCCAGTTCATCGGAAACAATTTCTACACTAAACGTTGCTGAGGGCATCCCCATACCCTCGAGTGCTGAAGCAATAGAAGACGAGAGCAACGGTGCTTGCTTTTTGCGTGCACCTGATATTTTCCGTGCAATTGTCTCGGCCTGACTTCGATGTTCATGTTCGGCTTGTTCAGCTGCGCTACGAGCATCATCAAGGTTTTCGATAAGTGCCAATTCGTTTAATACGCGAGTATGTTCTGTACGAGCAGCATCAAGTGAATTATACTTACGGATGAGTCTCTGGAGTTTAACCTGACGTTGTCTCAGATCTTCGAGCCGATCGGGAGAAAAATCCTCATGTTCTGCAAGTGGTGCAACTGAAGCAGCCGTTTCTTTGCATGCAACAAGAGCCCCTTCGAGATCAACGAGTAGTGCAGCGAGGTCTGCCTGAAAAGGTATGAGCTTCAGAAGAGCATCACGTGCTTGTTGAAGCGCGTCGAAGGCCGATGCGTCTCCAGCATACAATGCATCGCGTACACGTGAGGCAAGTACAATAACGTGTTCGCTTGACTCAGCCCGTAGCAAGTCCGCTGTGATTTGTTCATCCTCGCCGGGATGCGGGTTTACCGTTTCGATTTCGTCGCGAATAAACACGAGGCGTGCACGATCAGCGTCGGCAGTTTTTGCTCGTTGGGCGATCTCGTTGCTATGGCGCCGTGCTTGCACGCAGGCATCCCAAGCAAGAGCCATCTCGCGAGCAAGATCGGAAGATACTGCACTTGCATCAAGCACATCTCTATGCCGTGCTACGTTGAGGAGTCCTTGTGTATCGTGTTGGCCATGAAAATCAATAAGGCCGTTGGCGATCTCACGAACAATGCCAGCTTGTGCTGGAGTGTCGTTTACAAAGCACCGCGACGTGCCAGAGATGGTTAACTCGCGACGCAGTACAAGCTCGTTGGAATCCCATTCAAGATCATGTTGGCGCAGGAGGAGCTCGGAGCTTTCAGTGGAAGCAACGTCGAACGTTGCTTCGATCACAGCTTTTTTGGCGCCCAATCGCACGGAGTCGGAAGAAAGCCTTTCTCCCAACGCGGCAGCCAAAGCGTCAACGATAATTGACTTGCCCGCACCTGTCTCACCAAGCAACACAGTCATGCCTGATTCGATGTCGAGATCAATTGCGTCGATAAGAGCAAATGAGCGTATGGTGAGTCTACGTAACATACCTAACCCGTTCGATTACACGTTTAAAGACGCGTAAGCCGAGCTTGAAAAAGTTTATAGGCCCCGTAGACAGCCAGGGCAAATGCCATCACTGCAACCAGTGGGTGAACTTCTTGACCGATCACAACGATGCTGATCGTAATGAAATACGTACAGACAACGAGTATTACGATCCAAAGTGCGGCCATGGTGTTTCTTTATGGTTGTGTGGAAAGAGACGGATCATCAACATGAATGTACTGAGAATACCGAGACATAAACAACGGCAATTTATCTGATGCTATGCGTACAGACAAAACTATGTCGGTATCTGTGTCTTCTCGTACCAGGACCTCAACATCGTCGTAGATGCGGGCAACGGTTTTCATGTCCTCATAAGGAATGCGGACCGTTCTAACAATTGCAGATTCCTCAAAAGTTTCCTGCATGCGTTGTTGAAGCCGAGTTATATTCAGACCACGAGATGCAGACACGAATACACAGTGCGGATAGTCCGCCTCAGCTTCGTTGATTTTGAGTCTGTCTTCAACAAGGTCTATCTTATTAAACACTACAATCTGCGGTGTTTCTCCGGCACCAAGCTTTGCAAGGGTCTCTTCAACAACAGCAATGTGGTCTCGATAGTGTGCGTTCGAGATATCCACAACGTGGATTAGCACGTCGGCCTCTAGAGTTTCGGCCAACGTCGATTGAAACGACGCAACAAGCTGCGTGGGGAGCTTGCGGATGAAACCAACCGTATCTGATATAAGTGCTTGCTGACCAGACAGAAGAGCAAAACTCCGCACTGTGGTGTCGAGTGTGGCAAACAGCCGATTCTCAATAAACACATCGGCCAAACTAAGTTGCTTCATCAACGACGACTTGCCAGCATTGGTGTAGCCAACCAGTGCAAAGCGTGGCAGACCGTTCCTACCCTTGCGCTGAACCTGACGTTGCATGTCTATCTCACGCAACTTCTCTTGTAGCCGTTGCATACGTGTGCGGTACATACGGCGGTCAGTTTCAATCTGAGTTTCCCCTGGACCCTTCGTTCCGATTCCACCAAATTGTTTCGAGAGGTGGGTCCACATCCGTGTTAGCCGAGGAAGTAGATATTCGAGCTGTGCAAGTTCTACCTGTGTGCGTGCCTCAATGGACTTTGCGTTCGAAGCAAAAATGTCTAGGATTACACCACTACGATCGATCACTTTTACGCCGAGTTCTTCCTCAAGGTTGCGAACTTGTGCCGGAGTGAGTTCATCATCAAAAACAACAAGATCAGCACTCGACAGAATCACGAGTTCTTTGAGTTCTTGAACTTTACCCTTGCCCAACGCTGTAGAAAGGTCAGGTTTGTCACGTTCTTGTGATAGCCGCCCGGCAACATCGGCACCAGCGGTATCCAACAACAGAACTAACTCATCAAGATGCTCTCGCACCATGTCTGGGTCAGCCCCTTTTTTAATAACGGCAACTATAAATGCCCGCTCTCGCGGACGGATACCAACGTCGTGCACACTGCCTCTTGGAGAAGAATAAGGTGCCAAATTACAACGCGAACCACGCTTCAGTGCTACAAGCGTACTTTTGAGGTTCATGAGAATGTTGCTCTTCATACTATTGACGTTGTTCGCAGTGCCGGCGCTGGCTCAGAATGAGGATGGGCCACCGCTTCCAGTGGTCTTGGAGCATGCTGATAGCGTTTTAGGATCTGGCCCTACCCAGTCTGGCATCCGCGAGTTCTTTGGTTCAGTGCGTTTTTCGCAGGGGAACGTGACGGTAACGTGTGACCGTGCGGTGCATAACCTGGGACAAAACCGCGTAGACCTGTATGGCCACGTTGTTGTAAAGCAAGACGGAGCCACGATTAGTGCTTCAGAGCTCTCCTACGACGGCAACACGTACATTGCCACAGCACCTCGAGGGCTTAAGGTGTTGCAAGGTTCACGCACGATCACCTCAAAACGGGGACTATATTCTACCCGCAGCAGAGTGGCGCGTTTTTTCGATGACGTGACTGCTGTGGACGATTCGGCTCGGATATGGGCCGATACGCTACTGTTTGACCGTAAAGCCGATACAACCGAAGCACGGGGCAACGTTGTTGTTAGCGATTCGGTAGGGTATACATGGTTCGCTGGAGACAGGGGCTTTCGTGACACGGGCGCAGGGCTATTGCGGATTACGAGTAATGCTCGGTTATGGCAATGGGACAGCACAACAGTTTCAGATACCCTCTACCTCCAGGCAGACACCCTTATATCTCGCATGGCGCAGGGGGCTAGGCGGTTCAACGCATATGGCAACGCCCAGCTAGTTCGAGGTGCCGTTGCCGCGCGTTCTGATACAATGAACTTCTCAAATGAACTTGAGCGATTTGTCTTGCTGGGAGGTCAACCGATATTATGGTCAGACTCGCTCTTGTTGATTGCCGACACGTTGGTAGCTGATGCTCCAGGGCGCAAGCTTCGTACGGTAACTGGCTTTTCTCATGCGATCCTTGTAAGCCGATCGGACACGGCTTATCCCGACAGATTTGATCAAATCTCTGGGAATCTAATTACCCTCGAGATTGCAAACGATACGGTCCGAAGTCTCACCTCTACGGGGGCAGCTCAGAGCATAACCTTTCGCACAGAGAACTCCAAGCCAGAGGGTCTAGCAAAGGCCGCTTCCGACACTATCCGCGCAATTTTCTCTGCTGGAGAGCTCTCAGACGTGTATTGGCTGGGTGGGATCGAGGGTGAGCATCATCCTGAGCCAGTGGTTGCCGGGCGGGCTTCTACGTACAGACTACCCGGTTTTATTTGGCGGGAAGATCGCCCGATACAAAAAACTCGAATTAATAGGTAGCGTATTCTCTGAAGATGTGTTATCATGGCAACGTGCGTCATCTTACGATCATCGGCGGCCTGCTTGCTTGCGTGGCAACGTTGCAGTTGTATGCTCAAGTAGAACGTGTATTGCCGCGCAGAGCGTCTTCTTCATTGGAAGGCACACACTTTATAGTTGGCTTTATGGCCAACGAGATACTTCAAGCAGGCGGTAATCCAAGAATCCAGATTTTTATCGCATCTCAATACGATGCAACGGTGAAAATTATTTCTCCGATCACAGGTATTTATTCTGTTTTTGTCCCTGCCAATACCGTTCATGTAGAAACAATGCATGTGCAGCACGTTGTAAATGCATCAGAGAAGATATTCCAACGAGCAATTTTTGTTGAATCAGACGTTCCAGTAGTGGTGTATGCTCTTAATACCATTACACAATCTTCGGACTCGTATACAGCTATACCAATCAAGCATTGCGGTAAACTCTACTACACGCTAAATAGACCAACAGACTGGTATAGAGGGAGCAGGGATCCGTTGTCGAGAGTGCCTCGAGTTGGTGAGTTTATGGTAATGGCAACAGAGAACAACACGCTTGTAGATATTGTTGCTACCACAACTACAAAAGGGGGCGTTCCGGCGCGAATTCCGTTTCGAGTTTGGCTAAATAAAGGAGATTGTTACCTAGTACAGGCGCTTCCAACGAGGTTCGGGGGAGACGATCTTACGGGTTCGTCTATATCGTCGAACATTCCAGTTGCAGTTGTCTCCGGCCACCAGCGTGCAAGTATGCCATTGGATTCGCTAAGCTCCAAGGACCATCTGGTGGAACAACTACCACCCGTAAACCTTTGGGGGAAGACCTACGCCACAACGCCATTTATTTCTTCGACGCGCCCAGATGTATTGCGGATAATGGCATCCAGGGCAGACCAAGACATTGTGCTTATTACAAAAAATGGAAGTAGAACCTTTCGAATAAATAATCCTGGTGAGTGGGCTGATACGGCACTGCTGGAGCCAGCGTATTGGACCAGTACGAAACCGTTCTTTGTAACACAATTCATGACGAGTACACAGGACAGCAATCATTACACAGACCCGGCAATGGTAGTTGTGCCTGCTGTTGAGCAATTTGTGAACGCCGCATTGTTTCAGTTCCCAAAGCTAGAGATCAACAACTCAATCATCGGCCAAGAGTTCTACTATTTCTTGAACATCATTGCTGATTCAATTGCACTGGCCACACTTAGAGTAGACACCTCGCGCGTTGCCAGGATGGCTCCCCAGATTATTACCCAGACCGTTCCCGGAACATCTCTCCATTGGGCAACATTGCAAATGCAACCAGGTGCCTATTTGATGACAGCCGATACAGGTACCTTTAGCGGCGTGATGTACGGCTCAACGCTTGTTGATTCTTATGCAAACATGATAGGAGTAGCCTATGTTCCGTTGCCCCAGCAGGACAATTCGCCGCCGAAGTTTAGTTTCCTTCTCGAATGTGGCGTTATAAGCGGGACGATTGCCGATGTATCCAATGACACAGCACGCCTTGATGAAGTGCGTGTTGTCTCCAATAGGTCATACAATTACAGATGGCAATGGTCTGTTCCAATGGATTCTACGGGAACAGTTGAGTTCGACGCCGATATCAGAGACTTGTGGAAAGACGCGCAGATTGTTATACAGGCCTTCGACTATCTCGGAAACGGAAGAGAGTTCCTCTTCCACTATGATGCTCCTAATGTAGATGTTCCCAAAGAGTCAGTGATCTCTTTGGCCGGTCAAACCGAGGTGTGTACTACAGCTGTTTTGAAGAATGAGGATTCTACTCCCGTGCACATTGTCCGCCTGAGTATATCGGGAGACGTAAGGATTCGTCTAGCACCGGGACAAACTATAGACACTGTGCTAGCCGCAGGCGATTCGTTGATTGTAAACATCTGTATCAAACCAACAAAAGACACAAGTGCAGTTCGTGGATACCTGGTGGTAGAGTATCCCTGCAAGTTGATACGCATGATGACCGTACGGGGCGCAACACTGGCGTCTCTCAGGTCGGGAATGATTGACTTTGGTGTAGTGCGGCTTGGAGACACGGTGTGCGGCCGGGTGCCGGTCATAAACAATGGTTCAGTGAGTGTTACAATTTCTGCATTCATTGTTGCTATGATTGCGCCCGACCTTCTTGTTGACCCTACCAGCCTTCTGCTGCCACGTACACTTGCACCGGGAGATACGTTATGGATTGGAGTGTGTTTTTCGCCAACTTCAGAAGGGCAAGCAACAAGGTCGGACACCGCCGTGGGTACAAGCGCTTTAACGGCATTGGCCAGGTACACTGGTAGGGGTGTAAAACCCCTGGTAAGGCCCATCCACGTTGATTGGGGCAGACGAAGACTTGGCTCAATCAATGACACAGCCATAACAATCAGGAATAGCGGAAGTGGTTGGTGCATGATACGGACTTCCGATACTGTTGGTATAGATTCGTCGTTCACCATTCGTGACCTCACGGCAAGCCCCCTCCGATTAGATCCTGGATCATCCGTTGCCGTTCGTTTGCAGTTTCTGCCTGTGGTTCGCGGACTTCGTGAGATGGTGATCCCTTTATTAGTTGATTGGAAGGGTCATGAACCAATTGCGATTACCATGAGCGGCTTTGGAACGCTCCCTGAAGTGGCTGTGAGAGATATCGATCTTGGGATCGTTACAGTCTATTTCTCCAAAGATTCCACTGCAGACCTAGTTACTACAGGAGCAGCAGTGGGTAACGAAGACCTAACCGTGTACAACGTGCGGGTGTTTGGTCCGGATGTCGCAGACTTTTCACTTCCAGCGGTATTAGCTGACTTGCGCAATATGCCGGCAGTTGATGTTATCCGTGGTTTGATAACGTTCTCACCTCGGCGGCTTGGACTTCATGAGTGTAGAGTTGAGATAGTTCACGATGCCGCCTCATTTGGCCTGCAGTCCACGTCCATTTTCACCGTTCGTGGGATGGGCGTTGAGATTATCGAAGCCCAGCTTGCGTTGACCAATTCATTGAATGCAAACGTTCAAGCGTGTACTCTCGTTCAGTCTAAAGTGACCATTGCGAACACTGGCAACGGTCCCATGCGAGTTGATTCTCTCATCTATGTATCAGCCGATAGTTCGTGGAGCATCTTAACTAACGGTCTGCCAATGTGGATAGGGGGCGGCACAGTACGAGAAATCGATGTACCACTGATGTTTGATCGCACATCTGCACGAACGTTTTTTGTGCGGCTTGTGGACAGCGCTGGCGCCATCCTAACGGCGTCCGTAACCACTAACGTTATGTTGCCCGTTACTGATGTTTCAATTCGTGTCAGTCAGATTCTACCGTATCAAACGGGCCCCGTCACCATACACGTACAAGCACGGCTAGAGACGCGTCAGGAAGACACTACTTATCCCGCTTTCAGAGTACTTGTTCCTAGAGGTCGATTTATGTTGAGCACAGAGGTGCCTGCAACCGCAACCGCCACATACGTTGCGGTAAATGATGAGCCCCTTCAGATAACCGTGGAACAGTCAATGCGTGAAATCTCCGTTCGCTCAACTGAACCAATCAGGGGTAGTTGGCTGGTAGATTTATACCTGAATGGATCGTTTTTATGGCTAAATCCGAGCCACTTTGAGATACGTGCAACCGTTGAAGCCACGCGTTGCTTTGATCCAACAACCACGGTAGCGGGTCCAATAAGCGTAGTTCCGTGCGCCGGAGCCGAGCGAGTTATTACACTTGGCACAATTCCTACTTTACGGGCACGTTTAGGCGCGCAACCAGTATCCACAAGCATCGAAGTGGAATTAGATGCAAGCCACGATATGGATGTTACAGGGTTTTTGGAGAGTGTTGGGGGACAAAGAATTATACTCCCTGAGCGATTCTCTTTGCAAAAGGGACGTCGCCATTGTATTTTTTCATGTTCCGGTTGGGCATCTGGACTCTATAGACTAGTTTTAGTTCATGGGGCTGGAGTGGCGGATTTACAGATCATCATCGTCAATTAGGATTTAGGATTATGAGGAGACTCTTTACCGTCGTCGTCGTGGTATTCCTTGCATCAGCAGGGTCTACGGTTGCCCAACCAGAGCTTGGGGCTCGTTCTAATCCGCTGGTTCCAGAGAAGAGTTCGTCAAGAATTTATGTTGGCCCCGTTGTGGGCTACAATAGAGTACTCCAGTCTTCGGGATTTCAATCCGTTGCTAATGACGTATTGTGTCCCGATTTCACGAGTGGGATAGCCAACGGTTTCTATGTAGGTGGCTCGATCGAGTACCTCCTCGGAAAACCGCGCGACTCAAAATCTTCGATTATTGGACGCGTAATCTATAATTCCCTGCCGGGCAATTATTCAGAGCCTGGAGACCGGCTCCCAACCCTTGATAATCAAGGACAGGTTGTGTTCTCAACGGTGGAGCACACTGCTGAGATTCAGTATTCGCTTTTGGACGTTGAGCTGATTTACAAACTCAATCTCTTTAATTCGAATTTTGGAATTGTTGTTGGACCAACTGTAGGTTTTGTATTGAATTCGTCGCGAGTTCAATCGATGAACCTTGTTGAGCCATTAAACGCTCAGTTTGACCCAAAGTTCTGTGCTACGTGCGAATACACCAACAACGGACGCACTGTTATCACAGCTAGGGACGACATCCCTGGGCACGCAACGGTTCGTATTGCCGTAAAAGCTGGTGTGCAATACGAGATACCCATCGGTAGACTACTTCTAGTGCCGTGTTTGTATTACAACTTTGGTATCACTGAGGTAAGTGCTTCAGACAACCTTCGTATTAACGCATTTCAGACTGGTATAGACCTTCGATTTGCATTGTAACGGTTACTCTTTGTACACAGACGATATTAATGGATGCCCGCCTTTGCGGGCATCCGTGTTTACCCCCGAAGCCCCCTTCACATGATGGATAACCTTTGGTCTCCTTGGCGGTCTCATTACGTATCAACACCTAACGAAAGAACTAGCGAAGGGTGTTTTTTGTGTAGTGCTACGATCTCGACCGTAGACCCAGAGGCAGCGCGTGGGGCATTGGTTGTAGCTGCCTTCGAACACACTATTGTCTTGCTGAATAGATATCCATACAACGCTGGGCATCTTTTGATAGCCCCCCGGCAACATGTTGGAGATCTCACAACATTGCCATCAGAAGTAACTCACGAGCTCATGGATGCAACCCAGCTTGGATTGCGTGTATTAGAATCTGAGCTCCATCCGCATGGTGTAAACGTAGGTGCTAATCTTGGCGCATCGGCCGGAGCGGGTGTCCCTGATCATTTGCACATTCATCTGGTGCCACGGTGGAACGGAGACACTAACTTTATGCCTGTAATTGGCGAGACAAAAGTAGTCTCTGAGTTCATCGATGTTATGTGCGATCGATTCATCCTTGCATTTAATGCACTTCGGCCGTCATGAGTTCTTTTGCACCTAGCAAACGATTTAGTCAGAATTTCCTGACCGACCCATCAACTGCAAACAAGATTGTTGACGCTCTCCAGATAATTGAAGGAGACGTAGTCTTGGAGATTGGTCCAGGTACTGGTGTGCTTACGCAACGGCTATTGCGATCTGTGGCTCCCAGCATTTTGGCAGTGGATCTTGATCCTCGTTCTATTGAGCACCTTCGTCAGCAACCATGGGCCAAGGACAAACGACTCGTTTTGAGGGAAGGGGATGCTCTTGCTGTGGTGCCCGAAAAAGAATGGCCTACTATCACACGTCATCATCGGTTAATTATCGGGAACATTCCCTATTCAATTACATCAGATCTGATCTTCTGGGCATTTCATCACCACGATAGTACGTCGCGTGCCGTGATCATGATGCAGCGCGAGGTAGCAAGAAGATGCGTAGCCCAACCTGGCACAAAAGAATATGGAGTGCTTAGCGTAGCAACGTGGCTCTACAGTGAAGCGAAGATTCTGTTTCACGTACAGCCCGGATCGTTTTTCCCAAGACCAGACGTTACCTCGTCCGTAGTACGTTTCATGATGCGCCACAAATCTGCCGAAGACGTCGATGCCGAGAGATTTATGGAATTTGTTCGTGCGGCGTTTTCGCTCCGAAGGAAGGTGTTAACGAATTCGCTCAATGATTGGGCCAGGCGCATGCAGATTGATCTTCGTACCAACTCGATTGTTGCTGGTGTAGACCTCGCAAAGACACGTGCAGAAGAACATTCTCCAGCAATACTTTCAGATCTATTTAAAGAGCTTGTTGATAGAGTGTCTGGAGCGAGTGGATGAGCAATCACAGCACATCGTCGGACCATTGGCGGGAACTTATCCTCCGCATCCGTAAAGACGTCATCGCCTTTGATATCTACACCCTTGCCATTATGGGTTTGTATAGTGTCTTAGCTATTGCACTTTTCCCATATGTGCCAATGGCTTCGAGTATCCTCATTCAGAATGTTTTCATCGCAACAGTGATTGTTGCATCCATCATCCTTCAAACCCTCACGGGGATGAAGTTTTTTGGAATCATTCGATACTTCTACATCATACCCGTTATTTATCTGATGTACGACCAGACCCATCTCTTTGTACAAGTTGTCCATCCGGTTGACTATGATGACGTGTTGATCGTTGCAGATAGGGTATTGTTTGGTGTTGACCCAACCTCGTGGATGCATCAGTTTTCTTCGCCCGTACTCACCGAATATCTCCAGATTTGTTACTTCCTATTCTACCTATTGCCGATTATGCAGGCCATCGAGTTATGGCGCAAAGGCAAACTCGAACAACTTGCAGAGTTCTCCAGAGGTATGGCTTTTTGTTACTTCGTTTCATATCTCTTGTACTTTGCAATGCCAGCAATTGGCCCTAGATTCACACTTCACGATTTTTCCAGTATTAATACCGACCTACCTGGAATCATGGTGACAAATATTCTGCGTGGAATAATTGATTCTGGAGGGGGCGTGGCCTGGGGTCAGCCAGAACCAGCTGGTTCCGTAAACCGCGACTGTATGCCAAGTGGCCACACAATGATGACCCTAGTAAACATCCTACTGGCCTTCCGGTACAAGAGTCGGTTTAAATGGCTTTTCGTGTTAATCGGTGGAAGTCTCATCATATCAACGGTTTACCTCCGCTACCACTATGCAATCGACGTAATTATTGGTGCGTTGTTAGCAGTAGTCACGCTGCCACTGGAACCGGTGGTCAATCGGCTTGCCACAAAAAGAATATCAGAAATGTAGACGTGGATTATTCCCGATGTAACCTTTTTGCAGTTGCGTTGTTGTTATTGTATGCAAGAAAGGCGAATGATTGTTAACCCTGTTTGAGTGATATGATTTACGGGCTTGCTGATGTCAATTTTCCTGCTATTTTTATGGAGACGTCGTGGTCACCAAACTGCGGTCTCTTCAATGTCCGAAATATTTTTCTTTTTTTTTATGCCAGGAGTAGGTCCATGCGACTTGTTTCCAACACAATGAAGACATCAATAGCCGTCATTTTGACGCTTATTGCTGGTTTCGGCGTAATCACTGCTCAGACTACTGAGCGCCGTGGTACGATGGTCCTCACTGAAGGTAGGCGCTACATGGTAGCCTTCCCGCAAGTGTGGGCAAGCCCAACTGAGAAGCCGCTGCCGCAGCCTATGCAGTTGCTCGTCTCTTCGAAGACCAAGACAACGTTTCGTATTCAGACGCCTGGCTTAATCAATGACGCTGCAAAGATTGACAAGGAATACACCGTAGAAGCCAACAAGGTTCTTAAGGTTTCCGTAGCAATTGCGTACATGAATTCAGAGTCGGAAACTCGCAAGGGATATGGTCTGTTGGTCACGTCAAAGAAGCCTATCTCGGTTTCGACGTATCAGGCTTGGATGGGTAACGGCGAAATGGCTCGCCACCTGCCAGTTGAAGGATGGGGAAAGAATTACTACTCGATGAACTTCTATCAGGATCGTTATGGTAGCGCTGCTGGTTACAAGTATCGCCCAGGACAGATTCTTGTTATCGCAGATAAAGACAATACGGTTGTCTCCTATACGCCAACAGTTGACACTGAGGGTGGAATGGATTCTCCAGGTGTGCGCAAGGGAGCTACACAAACTGTAACACTTGAAAAGGGCGAAACCTTCCTTATCAAGGCCAAGATCAACGACATTGAGAACAAAGAATGGTCAAGTGATCTTACAGGCACATGGATTCGCTCAAGCAAGCCAGTAGGCGTTGTATCGGGCCACACCAAGGTAGCCATCATGCGCTACCCAGACGTGCTTCCTCCAACGGGAATCTTTTCAACAGAAGCACACTTCGTTCGCAGTAACGTACACGATGCTATGCTCCCGCTCGAGATGGCTGGCAAGCGTTTCGTGACAACCCCATGTAAGTACACATCAACACGTGTTGTTGGTCAAGCGTCGGTAGAGTTTGGAATAGACGATGACCGCGGTGATGTTATCCGCGTAGTTGCCCTAGAAGACGGCACAACTGTTCGAGCAATGCGCCAAGACGGGTCCGGTCTTCTCAAAAAGTGGTTACTCAAGCGTGGCGAAACAGCTCTTGAGACTGCACTTGAAGTTGCAACATACTGGGAGTCTGACAAGCCAATTCTTATGGGTCAGTACGGCAAGTCTTACGCCAAGATTCTGCCTCCAGTATTGAGAACAGGTCCTAAGGGTGGAGAAGAAGCACAAGGACACCCAACCGTTGAGTCTGGCATGCCCATGCTTCAGTACATCCCTTCTGTTGATCGTTGGGTAGAGTATGGTGCATTCTATGCTCCAGAAGGCATGGACAATTTCTTCAACATCGTGTTCAAGAAAGATGAGCTTAACAAAATTAAGGTTGACGGACGTTCCTTGAGTTCAGCTTTTGGTGGAGCTATGCGTCTTTTGAACGGCACGGAATTCGCATACATCCGTACTTCAATTGGAGCTGGCGATCACTATGTTGAGTCAACAGACCCTTCTGTTCGTTGGGTTGCTTGGAATTATGGCTCGCTTGACGGTCTTGCGCAAGGCCGTGCCTACGGCACACCGATTTCTATCGACATGACGATTCCGTGTGATGATTCTCTGATGGTTGCCGAGCAGATCGTCTGTGGAGATGTTATTGGCAATGGTAAGACACTTCCTGAAAATTCTAGCTGTAGCTCGATCTTCGCTGTATACGCTGAAGATCTGAACAACTATGAGTTGATCGTAGATGATGCATTCAATAGTGGTGACAAGACGGTGAACTTCGAAGTCAAGGTTCTTGACAAGACGAAGGATGCAACAGCTACAGTTAAGGTTATCACGCGCTCCGGTAAATTCGTAGAGAAGACGTACACATATGTTGCCGACAAGATCAGCTGGACTCCGAACAAGCTTGATTTTGGAACAATCGCATTCAATACGCCTTCAACTTTGACGTATGCAATCAAGAACCTAAGCATGGATCGTACTATTACGGTTCGTAAGGTTCGTATTATGGGTGGCGCAAATGTATTCACGGTAGATCCTGCGGGTCCATTTCCATTGGCACCACAAGAAGTGCGTACAATTAGCGTAACTGCAACGATACAGACGGCTCCAGAAGTAATCGACACTGTTTTGGTAGAGCTGGCTTGCTACGATCAAAAGACAACTGAAGTCCGTGTTCGTGGAGAAGAGCCAAAGATTTACGTGAGTGATGTTGATTGGGGTATTATCCCAGCAAGCTCACCCGGCGTTCAGCGTACAGTGATTATTCAAAATGGAAGCCGTGTTCCACTCTTGATTACAGGTTTCCAACAGTCTCTTCTCGACGGTACAGGCAACTTCTTCGACCCAGTGACAATGGACGGCAAGCCACTTGCCTCGGTATTCCCATTGACAGTTGCCAGCAATGCCAAGTATGAGTTTAAGGTGTCGTATAGCCCTAAGGGTGTGATTGATGTTGACCATCGCGTTGACGTTCCGTTCTACTCGAATGCTGTTGTTGTAGACTCAATTGGTGTCCTTAAGGGCCGTGGCAACAACGTTCAACTTGCTGCTTATTCATCGCCTTGGATTGAGCGCGTTATCGACAACATTCAAACTGCCGCAGGTATTCAACAATACACGCAACAAGTCAAGTTTGAAAACAATGGAGCTCAGACAGTTACGTATAGCGCACCTCGTCTGCGTGGAGCAGATGTTGGCAACTTCAAGATTGTTGACTTTGGTGATGTGGGTACATTCCCAATACAACTCCAAGGTGGTGGTGCAAATCGCCAACGCTACATAACTGTGGCATTTGTACCAACAGAACTTCCAAACCGTGGTGCAGAACGTAACAACTTCACAGCCGAAGTGTACTTCCCAACTACGGCATTGGACGGCAACCAGGAAGAAGTCAAAGCACCGCTTCTAGGTACAGCATGGCAGCCGCAAGTGAAAGGTAATGACCTCGACTTCAACGCTGTTGCAAATGGCGGTAATCCATTCAATGTGGGTGATGCTGCTATCGTTCTTACAATCCCAGTATCGAACGAGCACTTCCAAGGCTTGTCCAATCCAACGTCAGGCGATCCTAAAGGAACAAACTTCGTTGTTGTAACAAACATCAGTCTTAACAATCCGGCTGCTCCCTACGAGTTTTTGAATGCGCCAACGCTTCAGAACCCGTGGATCATCAGGCCAGGTGATGCACCGATAGATCTTCAAGTTCGATTCAACCCGAACCAGTCTGGCTCATTCCCAGCAGACTATACGATCTTCACAAATGTTGGAACAAACGGCCAGGCAACCTATAACCCAGTCTATAAACTTATCGCGGTTGTTCAGGGTGGTGAATTCACAGTAACGGGCGATCAAGGCGATCAATACGTCTTTAACACAACGGATCTTACCATCCGCGTCCGTCACACAGAAAACACAACGCGCCGCTTTAACATTAGTCAGCCAACAGGTTCCGATGCAACACGATTCGAACTTATCCCGTCGTTCATTGACGTAGCTCCTGGTGCAGAAGGACTTATAAATGTCACCTTTAAGCCAGACTTCGTAACTCTTCTTCGTGCTGGTCAAACGGATCTTCGCAACCAAGGAGATAAGTGGGTTAACAAGGCAAAGGTACAGGGTGTTGTGTGGCGTGATGGCCAGTTCACAGCCGATGTTGTGATTGAAGATGATCAGAACAAGAAAACACAAACTGCAATGGTATCGGGTAATGGTCTGTTCCTCGAAACAACAGATATGGTCAAGGACAACTACAATGTTGGTCCTGGTGCATTTGCGGATGTTGCAATTGAACTAAACAGAAACCCTGAGTCACTTGATGCAGTTGGTATTACAGAGCTTCGCGTTCGTGTTAGCTACGATCCAAAGCTCGTTAAACCACGTACAAACATTGCTGATCTCATCACGGCAGGAATGCAAAGTGAAGGCTGGACTGTGCTAAAGTTTGACCAATATGGTAAACCAACTGACCAGTCCAACTCACTTGAAATTGATATTGCTGATAACCGTGCAACACCTTCTCCATTGCGTAACGTTGATGTTCCTCTGTTCAAGGTGCGTTTTGATGCATTCCTTGCTGCAGGACAAGCCGGTACGTTCTCGTCGATTTTGGAGACGTACGTTTATACGGTTGACTTCAATGATTCCGGTGAGCGCTTGGACTACACATTGTTCCGTGACTTGCCTGGCAAGATCACAGTAACACTTCCGTGTTCTCAAACAACACGTTTGGTTTCCCTCGGAACAGTAGCATTTGCTATCACACCTATGCGTCCTAACCCCGTGGTTAACTCAGGTGTAATTAGCTACTCTATCGGTCTTAGCGCAGACACACGTATTGTATTGTACAATAGCACAGGCGAAGAAGTTCAAACACTTCTTAATGAGAAGGTTAGAGCTGGTACGTATGAGATGACGGTTGACTTCAGCCAACTCTCTGCAGGCACATATTATTACCGCGTTGTTTCTGGACCGTTCACAAGTGAACTTCAGACTATTGCAGTAATCAAATAAGTCTTCGACTTTTGCGCGAAACTAATTCAGCCTCCTCTCGGTTTAGTCGAGAGGGGGCTGATGTTTTTTAAAGGAAGAGAGATGATGCTTGTACTTAAACATGTAGTGGTGTTAGCTGTTCTTGTACCGAGTGTTTTGTATGCACAGGAGCCAGGTACAATTCCATGGACTCCAAAGGAGAAAGGTGATCTTCAGTCTGTCTCAATTGTTGTGCCCCCTCAATTTTCAACCCTTGGTCTCAACTCCACATCAAATAGATTGTCTATACCAAGAGGTTGGACAGCTTCGATATTTTTTGCGGGGAATGTATTGAATAAGCCCCGGTTTATGTCTTGGGGGCCAGACTCAGTGCTCTACGTTGCAAACATGAGCGGGGGTAATGTACTTGCTTTACCAGATGTGAACCGCGATGGAATAGCCGATACGTCTATTGTTGCGGCAAGGGGCTTTTCTGGCGGACATGATGTTCGGTTCTTGGGAGATACGATGTTTGTAAGTACCGAAGCTGGTTTGCTCAAGCTGTGGCGCTCAGATCGTTCTACGTATGTGTATGATCAGCGTGTTACGCTCGTTGACAAAAACACACAAACAAATCAAACCGGCGGTAATCATAGAACGAGAACACTGGTGATTGATACAATTCGACAGAAATTCTATATCAATGTTGGTTCGAGAGGGAATGCCGATAGAGAGTCGGACAGAGCGGTTATCGAAGAGTATGATATGGATGGAAATAGCCGCCGAATATTTGCCACTGGCGTGCGTAACTCAGTTGGGATGACGTTGCATCCAAGAACTGGCAAACTCTGGGCAAATAATAATGGGAGCGATAATCAAGGAAATGATGTCCCACCAGAATGGGTAGACATCGTCCGCGACGGCGGATTTTATGGGTATCCGTTTTCGTATCACTTCAAAAAATGGTATTCATTTGTTGGGGACTATTCGGACCTCCTCCCCATTACAAAACAGGACAGTGCACGCGTAAACGGCACGGTTGCTCCAGCGGCATTGGTTGCTGCACACTGTGCACCAATGGCATTGGTGTTTACCGAAAACAATGCTCTACCAGAGCACACAAATGGCGCGTTTATGGCCATGAGGGGCTCGTGGAATCGCGTGCCACCAAGTGGGGCCAAGGTTGTGTTTCTTGCGTTTGACAACGATGAGGATACCATCGCAAACGTTGTGCGAGACTTTTGTACTGGTTTCATAACAGACACCAACAACATCAACACCAGATGGGCGCGTCCGGTTGGTTTGGCGATAGCGGCTGATGGAAGCGTATATGTTTCATCAGACGATACAAAACAGTTCATTTTGAAACTCACACCTCCGGTAACGTCTTCGGTAGATGAAGACAACCATTCCAGTATAGATCTCCATCCAATCCCTGCTCAATCGTTACTCGTATGTACGTTGCCAAGCATTGGAGGTGCGATGCGCTGTTATGATACTCGGGGTGTGCTTGTATATGAGGCAGTTGTTCAGTCGAACACCACCAACCTCGATGTATCAATGTGGGCGCAGGGTTCCTACGCCATTACGATTACCGACAAATCAGGAGCTGTGAACACTCAGTCATTCATCATCTATCGGTAATAGACTGAGCAATCATTGTTGCATAGCGGAGCGAGGATCCCGCTGTATCCGTAATGCTGTTTCGTGCTTGAGCACCGATTGATACCCGCGATGTTTCATCCAGAACAGCTGTTATAAGCCAAGTTTTAAGGTCAAGAGAGTCCTCAATACATCTGAGGGCACCAGCATGTTGAAGAGTTAGTGCATGCCTTGATCGATCAATCTTCGGACCAGAGGCAATAGGAATTCCATAACCAGCTGGTTCCGTTACGCTATGCACTCCCGCACCAAACCCGCCCCCTACAAAGGCGGCGTCGGCGATGGAATAGAGAGATAGGAGTCTACCAACTTCATCCACCAATATATGGCCATGTGTTGAAGCCGAAGCACTAGAGAGTCTTTTTATCGGTAGCAGGTTTTCTATTCGCGCGAGGGCGCTTGACGTGGGCTCGTGCGGAACAATGATGAGTCTCAGCGCCCCTTCATCAAATGATGATAGCGATTGAATGGTGAGGTCTTCATCGGCAGGCCAGCTACTTCCTACAACCAGCGTTGTAACATCGGCACGCCGAAGCGCGGCAATCGATTCATCAACAGTTGCTAGGCGCTCCAAAACTCTGTCCACCCGAGTGTCTGGCATTGCCGTGATATTTCGACCGAGAAAAGTTGTCAGTTCCTCTGCATCGCGCTCTGAAACGGCGTAGATGTTGGAAATCTTTTGATAGACCTGCTTCATCCAACGTCCAAGAAGTATGTTCTTCCCTGCAGAAGGCATGGTTGCGTTCATGAGGTGCAACGGTATTCCACGGCGATTGACCTCTTCAACAAAATGTGGCCATACGTCGTAGCGATTTATCACAACAACGTTTGGTCTAACAGCGTTGATGAAGGCCGTCACGTTGATTTTTGTGTCAATCGGACTATAGAGTGCTTCAGTGAATTCCGTTAGGTTCTGCGCATGCGTATACCCAGAAGGAGAGGAACACGAGGCCCAAAATTTCGCAATAGGGACAAGCGATTGTAAAGCATGCACTACTGGGATGCATTGTTCTAATTCACCCATAGATGCAGCATGGAACAAGATCCGTGGTGAGTCATCAGTCGCAAGTTGTGCTCTGCGAAGTGCTTGGGGTTCCTCGTCTTGGCGCTGACGTAACTTGGCACTGAACATCGAGGCTACAAATACACCAACGTGTATTGTTGGTAGTATGAAGTTTGCGTATAAAAACCTCACGAGCCCGTGAACGCCGGCTGGCGTTTTTCGATAAATGCCTTCGTGCCTTCTTTGAAGTCGGCAGTGCCACATGTTCGACCAAAAATATTGGCCTCGATATGTAAACCCTCTAGCAGGGAGGTGTCATCCGATGCCTGCACGGCCTCAAGGCACGCACGCAAGGCAAGGGGCGCCTTCATTGCCAAACCAGCAGCAAACTTCATAGATTCGTAGTGAAGAACAGAGGCCTCGAATACGCGATTAACGAGTCCGATACGCAAGGCCTCGGTGGCGCTTATTATGTCGCCGCCACACGTAAGTTCGATGGATTTAGCAACACCTACAAGCCGCGTGAGCCGTTGTGTACCACCAAAACCAGGAATTATACCAAGGTTGATCTCGGGCTGACCAAAACGTGCGCTGTCAGAAGCAAACCTCATGTGACACGCCATTGCAAGTTCGCAGCCACCACCAAGTGCAAAGCCATTTACAGCAGCAATTACGGGCACGCCAAGGCGTTCAATAAGATTAAACACACGTTGACCTCGTTCGGCAAACAAACGCCCTGAGAACGCGTCCTGTTCATGCAGCTCTGCAATATCTGCACCTGCAGCAAATGCTTTGGGACCACTACCCGTAATCACAACGCAGTGTACAGTGCGGTCTTGTTGGACGCCGAGGAGGAGTTCCTCCAGGGTTTCTAGGAGCTCCGCATTAAGCGCGTTAAGCTTATCTAGACGATTCAACGTTAGGATGGCTATTCCATCCTGTCGGGTAAGGATTACGGTGTCACTCATCTCGCAAAATAACCATGGAGTAGCCCATTGAGAACGGTGGTTATGGTGGCTTTAGCGTCGGTGTGCATAACTCAGGTTGCTGCCTCGCCCCCTCCGACCTAATTTTTGGCAACAATGCGAAGTGTAAATGCCATACTCGGCGTCAAAGCCCCCCGGCTATTGATGTACCTCGTCCTGATTCTGTTACTTGGATCTGGACCGATTTCTCTCGAGGCCTCGCGCCAAAAGGGTAAGAAAAAAGCATCAACATCGGTCTCCAAGGCAAGCAAAAGCAAGGGTAGAAGCAAAGGCAAAAGCAAGGGCAGCGCAAAGAAGTCGAGGTCGAGCAAGAAACGCAAAGCTCGTGTGCGTGCAGTGCCGATGACGGCCCTAACCGCACTCAAAGAAGAGGAGTTGGGTCCAGGCGTTCGTTATACGCAGTATCGTTCCAACGGCACTAAACCAATCATCGTACACGTTGTTTCGATGGACAGAACCATCCCCGGCAATGCTGTGCGCCTTATCAAAGGTGAAGATCATGCAACGGGGCTTGAGCGGCTACCGGATATGGCTCGGCGGTATGACTCTACGAGCGACAATCGGCTCTATGCTGTTACCAATGCAAACTTCTGGCGCGCAGTTCGCAATACCATGATTGGTCCATGTGTGATTGATGGCGAAGTGGTTGAGTTAAACCGGTATAAGCGATGGACGAGTGCGTTTGTTGATGTAAAAAGTAATGTGATTATCGACTCGATTGCATTGTCTGGACAAGTTCGTTTTGAAAACAGATCGTGGGCGATCTCTTCGGTGAATCGAAGGAATGACACTGGCGTAGTTGTCTATAATTCTTATGGTGGACAGACGGTTCCGCATGTGAATACAAAAGAAACTGAGCAGGCATTTAATGAGGCGGTGAAAGATTCGGTGTTTGCACAGCGGGACTCTACGGAAGTAGCCTTGACCAAGGATATTCTTCGTGCAGAGATTATGCGCGTGCAACGCGAGGTAGATGTAGAATACCCAATGGTCAAAGTCCGTGTACGTTACCTACGCTCTCCTTCGGTAAACGTACCCTTCCCGTGTCAAGTCCTTGGGGTTGACACTGGGGCGGCAAACATGCCACTGCGTGGAGCAATCGTGTCCTTTCCTCGCGCAATGCTAGCTGGTATGTGGCCACGAATGGGCGACACGCTTACGATGTTGTATACAACCAGTTCATATTCCACAACCCGTTTTATGAACGCGGTTTGTGGAACTCCACGATTGGTTCGCAACGGTGTTGCCAAACATGAAGCGCAAATCGAAGGAAGCACTGGTAGGCGATTCATACAAGAGAATCTTGCGCGTACTGCCGTAGGTGTTGACAGATCAGGAAATAGAATTGTTCTTGCAGCTATCCGTTCGGACAGACCAGAAGATGGAACCCATGGTGCAACGCTCCAACAAACAGCACAGATCATGGCTCTGCTTGGATGCTACAACGCAATGAATCTCGATGGAGGGGGCTCAGCAGGAATGGTAGTTGGATCGGATCACGTCTTTTTTGACGGGATGGATCCGCTAACACGCCGCATCGGACTTGGAATCGGCGTTGTGAAGCTCTCTAAAATCCTCCGGATTCAGCGCTAGTCGTACAGAAGGAACGCCGATCTACGTTTCTTAAATTCTTCTACGCCCATGTCCGCAATCTTCTCACATGCAGAGAGCGGTTTACCCTCGATAAGTGCTTTCAGCAGCTCGGTAGATCCACATGCTTTAGCAAACATCTTTCCATGAGGACGCTGCACAAGGGACGTAGCAAAGGCATCAGGCCTGAGTTGACGCATACGCCAGAGCAAGGCAATAGCAACCGAATACGGCTGCCATGATTGCGTTGGCTCCAGATGATATCCCTCGCACACAGTGTTAGCATATTTGGCCACCATTGGGACAAATTTTGATCTGGCAGCTACAACGCCGTATCGTTTACACGTAGCAACGATGAATGAGTCTTGTACAAAATCGGGAGCACCGATAACAGTAAACGGCATCGTGGTTCCGATTCCGATACTGCACGGCCCAAGTTCGCCAAGTAGGCCGGTTAGTGCATATCCGCGCACTGATTCAAATGTGGGTATGTTGGGAGAGGTTGGATACCATGATAATTGTGTGTCATGCCACATCATTGTGCGTCTCCAACGTTTGCAACGAACAACGGTTAACGAGCATCGTAGGGCAGTTCCTGCTCTGCTTTTTTCTAGCCATCCCGACTCATTTGTCATCGTCGCTAACTCACCCATGGTTAAGCCATGAATGTATGGTATTGGAAGTCTGCCAATAAACGACCGTAATGTGTCGTCAGGAAGATTGCCTTCAACAGTGATGCCTCCTAGCGGATTTGGACGGTCGAGAATCACGCACCGAATGTTCAGTTCGGCACAGGCCTCCATTACTTCTACCATCGTTGAGATGTAGGTGTAGGACCTCACGCCGATGTCCTGCAAGTCTACAACCACGGCGGTGGCACCAGCTAACATATCTGCATCTGGACGGCGTTTTGGCCCGTACAAGGAAACAACGGGGATGCCTTGCACAGAATCATTGGCAACATGTATGCCAGCGGCAACTACACCGTAATAGCCATGTTCGGGCGCCAAGACGCGAAGAGTACGTAGATCCTTGCAGCCGATAAATTCTTCAGCAGTAGAAGTTCCTCTAAACGTTCTGGCTGCCGCGTGGGTTACAAGGACAACACTGCTACCACGAAGCATCTCAAACTCTGTGTCAATGAGATTGTCGATTCCACACTTTACCTGTGCACTGCTTGCCGAGGTAATGATGAGGGTGCAAACAAATAACAGACAAGAGCGATAGAAGATGTTCATGTATGCTGCCTAGATCGCGGATGGAAAAGTGTGTGCACTTCTTTGACGTATTCGCGGTCTATGTGGGTGTAAATCTGCGTTGTTGCTATGTCTGCGTGACCCAACATTTCCTGCACTGCTCGTAGGTCTGCCCCACCTTCAATTAAATGTGTGGCAAACGAATGCCGAAACATATGTGGATGGACATGAGTTTCAATGCCAGCCGTGGAAGCCGCCTGCTGAATAACCTTCCAAACAGACATACGAGAAAGTTGCCTACCGCGTGACGATAGAAACAAGATGTCGTCCGTTTGAGAAGTCCGAATAAGCTGGCCGCGACCCTCTGCTGTGTATTGGGCAATCCACCGAAGCGCTTGAGCACCAATAGGTACAAGTCTCTCCTTTGAACCTTTACCGAATACTCGCACTAGTTCCACGTCGGCAAGAACATCCCATTGTTTCAGCGTGGTTAGCTCGCTCACGCGCAAACCACATGCATACATCGTTTCAAGCATCGCTCGATTTCGCAATGAATACGGTTCGTCTCCACTGAATGCTTCTAGCAGTGACTGCATTTCAGCAACAGACAAAAATTCTGGTATTGTTCGCCCCTTACGAGGAAGCTCCATGGACTCAGTTACGTCCTGCGTGATACGGCCGGAGCCAAGTAGGAACCTTGAAAGATGTTTGAGTGACGAGAGATACCGGGCTCTGGTTGTGATACTGAGACCGGCGTGGGCCAGTGTAACAAAAAACTCGCGCGCTATTGCCAGCGTGCACTGGCCAAAGTCAGTAAGACCCTGGCCCGCAAGAAACTGAGCGTAAAGCCGCACGTCGTGTTCATACGCAGACATGGTTGTATCTGCTAGGCCTCGTTCCAAACGGAGGTACTGTATAAATTGCTTCACGTCTCTCGTTAGTGCAGGGGGCAGTTCCATTACGTGGCGCTAGGCTCCGCGGACTCTCTGTTGTCTTTGTACCGAATGCGCTTATGAGAAGAACCGAGTAGACTTTTTACAAACGACTCCTTAATCATATCGAGATCGCTTAACGTAAGGGGCGTATCGCTTAGTTGCCCATCCGAAGTGCGATCTAAAATGATGCGGTCTACTGCACGTTCAATCTCGTCCCGATGCGACGTGTCGAGCAATCGAGAAAGTGCTTCTGCTGCATCTGCTAGCATAACAATCGCGGTCTCTTTGCTGTCTGGACGTGGGCCTGGATAGCGGAAGTCTTGCTCGTCTACGAGCAAGTCCTTCTCATTTGCATCATCAATTGCTTTTGCATAGAAATGCCGTATCAGGATTGTTCCATGGTGCATTGGAATAAACTTCCAGATTCTATCTGGGAGCTTGTATTCTTTTGCAAGTTCGATTCCATCTTGCACGTGTTGCCGAATAATTGCGGCGCTTTTCTTTGGAGTTAGTCTGTCGTGTTTGTTGTCTATGTCAATCTGGTTCTCAATAAAATATTCGCTTTTTTCAAGCTTCCCAACGTCATGATACAATGCCCCAACACGCGCAAGCAACACATTTGCCCCAATGGAAGCCGCGGCAGTTTCACTCAATCGAACAACGGCCATTGTGTGCTGGTAGGTACCCGGAGCACGATCGTTCAGTTGTTGAAGTAAGGGATGGTTGATATCGTCAAACTCCTCGAGTCGCAGATCTGTAGCCAGATTCAACGTGCGCTCCATCACAAGTATTACAGCAAAGGCAATGAGCGGCGAAAGCACGGCGTTCACACCAGAGGCACCAAGTTTCCACAGCAGGGTTATCACTGGAGTTGCACGTTCGAGCTCAACCGAAAGAGTAACTACGGCAAGGCCGATGATGATAGAGATGATGGACGTAAAGATTTGTGTTCGGGACTGAAGATTTGTGGCCGAATAGGCAGCCATAGCACCTCCAACAACCAGAACAACGGCAATAACATGGTCGTTACCCCTAGCGGCAGCAACAGACAACGAACATGCTAGCGTAACAACGATAGCCGTTCGTACATCATAGAGTATAGAAACGATCATGGCCATGCCAGGCACAATGATGGCATATTCTAGCGGAAGTGCGGTAGGCGCAATAATCGTTACCCAGCCAAGACCAGCAGATATAACCGGCATTGAGAGTAGGCTTAACAACTGACCATTCCTATGGAATGACGAACGACGCACATAGTATAGATACAAGCCAACCATGCTCATAAGCACAAAGGCGTGACCAAGCGAGCCAAGTAAGACGAGCAATGAAAACTGTGAATCGGACCGAAGGAATTGGGCAAAACGATACGAAGCCAATCGTGCGAGAATCTGAGCGTCAACTCGTTGCCCCTTACGGACAATCAAATCTCCTTTTTGAACGATCTCTGTTGTTGTAACCACATCCTGCGCCGCCTCGGTGCGTGCAATTTGCCATGCACGATCGTCCACGCGAAGTGTTGGCACCAGAGCCAAGCGCAAAGCTTGTGTTACAGAATTACGAACAGATTCGTCGACGTCAGAAAATGTGCTTTCAAACGTTAGGGCGATATCAACCGAATCTCGAATTGATTCAAGAGGAACGATGCGCTCTTGACCGCCTGTTTTCTCAACCACCACTATGCCGCCTGGAAGCTGTGCGATATCTCTGTCAATAATCTCGGAGCCGTAGGCAGACTTCAATGAAACCGCTCCACGCGTTTTGAGTATGGACGATGCAGGCCCTTCTGTACGAGCTATCTCAGATTGTAAACGAGCTGTTGCCTGCGTTGCCGCATTGGGTTGTTCGCGTACGGAAGACGGCGTTTTGGATTCAGCATCGCGGCGTTCTCGTGCTAACGAGTCGGTATTCTTTAGCACCGGAAATGGGTACTCTGCAACTACAGACTCTTCTGTCCAACTTGTACCTAGCCGTGTTCTGTCAAAAGCGGACTGCTGAGTATCGCCTAGGTGACCGGGCAGAAAGGCCATTAATGCGAGCGTTGCACCAATGAGAATTACGATACGCAAGGTTTTGGACGTGGCTAGTCCGCCCACGGCGGGAAGCGAACGATCCTCTTCTCGTATCTGGTCGAACAGTGTCTGCTTTACACGTGCCATAATATAAGGGGCTTAAGAACCAGTGAACGAAGGAGAGCGTTTTTCGATAAAGGCCGCAACGCCCTCAGTATAGTCGGACGAGTCGCCGGCACGTTGTTGGAAGTCAGACTCAAGTTCCAACATCTCATCAAGCGTTGAGGTGAGCCCCCTTTGTAAAAGTGCCTTCACAAAACCATACGTCTGTGTTGGGCCACTAGCGTACTGAGAAGCTACAGATTGTACTGCGGCAGCAAAGGCCTTTGGATGGACAACGGAGTTAACCATTCCAAGTTGAAGTGCCTGCTCTGCTGTGATAGGTTTGTTCAGAGTTGCAAATTCAAATGCTTTGGCATAACCCATCATGCGAGGATAGAACCATGTAGCACCAGAATCGGGAATCAATGCAATACCAATGAAGGCCTCCACAAGGCGCGCGGAAGTGCTCATGATTCGCACGTCAGCAGCCAATGCAAGGGAAAGCCCTGCTCCAGCAGCAACACCATTAATGCCACATATTATCGGCTTTGGCATTTCTCGCATAAGCCGGATAACTGGGTTGTATCTACGAACCAACGAATCCGTTAGATCACGCTTGCTCCCTTGTTTAGGAGCGTCTTTGAGATCTTGTCCAGAACAAAAGGCCTTACCTGCTCCGGTGAGGACTACGCAGCGTACGGCATTGTTATCGTGTGCATCAGAAAGTGCTGCCAGTAATTCTGTGGTGAGTTGTTCATTGGCAGCATTAAACGAGTCTGGTCGATTAAGCGTTATCGTGCCCACACCTTGTTCGATGGAGTAGAGGACTGTTTCAAATGTCATTGTTTTAACGTCCTTTCCATTCTGGTTTGCGTTTTTCTACAAAGGCAGACATGCCTTCTTTTTGATCTTCAGTTGCAAAAAGCATATAAAAGTTTTTGCGTTCAAACTCCAAGCCCCCTTCAAGTGTTGTAGAAAAGGCCTTGAGCACGGATTCTTTTGCCAATCTACTGGCAAGGGGCGCCTTGGATGCAACATCTCCTGCAAGGGCAAACGCTTCTTGGAGATAGAACTCTACGGGTGCAACGCGGTTTACGAGTCCGGCCTGAAATGCCTGCTGTGCAGAAATGCTTCTTCCCGTTAGCACAACTTCCATCGCAAGTGCTTTGCCAACTGCACGCGTGAGCCGTTGTGTGCCACCGGCGCCAGGCATTACGCCGATGTTGATCTCGGGTTGACCAAACTGAGCGGTATCACTAGCAACAATCATGTCTGCTAACATTGCAAGCTCGCATCCACCACCCAGAGCAAAGCCACTAACGGCTGCGATCACAGGCGTCTTGATGGTGCGAATACGTTCCCAGCGGGCGAACTGGTTGCGCTCTAGCATATTCACGGTTGTAGCGTCGGACATCTCAGTGATATCTGCACCGGCAGCAAAGGCCTTGATACTCCCGTGAATCACAATGCAACGGATGGTAGCATCGGCGTCGAATATTTCGAATGCCTGCACAAGCTCAATCATTGTTTGAAGACTCAGTGCATTGAGAACTGCGGGTCTGTTAAGTTTGATGGCGCCTACTCCCGATTGCGGAACATAGGTCTCGATACACGTAAAGGTTTGACTCATAACACATTCGGTAGTTGTAGAGAGCATAAAAATACGCATGTTCAGCCACCTCAACCGACGAGAAAACTCAATGGACCATATCTATATCGAAGCCTGCAATGCTGCAGACGTCATCGTCCCTCTTACGGCAGAGGCAGAGAGGCATATTGCAGCCCTACGCCTACGAGACGGGGAATTGGTAAAGGTCCTTAACGGTAGGGGGCTTGTAGCTATTTGTGTGGTACAACGGACTGGGCAAAAGGTTGAACTTGCCGTCAACACTGCCACAGAGCATCCCAAGCCTGCTGCACTCACGTTGGCTATGTCCATACTCGACGCTAGGGACCGATTTGAATTCGCCCTTGAGAAGTGCACGGAATTAGGAATTACACGTTTTGTACCCGTGTTAGCTGACCAATCGCAACATCACAGAACCAGTGCTGAGAGGCTGGTAGCAAAAGCAGTTGCTGCAATCACCCAATGTGGTGTTGCGTGGCTTCCAGAAATCACGGCTCCTACCACAATTGCCGAGCTGGCATGGGGTAGTTGTTTCATCATAGGAGACGATAAGGGGCAGCCCCCTTCACCATGCGATCTCACAGAGGACGTTACGGTTATCGTGGGTCCAGAAGGAGACTTTTCAGAGCGCGAAAGGGCCGTCCTGTTGGACGACCCTCGGTGTAGGTCTTGGGCTATTGGACGCAATCGCCTACGTGCTGAAACCGCAGCTATTGCTCTGATAGCGAATGTTGTTAGCGTGAGATCATGATTCGCGCAGATGCCTGATGTTGTCCAAGTTTGGCGCGCAGTATGTAGGTGCCGGTAGCAATAGCGTTGCTTAGTGGAAGCGATACCGTTTGTGGAGACGTAGCAATGTACTCAGAGTGCACGAACACCACCCAACCTGCGAGATCTACTAATTCCATTGTTGCAATCCCGGGCTCAACACTTGTTATTTCCACAATCGCAAGAGTACTTGCCGGTTGTGGTGTTACGTGAAGCATAAGGCCTGTGTTTATTGACTCGTCATCCACTGAGGTAACAGTATCTATTGAGACTGCTTTGAGTAGAATTGGAATTACAACTTCTGGGTCATTTGTTGCGATGAGAATCTCTTGCTCCATCTCTCCAACATACCCGCGAGAATTACACTCCACGGCTACGGAGAACGCGGCACTAGGAAGAAGGTCAACCGGCAACGACAGCTCCAACGGTTGACCATTAAGGCCAAAAACCTTCATTGCAGATACTGGCCCCTTAACAACAATCTTGGAATAACTTTCGAGACGAAACGCCTGCGAACCAATGTTCGTAATCGTAGCCGTATCCCTAAAGACTAACGTCGGGTTTGTGATTGTGTCGAACTTTACGCCAGCAACCCTAAACAATGAGGATGAAAACTGGACCGTGTATGCAGTGAGTTCCCATAGCTGGCATGCAGTGGTTGGCGCCGAAACGGCAAACGACGGTCCCCCGGGTTTGACGTACGCCATTGGTCCCAACAAAATCAAATGTGGCCTGTGCGCTTTGTTGTGGATTGAGAACAGAAAATGTGTAAGAGGCAATGGAATCACCTGATATAAAACCTGCGGCAACTGTAAAGTTCACGTTTGACTTTTCCGAAGCGTACAACGTCGATATTTTTCCACAACTACCATTAGGTGCACTAACTATTCCTTGTTCAATAGCACAATTCATTACATCAACTGCATTTGTGAGATCGTCACCAACACATGGCGTTGCATAATCGATGCCAAGAGGGGAACCAAATGCTCTGCCTTGTTGCAACCCGTCAAGAGAACCGTAATCCCAGGCCATCCACCGAATGGTGTCTGATGTTGATGCTACGCGGTGCAGCCCGCCACCGATTAGCGTTCGAATGTAACTGTACTCTGTTCCACTAAGCTGCCGAATGGACGCGCCAAAAGCTTGAAGGAGGGTTCTGCCATCAAATGAAATCGAATTGAAATCGGTTGTTTTGAACACAATGCTGAAGAAGTTGTCCATTCCATCAACAGGCACAAATGAAGGTACCATTTGCAACATAGGCATGCCTGTTTCAACCGTTGGGTGACCTTGGGCTCCCTCGTCAACTTTGATACCCAATACGTAGCCACCTCAAGTGCCGGCTCATAGCGCGTTACGCCTTTATTGAGATTGAACTTGGTGAGAAGTGCTGAACCATCCTGGCGTTTTGTTTTAACAATTGTGCCGTCTTCGAGACCGATGATGCGAACTACGTCGCCACGATCATCTTCAATGCCGTACTCCACTGATCCCTGGCCAACAACACGAGTAGTAGTGTATCTGCATGGAAGGGTAATGAACGAAGTACCCGCCAAAGAGTTGGGATACATTACGTCGTGTACATTGTTGCGTACAAAGTGAGCCGCGCTAGCAAAGGAGCCGGTAGGTGGTAAATTCGAAGTAATCAACGTTCCTGAGAGGTCCGTGGTATTGTCACGGTATAGTGCAGTGTCAATCTTCGACAAAATGAGGTAGGTTTCTGCTCGATTAAGCCTTACAGTAACTGACGTTCCTTTGCCAACAGAAGCAATGATGCCGCCCTCTGTATCAACAGTTGGGGTATATGTTACTTCAGTGCCATCATATGCTGCTACAATGAGAATCTGACTAGGCCGATGCTTCCGATCCATTGAAGTACCAAAGCGGTCTTGATAGAAATTCATCGAATAGTATGATGTTCCCCATGCCTCAACTGGCAGATGCCGAGCGGTTTCTCCGTTGCCTTTCCATGATTGTTGCGTGACTACAGAAAACGGTTGGTCTCCTGTTAGTCTAATACCAAGTCCAGCGCTGGATTGGGATGACGTATTCATGTAGGCAGTTGAAATCGGAACTGAAGCCGCACCACCAGGACCTCCCTAAACAACCTTGTCAGTCTTTGCAGCATCATTTATAACGGATGGAGTGGATATAGTTACGGTTGTTTGAGTCTGTGCCGTTATGATCAACAACATCGGACTTGGAAGGGGCTTCTCAGTTGTCTCTGCCCACACCATTGGAAATGCCACAAAATATTGTCTTCCCTCAGCTTAGAGGCGGAGCAGATCGCGTTGTCTGTGCTCCTCCAACGGCCGAGGCCGCCACAAACAGAAGAAGTATGGCGATGTTGCGCATGATGATTCCCTTGAATTGCAACGAGGCACGAGGAGCCCCCTAAAAGATATCCTTTGGGTGTTCCCCTTTACAACAGAAGTAACATCACGAACCGGGAAACGTTACCGAAGTACCGTCACCTGGGATGTAGAAACCGCGCCGTTGTGTGTTACAACAAGCACATACGAACCACTTGAGAGTTGGCTCACAGGCAACCACAGTAATCGAATACTAGGCTGTACAACTTCATTGAGCAGCTGAACGGATTCACCGGTGATGCTTACGAGATCCACTCGAAGTACGCCACCACGGTCTGAAATAATCTCTGCCATGCCGTTCGCAGACATTGGATTAGGGGATACGCGCACGCTGGTTGGTGAGTACTGAACATCGTTCACGTCTGTTGTGCCATCAATGTATAGGCGCGATGTAACTGGACGGTGGTCGGAAACAGTTGTTGAGTATGAGGCTATGAATCGTTCTGGGGTTTCTAGATACGTTCTATAATGCTCATCAACGAGTTCATTCGAAATCATGATATGGTCGAGGAACGAACGATTGAAACCAACGTACGAGGACAATCCCTGTTGCTCTAGTGGTGCAGTTGGCGCAAACCAGTTCATGGTGTCTGATGTAAATGCTAGGTAGCATGAAGGCAATGTGGAGTCCACATTTGTTCCAATCAACCGATCATTATAGTCTCCCAGAACTACAACGTCGCTATCTGCATAGAAGTCGCGCAGATATGCATGAAACGTCTCAGCATCTGTCTTGCGACGTTCGTAGTCAACCATTGCAGTTGCTGAATCTGTGGCCTTGCCATGGATGTCAAACACCACCATGCGTTTTGTTACCGTACCGATACGTGCATCAAACGTCATACGAAACGGATATCTACCATTGGCCCATGCTTGAGCCCCACCATTAACTGCAAGCCCCGTAGAAACTGGGGTCACGGTTTCTTTGTTGTAGATAAAGGCCAGCTTTTGATCTGACGTGATATCCGAAGCAAATATTCTGCCATAGTTACCTTTTAGCGAATCGCTCAATGCCGCCAGTGCAGCATCTGTGAGTATCTCCTGTAGCGAGTACACGTCGGAACGGATACTGTCCATGATGGTGCGAATACGCGTCCGCTGCAAGTTCTTGTTTTTGGGTCCGCGTGTTGTGTCATCAGAACCATACCACTCTAGATTCCACGTTGTAAGATCAAGCGTGCGTTCCTTTTTTACTGTGTCAACGGTGATAGGGGGCAGACTTATGTCTTGGGATAGACGGGGCAAGATTTGGTATGCACCGCGGAACTGACTTACTACGCCGGTTATGTCCACTTCACCAATTGGAATCTCAAGTGTGTTTGTTCCTATCTCGCATGAACGATCGATGCGGATAACAATGTCATTGCCAGTATTGTCAAAGGCATTATAGCTTCGATTTCCTTCAAATCGGCCAGTCTCAACAAAACGGAGTCTACGTGTTTTGGTGAGTTGCGCCTCTACACCTTCGCCAATGAGCGGGATAGAAAGGTTGCGCGGTGTTGGCTCGATGCGGGCCACGGGTATTACGGTGAATCGAATCTCGGCCCCAACAAGTTGTGTGAGACCAGTTCCAGGGGCGCCTGTTGTTGCTTGGAATTCAGATAACATGCCCCTTTCTACAATAACAGAGTCGCCAATGCGGATGGCTGTTCTCATCGCTTCGTTAAACACAGCGATGCCACCAGTGCGGTCTTGAATGTAGGCCACGTTGGAGAGCTCCGGACCGGAGGAGACACGTCCGGCGATCTTTGCTACTACCGTGCCGAACTCTTGCTTCTTTGCGTTGGCAATGGAGATTGGCTCTTGTGCTATAGAAGCTTGTAGCATGGCAGAAAACATGGTGAGATAAAGCATGGAGCGAAGAAACATTTGGGTGACCATTAAATGTGGGTTTTAAAAGATTTTCAATGTTACGTTGTCGGTCGTCTGTGGTGTGGCATCGTAAGTATATAACATGTACGACTTGCCAGCACTGATTAGTACGTTAGGCAAAGTTGCAAGAACATTTGTTGTCCGAGATTCCCTTACTTCAAAGGAGTACGTGCCCGGCTGAATGTCCTTAAAGGAAATGGAGCTTATGCCAGGTTCATACTCTTCTGGCAAGAGGCGCGGGCCACCAACAATCCACACCTCGAGAAAATAAGCTTTATCTACGAGTTCAGCCATGTGCGTAAATCGGATAACACCTGTGGCCGACGATGAAGGCATCAGTGTGTCTTGTATTTCGCGCCTAAATTCAACGAGACTTGTTGAATCTCCACGAACGAATAGAATTACACGTCCTGAACCACCTAACGTGTACTTCAAATTGTCTCGATAGACTTTTTCCGTGTTGCCAATGGTAAAAGCAATTGGTCTGCCAGCAGCAACAGATATATAGCCGGAAGCATCGCCACGTGCTGCATCTACTGCGATGGTGCTGTCCATTGTTACCCGCGTAATCGGAACGTTCTGCGTAACGTTTACAATTCTAACGGCGGCAGGTTCTGGAGCCGGGAAAGTGATCACTCCAGACTCGCAAGAAACTAGGAGCGCTAGGCACGCAACCAAACTAAAGAGACGAACAACTGTCAAAACAAGCCCCCTTAGAAAGTATAACGCATGCCGAGCTGCATACGCCAACGTGAATAAAAATTGTCTGTGATGTAGATGCCGGGTTGACCGTTTGTTATCGGCTCTGTGTACGTCATTCGAAGTCTCCCTTGGGCATCAAATGGCTTGCCGGCATTGTCTAACACCAGACCAAAAAGATTCGAACTCTGGAAATTCACATATCGTTGAAGACCCCAACTGGAGTTCAAAAGGTTCAAAACGTTTTGAACGTCCAACGTGAACTGAATCGATTGCGTCCCAAACGTTGGAAACTCTTGTTGAAGTCTCAGATCAAGTTGGTTGATCCATGGTTCGCGCAGGGCGTTGCGTGGAAGCACCTTGCCTTGATACTCTTTCAATACTGGATTTGCATCTATAAAAGCCATGATTTGAGACCAAATCTGGTCCGGCGATCGCAGGTCTGTGGCATCTGTTGGAGGTGGTACTACAATGCGCGTGGTATAGTCTTCGTTTTTTGGAATGTAGACGAGGTCATTTCCCCCAATTGCATTGTCGCCGTTATAATCCTGAGCGTAGGACAATGAATAGGGTCTACCGGAATTGCCAGAATAGAAGATTCCGAAAGAAGTCCACAATCCTTTTGACCATGTTATTCGGTACGAACCACTTGCACTAAAACGATGTAGCTGGTCGAAATTTGAGATGCCAACAGTTGCATTGTTTGGATCGACCACGTCCGTGCCCGACCATTGAGACGAAGCCGTGGCTGCCGTTGATGAATTCAGATCCTGCGTTCGGCCATAGGTGTACTGCATCATGGCGCTCAGCCCCGAGACGATGGCGTTGGTTTCGTCAATCTTGAGTTGACCCGACACGGTGTATTGGTACCCAGCTGTGCGGCTACGCATGAGTATCACCTGTGTAAACTGTCGGTCTTGTAACGAGTCCGCAGACGCTCCAGAATACAGGGGTCTTCCATCGAGCGGTGAGACGCCAACGGATGTATCGCCCTGCACTATATACCGTGCACTAGATCGTGTCAAATTGAGATTTGCATAATCCACTTGGTTGATGAAAGCTCCATACATTCCCTCTACCGTAAAAACGATACCCTTGGTAATGCCTATGTCTGTGGCTAATGTTGAGCGCCACACCTGTGGAATCCGAAAGTTCTTATCTGTGATATTAATTGCCGCAGTATTAAAGGGGCTTGCTGGGTATCCTGAGTCGCCAGGCCGAGGGGCAGGTACTAACAGGGTCCAATCAACGGGTTGCCCATTGCTGGTGATTGGGTTTGGAAGGTTGTTGCCTCCAAGTTCTGCTCTGTATATATCCATCCCTGTGTTTGAGTATTGGTTGGAAAGCCAGACCGCGGCTACTCTGCCTGTGAAGACACCGGTACCTCCGCGTATCTGCCACGTCTTGTTTCCTGATATGTCGTAGTTAAAACCAACACGTGGAGAAAAGAGGATGCTACCCGTTGGAACTTCACTGGTGGATAAACCTGAGAAGGCTTCTGAAAAATTTGCATTGTTGTACGGCGTGGTCACAAAAATCGGCGCATCAAGGCGCATTCCACCGGTAAGTCTCAGTCGGTCGTCAACCTGCCACTCGTCTTGCGCGTATACGCCTAGCTGTAGCATGCTCCAGGCCGTACGCGGAGTTTGATTGCCATTGGTTATGCTATCGTTGGCATAACTCACGCGGTAGAAGTTGGCCTGACCTGCTCGGTAGGCATCTACCGAGGCAAATTGATAACTGCCGTAATAGTCTTGAATAAACAGATTGTTGAAACGCGAATATTCGTTGTGAGTGCCTACTGTGATTGTATGGTCTCCAAGAAACCAAGTAAGGTCATCGGTTAATGCAATGAGTGTTTGATCAAGAGCATTGGCCTGCGAGCTTCTCTCGGGGCCAAGAATTACATTCAAGCCCGACCCAACTTGAACCCGCACTTCTGGAAATGGAATTGGATTACCATTACCGTCTGATGGAAGTATGCGTGAGTCATTTGTCTGCGTATACGATACACGAAATTCGTTGCTGACTTCAGGGGCAAACACGCTGTTCCATTGCAGTACCGTTTGATTGTTGATACTCTCAAACGTATTCAAACGACTTGTTAGACTGTAGCTTAGGTTGTCGCGCTGAAGATTGCGGTCTTGTATCCCGTGTGTAAAGTTGTGCCGGAGCTGAAGTTTATTTCGTTCGCTAACGTTGAAGTCGAGCCGTGCGATAACATTTACGGTGTTGTTCCTCGTATTTGTTGTTCCGTACGTTCCGGCATCGTAGTTGTATTTACCTCGGCTTATCGAGACTATTTCGTCGAGTACAGATGAGCTAACTGGGAAGTTGTTTAGAGCGGTTGGGTCATTGAGAGCAACCTCTAGTGGTGTTGAACGAAGTCGGCCTTCGGTTGTCACGTGAAAAAGCAGCTTGTCGCGAATAATCGGACCACCAACACGAGCACCAAAAGAATAGTCGTAGAATTTATCAAACGGCCTATGAGCTGCATCTGGACTCGATCCCACTAGGTCTTGATTTCTTCCAAAAAAGAAGACCGACCCATGAAATTCGTTTGTGCCCCCTCGAGTAATCGCGTTGATAAGTCCACCCGTAAAACCACTCTGCCGTATGTCATACGGAGAAACGTTTACTCGGATTCGTTCAATGGCATCAAGAGAGAGGAAGTTAGAATTTGCCTGGGAACCAGCGGTGCCGGCAGCTCCAAGTGCAAAGACATCATTGGCTACTGCGCCATCAATTTGAAAGTTATTGAAGCGCGAGTTTACGCCCATGATGCTCAGGCCTTGCAGACCGTCGGTTCCTGCTGTTTGTGTTTGATTTGCATACGGATTCATCCGAGCAATGTCGCTTATGCTTCGGTTGATCGTAGGGGCTGCATTGATTGCCGCCTGATCAATCACAGAACCTGAGCCGTTTTTTGATGCGTCAAAAATTGCATCACGATTTGCAGTCACAACAACTTCTTTTTGGGTAGCGGCCGACAGTTGAAATGTGACGTTGATTGTTGTAGCGTCGCCCACATCTACCAAAACGTTGTATGTAGAATCCGGCTGAAAACCAATGAATGTTGCAATGAGTGTATATAACCCTGGGCGAACACCCTTTATCAGGTATTTGCCCTTACTCTTGGAAACAGCCCCATATATGGCACCGGTAGACGCCGAGACAATTTTAACCGTTGCGCCGGCAAGAGGAGCTTCTGCAGAAACGGTTCCCGTAACCGAACCAGTGGTTACGCCTTGGGCGCAAACTGAGATCGGAAGCACAGATACAAACAGACACCAAAGTGCATAAACACAATGCTTCATATCGTCCAGAACATGAGCGTTAGGGGGCGGGCAAAACTACGTGATTTCTCCTCTGCCGAGGGAAGCCCCCGTATATTCGTTTCATGACAGACGCTGGTAACCATTCGGCGGTTTCCGCCCAGTCAGCATTTCACCTCGCATCCCTGTTAGACCTATCGAAACGGGCAACGGAATACGAGTCGGCGGAGCCTATCCTCAATGCAGCCCTGCTGAGCGTTATGGGCCGTTTTCGCGTCCACCGGGCCTGTATTCTACGTCCAAACCTCGGCCGGTTTGAAGCCGTTGTTACCAAGGGTGTTCCTGCGATTCCTATTCCGCTATTCGATATTTCTGAACCTACGCTCGCACATAAAATTCCCGAAATGCACGGGCTTCTGCCCCTTGGAATCTATTGGGTTATCCCAATAGATCATTTGGGCCAGATTACAGCTCTGATTTGTTTGGGGAGGACGTATGAAGAGGTAGAGGACAACCCCGACGTGCGGACGTATATCGAGCTCATGAGGTCGATCCTCTCTCTCTTGGTTCACAATGTTGAGGCAATGATCTCTCTGCGCCAGTCCACGATGGAAGTCGAACGAAGTTCTCTGCTCGTTCGTTCGCTCTATGAATTTACTCGTGACTTTACCGGAACGATGGACCAGCGTAAGATTATTCGATTGCTCACCTTGAGACTTATGGGGCAACTGATGACGTCGAGCTTTGCGATTCTTCTTACTGAAGACCTTGGGTTAGGGCCGGCAGTGGTAAACAGACCTGACGCTGAGCATCTAACAGCACTTTACCCAGAAATACTGAAACTCGATAGACCTATCCGAACCACGGATCTTGAAGACGATGATCCGCTTTCTGAACCACTGCGTGTGCACAATGTTGGTATGGCGTCTCCCATGACATTGCATGGAGCCGTGGTTGGCATATTAGTGGTGTGCAACAAACTCAACGCGCAAGAGTTTACATATGCTGAATTACAGTTTCTCGAAGCTGTAGCAAACATTGTTGTAACAGCGTTTGACAACGTACGCCTCGAGGGTGAGCGACAGAAAATGCAACGTCTCGAGAACGAGTTGGAGATTGCAGCCACGATTCAGTCGGGGCTTCTTCCACTGCAGCTACCAGAAACACCCGGACTTGACATTGGCGCCCAAACCAAGCAGAGCAGGCAAATAGGGGGCGACTATTACGACGTTATTCAGCTTGATGAAACAAAAACGCTTCTGGCAATAGCAGACGTTTCTGGGAAAGGTGTCCCAGCGGCTTTAGTCATGGCAAACGTTCAGGCAGCTCTGAATATTCTTGCACGCCTGCGTCTGCCCCTTACCCAGATAGTGGACCACATCAACAAACTGGTGTATGACAACACCGAGACGGAAACATTTGTTACAATGTTTTTGGCGGTGATTGATACGGCGTCCTCCACAATCGAATACGTGAATGCTGGACATAACCCTCCAGTGTTGATCACGGGTTCTGATGTTGTCCTGCTTGAAGCTGGTGGTGTATTAACGGGTGTAATCCTAGACCCACCACCGTATAGATGCGGCGTGGGTGGAGTGAAACACGGCGATGTTTTGGTGTTGTATACAGACGGTGTTACCGAGACGTTTGATAGCAATGGGAATGAATACGGCATTGCAGCTCTGGTGGACTGTGTGCGAAAGAATGCAACAGCGTCGGCCGACAGGATTCTTCAGCTGATCCAGGAAGAATTGTCAGAGTTTTCAGGATCACAAGACGTCCTTTCAGACGATACCTCAATTGTAGTTGTAAGAATTCAATGAACTCTCTCGAATCATGCCTCCGCGAAGCTGCTCACGACCAACATCTCACCGTTGGAGATGCCGTTGAACCATTTGCTCGAATGCAGTATCCCGTTGAACTATCGGTGAAACGTGCAGGTGTTAAGGAGTTCTGTAAAGAACTTCGGCTAGATCCTGAAATCGTTGGGGATGTTGTACCAGCACCAATGCCACGTGGGTATCGCTCTACATCTCGTAGGCGTCTTGAGATTGGACGAAGCCACCTTCGATTGACGCATGGAGATGGTAGCGACTCATCTGGAGCCAGCCCACTTGAACCATTGACCCATGCAGCGATCTACGCGGCAATTGAGAAGCAGATATTTAACCTACCACAGATAATTTCAGCGGCCATCAATCACGTTATCCTGCGTGGAACATATGAAGAGCTTGTTCTGATCATCAATGTTAGGGGGCTAGATGCCAAAATCGTTCGGGCACTACGTATCATGGCAGAGCGTGTTAGAGATGCCCATCCAGTTGTGCAGCATGCATGGATCTTTCACGACCCAAAGGGTAGCCGTTATTACCTCGATCTAGAACGTCCCGCCTCAGGTGTAGGTGCCAAAAAGATATTTGGTGCAGCAGCCTGGAAACAGGACGTAGATGGCATCACGTATCAGGTGGGCGTGTTCTCGTTTACGCAGGTGAATCTTGCCATGGTGCCAACGCTCGTAGATGTTGTCCGGTCACATGCTGGCGCTAGTTCCGAGGACGTTGTGTATGACTTGTATTGCGGTTACGGACTGTTCGGTGCGTCCCTTGCAAAACAGGCAGGACGGATCATTGCTGTGGACGGTGATGAGGCTTCCGTTGACAATGCACGTTATTCTATCCGAAGAGCCGGAGGCAACGTGGTGGCGCTACGCGAGGTGTTGCGCGATGGATCTGATATGACAAACGTAGTTAGGACAGTTTCAAAAATATTAAAGGTCAACCCTTCGGAGACCTCCAACATTGTTGTGCTGGATCCACCACGTGCCGGAACGCCAGAAAAGCTCATTAGTGCTATTGCGCAAGGACTCGCACCAAGAAGGGTAGTTGCAATATTCTGCGGTCCAGACGAGATCTTTCGTAGCACGCGAGAATGGCGCCACGCTGGCTATGTGCCAACTCGTGTAACTCCGGTGGATCTCTTTCCGGGTACATTGGGAATGGAGTTCGTTATAACGTACGAGCAGGGGACTACTGACGACGCTCCTGCGCCCAACCAAAGACCTCGACGTACCGGCGGCCGGTGGTCACGATAGTATTGTCTCTTTCCATACCATTGGTTCGTATACGCGTCCAATGTGGCTCTTTCTTGTAAAGACGCAACGCAGATTCCAGCGCATCTGTCAATGCTTCACCAGTGTATCTGTGAAAGCGAATTCCAGTTCCGGTAAATGCTATCGGGTCATAGTCTTGAACAGTATCTGCTAGGCCCCCTACAGAGCGAACAACAGGTACAGTACCATAGGCAAGCGCAAACATTTGCGTTAGTCCACATGGCTCAAAACGTGAGGGCATGAGATAATAATCTGAACCAGCTTGGATTCGGTGTGAGAGCGGGTCATTATATCCCGTACCTACTTTAACATTGTTCGGATACCGATATGCTAGGTCATGAAGGAAGTTCTCAAATTTTTTCTCACCACTTCCTAGCACTACCAATCTGAATGCATTAGCGGCAATGAACGGTTCGATAGATGACGTAAGAAGAGAAATTCCTTTTTGTTCCGTGAGTCGGGTTACCATGCCCACTACCGGCAGGTCTTGCTTGATCTCGTTGGCCGTAAAGCCAACTTCTTTGAGGAGCGCGCGCTTGTTAATTTCCTTTTTCTTGAGGGACTGCACGCTGTACGGTACTGCAGTATGAGCATCATGAACGGGGCTCCAAATTGACGTGTCGATGCCGTTGACAACGCCGATGAGATCTGATCCACGCGACTGTAAGGCCCCCTGCAGGCCCATGCCCTCGGGCGTCCATCGGATTTCTTGCGCATAGGTTGGGCTTACCGTGGTGATTTTGTCTGCAAACAAGATGCCGGCCTTCATCGCGTTAAAGATGCCATCATGTTCGTACCAACAGCCCTCGTAGAAGTCTGCAGCATGAAAGCCACAGAACTCCATAGCGCGGGCGGGGTCATACATACCTTGATAGGCCATGTTGTGTATGGTAAACACACCGGCCGTGCCAACAAAAAAAGGATCGCTCCGATAATGCACTTTCAACATCGGCATACATGGTGCCGTGTGATAGTCATGAGCATGCACTACATCGGGACGGAAGTCTAACGCGCGAGCAACTTCGAATACCGCTCTGCTTAAGAATATGAACCGTCGGTCATTGTCTTCAAATCCATCGTGATATCCATAGATGCCTGGCCGGTCGTAATAATCACTTGAGCGAAGAAAGTAGACTGGGATGTTTGTGCCTGGCAGTGATGTGTGCCAAACCTCGGCGTATTCCGTCCACGTTCCAAATGGAACGGGCACAAGCATGTCTGTCTTTTCAATTCCGTGGAGCTCTTTGTCGATGGTGGCATACAAGGGTAGAATTACAACCACATTGTGCCCGTCCTCTGACCACGCCTTTGGCAACGCGCCGGCCATGTCGGCTAATCCGCCAACTTTTGCAAAAGGGGCCACTTCGGCGGCAGCTACTAGAATGTTCATAGGATTAGGTTGGAGGCGTTAACAGGAGCGCAAATATACGCCTCCATATCTGCGAAGGCCGCACGTGCATACACAGCTTGGCTCATACCCGTAAACAAGCCAACCATTGCTGACCCGCTTCCACTCATCGTTGCGTAAAGCGCATGGTTGTACAGCAACGCCTTCTTGATATGTGCCAATGTAGGGTGCTTCGCAAAAATGGTAGGCTCAAAATCGTTGATAAGGGTGAGCGAGCTAAGCCCTTGATTGTCAACGGCATTGCGAAAGTTATCTACATCGAGTTGGTTGGGTTTTCCACCAACAATCCCCAGTGTGGAATACGCATGAGCGGTATTGATATGAATTCCAGGACAGACCACGAGGATAGTCCACGGGATAGTTAGATTGAGAGGCGTAACTAGTTCGCCCCTTCCTTCCACGAGAGATACGCCAGGTTGAAGGAAGAACGGAACATCCGAGCCAAGTTTTTCTGCCAGAGGAAGTAGAAGCCGTTGGGTTATGTCATCGTTTGGTCTGCCATTGATCAGAGCCAGTGCAACCAGCGTTGCTGCAGCATCACTTGAACCACCACCTAGGCCAGCGCCAGTGGGTATACGTTTTCGTACCGTTATCTTTGCCGTCTGCGTATCAGACGGGAAACGTTTGGCGTAGAGCGCTTGAGCGCGTGCAACAATGTTTTGGTCGGGTGAGGTGGTTACTGGAGGTACACACGTTACTTCTGCCACCGTAGAAGGAACAAATTCAATCTCGTCGTACAGGTCTATGCCTACGAATATTGAGCGAATGGAATGAAAACCATCTGCTCGTTTGTTAAGTACGTCGAGGCCGAGGTTTATCTTGGCACATGCACGCAGCGTAAAAGGATTCATTTTTGAATTGGAAAGTGGGTAGGCACACGAAGTTATGACAGGTTCTAAGGCACAGATCACATATTCAAATGAGATTGCAAGAAAAGGTATTCATCTTGCCTCGTTATTGATCCCAATCATCTACCTACAACTCGGGCATTGGACTGGTATAGCTATTCTCGTTGGCATGACGGTGTTTTCTGTAGTTGTTGATTCATTGATGCATTATCATGAAGCCACGCGTGCCTTTATGATGCCGCTGGTGGGTCCATTGCTTCGTACGCATGAGTTGCGGGTTGACAGGTTTCGGTTGACGGGTGCGTCTTGGGTGTTGGTTGCGGCAACGCTCACATTCCTTGTTTTTCCTACGTTGATTGGAGTAACGGCGTTTACCGTACTCATTATCAGCGATACCTTTGCAGCATTGGTTGGGCGTAGGTTTGGCAAAAAACAGTTCCTTGATAAAAGTGCTGTGGGAACGGCAACGTTTGTGGTTACAGCAATTGGCGTTGTTCTTGTTTATGGATCGATCTATGCGCAGCCGTTGTGGTTTTACGCACTAGGGGTCTTGGCTTCGCTGGCAGCTGGTCTGGCGGAAGCTGCATCAACAAGATTGAAATTGGACGACAACATTTTCATTCCGTTTACTTTCGGAGTGGTGATGTGGTTTGGGGAAATTTTCACGCGTTCACTTCTTTAACCGAGATTCTGCACATGCCAAGAAATTCAACCTGGTTCATAGTTATACTCCTTGCCTTGGGTGTGGCAGTTGCTGGATTCTACTTGTGGTTTCGTGCTCAGGCCATATCGCTTGATGGCTTTTATGTAGAGACCGACGGGTTCTCCGACAGCAGGGGGTCTGAGTTGGCCTCGGTGCACTTCGTAAAAGTTGAATCCTACGATTCACTAAAAATTCTACGAGTAGCTGAGACCATAACACGTGAAACGATTGAAGCTAATAGCTTAGACGCTTCGAAAAAACGTAGGTTCTTGTTCCACTTCTTTGTTGGTTCTGATACCTCAGCATTATCATCAGAAATGCTCGATGAGTTGGCCTACACCAATCCAGCAATAGAAGATCCTTCAACAACACTCTACGTTGTTTCCAATGGATACGTAGTGCAGGCAACGTTTCCGCCTAAGATGTTCCAACCAGCGTCGATCGAATCACGACGGACCCAGTTCTATATGCCTCGCCCCGGCATCCGAGCCCAATCGGTTAAGTAATTTAGTGAAGGGGCTTCATTTTCGGAATTGAGAGTCTTTCCATTCTGAGAACAAATGTTTGACTTTGTTTCGCTGATATTTCCCTGTAGATGTAACGGGCAACGAGTGAGTAAACAATACAACCTTGGGCGACTTATGAAACGGAAGATTTGCTCTACAGAAGGCAATGATTGAGTCTGGGTTAGGCTCCGCCTCGGAACTCACAACGAGGGCTCCAACTTCTTCGCCATACATGTTGTTTTCAAAACCAACACAGAAGCCCGCTCTAACGCCGGGTGCTCTGCTGATCACTTCGTCTATTTCCAGAGGTGCAAGATTTACACCGCCACGAATGATCAGTTCTTTTAGTCGCCCGGTTATGAAGTAGAAGTGCCGTCCGTGCCTGTCAAGCACACGAAACCCTTCATCACCAGACCGGAACCAACCAAACGAGAAGGCCTCTTCGTTTGCTTTTTGATTAGACTCATAGCCACGCATCACGTTTGTACCACGGATAACAATCTCGCCTCGCTGGCCGTCCGGAACGCCGTTGCCTTGTTCATCGTGGATTGCCATCTCGTTACATGGAATTGCTACGCCAATAGATGGAAATCCGTGGTCCTTCATCCAAGAGCGATGTTCTTCGTTGGTAAGCGTGGTGGGAAGAAAACATGAATAACACGTTGTTTCGGACAGACCATATCCGTGAACTACACGGAGCCCATACGTTGATTCAAATCGCTCTGCAAGCTCGCATGTAAGGGGGCCAGCACCGCAGATAATGTGTCGGAATCCAGCTTCCTCAACCTTCAAACTATCAACGCGTGCCTCTAGCAGAAGGGCAAGCAATGTGGGCACAACACTAACTACGTTCACGCTTTTGGTTCGTATTGATGAGAAAAATCTATGAGGAGAGAACTTCCTATGTAGTACAACAGAGGCACCAGCTATAAACGGAGCTACATGCGTAACAATGGTTCCATTTACATGGTGAATTGGCAAAACACACATCATGCGCTGATCGGGTGTTATCCCATGCCAATTGGCTATGTCCGTACCATCTGCAAACAAATTCTGCTGGATGAGTACAACACCTTTGGGATTGCCTGTGGTGCCACTTGTGTAGACGATGAGAGCATCGTTCCATCGAACGTCATTCGTAGCATCGGGCCATTCCATGGGTGACAAAGAGCGGAGGTCTGAATAGAATTGTGGGTCGGCCGCATCGGTGTCTACATCAATAACTTCGGCAGTGGATAGCCCCCTAACACTCTCAATTCGGGCGAGGTATTCCGTCCTACATAGAACAAGCGTAGCGTTGCTGTTCTCGATGATGAATTGCAAGCGGCCGTCATCCTCTAACATATTCAACGGCACGGCACAAGCGCCCAGAAACCAACATGCAAAATATGCCATGATGGTATCGGGGTGGTTGTGTCCTGCAACAACAACTCTACAATTCTTTCCAATTCCATGCTCTGACAGCAAACGGGCTAAACGCCGCGTTGTATCGATAAAAACGGCGTATGACCAATCGGTGCGTTCGCCACGTTCATCAACGTAGATCATCCAGGTCTTCTCACCATATGTGGCATGGTTATGCCTCATCAGTGAGGCCCAATTCAGGAATTGTTGTTGAACCGATTCTGCGGAGAGTCCATGTGCCATACGAGCTGGATGTGTGTGAGGCGAGATCATGTGTGGTGGTAGGGAGGCAGGAAGAAGAATCAACCGTAAATTCAAGAATTGTAGTGGTAGCGAAAATAGCCCCGACATTCAACATAGGCCGAACGATGATTGATCTTCGAAGTGATACGCTTACAGTTCCCGACCAAGGAATGCGCGAAGCCATGGCTACGGCTAAGGTGGGGGACGATGTCTATTCTGAGGATCCAACGGTACTAGAACTGCAAGATCGTGTAGCATCGATGTTCGGGAAAGAGGCGGCGCTATTCGTTCCGAGCGGCACACAAGGCAACCAGATTTGTATTGCTCTCCATGCCTCAACAGGGGAAGAAGTGATTGCCGAGCGCAATGCTCACATCTTCCACTATGAGAACGCTGCTACAAGTGTAATAGCACGGGCCCAGATTCACACCATCGATTCAGATTCCGGATCAATGGTTCTTGAGGACATCCTCAAAGCCATCCGGCCATCGGCATACTACTACCCTCGAACCGCGTTGATCGCTATTGAGAACACCCATAACCGCCACGGCGGCACAGTTCTCTCTTTGAGCTACCTCCAAAACCTTCGTGTAGTTGCTACCTGTGCCGCACTCCCAATTCACTGTGATGGAGCTCGGATATGGAATGCAATGGCTGCCACCGGCACGGCAGCATCGCAGTATGGTGAACTCTTTGATACCATGAGTGTATGCCTGAGTAAGGGTCTAGGTGCCCCTGTTGGTTCTTTGATACTTGGCACGCGCACCCATATTGAGCAGGCCAGACGGTGGAGAAAGATGCTCGGTGGCGGGATGAGGCAGGTTGGCATCCTTGCCGCAGCCGGACTCTACGCCTTGGATGTGAATCTCCCTAAGCTTAGTGCTGATCATCAACGTGCACGATCATTCGCTGAAGATCTGGCTGCGATCGATGGCGTAGTGCTCAATCTCCACCGGGTGCAGACAAATGTGGTGGCCTTTCAAGTGCCGGGTTTCACTGATGCAGAATTTGTAGGTGCCTGCTCTGATAGAGGGCTTCGTATTGCCCCTATCAAGCCAGGTACGATGCGGGCCGTATTTTACCATCAGGTGAGTGATGACCACAAAGAAATGGCAACCACGATTATCAAGTCAATACTAACCCGATGAATCAAGACGAGTTGATCCGTATGTTTGTACACTATGATTCACGACGATTTAAGAAACCGTTATGCGCACATCAGATAAAGACGAAGCAACAGTTGATCATGGTCCTGTTACGATTGAGGAACATGGTACGTATCATCACCGACTCCATAGTCGAGTTCGATCTTACGATGTAGACCGCCAGGGCATCGTTCACAATGCCATCTATCTGTATTGGCTTGAAGCTGCCCGAATAGAGTACTTCCGCGACATCGGCGTTCCGATTGATAGAGCGTCCTTTGTTACCAAACATCGATTTGTGGTAGTCAAGACGTCAATTGAATACGTGAACGCAGCTCAATTCGACGATGCCTACACGGTATTCACTCGCGTGCCATTTGTAAAAAATTCGTCGTTCGGATTTGAACACGTAGTCCGTCATGAGAACGGTACGATATTAGCTGTAGCCAGTAGCGTTTTGGTGCACCTCAATCCTGCCTCACACAAATCCGAACGGATACCAGATTCGTATCGAGCTTTGATTCAGGAGTTTGAAAGCGACGCTACGAACTTTGAGGGATAGGTCAGGTTACTACTAACTCGGCTTTCGTACTGCACCAAGCTTCTTGAACAAGACCACTGTTGCGAGATTCATCTCGGCCATAAATTCTTTATATGCTTGGTCTGCCCCGTCACAATGAGTATGATGTGGATCACAATCATCCACAACTATACAACCTCCGGCACTTAGGCCCCCATAAATATTTGCTAGCCCAATGATTGTACGTCGAACGTATGTATATCTGCTTGAATCGAATGTACAAACCACTTCTTTTTCCGGATAGAGAACCCACTTAACAGATTGCATTTTTGCCACGAAGGGCCACCTCGTGGTTAATATCTTCGCTGACAAAGCCAGAAAACGAATCTACAGCGAAGTATGGTTTTTGTGAGTCAATCGCATCAAGGTATTTATATAAGAGGACGGTTGTTGCTCCTGTGAAACAGCCAACCTCTACAATTGCACCTTCAATATCTTTAGTCTCTTCTAGGCACGTGCAAAGAAAACAGAGTTGTGGTCCTGTAAAAAGGAACGTCTAGCGAGGAAAGATGTATCGGCTAAAGGGAGTAGTACAAAGCAAGTCTTTGAAGAACATAACATGCAGGCCGCGCACCGGAATCATCACTTAAAGAGCACCCAAAAAATCTACAGTGGAATCCCCAAACTATCCAATTGAGTTATTAATACTCCATCGTAATGGCCGCTCGATAGGAAGCATATGCTGGATTAGATGGGTCCGAAACGAGAATTTGGATATTGCCTTTAATGAGCCGTTGGCCCTCAACCTCATAATATGCCAATCGAATTTGCCGCCCTAAGTCGTCTGCTTGCCAGCTAAAAGGAATCCATAGACCTAACGTGGTAAGATATTCTCCAGCAAGCCAAGAGTTTGTAGACTTACACATGGTAAAAACACCGTTGCACAATTTCTTTTCCGATGAGAAACAGAAACTCCGAACAAATGGTGTGCTCGTGGCTGTTCCACGCACGGTATCGGGAAGTGCAAACTGAAGGCGAGGTATCGTGATCAAGAATGGTGTTGATGCGCGTTCGATCCATATCGTCGATAGAAACGCAGTGTCGGAAACGATGGCTTCATACGCGCTATCGCCATAATAGTAATACAGCGACAAACGAGTAGGATGCACCGCACTATCAGTGAAAACTTTTCTTCGCGCTACGTCTAGGTCGATTGGTGATTGGCAGGAATACGTAAACATAGCAGCTGCAATCACGATTAGCCTAGCAGCATGTTTAACGCCAACTGCCGAGATCAATGCTAAGGCCATAGGAAAGTCCCCACTTCGTGGAGGTAAACCACGAGCTTTGGAAGGTGTAGAAAAGTGCTGAACCGTCGAGACCGAGAGTAATTCTGACAGGGCCAATGGGCTGATACGCAAGTCCGATGGTTGCTCGTCCAATTGGACCCTGTGAAAATGCAGCGCCAATTGTTGCTTGGGCAAATGGAGAAAGTCCAGGAAGGATTCTGAGCTCTGTTGGCGTGAACTGGTAGGTAGCACCCAGCCAGAACAATACTGGTGTTTGTGACCATTCGGCCTGATGGTCTCCATCGGTTCCTACGAAGGTCTGTGAGAACGACTCCGTTCCCATTTCGACGCCAAGGCGATGTTGCTCGCTCAATGGCATCGTTAATGAAAATGCCGTGTTCGGAAGGAATGTGTTCTGAACACTTTCTGGCGTTGGTTGCGTTTTGTCTAGACCGGACGCAAGTGTGCGAAAGCTGAGCATTACTGGAAGTGTACTAGACATCGGAGACATTCTGTCGGCATACAACAGGCCTTGTGAAGAGGCAGTCTGAATTGGTTCCTTCGTATACAACCCGTCAAATGTGCTAATTGAATGGGGCACTTCTGAAATTTCGATAGGGGGCTCACTCACCGGCGTTTCGCTCACCGGCGTTTCGCTGTCCATGTTTGTTGCAACTAAACGTGTAGGTGTTGGGGCTACTATTTTTCGAATGTACACGGTATCGAATACAGTTACATGAGTCTGTTGTTGTGGCTCACCTGCTATGCTGGAAGCCATGTTTGAAGGTGGCAAAGCCGTGTTGGATGCTTCATGCGTCATAGCAAAGTACATGGCTATGGCACCTACAATTATTCCACCAGACGCGTAGGCCAACGATGTAAGGCCTGCAAACCATGAGGAGGTGGCTACTGCAGCTCCAGCAGCTCCAACAACGGCCGCACCTGAGGTGAGCCCTGCCGCTGCTAGGATTCCTGTTTCAACCGCCGGCGATGGGAATAGGACGTCGCGATGAACGGCTCCACGGATAGAAAGTATGTCCTTCATTTCAGAACGAAGAGAAGGGTCCGCAGCTAACGAGTCAAACAATGGTTGTTCGTCGTGTAGCTCCAACTCGCCATCCATAAAGGCATGGAGAGCTTCATCTGGTTGCAAAGGAATGAGTGGTGCATCATGCATAGATCAGGCTTTCGATTGGATATCGGCGAGGTAGGGCGCGAGGATCTCACGCAATTTTTTTTTTGCTCTGAAGATTCGGACTTTTACTACATCGATGGACTCGCCGATGATTTCGGCAATCTCGTTGTATGAAAGTCCATTGTATTCGCGAAGCACAAAGGCCTCACGATAATCATCGGGCAATAGTTCAAGAGTTGTCTGAATGAGTTGCAACAATTCCTTTTGCTCATAGGGAACGTCACGGTAAACAAGATGAAAGTCCTCAACCTCCACATACTGTCTTTTCGACCTGGATCTATGGGACAGACAATGGTTGCGGGCGATCGTCATTAGGTAGGCCGGGAAATTCTCGAGCGCTCGTCCTTGTTTTCCCGTTTCAAACAACCTCACAAACGTTTCCTGCAAAAGGTCCTCGGCAATCTGGTTGTCTCCGAGGATCTTTCGGCAGTACGTATACACCCTTTGAGAGTAACGACGGTACAACGTGGAAAGCGCAGCTTGAGCCGTAGCCTCATCGCCAGCCAGCCGTGCATACAGGTCCAGATCCGGTGTATCATCCACCGGAGCCTTGCGCTGTCTATGTACCGTCCCCGTTGCCACCATAGCCCTCATAAGGTTTACGTACTGCACTGACGCATCAATGGCTTTCCTGTTACAGAGCCAAGAGTGTTGTTTGACTGTAATTTAGCACCATGGCTTCACCTGAACGACGTGCTGCGGGTCTAGTAATGATTCGCGCTGATGCTGCCAATTGGGCAGATGTACACTATCGCGACAACATATACCGGCTCATCGACCGCGGGGTAGGGGGCGTGGGGGTCTTCCTTGGCGGTCTTGAAGAAACTGCCCAAATGATCGAAGACCTACAACGGCGAGGGGGAAGGCGACTCATTATTGCAGCAGATTATGAACATGGATTGCCCATGAGACTCGATGGGGGAATTGCCTTCCCAAGAGCAATGGCTCTCGGGAAAACTAGTCCAGGCATCACAGAACACGTGGCGGGCTGTATTGCACTAGAGGCAAAGGCTATTGGAGTTCATTGGAATTGGGCACCGGTTGCAGATATCAATTCGAACCCGCAGAATCCCATCATTAACACTCGAAGTTTTGGGGAAACAACACACCTCGTAGCTACACATGCTACAGCATACGTGCGTGGTACACAGTTGCAAGGAGTGATGGCATGCGCTAAACATGCTCCTGGCCATGGCGATACCCACGTTGACTCACACGTATCAATGCCTACAATTGATGTTGATCCAGACATAGCCACGGTACGGGAATTTGTGCCATTCCGTGCATGTATTGAATCAGATGTTCGTTCCATCATGGTTGCCCATATCATCGTTCCGTTTCTCGACTCGCTCCTACCGGCTTCCCTTTCTCGTGCCGTTGTTACAGGTCTTATCCGAGAGACATGGGGCTATTCGGGGCTCATTACAACGGATGCGTTGGATATGCGAGCAATCAGCCAATCGTGGACCAGCGCCGAAGCTGCTGTTAAAGCACTGCAGGCGGGCGTTGATGTGGTGCTTATGCCGGCCGACCCAGATCAGGCGATTGATGCACTCATGGTCTGTATTGAATCAGGAGGCATTACAGAAGAACAGCTCGTTTCCACCGAATCTCGGTGGGAAGAAGCACGCGCTTTCGTTGGCCTTCGGTCTAGGCATCCTTCTTCGTCAACCTATGCCTCGCGTGAGCGCATCGTCATCGACCAATCGATGCATGCCTTGGTTGCTCTTCGAGCAGCTGATGCGGCCATTTTTGTTTCTGGCAACGCAGACGTGATTCCAATTACGCAATACGATCAGGTTGCGGCCTTTGCCGTAATAGACCAGGCAGAGGCAGATGCTGCAACCACATGGTTCCAGTCTCTGGCAAAAGCCACCGAACTCAATATCGATCTGGGTTTTATCGATGGGACCATTGCCGACGATGATCTCGCATCGCTACAAGAAGGCATCAAAGGTGCCCGCTGTGTGATGTTCGCGTTTTTTGGAAAGGCAGTTGCGTTTCGAGGAAGAATGGACTCGATGGAAAATATTCCTAACATCATGAAGCGTCTAGCTGGTGATGCTCGGATAATTGTTGTTGCCTGTGGAAGTCCCTACGGAATAGAAGAACTGCCCTCTGATTTAACGTTATACACGTATTCAGACACGCTACCGTCCTTGGCCGCAAGCGTCATGAGACTCATAGGCAGGGCGATCGACGAGAATTAACGTATTTTGTGCCAAAATCTCGTCGGGCTACCCCTTTAAACGGCGGGAAATGGCTTGTGCATTTCGATTGCCATTTATTTGAATTACCACTTCTTTATCAAAAAGTAGCATGTCTTGCATCCTCATTACCGGTGGAGCCGGTTTCATCGGCAGCAATCTTACTCGTATGATCGCCCGCGAGGGTAGTCATCGAGTGGTGGTTCTCGACGCCTTGACATATGCTGGCAATCTCGAAAATCTAGCTGGTGTATTGGATGGCAACGCCGTAACATTCGTGCATGGCTCGATTAACGATACCGATCTTGTTGCTCGCACGATAGAACAATACGGCATTGATGTAGTGATGCACTTGGCTGCCGAATCCCATGTTGATAGGTCTATCTCAACAGCGGCCCCCTTCATCGAAACAAACGTTGCTGGAACACTTTCCGTTTTGGAAGCATCACGGTCTGCCGGCGTACGCAGGTTTGTGCACGTTTCAACTGATGAAGTCTATGGCACGTTGGGCCCCAACGATGCTCCATTTACAGAACAAACGGCAATTGACCCAACCTCCCCGTACGCCGCATCGAAGGCTGCAAGCGACCTCATCGTTTTGTCGTTTGTGAAAACACATGGCACCGATGCCGTTATCACGCGATGCTCAAATAATTACGGTGCATACCAATTCCCTGAGAAATTTATTCCGTTGATGACGCTCAATGCATTAGAGCGCAGAAGTCTGCCAGTATATGGAGACGGATTGCAGGTTCGCGATTGGCTCCATGTAGAAGATCATTGCAAGGGGCTCCTTTTAGCCCTCGAACATGGCGTGTCTGGGCAAGTGTACAACTTCGGTGGTTTTGGAGAGCGTCCCAACATTGATGTGATCCACGAGATTCTACGCCAGACTCATCGCGAGGCTTCGCTCATAGAACATGTTGCCGATCGTAAGGCACATGACAGACGCTATGCGATAGACCCTACTAAGGCGCAGCAGAAATTGGGATGGGTTCCATCGTGGACATTTGAAAGAGGCCTAGAACAAACCGTGGCGTGGTATCTGGACAACCCGGTGTGGTGCGAGCATGTTCGCAACGGCCAATACAAGACGTATTATCAACAACACTACCACAAGTCACTATAAGGAAATGCCATGGCGCTCCGCAGAGTAGGTCGTCCGCGAGCTAACGTCAGCAAATACGAGAAGCGATTGATGGCAGATATTCTCGATGGTTCTATAACCGTTGGAGTAGTGGGTTTGGGGTATGTAGGTCTGCCTATTGCACTTGAGTTTGCTAAGAGTGGCATCAAGACCGTTGGTATTGATGTAAGCGAAGAAAAAATCAAGAGTCTGCAAGCAGGCAAGAACTACATACAGGACTTGAACAACGCAGAGATCAAAGACGTTGTGAAGAAGACCAAAATGCTTCGTGCTACAACTGATTTTTCTGAGGCAAGTGCCTGCGATGTGATCTATGTATGTGTGCCTACGCCATTCACGCCAAATAAAGACCCGGATATCTCTCATATCGTTCATGCAACTACGGAAATCGCTCGCCACCTGCGTAAGGGGCAACTGGTAATTCTCAAGAGTACTACCTTCCCTGGTACTACAGAGAAGTATGTAAAACCAATACTTGATGAGACGAAACTGATGTGTGGACGTGACTATTTCCTTGCGTTTTCACCAGAACGCATCGACCCAGGCAACAAGACGTGGACCACGCTGAACACTCCCGTAGTTGTTGGTGGCGTAACGTCTGCGTGCACGGATCTAGCTGTAGCGGTTAATAGGCGGATAATTACCGACGTTGTTAGAGTGAGCACACCAGCCGTTGCTGAAATGGAGAAGCTCCTCGAGAACATTTTCCGTAGCGTGAACATTGCGCTTGTAAATGAGCTTGCGCAATTGTGCGACCGTATTGGGGTGAATATCTGGGAAGTGGTAGACGCTGCTAAGACAAAGCCCTTTGGGTTTATGCCGTTTTATCCTGGTCCAGGCATTGGTGGTCACTGCATCCTCATCGATCCATACTACCTAGCGTGGGCAGCACGTGAGGTAGACTTTGTAACTAACTTCATCACGCTTGCGGCAGAGGTCAACGAGTCGATGCCGTTTTACGTTCGACAAATGATTGAACACGAGATAGCAAAACAACCAATCACACTGAAGAAGGCAAAGATCTTATTGCTTGGAATGGCATTTAAAAAGGACGTAGATGATTTGCGCCATTCTCCTGCATTGAAAGTAGCCGAGTTGTGTATCGAAAATGGCATTGAGAACATATCGTACTTCGATCCCTACATACCGTCTGTGCGCGTCCACGGAAAGACCCTTCGTTCTAGAAAGTCGATTACCCCAACGTACATCCAGAATCACGATGTTGTGGTGATTACAACGGATCACAGCTCGTTCGACATTGATCTTATTGTTGCCAATGCCAAAGTGGTTATCGACACTCGAAACGCAACCAAGGATGTGCGTGGCACACGAAAGAACATCGTGTTGATTGGAGATGGCAAGTGAAGCGAATTATTTCCGTAGTTGGTGCCAGACCAAATTTTATGAAGGTTGCACCGATTCACCGCGCTTTCCTGCCGTATTCGGAAACATGGGAACACCACATCGTGCATACAGGGCAGCACTACGATGCTGCGATGTCAGACGCGTTCTTTCACGATCTCAACATGCCTCACCCTTCATGGTTCCTTGGTGTGGGAAGTGGTTCTCATGCAGAACAAACAGCTCGAGTAATTGCAGGTTTTGAGCAAGTATGCCTAGAAGCCAAGCCCGATTATGTAGTCGTAGTTGGCGATGTAAATAGTACCATTGCCTGTGCACTTGTAAGTGTTAAGCTCGGCATTCGCACAGCGCACGTAGAAGCGGGCCTTCGGTCATACGACCGAACCATGCCCGAAGAGATCAACCGAATGGCTACAGATGCAATTGCCGACGAACTATTTGTGACCGAAGAGAGTGGAATGGCAAATCTCCGTCGCGAAGGTGTAGGTTCAGAACGTATGCATCTTGTTGGCAATACGATGATCGACTCGCTTCACTATGCATTACCACGCGCAATTACCTCGGACGTACTAACGCGGTTGAACATAGTGGCAGGGGATTACGCTCTAGTAACAATGCATCGTCCGAGCAATGTGGACCTTCCTTACCAGTTACGAAATCTCATTGATGTGTTATCTGAGATTGCTCTAAGGCAACCCGTTGTGTTTCCCGTGCACCCACGGACGAAGAAGAACCTCCAACTTTGGGAGATCTCTGTGCCAGAAGGAATCGTGGTGGTGGATCCACTTGGCTATGTTGATTTCCTTGCGCTCATGAGATCTGCCGCCTTTGTTGTGACAGATTCAGGTGGTATTCAAGAAGAAACAACGGCCCTAAAGGTTCCGTGTATTACGGCTAGGACGTCAACGGAGCGACCCGTAACGGTAGAAATTGGCACGAATATTCTCGTTGAACCAACTGCACAGGGCATCCTCAGCGCTGTTTCAGCCATCCGCGGCGGCCAGATCCGAGTTGGTAAAGTACCTCAATTGTGGGATGGCCATGCCGCTGAGCGTATTGCTGCTATCATCACCGAACACTATTCGTAACTTTGTGGCGTCGAGAAAAGCCCCCTGCCTATCATTATTTTGAGTTTGGATGCACTTGTCCGCCCGCTCTGCCCGTTTTATCTCTCTAATTTTTGTGCTTTTGATGGTTTCCATCGTTCCTAGCTACTTTTTTGGCCAGGGAGGTGGGAGCTCTCTCGATTTGGACCGCCTAGGGGCTGCATCGAAGACCCAGACAAGTTCCGCGTCGTTGCTGACTGGTGAACAGATGCCTACAGGCGACGTTGTGGACCCTGAATTTTATTATCTGGGTCCTGGTGATGTTCTGTCGTATCAGACTACCGGCTTAGACTTCTCGGAAAAGATGACCGTGGTTTCGCCCGAGAACACCATCATGATGGATCGCACTGGTATGCTGCGTGTTGGGGGCCTCACGCTTCAAAAACTTCGTGATACACTCGCTGCCATAATGAAGCAGCGTTCTGCAAATGTGGAGATCTACATCTCGTTAAGACGAGCTAGAATGGTGTATGTGTCCTTACGTGGCAATGTGACGTATCCAGGAACGTATGCGGTTCCGGCCTCTATGCGCGTTTCAACATTTCTGTCAGTAATGCGCCAGCCCTGGTTGTTGAGCAAGGACGGCGGTTTGAGTGATTTGGCCAAAGGCGGTAACATTAATGCGGTCCCAACTAAGGCACAGGAGATTTCCCGCTCCTCTGGTTACGTAATCGGACCGTATGCTCAGAGAAATATTACCATCCGTCACCTCCATGGCGTGAGTATAGCAGATCTTCCAAAGTCACACGTTGATGGCTTTTCGAATCTCGATCCGCATGTTCGGGAAGGTGACGAGATAACTGTGCCATTTGAAGATCGTTCCATCCACACAGTATCAATCTCGGGGTCTATCGCAAATCCGTCTACACTTGCGTTTAGGCCAAAAGACAGAGTATCACTTCTTTTGGCTGCTGCGGGTGGCCCTACAGAAGAAGCGGACTTGGATAGAATCGTTTTGATTCAGCCAAGTGGAGGGGGCAAACAGTCGATTAAAGTTGATGCTCAATTCAAAATTGTTGGTGAAGACCTTCTGCTTCAGCCAGGTAGTACGTTAATTGTTGAACGTAAAGCCAAAACTGAGGCAACCGTGGCTCAGGGTGTTGTTCAAGTGTATGGCGAAGTCCTGAATCCAGGATCGGTTGTCATTCTACCTGGAGTTACACGCCTTGGTGATGTAGTGCGCAGTGTTGGTGGAGTTACATCGTTGGCCTCCCTCGCTTTGTCCTACGTAGTTCGTCCAGAGCGCGGACCATCAACGATGACCCAACAACATGATGATGCCTCGAGGATGTTCCAATATTCCGATCTTACGCTCGAAGACACACTACGATTCAATTTGGATCAGAAGTACCGGCTTCCATATGTGTCGTGCGACATGACTGTAGCAATGCACGACTCAAATTCATCGGACAACATTGTTGTTCAGACTGGTGATATTGTCGTGATTCAGCAAACACCAGATCGTGTGTATGTATATGGTCAAGTAACAAGGCCCGGATACGTTCCATTTACGCCAAAGAAGAGACTTAGCTGGTATGTTGATCGTGCGGGGGGTTTTGCAACTGGAGCGGTTGAAAAACGAGCGCGTATCGTTAAAGGAAAGTCAAAAGTATGGGTTGAGGATAACGACGACGTGTTTGTAGAGCCGGGAGACGAGATCTATGTTCCACGCCCACCTGATATTCCTGTTGGTACACAGGTACAGACGTATGCCATTATCGCCAGCATTGCTACGAGCGTCGTAGCACTTACTGCTACGCTGATTTCGATCCTGCGTTAGGCCATACCAAGTGCAGATCAAGGATCGTACACTCCTGCAGCGTGTTGCCAAAGGCAGCGCATGGATTGTTGCGTCTCAGGGTGTTTCCCTTGTCCTTGTATTCGTTGCACAACGGATAATCCTCTCTTCGTTAACAAGAGAACAAAACGGCACACTCTTCTTTGAACGAAGGATGACGGATCTCATCGTGAGTCTATTGGTAGATTTTGGAATGAATGCCATCATCATTCGGCGTACAGTACAACAGCCGGATATGGCACGCACCATTCTCTCGTCGGCATTCGCATTTCGATGTTTTATGTGGATTGTTGCAACTGGTGCAAGTGTTGCGTACGCATTCTATTCAGGGTACAGCGGCGTAGACGTCATTATCTGGTCGTTCTACATCCTGATTGCAGCACGAACCACCTTGCTCCGGTACGTTCTTGAAGCCCCCTATCGCACTACATCGCGTTTCCACTTTGTGAGCCTGCTAGGTATTGCAGACGCGGTATTGTTTACCGTGCTTATTTGGTTTTGGCGCGAGTCGCTCGACCCTTCACATGTGATCACAGCATTTGCCATTAGCGCGATCCCGGGATTCTTTGCTTTGTTTGCAATTGATAGGGGGCAAAACATTCATCCATCCTTTGTGCGTTGGAGTGAGATCAAAGCACTTGTGGTTGAGGCCTTCCCTGTGTTGGGAGCGGCAATGCTTATTCTCATGCATAATACCTCTGACACGTTTTTTCTCGAACGATTTGGTTCACCAAAGGATGTTGGGATTTTAGGTGCTGTCTACACAACGTTAGGCCCTTTTCTGATAGTGGTTCCACAGGCAATCTCACTAGCGATGATGCCAGAATTCGCTCGGTTCTTACCAGGCGAGAACGAGCGACGAGGTTTGTTGATGGTTACGGTTATCAGACTTGTTGTTCTGCTCTCCACGTTGGTTGCTGCAATTGGCGCACCACTGTTGCCCTGGTTTATACATCTGCTGAGTGGAGATAAATATGCTGCCAACAGTTTGCAGTTCTTTTGGTTCTTGTGGACTGGCCCGATGGTGTCCTTGCTCATCTTTACGCTTGAAGTGACGCTAACCGCCAATAGACGACGCTTGAATTTGGCCCTTGCTGCCTCTCTATTTGTGTTCTCGGTTGTGTTTGGCGTAATCTACATCCCTGAGCTTCTCTCACTTGGCGCAGTATACTCTCGGTTAGCAACGGTAGTTGTTGGCGGTGCAGTGAGTCTCGTCATTTTGCGTCAGATCATCGGTGAACAGTTAAATTTGGCACTCGTGCTCCGGTGCGCTGCAGTGTTCAGCAGTGGTCTTCTGCTAAGTGGCATCTTGCCTGGTTGGATGCCTTCTGTATTTGCCTCTGTTGCTGCTGGTGTTGGATGTGTAGCTGTTTCATTTCTCGTGGGTCTTGTGCGCCTTCGTGATGTGGAATTAGTTAGAGGTTTTCTTCGTCGTTCGTCTACTGCTTGATCATGCCCGCTACATTAGAACATATACATCGGCCCACAACAACTACTTCACCGAATATATCGGCGACGTCGTTGGCAGGATTGCTACGTCCTCGTATGATGCAGATCTACGTTGATGTGATTGCATTTACGGTGAGCTTCGCCGTATACCAGTTGGTGCGTCCGGTGGTACTCACGCATCTAAGAAGCTTCTCCGTGCAAGACCACGTGTTCATTGCTGGAATGTCGATTGCATATTGGTCCGTTGTTTTTTGGCTTGGCGGACTGTATCGTGACTTCTATATCCGCTCTCCTTTTGACGAGTTTTTCACAGTTCTGAGACATACATTTTTCGGTTCTGCACTAATATTTGGATCGATTTTCTTTACGAGCTCAACGGCGTATCAGAATAACCCTCGCTATGTTTTTATTCTGTATTGGCTGGTATTATTTTTATTGGTTTGTATAGGCCGACTTACAGCTAGACAGCTTCAACGTAGATTGCGCGAGCAAGGTGTGATTAAGATACCGACTATCCTTGTGGGGTCGGTGGTCCGCCTTAGAGAACTCCTAGTTGACTTACATGACGAGCCCGCCTGGGGCTATGATGTTAGGGGCATTGTTGTTGTAGATGTGCCGGAGGCAGATACGCGTGAGCTTCGATATCCAATCCTAGGTTCTCTCAATGACGTGCGCTCTGTTATGCAGGCCATCCGCCCGCGTGAGGTTCTAGTTGCGATGGACCATACGGACCACGACGCAATGCTAAAGGTTACGGCTGAAGCTGCCGATGAAGGTTGCCTGGTGAAGATTGTACCAGACCTGTATGAGATATTTTCTGGTCAGGCCCGAACACAGCAGATTTATGGCTCTCCGCTGATCGAAGTAAGTCCAGAGCTCATGCAGCCATGGGAAGAATTTGCTAAACGTACACTCGATATCTCGTTTTCATTGCTTGCGCTTTGTGTGGGTATGCCTGTATGGCTCCTTACGGCTTTGGCCGTGAAGATCACATCTAAGGGACCGATGTTCTTCGTTCAGGATCGAGTTGGAAGATTCGGTCATGTGTTTCGTATGGCAAAGTTCAGATCGATGTATGTTGATGACTGCAGAGGCCCAACGTGGACAAATGAAAACGATCCACGAGTAACCGCAGTTGGGCGATTCGTTCGGAAAACGCACCTTGATGAGATACCACAACTGTGGAACGTGCTTAAGGGCGAAATGTCTCTCGTTGGTCCGCGTCCTGAACAACCATTCTATGTTGAAAAATTCACCGAGATGTTGCCGTATTACAGACGTCGATTAAAGGTTAGGCCAGGCGTTACGGGCTGGTGGCAAGTAAAAGCAAGGTCAAATCCAGAGTCGCTCGAAGAAATACAACTACGTCTTCGCTATGATTTCTTCTATATCGAAAACATGTCCTTCAAGCTTGATTTGGAGATTATGGTCCGCACTGTTTTTGTAATGCTACGAGGGCATGGCCAAGCATGAAAAGTATCGTATGTATCCCCACGTATAACGAGGGCGAAAACATCATCCGTATGATCGACGCGGTACATGGTGTGGTTCCCAATACGCATATTCTTGTTATCGATGACGGATCGCCAGATGGAACAGCACGTCTCGTTCGTGAACGTATGGTGATCGACAACCGCCTACATATCATTGAACGCTCTGGAAAACATGGTCTCGGAACTGCCTATTGCGCAGGATTTGCGCATGCGCTTGCACTCGGATATGATGTGATCATGCAAATGGATGCAGACTTCTCGCATGACCCCAAGGACTTGTTGCGATTCCTCGAGGCAATCAACCACTATGATCTCGTTATCGGCTCTCGATATGTTCAGGGTGTTAACGTTATCAACTGGCCAATGAGCAGATTGCTCTTAAGTTGGTTTGCCAATCTCTATACGCGCGTTATTACCGGTATGCCCGTAGCCGATGCCACAGGGGGCTTTAAGTGTTTCCGTGCTGATGTATTGAGAGCGATAGATTTAGGTGGAATTCGTTCCAATGGGTATGCATTTCAGATTGAAATGAATTACAAGGTCTGGAGAAGCAACGTACGCATGCACGAGATTCCAATCATCTTTACCGATAGAATCAGCGGTGTTTCAAAGATGAGCAAGAATATTGTGTACGAAGCTGTTTTCCTTGTCTGGAAATTAAAGCTTGCAACGATCTTCTCGTTTGGGAAACACTAAGTGGATGTTTCAGTCCTCATCGTAAACTATAATGTGAAGGACTACCTCCTTCAATGTCTCCGTTCGCTTCGTACTCCACATAGTATATCAACTGAAATCATCGTTGTAGACAACAACTCGTTGGATGGCTCGATTGCCGAACTTCAGCCCCTTTTCCCTGACGTTCGATGGGTACAACTCGATGACAACATTGGTTTTGGAAAGGCAAATAATCGGGGTCTTGAGTTTTGTGTAGGACGCTACGTACTGTTCCTAAACCCCGACACCATTGTTGCACAGGACACACTTGATGTAATGGTTACGTATATGGACCAACATCCAGATGTAGGTGTTGCGGGATGCAAAGTTCTAAATCCAGATGGATCGTTTCAAGTTGCTTGCCGTAGGGGGCTTCCCACGCCCTGGGCGTCTTTCTGCAAGTTGTTCGGACTTCAAACTCTGTTCCCACACTCACCGTTGTTTGCTCGATACAACATGACGTATCGATCTGAAGACGAGACGTATGAAGTAGATGCGCTCATCGGTGCATGTATGATTGCGCGCCGCGAGGTTCTTGAACAGCAAGGCGGCTTCGATCCAGCTTTCTTTATGTATGGCGAAGACGTAGACCTATGTTACCGCATCCAGAAATCTGGATGGAAGGTTATGTATGTTCATACCACGAGTATCGTACACTTCAAAGGGGAGAGCACAAAGAGAAGTTCCATCAACGAAGTGCGCGTGTTCTACGATGCCATGGAGATCTTTGCTAGAAAACACTTCGGTGGCTCTCGAGTATTCCTTGCACTTCTTCGTCTCGGCATCTGGCTAAGGGCGCTGTTGGCTAGAATGATGCGTAAACGAGTTGAAGTGATTACCTGGTTTCTCGACATTGTTAGTATTAATGTTGCTCTGCTCTGCGCTACGGCTCTTCGGTTTGATGGACCATTTGGACTTCCGCACTATGCATATCCAAGTGTACCTATTGTTGTAACGCTTGTTACAACGCTCTCACTTATTGCGGTAGGCGAGTACGTGGAATATCGGCCAACCGTTCGTAGAAGTGTTGTTGGACTTCTTGTAACGTTTTTTGCCCTGTCCTCACTAACGTATTTCTTTAAGGAGTATGCCTTTAGTCGCGGTGTAGTACTCATGACTATCGGCTTTAGTGCAATACTCTTTATGATTGCGAGGGGGCTCATTGGTTTTGTAGACTCGTCTAATGGCAGACGTACACGGAAGATATTACTCGTTGGACTCAATGATCATACCGCACGCATTATTGAAGCACTACGGCGTGCAGAAAACCGACACGCGGAAATAGTTGGTGTGGTTGCAACAAGCCCCTTTACCGTCGACCACTTTGAGGGCGTCCCTGTTGTAGGAGATATCAGCTACTTGTCTCGCATCCTCGGAGTTACACATGCTCAAGAAGTTGTGTTAACAGACGCTCATGTTAGCCATGAAAGCGCAATGGACCTCATGATAGCTTCTTCTTCTCATCACGCTAGGTTCCATATGGCGTCTGAGTATGATGATATTATCACGGCACGAATCATTAATGACGTTGCCGGTGTAGAACCCACGGTTGCTATCCCACCACTGATGCGGTTTAGAAACCGGGTGTCAAAGAGAGCAATAGATATCATTGTTTCGTCTGTTATGTTGTCACTTGGTCTGCCGGTGGTAATTTTGTTGGGTGGACGAAAGGCAATGCGTAAGTGGACTGACGTTTTCGCGGGAAGCCAAAGTGTTGTTGGTCTATTTCCGGACCATAAACGCAGAAGCTCGGGTAAAAGTGGGATTACTGGGTTGGTACACGTAAGTGGACCGGGCAATCTGTCGAAACAGACGATTGAACATCTCAATGACTATTATGTAGACTCGTATTCGATTGCTCTTGACGTAGAGATATTCCTGAAACACATCGTACGGCGTAACCGTGGCTAGCACTGCTATTCTTGAATTTGAAAAGCCTATCATAGAACTCGAAAAAAAAATCGAGGAGATGAAGGCACTTTCTGACACGCTTGATATTCAACCCCAGATCGAAGATCTTGAGTTGCAAATAGAAGGTCTACGCTCAGAAATCTATCGTAATCTCACGCGCTGGCAACGTGTGCAAATTGCCCGTCACCCGGATAGGCCCTATACGCTAGACTATATCACGCATTGCTTTGAAGACTTCGTGGAACTCCATGGAGACAGGGCATACCGTGATGATCCGGCCATCGTAGGTGGTCTTGCAACGTTGCAGGGCAGGCACGTTATGGTGATTGGTCATCAAAAGGGACGAGATACAAAGACGAACCTCTACCGAAACTTCGGCATGCCAAACCCCGAGGGTTATCGCAAGGCTTTTAGACTTTTCCAGACGGCCGAAAAGTTTGGTCTTCCGGTGATCTGTTTTCTGGATACACCAGGCGCTTTTCCTGGACTAGAGGCGGAAGAACGAGGTCAAGCAGAAGCAATTGCAAAGAACCTTTTACTTATGTCCCAACTCAAAACACCAATTGTGATTATGGTGATTGGTGAGGGGGCTTCTGGCGGGGCTCTCGGCATCGGCATAGGCAATCGCATCCTGATGCTTGAAAATGCTTGGTACTCGGTAATTGCGCCAGAAAGTTGTTCTTCAATCTTGTGGCGGTCTTGGGATTATAAGGAACAAGCTGCCGAAGCTTTGCGGCTTGGTGCTACGGATCTAATCAAAGTAAACGTGATAGATCGGATAGTGCCAGAGCCAGTAGGGGGCGCACATCGCTACCCTGAAACGATGTTTCAAACGGTGATCGAAACATTAACGGAAGAGCTCGACGCTCTTACTAAACTCACAACACGTCAGCTTGTTGATGAGCGCCGCGCAAAGTTTTACAACATGGGTGTGTGGACGGAATGATTAGGTTACTCGTCCCTACGCAAATTGTAACGCGTGAAGTTTAGCGTAGAGACCATTCAATCCAAGTAGTTCTTTGTGCGTTCCCACCTCAGCAACTTCTCCATGATGGAGCACAACAATCCTGTCCGCCCGTTGAATTGTTGAAAGTCTGTGTGCTATAACAATTGACGTTCTGCCATGGAGCAGTGTTGAGATAGACTTTTCAATGAGTTGTTCGCTCTCAGTATCGATACTCGATGTTGCTTCGTCGAGTATGAGAATGTCTGGGTTGGTTACAAGTGCTCTACAAAACGAGATTAGTTGTTTCTGCCCAACACTCAGTACGGCACCACGTTCGCGCACGTTGGTATCATAGCCGTTAGGAAGCTTACCAATGAATGTATCTGCGCCTAGGGCCCTTGCGGCATTCTTGACCTCGTCGTCTGAAATCCAGTCTCTCCCGAGCGAAATGTTTTCAGCAACAGATCTTGAAAAAAGAAACACATCCTGAAGAACCACAGCTATACGCATTCGTAGGTCGTGTTGGCGAATATCACGGATGCTCTTGCCGTCTATGATGATGTCCCCACCCTGAAATTCATAGAAGCGTCCTATCAAGTTGATGATCGAACTCTTTCCAGCGCCAGTAGCACCAACAAGTGCAACTGTTTCTCCCTTGTTAACGGTAAAGGACACGCCTTTGAGAACGGGAGTAACACCATCGTAACTGAATTGTACGTTCTTAAACTCGATGCCTGTTTCAAGTTGATGAAATGGAGCCGCATCAGGAGAATCCTTAATCGTCAAATCAGTGTCGAGCAACGAGAATATCCGTTCAGATGCAACCACACTCGATTGAAGCGTGTTGTATTTCTCTGTCAGGTCTCGTACGGGCCGGAAGAACATTTCCGTAAACTGTGTAAACGCTATCAGCATGCCAATAGTCATAGCACCTGAGAGAATATTGCCTGCAGCATACCAGACAATGATGGACAGGGCAACGGCACTAAGAAATTCTACAAGCGGAAAAAACGATGCATAATAGAAAATAGATTTGTCTTGATATTCTCTATGAGCCTTGTTTATCTCCCTGAACTGTTCCGTCATACGGTATTCTTGACGGAATAGCTGTACCACGCCAATTCCCGTAACAAATTCGTTCATGAAGGAATTCATGCGTGCTACCTGGCGTCGTATCAAATCATACACCCGCCGTACCTTGGCTCGGAAGATGAATGAAGCAATCAGGAGGAAGGGCAAAATGATAATCGTCATCATCGTGAGTTCTGGAGATGTACTCCACATGAAGTACAAGATCCATACAAGTACCATTACGTCCGATATCATGAGCACCACGCCCGATGAGAAGAGCTCGTTAAGAACCTCAACGTCGCTCGTTACGCGCGTAACAATTCTACCCACAGGTGTTGTGTCGTAAAACCGCAGTGCAAGCCGCTCAACATGCCTGTATAACGTGTTGCGGATATCGAGCAATACACGCTGGCCAACCCAGGTCATAAGCAGGGACAGACCATACTGCATAGCCCCTTGAAGGAATAGTAGACCAAGGATGATACCAACAAAAACAAGTAAACCTGGGAAGTCGCCCTTTACGATGTGGTCATCAACAGCTATTCTGGTTAAATATGGTCTGAGGGGGCCAAGCGCCGAGCCAACCAATGTGAGCACAATGGCGCCCCCTATCTGAGGCCTATACGGTCTCAGGAAGCCAATCAGGCGGCGGAGCAGGCGGTAATCTACTTTTTTGGTATCGGTAGGGGTTTCTTGAATCACAGGGCGAAAATACAGAGTTAGCGCTTACTGCTTACTAGTTACTGGTTACGGGATAACTTTGTAGGATGATAAAAATAACGCCGTATGGGGCTGCTGGTGAGGTTACCGGTTCTGCCTATCTCGTTGAAACAGAGAAGTCTGCGATACTTGTTGACTTTGGAATGTTCCAAGGGGATAAAGACGATGATGCACGAAACGTTATTCCTGGTAAGATCCACCGCATGGAATTTGCCGCTGTGGTGCTCACTCATGGCCACCTCGACCATTGTGGCAGACTACCACTTCTTGTGCGAGAAGGTTATCGTGGACCTATTTATTGCACGGAAGCCACGCGAGACTTAGCAGAGATCATCATGAGCGACTCTGCTCACATCCAGGAATCTGACTTCAACAGGCGCGCACGCAAGGCAGAACGCAAGGGACATAAACTTAACCGTAATGATGCGCCCCTTTACGAAGCAGATGATGTAGAACAAACCATATCACAAATGGTAGTTGTTCTCTATGACATGCCTGTTGCGATTGCGCCTGGCATAGTGGCTGTGTACCACGATGCTGGTCACATGCTGGGCTCTGCTAGTGTAGAGCTACGAGTTGATGACCAAAGGGCGACGAAGATTGTTGTGTTCTCGGGCGATATTGGCCCGCTTCACTTGCCATATCTGCGCGATCCTGAACCACCGATGAAAGCCGATGTATTGGTGTTGGAATCAACATATGGCGACCGTAATCACAAGTCGCTCAACGATACGCTTGCTGAATTCGAATCAATCATTTCTGAAGCAATTGCCAACAAGGGAAAGATCTTTATCCCATCGTTTGCAATTGGCAGGGCGCAGCAGATGCTATACCACCTGGCAGAGATGATTCGCACAAAACGTATCCCGTTGATTCCGATTTATCTCGACAGCCCCATGGCCATCAGGGCCAGTGCTGTATACCGTAAACACAGCAATCTATTTGATACAGAAAGCACAAAACTTGAAGATGACGGCCAGCTCAACCACGATTTACGAAGCCTTCGCAATTGCACCACCGCAGAAGAATCTATTGCAATTAATGATCAACATGGCCCATTCATCGTTATCGCGGGCTCTGGCATGTGTACGGCTGGACGGATTATGCACCACATTCACAACAACATTGATGATCCAAAAAGTCACTTCATCATTGTTGGGTATCAGGCAAGGGGCTCATTAGGCCGCCGCCTTGTTGATGGCAACGCCAACATTACAATCATGGGCCAATACAAACCCGTGCGTGCAAAGATTCATACCCTTGGTGGTTTTAGTGCGCATGCCGGACAGGTGGAGCTTGTAAAGTGGTACGAAGCTGTAGCCGTGGGTGGTGCACCAACATTGTTCCTTACGCATGGTGAAGACAACGCTCGTGCAGCGTTAAAAGAAACTCTTAATGAACTTTTTGGTGCTCATGCATATCTGCCCGTTTATTCCGAACATCTTGAGGTTTAGCCATGCGAATTGAACACGATTTTCTTGGTGAGCGCGAATTGCCAGACACTGCGTATTACGGTGTTCAAACGCTACGTGGTCGGGAGAATTTTCACATCACGGGTATTCCCATTAGTCACGCAACGTCGTTCATCGTTGCTTTTGGCTACGTGAAGAAAGCGGCAGCATTGGCTAATAGGGACCTAGGAGTGTTGCAGCCAGGCATAGCTGATGCGATATGTGCCGCGTGTGATGCCATCATTGCCGGCGAACTTCACGACCAGTTTGTTGTGGACGTGATTCAAGGCGGCGCAGGCACGTCAACCAATATGAACGCCAATGAAGTGATCGCAAACAAGGCGCTCGAGATACTTGGTCTACCCAAAGGAACCTATAACGTAGTACACCCTAACGACCATGTGAATCTGTCACAGAGCACCAACGATGCATACCCAACGGCCTTTCGAATAAGCCTGTACACCGAAATTGGAAAGCTCATCGAAGAGATGGGACGTCTGCAAGAATCTTTCCACCGTAAAGGCCATGAGTTTAGCGATGTAATAAAGATGGGGCGCACACAATTACAAGATGCCGTGCCGATGACGCTTGGTCAGGAGTTTGAATCGTTCTCGGTGAACGTTGGTGAGGACCTGCGTCGCCTTGAAGAAGCACGCATGCTCATCACCGAGGTCAACCTTGGTGCAACGGCAATTGGTACAAGCATCAATGCTCCAGAAGGATATCCGGCCTTGTCGGTAAAACATCTCGCAGCCGTAACAGGCATCCCCGTGTCATTATCGCACAATCTGATTGAAGCAACATGGGACAATGGCGCATACGTGCAAGTGAGTGGTGTGCTCAAGCGTGTTGCTGTGAAGCTCTCAAAGATTTGCAACGACCTTAGACTTCTTTCATCGGGCCCACGTTGCGGCTTTAACGAAATCAATCTGCCTCCGCTGCAGCCAGGATCCAGCATCATGCCCGGCAAGGTTAACCCAGTGATTCCAGAGGTTGTGAACCAAGTGTGTTTCCTCGTTATTGGTAACGATGTTACGGTAACGTTTGCGGCAGAGGCCGGACAGCTTCAGCTCAATGTAATGGAACCCGTGCTTGCCTATTGTTTATTCCAGTCCATCGAAACCCTTACCAATGCTTGCTCTACCTTGCGTGAGCGTTGTATTGATGGGATTACGGCTAATGCAGAACATGCAAAAGACATGGTGATGAACTCCATTGGTATTGTTACGGCGCTCAATCCAATTCTTGGTTATGAAGCAACCGCGGCTATTGCCAAAGAAGCATTTGAGACTGGCGACTCCGTAATTGCTATTGTTAAGCGCAAGGGGCTCCTAGACGCCGCCAAGATAGATGAGATCTTTTCACTTGAAAACCTCATGCATCCAAAGTTCATTCGGTAGATTTGCAGCTCGTTTCACGTATGGGGCCGCCATGATTGGAATGTATACGATTACGACTGGACTCCAAAAGAATCAAAAGAAAGTATCGGGTGGGCCCCTGTGCCATGCGGACATCAATCTATTCAATCCTTTACATAGAGGCTGGAGATGACGTTTGACCATGCATATCGCGCGTTGCTTGAGAAGCTTGTTGAAGACGACCTCCGGCTTTGGGACATCCACCGAGAGCTCAATGCCACTTTGCCCAGTGATGCCAGCGACGATAATCTCGTGCGGGCCAAACAGTTTGTTGTACGTGGGCTGATCGATGGAATCTTTACCGCCTATTATGCCTCATGGGACAGCGCCAACCAGACCACTATCGTAAAAGACAAAGCCATTTCCCTTGTGTCCAATGCTAGCAAATGGATTCCGCCTGAACTTGACCAACCATTTATAACCATAACTTGTACCCTACGGGGCGAAGAACACGCCAAATCCGGTCAATTCGAGCTAAACCTCATTAACTCCATTATGAAGCTTGTTTAACCTCGGCATTGTGCTTTTTCCCTTGAGAGTGCTATTATTGAGAGTTGACGAGTTCACATTTACCCTTACAGAGGATTGCGATGACAAAGCAAGAAACATTTGACGAGATGGCAAAACAATGGGCAGCATTTGAGACAGCTCATAATTCTAAGTTCAAAAAGGATGCAGCAGCAGCCCGCAAAGCCGCCAGCAGCCTCAAGAAACTCGTAACGCCATACAACCAAGCATCTGTGGCTGAAGCCAAGGCGTAATTCTAATCACGAATTAGGAGCGACACTTTGTACCGACACCCGCCTCGCGGGTACCGACACTCGCGTCAAGGATCGGGGCAGGCATTCAGCGAGGTCCTCATTACCCAATGCTAATCAGTCTTACCCCCTTCTCAGGATGAGAAGGGGGTAGGGGGATGAGCCAAGGAGAGAAGAGAGACACTTGGTAGCGACATCAGTTGCAGTGGTAGCAAGTTTTCGGGTTCGCCATCTCGAGCGAAGCATGATAGAGGGGGCTGGGGGGTGAGTTGAGCTAATAGGTAGCCTCACGCGCTCCGCCACTAACATTATCTGTGATCCCGTTGGGACAAGATGACTCATGCCGTAAGTGTATCCGGTACCTGCCAACGATATCTGAACACATTGATTCAAGAATTTAACACTTCTTTTAGATCTTCAACAGGTTTGTTAACCCAGACAGACACCGGCACAAGGTGGTGCTTCGGACTACCGTTGAC
>Ga0105049_10000025_pt1 | contig 134093 bp, 117 predicted proteins | sample MAT06_FD_78087 | JGI IMG/M metagenome (GOLD analysis project Ga0105049, IMG submission 78087) | Freshwater microbial communities from Lake Fryxell liftoff mats and glacier meltwater in Antarctica - MAT-06 | ecosystem: Environmental > Aquatic > Freshwater > Ice > Liftoff microbial mat | place...
CAGTATCTCGAGAAGGAATATGGAGTAGGCAGTTTGATCTCAATTCCCGCAATGATTAAGGCCACCAACAAGGCTATCAATGCGGGCCAGCAGGCGTTCTTCACTTTGCCCTCTGATTCAGCGGGAATGTCGAAAGTCCTGCGTGTGCTGCGGCGAAAGGATACGCAAGAATACACTGCGCTGGTTTGGAGCAACGAGCAACATTTGATTCGCCTCGCAGGAAAGGTAGGAGACACGGGGCGAAAGCACTATGAAGCAAGCAATGAAAGACTTAATCAGTTTATTCAGAAAAACTGCCCCGATTTGAAAGAATATCAGGTCACTGGCACAGCACATCTCATCGATCTGAACAACGAGTATCTCGTGAGTAATATGGTGTGGAACTTATTGCTTTCTGTTGCTATGATTGGCCTAGTCATGGGTGTAGTTTATCGTTCTTGGAGAATGATCATTTTGACTATCCTCCCCAACTTATTGCCCCTACTTATCATCGCTGGCATTATGGGTTTTGTGGGTATTCCCCTCAAGGTTTCCACTTCGATTATTTTCAACATAGCCTTTGGAATTGCTGTGGATGACACGATCCACTTTCTGGCGCGAACGCGTTCACTGATGGCCGAAGGACTCTCACGTCAGTATGCGGTTAAGCGAGCGTTCCTCACCACGGGTAAGGCGATGATTGTAACTTCGCTTATCTTAAGTGGAGGATTTCTTTCGCTGGTTTTCTCCGATTTCCTGGGCACGTTTTACATCGGACTGCTCATCAGTCTGACGCTCTTCATTGCGCTTATCACAGAGTTACTTTATACGCCACTAGTTGTGTTGATGTTTTACAAAAAGTAAAGCAGTGCTATTCTGTTTTAATCAGTTTGTGCCAGTTGGCTTCTCCCGACTCATCGATGATACCGATGAAATAGATACCGGCAGGCCACTCGACAATCTCAACGGTTTGTTGTTGTCTTCCAACCAATTTTTGAAGATGCATGATTTGCCCGGTTAATGAGACAGCCCGTGCATCAAAAATTCCGTCGCCATCAATCTGAAGATTGATTGTGTTTACGGCAGGATTCGGGAACATGTTGAAAGGCGTTCCGGTTGGATTGACGATTGAGTTGCTATTGCATTCGCCCGGAGTAAAGGAAGTAATCCCGCTCATATAAAACGCTACGCATGAGTTGGAGTAGGTCAAACTGTCGCAGCCACAAACTGGATCAAAAACAGTAAGACAACCTATGTTCGGATCGATGAGATCAGGATTTACGCACTGCGACTCAAAGTTTTCGCAGTTGGTCATGCAATCCTCAAGGGTTGTGTAGAAATAAGGCGAAAAGTCAATGCCAGCAGCGACGAAGCCACAACCACTAATGGATTCGCAGCCTTCAGGTGTAACTATGTATCCTAGCACCATATCACAATCACCAAAGTCTGCCCAGGATAAGTCAAGGCAAATAGGATTGCCTTGACCTTGACATTCTCCGGGTGTGTAGATTAGTATGCCCCCATAATAGAGTGCAACGCATGAATTGCTGTATGTTATGCCGTTGCAGCCACAAACGGGATCATAGATTAATGGACACAGTGCCGACTCGTCGATCAATTCAGGGTTGACGCATCCAGAACATACGTTGCTGCAATACTCCCCATCACTGAAAAATGCGCTCGCATAGTCGATCCCATCGGATCCGAGTGTGCTGCAGCCGCTGAATAGCGCGCATCCGAAGGAGGTTCCTGCATAACCAAGAAACATATTACAAAGACCGAAATCTACCCCTTCAGGAATAAGGGTACACGACTGTAAACACTCCCCAGCGGTGAAACTTGTTACACCGCCTTGATTTGTGGCCACGCATGAGTTGGAATAGGTTACGCCATCACATCCGCATACAGGATCATAGATCATCGGACACATCACATCCGGATTGATGAGAGAAGGGTCTATGCACTGGGCATTGGAAAAAATTGTTGAGCCAAGTGCGAAAAAGAGAATGATCCAGATTTTCATGAGAACGGATTTAGTGTAATGACGAGGAGATGAATTTGGAGAGCAATTGGTTGCCTTGAAAAATGAGTTTAACTAACTTTATATATCTCTGGTCGAAAATGGCGGGATTCTCTCAAAAATGACGAACTTAGCGTGTATCCTTTTAACTTTCGTGTGTGTTAAACGTTTTTTTAGTTCTCTGAAAAAAGTGCTTCGATCAGTGACGAAATATGTTCTTTCAACGCTTCTAGTTATAGGAGCGACTGGCTTGAGCGGGCAAGTGTCAAAAGAAGGAACGCCACTTTCTTGGGACGCTTTGGCAGCGGAAGAACTTACTCTAATCAGCGAGGAACTGCAGCCGCTGGATGTTCCGTATTTACTTCAAGAAGACAACGCGTCTATCGGATTGAAAACACAACCTTACCGATTTGCCTCCGCGCAAATGGTAGAGTACTCTACTGCGCATGATGGGGAATGGAGAAATCTGGGAAATGGAGACCGCATCTGGTTGTTTTCGGTCACCTGCCCAAATGCATTAGCACTGTCTGTAGAATTTTCACACCTCAATATTCCTGATGGGGCTACTGTTTATATCTATAATCAGGATCGAACAGATTTTTTAGGGCCGTTGACTCACCTGCAGAAGCGCCTTAACAGGCCCTTCGGCACAGTACCAATAGGTGGTAATACTATCGTGATCGAGTATTATGAGCCATTTGCAAAACGTGGTTTGGGTGAGCTCGTGATCTCCTCCGTGGCCAGAAGTTACCGCGATGTAAATGTGCTGCCTGTATTTCCTGGCAACGATTGTGTGCGTGCATCCTTCAATTCAGATGCCGATCGAGATTTGACCGAAGCGGTGCTACTTCTGCTGATGGATCGCGGACAGCGCGCAATATCGGGCACGCTGGTGAACAATAGCCGCCATGATGGTCAGCCGTATGTCGTTACTGCGTTGCAAGGTCTCGTTGGTGATCCTACCAGTTGGGTATTTGTGCACGGAGTATCGCAAAGCTGCCCATCGGGCGAATTGTGTTGGGATCGTTTTGTGAGTGGGGCAGAGGTGCTCCGTGAAGATGGTACGAGCGGAATGGCATTGTTGCGATTGCTTGAATCACCCAACAAGAAGTGGAATGCATATATGGCCGGATGGAGTTTAAATGAGCCTGGGAATGATCAATACACGTGCTTGCAACATGCCTATGCCGCACGTCAAACGGTAGCGAGGTTTCAAGGTAGTCCTCAGCAAGATCAATGGTCTGCGTTCTCAACGATTCGCATAGACCAATGGGATTCGGGTAACACGTTTTCGGGTTCACTTGGAAGTCCCTTATTCAACTCTTATGGAGAGTTGGTGGGGGTGCTCGTAGGTGGACAGAATACTTGCGGTCAATCGCAGGGCGATCATTTTGGTTCGCTTGCTGAAGCTTGGACGCTTTTCCGAAATTTTCTTGATCCTTTCTCGGCTAATTTCGAAGTGCTTCCGGGTTTTTATCCGGTCTATGATCGGAGACCAGATAGTTTGGAAAATGAATCTGATCTGGTTGTTTTCCCGAATCCAACCTCGGATAAGGTGAGTATTCAGAACAATTCAGACGAGGCGATTCTGGAAGTGATATTGAGAGATTCAAGCGGCAGAATTTGCCGTAATTGGTTTCCGAATGTACCCATGTTTGATGTAAACGGATTGGCTGCAGGGCATTACATTCTAACCATCCGTCAGCCCTCAGTTACATCCCACCGGAACTTGATTGTACGTTAAGCTGGATTCAGACTTCCTTCTTTCTCTTTTTCGTGAACAGCCAAGACTGCGGCCACAGTGCAGGTGACTGTAGCTATTGAAACTCCGATCAGCGGTATATAAAAAAGAATGCTGAACAAAGCTCCATTTCCAACGGCAACACCTTTCATTGAACGCATGATTTGAACGCTTTTGCGAAGCGAGAAACGTTTACGTTCAAATGCATAATCAATGGTTGAAAATCCAAAGAAATAGGCGCCAATACCAAATGAAACGAAAGGAATTACAGGCGCGAGAATAACCGCAGCAGGAGGGAAGAATAGCGTGATAGAGAGGTGTGCCGCGAGAATCGCCCAACCTAGGATTAACTCAATGAACAGATTGCGCACGGCAATGGCTATCCCTCGAACGACATCCCGAATAAACTGTGCAGGGGAGAAAGGATTTTTTTTTCCGGTAAGAATCTCATCTGTTCGTTCGCTGAGGTAGGCCATTACCGGCGACATCAGCGCAAGAATGAGATACTTGGATAATTTGACGAAGGTGTAAAAGGCTGCAATCCAAAGCACAAAACTCACCGCAAAGCTGGCAATGTCCTGAAACACTTGTTTGACAGCTTCCCAGGTGCTTGACGAATCGAGAGGTGGCGATTCTATGAATGGGCGGACGAAGGACATTGCATAATCTACCACTTCCCGAATAAGCGCGACAGCACCCATGCTCAAAAGGATAGAAAGAATAATTGGATAGATGAAATAGATCGCCAGACCCTTAGAAAAAACAAATTGCCACGACCTGAACCAAGTTCGAACGCCCAGACTCAGATCATTTCCGAATTGTGCCATAGCAGAAGTCTATTGGAACCAACCTGATGGTTCGTTACTCAGAATTGCGGGCGAGTGCTATTCTTCGTCGCCGTCGCCGTCATCAACAGCTTCTTCGGCGACATTATCGCTTTCTTCTTCTTCTTCGGACTCGGCATCCTCTTCATCGTTGCCTTTGAAGCTGTCGAAGTCGTTCATTGAGAGGTTCTCGTTTTCTTGGTTCTCTTCGTCGTCCACTTTCATGTTTTTGTCCACCTTAAAAAGATAGATAGCATCGTCGGTGCGGATCTCCAGCGCCTTGATGAATTCACCTTTGGGGGTAGTAAATGAAATCAGGTGTTCGTTTTCGAAACCGTTTGGGAAATGACGATTGATCAGGTCAATATGTTCCTGCGAAATCGTCTTGTAATCCTTGATGATGCGTTTCAGCGACATGTTGCTTCTGTAATTAATGGTTCAGGAGCCATGCAAATATGAGAGGTGCAACGATAGTTGCATCACTTTCAATAATAAATTTTGGGGTGGTGATGTCCAATTTCCCCCAAGTGATCTTTTCATTTGGCACTGCCCCACTGTAACTTCCGTAGCTAGTAGTGCTGTCTGAGATCTGGCAAAAGTAGGCCCAGAAAGGGATGTCGTGCATTTCCATGTCTTGATAAAGCATGGGAACGACGCAGATTGGAAAGTCTCCGGCGATACCTCCACCGATCTGAAAAAATCCAACGCCCTGTCCACCGGAATTTTCAATATACCACTGAGCGAGCCATTGCATGTATTCGATTCCACTTTTCATGGTGGTGGCCTTCAATTGATTTTTGATGCAATAGCTGGCAAAAATATTACCCATGGTGCTGTCTTCCCATCCCGGTACGATGATCGGAAGATTCTTTTCGGCTGCTGCGAGCATCCATGAGTTTTTAGGGTCAATCTGATAGTATTGTTCGAGCACCCCGCTGTTCAACATCTTATACATGAACTCATGCGGGAAGTATCGCTCGCCTTTGGTCTCTGCATCTAGCCAGAGCGCGTGAATGTGCTTCTGCAATCGGCGAAACGCCTCTTCTTCCGGTATGCACGTATCGGTCACCCGATTGAGTCCGCGCTCTAGCAAATCCCATTCTTGCTGAGGTGTAAGATCGCGGTAGTTGGGAACGCGCTCATAGTGATTGTGCGCCACAAGGTTCATGAGATCTTCTTCAAGGTTAGCACCTGTGCAGGAAATGATGTCCACTTTTCCGGCGCGGATCATTTCAGCCAAAGAGATTCCCATCTCTGCGGTGCTCATTGCTCCGGCAAGTGTGATCATCATTTTGCCGCCTTTCGTAAGGTGAAGTTCATATCCTTTGGCGGCATCTACCATGGCAGCAGCATTGAAGTGGAGATAATTAGTCTCCATGAACTGCCGGATCGAGGTGTATTTTCCCATTGAGATACTTGATGTATTTGAGGGGGCAAATATGCGATAATTTGGGGTGTTCAGTACTGATAGATGTTCATCATCACGGATATCTGTAAATGATTCTGAGGCGAATGCATTTTTTTCTAAATTGTAGGAGAATGTTTCTTCGTATAGGTAAGCGTCTGAGTCACGGACGATTTAGTTCACGGGAGCCGTGATCTTTACAATTTCGCGAACCAGAAACCGGCGTATTTTTTTATCTAACTCTTTGTTCAGAGGGTCTTTCATGATGTACTGAAACTTGAATGTGATTGATTCAACTTTGACATTGCTTGTTTTGAGGGCATAGGTGCCTGATTGAATATCGGCATGAAAAGGTGCGAGTGCATCAATCAGTTTTTTCTCGAGCACCGCTACATCCTTCACAATTCGCGGGTCAGCTTCAAATTCCATCGTGGTCTTCTTTAATTCTCGACGCGTGTAATTGATGATTTCCCTCGTAAAGACAAGGTTGTTGGGCAAGTAGATCATGTCATCGTCCTCGTTGAGCAGATGCACATTGGTGAGGGTGATGTCCATGATTTTTCCTTTGTGCTTGTCAATCATCACTTGATCTCCGATCGTGATCACTTTGGCAAACGTGAGATACATTCCATTGATCAGGTTGGAAATGTAATCCTTCGTCATGAGCACTACTGCCGCCGCAATCAACGAAAGCGATGTGAATGCTTCCTTAATGGAGATGTTGAATATGGATAAAATCAGTGTTACTCCAAACAAGCCATAGAGAATCGTTGAGATATGCCCTAACCCAATGGTGAAATTATCCTTATTTCGTGAAGGGTCTGTGGGGCGGTAAAAGAGAAAGACCGCGCTCTTGATGGTTTCGCTCACCAATATTGCCAGCATCATTCTATATAGTGTTTGCACAAACAACTCTGGGAGCAATTGTACATTGGACATCACTTGTTCGAACGGGAGTCGCAGCAATACAACTGCCACAAGCAGAAGCACAACAACCGCTAGATTCAGAAATCTCGTGACTTTCATAGGTGCAATTTAGCTGGCATCAAATGTGTGTGCAAGGTTAATCCATGCTCAGTTAAAAAGAACATGCGCGAGAGGGGCCTAAGCATTCCTTGAGACTTAAATCTCTTGGAATCACTTCTCGTAATACCCGAGAATCTGAAGTACTTCTTTCGGCTTTTGTTCGTGCACAAATTCCTTGACTTTCATTTTGCCTTTTTCATCGCGGTCGATCAAAACGTGCCGGGGCGACGGAATCAGACAATGGTGAATTCCACCAAACCCCCCGAGGGTTTCCTGATAAGCCCCTGTATTGAAAAAACCGATGTACTGATCCTGATCGGGATAGTATTTCGGCAAGTAGATCGCATTGGTATGTTGCTCGGAGTTGTAATAGTCGTCGCTGTCGCACGTCAGCCCGCCTAGAAATACGCGTTCGTAGTTTTCATCCCAGTTGTTGATTGGAAGCAAAATGAAGCGCTTATTGATGGCCCAGGTATCGGGCAAGGTGGTCATAAATGAGGAGTCAATCATGTTCCACTTTTCCCTGTCATTCTGTTCTTTCTGATAAAGAATTTTGTAGATGGCACCACCACTTTCGCCCACAGTGAACGATCCAAATTCAGTGTATATGTGAGGAACTGGGACGCCTGCATCCTCACATGCTGATTTCACCTGACGGAGAATCTCAGTAACCATGTACTGGTAGTCGAAATTGAACACCAGTGAGTTTTTGATTGGGAATCCACCTCCAATATTCAGGCTGTCGAGAGTGGGACAAATCTCACGAAGTTCACAATAGACCTTCAGACATTTCACCAATTCGTTCCAGTAATACGCTGTGTCCTTAATGCCCGAGTTGATGAAGAAGTGCAGCATCTTCAGACGAAGGTTGGGATCGTCATGAATGACTTTTTTGTAAAAACGCGTTATGTTCTTATATCCAATTCCGAGACGTGAAGTGTAAAATTCAAATTTGGGCTCTTCTTCGCTTGCAATACGAATTCCAATATCTATCGGATCTGAAACACGTTCTTTGAATACATTCAGTTCATAGCCATTGTCGATGATCGGAATAATCCGCTCAAAGCCAGAAGCCCGCAGGTCAAGGATTTTGTCGACATAGTCCTCTTGCTTGAATCCATTGCAGATTACCCGTTGATCCTTCGTGATTTTCTTCAGTTGATATAGACGCTTGACCAAATCGATATCGTAACCCGAAGATGTTTCGAGGTGTACGTTATTCTTAAGCACTTCTTCCAACACATAGCGGAAGTGCGAGCTTTTGGTGCAATAGCAATAATGGTATTCTCCCTCATAGCCGACCTCTTCCCGGGCCTGACTGAACCACGATTTGGCGCGTTGAATATTCTGAGAAATTTTAGGTAAGTATGTAAACTTAAGAGGGCTGCCGTATTTTTTCACCAAATCCATCAGGGGGATATTGTGAAACAACAATTCATCGCCTTCCAGTCGAAATTCTTCCTGGGGCCAATCGAACGTCTGTTCGATGAGATCAATGTACTTCGTTTTCATGTATTAAAACACCCACCGGAACGAGCCGGGATAAAGGTTTGCAATGTTAACTCCGGAAGGGGTGTCACGATGCCACTCCAGATAAATTTTTCGAGATATCCCGGCAGCCCTCAAAGCCACTTGCGTCTTCGGAAATAATTGAGCATCGCGAGTACAATTATGCTCATGATTCCCATCACAGCGAAATAACCATATTTCCATTCCAATTCGGGCATGTACTTAAAGTTCATCCCATACACCCCAACCAAGAATGTCAATGGGACAAAAATGGTGGTGATAACGGTCAGCACTTTCATCACAGAGTTCATTTTGTAAGACAAACTCGAGTGATACAGGTCCAGCAGTGTGACGAGCATTTCCCGGTACATATTGAGATTTTCTACCTCAGAGAGGATGTGATCATAGAGATCGCGGTAATACTTCGCAATATTCTTGTCTACTTCTTTCTGAATGGCATTGACCATTTCGCGCAACGGATCAATACTTCGTTTGAAGTCCATCAAATCTTTTCGTAACGAAAGAATTCGGTGAAGTGTAAGGTCAGTGGGCCGCCTGAGAATTGCCATTTCAAGTTTTTCAATGGATTCGGAATAGCGGTCACTGGTAGTGATGTAATTATCTACAATAATGTCTAACAGAAGATAAGCTAGATAGTGAGTATTCCGACTTCTGACCACTCCCTTCGCGGTCCGAATTCGTTCGCGGACAGGATTGAACGGGTCTCCCTTTTGCTCTTGGAAGGTGATCAGGTAGTTTTTGCCAACGATCATGCTGAACTGTTCAAGTTGCAGTTCGTCTTTTCCCGGAATGGACTCAATGCTCTTCAGGGTGAGAAACATATAGTCATCGCCAAACTCTACCTTCGGGCGACTGGTAGAGTTCATGATATCTTCCAGCATTAGAAAATGCACCCCAAATTGTTCTCCGATCTCTTCGATTAGATGGGGATCATGAATGCCATCGATGTCAATCCATGTCACGGAATCTTCTGTAAGTAATGGTCTAGTCTCCGTGGCTGCAATAGCGCTGAACTCTTCCACCGCGGCGGAATTATACCGAATCGCTTGAATGGAAACAGCATCTGTGCGGTGCTCTCCTACGTAGATCAGGGAGCCCGGACCTAAGCCAACTTTTGCTGTTCTATCGCCCATTGGGTGAAACTAAATTTTATTCAAAGATGCACGTATCCGCCCTCATTTCACATTCAATTCCTGCCGTTAATAACTGATTCATGTGTGCTGATTAGAAAGGCTAAAAGGGATCCAAATTGCCGACAAAATCTGATATCTGTGCGCGTTCATCTCATTGCCATAGGCGGAAGTGCCATGCACAACCTCGCCATTGCTCTAGCCCGCAAGGGATTTGTAGTTACCGGAAGTGACGACGAAATTTTTGAGCCAAGTAAGGGGCGTCTTGAAAATTTGGGGTTGCTGCCTTCAGAATTGGGTTGGTTTCCTGAAAAAATTCATTCTGGACTAGATGCGGTAATTGTAGGTATGCATGCAAGGGCCGATAATCCCGAGTTGTTGAAAGCTCAGCAGGCTGGCTTGCGGATTTATTCCTACCCGGAATATCTGTTTGAGCAGACTCGTAACAAGCGCCGAGTAGTGATAGGCGGAAGTCATGGTAAAACATCGATTACCGCCATGATTCTTCACGTACTCGCGCAGTGTGAAGTCGATACGGATTACATGGTTGGTGCGCAGCTTGCTGGTTTTGACTGCATGGTGCGGCTGACAGATCAAGCTTCTTTTGCCGTTTTAGAGGGCGACGAATATCTCTCGTCACCCACTGACCTTCGTCCGAAGTTTCATTTGTACAATCCTGATATCGCGCTCATCAGCGGAATCGCTTGGGATCACATCAACGTATTTCCCACTTTTGAGAACTACGTGGATCAGTTTCGCATTTTCACTGAAAAAATCACTTTCGGTGGAGTGCTTATCTATTATTCGGGAGATGTCAATGTGGCTTCAGTGGCGGAGAGCGCGCGCGGAGACATCCGAAAAGTTTCCTATGATGTCCATCCGCATCAAATCATAGACGGAAAAACGTATCTGATGACAGGTGGGGGTGAAGTGGAGTTGCAGATATTCGGCCGGCACAACCTTCAGAATCTAAGTGGAGCCATGCTCGTGTGCAGCGAACTCGGAATTAGCGAGACATCTTTTTATTCAGCGATTCAGAGTTTTGGTGGGGCTGCCCGTCGTCTGGAATTGGTTCGGAAAAACAGTGAGACAGCAGTATATAAGGATTTTGCTCACTCACCTTCAAAGTTGAAAGCAACCACTGAGGCGCTGAAGGAACAGCATCCAGATCGGACGCTTGTGGCCTGCATGGAACTGCATACCTTCAGTAGTTTGAATGAAAAGTTTCTGGATGAATACCGCGGGGCCATGTCTTCAGCCGATAAGGCATTCGTCTATTTTAATCCGCACACCATCGCACACAAGAAGTTGAAACCCATTTCAACGGAACAGGTCAAACAGGCCTTTGGAGATGATCAGCTTGAGGTATTCACATCTTCTGAAGAATTGACCATTCGACTGTTGACGATGTCATGGCCGAAAGCCAATCTCTTATTGATGACTAGTGGAAACTTTGATGGAGTAGATTTTGAGGAGCTCGCAGCTCGAGTGGCTCCTTGAAAAAATGAACTTTCGCTCTTCGCGAAACGAAATTTTAAAAGTGTGCTTAACCGAGTCCTACATCTAGCATCATCATAATAAGAAATCCTCCGATGAATCCCAGCGTAGCGATGTCAGTGAACTTATCCATCTGCGATTCCGGAATAACCTCTTCCACTACCACATAAATCATTGCTCCTGCTGCAAATGCAAGAGCGTACGGCAGGATAGGCTGCAACTGCATTACCGCAAGAGCTCCTGCCACACCTGCTATGGGTTCCACAATTGCGGAGAGTTGACCATACCAAAAGCTCTTTTTTCGAGACAGTCCGAGTCTACGCAGTGGAAATGAGACGGCCATTCCCTCAGGAAAATTCTGAAGACCAATTCCTATGGCAAGTGCCACTGCACCGCCAATGGAAGCTTCCGGAATGCCTGCGGCTACTCCGCCAAATAACACTCCGACAGCCAAGCCCTCGGGGATATTGTGCAGTGTGATAGCAAGAACTAGAAGAAGTGTTTTGTTGAGTTTTGTCTGCACACCTTCAGCGCGATCTAATGGAAAGTTGATGTGCAGGTGAGGCAGAACCTTGTCGAGTGCAAAAAGAAAGCCTGCTCCAAGTGCAAATCCAACTCCGGCAGGAACAGCTCGTGCGAAACCTTCACCTGGGCTCATCTCAATAGCCGGAGCGAGCAGCGACCAAAAGCTGGCGGCTACCATCACACCACCTGTGAACCCGAGCATTCCGTCGAGCACTTTCCTGTTTAAATCCTTAAATACAAAAACAAGCGAAGCGCCTAGGGCCGTGACGATCCAGGTGAAGCAGGTTGCAATAAGGGCGCCTGTCACAGGATGAATTCCTTCGAAGAAGTGAAGAAGGGGTTCAAAGAATGAATGGTTTTCAATCATAATTCCTGAAGGAGGAGGTTTTGAGCGGTGGCAGAACTAATCTGAGCTTGTTTTTTCGAAGGCAGGAGAATGAGTATGCACGTTTGGTCATACTCGAGTCGCTCGCTGAGTTGAATTTTCTGTCCGGGCATGAGACCTAGCGCACTGAGGTGACGCAGAAAGGCAGAGCCATGATCTTTTACTCCTCGCACAATTGCTTTTTTTCCTTTCTTCAAATCGCACAGCAGCAAAAGGTTGTCTGGAGCAATCTGGCCCTCTTTGTCGGGAATGGGATCACCATGTGGATCATGCGTAGGAAAGCCAAGAAATGCATCCAGTCGGTCGACCAATTCAGTCGACACCACGTGTTCCATTTGCTCCGCAATGTCATGCACTTCGTCCCAAGAAAATCCGAGTTTTTCCGCGAGAAACATTTCCCACAATCGGTGCTTCCGGATCACGTCCACAGCAATCTTTCTCCCTTTGGCCGTGAGGTCAGCTCCCTGATATCGCGTATGGTTTACAAGGCCTCTCTCATCCAGTTTTTTGAGCATATCGGTAACGCTGGATGCCTTCATTTCCAGCTTGCCGGCAATGGCATTGGTGGTCACCATGCCATTCCCCTCCAGACTTAAAGTGTAGATGCTCTTCAGGTAGTTTTCGACGTGGGTATTCATACGATTTTGAAGGTACGAATATAGGAAATAGGGATTTATAAAAAATAATTTAGGCTTGCCTAAAAATAGAAGTTTACTTTTGCCCAACTAATGAAACACTTTCTCCTTGCGCTTCAGTTGCTTCTCCCCGTGATTGGTTTTGCTCAATGGCAAGGACTTGTTATGTCAGATGCCGGACCATTGGAAGGGGCAGAGATACTGTATTACCCGGCAGGAATGAGGACCTATTCTGATGCATCGGGATCATTCAGAATTGAGCATGTGCGGATTGATAGCCTTTGTGTGCGTGCTGTTGGCTACGATCAGAAGTGTGTGATTCCAGAAGATGGAACGCTCATTCGTGTCACACTGAATCTTCGTTCGGTTGATCTTTCTGAAGCGGTAGTTACTGGGATTATCTCACCTGTTAGTCTAATGAAAAGTGCAGTGCGCGTAGAGGTAATTTCTGGTGCATTTCTTCAGTCATTTCCAGCGCGCAGTGTGACTGAAAGTCTCCATTTTATTAATGGAGTGCAGGAGTCGCTGAACTGCGGGGTATGTGGTACGAACGATATCCATCTCAACGGTATGGAAGGTCCATACACCTTGGTGCTGATCGACGGAATGCCTGTGATGAGTGCGTTAGCTTCAGTGTATGGGTTGAATGGAATTCCTGATGTATTGGTGGATCGCATTGAGTTAATCCGTGGCCCATCTTCCACCGTGTTTGGCTCCGAAGCGATGGGTGGCGTGATCAATATTCGTACCGTGAGGCCCGGAGATCGCGGCGGTTGGTTGGCGAATATGGAATATTCAAATCACGATCAGTTCGACGCGGCTGTTGGTTGGAATGGTCGGTTAAGGGGCAATCATAGTTTACTGGTGGCGCTTACCGGAGGACGCAATGCGTTCAGGATGGATTTTAATGAAGATGGTTTCACGGACATTCCGCTTTCTGAGAGGATATCCGGATTCGTTAAATGGAAGTATGAGGGAAAGGTAAAGGCATCCGTGGCTATTCGCCCGATTGTGGAAGACCGCTGGGGTGGAGAGATGAACTGGGAACCTCATCTAAAGGGCAGTAATTCGATTTACGGCGAATCCATTTCTACCCGTCGAATTGAACTCACCTCATCCGTGTTGTTTCCTGGAGATTGGTCGGTGGAAACGTCATGGGCTAGTCATGGGCAGGATAGTTACTATGGAGCAACCCACTTTCAGGCTGAGCAGCACAATGGGTTCAGTCATATTTCGAGAGTGTGGAAATTGAAGCATCATCAAATGAGAATTGGAACGACCCAACGGCTTAATTTTTATAAAGACAACTCTTTTGCGTCTTCGGATGAGCGCCGCTGGATTCCAGGAGTTTATGTGCAAGAAGAGTGGGCACCCAATAGTCGTTGGATGATTCTTGCCGGGATGCGCGTGGATTCTCATCGGGCACATGGTCTGGTAGCTGCGCCCCAGTTTAATATTCGGTACAATCGTGGAGGTGGTTTTACGTGGCGATTGAATGCAGGCTCTGGTTTCAGGTATGTAAATCTCTTCACAGAGGATCATGCTGCACTTTCAGGTTCGCGACAGATAGAGATAGAAGAGGAGCTTGCACCCGAACGTTCATTCACGATGAGTTCGGATGCGGTATATCTCTTTCCTGTGGGACAGCATTCGGTCCTCACCACATCGTTAAATGGATTCTATACCCGATTCAGCAACAAGATTCTTCCTGATTATCTGAGTGATCCGGATCTCATTATTTATCGCAATCTGAATGGAATAGGGACTGTCCGAGGGTTCAATGCAGATGCTCAATGGTCGTCAGAGAACAAAATCCGTATCATGGGCGGTGTGACTTGGAACGAAGTTTTTGAGCGCGAACCGGATGGCACACGCACTCCTCAGTTGTTTACCCCTGAATGGTCAGGCACAGGTGGGGTCACCTTTCAGTTTTCGAAGCACATAGAAGCATCTTGGACTCTTCGTTGGTTTGGGATGATGCAACTGCCTCAATTTGTAGCGCCATTTGAGCGTCCAGATCAGTCTCAGGCGTTTTCACTTCAGCATGTGCAGTTCAAGTATACGATTCGTCAAGGCTTTCATTTTCTGATCGCGATTAAGAACGTGGGTAATTTTACTCAACCTACTCCGCTGATCAATCCGGACCAACCATTCAGTGAGGCTTTTGACACTTCCTACGTGTATGGTCCACTGCAGCCCCGACATGGTGTGATTGGTGTTTCGTGGACACAGCGGTCAAAAGTTGCGAAGACACCTTGAATCTTTACGACATTCGCAATGTGAAGACGCTTTTTCTGATACGTCATGCCAAGTCGGATCATGCAGATTCGACTCTATCAGATATGGACCGCCCGCTCAGCGAACGTGGACACCGAGATGCGGCCATGATGTCGGCAATTTTCTGTGCAGAGTATCCCAAGGCTCATTATCTGGTCAGCAGTCCGGCCGTGCGCACATTGGCTACGGCGGCATATTTCCTGAAAGCTCTTAAGAAGTCAGGCATGGAGCTAAAGCTGAATGCGTCGATCTATGAAGCGCCTTTGGGCGATCTGATTCGCGTGGTTGAAGAACTGGATTCCTCGCGGGATACAGCGGTGTTATTTGGACATAACCCAGGATTTACCTTGCTAACCGAATACCTGACTGAGACATGGGTCGATTTTGTGACCTGCGGTGTAGCCCGCATTCAGTTTGAAGTGAATGATTGGAAACTTTGCGGAAAAGGATGCGGCAAACTTGTAGCTTTTGATTACCCCAAACAGCATGGTCTATGAAATTATCTTCGCGCATGTGGTGGATTGTGCTAAGCATCCTCGCGCTTCTTTCGATCTGTTATGTGTTTTCAACCTTGCTGACGTATCTGCTAATCGCAATCGTAGTTAGCTTCATTGGCGACCCGGTCGTGAGTGCCTTGAGGCGCATAGAAATCAAGGGACGTAAAATGCCCCGTTGGTTATGTGCTGGTATTGCCCTTTTCGTGTTTTTGGGCGTCTTTACAGGAATCATAGCCTTGTTTATTCCGGTGGTGGCGCGAGAAGCTAAAGTCATTGCTGCCATGGATTTGGATGCACTCACTACCAACATCAAGTTCAGGTTTGATTCGTTCACAGAGTGGTTGAATAACCTCGGACTCAATTTCACTGCGGATGATTTTTATACGACGATTTTGAATGAAATGCGCGGTGTTGTTTCGGTGAGTCAGGTAACGGGAGCCGCGAATAATTTGTTCGGTTTTTTCGGTCAGCTCGTTGCGGGCTTCTTTTCAGTCCTTTTCATTTCATTCTTCTTCTTAAAGGACGGATCATTGTTTTATAAAATGGTATTCACACTCACCCCAGAGAGGCATATCGAGAAGATGAAGAATATTCTCACACATTCTCACCAAATGCTGAGTCGGTATTTCGGGGGATTGTTGATTCAAATGTTGATTGTAACAGCTCTGGTAGCCATTTCGCTTTCCCTTTTGGGGGTGAGAAATGCGATGATTATAGGAGTTTTTGCTGGCTTGGCGAACATCATTCCGTACCTCGGCCCGATTCTCTCGGCCTCTTTTGCTCTGCTGATTGGCATTACAACAGGATTAGCTTCAGACATGGATTTTGCTGTTTCTGCTTTGGCAGTGAAGATTGCCCTCGTTTTTGTGGGTGTGCAGTTTCTCGATAATTGGGTGCTTCAGCCTCTTGTATTGGGCTCCAGCGTCAATGTTCATCCTCTTGAATTATTCATTGTTTTCCTTGCCGCGGCTACAATTGGCGGTGTGATTGGGATGATCCTGGCCCTGCCGGTATATGCTATTGTGCGCATCGTGGCAAGGGAGTTTTTCAATCAATTTAAGGTCGTAGAAACGCTCACAAGGGATGTCGGGCGGCTTGATAGTGAATAGGCTGGGATGATTGCGGGCGAAAATTGATTTGTTTCGGAATTGTTACGCATTATTCACAAAAGAGAAGGTAGTTACTGATCTAGTCTATCTTTGCGTCCCGTAACCAAGTTTTCTGTTGCGGGCATGTCTGAAACTACCAAATATATCTTCGTCACAGGCGGAGTAACGAGTTCCCTAGGCAAGGGAATCATCTCAGCCTCACTGGCTAAATTGCTTCAATCCCGCGGCTTTCGTGTCACGATTCAAAAGCTGGATCCATACATTAACGTAGACCCTGGAACGCTCAATCCTTATGAGCATGGAGAGTGCTATGTGACCGAGGACGGAGCGGAGACAGATCTTGACCTCGGCCATTATGAACGCTTTCTGAACGTTCCTACCTCTCAAGCCAATAACATAACGACTGGTAAGATTTACCAAAGTGTGATAGAGAAGGAACGACGGGGAGAGTATTTGGGCAAAACGGTTCAGATTATTCCCCATATCACTGATGAAATCAAGCGTTGCATTCAGATTCTAGGATCTAAAATCCATTTTGATTTCGTAATCACCGAGATTGGCGGAACGGTTGGTGACATTGAGTCGCTGCCCTATATAGAGGCAGTTCGCCAGATGAAGTGGGAGAAGGACGAGGATTGTCTTGTCATTCATTTGACCCTCATTCCTTTTTTGGCCGCAGCGGGCGAACTGAAAACCAAGCCTACACAGCACTCTGTAAAGATGTTGCTGGAGAATGGGGTGCAGCCTGATATTTTGGTGTGTCGCACGGAGCACAAACTGAATCCACAAATCAGAAATAAGATTGCCAAGTTTTGCAATGTCACTTCGAATGCGGTCATTGAAAGTATTGATGCAGAAACCATCTATGACGTACCAATGCTCATGTTGGAAGAAAAGTTGGATGAGGTGGTACTTGAAAAGTTGAATGTGAAGTCACGAAAGAAACCCGATCTGAAAAAGTGGGCTGATTTTCTGGATCGCTACAAGCACCCAAAGCGTCATGTGACTATTGCGCTTGTGGGCAAGTATGTGGAGTTGAAAGATGCCTACAAATCTATTGTGGAAGGCTTCAATCATGGCGGCGCGACAAGTGAAACACATGTAGATATCCGATGGGTTCACAGCGAGGATATCTATACCCGAAATGTGGCAGAGAAACTTTCAGGGGTGGATGGAATATTGGTTGCACCCGGCTTCGGCTCTAGGGGAATTGACGGGAAAATAGAGGCCATCCGCTTTGCTCGGGAAGAAGGAATTCCATTTTTTGGAATCTGTCTCGGAATGCAGATCGCCACTATCGAATTCGCACGGAATGTACTTGGCCTTCTCGATGCGCACAGCACAGAAATGAAGGAATACACTCAGCACCCAGTGATTTGTCTGATGGCAGAGCAAAAGAGAATTGTTAATAAAGGAGGTACGATGCGCCTAGGCAGCTATCCGTGTGAGGTAAAGAAGGGAAGCAAAGCGCACAAGGCATATGGCGAAGAATTGATCGAGGAGCGTCACCGCCACCGTTTCGAATTCAACAATGATTACAGGGAGCTATATGAAAAGGCTGGTTTCCGCTGCACGGGTATCAACCCCGAGAGCGGCCTAGTGGAGATAATCGAATTGGACAATCACCCGTATTTTGTGGCTACCCAGTTTCACCCAGAGTATAAAAGCACGGTGATGGACCCGCATCCATTGTTTGTGAGCTTTGTAAAGGCGGCATGGAAGTATAGTCAAAAAGTTAGTGAAAAGGGGACGCGTACCGATCATTCGGTCACAGCGGATAATTAATTGCCTAGAGAGCGAAATCCTTTCCAAAGTATCCATAGATCATTTCTCAATCTATAGTCTTTGGCGTACACAATATTCAGTTTTTGAATATGTTCTGCAGTTCGGAAATTCGCCGGTATATGTGAAAGGGGATGAAGAACTCCTGGGCGCACGGCGGGTAAAGAAACTGAACGATCGTTCGGTCCAGATGTGCAAAAACCTACCCAACTTTTTTTACCGGAAGTTACAGAAACCGCGTTGGCAATCATAGAGAGCGGTCGTCGAATGAAAAGGGCAAGCACTGGGAAAAGAAGGATACTCAGTAAACTCACCAATACATCCAAGAGGCGCTTGGTGCGTCTGTTCTGAATTCGTGACACGGAGTTAACATCAAGCATAAAGATGTCGCCGCTAGTTTCGATGCTATTGCTTCCTATGATGTACAAACTTTCTGGCGGTGCTATTTTGAATTCGAGATCACGACTATCCATTGTGCTCATTGCGCCAATGATATCGGTAGATGGAACATCCCGCGCACAAAAGATGACTTGGTCAATGGCATGCACTCTCACAATTTCACTGAGTTGTGGAAGCGATCCTACAAATCCATCCGGCACCTCATGCCCTGGTGAGACTTTGATAAGGCTTCTGTTATTGCTGGCGATCTGATCGAGAATTGTTTTTACCCGCTGTGTTTCCTCTTCGTACCCAACTACTGCGATTTGCATAAACTCTCGTCGCCAGAGTCCGGTCTTCCCCGTTGTCGCTAGGTTAATTGCGATCCGGTTGAGGAAGAATACTATAAGAGCAACTGCACTGCCTCCCAAGATGAGTGCTCTCGAAAACCTCAGGTTTTCAGGAAGAAGCGAGTAAAGGACAAGGATAATTATTGACCCAATAATCACCGACTTTACTGCCCTGATTGGTTTTAGGGGTTTGTCGTAAGCAGCACTCAAAATCGACGAGATTACCCAGACAACTGAAGCTGCGGAGAATGTAATCAGCACAAGTTTGTTGTCGTAAGGAATATTCTGATAATTCGAGTAGATGTTTTTCAGTATCCAAATGCTGCTTAAGGTAAACGCCACATCAAGTGTTGGAAGTAGAATGGCTTTTAGAAACCGGTAAAGAATGGCTACACTAGCGCGCAGCCATATTGCCAAATGAATAAAGAAAGAAAACCAGAGTGCGTGTCTCTCTGAGAAGTGTTTCTTCGCAAAAATGACCATCGCCTGATAAAATACATATACGTAATTGAGACTTCCTTTTTTGGTGCTTTCCCCTTTGTAATGAATGATTCGGGTGTCCGGAAAATAGTAGTTCTTCCAGCCGCCCTGAATGATGCGCCAGCTCAGATCCACGTCTTCTCCATACATAAAAAAAGCTTCGTCTAGAAGCCCCACTTGATCCAGTGCGCGTTTGCGCATGAGCATAAATGCTCCGGAGAGAATTTCAATTTCATGGGTCTGATCATTGTCGAGGTGCCCAAGATGATAGCGAGCGAAACGAGGAGAGTGTGGAAACAATCTTGACAGTCCGAAGATCTTGTAAAATGCGACTTCTGGAGTAGGCAGGCCGCGTTTGGATTCGGGCAAAAACACGCCTTTTCCATCGACCATTTTCACGCCAAGTCCTCCCGCTTCCGGATGTTGATCCATAAATCGAATGACCTCCCGAAACGTATCTTCTTGAACTACTGTATCCGGATTGAGAAGAAGCATATATTCTCCTGCGGCGAGGCGCATCGCCTGATTATTTGCTTTGGAAAAACCAGTATTTTCTTTGTTGGCGATGAGTCGAACCCATGGGAATTTTTCAGCTAGCATGGCCACAGACCCGTCCACCGAGCTATTGTCAACCACACACACTTCCATTTCGATTCCCTGCATGGCCTTCTGCACGCTGAGCAGGCACTGCTCCAGGAAGTAGCGCACATTGTAGTTGACAATGATTACAGAGAGCTTCATCGCTTGAGGGAAGCTTCGTAAGGTGTGCGCAGCAGAATGCTTCGGCCGAGAGTGACCTCATCGGTGTATTCCAGTTCGCCGCCAACGGCTACGCCACGGGCGATACTAGACACTTTAATTCCTAGCGGCTCTATTTTTCGGAAGAGAAAGAAGGAAGTCGTTTCGCCTTCCATCGTGGCATTCAATGCAAGAATGATTTCTGTAGTCTCCGAATCTGTGAGCCGAGCGAGTAGGCTGTCGATCTGCAGATCAGAAGGTCCGATTCCATCCATGGGTGAAATAATTCCTCCCAAGACGTGGTACTTTCCTGAAAATTGTCCGGTGGATTCAACTGCCATTACATCGCGAATATCCTGCACTACACAGATGAGGCTGTTGTCGCGACGCGGGTCTTTACAGATCGAGCATTCCTCCTCATCGCTGAGATTGAAGCATGACTTGCAGTAACGGATGTGTTCACGCAAATTCGTCAACGAATTGGAAAAGCGCTCAACTTCTTCCGGCTTGCGGCGGAGCAGGTCGAGCACGAGTCTGAGCGCAGTTTTTCGTCCGATGCCCGGAAGGCTCGAAACCTGATCCACTGCTTCTTCAATTAATCGCGATGACTGCATTCGGCAAAATTAGCTAAAGCCCCCGCAACGCTGGGGATGGTTTGTGTTCAACCAGCCGTCGGATTTGACGTTGGTTTTGAGATCATCCAGAGCCCAGCAAAGGTGAGCGCTCCATTTAGAATGAGCAATTCAAAACCAAACTTGTATTCGCCAAACAGGATTGGAGAGAAATGATCAATCATCCAGGCCACAGTGGGGGCGGCGAAGCAAATCAGAGGAGCAAGCCGGTCGTTAATTGCTTTCTTCGTATAGATTCCGAAGGCGAAAAGCCCCAGAAGAGGTCCGTACGTATAACCCGCAATAGCCAGAAGTATATCAATAATTGATTTATCATTAAGCCACTTAAAGAAAAAGACACAGATCAGGAAGACAACAGCGAATATCAGGTGCACTTTCTTGCGCGCCCTCACGCGCGCCTCCTCAGATAGACTTTGATCCCGTTGAATGCCCAAAATGTCGATGGAGAAAGATGCGGTGAGTGCTGTAATTGCTCCATCAGCAGAGGGAAAGAGTGCGCTAATAAGTCCGATGAGAAAAATAATTGAAACTGCCCCCGGGAGATAGCTCATAGCAATAGTTGGGAAGAGATCATCTCCTGCGACCTGAAGATTGAGCGAGCTTGCATAGAGGTAAAGCAGGCCACCGAGCATTAAAAATAAGAAGTTGACCATCACCAGTACAACGCTGAACGAGATCATGTTTTTTTGAGAATCGCGAAGAGTTCGGACACTGATATTTTTCTGCATCATTTCCTGATCCAGTCCAGTCATCGAAATAGTGATGAATGCTCCACCGAGAATGTGTTTTATCCAATGCTTTTTGCTGTTCCAGTCTGTTTCAAAAAGCTTCGTGTAGCCGAGGTCGCCCATTTTGCTCAGTGCACCAGTGAAACTCAAATCGAGTCGGTTGAGAATGATCACTACGCATACGACCAAAGCCAGTAACATGAACAAGGTTTGCAGCGTGTCTGTCCAAACAATTGTTTTTACACCTCCTTTGAATGTGTAGAGCAGAATCATTATTAGAATAATCAGCGATGTTGCCCAAAACGGAATCCCCATTTCATTAAGGATGAAAAGTTGAAGTACGTTAATTACAAGGTAAAGTCGAAGCGTTGCACCCAATGTGCGCGAGACAATGAAGAAGATCGCTCCAGTCTTGTAGGAGATGAGTCCGAAACGCTCATGGAGATAAGAGTAAATGGAAGTTAGATTGAGCTTGTAGTACAGTGGAAGCAACACAAAGGCTACGGCGAAATAGCCGATGAAATAACCGATGACGACCTGAAAGTAAGTGAAGGAGGCGGGCCCAACAGTGCCGGGCACAGAGATAAAAGTAACTCCAGAAAGCGACGTTCCGATCATTCCGAAGGCGACCAAAAACCAAGGCGCCGAATTATTTGCACGAAAAAATGACTGGTTGTCTGCCTTGCGACTGGTGAGCCGGGAGATGATCAAAAGGGCTCCGAAATAGAGCACGAGCATGAGAAGAAAAATCCACTTCGACATACCATGAAATTTGACCTGAAAGAACGCCCAAACTGCCTCTTGGATGAAAAGGTTTAGCGAAGTTTATTCACAGGAGAATGGCTAAGTGCGCGCATTCAAAAAAGTAAATAAAGGGTCGAGAATACACTACCTCAAATGCACTTGAAATAATCGAAAGGCTCCAAGCAGTCATCGCATTTGTACAAAGCTTTGCAGGCGGTGGAGCCAAATTGCGAGATCATGTGGGTGCTTTTCGAGTCACATCTTGGACATTTCACCACACGCACTTTTCCAAGAAGTACATTTTTGTCGGCGCTATCCTTTTCGGGAGGCGCAATGCCTGTTTCGCGCAATTTCTCACGGGCTTCGTCAGTCATCCAGTCAGTGGTCCAGGCAGGCGAAAGCACAGTTCTAATGTGATAGTTGGCAATCTTCTTTTCACGAAGCACTTCCTCAATATCTTCTTCAATCGCCTTCATTGCCGGACAGCCCGAATAGGTAGGGGTGATTACGACTTCAACCAGACCACCCGAAATTTTGACATCACGCACAATTCCCATTTCAACGACATTGATGACGGGAATTTCCGGATCGGGAACTTCAGATAGGATGGCCCAGATTTCTTCAGTGCTCACCATTTGGAGTTGGGATAAGCGCGCTGAAGGAATTGTAAGTCTGAGAGGATATATCCCAGGTACTCTGTGTGCTTACCCACTTTTCCTCCAAGATGCATGAAGCCGTCCTCTGGCATCTTCAGGGTTGCCTCTGTAAAGACGGTTTCAACGATTTGACGCCATTCTGCTAGCAGCAACTCAGGCTGAGGTGCAACACCTGCTTCACTAGCCGCTTTTTCGAATTCCGCTGAGGTGAACATTTCTCCAGTGAAGGGCCATAACTCGCGAATAGCGTCATTCATTCTACGATGACTTTCTTCCGTGCCGTCCCCAAGACGTTTCACCCAATCTGAGCTATGTTGAAGGTGATAGCGTACTTCTTTGATGCTTTTCTCAGCGAATCCCCGCAGGAATTCATCCGATGAATTTTCCAAGTTTCGCAGGTACAGATAATACCATGCGGAGAACAGGAATTGACGGGTAACGGTCTGAGCGTAATCACCATTGGGGAGTTCTACGATCAGACTGTTTTTATAGTCCCAAGCATCTCTAAGGAAAGCCAGTTGATCTTCATCACGACCTTGGCCTTCGCTTTCGGCTGCATATTTATATAAAAACGTGGCTTGACCGATGTAGTCCAGAGCAGTGTTCGTGAGGGCAATATCTTCTTCCAGAACGGGACCGTGACCGCACCACTCAGCGAGTCGCTGGCCCAAGATCAGAGCATTGTCAGCGAGATGAAGAAGGTGATCGGATGCCATAAGAAAAGTGATTCGAGTTGATTGTGATTTGTCAAAAGTCGGACTGAACTACATGTGCCCAATTTCGTCGGGGATATCATAAAAAGTAGGGTGCCTGTAGACTTTATCGTTGGACGGATCAAACAGGATTTCTTTTTCATCCGGAGATGAGGCGGTAATGGAGACGCTGGGGACCACCCAGAGGCTCACTCCTTCCATGCGGCGGGTGTACACGTCCCGCGCATTTGCAATGGCCATCTTCGCATCCGCGGCGTGCAGACTGCCTACGTGTTTGTGCGCAAGACCGCTTTTGCTGCGGATGAAAATTTCCCAGAGGGGCCACTCGTTTTTGCTCATAATCTATCTAATAACGCGCGCTAAGGTAAAAAGTTCAGCGCCACAGACCGCTGACAATGGTCATTCAAAAATTCAGTAACCTTGTATCATGGAAAATCAGGAAATTGAGATTGATGATCACATGCTCCGGGTGAAGTTCCCAGATATCTATGAGCCTGAGGCCAGAGCGGCTATTCTAGAGCACGGTTCGGTGATGGAAATCAAAGCAGGAGAGATGATGATGGACATCGGCAATTACATAAAGTATATGCCCCTTGTGTTGGTGGGCACACTAAAAGTGATGCGTGAGGATTCTGAAGGGAATGAATTGCTCTTGTACTACATCCAGCCGGGTGAAACCTGCGCCATGTCGCTTACCTGCTGCATGGGTGATGCCAAGAGCAATGTGAGGGCAGTGGCGGAAGAGGACACTTTGTTGTTGGCCATTCCAGTGAGATACATGGACGCCTGGACCAGCGAGTTTAAGTCGTTTAAAAGTTTTGTGATGCATACGTACCAGCGTCGCTATGAAGAATTACTTCAAACAATAGACGGTATAGCATTTCAGAGGTTGGATGACAGATTGCATACAGCCCTCCGTGATAAGCAGAAGGCACATGGCAGTTCACTAATCCAAACCACTCACCAAGAATTGGCAAATGAGTTGAACTCCTCCCGAGAGGTGATTTCCCGGGTTCTGAAGCAAATGGAGCAAAAGGGGCTGGTGAAGCTTGGTCGAAATAAGATTGAGTTAATCGTCACTTAGAGCCATCCTATTCGGTTTAAAGTCTTTTTGAGCTGTGTGACATGGGTTACTTTACGGGATGTGAGTTTGGGTGCAACTTTGTATTCAAATTAAACAAAATGGATTTAGCACAATTGATCACCAATGCGAACGCTACAATTGTAGATGTGCGCACTCCGGCGGAATTTGCGGGAGGCCACGTTGTAGGTTCTATAAATATTCCGATTCAGGAAGTTCCAAATCGGGTAGAAGAAATAAAAACGCTTAGCAGACCTTTAGTTCTCTGCTGCGCCTCTGGACACCGAAGCGGACAGGCCGAATATTTCCTGAGCAAACAAGGCTTGGAACAAGTGTATAACGGTGGCTCTTGGTTGGACGTAAATTATTTCTCACAAAAACAAAAGATTTGATATGTTCGGATTCCTGAAAAAGTTGTTCGGTTCCGAACAAGTCGATCTGTCCACTCTGGTAAAAGCTGGTGCCAAGATGGTTGACGTGCGTTCGAAGGCGGAATTTGCATCTGGCCGCGCGAAAGGGTCGATCAATATTCCATTGGATGAGATCGGTTCCAAGTCGACTCAATTCAAAAAGGACGAGGTGATTATAGTGTGCTGCAGAAGTGGCAACCGGAGTGCCTCAGCCCAGCGGATTTTGAAGCAGAAAGGATTTAGTCAGGTCTATAATGCAGGCCCTTGGACCAACCTGCGCAATCTGAAATAGTATGAAGAAGATAGTATTTGCTTTTGGAATCGTTCTCGTTTTGCACGGAGCAACAGGATGCTTTGAGCCTGGCGCCCCTGCGGAAGAAACACCAGCGGAGGAAAGCTCCTCGCTGAATCTCTTCACAGATTTCAAGCCAGCGGATTTTGCTTCTGAAATGAAAAAAGAAGGAGCGGTAATTCTGGACGTGCGCACCCCCGAAGAGGTTGGGGAAGGATACATATCTGGCGCTGTGTTTGTTGATTGGAATAGTCCAAATTTTAAAGCGGAAGTTCAGAAGATGGGAAGTAAAACTCCGGTGTACGTATACTGCGCCGTGGGCGGCCGATCGGCAGGAGCAAAGGAATTGATGCAGGAATTGGGCTTCAAAGAAGTGCACAATCTCCTCGGAGGAATTGAATCGTGGAAGAGTTCCGGATTTGAAGTGGCGCGATAAGCTAAATAAAACACACAAATGAAAGAGAATTTTTCAGATATCATTGGAAGTGAGAAGCCAGTTTTGGTGGATTTTTTCGCCACGTGGTGTGGCCCATGTCAAAACCTGGTTCCTATCCTCGAAGAGGTAGCTCGTGAAATGGGTGAAGAAGCCCGCATTCTCAAAATTGACGTGGATCGCAATCCGGAAATCGCCTCTAAGATGGGCATCCGGGGTGTTCCAACACTGATGATTTTTAAAGGTGGAGAAGTGAAGTGGCGGGCTTCGGGAGTAAAGATGGCCGACGAGTTGGTGGCTTTGCTTCGACAGAACACGAACTAATCACATGATGCAAATGTTGCTGCATTTGCAGTGCAATTAACTACAATGACCTCATGGATTATGTGGAAGACTATTCAGGATTCGTATACCGGATATTGGAATTATTTGATTCATGAAGTAGCCTATCCTTCGTGGCACAACTACTTCTGGTGGTTGGTTGGACTTTCGGTGACTGTGTGGTTGTTTGAAGTTAGCTTTCCCTGGCGGAAAAATCAAAAGGCAATTCGAAAGGACTTTTGGTTGGATGGCTTCTATATGTTCTTCAATTTCTTCCTGTTTTCACTTATTGGATACAACGCTATTTCCAATTTAGCGGTAGATGGATTTAACCAGTTTCTGGGCCTATTTGGAGTTGAAAATACAGTGGCCATTCATATTCAATCCTGGCCGGGATGGAGCCAAATGCTGTTGCTTTTTGTTCTGGCCGACTTCATCCAATGGAATGTGCACAGGTTATTGCATCGGGTGCCATGGTTATGGGAGTTTCACAAAGTTCACCACAGCGTGGAGCAAATGGGTTTCGCGGCTCACCTGAGGTATCATTGGATGGAAACCATTGTTTACAAGAGTATTCAGTATATCCCTCTCGCCATGATTGGGTTTGGTATTCAGGACTTTTTCATTGTGCATATCATATCGGTGGCAATTGGACATTTGAATCACAGTAATCTGAATATTTCATGGGGGCCTTTGAAGTATATTTTGAATAGCCCCAAAATGCACATCTGGCATCATGCGAAGGAATTACCAAGCGGCACATACGGCGTCAATTTTGGAATCAGTCTGAGCGTTTGGGACTACTTATTCGGCCTTGCCTATATTCCTTCAGATGGCAGAGATATACCATTAGGATTTGAGCAGGATGAACGATTTCCGAAATCGTTTTGGCAACAAGGAACTTATCCGTTTAGAAAGGGAAATCGATGATCAATGATTGGAAAATGGTGTTGCTGCTCTGCGCACTGCTCGGCTTAGCCCCATTTTATCCGGAACCTCATCTATGGGGAAAAATTCTTTGGATCTCAGGAGGAGCTGTAGGTATGAAACCCCTCGACTGGTTTGATTTTTTATGGCATGTCTGGCCTTTCGCGCTTTTGGGGCGTATTGGCGTTCTTCGAATTCTGGAAATGCGGAAATCGTCAGGCAGCCACTTCCGTTGAGGAAGATTTGGTCTTTTGTTTTTCCGAGTATGCCACCGCTGCATCCCTTACCCAGGCGCCGTTTTCATGCGCTTTCACGCGGGCCGCAAGTCTTTCTTTGTTGCAAGGGCCGTTGCCACGGAGCACTTGGTTGAACTCTGTCCAGTCAATTTCTCCAAAATCGTAATGACCACGCTCTTCATTCCACTTGAGATGTGGATCGGGAATCGTCAAGCCCAGATACTCCGCCTGAGATACAGTCATGTCTACAAATTTCTGACGCAACTCATCGTTGCTGTGGCGCTTGATTTTCCAACGCATATTTTGCGCGCTGTGCTCGGAGTTGGCGTCGGATGGGCCGAACATCATCAAAGAAGGCCACCACCAGCGATTGAAGGAGTCCTGAGCCATTTTCTTCTGAGCAGTTGTGCCTTTGGCTAAAGCGATCATGATTTCATAGCCCTGACGCTGGTGAAATGATTCTTCTTTGCAAATGCGAATCATTGCGCGGCTGTAGGGGCCGTAACTGGTGCGCTGAAGCGAAACCTGATTCACAATAGCGGCGCCATCTACGAGCCAGCCAATAGCACCCATATCCGCCCAAGAAATGGTGGGGTAATTAAAAATTGAAGAATATTTTGACTTGCCAGTATGCAAATCGTCGAGCATCTGATCCCGACTCACTCCCATGGTTTCAACGGCAGAGTAGAGATATAGGCCATGTCCAGCTTCATCCTGCACCTTGGCAAGGAGAATAGCTTTGCGACGCAGGCTAGGAGCCCGGGTAATCCAGTTGCCTTCCGGAAGCATTCCAACCACTTCACTGTGAGCGTGCTGCGCTATTTGTCGGATTAGCGTTTTTCGATAGCCTTCCGGCATCCAGTCTTTCGCTTCCACTTTGTTTTCTGCCTCTACGTATGCCTGAAACTTATCCAGCAACTCCTGATTTTCCATAATTCCTGTTTTACTGACAACAAGATTACTAAAGTTCTGGTTCAACCAAAAACGAACTGATTATCATCTGTGCACGATTCCATGTGTGGTTATCCCCTGAGCAGGTGTTGCTACCCCTATTTTTGCCCGCTATGCGACCTAAGTTTCATTCTCTCACGATAAGTGATGTGCGCCGAGAAACCACCGACTGTATTTCAGTGGCATTTCTAGTGCCTGACGATTTGAAGGAGTTGTACCGCTATACTCCCGGACAATACCTCACACTGCGCGCCACCATTTCAGGTGAAGATATTCGCCGGTCTTATTCGATTTGCAGTGGATTAAATGACGGAGAGCTTAGGGTAGCAATCAAAAAGGTGCTTCGTGGGGCTTTCTCGCGGTGGGCTGATGCAGAGTTGAAGCCAGGACTTGAAATGCAGGTGATGACACCGATGGGACATTTTACCGCGTCTCCTGATTTAGCGCAGCAGAAGCGCTATCTTCTCGTGGCTGCTGGGAGTGGCATCACTCCTGTGATGAGTATCGCGCGTTCGGTTTTGGCGTTGGAACCTAAGAGTGAAGTTGCGTTGATCTACGGAAACCGACATTTTAGCGGGATCATTTTTCGGGAGATGCTAGAAGATATGAAAGATCGCTATCTTGGAAGGTTTCGGGTATTCCATGTTCTCAGCGGTGAGCCTAATGAAATCCCAGTTCTACACGGTAGAATTGATGAGCAAAAGTTGAAGGGTTTTTGCGCTACGTTTATCGATATGGAATCCATTGACGAAATTTATGTATGTGGTCCGGAGCCAATGATTCGCGCGGTGAAGGAGTATGCTTTGGCGCAAGGTAAACGAGAAGAACAGGTGCACTTTGAGCTTTTCGCCACTCCCGGAGCTACGCCAGAACAAGCTCGTCCTCCGATAGCAGAAGAGCTGCGCAAAGCGGAAGGTGCAACCTGTCAGGTGAGTATCATATTCGATGGTCTGCAAACAGATTTCACCATGCCAATGGATGGCACGGCTGTTCTCGATGGGGCCAAGCTCCATGGTCTGGATATTCCTTTTTCATGTAAAGGGGGAATGTGCTGCACATGCCGTGCACACTTGGATGAAGGGCAAGTACACATGAAGGTGAACTATGCGCTAGAGCCGGGCGAAGTCGAAGCTGGATTTATTTTGACCTGTCAGGCCGAACCTCTGAGTGAGCGAGTGGTCATTGACTTTGACAAGGTGTAATATTGGCTGTTTTCTGGTCAGTCCAAGCTCAGATGATTCGCTAGTGGAAAATTTTTCGGGGAAATAGATTTCCTTTTGTGGTTTGATTACCTTCGGCCAAACCTTTATCAATCATGAAAAAATCATTTTATGTGGCTCTTGCCATGGCCCTTTTGATGGGGAATGGCTGTAAGCATGAGCATCCTGATGGCCCCGTTCTTCACGGTGATCTTGTACTTAAGTCGAATCTGGTCGAGGTGCCTCAGGGCGCACCTTTCAGCAGTGATGAAGTGAATTCTTTTGTGCTGTCCACACTCGAACGTGAAAATGATTTTAAGTGGGAAATGGCGGAGTGGAAAATGCAATGGAGCGCTATTCATTATGGCGATCAGAGCGTTGCCATTGGTTATAAACCTGCCGATATCGATGATGTAACTCCTATTCTTCATGAACTTAATCTGAAGGTTGGCGCTTGGAAAGAAGTCCACGATAATCTTATCACTTTTATTATGGATGGCCTGAACAAGGAGCGCAATGAGCCTTTGAGCTGGGAGGATATTCTGATCGAAGATGATCCTTATTTACCCATCCTAACGATTCGATTGACAGATCGCAATGTACTCACCGGACTTTTTAACCTGAAGAATGTGCGCTACATCGAGCCACTCGATTACTGGCCGGGATTGGATGAGGGACGCTCGACATCTGGGTGCAGCGCCTCTACGTTTTCACTCAATGCTGCCGATCACTCGACCATTTCTCCGGGATGTTTGGTGCCATGGAATTATGGACTTGTAGGTGTGCCTACTGCCTGGAATACTGCCGCTGGTCAGGGCATCACTATTGGTGTGATTGATGCCGGCATTAGTTCATCGCAGTCGCTGCTGGGAAGTGCATTTAATTCTGGGGACTCCAATGTAGGCCGCACTGTGACCAGCGGGTTTACGTTTGGAAATACAGCCTTTACGAGTTGCACCCACGGTACATCGATGAGTGGAGCCGCCGTGGGTCCGCGCAATAATGTCAACGCAACTACTGGCGTGGCTTACAAATCCAACCTCCATTTTATACGCGGCTGTCAGGATGTCGTGCTGAATCAATCGTCTGAAAGAACTGGGGTAAAAAATGCATTGGTTCAAATGGGTAACAATAACTCGCTGCATATCGTGAGCCTAAGCGTTGGTACCCCTTTCAGCAGCAGCGTGCTGCAGGATGGAGCAGTGTATGCATACAACAAGGGGAAGATGCTATTTGCCGCTGCGGGCACCTCTTATAGCTTGCTGAGTTGGTGGGGTGTGGTGTATCCTGCTGCCTACTCTCAGTGTATTGCCGTGACTGGAGTAAAGGAAAATGGAAGCACCTGCAGTGGCTGTCACGACGGAAGTGAAGTGATCTTTACGATTCCAATGGAACGTGGAGCGAATAGTTCGCGCAATTCGCTTTCATTGACCCAGAGTGGAACTACTCCGACCTACATTGGTGGTAGCTCTGTGGCAACCGCTCAGGCCGCTGGAATTGCGGCATTGGTGTGGTCAGTGAATCCATCACTCACACGCGCTCAGGTGTATAATTGTTTGTTGACTACTTCGCAATACTACCCTACGAAAACATCTTCTCGTGGATATGGAAATTTGGACGCATCCGCGGCGGTGAATGCCGCGCTTCAGCAATAAATTTTAAAGGGGAATTGGGCAACTGAAAAGTGGCTCAATTCCCTTTTTCTCCAAGTTCGAGCCAGCGCAAACTTTTCGAATCGAGCTTATCAATCAGTTCACCGAGTTCATCGCTTGTGCGCAGTAGTTCTTCGTGATCTGAAACGACTACCAAGAGTTTTTCCTCCAGCAGTTTCTTTTTGGTTTCGAGTTGTGGAATCTCTTTCTCTAACTCATCAAATTCGTATTTGTCCTTAAAAGAGAGTTTTGATTTAACCTCAGCCGGTTTAGTCTTTTCAATTTTGACTTTTTCTGCAGATTTCGATGTTTTCTGTCCTCGAAGTACTTCTCTGAAATCGAGATAGCTGCCAAATACATCGCGCACGTCTCCATTTTCAAGAATGAAAAGATGGTCGACCAATTTGTCCAAAAAGTAGCGGTCGTGACTCACGATGAAAAGGCAGCCGGGATAGCTTAGAAGATAATCTTCCAGTGCGGCTAACGTAAATACGTCCAGATCATTCGTAGGCTCATCAAGAATGAGGAAGTTGGGATTCTTCATCAGGATGAGCAGAAGTTGCAATCGCTTTTTCTCACCTCCACTCAACTTCTCGATATAGTTGAAGTGCATGTGTTTGGGAAATAGAAAGCGCTCCAGCATTTGCGAAGCAGAAATTGTTTTTCCTTTAGCAAGTGGGATATAATCAGCTACTTCACGCACTACTTCAAGAAGGCGCTGGCCATCTTTTAACGGCATTCCGGACTGAGAGAAATATCCAAATACCATGGTATCTCCCACCACTACTTTGCCGCTATCGGGCTCAATTTTTTGCGTAAGTAGATTGAGAAAAGTCGTTTTCCCTGAACCATTTTTGCCTACTAAACCTACACGCTCGCCAGTAAGAAAGGTGTAGTCAAATCCATTCAGAATGGGGTAATCGCCGAATGCTTTTTTTACTTTGTGAAACTCCACAATCTTGCTTCCCATTCGATTGATGTTGATCTCTAACTCGAGTTCGTCATCGTTCTTTTTGCGGTTGACCCGATCTTTGAGTTCCTCAAATCCATCCATTCGGCTTTTGCTCTTGGTGGTTCGCGCTCGGGGCATTTTTCTTGCCCATTCGAGCTCACGCTTGAAGAGATTCATTTCTTTGTCGCGGGTACTCGCTTCGAGCATTTCACGCTCTGCTTTTTTCTCTAAGTAATAGGAGAAATTGCCTTTAAACCGAAAGATGGAACCGTTTTCCATCTCAAGGATTTCGTCAGTAATATTTTCAAGGAAATAGCGATCGTGGGTGATCATAAAAATGGTCATGTTCGATCTGCCAAGGTATTCTTCAAGCCACTCGATCATATCAAGATCCAAATGGTTGGTGGGTTCATCGAGCAACACCAGGTCAGGCTCTTCGATAAGCACCCGCGCGAGCGCTATGCGACGCTGTTGTCCGCCCGACAATTCTCCTGTGATGCGGTCAAGTTCAAGGATGTCAAGACTGCCCAGGATTTGCTTGGCCTTCGCTTCATACGACCAGGCGTTGTGCTGATCCATCGCGTCGTGCGCAGCCTGAAGGTGGTTTCCGGTGAGTAGAGCTTGCTCATAATCATGAATAGCCCTCGTCATATGATTGTCTGAAGAAAACAGATTGTCGAGAACTGTCTTTTTTTCATCGAGGTTATTATCCTGCGCGAGGTATCCCAGGCGGACTTCCTTATTGTAGGCTACGTTTCCGCGATCCGGCGTTTCTTTTCCGGTGAGAATGCGCATTAAGGTGGATTTGCCTGCGCCATTGCGCGCCACGAGAGCCACTTTCTGGCCCTTCTCCACACCAAATGTTAGGTTTTGGAATAACTCCTGGATGCCGTATGATTTCGACAGCCCTTCTACTGATAGGTAATTCATGCGGCGCGAAGGTAGGGCTGTTTACTACCTTCGCCTGATGCATCTAAATTGGCACCTGAAAGCTTTCGCTCAACTTAGTGCGGATGAGTTATATGCCATCCTTACTCTGCGTCAGGAAGTTTTCGTTGTGGAGCAAAACTGCGTATATCTTGATACAGACGGCAAAGACAAAAAGAGTCATCACGTTTTTTCTTTAAATAAACAAGGACTGTGTTCGGCATGTCTGCGCATTGTTTCTCCCGGGGTGAGCTACGCCGAGGTCTCAATTGGGCGTGTAGCCAGTCACGAGAGTCATAGAGGTACTGGTCATGGTCGGGAGCTCATGAGAGAAGGGATGAGGGCAGTTCAGACAGTTTATGGTCCAGTGCCGGTTCGCATTTCTGCTCAGAGTTATCTCCTACGATTTTACGAGTCCTTTGGATTCGTGCAGGTCGGCGAGCCTTATATGGAAGATGAAATTCCTCACATTCAAATGCTTTATACCCCATGAACGAAGACGGATTGATTGAACGATGGAATGCCCTTACAGATGCGAGAGACCGCTTTCTTGAAGAATTGAGCATGCTTGAAGGCGAGGGAGTTTCTCACACGCCGATAGAAGGTTGGAGTGCCTTGCAGGTAATGGAGCATATTATGTCAAGCGAACGAGGCACTCTGGGATACCTGATGAAGAAGACATCTTCGGGTTGGGAAATCCTTGAAGCCGCGGGCTTAGAAGAAATTGCTGCCGGTGAAGCATTGGTGCAACGTCTCGAATCGCCTGAACGATTCAAAGCTCCATCAGTTCTGTCCGAGCCTGTTGGCGCCGAATCGCTTGAGTCAGTCACTGCGGCATGGGATGCACTGCGAGAGGACTTTGAAGTGTTTCTTTTTTCGTTGGATGAAGAGTTTTATCCACGCCTCGTATTCAGACAACCTGCCGCCGGACCGATTCATTTGTTTCACACACTTGAATTTTTGCGGAGCCATATCGATCATCATATTCCACAGTTGGTTCGCATTCGGGAATCATTTCAGGGATGAAATGGAAAACATATATATCACCGGAAGAATGGGGGTATAATCTTCTGGCCATAATGGCGTTGATTATGCCGTTGAATAAGCGCATGATGCCAGTATTTATTGCTCTTGCAGTGGTTTTCGGTGTGTATAAATGGGCTAGGGAGGGTTTCAAAATCAATCATTGGAAAGAGAAGCTTCGGACGGGCAAAGCACTCTGGATTTTAGCTCTTTTCTATTTGCTCCACGTGATCGGATTTGCCTTCTCGGAAAATCCAGATTTGGCGATGAAGGAGTTGGAGTACAAGCTCTCTTTTTTGGTGTTTCCGCTTCTTTTCATTCTCATTCCCAAGTTATCTGAGCGCCGCTTCAAAAGCTTGCACGAGATCTTTGCCTTTTCTTGTTTGCTGTTCATCATTGGATCAGTGAGCTATGGAATTTACCGCTCTGTCATCCACGATTCTTGGGCGTATTTATCCTACGAAAAACTCGGAGCCATTTTTCATCCGACCTACATGTCGGCCTATCAGGGATTGGCCTTGTTTCATCTCCTCAGACGGGGTGTAGGGGGCGACTATTTGTTGGCAAAACGCGGAGTGCATGTAGCTGCAGTATCCATTATTGTGATTTACATCGCTATGCTTGCGTCGAAGGCTGGCCTGATAACAACGGCAGGTATTCTGATCTATTTTTTATTCTGCCACCGCGTGCCGGGGCTTCCACTGCGACGATCACTTTGGATGACAGTGCCTCTTCTACTTCTTCTTCTGGCCAGTTCGTACCTCGTGCCGGCCACATCAAAACGTATCAGCGCTGCAGCCCACTCCGGAGCAGCAGCTCCAGTTGATACTAATTTTGAAGGCGCAAAATCAAGTTCGGCATTACGAAAAGCAGTTTGGTCAGCGTCGATTAAAGTGATTGGCCAACATCCCTTTGGAGTGGGTACCGGTGATGCTCAGGAAGTCCTATCCGCAGAATATGTGGGGCGCGGAGAATTGTATGCCGCGAAGCGCAAGTTGAATGCTCACAATCAGTATTTGCAGGTGGGCGTGGAGTTTGGATGGGCGGGGCTGATCGTATTAGTCGCATTTCTTTTTGTTTTTTTGGTTCAAACCTGGGGAGTTGCAGAGGCGATGGTTTTTGTCGGACTCGTTGCGTTCCATTGTCTGCTAGAATCCTTTCTGGAAGTACAGGCTGGAATTGTGTTTCTGAGCTTCTGGATGCTGGTTTATCTGAAAAGGCAGGTTTGACCGCCCCTGTATGACTTTCGTTGATAATCACCCATTTCTTAGGGCGATCTGTTGGCCCTGAATGCCTACATTTGCGCCACTTTCACGTTTATTAAATGGCACAAATCGAACTCCTCCTGCCAAAAATGGGAGAAAGCGTGGCAGAAGCCACGATTATCAAGTGGGTAAAAAACGAAGGTGATTCGGTGAAAGCCGATGAGCCACTGATTGAGATCGCCACAGACAAAGTGGACAGCGAAGTGCCGTCTCCGGAAGACGGTGTTTTGTTGAAATGCCTTGTCAAGGAAGGCGATGTGGTGCAAGTTGGACAGCCTATTGCCATCATCGGATTGGGAGTTTCAGTTGCGGCGAGCGCACCGGAACCTGCAGTAGCTCCTGTGGCTTCAATTCCTGCACCCATTCAGGCCCATGTAGAAGCAGCCGTTATGGCTACGCCCCTAGCTGAAGAGGTTCTGCGTGAAGGTCCATCCGGACGCTTTTACTCTCCGCTCGTTCGCAATATTGCTTCCGCTGAAGGCGTGGCAATGCCTGAGTTGGAGCGCATCTCAGGATCTGGTCAGGGCGGTCGCGTCACCAAACAAGATATTCTTGATTATTTAAGCTCACGAAAAGGCTCAAATGGAGTGCCGGCTCTTACGCAGCCCGCGCTAGCAACTTCGGCAATTACTGCTCCAGTATCGGCTCCAGCGTTTGCTCCGCCAATTGCAAAACCGGCTAGTAAGGTGAACATTTCGGTGGGTCCAAACGACGAGATTGTCGAAATGGATCGTATGCGGAAACTCATAGCTGAGCACATGGTGATGAGCAAGCAAACCTCTGCGCATGTCACCAGCTACGTTGAAGCGGATGTTACGAACATCGTCTTGTGGCGTGAGCGTGTAAAGAAGCATTTTGAAACGAAGAATAAAACCAAAATAACGTTTACACCTCTGTTTATTGAAGCTCTGGTAAAGGCCATAAAGGATTACCCAGGGGTAAATATTTCTCTTGACGGCGATCGAATCATTCGTCGCGGTGATATTAACATCGGAATGGCTGCGGCACTTCCAAGCGGAAACCTCATAGTGCCTGTGATTAAACATGCGGATCAGTACAACCTAGCTGGCCTTGCCAAAAAAGTGAATGATCTCGCGGAACGCGCCCGTGCTAATAAACTTACGCCCGACGAAATTCAGGGTGGAACGTACACGCTCACCAACGTAGGCACCTTTGGTAACGTCATGGGCACTCCCATCATTAATCAACCCCAGGTGGCAATTATGGCAGTAGGCGCAATTCGCAAGAAGCCTGCAGTGATTGAAACACCTGCCGGTGATGCCATTGCGATACGTCACATGATGTTTCTCTCGCACAGCTATGATCATCGTGTTGTAGATGGCGCGCTGGGAGGAAGCTTTGTGCGCAAAGTAGCAGATTATCTCGAAGCTTGGGATGTCAACCGGGAAGTGTGATATTGAACTATAATTTGTACTTTCGAAGACCAATTGACTAATCCAACTATCTCCACAATGAAAAAAGCGGGTCTTTTTTTAACCGCATTGGGCATTCTCACCTTGTTTGCCTCATTTGTTGCCCGACCAATCGGCCGTTCTGAGTTCGGTTCAAAATTCATCGAAGCCAACAGACTCATGGAGGAACGCCTATGGAATCAGGCCATCAAGGAATGGAGAGGCTTGCTTGAAGTCGATCCTAACAATGCCAATGTCAACTATAAAATGGGTTATAGTCTTCTGCAGACCTCCACGGCCAAAGCGGAGGCATTGACATTTTTGGAAGCAGCAACTTCCAAGAAGGTTGCAAAGAACTACGATGCTTATGATCCAATGGAAAAGCGTGCCCCAGTGGATGCGTTATTTTATCTCGGAATGGCACAGCATCTCAACTATCAGTTGGAAGAAGCGATCAACAGTTTTGAAAAACTGAAAAAGACGATTAACAAGAAACACCTTTTATATGCGAAAGCAGATCGTCAGATCGAGATGTGCGAGGAAGCGAAACGTCAGGTGGCAAATCCTAAAGAGTATATAATTACTAACGCAGGTCCTGTGATCAATGGCGCTGAAAACGACTTTAGCCCAGTGCTTTCTATTGATGAAAGCTCCATGTTCTTCACCAGCCGCAGACTTCGCCCGGATTCCACCAATACCCAGATCGTAGATCCTGAAACGAATGAATTCAAGGAAGACGTATACGTGTCTTTCAAAGATGCAGACAACCAGTGGAGTTCACCTGAATTGTTGAACTTGAACTCTGACGATCACGATGCGACTATGAGCGTTTCTCCGGATGGTCAGCAGCTCTTTATTTACCGTGATAGTCTTGGCGACGGTCGTATTCTTTCGTCGAAATTGATCGGTGAAACCTGGAGCGACCCAGCGAAACTGGGCTCGGATATCAATTCTGAATTTTGGGAAACGCATGCTACGATTTCTTCGGACAGAAATACCCTCTATTTCGTGAGCAATCGACCGGGAGGATATGGCGGACGTGATATTTACAAATGTGTAAAATTGCCTAATGGCGAATGGAGCCGAGCGTTAAATGTTGGTCCGACCATCAATACGATTTATGAAGAGGATTCTCCGTTCCTCGCACCTGACGGACGTATGCTTTATTTCGCTTCGCAAGGGCATAGCAGCATGGGTGGATTTGACCTGTTGTCTTCAAAGCTCGGTGGGGATGGTGAATGGATGTCGCCCGTTAATCTTGGATACCCTTTGAATACTGTGGACGACGACGTGTTCTTTCAACCTATGGCCGACGGTCGCCGGGCCTATTACTCCTCACAAAAGGATGGCGGATATGGTTTGAAAGATATCTATCTGGTGGATATGCCACAGCAAGCAGAAAGTCAGCTTGCTATATTGAAGGGCTATATCATTGGAGAAGATGGCGCAGAATTGCCAGCGGATCTGAAAGTGGTTATTACGAACCTCAAGACCGGAGAGAAATCAGAATACCGCCCTCGTTCGCGCGATGGCGGATACCTCGCGGTCCTCAATCCCTGCACAAATTATCACCTGGATTATTTTCAAGGGCGTGATGTAATCAAGCAAGACGACGTGATTGTTCCTTGCGAGAATATGTTCATGGAATTGGAGCGTGAGGTTTATCTGCTTCCGTTAGCTTCTTCGAAACCGATAGAACCTGAGGTGCAGGAAGTGGAAGAGGTTTATGTGCCGGTTACAGAAAAGCCTAAAGAAGAGAAAAAGGATCTCTCTTATGATCCCAATAATCCAATTAAAACCCAATACCTTGAAGAACTTGGGTACGCCGAATTCTCGCGCTATTTTGTTTACGACAGTAAGGATTTTGGTGTGAAAGAAGTGAAGTTTCAGGAGTTCATTCGTGACATTAAGAAGCTCATTGAGCTGAAAAAGAAGGTATCTATCGTGGTTGAATCAAGTGCATCCTATGTGCCGTCATCCAAATTCAAGAACAACGAAGAACTTACAGCCTGGAGAAATCAAACAGCTACAGATCAAATAACAGGAGAGTTGGAAAAACTCGGATACAAGTTGGGAGAGCATTTTAGCTATGGCACTCCCGCGAAACTTGTTCAAGGTAAAAAGTACGAGAATGACGCCAAGGAAAACAAGACGATCTACGAGCAATTCCAGTATATCAAGATCAAGGTAGAAGGCTAGACATTCGACGCCTCCCATAAATTGGAAACCCCCGGATACTCCCATCCGGGGGTTTCTTTTGCTACCCGGGGCTATCCAAATAGTTGGATAGACCTGCTACTCTGAGAGGCTGAACGTGTGATCCGGTCGTGTTAGTATGCCAGATTGAAAAGAGGTGTCTTTAGGGTTTTTTAGTGGCGAATGAAATTGCAACGTCTCGCCGCGTTACCTCCGTTGTTCGGCCTATCTTGCCCTACTGATTCAATACATGTTATGAAACTTCATCTTGAACGTCCATTGGCTATTTTTGACCTTGAAACTACTGGAACAGACGTAGGCAAGGATCGCATTGTAGAAATAGCTATTGTGAAAATAATGCCCGACGGACAGGTCAATACCTGGCCCGCAGATCGCGGCGCAGAAAATCGCTTTCTGATCAATCCCACTATTCCAATCGCTCCTGAAGCCACTATGGTACATGGTATTTCCGATGAAATGGTAAAGACCGCACCTACCTTCGAGGAGATCGCACCCCGGTTGTTTAAGTTTATGTTCGACTGTGATCTAGGTGGATACAACTCCAACAGATTTGATATTCCTCTGCTGGCAGAAGAATTTTTAAGGACTGATATCGACTTCAGTATTGAAGGTAGAAATCTGATTGATGTGCAAGTGATCTTCCATCTCATGGAACCGCGCACCCTGAAGGCTGCTTATAAGTTCTACTGCAGTAAAAACCTCGATGGTGCTCACGAAGCACTTCCAGATGCCATGGCGACGTATGAAATTCTTGAAGCCATGATCGATCGGTATGATGGGGTAGAGATTGAAGATGGAAAGGGCAATACGATGGTTCCTGTTATCAATGACATGAAGCATATTCATGCACTCAGTGAGCGAAAGAAAAAGGCTGATCTCGCCGGTCATCTAGTCTACAACGACAAGGATGAGGTGGTGTTTAATTTTGGAAAGTATAAGGGGCAATCAGTCACGGAAGTTTTGCGCAAGGATTCTGGATACTTCAGTTGGATGCAAAATGCAGAGTTTCCATTATACACCAAAAAGGTGCTCTTCGAAATCCGCAGTGCCATGAAACCAGTGTAGAAATGCCCCGGATTGCGGTACTCGTATCCAATGATCTTGAGTTTGACCAGCGTGTGGCCAAGGTATGTGAGTGGCTTACGTCGAACGGTTATGATATCACGCTGATTGGTCGCATGCTTCCCGGAAGCCGATCCTTCTCACGTCCTTATCCCATTATTCGTTTTCATCTTTGGGCCTCACGTGGCGCACTCTTTTATGCCGCGCTGAATATTCGCATGCTCATCTATTTACTCTTCCATCGCACTGATGTGATCTTGGCCAATGATCTGGACACCTTACTTCCCGCGTTTTTGGTGAGCAGGTTACGTGGAAAGAAATTGGTCTATGACAGCCACGAATATTTTACGGAAGCAGAAGGACTCACCGGTAGGTCGTTCCAAAAAAAGGTGTGGCTATCCATTGAGCGCTTTATCTTTCCCAAGTTGAGGCATGCGTATACAGTCAATGAATCCATCGCCGGCTTTTATAGGGAGAAGTATGCGGTGGATGTGCAAGTGGTCCGAAATGTTCCAATCCTAAGACCTGCGAAATCAGGGAGAAGTAAGAGCGAACTTGGTCTGCCCGACAATAAGCATATTTTAATTCTTCAAGGAGCCTACATCGATCCCGATCGCGGAGGAATGGAATTGGTTGAAGCGATGCAGTTTCTGGATGAATGCTATTTGCTGATAATCGGGAGTGGCCGCGATATTCCTGCCATTGATGCACGAATTGCTGAATTGAATCTTTCTGATCGGATCATGCGCTTTCCACGACTTCCCTTTGACCAACTCCAAGAATATACTGCATGCGCCGAAATTGGATTCTCTCTGGACAAGCCCGTTCACTTGAACTATCTCTATTCGCTTCCCAATAAATTGTTTGACTATGTCCATGCTGGTTTGCCCGTGCTAGTGAGCGACCTTCCAGAGTTGCGTCGAGTAGTAGAGGAATACAACCTCGGAATGATCACTCCACAGGTTTCATCAGAATCAATTTCAACTTCTGTTCGTACGATGCTTTCCTCGGGAAATATGGCACTCTGGAAGTCCAATTCAATCGCGGCTTCCAAGGTGTTGAACTGGCAAATGGAGTCTCAGACGCTCGACCGCATCTATGGTGCAAGCTCAGGTTTAGGGCTACTTTCTTAAAGTAATCCTAGAGTTTTTTTATACAGGTACTTGAGCCACACAAAATTTCGGATGATAAAGGACTTGTCTTGCTTTATTCTGTATTCTTCTTCGTAAAGTTTTTTGGTAAACTGCTTCGACAAACCACCTGCTTCACACCTGGCGAGCAATACGGGTCCAAATTGCCAGTTGATTTTCGCATCCGCCAGTTGAAGGTGAAAAGCATAATCGCCCAATACTTTTAAATCTGTATCAAATCGAAACGTTTCGAAGAGCGAGCGATGATAGATCGCGCCCTGCTGATGCACCACATTTCTCCATTGAATAGTTTGATTCAACATAGAATCGTGAAAGGCAGGAATACTCCGATGTGAGCGATGAATGTTTTCGATTCGGCCAAGGAGCAGCACGACACCTGCTTTCTTTTTTCGAAGGAGCAATTCTAGCGCGTTTGGAGCGAAGAGTTCATCGTCTGACCCAAGTACGTAAATCCATTGGCCACGAGATTTATCGATGCCTTTGTTGATGGCATCATACACCCCTTTGTCGGGCTCAGAAGTCAGCACATCCGGTCGAATGCCAGTTTCTTGAATAATCTCTAAGGTGCGATCCTCAGATCCACCATCTATTATGATGAGTTCATGACTGATGGTTTGCTCAGCAGCGCTTTGGAGCGCCCTTGCGATCGTGCGTTCTGCCTGAAAACAGGGAATAATGATGCTGACTTCGAGTGGTGTCATTTATACAGTCGAAGCGTAACGCGAAATATCTTGAGTTTCGCGTACTTCTCCATTTTCACATATCAGAACCCGGCTGTAAAACTGCTGCATCGTGGCATAATCATGAGAAGCCATGACAACTGCGGTCCCTGAGTGACTTATCGCGAGAAGTAAATTGAGAATTTCGAGACTTGTTTGTGGATCCAGATTCCCGGTGGGCTCATCTGCCAGTATCAAATGCGGAGTATTCAGCAGGGCACGTGCAATGGCCACACGTTGCTGCTCGCCTCCACTTAATTCATAAGGCATCTTTATGCCTTTGCCTTCCAGTTGCACTAATTCAAGCACACTTTCTATCCGACTTGCAATGGCCTTTTTATCAGTCCATCCTGTGGATTTCAACACGAAGACAAGGTTTTCATCGACGCTTCGATCGGTAAGTAGCTCGAAGTCCTGAAATACGATTCCGAGTTTGCGCCGTAACAAGGGAATTTGTCTGCGCTTCATTTTCCGCAGATCAAAACCGCAACAGGTTGCCTCTCCTTTGGTAAATTCCAATTCGCCGTAAAGCGTTTTTAGCAAGCTGCTTTTTCCACTTCCGGTACGACCGATCAGGTAAATAAACTCGCCGCTGTGCACTTCGAGGTTTACATCCCGCAGGACTACGTTTTCACGCTGACGAATATCCGCATGTTCGATACGGATTACGCATTCGCCATTATTTGACTGGGTGCTCATTTGTCAACGAAGTTCATTACTCCTTCGATTGAATCTACTCCGCACGACAGACGTTTTTCAACAACTGAACTAGTTGAAATAGAGCCGCAGGCCGATGTAGTCCCGTCCAAGAGTTTGAACACTTTTGTTGCGAAAGTTCTCCTCGTCTTTATCAATCAAATTAAGCACTCCATAAGAATAGATCAGCTCAAAAGATGCGTCTGATTTAGTCAGCCGAAGGGGTATTCGTATCCCTCCATCAATGTTGAAATTGAATGAACTGACTACCGGAATATCATCGCCCACTATGGTGATTGGAAACACAAACCGTCCGCCGAAAACTAATCCAAGGTCACTTCGTTTCCCTTTGATAATGGCCGGAGGCAAATAGGAAATGGGAATTTCGACCGTTAGAGGATAGATCATTCGTTCCTCTTGGTTGGGCTTACCAGTTTCATAGATCAATTCGCAAGGCATCAGATTAAACTCAGCCGCAGCGCGCAATTGAACTGATGGGAACAACAAAAAGATTCCTCCGGAGATTCCGACACTATTGGCAACGGAAACATTTCCCAGCGACTCGCTTTCATTCAAAAAATAGGGCGATGACTTCAAACGAAGCATAGAATAACTTGCTCCACCATATATTCCGAAATTTTTGGCAGAGGCCACCTTGCCTGAGGTACTGTCGGCCTGGGCGAAAACAACGGAAGCCGAAACACTAAGGAAAGAAACCAGAACGAACAGACGTGCGCGGATGATCATTTCACGGTGAAGATATCCTCACTCAGCTTTGGATTGGTCAGCATTTCGTTTGTGATGAGCAAATAGGTCTGTCCCTCCGCAGTAATTTCCCGAATTTTCGGAAACTGTACCTTTGCTTTCGTGGTCATATATTCTTTAATAACGGTTTCACTCACAGCCACGACATCACCTGTCTTAGTTGACTCAATGGATTTATACTTCAACCCGGTGGTGCAGTCGTAGTATTCCGTCGAACTTGATTCGCCCGGTAGTGCAAGTTCAATCACGTAGTATTCTTTGTCGTTGAGTTCTTCAATTCCCTTGAGCTCTGCCTTCACTCCATATTGATCGTAATGAATCTCAGCGAGCAGGTCAGTACTCATTTTCGTATTTAGCTCCTGACTTTCATCGTCGGGTTGTTTTTGCCCCATCTGATACATTGCCAAGGTTGACCCATCGTAAACCTGTTTCAGCGCTTCCATTCCCATCACATTTACAGTCATCGCCATCTTGCCAGGCATGCCGGTCTTCACCTTCATATTCATTTCCATGGACATTTCGCCCAGATCCATTTTGCCTTTAGATTCGAACGATTTCACTTTTTTAATATTCTTTTCTCCTCCAATGGCATCAATGTATTTCTGAAGAACGGTAGCGGTTGTTACGCCTTGAGGAACTGGCTTAAGATCTACATAGACGCTGCCATTAGGCTGATACATGTCGATTTTTCCAGAAGCGCTAAATGGCTTTAGAGTAGGAGCGATGTCCTTGTTACCGACTACAGTAATGTAGGCATTCTCAGGACGAAGAAATTTCTTCGCGGTATTCTGAACGTCTGCCACAGTCACCGCATTGAGTTTTTGTAGATAGGTCTCGTAATAGTCTTTTGGCAGCTTATACTTTTCAATATTCAACGCAAAATTGGCTACCGTTTGAGGTCGTTCGAGCGACCGAGCGAAGCTCCCTGTCATGATATTTTTGACCATCTGCAGCGTAGTGTCGTCTACCGCTTCGTTGACGAGATTATTCATCTCAAAAAGGATCTGAACGATGGATGAATCGGTTACCTCATTGCGCACACTTGCACCGGCGCTGAAACTACCTGTCACATCGTCTGGACTAATTGATGAATAAGCGCCGTAGGTATAGGCCTTATCCTCCCGCAGGTTTTGCATGAGGCGGGTCTGAAAGCCGCTTCCACCAAGGATGTTATTTAATACACTGGCGTGAATGGCATCCATTGAGCCTGGGCGCAAATCAATGGGATAGGTCACGTCAATTACACTTTGCACAGCACCCGGCATAGGTACAAATGCAACCACATTTCCCTGTGGCGCTTTTGGCGCCGGAAATTTATGAGGACTGACAGGACCGTCCGACCAGTCACCAAAATATTTTTTGGCAGCTTCGAACGCTAGTTCGGGAGTGATGTCGCCAACCACTACCAGATAAGCCACCTTAGGGCGGAAATGAGTGGCGTAGTATCCAAGTAGATCGTCACGGGTAATGGAAGAGAGTGAAGCCTCAGTGGCGAATTCACCATAAGGATGGCTCTTGCCGTACTTTACCACATTGCCAATTTTATCTGAGATGGCATTGGGATCTGTTTTTTCAGAGGCCAGGCCTGAAATGGACTGCTTGCGTAGTTTCTCGAGTTCACTTTCCGGGAAGGCCGGATTTAAGAGAACGTCGCTCATCAGAGCAAGTAGATCATCGGTATGTTTCGTGAGCGAACTGGCAAAGATGCCTTTGCTGTCGGTGGATAACGATGCCCCGAGAAAGTCAATTTTTTCGTCGATCTGTGCTTTCGTAAGATCATTGGTCCCTGCGCCCAATAGATCTCCTGCCATTCCAACATATCCGGCTTTGGTGCCCTCGAATACAGGGTCAATGTCCAATTGAATGCTCCACGATATTCTTGGGAGTTTATGGTTCTCCACCACGATGATCTTAAGCCCATTGGGAAGGGTAGAAGTTGTGTAGTTCCCTATTTGAATGGTCGGAGCAGGTCCAGCGCCGGGAGCTTTGCTGCGGTCAACCTTTACCTGAGCGAACGATTGAAGAGTTAGCGCGATAAAAAGAAACGAAAGTGTGATATGCTTCATAAGAGATGGGTCTTTGTAAAGAGGGTGGAGCTTATTTCGAGAGCGCAGGATCGTTCACGAAGTAGAGTGTAATTCTGTTTTCGGGGATGTAGTATTTTTTTGCAGCGTCCAACATATCTTTCTTAGTCACTGCGAGGTAGCGCTCAATTTCAGTATTAATCAGATCTGCATTGCCGTAGTAGGTATGATAATTTGCCAGGCTTTCTGCAATTCCGGCCATGGAAGAATTAGCCGTTACGAAGTCATTTTCAACTTGATTCTTCAGCTTTTGAAACTCTAATTCGGTGATCATTTCTGTTTTAACTCGTTCGAACTCCAGATTCATAGCTTCTTCAAGTTGCTCTGGAGTGACGCCCATATTGGCAAGTCCGAATGCTAGCGTAAGTCCCGGATCTTCCAAATTGAAGGTGAACGCACCGCAAAACAATCCGAGTTGCTTTTCTTCTACCACAGCCCGATTCAGGCGTGAACTTCCACCCTGAGAAAGCAATTTGTTGAGCATGTCAACCGCATAGAAGTCTTTCGTGCCTTGCGCTGGAATATGGTAAGCTTGCAGCACCATCGGAAGTTGATCTTTCCCTTTGATCACATCGCGCACTTCTCCGCTGTTGATGGGTTCTTTTACCGTAGGGCGCGGAATTTCACGCGTTCCCCGGGGAATGTCGCTGAAGTATTGCTCAATCAGTTTCTTCGTTTCAGCCTTGTCAAAGTCCCCGGCAATGCTCAATACCGCATTATTAGGCACGTAGAACGTCTTGTAAAAATCCATGAAGTCCTCGTCCTTAGCAGCATTCAGATCTTCCATGCTGCCAATAGGTGTCCATGCATAGGGATGCACTTTAAATGCGTGCGCCATAGTTTCAGGTAGAAGACTTCCATACGGTTGATTGTCATAGCGCTGCCGTTTTTCTTCCTTCACCACTTCGCGCTGCGTCTCAATTCCTGTGCGCTCCACTTTCGCATGAAGCATACGCTCACTTTCCAGCCAAAGTCCAAGTGATAATTGATTGCTCGGAAGTAGCTCATAGTAAAACGTTCTGTCCATACTAGTATTTGCATTCAGCCCACCACCGGCATTTTCGACATACTTCGCGTATTCTCCACGTCCAATATTTTCTGACCCCTCAAATAACAGGTGCTCGAAGAAGTGAGCCATTCCAGTGCGACCTACATTTTCATTTTTAGAGCCGACATGGTAAAGCACCGTCACGGCTACTATCGGAGTAGAGTGGTCTTCATGCAGAATCACATGCAATCCATTTTTCAGATCATACTCTTCAAATTGAATTCGCTGGGCAAACGCACTTGGGGAGGCACATATAAGTGCTGACAGTGTTAATAGGACATACCTCATCAGAATGGTAATTTGGGACTAAATTAAGTAATCTGAGTGCGAACGAAGGTTGCTGCTCCCACCAGCGGTAAAATGAAAGGGTGATCGGCAGATGGTTCGTTTGGAGTTGCGCGCGGCTCTTCACTTCTCTTGCCTAACTTTCGGCCCTCATGACTACTTTTCTCATTGATCCTTCTCGGCCACTATCGCTGGATCAGGTGGCGGACATACTCCATACAGGCACCCAACTGAAACTTTCCTCAGAGGCAACTCAACGGATTATGCGTTGTCGTTCCTACCTAGATGAACAACTCGCCGGCGAATCGCGCGCCATTTACGGAATCAATACAGGCTTTGGTGCGTTGTGCAATACCATTATTGCGCCCGATGCATTGGAGGACCTTCAGCGCAATCTGCTGCTCTCTCATGCATGCGGAATGGGCGAGGAGGTCCCCGAAGAAATTGTGAAACTCATGATTCTTCTCAAGATCTACGCACTTAGTTTGGGACATAGTGGAGTGCAACTTGACACGGTTCAGCGGTTAATAGATTTTTTTAATCATGGAATCTTTCCGGTGATCTACCAGCAAGGTTCTTTGGGAGCAAGCGGAGATCTTGCACCACTAGCCCATTTGGTGCTACCGCTGATTGGTGAAGGTCATGTTCGGGTGCAAGGAAAAGTGATGGCGGCTACTGAGGCACTCGCTCAATTTTCGTTGGAAAAAATACGTCTGAAAAGCAAAGAAGGACTGGCGCTGATTAATGGCACTCAGTTTATGAATGCCTATCTCACTCTTCTTGTAATTACATCCGAAGCGATTGCGGATCGGGCCGATGAAATTGCAGCTCTTTCACTCGATGCATTTGATGGCTTACATGAACCATTTGACCCGCTTATTCACTCCGTTAGACCGCACCCCGGACAAATGCATGTAGCCGAGCGAATGAGAATGATCCTCGATGGAAGCGAAATTGGCAGGAAAGTCAAATCCCACGTGCAGGATCCCTATTGTTTTCGATGTATTCCGCAAGTGCATGGGGCAAGCCGCGACACATTCAGTCATGCCCGACGGATAGCTGAAATAGAGATGAATGCTGTGACCGATAATCCGATCATTTTTCCCGAACAGAACAAGATTATTTCGGGTGGAAATTTTCACGGTCAGCCTCTTGCTATTGTGCTCGATTGTTTAGCGATCGCGCTTGCTGAATGGGGCAGTATTTCAGAGCGCCGCACGTACAAACTGATCGGAGGTCAGAGAGGCTTACCTCCGTTTCTTGCGTCAAATCCAGGTCTCCACAGCGGATTCATGATCCCACAGTATACCGCTGCGGGCATTGTAAGTCAAAACAAGCAACTGTGCACCCCTGCCAGCGTAGACACGATTGATAGCAGCAACGGACAGGAAGACCACGTGAGCATGGGTGCAAACGCGGCCACCAAGTGCTTGCGCGTGCTTGAAAATGTGAAAAGTTTGCTTGCAATCGAATGGCTAGTGGCAGCGCAAGCACTCGATTTCCGAAGACCCATGAAAAGCTCACAGCCAGTTGAAAAACTTCACGCGAATTTGCGAAAGCAAGTGCCCTTTGTTACGGAGGATGTCTATCAGCATGAAATGATAAAAGGAGCGCTGAAGGTGCTGAAAGAGAGTCTTAGACCGGTGTAGTGCCTTGGGAAGTTCCGTCGGCTTGTGCCTGAATGAGCTTATTTTCCAGAACCCTGTACGACGATCAGTAGGGTATAGAATAGGATCTTAATATCCATTGCTAGAGACATGTTCTCGATGTAGAGCACGTCATATTTGAGTCGCTGAAGCATCTGATCCACGTTTTCCGCATAGCCATATTTTACCTGTCCCCAAGAAGTAATTCCTGGCCGTACCCGGTGAAGGTGCCGATAGTGAGGTGCCCGTTCAAGAATCAAATCAATGAAGTACTGGCGCTCCGGCCGCGGACCTACAAGCGACATATCACCAATGAGAACATTCCAGAATTGGGGCAATTCATCCATGCGTGTTTTGCGCAGTGCCCTTCCTAGTTGAGTCACGCGACTATCCTGGGTAGAACTGAGCTGAGGTCCATTTTGCTCTGCATTATGAACCATCGTGCGAAACTTGAAAATGGTAAACGGCTTTCCAAATTTCCCTATGCGTTCTTGCCTGAAAATGATCGGGCCTTTTGAAGTGAAGATGATTCCTAGCGCAATAAAGAGAAAAACAGGGGCGAGAATAATCAATGCGAGCAGCGATACTCCAATATCCATTAATCGCTTCACCGAAAATTGCCAGGCCGGCATAATATCGTGATTCACCCGGATGAGTGGCACACCATATACGCTGGTCATTTTTACTGAACCACTCAATATGTCGTAGGTGTCTGGAATAATGCTCACTTGGACTTCCTGGTCTTCAAGAAGGGCAAGGATGTTCTCTAGGTCCTTGTGATCGCCACTCTCTACCGCAATGATCACTTCCTGAATATTTTTTTCGCGAATAAGACGGGGCAGTTCGTTGTACTTACCGAGCAATGGAATATGCTGAATGAGCATATCATCGATTCCATTTACACGCACAAACCCTAGGAATTTGAATCCAGGGGATCGGTGCATTGCATTGATTTCCTCGTAAAGGCTGAAGGCTCGCGCGTTTCCACCTACGATGATCGTATAAAATCCAATTGCACCGGAGTGAATTTGGGAAACGACTCGTGAGGTTAGTAGCAAACGTCCGAATAGAGTTAATATAGAATGAGTCAGAAACAGCAGAATAACTGTTCGGTAGTACGTTCGGTAATTCGGTATCTGATCGTCGAGAAGTAGCACAAAAAAGATAATGATCGTCCCTACTGCAGTGATCATTAAGACTTGTCCGATCTCTTTTAATCGATGTCGGCGGTAGATTCGGCTATACATGCCGCTGAGCAGATAAAGGCCCACCCAGAACATCGGAACGATGACCAGGCCCAAATAGTAATTAGAGTCCAACTCAACCTCTACATCGTAACCAAACTTAGCACTTTCCAGATAGCGTTTCCTAAATATGAAAAGAACAGTCCAAGTCAGCGCCGCCGACACAAGATCGCTTACTACATATTTGATAACCTGCTTTCTGGAATTCATATCATTGATGCGCTCCGTTAGACTGGTCAGAGAATGAGAATTATTGCCATTGCACGAGTTTCAAATTATCGAGATACAATTCTACGGTCTGGCTATTGTCATCAGGAACCATTTCAAAGTAGATTTCAAAATGATCCGCGTTGGTGTTTTGCAACGGGATCATTCCAAAATCCACATAGATTTTATTCCACGTGGGTGAGCCGGATACACTGGTAGTTGGATTGATAATGAGCGCCAAATTTTTATTGGTGGTGGAGCCTGTAGTGGCTATCATTCCAATCGCAAATGAATTATTACAACTGTAATTGAGTTCAAGAAAAATGGGCAGTCCGCCCATTAATTCAAGGTTGTCGTCGTCCTTGAAGTAAAGTATCGTCTCACCCGGAGAAAGAGTGCCAATGCCTGATCGAGTGCCCTCAAAGACATGAGAGGGATCTGAGGTGATGTTGAATTGCCCTTGCGTGCTGCCTGCAGGAACAAGAAAGTTGCCACTTTCAAAGTCCTTCTCGAGAATTTGTAGCTCTTCAAAATAGGCAAATGAAGGAGTAACTGTGTCGCGCCCGAGCGCCTGAATATTCATCCGGACTTCGTGAGGATAGTAGAAAGGATAACGAATGCGAGAAGTGCTGATTCCGTTGTTTTTGATGCCGGCAAAGAACAACATATCTGTAGGACCGTTTTTCAGCACCGGGACATCTGCGGGCAAGTCGTAAGCACCGATCATCTTTTCATCTGCATACACCCATACTTCTGTGATTTTCTCACTGGCGGTACCTTCTCCAGGTTGCACAATCATTTCAAATTCAGGAATATGAATGAAAGCAGGATCCTGCTCATCAGGATTGATGAGGTTGCAAGAGGGTAAACACAAAAGACCCAGAAGGGCGAGAGACAGGCGCATAGATCCGGTTGGCAAGGTTACAAAATTAGTGTAGGGCACCAATTAAGCTGAACTGAAACGATTGCAAGCTTTGATTATTGCAGTTCTCTGAAAAAAGAAAATGCAAGATTAATTTCGAGAAAATCAAAGCTGAGTGCTATCATCCTGAAGCAGAACCGACTGATTCATTTTCTCCAGAATTTGGAGCGCCACATCCAACGCACGCGTGCCTTCTTCCAAGGTCACGGCCACGGGTTTTCCATTCAGGATACTTTCACCAAATGCCTGAAGTTCATCGCGAATTGCATTGCCTTCGTGCACAGGCGGCTTATCAAAGAGGATTTCTTTCTTTCCGCGTGCACCCATATCGATCAATAGGGCGAATGGATCCGGCTCACCCTCAACAGTACGCATTCTCACAATCTCCGATTCTTTGGTGAGAAAATCAACGGAGATATAAGCGTCGCGTTGAAAGAACCGCGATTTGCGCATGCCTTTCAGGGAAATGCGGCTAGCGGTTAAATTGGCCACACAGCCATTATCTAATTCGAGTCGTGCATTGGCAATATCTGGAGTTTCGCTAAGCACCGATACTCCGCTAGCGGAAATGCGACGCACGTTGGCACGCGTCACCGCGAGCACAATATCGATATCGTGAATCATCAGATCGAGCACCACTGATACATCCGTTCCCCTCGGATTGAATTGGGCAAGGCGATGCGTTTCAATGAATTTAGGTTGATTGATCGAGGGAAAAGCTGCGCGGAAGGCTGGGTTGAAACGCTCCACATGCCCAACCTGAGCAATCACATTTGCTTCTTTCACCAGTTTAATGAGCGATTTGGCCTCATCCACGGTGGTGGTTACAGGCTTCTCAATAAACACATGACGGAACTTTCGGATTGCCGCAACGGCGCATTCATAGTGCTGAACCGTTGGAGTTACAATATCCACTGCTTCGCATTCTTCAATGAGTTGCTCCATGCTGTGAAAGGGCATAAGGTCAAATTGCGCGGAAGCATCCTTTGCCTTTTGAATGTCCGGATCAAAAAATCCAACTAATTCAAATATATCCGGCAGTTCGCGGATGCACTTCATATGAATTTTACCTAGGTGACCTGCACCCAATACGCCTATTTTGAGCATGTGCTTTGAAGGTTCTTGCAACTCTCCGGAGAACCGGAAGGACGCCCGACAAATTTGGAGTGAAGCAGTATCTACAACCCTGCGTTCATTTTTACTTTTCAACAAGGCAGGGAGAATGGGGTTGACCCGGTAGCTTTGAAAAGATGATTACGGATAGCTACAGGCACAAAGGCCTGAGAAAAAAACTCGTGGATGAGATCGCGGCCAAGGGAGTTACTGATCAGCGGGTTCTCGACGCTATGAATAAGGTGCCCCGTCATGTGTTTCTCTCCAGTGCCTTCCTCGAATTTGCATACGAAAATAAAGCCTTTCAGATTGGAGCTGGGCAAACTATTTCACATCCTTACACCGTTGCATTTCAAACTCAGTTGCTCAATATTGAGCCGGGAATGAAAGTGCTTGAAATCGGCACCGGAAGCGGCTATCAGACTTCTGTACTCTGCGAGCTCGGAGCGAAGGTGTATTCCATTGAGCGACAGAAGTTGCTGCATGAAAAGGCGAAGGATATTCTTCGAGAACTAGGTTACAAAGCTCATCTGACATACGGTGACGGATTCAAAGGGATGCCTGGCTTTGCTCCATTTGATCGCATTCTCATCACGTGCGCGGCTCCGCGGGTAGCGGAAGAACTGATGATTCAGCTTAAACCCGGAGGTCGGATCGTCGTTCCCTTTGGAGAAGGAGAGGTGCAGGAAATGATGACCATCGATGAAACTGAATCGGGTGAATTCATCTCCGCCATGCATGGTACATTTTCGTTCGTCCCCATGCTTGAAAGGCGCAATCCTACTGGCTGAGAATGTGCAAATCACGTGCATAATTAGTACTCTCGGACGGTCAGGAAGGACCTGTCATCCGCATTGCGTCTGCTACCTTTGAGAGTAGATAAATGCGGCCTAACCTGACGCTTTCCTTCGCCTTTACGGTGCTATTTTGTGCTGCCTTGTCAGCTCAACAGGTTACTATTGTCAATCATTTTCAGGGGGATACCACCGGAGTTGGACTGGCCAACTTCCGCCTTTCGGGCGTGGAAGAACATCGCGTGGTAATCAATTATTACGAGCCAGCTCCAACGAAAGAAATTGATCGGTTGAGTGAGCTTGTAGGTTCGGCCCTTAATTTTTACATCGATCAAAGTGTGGAGGTGAAGGCGGGTAAAGTGAAGCTCAAAAAGAGTAAAAAGGAAATCCTTCGCGACATGAATGAGATCGTGAAAAGCGCAGTCAAATATTACCGCTATAAGGAAATAGAATCCTTCAAGGGTTTTTCCGATCTTATAGCTCAACGCATCGAAGCACTCACTGTGTTGGATTTTGATAAAAGTGAGTTTGCCGCGCAGGCCACTACTCCCGATTCTCGTCAACGATTGGAGTTTTTCTATATCCAGAAACACCTCAATGAATTGAAACTTCAGGCAAATATTGAAGTCGGGAATTACGGCAATTCAAACCTTCTCGTTTACTCATCTTCCCAAAGCACCATAGTAAGCGAAGCCATGCGCGACAGTCTGCTCAAAGCGCTGGAGTTTGATCCGGAAGCCACCTTGAAACCGCTGTTCACTGACTCTGGCATGGCGGAGCTGAGTTTGCTCGGGCTGGAAGATACCTCTACCCTCAACCCCAAGGAGCGTGATACTGCACCAGATGATTTTTCTTCACGAGTGCTTGAACTGCTCGAACGAAATACATCTAAACTAGATGTGATGCAAGCTCAGATCGATCAACTCCGTATCGATCAAACAAAGCAATGGCAGGAAATGCAGGAATCCCGCAACGAGCAAATGCAGGCACAGATTAATGATTTACGTGGAATGGTCGTGGACCTTATTCGCATGAATTCCGGAGGAGCATTGACGAGCTCCGGAAAGGAAATTTTGACCAATGGAGGAAATGACTCAGCTTCGGAAGTATTTAATATTCCAGCATCCATTAATTTGCTTTTTGCACGCGGAGTAACTCAACTAGACGCCTCTGCTGTATTAGCTTTAAATGAAGTGGTTGACATTCTTGCACGGAACCCGGAACTCAAACTGATTATCACCGGATATGCAGATAAAACGGGAAACGCTGGACAAAACCTCTTGATTTCACAAGAGCGCGCATCCACCGTAAAGCGCTTTCTGAAAAGTAGCGGACTCAATGAAGATCGATTTATCACACGCTACCTAGGAGATAAATACTCCGAGTCACCTTCGGCAGACGACCGGAAAGTGGTGATTGAATTTATCCGGTGATTATTTTACCTGAATCCTAAACATCGATTGGGATTCGATAAATCCTTCAAGCACATCACCCGGAGCTACAGGCCCAACACCGCTTGGTGTTCCGGTAAAAATGAAATCGCCCATTTTAAGCGTCATATACTTTGACACATGTGCGATTACTTGATCAACATTGAATACCATATCCGCACTCACACCATGCTGCACGGGTACACCATTTTTATGTAACGAGAAGTGGATGGCTTGCTGATCGGAAAGTGCATCAAGGTCAATGAATTCCTCCGAAATCACCGCCGATCCATCAAAAGCCTTCGCCTTTTCCCAAGGAAGTCCTTTCTTCTTGAGTTGATCCTGTACATCGCGGGCCGTAAAATCGATGCCAAGCCCCACTTCAGAATAATAGCGAGGAGCAAATTTTTCATCAATGTGCTTCCCTAGTCGATTGATTTTGAAAACCAATTCGACTTCATAGTGTACATCCGAGGTCCAATCAGGAATGAAGAAGGGATTGCCACGAAGTAGAATTGCCGAATCTGGTTTGCAGAAGAATACAGGTTCTTCAGGTGTGGCATTGCCAAGCTCTTTCGCATGATCGGCGTAGTTTCTGCCGATGCAGATTATCTTCATAACAGGTCAGTAAGGGATGAGGAAGGTTCAGATTTTGAGATGTTTCTTTCTTGATTCATCACGTGGGTTTGCTTGCGCAGCGATTCATTGTGCAACTGATCAAGATAGTTGAAGATGAAATCATCTGAAAGTGCCAGATCACGTGCCCATTGCGAGCGTGTTCTGCGTATTTCATTCCAACGTTCCACGTCAAATGGCTGAAGGTTTTGCGCTGCTTTAAATACACCAACTTGCTCGCTGACTTGCATGCGCTGCGCAATCAATTGGATAATATCTTCATCAAATTTATCGATCTCTTTTCTAAGAATTGTGAGTTGATCCGTAGACTGAGAACTTTCCTGTGAGTGGCGGATGTGCAGACAATCAATAAGTTCAGAAAGTGCTTCAGGGGTGATTTGTTGAGTCGCATCACTCCAAGCTTGGTCTGGTGTAATATGCGATTCAAGCATGAGTCCGGACATCCCCAGATCAAGAGCTTGCTGCGAAACTTCTTGAAGCAAGTCCCGCCGGCCACTGATGTGTGAAGGGTCACAGAAAACAGGAAGTTCCGGATGCAGCGCTTTCAGTGCAATTGGGATTTCCCATAACGGGCGATTTCGGTATTTTTTTTCTCTGTAAAAAGAAAAGCCTCTGTGCATTGCTGCCAGTTTCGTCACACCTGCGCGATTGACTCGTTCAAGCGCTCCAAGCCAGAGTTGAAGGTCGGCATTCAGTGGGTTTTTTACAATAACAGGAATGTCCACCCCTTTAAGTGCATCCGCTATTTCCTGCACGCTGAATGGGTTTACTGTAGTGCGCGCTCCTATCCACAATACATCTGCTCCATACTTCAAACAGGTTTCCACGTGTTGGGCAGTAGCTACTTCTGTGGCGAAGGGAAGGCCTGTTATTTCGCGCGCGTGCTTCAACCAGATCAGGCCTATTTCTCCCACGCCTTCAAATGAGTCAGGACGGGTGCGCGGCTTCCACAAGCCGGCGCGGAGGAGGTGAACCTTTCCGGTGCGAGCCAGGCGTTGAGCGGTTTCAAGGACCTGCTCCTCTGTTTCGGCGCTGCAAGGACCAGAAATAAGCAATGGTTTGCTGTGTCCCGGCCACCACGATTGAAGCGGCTGAATGTTGAATGTGTGTTCCAAAAGATTAGATCGGTGTGCAAGTTAAACACCTCGCGGTTACGCCTGTTCAGAATCCTACGGCCAATCCGAAACTAGTGTATTGCCCGATAAGTCCGGTATGCTGTCTCCGAAACTGTTGCTCTGCGGTTATACGAAATGGTCCAAGACATTCGAACTGAATACGAATGCCCGCCGCTGGGGAGTAATAAAACTGGCTTTCGCCTTCTACCGTGTTGCGAAGCGCCAGACCTGACAATAGCAGGTAGGGTGAGACGTCTATTTTGGGCGAAGGAAAATAATGATAACTAATACCATCAGGAATTGCAGTGGCAAAAGTGACAAGATCCAAACCAAATCCACCGCCGCATCCTGACGCATATATGCAGGAAGTTCCCGCGAGCATTGCCACTCCAGTAGTCGCTCCAATGGGGAGATAGATATCAGAAGGGCTCCCAGCACGCTCAGAATAATTCAATCCGGCACGATAGAAAAGACTCCAATTGGGGTGAAAGAAATAGTCTAAAGTGAGTTGGTGATTCCCGTCCTGAACCGGAGCGATGCTGTAGCCAATCACGAAGTCTCCTTCTTCAGCGCCATTCACCTGAGCGAAGGACAAACCGGAACTAAGGAGCAGTGTGAGGGCCAAAACATACTTCATATGCGAAATATACACTGAAATTGATTTTCCCGGTCAGTTCAAAAAAAAGACCGCATCACTGCAGTCTTTTCTTTAAGGAAGTACCGAAGGAGGGACTCGAACCCTCACACCTTGCGGCACACGCACCTGAAACGTGCGCGTCTACCAATTCCGCCACTTCGGTAGCTGAAATTTCTGAGTAACGCGCCTCAAAAAACAGAGAGTGCTTTTTCAAATAAAACAGATGTGCGTTTCACATCTCCGAAGTTGGCACCTTAAGTGCCCGGGACTGGACTCGAACCAGCATAGCTTGCGCCATACGCCCCTCAAACGTACGTGTCTACCAATTTCACCACCCGGGCGAACATCGATTTTCATGAAGAGTAAAAGGGGCAGTGGAACTGCCCGCTTTCTCTTCTACTTCAGTGATCCCGCTGGGATTCGAACCCAGGGCCCATACATTAAAAGTGTATTGCTCTACCAACTGAGCTACGAGATCAACCTCTAAAATTGCGGGCGCAAATATACTCGTTCTCGAAGGCAATCAATCATTCATGTGAACTTTTTGTGGATATCCTTTAAACACGCAGGTTTAGTGCACATTTGGACAGCGCACAAAGGGCTGATTGGGATCAAACAACTTCCGATAAGTAACTAATGTGCGGTACCGCTCGGCCCCTAAATTTTCAATCACCTTGATCATCTTGGGATTGAAATCACCGATCCAGGTCATTATAGTTTCCTTATACCGGTTGAGCGTCACGATATGCTGTTCAGTATGTTTCACCAGCGCCGCCTCTACGCCTTTGCCTTGGTATTCGCGATCCACTCCGAAGATGATCCCAACCATCGTGTGACGCTTTCCGAATTTTTGAAAAAACAGAAATGTCAATTTCCCCCAGAGATTCAAGTTGCCGTGAATGTGGAGGAATATTTCGTTGAGTTCTGGCAAATTGATGTAAAACCCGATCGCCCGATTATGATGGTAGGCGAAAAGTGCAATATCCCGATCTAATACGGGTTTGAGTGCCTTGACGATATTTTTTGCCTGCTGCATTTGCATGCGCTTAAAGCCTGCATGGCCTCCCCATGCGCTGTTGTACACGGTGAGAAAGTCTTCCGCGATGCGCTCATCTGAGTATCCTTTCACATTCGAAACTCTGTACCCTTCTTCGCCATGCAGTCGTTGATTTTTACGATTAAAAATTTCCTGAGCGGGAGCGAACAAATCCCGCTTAAAGCACCATTGCTCATAGTAAGTTTGAAATCCATACGATTCGAAAAGGGCCTTGTAATAAGGAGGGTTGTAGTTCATCCGATAACTATTCATATCGGTGAAATTTTCTACCAGCAAGCCCCAAAAGGCATCCTTTTCCCCAAAATTTATAGGTGCATCTACAGCCTGCATCCCTCGCTCTTTCAACCATGCTACTGCCGCGTCAAAAAGGAGTTGTGCCGCATGCGAGTCATCGACGCACTCAAAAAATCCAATACCTCCGGTGAGTTGATCAAATCCGACAGAGTACTTCTTCGAATGAAACGCCGCTATTCTTCCGATGGTCTTGCCATCGCTCTCAAGGATCCATCTATGGCACGCGCCTTCGCGAAAAAACTTGTTCTTCGAAGGATCGAATATTTTCTCTATATCCTGTCTGAGATGGGGAATATAATTGGAATCGTGCGAATATATAGAATCAGGTAGACGCATCCAGCGCTTGATTCGATCGGGGTTATCTGCAATGCTAACTGTCATAGTGTGAAGAGTGAACAAATCTAGCATGAATGGATCAAGTGGAAAATGGCCTACTTTGGTATTTACTATCGTGCAACTATTCTTAAGCTAGTCGCATCATTGAATCAATAAAGACCTAACCTATGAGTATTTCACTTCGTTGTTTTTTGGCTGTGCTTCTTGCATTCGCAATCAATGTAGTGCACGCACAGGAATCCAGAACTCCTGGCGTTATTGGGGTCGCCGAATACGAGCAGATGAAAGAATCTGGCAATGCCTCCGGTAATTTTCAGATCGTGATGGATCTTGAAAATCCAATTCAGGAAAATGGTCGGGATCAGATTCAGATTACCTCAGAATCCACCCTTCGAGGCGGCGGTGGCGACGAGTGCGCGTGTATTCAGCCTCTTGATGCGTCGTTTCTAATTGTTCCCTTTTCCGGAGGAGAAGCGCCTGAATTCCGCAACGATGATGGTTCAAGCGCCGAAATCGAATTGCCCTTTATATTTTGCCTTTATGGTCAGGATTACACGAGTTGTTTCATCAACAACAACGGAAACGTCTCCTTTGGCTCTGCCTATTCAACCTTTTCCGCCTCTGCTTTTCCAAGTAACCAGTTCACCATGGTAGCGCCGTTTTGGGCGGATGTAGATACGCGCAATACCGAAAGTGGGCTCGTACACTACCGTTTAACTCCCACCAGCCTAACTGTTTTCTGGGATCAAGTGGGATATTTCAGTTCCCAAGCCGATAAACTCAACACCTTTCAGGTCATTATTTCCAATGGAGAGGATGCGCTGATTTCAGGTGGAGCGAATGTTTCGTTCTGCTATGGCGATATGGAGTGGACTACCGGTTCTGCCAGCGGAGGTGTGAACGGATTTGGAGGAACGCCAGCAACAGTGGGTTGCAATAAAGGGGATGGAATAAACTTCATCCAGTTAGGACAGTTCGATCATGCAGGAGTGGACTATGATGGACCGGGCGGACAGGCGGATGGTGTTTCTTGGTTAGACAATCTGACCTTTGCGATTGATGCTTGCACAGCTTCAGATCAAGGGAACGTACCTCCGTTATTTCCTTCGCTAAGTTTATGTGAAACAATTTATATCTGTCAGGGCTCCGAAATAACCCTTCAGTTTTTGGGGCCAGAAGTCAATCAGCTCATTTCGTTAGAATACACCATTCCCGATGGCTCTGGATTAACTGCGAGTGAAACCTCCAACTCGGGTTCAACCCAACTGATAATTACTGCCGGACTTGGGAGCACGCTGGGAAGCTATCCATTTACGGTGATTGCTACGGACAATGGCACGCCTGCACTTTCGACTGCAGTTGTGTTCAACATCGTGATCATCGATGTGCCCGAAGAAATCACTATCCTAGGCACTCCCGCGATTTGCTCTGGTGAGAGCACATTCCTGAGCATTCCGACAGGATATACCAATATTGAATGGAGCAACGGAGCAGCCTCTAATACGGTTTCAGTAGATCAACCCGGCACCTACACAGTTACCGCCTCGCTCGGAGGATGTGACACGTCCGGAAGCATCGAGGTCACACTAAGCCAAAATCCTGCGCCTCTGATCAGCGGAGAAACGCTTATATGTGCAGATGCGCTGACCACACTCACACTCACCGGTGCAGGGCAGGATCAAGTAGAATGGAGCAATGGTAGCGATCAACTCTCCATCGAAGTGGGCCCTGGAAATTATTTAGTGGAAGTGATCAACTCTCTGGGATGCTCGGGCACAGACTCACACACCGTGAGTGCTTTCCCCGAAGCCGTCTTACCAATCGATTTCTATGAATGTGATTTATCCGCATCGGTGGATGGAAATAATCTGGCGGGAAGTTGGGCCGTAACTTCCGCGGCAGGTCCAGTTGTTTTTTCTCCTGAAACCAATCAAACAACGGATGTGGCCATTAATGTGTCTTCTTTCGGTTCATACACGTTCGTATATACTGAAGCGGAATGTGAAATCAGCCAGGAACTCAGTATTGACTTTTTGCCCGTGCCGGCATTTTCTCTTAACGATACACTGGTATGCCTAGGAGCACCAGTGGATCTGGTTCCATCTGGCAGCCACACGGAATTCTTCGAATGGGATTGGGGCACGGGAGAAATTTCCTCCTCCATAACCCTTGTTGCCGATTCGCTTTTGACCGAAATAGCCTGGTCAGCGAGCAATGAATGTGGATTGAGCTCGGGCATTGTTTCTCTGATTGCGGAGCCGTGTCAGATTACCATTCCGAATGTGTTTACACCCAATGGAGAAGGGCCCAACAATTTCTTTGTGATTGAAAATATTGATAAGTATCCTGGTAGCACATTGAAGGTTTTCAATCGTTGGGGTGCTGAAGTGTATAGTTCGGATAGCTATCGCAATGGCTGGTCTCCGCGGACGGACGATGTGGCTGAAGGGACTTACTTTTACATTCTAGGGTGGAAGTTGGCCCAAGAGACGAAGTATTTCGAAGGCCATCTCACTATCCTGCGCTAGCGGTTAGATGCGTTTCGGCTGTTTTTTAGAGTAAATAGTGAGCAATCCTTGGGTTAGCCGACATTAATCGTGGTGCTATACAACCATCCATTGGCTATTTTTGTCACCCTACCGAAACCAATCGCAAGAATCACATGAAATTTTTAGCATTAATGGCTGCTCTCTGGATGGTATCATCCAGTGTCTCAGCTCAATCTCCCCAGCCTTCGTCGAAGGTGACTGAGGCTTTCACACAAAGTGAACTTTCGAAAATGACTCCATCGCAATTGGAATGGAACAACTTCCTGGCAGAACAATGGTGTGTGGTATCCATTAATATTGAAAAATCACAAGGACTGCCTGTCCTTTCCATGAAGAATGGTGGCTTGATCGCTGAAGTTACCCCTGAGAATTTCAATCCGTTTGAGTGGAATGTTTCTGTGACAGATCAGAATCAGCATTTCCGTATCGACGGCACAGACCTAGTGGTGTTTGCTTACTCGCAGACCCGACTTGAGGTGCTTTACGATCGGTATGTTGCAAATCAAAAAGCCACCAAGTAAACTGAACCCGCGATGAAACACTTTTGCATACTATTTTTTCTTGCGATATTCAGTTTGAACACTCAAGCTCAGGAGTATCCTGTAAGCACAGGCTCCATCGTTGACTGCGGAGGTTTTTTGGTTGACAATGGCTTCAGCGCTTCGGATTATGGTCCGAATGAAAACTCAACCACCACGATTTGCCCTGACGGAACGGATGATCCTATCGTTAACCTTTATTTCGCATCTTTCAACCTCGGGGAAGGCGATCAACTCTCCATTTATGACGGAGTTGATACCAACGCACCTCTGATCGGAACCTTCACAGGTATTCAGATTCAAAGTCAGGATATCACCTCCACCAATCTTGCTGGATGTCTCACGGTAAACTTTACTTCAAATGGCGATGCCAGTGTAGGAAGTTTTGGTGCTGAGATTTCATGCGGACTGCCATGCGCGCGCCCTCTTCCTGTAGTTACTACTAATCAGCAGGATTCAAATCCGGTGAGATTATGTGTGGGGGAAGAATTGGTGTTTGATGCCTCTACTTCTCAGTTCGCAGAAGGCACTTCTCTCGCCACTTTAGAATGGGACTTTAATGACGGAACCACTGACAATGCATCTTGGCCTACAGTAGCGCATTCATTTACAGAACCAGGAGCTTATGTAGTGCAGTTGCATCTTACCGATGATGATGAATGCACAAGCGCAGTGCTTCCGGATGTGTTGATCTATGTTGCCACGTTTCCTGAAATGACCGCAGTAGCTGATGACTATCTGGTGTGTCTTGGACAGGAAGTTAACCTTACAGGTATAGCTATTCCGGTAAACTGGTCAGCGCTCCCAGATGCTAATTTTGGCGGTGCGCTTTATATCCCAGACGATCAATCCCAGTGCTTTTCGGATGAGTTGATTTTTGGAGGTTTTGCTCCAGGCGCATCCATCGAAACGGTGGATGATCTCGAATACCTTTTCATCAATTTCGAGCATACATTCATGGGCGACCTGACGATTTCTTTTATCTGCCCCAATGGCCAGACTCTGCTCGTTCACAATCAAGGCGGAGGTGGCACGCACCTCGGTTTTTCAAATGAAATGGATGATCCTAATTTGCCTGGCGAAGGCTGGGATTACTACTGGGCCCCCGATGCCACCAATGGAACATGGTCAGCTGAAGCGGCTGCGGGAACGACGATAGATAATGGTGGTGGAATTCAATCGCTGGTTGCAGGCACTTACTCAAGTGATCAACCTTTCTCCAATTTAATTGGCTGCCCGCTTAACGGTGCATGGGCCGTAGAAGTATGTGACCTCTGGGGTGCGGATGATGGATTTATTTTCGACTGGTCTGTTCAATTCGCCGCAGATCTCTATCCTGATATTATCTCATTCACCCCTTCTATCGGAGCCGGCTGTGATTCTACTTTTTGGTCTGGTCAATTCATTATTGATAACGGCGGAAACTGCGATGACGTAACCCTTCTCCCAACTCAGGAGGGCACTTTCCTTTACACTTATACCGCACTCGATAATCACGGCTGCAGCTATACGGAAGAAATTTCGATTAGTGCATTTCCCGGCCCTGTTCCTACTGCTGGCCCAGATGGTCCATTCTGCGGCGATCCAGTTCAGTTGAGCGGCTCTGTGACCAATCCAGTAAACGGAATTACTTACATCTACACTTGGACCCCGTCGGCGAATCTGTCGGGAGCAAACACGCAGAATCCAACGGCTAGCAACCTGTCTGAGACTACAACTTTCGTGTTTTCAGTGCAGCCATCTAACGACCCGCAGTGTCTGGTTTCAGATGATGTTACCCTCTTTATTCCAGCCACCCCGCCTTCTTTACCTATCGATTCGCTCGAATGGTGCGCCGGAGGCGATTACCTGATCGAACTTCCATTTGAAGGTACGGACTACGATTACACTTGGTATTTCTCTCCCTCCGATGATATTCAAGGAGAACAAATTCAAACATCAGACTTAGGTCATCAGGCTACCAACACCGGCCATTATACCCTTACTTATGTGGAGCCGGTGTGTGGCTTTGCCGGCGCTAGTACGTACTATGTGGAGTTGCTTTTGTGCAACATCACTATCCCAAATGTCTTCTCTCCGAATGGCGACGGAACCAACGACCAACTGGTAATTCTAGGACTGGAGAACTTCCCGAAGAGCACCATCAAAGTCTATAGTCGCTGGGGTGGCTTGGTGTATGAAGATGATAATTACACTAACAACTGGTCCCCTCGGGATCTGGCAGAAGGGACTTATTTCTTTGTCCTCGGCGTCAACAAGCGAGACGGAGCCTTCGATTACTACGAAAGTCACCTGACTCTGGTTAGAGATTAAAACAAATTTTCATTCCTTTGAAAAACGGCTCCCTCGAGCCGTTTTTTTATGTTCTTTGCCCGCCGTATGGATCCAGTAACTGAACTTGCAAGCGTTGCCAAAAACCTGAAATTGGAGCAAGAGGAAGACCTCCGACAACATGCCGCAATTCTAGAGAAAAGAAGTGTGCAGGATCGCCGAAAGGCCGGAATAACCTGGTTTCCCTTAAAAATTATAGAAACAGGGTTCGGTCTGGGTTCATATCCTTTTGTGGTCGTAGAGAATCCCGGAGAAATGCACCGGCACTCCTTTCAGACGTCCAGTCCGGTGAGCCTCTTTTCACAGTCCGAAGGAAATGAAGGAGAGAAAATACAGGGCACAGTTGGATTTATCGATGGCCGCAGAATGAAAATTTCATTCTACCTCGATGAACTTCCCGACTGGATTGACGACGGAAGACTTGGCGTAAATCTGTTATTCGACTCGCGCACTTACGATGAAATGTGGAGAGCAATGAATCTTCTCATCAATGTGGAAAAGGGGCGATTGAAAGAAATAAGAGACACAATTCTTGGTTCACGGCAACCTCAGTTTCACAAGCGTGAAATCGTTCGATCCCCTCTGTTGAATGAGTCGCAAAATGAAGCCCTTCAGCACATTCTTGAGGCGGAGGATATCGCCATAGTGCATGGACCCCCTGGAACAGGCAAAACAACGACGCTCGTGGAAGCAATTCGGGAGTTGGTGAAGCAAGGCGAACAGATAGTGGTGTGCGCCCCCTCCAATGCGGCGGTGGATCATCTCACTCGATCCATTGCTGCTGCAGGCTTGAGGCCAGTCAGAATTGGCAACCTCGCTAAAATTGGAGATGAAACAGCGCCCTATGCGATGGATTCTCTAGTAGAAAACGAAAGAGAATTCAAGCAAATACGCGAATTGAAAAAACGTGCTGCAGAGCTGCGCAGAATGGGAGGAAAGTACAGGCGACAGTTTGGAAAAGAGGAGGCGGATCAGCGTAAATTGATATTTCGCGAAGCAAAAGAAATCGGTCGTGAAGCCCGTGAACTTGAATCGTATCTGGTGAGCAAAGTGCTTAATGATGCTCAGTGCATCACCTGCACCTTGATTGGATCCACGCATGAATACCTGCGCGATCGTGCCTTTTCAACGGTCATTATTGATGAAGCCGGTCAGGCGCCCGAACCCGCATGCTGGGTGCCTATTCTCAAAGCCCAGAAAGTAGTGATGGCGGGTGATCCATTTCAACTTCCGCCCACTGTGAAAAGTCGGGAAGCTCAGCGCAATGGCTTTTCCGTCACCCTGCTCGAAAAGGCCATTCAGCGACATGAAAAAGTCAGTCTTTTGCGCACCCAATACCGCATGAATGAGCTAATCATGACCTTCTCCGGCGAGTGGTTTTACAAGGGGCTTTTGGAGGCTCATGAGTCGGTCAGACAGTGGACGCTCCAAGGCGCGCCAGATGTTCTTGAATTCATTGATACCGCAGGATGCGGATACAACGAGGCCGAGTCAGGAGAGTCTGATTCAAAAAGCAACCCCGAAGAGGCCGCACTGGCTCGCCGACACTTCGATCGCATGAAGGCTGGGGTAGAGGTGCCGTTTAGCACCGGGATTATTTCTCCCTATCGCGCTCAGATTGAATTGCTCGAGGAATTCTTCCAGGACGTCCCATCGGCATCAGTGAACACCATTGATTCCTTTCAGGGTCAGGAACGCGATGTGATCTACATCAGTTTAGTGCGAAGTAATGAGCGCGCGGAGATTGGATTTCTGAAAGATTACCGGCGGATGAATGTGGCCTTGACAAGAGCACGGAAAAAGCTAGTGGTAATAGGGGACAGCGCTACACTTGGTGGTGATTCCTTCTTTGGCGCATTTCTTGATTTCGCAGAAAAACGGGGAGCCTGGAAATCTGCATGGGAGTGGATGGGGTGAGGCTGCGACTTTATCTTAAATTTGTACATATGAAACATCCTATTGTCCTGATTGGAATTGCAGCAATGGCTGCACTGCTTCTCTTTTCTGGTTGTAAAAAGGATGTCGATCCGGAACCAGAGCCTACGCCTGATGGTCCTCGGCTTATTTTTCGTTTTGCCTTCGATCCCACACAGGCTCGATTGAACAATCTCGGTCAACTCTCAACGATTCCTAGCGGACATGCCGCTCAGAGCCCAGCGTTTCATAAAATATCGGCCCATTATCTAGAACTGGCGCCGACCATGTTCACTCAGATTGGCGATGGTGAAATTTTGTATCATGCACCAGAGACAACGGCGGGGGGAGACATTGCCATCAATTTTGATCAGGCGATCATCAAAGGCGAAGGCGAGAATTTTCTTTCCATTCCACTTTCGTCAGTGAGTCCGGGAACTTACGAATACATGCGGGTTTCACTTTCTTACCAGAACTACGATATTCAATTCCGCCAGAGCGGACTCAATCTCACCGGTCGGATTGCTAGTTTTGTGGGATTCAATAATTATATCACAACCTATACCATCAATACTCAGCCAGTAGAAGTGAATGATGATCACCTTCAAGGGTATTGGGGATTCGAGACTGAGCTCTTGCTGGAGCCGCTTAGCGGACAAGCGCCTCCAGGAGCCACCACAGTGCCTAATCCCATTCAATCCACGTCACCAATTGTGCCTGGCAGTTGCGTGGTAACAGGTCCATTTGGCGCCCCAATTGTCATCACTGGAAATGAAACAGCTGACATCATTGTAACCCTCTCCTTATCTACCAACAATAGCTTCGAATGGATAGAAGTGATTGAGGATGGACTTTTCGAGCCTTCGGCAGGTGAAGCTGTTGTGGATATGGGCCTGCGTGGATTGATTCCGATCGTCAACTGAGATTACATCTGATCTTCCCGCTGTTGGCGCTGCACGCCGACTCGAACAGTCCCGCCGAGTAGCGTATTGATCAAAGAAATCAGGATAGCCAGCAGGACAGCCGTCCAAAACCCTGCAATGTGAAAGCCGGGTACAATCTCCTTAGCGATCAAAAGTATCACGGCATTGATCACAAGCAAGAACAAGCCGAAAGTGAGCAGGGTGGCCGGAATGGTGAGAACCACCAGCAGCGGCTTGAGAAATGCATTGAGCAGCGCAATCACGATTGCCGTTACGAGAGCTATCCAAGTTTGTTTGAATGAGACGCCATCCATGAGATAGTCGCCGATGATAAGCCCTAGCGCGCTTACCATGATCTGAAAGGATATTCTCCAAAATTGTTTGGGCATAGTGGGGCAAATTTAAACCTCAGAATTACGCCCAGCGGATATAATCTATGCGGGGTTAACTAGTGGATAGCTTGTTGAGTTCTTCACTTGGTCTGCATCGCCGACGAGGGCTACCTTCGCAGTCACATATTTTATAATCAGTAAACGCATGAAATTCTTCATTGATACAGCCAACCTCGCGCAGATTCGCGAAGCTCAAGATCTCGGTATACTGGACGGCGTGACTACCAACCCAAGTCTGATGGCCAAAGAAGGCATCAGTGGTCACGACCGCGTAATGAAGCATTACGTGGATATCTGCACCATTGTAGAAAATGGAGATGTCAGCGCAGAAGTGATCGCTACGGATTTCGACGGAATGGTTCGCGAGGGAGAGCAACTTGCTCTTCTGCATAAAAACATTGTGGTGAAAGTGCCTATGACGAAGGACGGAATTAAGGCCATTCGTTATTTCACGGATCATGGAATCCGCACAAACTGCACGCTTGTTTTTTCAGCGGGGCAGGCACTACTTGCCGCCAAGGCTGGTGCGACCTATGTGTCCCCCTTCATTGGTCGGTTGGATGATATTTCATTTGATGGATTAGAACTGATCGAGCAGATTCGGGTGATTTACGATAACTATGGATTCGGTACTGAAATTCTGGCGGCAAGCATTCGTCATCCGATACATATCATTAAGTGCGCTGAAATAGGAGCCGATGTGATGACTGGTCCACTGAGTGCGATTCTCGCCTTGCTCAAGCATCCGCTCACAGATAGCGGTCTCGCCCAGTTTTTGGCCGATCACAAGAAATCCGCAGAAGCGGCTAACGCCTAAGTCCAGAGGTGCTACTCGAAATACATCCCGATAACATCGACCCCCGCAAAATTGCGGAGGTAGTGAGCGTGCTTAAGCGCGATGGAATTGTGGTGTATCCTACCGACACAGTATACAGCGTAGGTTGTTCGATGGAATCTTCAAAGGGAATCGAGAAACTGGCGAAACTGAAGGGAATCAAACCGGATAAGGCAAAATTTGCGATCATTTGCAGCGATCTGACGCACCTTTCGGATTACGCGCGCCAACTCGACAACCCCACCTTTCGGTTGCTCAAGAAACTTCTGCCCGGACCTTACACATTCATCTTGGAAGCGGGAACACAGGTGGAGAAGTATTTCCCCGGAAACCGGAAAACCATCGGAATTCGTGTTCCCGACCACCCAGTACCGAAGGCCATTGTGGAGGCTTTGGGTTGTCCAATTATTACAACGTCTCTTCATGACGCCGATGAAATGATGGAGTACCCGACCGATCCGGAATTGATTCAGGAGGCGTGGGAAGAAAAGGCCGATATCGTGATCGCCTCTGGTTCGGGCGGTCTTATGGCCTCTACAGTAGTCGACTGCACTTCAGGAAGTCCAGTAGTGATAAGGGAAGGAAAGGGCCCTGCTGATTGGTGATCAGTTTCTAACTGATTCCCGAATCTCACGCATTGCTGCTGGTAGAGATTGAATAAGATCACTCGCAATGAGATTTTCATCACTCCATTCGTTGGCTGCTATATCTCCCGACAATCCGTGAAGAAATACTCCTGAAATTGCTGCCTGATCCTGATTCATTCCACGAGCCAGCAGCGCAGCGATAATTCCTGTGAGCACATCTCCACTTCCCGCAGTCGCCATTCCAGCATTGCCCGTGAAGTTGAACCAAAGCTGTCCATAGGGGGTGGCAATGCGAGTGTGCGCGCCCTTCAGCACAATCGTCACTTCATATTTTACCGCCATTTCACGCAGGGTGTGAAGCCGCGTAAAGGAATCTGTATGCGCGCCGAACAGTCGGTCAAATTCGAGCGGATGAGGAGTCAAAATGGAATGCTTCGGAATTTTATCCAGCAACTCACGACTGCCCAATATATTCAGCGCATCTGCATCCAACACAATGGGCACCTGCACTTCCTGAAGAATGCGTCGCACCATGAGCGATGTTTCGGGAGCAGTTCCAATACCTGGCCCAATCGCTAGCGCACTAATCCCCGCTATTGGCATCGTGCTGGCCAGAGCTTCCATCCCTGCGTCGATGGTGCACATGACTTCTGGCGCGGCGGTTTGAAGAATAGAATAGCCACATTTCGGAATGCTTGCCGTAACTAGTCCGGCCCCGCCCCGCAACGCAGCCTGAGCGCTCAACACAGCAGCACCCATTTTTCCGTAGGAGCCAGCGATGACTTGCACATGCCCAAACGTCTTTTTGTGCCCGAAGAAATTTCGCGGAGGAATCCATTCTGCTGCTTCAGGCGCTGTGAGCGAATGAAAATCCGATTGCTCGATGCTCAGAAAATCAACGTGCAATCCAATGTCGAGCACAGTTATGTCGCCACAATAGGCTGCATTTTCTTCAAATAGAAAGGCGAGTTTAGGTTGCTGAAAAGTGAGTGTATGATGAGCGTGAATCACCGCACCTGATTGCGGTTCGAGCAGATCGGGCTGCAGTCCCGAGGGAAGATCAATCGATACTACCTTGCTTTTTGAGGCATTCAAGTTTCCGAACAAAGCGGCAATCCATCCTTCCACAGGGCGGTTGATGCCAGTTCCCAGAATCGCATCAAGTACAATTTCCTGCTCATTGATCGAAGGGAACGCGGACTCTTCAGAAAGCATTTCAGGAATGGTATCAGATCCTTGGTTCAGCAAAGAATAATTCGTTCGAAAATCACTGGAGCCTTCTAAGGGATTTCCGCAGATAAAAACCCGGATTGGAAAACCATGCTGCCGGAGAATCCTGGCGAGAGCAAGGCCGTCTCCTCCATTGTTTCCTGTACCACAGAAAATCACTAGGGAATGGTCCGTGAATCGGGTCACAATTTCCTCTGCACAGAGTTGAGCAGCGCGCTCCATTAGGTCAATGGAAGACACAGGTTCCTGCGTCTGGGTGAACTGATCCCATAGTCGGATTTGTGCAGCAGTGAAAAGTTTCATACGACTCAAATGTAGCTGCTCCGGACCGGAAGATTGCGAGCGTCACAGACATCTCACAATAATCGCAGTCAAGTGTCTGTTACTCTTCACAACGCGAAGTTTGCAAGTTACCCCCCTTAAGCCCCCAGATACTTTGGCCCGATTTTACTTTCACATCTGGTTAAATGCGCTTCTACATGAAAGTTTGTTCCTTCTTTTTATTTGCATTCATTCTGTGTTTAGGAATGGATGTGCGGGCTCAGGAGCCGATTGCGATTTCGGATAATACCCGAATTTACCGCGAGGGCTTGGAGCTTTTTGAGCACGAGAAATACGTGCCTTCAAAACTGAAGTTTGAGGAATACATCGAACTTGAAAACGATCCCCAGCATGCTCTTCGCATCAATGCGGAATTTTACCGGGGAATTTGTGCGCTTTATTTGTTCCACAAAGACGCTGAGTTTATTCTGGAGCGATTCGTTCGCGAGCATCCCGATTCTCCGTGGAAGCAGCAGGTCTATTTCGAGTTAGGCGCATTTTATCACAAAAGCAAGAATTTCAAAAAGGCACTGGAGTGGTTTGAATTCGTAGATGAAAAGGCACTCTCGGAAAAGGATAAAACGGCTTTTCGATTCAAGCGCGGTCAATCCTATTTTGAGCGAGGTGACTTGGCCAAAGCCCGTCAGGATTTTTATGAGGTGAAAGATGTGCCGGGCGATTACAATCAAGCCGCCACCTATTACTACAGTCATATTGCCTACGAGCAAAATGACCTCGAAACAGCACTTTCTGGGTTTCGCAAATTAGAGTCCGATCCGAATTTTAGTCCGATTGTGCCGTACTACATCACCCAGATTTATTACAAGCAAAAGAAGTATGATGAGTTGCTGGGATATGCACCGGCGGTATTGGATTCTGCCAAAGTCAATTCAACCAAGCGAGGTCCAGAAATTGCCCGATTAATAGGCGATTCGTGGTTTATCAAAGAAAACTATGCGAATGCCTTGCCTTATCTGGAGACTTATCATGAAGCAACGAACAAGGCGAATATCCCCCGCGAGGATTTTTACCAATTGGGCTATGCGTATTATCGGACAGGTGCCTACCAGAAGGCTTTGGACACCTTTGCGCTGAGTGCAGGGAGCGACGATGAACTTGGGCAATTGTCATCGTACAACATGGGCGATTGCTACCTCAAATTGTATCAGAAAGAATATGCCCGCACGGCCTTTGCCACAGCCAGCGCATTGACGTTTAACCGCGAAGTTCAGGAAGACGCCTTGTTCAATTATTCCAAGCTTGCTTTCGAACTTTCATATAATCCATTTCATGAAGCAATTACGGCTTTTGAAAACTACTTAGAACAGTATCCGGATAGTCCGCGCCGAGATGAAGCCTACGAATTTTTGCTGAACGTGTACATGAAAACACGCAATTATGAAAAGGCTCTGATGTCGCTTGATCGAATCAAGAACAAGGACAACAATGTGAAGGAAGCGTATCAGATTGTCTCGTATAACAGAGGGGTGGAGTTGTATCAGTCGGCTGACTACGGACGTGCGGAGCAGTTTTTCGATAAAGTATTTACCTATTCCGCGAATCCGTTGGTCACAGCCGAAGCGAAGTTTTGGCGTGCGGAGATTTCATACAATCTGGGTGATTATGGTGTTGCAAAGGATCGCTACAACACGTTTCTCAATGATCCGGGAGGATATTCAAGCAGCTACTACACACTGGCGAATTACGGTCTTGGCTATTGCTATTTCAAAATGGCAAACAATGAAAGCGTATATGAAATTTCTAAGGCAATCTATGCGAATGCAAATACAGCCTTTCGCAAGTTTGCGGATGGACCAGGCCAAAAGGATCCACGCAAATTAAACGACTCCTGGCTCAGAATCGGCGATTGTTTCTTCGTTACAAAATCGTATGTGCAAGCGATTCAGTACTACGATAAAGTGGCTGATGCGAGTCAGGGCAACCGGGATTACGCCATGTTTCAGAAAGGAATGGCCTATGGATATGATGGGCAGCTTGACAAGAAATCGTGGGTGCTTAAGAATCTCCTTGGAGAGATGCCGAATTCAAAGTTCGAGGCCGACGCGAAGTATGAGTTGGCAAGGGCCTATCTCGCATCCAACAGATTGGATGATGCGAAAACCTATTACAATGATTTGCTGAATAAGCATTCGAGCACAACATACGCCAAGCGCGCGCTGGTAGATATATGTCTGATTTATGTGAAGGAAGGAAATACCGCTAAGGTGAAAGAAACCTGGAACAGGCTTTATTCAACCTATCCGAATGATAAGATTCTGGTGGATGCCGTAGCCACAGTCAGAAGCACGCTTATCGAAGATCCTGAATTTCAGAATCAGTTGCGAAGCATGCATATCTTGAATGTTTCTGATCGCGACATTGAAGATGATGTGTTTGATAAAGCGGCAGATCCTGCATTTGCCGGAGAATGTGATTTGGCTATTCCGAAGCTCGAAGCATACCTCACGCAATTCAATCCGGCCTATCATGCCGTGGAGGCCAACTACCTTCTCGCAGAATGCTATTTCCGCAAGGGAGATCAAGCACAGGCCTTGACGAAATACACCTATGTCATCAATCAACCATTGAACGACTACACGGAAGATGCCTTGAAGACTGCCGCAACGATCAATTACAACGCGAAGAATTACGGGCAAGCCTTGCAGCACTACCGCAAGTTGGAAGAGGTTGCTGTACTCAAGACTAATGTGCTTGAAGGACAGATCGGTCTCATGCGCTGTCATTATTTTCTGGGAGAAAAGACAGAAGCTGCAACCTACGCTGACAAGGTAATCAACAACTCGAGCACACCAGATGAGATTCGCACCACAGCATACTTGTGGAGAGGAAAGGTAAAGACCGATCAGAGTGCCTATACCGAAGGGCTTGCCGATTTCAAGGAAGTCATGAAGAAGGGAGGCATTCAGGGAGCAGAAGCGAAATACCTGACTGCAGTCATCTTCTACCGCCAGCAAGAATACAAGAAGTCGGAAACCGAAATATTTCAATTGATTGAAAAGTATTCGTCGTACGATGAGTGGAAGTTCCGATCGTTTTTGTTGCTCAGCGATGTGTATGTCGGGATGAACGATATGTTTCAGGCTCGCGCCACCCTTGAGGCAATTCTTGCCAATGTGAATGAACCATGGGTTCGCGATGAGGCAAATGCCAAACTGGCAGCGCTCAACGCGATGGAAAATCGGGGTTCAGGTGAATCAAGTAACAATCCACTTGAAATCGATTTGGACAATGGAAACAACTAGGAACAATCGATTGACCATGCACAAGCATATTCTCACGACACTAATTGTCTGCTTCGCGTCGGCTGCATTTGCGCAGCGAGATACGGTACTCACACAGTCCGCCGAGTTCGAAGGTGAGCGTAAGCTTTTCCTCCGCGATGCCAACAAACTCTCCAACGATGCAGTCATTCGGGAACAGGTGTCGGAAATGACCACCATCAAATACACCACACTTCCCACACGGAAAATTGCGACGATCGATCCGAAGCTAATTCAGGCTGCACGTGTGAATGTGGATGAAAAACTTGCCAAGCTTTACCGGGGCTATTTTAAAGCGGGATATGGCTCGTATTATACTCCTTTGGTCGATGCTTATTTCTCCGACGGACGATCGAAGAAAGGGTCCTATGGCGCGCATTACCAGCACCTGTCGAGTGCGGGCGGTGTTACTCCGAACGATAAAGACACGATTGATGACCACTTTAGCGATAATCGCGCTGAATTATGGGGCAAGTATTTTTTCAAGAAAACAGTGCTTCAGGGATCACTCAATTGGGAGCGTAATGTGACCCATTGGTATGGATTCAACAATCAGCTATTTGACGCATCTGATGCCCGTCTCGCAATGGACACGCTTCGTCAGCGAATGAATACATTCGGAGGCAAAGCTTCATTCATGACGTTCAGTCGTGACAGTTCAGAGTACAACTACCACTTTGACCTCGCCATACGCGGCACAGGCGATGCCTATCAAGGAAAGGAAACGAACGTGGATTTCGTGGCACAATTGAACAGACTCCTGAACACGGAGTTACTCAGCGCCGAACTTGGCGTGAACTATAACAACTTCGATTATGTCGGTCCGGACTTGGGGCCTACAGGCCGCATTCTAATGGATGAAGGCGCAGTGCGCGCTCGCAATTGGGACAATACGGTCATCCGACTCGTGCCAATGGCGCAAACGGTGTGGCGTGACCTTAGGGCAAAAGTGGGTATGGGACTTTACGTTGAAGGCCGCGCCGATAATCCCGGCCACTTCTATCCTCTGGCTGAGGTGAGTTACAATATGTTCGATGGGATACTAGTGCCATACGCGGGCGTGCGCGGAAGCGTGGAGCCAACGACTTACCTCGGGCTTTACCAAGAGAATCCATTTGTGACCACTTTCCCTGATTTGAAAAACCGAAATAACAAATTGGAGGTGTATGGCGGATTGGGTGGTGCGATTTCACGCACAGTCTCTTATTCTGTGGGAGTGAATCACTTCACTTGGGCCAATTTCGCCTATTTCATCAACGACTCCATTGGCTCTGTAGGCAATCGCTTCATTGTGGTTTATGATGACTTGCAAGCGCTGAACGTGCACGGAGAGCTCGCGGTGGCCAGCGGGGAGAAGTGGAAAGCCAATATCCGAGGTGATTATTTTCGCTATTCTGTGGGACGTGAATCTCATGCCTGGCATCAGCCGGGGCTGAAAGTGATGGCCAGCGGCCAGTACAGCCTAAAGAAGAAGATTGTGGTCGGGATGGACGTATTCTACGTCGGTTCACGCTGGGCAAAATCCAACGTAGAAATTGCGGGTGTTGAAGCACAGGAGGATGGTTCCTATCATACCGAACTGAAGGGTTTTCTGGACGCCAATCTGAAGGTAGAATATCGGTACAATCGCCGCCTTTCGGGCTGGGTGCAGTTTCACAATGCATTTGCCGCCAAATACCAGCGCTGGAATTCCTTTAATAATCAGCGTTTTCTGGGCTTGATGGGCGTTACCTACGCCTTCTGATCCAGCCCTTCAGAGAGGGACTTCGGTTTGTTGACGAATTGTTAACAATGGTATGCTCGATTTTAACTGTTTTGTCAGAATTGACGCGGCTTTCCTTATCTTTGTTTACGATTTGAAAGGCTGTTCTTAACGGCCTTTTTTAATGCCTGAACAAACTCGATTTATTAAAGCCAAAATAGTGGAAGAATCATCTGTCATGAGCGAAGCAACACAACCGGTTTCAACGTCTAATTATACCGCCGACAATATCCAGAGCCTTGAAGGCATGGAGCACGTGCGGATGCGCCCTTCAATGTATATCGGAGATACCGGCACACGAGGCCTGCATCATCTGGTGTACGAAGTGGTCGACAACTCCATCGATGAAGCATTGGGAGGTCACTGCGATCTGATTACCGTTACCATCAACGAAGACAATTCGGTTACCGTAACCGACAACGGCCGCGGAATTCCAGTAGACATGCACAAGAAGGAAGGGGTAAGCGCTCTTCAAGTAGTCATGACCAAAATCGGAGCTGGAGGAAAATTTGACAAAGGATCCTATAAAGTATCTGGTGGTCTGCACGGGGTGGGCGTGAGCTGTGTAAATGCTCTTAGCACTCACTTGCGCGCCGAGGTGCACCGCGATGGGAAAATATATGTTCAAGAGTACAGCATCGGCAAGCCTCTCTTCCCAGTCCGCGAAGAAGGAACCACTGCCACTCGCGGAACCATCGTAACCTTTAAGCCAGACACAACCATTTTTGATACTGCAGAATATCAGTTCGAGACTCTTGCAGGTCGCCTGCGCGAATTGTCTTTCCTTAATAAAGGAATTAGTCTCACATTGGCCGATAAGCGCAACCTAGATGAAAGCGGGCAGCCGCGTTTTGATCGGTTCTATTCCGAGTCTGGGCTCGTGGAATTTGTGAAATACCTGGACGAAAGCAGAGAAGCGATCATTCAGAAAGTCATTTACATGGAGCGCATCGATGGCGAGACTCCTGTTGAGGTAGCCATGACGTACAATGATTCTTACAATGAGAATATTCACAGCTACGTTAATAACATCAATACCCATGAAGGCGGAACGCACTTGCAGGGTTTCCGTAGAGGTTTGACCACGACGTTGAAGAATTTCGCGGAGAAAAGTGGACTGTTGGAAAAATTGAAACTCGAAATCTCGGGCGATGATTTCCGTGAAGGACTTACGGCAGTGGTTTCAGTAAAACTAGCTGAGCCTCAGTTTGAGGGTCAGACCAAAACCAAACTCGGAAACAAAGAAGCCGTAGCTCCTGTAAGTCAGGTGGTGAGCGAAATGCTCGAGGCCTATCTCGAAGAGAATCCAGCAGATGCCCGCCAAATCGTCAATAAAGTCATTCTTGCTGCACAGGCTCGAATAGCAGCTCGCAAAGCCCGTGAAATGGTGCAGCGTAAAGGCGTTGGAACGGGTGGTAGTTTGCCAGGTAAACTCGCCGACTGTTCGGAAAAGGATCCATTCAAATCAGAGCTTTTCCTTGTCGAGGGGGACTCCGCAGGTGGAACGGCTAAGCAAGGTCGCGATAGGAATTTTCAGGCGATTTTGCCACTTCGTGGAAAGATCCTGAATGTGGAAAAAGCGATGCATCACAAAATCCTCGAGAACGAGGAGATCAAGAATATCTACACTGCTCTTGGAGTTTATATCGGCACAGAAGACGATAGCAAGGCACTCAACATGACCAAGCTCCGCTACCACAAGATTGTGATTATGTGCGACGCGGACGTGGATGGTTCTCACATCGAAACGCTGATTCTCACCTTCTTCTTTCGACACATGAAAGAGATGATCGAGATGGGACATATCTATATCGCCACTCCGCCACTGTACCTCGTGAAAAAGGGCTCCCGCGCAGAGTACGCATGGAACGAGGAACAGCGTGATGTGATGATCGCCGAACTCAAAGGCGCTGGTCAGGAAAGCAGCGTCAATATTCAACGCTATAAGGGTCTTGGTGAAATGAATGCCGAGCAATTGTGGGAAACTACCATGAACCCTGAGCGTCGGACCTTGCGTCGGGTAACGATTGAAAACGCCGCAGAATGCGATCACATCTTCTCAATGCTCATGGGTGATGATGTTCCACCTCGTCGTGCATTTATCGAAGCCAATGCGAAGTATGCTAAAATTGATGTCTAACACCGAACAACCGTTCGGTACCAATAGTCCTAAATAAAAAGAGCCCTGAAAGGGCTCTTTTTTTATGCGCATTTTCGAGTATAATCTGTCCCCAATCTCAACTTACATATTCTCTCTCCTTCACATTTAGGACTTGAGTTTGCTTTTTTAACGTGCGGAGCAAAATGAAGAGAATGAACGCTCCCGCTAGCAGCCAGTGCCAAAAAGGACTAACCATATCCTGCCAACCATTCCATCCGATGTGCACGAAATTCTTCATGGCATCTACAAGTGCGAAGGAGAGGAAAATGGCGAAAAAGCCACTGTATTCGCGCTTAAGCACATTCTTCATAGAGAAATCCCAACCGGCACCTTGATAGTTTTTGAGCGAAGGCCAAAAGGCTGGAGTACGCGCTGACCAGTCGAGATAGACATGTCCAAATTTTTTCCGGAGAAAATATTCTTCCGCAAACATAATTCGCTCATAATAGAGCCAAAACATTAACGCACAGACTACCGCAAACCACCAGTTTCCGACATAGAGGATGACGCCCAGCCACATGAAAAAATTGCCCAGATAGAGCGGGTGCCGAACGGTAGAATAGATTCCTTTGGTGTTCAAAACCTCCGCCACCTGACCTTCTTTGGTATTCCTTCCAGAGGTTCCTTTTGGGGTATATCCAATGGTAATCGCCCGGATGAGTTGCCCGAACAAAGCAACGCTCAAGCATATCCATGCCCAGGAGAGTTCGAACAGAGGTTTGTCTGAATCCGCTTCATTCAGGATAATAACCGCAGCGAATACATAGAGAGCAACAGGCAAAAAGCTTCTCCAACGAAAAAGCCAATTGCCCGAGCGGTCCAGTTCTTCAATCAGTGCCATGCGGCAAATCTAAGGGAACAGAGCGGAATGAAAGAACACCACTCCACGCGCACTTTCAATTGATCTACTTTCAATTGATTGCCTTTAGCTAGGAAGGCGGGTGACTCAAGTCACACTTCTTCAGCTTTCAAAGCGGCAGCTTTACTTCATGAAATCGCTTTGGCAAAGGCAACGCTTCAAATTGGCAGTGGCCTGCCTAATTTGCATTTCAATAGCTGCAGTCATTGGTATTTCAGTTGATTTTTTCGTTCACTAAACCCCAGACCAAATGAAAAAGAATGTTGGCAACACGGATAAAATTATCCGCATCATCTTCGCAGTTGTATTCGGAATCCTTTATTTCACTGGAACTGTGACCGGCGTGCTCGGATATGTTCTTTTAGCTCTGGGGGGAATTTTCGTTCTCACCAGCGTAGTCGGCACGTGTCCGATTTATTCTCTGCTGGGCATGAGTACTTGTCCGGTAAAAAAGGGGTAACGCTCAGAGCGACTTTAGGAAGCGAATCAGAGCTTCTCGTTCATCAGCCGACAAGTTGATGAAGTAGTTGCGGGTGTGAACAGCCTCGCCGCCATGCCATAGAATGGCTTCTTCAAGGGTGGAAGCGCGACCGTCATGTAGAAAAGTTCCTAGAGGACTTACAACAGAGGAGAGTCCGATTCCCCAAAGAGGCGGAGTGCGCCATTCATTGGCTCCTGCTTCGTATTCAGGTCTACCGTCGCCAAGCCCTTCACCTAAATCATGGATTAGTAAATCCGTGTAGGGGTAAATGAGTTGATTAGAAAGAAAAGGAATGTCTGATAGACCGGTAGTCCACTGAGGCACATGGCAAGAGGCGCAACCGATATCGGTGAAAAGTTGCTTTCCTTGTATCACCGTGGGATCATCCAGATTGCGCGGGGCGGGAACGGCAAGCGTGCGCAAATAGAAGGCTGTTTGCCTGGCTTGCTCAAAAGAAATGTCGGGTATGCTTGGGGTAGCTGTGCAGTTGGGCTGCCCTAAGCAAGCCTCAATCGGAAATATTCCAGCACTGGTAATTCCCATGTCCTGAAGAAACGCTTCCGCACTTTGTTGAATAACAGACGGACTGCCGGATTTCCAGCCAAAACGACCCAGATCAAATTCCTGAGTAAGGTGGTTCCACACAAAATTGGCTTTGCCACTGATGTAGTCTTCGTTAATATCGGCAATGTCTTCGAGGGCCAGAATATCGGCTTCTGGAATGGCTTCGAGCAGTCCTAACCCAAACACAGGAGGGGCATTTCTTCCGGAACGAAGAACCGCAGGTGGGAGCGTTGTGTAGGTGTTGTAAAACTGAAAGTAGGGCTGGCGCAAAGTCACCGAATGACCATCAGGAAATTCAACAGGAACATTTTCCCATGAGATGAAAAAGTTGGCCTCTGGCAAGGTGCCATTGGTGGCGGAAGTCTGCAATTGAATGCCAAAACCTGGCACGCCTATCGGCTCACCGTATTCTCCCGCTCCCGCCAAACTGAGACGGAGTAAAAGACCACTACTATTGTCATCTTTTGAAAACGGCGGATGCGAACGACCATTCTGCGCATGACAGGCAGCGCAGGAGTGGTGAATGAATAGTGGCCCTAAGCCAGGAAAGGGCAGACTTTCATCTTCCTGAAAATTAGCATGAAAAAGTGCATCTCCTGCGAGATGGTTCTGAAGCAAGGGCCCAGTCAGATTGCGCGAGGGAATAGCGTAAGCATTCGAACCGTACTCGAAGGTTGTGTTGACGCCTCCGGCATAGTATTCTCTCTCGCGGCTTGGGACATTATCATCCACTGCTTTTTCACACGCAAAAAGCGTTGACCAAAGCACTACAAGCGCACCGTAAATGGGTTTGATTTGTCCTCGATACACGTTCCGAATTTACTGCGGAAAATCCAAGAAGGAATGCTTCAGAGTTCTACGTAGGAAAGAAATTCGCGACGGGTGGCCTCATCTTCGAATGCGCCGGAGTAAAAACTGGTGACGGTACTGCTGTTCACATCCTGAATACCCCTGCTGCTTACGCAGAGGTGCACCGCATCGATCAGTACTGCCACGTCTTCCGTACCAAGGATTGCTTTGAGCTCATGCGCAATTTGAACAGTGAGCCGCTCCTGAACCTGCGGACGTTTTGCAAAGTGCTGGACGATTCGATTGAGTTTGGACAATCCGATTACCTTTCCGTTGGAGATATAGGCGATGTGTGCTTTGCCGATGATAGGTACAAAGTGATGCTCGCAATTTGAGAAAAACGTGATATTCCTTTCCACCAGCATCTCGTTGTACTGGTACTTATTCTCAAAAAGTTTGATATCCGGACTATTGGCAGGATTCAACCCACTGAAAATTTCCTTTACGTACATCTTGGCCACGCGATGCGGAGTGCCAGATAGACTATCGTCAGTTAAGTCAAGTCCTAACGTTTCCATGATAGACCGAAAGTGGGCCTCAATGCGTCCGATTTTCTCTGCATCGCTGAGATCAAAAGCATCCGCGCGCAACGGCGTTTCCACTGAAGTCATTACATGGTCGTCTCCCATTTCATCAATGGACACGGCAATTTGAGGGCAAGGAAGAGTCATTTTAGAAGGGTTTGATCAGACAAACCAAAAAATCAAACATCCTCATTTCTATATTGTTCAGAGGTTAAAAGGGCATCCCATTTTTCTTCAAATAGTCTTTTAAAAGGAAAGGGAATCTATATTGCCGAAGATTTAGAATAATTAAGTATGAAATCCTTGATTCTTTTTTTCGCTTCTGCGCTATTGGTTTTGCTAGCTCAGCTTGTCGAAGCACAGATGGTGCGTATCGGTTGTGAAACTGATAGTGTATCCTTAGAGTATCCTTCTGGCAAAGAGATATCCGCTCCGATTCAAATAAAGTCAGGCACAAATGTTTTGGTTTGTGCACGCAGAAACGGTTATCGCACATTGAATGAAGTGGTGAAGGGTTCTTCAACTCTTGCGAAAAAAGGGCATACCATGGCAGCACTGACACGAATTCCTGAGCGTTCAGAGTTGGGGCATTTTTTCGATATCGGAGAGATGAATCTTTCATTCAAAAAGGGAAGCGTTTCTTTCGTTCGGTACGAAAGTCCTGAGAAGGAATTGAAAATGCCCGATAAGCCACTAATTAGCAAGAAGAATGAAGATGAAATGTCTTCAGGTGCGGCAGGTTCTGCAGACATTCTCACTGAGGTACTAGACCGATTTAAGTTGCGCGCCCCTGAGAATGAGTTCTTTAAAGACAACCTCACTTCACTGAAGCTTGCAGGAACGATTGATGGTGTTCGTTTAGTGGAGTACACCAATGGCAGTTATGCGAGAATGGAATTAATCATCAATTGGAAAATACTGGATGTCTTTGATCAGATAATCGAAGAGGTTCGATACAAAACCAACAGCAATCCAATGCTCGGATCAATGGGCTATGTATTCTACATGGACAATTCTACTTCTGATATATTGGACTACATCAGTCGAGCAATTTTGGAAGACGTTCTTGAGCAATCAGTATTAGACGTGCTGGTAGATGAAGATATCCGACAGGCTCTGGCTGACCGCGCCGAGAGACTGGCTATGATTGGAAGTCAGGAAACGATTCGCATTAAGAAGCCAACTGCATCATTACCTGCCTTAGGAGATCAGCTCGCAGCGATCGTCACCATCGAACGCGAGGACGGGCATGGGAGTGGCTGCATTATTTCTCCGGATGGATATATCATTACCAACTATCATGTTTCGGGCGATGGCTCCGATACTCTGACCGTTGTTTTAAGCAACGGAACAAAGCATTTTGCCCGAGTGGAGCGCACTGACCCGGTGTATGATTTGGCGCTTATCAAAATTGAAGCGAGTGGATTGTCGGCTATTCGCCCTGAGAAAAATTACACAGCCAAATTGGGTGAGAGGGTTCATGCAATTGGCACTCCAGCGGATCCCTTATTAGGACAAACCGTAACACGCGGTATTGTGAGCGCATTTCGAACTGCAAATGGGTTCAATCTTATTCAAACAGATGCCGTGGTTAACCCTGGAAATAGCGGAGGAGCTCTAGTTAGTGCTGATGGTAAACTCATTGGTGTGGTCAGTTCTAAGGCCATGGGAATTGCGGTGGAAGGTGTAGGTTTTGCTATTCCTTCCGAGTACGTTTACAACAGGCTAAACATTGATTTTAATTGATCGAACAAATGATCCAAACAAGATACTTTATCCTTCTTGCGGGCCTTGCATTTTTGTTTTCAGGTTGTGCCATGATACTTCCGTTGCAAAGAGTGACAGCCGAATCTTCCGACGCTAAGGCTTCTGTCTATATCAACGGTGAATCTGTGCTGGATGGTTCCAAGGTGTATGTGCGCCGACGCTTTCCAGTTGTCGTTTCATCGTATCGTTATGGCTATAGACCGAAGTCAGATTTACTCCTCCCCAATACACTTAATCCAGTCCTTCTCTGGTCTGTCCTCGCCGTAGGTCCGAACGCCGTGGTTTCTGAAACTCCTGTTGGCAAAGTCGCGGCAGTTTCATTCGTGGCTATTGATGTGTTGGTGATGGGGAAGAAGCATAAAAGAAAATTGGCAATCGGAGAAATGGAAAAGCTTCCCCGAAACTCCAATTCTCAATTCCGGCTAAAGGCATTCGCAGGTTTGGACACGCTATATGTAGATAACACGAGTACGAAAGAATACGACAAGGCCAAGAAGTTTGTTAAAAGGACGGGTGCTGAAGATTTGTACATCGATCCGGATAATGCGAAAGACACATTGGCGATTGCCGACATGGTAGAGGGATATCTCGAATTGATGGGTTTTCAAGAACCACGCGCCGGTCTGTTTGTGCCCTACGAACGCACCCTTCAATTGGACGCGGAATTCACCCAGATGGATTTACATACGTTTGACGTCTCTTGCCACAGAAGAGAAATTGAAGTGATGTGGAATGTGCGGGATCACTTTGGTAAGAAATTGTATTCAGTGCCTGTCCTTGCGAAATCACAAGTGTTTTCGAATTTTGCAGATGGATATATTGAAAGCTTTCAGGATGTGGTTCTTGATGCGTTGATCCAATTGATTGATGACCCCGGATTTCTTGAATTACAAGAGCAGATGGCTCAGCTTCTTCAAAAGGAGCAAGATTCAATGAGTCAGCTTGCATTGCCGACAGGCCTAGCTAAGTCTTCAGCCAAACCAGATGATCTGGTGAAAAGTCAGGTAACGCTGATCAAAGGTGATGCTCATGCCAGTGCCTGTTTGATTTCTTCCGAAGGGCATATTCTGGCCACCTATCGTATACTTGGACAGGAGGAAAAAATCAAAGTGATATTTCCAAACGGAAAGAAAATGAGCGCAGTCGTGCTGCGTTCTGATCCCCTTACCAATATTGTTTTATTGAAAGCAGATACTTCAGGAACCGATTTTGTTCGACCTCTAAGCAAAAGAAGCTACCAGATTGGCGACGACGTCCTCGCAGTAGGCACGCCCGTAAATAAGCAATTGTCTCAAAGTTTGAGTGCCGGAATTATCAGCGCAGAGCGCAGTGAAAATGGAGTGACCTATCTCCAGACCGATGTGAAAGTTAGTCGGGGAGCCAATGGAAGTCCGCTACTCAATTCAAAAGGCGAGCTCATCGGAATTGTCAACGAAAAGTATGTCGGTTTAGGTTTAGAGGGCTTGTCCTTCGCTATTTCTTCCGTCGATATCATGGAGCGTCTGAAACTTAGTTATTCAAATTGATGATGAAGCAAGTAACACAAATGATATATGCCCTTGCGATTTCTATCGCTTGCATGAATCCATTTTTCGGAAATGCTCAGTCAAAAGATGAAAAGGACTTGCCCAAGAAACGCCCAGAAAATGGAAAGTACATTACCATTGATAAGGCCGAGTTGGAATTGGAGGAAGGGGACCTAAGCGAGTCGGTATTCTCTAGCGAGAATCAACGTAAAAAGGGAAGAACCACCAGAAGCATTTCAAATGAGCGCGAATTCAAGCAATTTAGCCGTTCATTATACAGTCAGGTAATGGACCGGCTGATCGAGCTAGATTATATTGATACTACAGATCGGTTTCTCCCTGACTTCAAGAATTCATTGAAACTGGAGTTCATTATCGAAGAGGTTCACATCGATTTTATCAAACCAAAGAAATCAAATCACTACACTGCGGGTTACGTGGAGATGGTTATGCACGTTGAGCTCAAGTCACATTATGGAAAAACACTGATTTCAAAGGATATCACTAGGGAGCGCGGTCCGCTTCGCAATATTGCAGGTATTTATGACGAAATGGATGTGTTGGTAGATGAGGTAATCGTTGATTTTTTAACTTCCGAGGAGGTTCTTGAGAAAGTATCGTTTGAAGGAGTATTTGATTTTTTTGATGAAACGAAGTTTGATCCCATTGCGCTGAAGCACACTGCGCGTACCTCAGGCATGGCGGATTGGCGCGAAAGTGTAGTGACTGTATTTTGCAATGAAGGACATGGCAGCGCCTGTGTGGTTTCTTCGGATGGGTATATGGTAACCAATTTCCACGTAGTGGAGCAAGCGTCGGAGGTGAAAGTAAAATTCATGAATGGAGAAGAAACCTCCGCCAAAGTGTTGAGGTGTAATGCGGACTCCGATCTGGCTCTGCTCAAGGTTGAAAAGATAGGTCTGAAGTATTTGACTCCTGCCAGCTATGACGCTGTATTAGGTGAAACCGTATTTGTGATCGGAACCCCGGCCGACACGCTTCTGGCTCAATCGGTAAGTAAAGGCATTGTAAGTGGCACCCGCACTTATGAAGGGGTCACATTGATACAGACCGACGCTAAAGTGAATCGCGGCAACAGCGGAGGGGCATTGATATCCTCGGATGGAAAACTACTCGGTGTGGTCAGTGCGAAATACAGTGGCTATGGAATTGAAGGAATTGGATTTGCTGTTCCAGCTTCCCGCCTGCGTGAAAAACTTCGTCTGGAAATTGTGTTGCCGGTGACTGCGCCGTCAACTGCCCCGGCTTCCAAACCGGGTAAGAAGAAGTGATTCAAAGAGAATTTCGCATTCCGCCCTATTATTGCCTCTACCAAAACAGTAAACCGTAACTTTTTTTATGGCAAATCTCTGGATTAAAAAACCGCTTGCTCTTTTGCTGAATGAATCAGAAGGAGAAAAGGGTGGACTGAAGCGCTCGCTTGGAGCAATGAACCTGGTTCTTCTGGGAATCGGAGCAATCATTGGTGCTGGATTGTTTGTGCGCACTGCAGCAGCTTCGGCGGAAGCAGCGGGTCCGGCGGTAACGCTTTCCTTTATGGTTGCGGCAATCGGCTGCGCATTTGCCGGTCTGTGCTATGCCGAGTTTGCATCTATGTTTCCGATCGCTGGAAGCGCATATACATACGCGTATGTGACAATGGGTGAACTCGTAGCCTGGATTATTGGCTGGGCTTTGATTATGGAGTATGCACTTGGCGCAGCCACCGTGGCTATCGCTTGGAGTGAATACCTCAATAATTTAATTGGGATGCAAATACCCTATGAATGGTGCCACTCTCCGTTTGAACAGTCTGGCGATGGTGTGTCAGGAATTGTTAATGCCCCGGCACTGCTGATTCTGTTGTTGCTCACTATGCTGCTGATTCGTGGAACTCAGGAATCGGCGCGCGTGAATGCGGTAATCGTATTCATCAAAGTGGCTATCGTTCTAGTATTTATCGTGGTCGGTTTTCAATTCATCGATTCAAGCAACTACACGCCATATCTGGTACCTGAAGGAACTCCCGGACATGAAGGTATTTTCGAATGGGGATGGGGTGGAGTGCTCGGCGGAGCCGCTATAGTATTCTTTGCCTTCATTGGATTTGATGCCGTTTCTACTGCTGCGCAGGAAGCCAAAAATCCGAAGCGCGACATGCCTATAGGTATTTTAGGTTCGTTGGTTATCTGCACAGTGCTCTATGTTCTCTTCGCTTATGTGCTGACGGGTGTAGCCAATTGGACGGAATTTAAAACCGCCGGTAAGGAAGCCTCTGTGGCCTATGCGATTCAGGCGCACATGGATGGATTCGGATGGCTGGCCACCTCCGTGACGGTGGCTATTCTGGCCGGTTTCTCATCCGTTATTCTCGTCATGCTCATGGGACAAAGCCGGGTGTTTTACTCGATGTCAAAAGATGGTTTGTTGCCCTCGGTGTTTGCAGAATTGCATCCAAAGTACCGCACACCTTATAAGTCGAATTGGATTCTGCTTTTGTTTGTAGGCGCTTTTGCCGCTTTTGTTCCAGGAAGTGTAGCCGGCGACCTCACCTCATTTGGAACCCTCTTCGCATTTGTATTGGTAAGCATCGGAGTCTGGATTTTACGCCGAAGCAATCCGGAATTGGAGCGCCCATTCAGGGCTCCTCTCGTTCCGCTGGTACCAATATTAGGTGTAGTGGTTTGCGGTGGGATGATCATTTCACTTGATGGAACCACACTGAAAGTCGCACTCTTCTGGATGATTGTTGGAGTGCTTATCTATTTCTCTTACGGCGCCCGAAAAAGTCATCTTCAGTCGAAAAAATAGGGGGAATCCAGGTTCCTTCTAAAACCTATTTAGTCCAAATGCAAAACAGTCCCGAAACGTTTTTCGGGACTGTTTTATGCTTAACCTTAATTAACCTTAACTACTCTAAGAAAGAGAGTATTGTAAATGCTTTTTTCCAAAATCAGTTACAGGAGGTTTAACGCTTGCCTTCCAAAAAAGGTTTCACCTTACACTCAATCATTTTTGTTTCAGTGTAAGGTGAAACTTGAAGGAGAGATTCTTAAACGCAAAAATCCCCGGACGTTACCGGGGTGAATATTTTTGCGAGATAGGTTACCAATCCATCTCTTACCAATTTAACCAAAAACCAAAAAATGAAACTTTCTACAGGTGGTTTAACGGGAGTGGCTGTGAGAAGGTTTCGTTTTTTTTAAAAAAAATGCATTACTGCTTTAATTGACTCATTAAGAGTGAGATATAAAATTAGAGAAAGATGTTTTTTTCAAAAACACGTTCGAATGGCCCTCATTCGGGTGTCTTTGAATGGGAGGAATTAGGTACCGCCAGACCGAAAGGGGTGCAGCAGTGAATCGGATTAACAGTTTATCCGATAAATGAGAAAGGAGAGACTGAAATCTCTCCCTTTTAACATTTTACTCTATTCCTCTTATCCGACTTCAATCAATTCTTCTGCATCAATCTTTTTGCGAAATACAATTTCCCCGTCAAACACATCGAGGACAACCGGTTCGGATTTGTCAATTTTTCCTGCAAGGATGTATTTCGAAAGTTGATTCATTACCTCTTTTTGGATCACGCGTTTTACCGGACGTGCCCCGAATTGTGGATCATAGCCCTTTACTCCTAAGTAATTTAAGGCATCAGGTGTGATCACCAGATGAATGTCGACCTTCTCCAATCGCTCGCTGAGCAAACTCAGTTGAAGTTTCACGATCTCTGCAATCTGATCACGATGAAGCGGAGTAAACATGATAATCTCATCCACCCGATTCAGAAATTCTGGACGCATGGATACTTTTAGGAGTTCCATGACTTCGGACTTGGTTCGATCAAACAGCGCCTCGTCGTCTGGGTTTTTTGCTTGGTCATAGTTGTCCTGTATTATAGTTGAACCGAGATTGCTGGTCATGATTACAATGGTGTTTTTGAAATTCACTAACCGGCCTTTGGCATCTGTGAGTCGGCCATCGTCAAGCACCTGAAGTAGGACGTTGAATACATCCGGATGCGCCTTCTCAATTTCATCAAGGAGGATAACTGAATATGGCTTGCGTCTTACGGCTTCAGTCAATTGGCCACCTTCCTCATATCCAATATATCCCGGAGGCGCTCCCACCAATCGACTCACTGAATGCCGCTCCTGGTATTCGCTCATATCAATGCGGGTCATCGCGTTTTCATCATTGAAGAGAAACTCACTCAGGGCTTTCGCCAATTCCGTTTTTCCAACTCCAGTCGTTCCTAGAAAAATGAAAGAACCGATAGGGCGTTTATCGTCTGAAAGTCCTGCTCGGTTGCGTCGAACGGCATCGCTTACGGCGGCAATTGCCTCATGCTGGCCAACAACTCGCTTGCCTAGTTCATCTTCCAGTCGAAGCAGTTTCGCACGCTCGCTTTCAACCAATCGGCTCACAGGAATTCCCGTCCACTTTGAGACCACATCCGCAATTTCTTCCGGGTCCACTTCTTCCTTCACCATTTTGGAATTGACTTGTAGCGCAATGAGCTTGCTTTTATTCGCTTCGATGGACTGCTCTTGTTCCTGAATCCTACCATACCGAATTTCAGCGACTAGCCCATAGTTTCCTTCGCGTTCAGCCTGCTCAGCTTCAGCCTTAAGACTCTCGATTTCTTTTTTGGCATTTTGAATTCCTTCAACCACATCCTTTTCCGCTTTCCACCGCGCCGCAAGAGAGTTTCTTTTTTCGTTCCATTCCGCTATGTCTTTGTTCAGATCGTTGAGACGAGGCTCATTGTTTTCACGCTTGATGGCTTCACGCTCAATTTCAAGTTGCATGATTTTGCGATCGATTTCATCCAATTCAATTGGTTTCGAATTGATCTCCATGCGCAACTTGGAAGCCGCTTCGTCAATCAGGTCAATTGCTTTATCCGGAAGAAATCGATCGGTAATGTAACGCTGTGAGAGTTCTACCGCCGCAATGATCGCATCATCCTTGATCTGCACCTTGTGGTGTGATTCGTACTTCTCTTTTAATCCACGAAGAATGGAGATCGCATCATCTCGATCTGGTTCTTCAACCATTATTTTCTGAAAGCGTCGCTCGAGCGCTTTGTCTTTTTCAAAAAACTTCTGGTATTCGTTGAGTGTGGTCGCTCCTATGGCACGTAATTCTCCTCGGGCCAGAGCAGGCTTGAGGATATTGGCCGCATCCATTGCGCCTTCTCCACCACCAGCTCCCACAAGTGTATGAATCTCATCAATAAAAAGAATCAATTTCCCATTCGAATCCTGCACTTCCTTCACCACACTTTTCAGCCGCTCTTCGAACTCTCCTTTGTATTTCGCTCCGGCGATCAAAGCTCCCATGTCAAGACTAAAAATGGTCTTGTCCATGAGGTTTTCCGGTACATCACGATTGATGATGCGATGCGCTATGCCTTCAGCAATGGCTGTTTTTCCCACCCCCGGTTCTCCGATAAGAATCGGATTATTTTTGGTGCGGCGAGAAAGTATCTGCACGACGCGACGAATTTCATCATCTCTTCCGATCACAGGATCCAATTTACCTTCCCGCGCAAGTTTGTTCAGATTCTTCGCATATTTCTCTAGGGCATTATACGTTTCTTCCTGAGTAGAAGAAGTGACGCGCTGACCCTTGCGCAATTCCACAATGGCTTTCTTCAGTTCTTGCGCAGAAGCACCGCTATCGCGCATCATTTGAGAAGTGGAATCGCGGCCCTCAGACAGCCCTAGCAGCAAATGTTCAACTGTCACAAACTCGTCGTTGAATTCTTTCAACCAGTTGGCTGCTTTGTTCAAGGCCACGTTGGTCTCAGAAGAAAGGTGGAATTGCCCACCGGTGACTTTGGGGAAGCGGTCAATCAATTTATCCAGTGCCTGATTGAACACGGGAAGATTGACATTCAGTTTTTTCAATAAATAGGGCGCCACGTTCTCATCCACTTCAAGAATGGCCTTCAGAAGATGGGCGTTTTCGATTGTTGTATGACTCCGTTCTATAGCGATCTGCTGAGCGCGTTGAACAGCTTCTTGTGATTTCAGGGTGTATTTGGAAAAATCCATGGGAAATTGTTATTTCAGTTGTGACTTTTATAGTCAAGGAAAAGGCCGTGAGTGGTTTTCGGTAATTTTGTCGGAACTAATCACGGGGATGAGTCGTTTCGGCATTGAACGGAAAGAAAACATGACATTTTAGGCCTATGAAAATTTACCTGATCGGATATATGGGTTGCGGAAAGTCAACCCTTGGGAAAGAACTCGCGAAGCTCATGAACTTGCCTTGGGTCGATCTGGATGAAGCTATCGAGGGTAAATCAGGCCAGTCGATCACCGCTCTATTTTCTGCATTTGGGGAGGCAGGGTTTCGAAAGGTTGAAAGCGAATTGCTGCGGGAATATGGGTTAAATGATCAGTCGTTTGTAATGGCTACCGGCGGCGGCACGCCGGTCTACGAAAACAATATGGCGTTTATGAATTCCACAGGCACCACGGTTTATCTGAAGGTCGACTCCGAAGAACTGGTTCGCAGATTGTGGCAAGACCGGTCGGCTCGCCCATTACTCAGTGCGTTGAAGGAAGAAGAAGTGGAGTCATTCGTGCGCTCTCATTTTAATCTTCGGGAACCACGTTATGTGGAAAGTCATCTGATATGGAACACGGATGAAGAGGAGTCTTCAATCATTCGAAGAATAGTCAGCCTCGAACCATCAGTTACAAAGAATTGAAGGTGCCTGTACGATAAACAGTTAGCTGACTTCGAAATCACTCGAGGTAGACGGCTTCAGACCCTTGGATCAATTCCACGTGAACATGTTCTTTCAGATTGGTTGAAAGAGTGAGGCCCACATAATCTGCGCGAATCGGAAAGCGCCGGTGGAAGCGATCAACCAACGTGGCGATGGAGAGCGCTTTTGGCTCTGCATCGAGCAGAAATTTCGATGCGTAAATGAGTGTTCTGCCTGAGTTCAAGACATCGTCGACAAGCACAATGGTTTTTCCTTTGAGGTCTCTCAAATCGCCATTGAACTGTGCAGGTGATGCTGCAGGCTTCTCCTTGTTTAGCGTGATTTCGCGACGCACAACTTGAAGAGTGTTCATTTTTTCAAGTGCCTGCGCAATTCGCAGGGCCAATTCATTTCCTCCACCGGTAATTCCAATCACTAAAATTTCCTTTTCAAGGTAATTGCGCTCGTGGATTTCATGAGCCATTCGAACAATCTTTTGCTCGATCTGAACACCGTTGAGAATAAGGGTACGCTCTTTTGGCATTTTCCAAAGTTATCCCATTTTCTGCAGTTCAATAAACAACTCCCTCCCTGCACGGGGAGCGATCGAGTTGGCGCAGGTTTCGAGATGAAGCAATTCAAAATAGGGTTCAAATCGTTCACGGTATTCGTCTGCGCTTCCCCCGAATGGTGGGCCAACTTCGGTGAGCGGAAACTGAAAGAGCACACCCGCCAGTTTACCCGAGGGTGCAAGCAGGTCATGGATCTTTGGTGCATATTGGGCCCGAAGGTTTGGATCAAGCGCACAGAAGAAGGTTTGCTCTAAGATTAAATCATACTCTCCCGAATGAGCAAAGAAGTCGACATGGATCAAATTTTTTGACGGGAAATCTGGATTTCGCTTTTGAAAATGATCGAGTGGAATAGAGGAAATGTCGAGGAGAACAGTATTCTTGAACCCTCGATCCCAGAGGTATTCGGCTTCATAGCCATTTCCACCACCCGGAATGAGAATGCGAAGAGTGAGGTCATCCAGACCTTCACAATACGTAATCAGTGGAGTGGAAGAAGAGCCAATATCCCAACCTGTGGATCCTTCAACCCATCGGGAAGTCCAAAATGATTCATCAAAGCGGTTGTCCATCAAGAAGTAGAAATGGGAATGAATATTAGGTCAGGCTTCCTGACGCTCAAAGATAGCCACAGCTTCGAGGTGAGCGGTGTGTGGAAACTGATCCACAAAACTGATCTTCCGCATCTTGTATCCAGCCTCGGCAAGTTGTTCGGTATCTCGCGCTTGGGTGGATGGATTACATGAAACATATACGATTCGGGGAGCTCCCATACCAATCACTTTTCGCAGTGTCTTTGGTGCAATGCCCGCTCTTGGCGGATCCAACACAATCACAGAAATGCGATTCTGATACTCGGGATGCTCCAATAAAAAGCGACCGACATCCGCGGCATGAAAACGAACGCTTTGGATGCCATTCCGATCCGCGTTTCTGCGCGCATCTGAAATCGCCGATTCCACGATATCTACTCCAGCTACTTCTTCCCCCGTATGCTTCGACAGCAATTGAGTAATCGTGCCAGTGCCGCAAAACAAATCGAGGATCACGCCTGGTTGACGTCCGCTCAGTTGGACATAGTCAATTACCTTTTGGTAGACCAGAGCCGCCGAAGATGGATTGGTTTGGAAGAAGCTGGTCATCTTCACTTCAAAGCGAAGACCCAAAATTTCTTCTTCAATAAAATTCTGTCCGCGCAGCACGTGAGTAGATCCATTCAGTGGATCAACTCTGTCGCCTGTGTCTGGATTGATGGTATGAATAAGTCCGGCAAGCCGCTCGCCAAACAGATCCGAACAAAGGGATTCAAAGCCTTTTACATCGAAGCGTCCCACCTCTTGATCACTGGTTACCAGATTCATCAATACCTGATTGCGGGCTACACTTTTACGCACCACGAGGTACCTGAAAAAGCCGATGCGTTTTGGGGGATGCCATGCCGCCATGCCTGTGGATATGCACCATTCGCGAATCACAGGCATTGCGTTTTCTACTTGGGCATCGAGCAAGCCGGAATCCTTATCGAGGTTTTCTACCATCCACCAAGTGCCCCTGTGCTTGAATCCAAGGGCAAAATCATCGATCTCTTGTCGGGTAGATAGATCATAGCGGATGACAGAAAAACTGTACTCCATTTTGTTTCGGTAATGCCATTCAAGTGGCGACTCAAGATACTCGTCGAAGAGTGAATCGATGTCGTTTACCTTTCCAATGCGACGGTACAATTCCATTGCGCTGCGCTGTTTGGCTGCGCGCTGGAGATGAATCGGCCATGTGGCATAGGGAGCGCCAGGAATGGGTTGGTAGGGAATTTCTACCTCTTCCGGAGATCGCTCCAGTACCTCTTCTAACCGACACTCTGCATAACGCTTGTCTGTTTTTGTCACAACAGCCCTTACCCGTTGTCCGGGTATAGCATTTTCTACAAAAACAGCAAAATCACCTTGAGGAGTCGGTATTTTACCGATACCCATTCCTCCAAAAGCGAGGTCTGAAATAGTGATTTCGAGCACTTGGTTCTTGCGTACTACGGGCTCAGGTTTGGCATTCGTTTCGATGCCGCGAAAATAACTGACATAACACCACCAGCCGACCGAATTCTCGTAGCTATTTTCGCCGCATGTTGTGGCAGAATTTAAAAGACCTTCGAATTATTCTTGCGTCCAAATCTCCGCGTCGTCAGCAATTGCTGTCCGGACTAGAGATCGAGTTTGAAGTGCGCACGAAGGAAGTGGATGAGACTTTTCCGGAAGACCTCCAGGAGGAGGCTATTCCGCTGTTTTTGTCCCGCCTTAAGGCAGAAGCTTTTCGAGGGGAATTGCTGCCAGACGAACTTCTACTCACAGCAGATACCATTGTTTGGGTCAACGGGCATGTGCTGAATAAACCGGACAATGAAGTAGAGGCATTAGCCATGCTCTTGGAGTTAAATGGCACTGCACACTCTGTCTATACTGGTGTATGCCTGACAACTTCCGAGCGTCAAGAATGCTTTTTTGATGAAACAAAGGTGTCTTTCGTTCAGCTATCCGAAGATGAACTTCGGCATTACGTTGAAAGGTATAAGCCTTTCGACAAGGCAGGCTCCTATGGTGCACAGGAATTGATTGGTTACATCGCCATCGACCGCATTGAAGGGTCTTACTTCAATGTGATGGGCTTGCCCTTGCATAAGCTCTACGATTGTTTGAGAAAATGGTAATGTCCTGCTCGGAAGGAGCAAGACATTCCATTCGTTGAATACCGTTTACATTACAATCGAACTCACACTTAATACCCTTCCTTCTAGAATCAGTTTGACCTGATACTCTCCTGCCTCCATATCCGTGGCTGTGTAGGAGAAGCGCTGAGTATAAAAGCCAGAGCTCATTGTGCGGTCTTCAAAAAAGGTTTGAAATAGCTTGCCATTTGGATCATAAAGATGCAAGGATGCTTTGCCGGTTTGGGCGATGCGGTAGTTCATCGTTCCTTTCAACGTCTTGGGAGCATAGATAAAAGGAGTATTCAACTCATATCCATAATCTACATCGTAGGTTGGAACAGGTTGACCAAGCAATCCAGCGGTGAAGGTTCGAAGCGAGTTGCATTGAGTGCGGTTGTCATTAAGAATACCACCTACCGAGTGCTTGTCGGAAACTGCCCACACGGCATGCTGCTGAAGGGCTGGGTCATACGCGGTGGTAGATAAGTGCTTGGCGAGAGAGAGCAGCTTTTCGTCAGTACAGGCTGTCAAAGTGAGTTCATCTCCTGGATTAGAAAGTCCCTTGTCTGCCTGACAGCAGAAGCCGTAGGCTTTCGCAATCACTGGCGTTCCTTTGTTTACTACAAATTCGCTGGGACGGGTCACCAGAATATCTTGGTTGTCATTGTCGAGTGTATTGAACAATGTGCCGGGTGCCAATGAAATACGGAGTGGCTGAGCGCTGATGTTTTTCACTTCTAGATTTACACACTCTTCCGAGTTACCGCCAGTGGATATTGCATTTACGGTGACCCATTGCTTATTTAGCGCAGTAATGAGATCAGTTTCAAGTGGCAGTGGAGTCAGAGTGGCATTCAGAAAGAGAAGGGAGGAGCAGCAAAGCAGAACGACGATAATGGTTTTCATGGTTGTGCAGGTTTTGGTTGTTTCACATCCGAACGCTACATGCATCGCCTTTATTTTGAGCGGGATAAAGAGGAGCTCAAACCCCCATGTCATTCACCGAGAATATAGACTCCGCGTTTCGGCGGAGTTGATTTCGCGGGGGATATTAAATTTCCGTGTGGGAGTGGGGACATTCTTATTACATTTGCCGCCTGCAATTTTTGGCGGTTTAGGAGAGGTGGGTGAGTGGCTGAAACCAACAGTTTGCTAAACTGTCGTACTGAGCAATCGGTACCGGGGGTTCGAATCCCCCCCTCTCCGCTCAAAACCACGGGATGCAGGTTGGCCCTGCCAGCTCCCTGGTCGGAAAAGGAATTAGAGGAGTTCAGGGTCGTGAAGTGTGTGAATCGGGGTGTAGCGTAGCCCGGCTATCGCGCCTGCTTTGGGAGCAGGAGGTCGCAGGTTCGAATCCTGCCACCCCGACAAAAGGAACGTCGAAAGTTTGATTCCACTTATAGGATCATCTGTACGACACAAGGAAAGATGAAAAGGATTCAAGCATGCTTGGGTCCTTTTTTTTCAAGGGCCCGTAGCTCAGAGGATAGAGCAACTGCCTTCTAAGCAGTTGGTCGCAGGTTCGATTCCTGCCGGGCTCACTCTTTTCCTTGGTTCTCCATGGCATTCACTCCCCCTCAAATCGCCTTGCTAAAGATATTTTCCTGAGTCTGTTTCTGCGCATGCAAGTAAGAGTCATATGAACTGCGGATCGGGCGAATGAACATTCGGCCGACCTTCGTCACTTGGAGACCTCCCGAATCAATTTCCATGCTTTCATAATATTGCTGGATATATTGCGCCTATCTTCAAAATGGACTCCATTTAAAACAACGCAGTATGGTTTTTGAAGATTCGGAAGTGGTTCGTGAAAGAGGTCCTGAGCCGTTCACAAAATGGCACGTGAATATTGCAACACAGACCTTTTTCCTGAGCAACTCATTGATCGAAATGGCCGTCATGGCGGCAAAAGTATTTGGCCATCGCAGTAAGGATTCTGATGATAAACATGACTAAAGGATGATCCAGACCAATCCAGCGAGTAGCGCCAAAGACAGTACATCCAGAAAAACCCCCGCTTTGAACATGTGCTTGGCCTTCACCATACCACTGCTGTATGCGATGGCATTTGGTGGAGTGCTCATGGGGAACATAAAATCGCAACTCGCGGCGATGGTTACCGGAATAGCAAACCATTCAGGTGATTTTCCAAATGCGATTGCCAGCGAAGCCACCACCGGCACAAAAATGTTTACCATCGCAAGGTTGCTCATCAGCGCAGTGAGGATCAAACCTGTAAGACAAAGCACCACCACAAACTGAAACAAACTTCCGGTATCCATAGCCTGAATAAACACAGTGATGTCGCTCACGAGCCCGCATTCCTTGAACGCTTTGGCAAGGCTGAGTCCTCCGCCGAACATCAGCAGAATTCCCCACGGAAGGCGGTTGGTGTCGGACCAAGTGAGCACGGGTTCGAGACTGCCCTTGCGCGCCGGTAATATGAAAAGGGCGAGAGCGGCAATAATGGCTACCGTGACATCAGAAATTTCAATCGGCTGGATTAATCGGGATATTGGATCCAAAAGCATCCAAAGCAATGCCGTGCATATAAACACGATGAAAATGGTTTTTTCTGTAAAACTCCACGATCCGAGCGCTTTTAATTCCCTATCCAGAAGTTCCCCACCCATACTGAAATGTCCGAGGTTATTGGGGAATATCCATTTTACGAGAACCCAATAGGTCAGTAGCATCAGCACAATTGCAAAGGGAAATCCGACTATAAACCAATCGAAAAAGCTCACCGTAATGTCGTGATTCGATTTGAGAATACCCGCCATCATAGCGTTTGGTGGGCTTCCTACAAGGGTGGCAATGCCTCCTATACTTGAGCCATAAGCGATGCAGAGAAAAATTGTGGTGGAGAAATTGGATTTACCTTTTGACAGTGCTTTATCGTCTTTTCCGGAAAGCAGAGTCACCACAGAAGCACCTATCGGAAACATCATCAATGCGGTGGCCGTGTTGCTGATCCACATGCTTAAGGCAAATGAGGCAAGGAGAAAACCGAAAACAATTCGATTGGCGCTGGTGCCAGTTTTGCGAATAATGTTCAACGCAAGCCTACGATGGAGATTCCATTTTTCCAGTGCAAGTGCCAGCACAAATCCGCCGAGAAACAAAAACACGTATTTATCGCCATATGGTTGGCACGATTGGTCGAGCGTAAGAACGCCCAAAAAAGGGAAGAGGACAATCGGAAGTAGACTGGTAACAGCCATCGGAACTGTTTCGCTGATCCACCAGGTCAGCATCCAAGCGATTACCCCACACACCTTGGCAGCCGGAGGGTTCAGGTCAAGCGGATTGATCAACCAGAACAGGAGTAAGAGCAGCGGGCCAAGGGCAAACGTGTACCTGTTTTTCATGGTGACGAAGTAACAACGAATTGAAGTCCGACGGCCTGTTGGACTCCTTACTTTTGCGCGCATGCATGAATCCATTCTGATCCTCGATTTCGGATCTCAGGTCACTCAACTTATCGCCCGACGGGTGAGGGAATTGAATATTTACTGTGAAATATATCCTTGGAACAAAGCCCCTGAATTGGGGCCTGGAGTGAAGGGCGTGATCCTCTCGGGAAGTCCGTTTTCAGTGCATCAGGAAGGCGCTCCATTGCCCGATGTCTCGATGTACGTGGGCAAGCTTCCGGTGCTTGGAATTTGCTACGGCGCCCAACTATTGGCTCATTTACGCGGGGGAAAAGTCATTCGAAGCACCCACAGAGAATACGGCCGTGCCGTGTTGAGTGAATTGAAATCTACCAATATTCTCATGCAGGGAATTCCTGCACAGTCACAGGTCTGGATGTCGCACGGAGATACTATCGTGGATCCCGGACCAGGCGCGGAAGTCATTTGCTCCACAGCCGACGTAAAATGTGCTGGATACAGCTTGAATGATTCGGCCACCTTCGGAGTCCAATTTCATCCGGAAGTTTATCACTCTGCCGATGGCAAAAGGATGCTTCAGAATTTTGTGGTGGGAGTATGCGGGTGCTCGCAAGACTGGACGCCGTCATCATTTATTGAGGAAACGGTTTCCGGATTAAAGGAGAAATTGGGCAGCGACAAAGTCATCATGGGACTGAGTGGCGGCGTTGATTCTACTGTGGCAGCGGTGCTTATTCACCAAGCCATTGGAGAAAACCTGCATTGCATTTTTGTAGACAATGGATTGCTTCGCAAAAATGAATATGAGGAAGTGCTGGAGAGTTACCGGCACATGGGACTTAATGTGAAAGGAGTGAAGGCTGCAGACCTGTTTTATCGCGCATTGAGCGGTCTGACCGATCCCGAAGAAAAGCGCAAGGCTATCGGTAAAACATTTATAGATGTGTTTGATGCCGAAGCGAAAAAAGAGCGAGATGCAAACTGGTTGGGTCAGGGTACCATTTACCCTGATGTGATTGAATCTGTGAGCGCTACCGGTGGCCCTTCGGCCACGATCAAAAGTCACCACAATGTGGGAGGACTTCCTGACTTTATGAAAATGCAGGTCGTTGAACCACTGCGACTGCTGTTTAAAGATGAAGTGCGCCGAATGGGCCGGGCTTTGCAAATTGACGATCTTATTTTAGGGCGTCATCCTTTCCCCGGCCCAGGACTTGGTATTCGCATCTTGGGAGACATCACCCCTGAAAAGGTACGTATCTTGCAAGAGGTCGACGCCATCTGGATCAACGGTTTGAAATCGCATCAACTCTATAATGAAGTCTGGCAGGCTGGAGCAATTCTCCTCCCGGTGCAAAGCGTGGGTGTTATGGGCGATGAACGCACGTACGAGCAGACTATAGCGCTTCGTGCAGTAAATAGTACGGATGGGATGACAGCGGATTGGAGTCGATTGCCCTATGAGTTTTTGGCTCAAATAAGCAATGACATTATCAATAAAGTAAAAGGAATCAACAGGGTAGTGTATGATATCAGCTCAAAACCACCCGCAACAATCGAATGGGAATAAACCAACACGACATTAAACGATCAATACCCTGAATGAAAGGCCTCACGCATTTTCTTCTCACTTGTTTTGCGTCCTCAGTGCTTCTGCTGACGGGGTGCCACTCAATGGCACAGGTGACTGCCCCAATGGAAGTCATTGAAGGAAAATCATATTACCTGCACACGGTCAAGAAGGGTGAGACTGCCTACGCTATTTCGAAATTGTATGAGTGCGAAATCAACGCGCTTCTGGCAGCAAATCCTGGAGCTGATAGTGGAATTCGGGAAGGCCAAACCCTGCATATTCCGGTGGAAAAGTCAAAGGCGCGGGTTACCATTCTGGCACCTGACAAGGATGGGTTTATCAATCATGAAGTGCAGAAACGTGAAACTCTTTTTTCCATTGCACGCTTGTACAGTGTCGATGTGAATCGTTTGGCCGAGGCCAATCCGGGATCTGATACAGGAATCAAAAAGGGACAGATACTCAAAGTGCCTTTGACCGGCGCGGTTCAAGCGCCCAAAGAACTGCAACCATCGTCGCAATCGGTTAAAGTGCACACTGTGCAGGCTGGTGAAACGCTCTACTCTATTTCTCGTCAATACAACGTGCCGGTGGATGTAATTGAACAGTCCAATCCGGGACTTACTGAGACGTTGAGTGTTGGACAGCAAATACGAGTTCCTGTGAAAGCCTTGCCCTTGGGCACTGAACCGAATGAGCATTCGTCTGGCTATGGTACCATTGATTTCGGCCCGGTGAAAATAGATGGACCTTCAATAAAGGCTTCCTACCAAATCGCGTTGATGCTTCCTTTTCTGACTTCTGCCAGCGACACGGTAGGTATGACCTTGAAAGAAAAGAAACTTCAGAGTGTGGCTTTTCAGATTTATCGCGGAGCAATGATGGCTTCCGACACACTTCAGTCGATGGGACTCTCGGCGGACATCTATACTTATGATCTTGCTGATGACCGGAATCTGGCGCGTGAAATCGTGAAGAAAGAAGAAATGCAGGCCATGGATTTGATCATAGGTCCTGCCTTTCGTGATCCATTGCAGGAAGTAGCCACTTGGGCCGCCAAGTCAGGAGCGCATGTGGTGTGTCCCGTTCCACAAGTGAATAAAGTCTTACTCTCTTCTCCCAACATGTCAAAGGCATACGCTAGTGAACTAACTATGTGGGAAGGAATGGGCACCTTCGTGGGCAAGAAGCACCAAAAGGATAATGTGATTCTCCTCACTACAAAGGATGTAGAAGATCTCAAGCGCATTCAGGCCTTTCGAAGTTCATACAAAGCCCAAACGGGCGACTCGCTGGTGGAGCATGAATCAGTCAACAGATCTGTAAGTGGGCTAAGCAAGAAACTCAAACCCACAGGAAGAAATGTGGTGATCGTGCCTACTGCGGACAAACTCATTTTAACCACCATCTTCAGAGAGCTGAATAGCAACAACACTATTGTGTATGGAACGGAAGATTGGGAAGAGAACAATGTGATTGAGCCAAGCTCGCGCAACAAGTACCACATTCGTTACCCTAAGGCACATTTTACCGATTACCATGACGAACACATTCAAAGTTGGATTGAGTCGTTTCGCAAACGGTACCGCAGCGAACCTGATGAGTACGGGTTTCTGGGGTATTCAATAATGATGTATTACGGAAAAGGCTTGATGCAGTATGGTCGTCAGTTCCCAAACCATTTTTCCGATATCCCTTGTCCGGAATGCGCGGTATCTGCGTTCGATTTTGTGCGCACAGGCGGAGAAAGCGGCTTTGAAAACCGTCATTTCTTTATCGTAGGTACAGAAGATTTCGAACTCATTCAGGTCAATAAGTAGGAGCATGTCAAACCGGAATAAGGTAGAATCCTTTCTGCAAATGTTGCAGGATGAAATTTGTACCGGGCTCGAGAATGAAGACGGCACGGCTCGATTTCAGGAAGACCGTTGGTCGATGAAAAGTGGGGGTGGTGGAACAAGCAGAGTGATCGCGCACGGAAGCGTATTTGAAAAAGGCGGCGTCAATTTTTCTGCAGTGGAGGGTACTGTTCCTGCGTTTCTAAAAAGTCATTTGTCCCTTGAGGCCAAGCAGTTTTTTGCAACAGGTTTATCCATCGTCATGCATCCGCTCAATCCGCTTGTGCCCATTATTCACGCTAATGTGCGCTATTTTGAAAGCGATGCGGGGGACGCGTGGTTTGGAGGCGGCATAGATCTTACTCCGGCCTTTGTTGTCGATCGCCAAGCGAGGCATTTTCACCAGTCATTAAAGAATACCTGCGATCGTTATGAGTCGGATGCATACGACCGATTTAAGTCGGCGGCGGATGAGTATTTCTTTATTCCGCACCGCAATGAAACGCGAGGCATAGGAGGGATTTTTTACGACTACCTGAAGCCAAGTGTTCATGGATCGTTTGAAGCGCTTTTTGCGTTCACGCAGGATGTTGGACAGACATTTTTGCCGGCTTACATTCCCATAGTTCGTGAACAAAAAAATCTCCTATGGACTCCCGCCCAAAAGCAATGGCAACTGATCCGAAGAGGAAGGTATGTCGAGTTCAATTTGGTGTATGACCGAGGAACGCGGTTTGGATTAGAAACGGGCGGACGCATTGAATCAATTCTGATGAGCTTACCTGAGCACGCCTCGTGGATCTACGATCATCACCCGGCAGGAGGAAGCGAGGAAGAACGATCGCAAAAGCTGTTTACGAAAGGAATTGACTGGCTCGCTACGGCCTGATCAAAGTCTGTTGTCTACGACTTCTACACCCGGATATTTGGCCTTGTTGAAGGTGAAATCGGTATCTGGAATCTCAGCACTTGTTTTGAAGTTTTTCACCGTGTACGTAATCTCCGTATTGTCTCGTGTTTTCACGACGATACGATTCACTTCGAGTTTGGCTTTGTCCACATACATGAGAATGGTATGATAAGGCTTGTCTTTCGGATCAATTGGAAAAAGAGCAATCTCATAGGATGCAACCCCCGCCGAGGTGCTGGCGGTATTTTTCATTTCATGTTTGAAGTCTTTCTCCCAAATCGTGAACATTTCGGAAGGATCGAAAGAGCCGTCTTTCACATCTGCGAGATCTTCAATCGTGCACACATTTCCTTTTTTGTCGTAGCTCCAAAGTGTTGTGCCATCGCATAGAATAAGATAGTCTGGAAGATTCAGAGCATATTTCTGACCCTTGACTTTGATGGCTCCTTCCTGCTTGCGATCGATGTTAGACTTCTTATCTACCAAGTTGGAGGTAAAGTCAGCACTGATCGACTTATAGGTTTTGGCCTTTCCGGAGAGTTTGTCGAGAATCTCCTTGGACGTTTGTGCAGAGAGGGAAGAAGTGAGGATGAGCGCAAGGGCTGCAGTCAGGGTGTATATGGCTTTCATAAGGAAATAAATATTCTACGAATTAGGACTGACCCCTTTTCAAGAACTGTTCCAAACTCACTTCGTCAGGTATCAGGACTTTGCGGGCTTTGCTGCCTTCGAAAGGTCCGATGATCCCGGCCGCCTCAAGTTGATCCACCAGTCTACCTGCACGGTTGTACCCTAGTTTGAGCTTGCGCTGAAGCAGAGAAGCAGAGCCTTGCTGGGACAAAACCACCACTCGCGCGGCTTCATCAAACAGTTCGTCACGATCAGCGTCGGCTAAGTTACCACCTTCAAAGCCACCTTCGTCAGCAACTTCTGGCAGCAAAAAGGCCTGAGGATATCCTTGCTGGGAGCCAATAAACTCGGTGATTTCCTCCACTTCCGGGGTGTCGACGAAACCGCACTGGATCCGAATAAGGTCATTTCCGTTAGAAAAAAGCATGTCACCTCGTCCGATCAGTTGATCTGCGCCTCCGGCGTCCAGAATAGTGCGTGAGTCGATTCTCGAGGTCACGCGGAATGCAATACGCGCTGGGAAGTTGGCCTTGATTAACCCGGTGATGATATTTACAGAAGGACGCTGCGTGGCGATGATGAGGTGAATTCCAATGGCACGGGCGAGCTGCGCAAGGCGAGCAATAGGTGTTTCCACTTCTCTGCCAGCAGTCATGATCAGGTCGGCGAACTCGTCCACTACCAATACGATATAGGGAAGAAAGCGATGCCCGTTTTCAGGGTTTAGACGACGCTTTATAAACTTGGTATTGTATTCTTTAATGTTTCGGCACTGAGCGATTTTTAGCAATTCATAGCGCTCATCCATTTCCACACAAAGCGAATTGAGTGTCTTCACGACCTTGCTGGTATCAGTAATAATCGCGTCCTCTTCGTCGGGAAGTTTCGCGAGGAAATGGCGCTCAATTTTATTGAAAAGCGTGAGTTCAACCTTCTTCGGGTCAACCAATACGAACTTGATTTGCGAGGGATGCTTTTTGTACAGAAGAGAAACCAGAATAGCATTTAGCCCGACAGATTTACCCTGCCCTGTGGCACCAGCCATCAGGAGGTGGGGCATTTTCGCAAGATCAGTAACAAAGATTTCGTTTGAAATGGTTTTTCCAAGTACCACTGGAAGTTCCATGTCGGCGCTCTGAAATTTTTCCGATGCGATCAGCGAGCGCATTGAAACCACATCCGGTTTAGAGTTGGGGACTTCAATACCTATTGTGCCTTTTCCAGGGATTGGTGCGATGATTCGGATTCCCAATGCGGCAAGGCTGAGGGCGATATCGTCTTCCAGACTTTTTATTTTGGAAATACGCACCCCTGGCGCAGGAATAATCTCGTAAAGAGTTACGGTAGGCCCGATGGTCGCCTTGATTTTTGCGATCTCAATTTTATATTGATTGAGAGTTTCGACAATCTTGTTCTTGTTCTCTTCAAGCTCTTCCTTGGTGATCTGAGGGCCTTGTCCACCGTAAGGTTTGAGGAGTTCTATGGTTGGGAATTCATAGCGTGAGAGATCCAGTTTGGGGTCGTATTCTCCCGCATCCTGCAGACGCTGCTCGATTTCTTTTTCGCTTAATTCTTCTTCCACCGCCGGTCCCTGAACGTCCATCCCGAGGTTGCTTAGATCTCCTAATGAAAATGCCGGAGCCACGTGGGATGAAGGTATCGGTGTTACTGAAAGTTCCTGCTCCACTTCAAAGGGCACTTCTTCTATTTCTGCTTCCACCACTTCTTCTTCTTCAAGTTCTTCAACAACGACTTCGTCTTCAGGTTCTGTTGTATTCAGGATGTTCTGCAGAGCGGGTGAAACGCGCACCGTAGTTTCAGCTTTAGCTGGTTCTGGCTCATCTTCCATCTTTTCATCCTCATCCGGCTCGATGGAATTTTTGCGTTGCTGCCACCATTCGCGGAGCCTGATGAAGGCCGATTCGACTTGGTGGTTGAAATTGAAAATGGCGAATGCGGCAGCGGCGAATAAGAGTACCATCAATGTGCCCGACCATCCCAGAGTGAACCGCGACCATTGGGTCATAAACAATCCGTATCCACCTACAAATCGATCATTGCAGTCGAGTACCACATGAGGTTCTGGAAGTTCTTCCACATGGTGAAAAAGGAAGCCGATAAGGAAAGGGAAGAAGAGCATTCCCGTGATCGAAAGTCGAAGGCTTTTGAAAAGGGGCAAAATGGCTTTGCGGAAGGCAATTTTTACACCCCACAAAAACAGCATGAAGGAGAGGAAGAACGCACCCACTCCCATATAGTTGAACATGAAGATATGGGCGAGATGAGCGCCCACCTTCCCCATCCAGTTGGCATAAAGCGTGGTTTCAGTGACCACGGCGTCAGGGGGCGCTAGAATGAGGTATTGGTCTTTTCCGCCAGAGAAGAGGTATGACAGGCAGGCTACAAAGAGATAGGCGGAGAAGAGAACGAGAAAGATGCCGCCAATTTTCCGAACGCGCTCATCGGCAAGAAATGCACGGAAGCCAGATACCTTACCGGAGGACTCTTTCTGCTTTCCCCCGGTTGATTTCGGCTTCTCTTCCGGGATTTCATCCGGTGTATTTTTTCGGTATTCGTTTTTTGCCACTTTTGGAGCCTAATTTCCGCGGAATCAAAAGTAGACCCGGCATGAAGCGCAACGTTTAGCATCGCTTTCTATTATGAACATTGGCGGGTTAATGCGGCAAAGCGCGATGAGAATCGTGGCTTGGGATAGACGCCGAGATGTGCTGTTGGAGGTGGATTTGACCGCGAAGGGGAAAAAATGAAGATTTCGACTGAATATTAGAGTTTTCTGATTACATTTGCCGTCCATTTTTTCGGAATACACAATGGCAAAGAAAGGTAACCGCATCCAGGTCATTCTGGAGTGCACTGAACACAAAACATCAGGTCTGCCAGGCACAAGTCGGCACATCACCACAAAAAACCGGAAGAATACTCCGGAGCGGATTGAGTTGAAGAAATACAACCCGATCCTAAAGAAAATGACTTTACACAAAGAAATCAAGTAATAAGAAAGGACCATGGCAAAGAAGGTAGTTGCAACCCTGCAAACCGGAGGTGGTAAGAACCACTCTAAGGTTATCAAAATGGTGAAGTCACCCATCACAGGTTCTTACTCATTTAGAGAAGAAATCGTGCACAACGATAAGATCGCCGAGTGGTTTACCAAGGCGTGATCATTTCGTGAAAACGGAATTGAGGCTTTCCGCATGGGAAGCCTTTTTTATTTCGTTCAACCCGTAACGTTCTACCTTCGGAAATCACACCACCAACTATGAGTTTTTTCAAGCGACTCTTTTCTTCTGAGAAAAAGGAAAACCTCGATCAGGGACTCGAGAAAACCCGCACGGGCTTTCTTGCCAGAATCAGTAAAGCCATTGCAGGAAAAAGCAAGGTGGATGAGGAAGTGCTGGATAATCTGGAGGAAGTTTTGATTTCGTCGGATGTGGGAGTGGACACCACTCTTCGCATTATTAAAAGGATTGAGGAGCGAGTGGCGAAAGACAAATACCTTGGAACCAGCGAACTCAATGGGATTCTCCGAGAAGAAATCTCCGGATTACTGGCCTCGCATCCAGGCGAAGATTCCGAAGACATCTATGTGCCGTCTGACATAAAGCCATACGTGATCATGGTGGTTGGAGTGAATGGAGTGGGCAAAACCACTACGATCGGGAAGATGGCTTATCAGTTGAATAAGCAGGGAAAGAAGGTTGTGTTGGGCGCTGCAGATACATTTCGCGCAGCGGCAGTAGATCAGATTAAGATTTGGGGCGACCGGGCGAATGTGCCGGTTGTTTCTCAAGGTATGGGCGCTGACCCGGCCTCTGTGGCATTTGATACGCTTCAATCAGCGGTGGCTCAAGGTGCTGATGTGGTGTTGATTGATACCGCCGGTCGATTGCACAACAAGGTTGGATTGATGAACGAACTCACCAAGATCAAGCGCGTAATGCAAAAAGTAGTGGAGGATGCCCCGCACGAAGTCTTGCTCGTGCTTGATGGTTCTACTGGTCAGAATGCCTTTGAACAGGCTAAGCAATTTACAGCGGCAACCGATGTAAATGCACTGGCAATAACGAAGATTGATGGCACTGCCAAAGGTGGAGTAGTAATCGGGATATCAGATCAGTTTCATATCCCCGTAAAATATATTGGTGTGGGCGAAAAGCCCGGCGATCTGCAGGTATTTAATCGCTTCGAATTTGTGGATTCACTTTTCGGAGGTGAAGCTTCTTAGATCAATACTTCTCTCTCATTTTAAGGGAATCACAGATTTCCCACAAACCCCGTCAGATGAAAGCCCGTACATTAAAAAAGAATAAAGTCAATGTGGTCACACTGGGCTGCGCGAAGAATATCTTCGACAGCGAAGTGTTGATGGCCCAGCTTAAGGCCAACCAGTTTGAGGTGGAGCACGAATCAGAGAGTCAGGACGCGGAGATTGTGATTATCAATACCTGTGGCTTTATTGATAATGCGAAAGAAGAATCGATCAACACGATTCTTGCGTGGGCCGAACAAAAGCAAAAAGGGAGAGTCGAGAAACTATACGTAACCGGTTGTTTGAGCGAGCGCTATAAGCCCGAATTGGAAGCCGACATTCCGGAAGTCGATGCATTTTTCGGAACACGCGACTTACCGCGGTTGCTGAAAACACTAAAAGCAGATTACATGCACGAGTTGGTAGGTGAGCGATTGCTGACTACTCCGCACCACTATGCCTATTTCAAAATCAGCGAAGGCTGCGATCGTCCGTGCTCATTTTGTGCTATTCCGCTAATGCGTGGCAAGCACCTGAGCACCCCAATGGAGGATTTGGTGAAGCAGGCGAAGTCACTTGCAGCTAAAGGAACACGCGAGTTGATTCTTATTGCTCAGGATCTAACCTATTACGGTTTGGACCTTTACAAGGAGCGCAATCTTCCCGATCTCCTTCGCCGCTTGTCGGATGTAGAAGGCATCGATTGGATTCGTCTGCAATATGCTTTTCCTTCAGGATTTCCTCTCGGAATTCTGGATGTGATGAACGAGCGTGACAACATCTGCAAGTATCTCGACATGCCACTTCAGCATGCCACCACGCGCATGTTGAAAGCCATGCGCCGCGGAATTACGAGAGAGAAAACAGATCAGCTTCTGTACACCATTCGCGAGAAGGTGCCGGGAATTGCGCTTCGCACCACGCTGATTACCGGATACCCAAGCGAAACGGAGGAAGATTTTCAGGAGATGATGGAATGGGTGAGAGAAAAACGATTTGACCGTCTGGGAGTCTTCACATATTCTCACGAAGAGAATACGCATGCCTATCTGGTGGAAGATGATGTTCCAGCGCAAGTGAAGAAAGAGCGCTCGGAGGCCATTATGGAAATTCAATCCGAAATTTCCCTTGAGCTCAATCAGGCGAAGATTGGCAAGATCTATAAAACCTTGGTGGATCGAAAAGAAGGCAAAGCTTTTGTGGGACGCACGCAGTTTGACTCTCCTGAAGTGGACAACGAAGTGATCATCAACGCACCAGAAGGATTTCTGCGACTTGGCGACTTTGTGAATGTCCGGATCACAGACGCGGATCATTACGATCTGCACGCGGAGTTGGCCGGCTGAAGTGAGTTTATTTTCACTAGCCGGAGGGCGGAGCTTTCAACAGTTAAGTGAATTGTAGCGCATCTTTGCACTTCAATAAAACACGATTGACTATGGAATTTTCAGTTGGCACACGCCTTCAGCACCCTAATTACGGAGAAGGTGTGGTATTCGGGAAGGATGATCAGAAATACCGCATCTTTTTCCGTGAGCATGGCGAAAAGGAATTAGGCAGAGCATACGAGGGCTTTACGTTGCTTGAAGCGGCTCCTGTATCAGCTTCTATCGTCCCTTTGGAAGATGTGGTGGATGCGGTCAAAAATGTCTTTGACATGTTTTACGAGGTCAACGACATTATTGAGCTCGGCGATCGATGGGAAGGAGGTACGATGCTGCTGCAGCCCAAAGATCTTTCGCTTAAGCCCAAGGAAGTTCCGATCGAGAATTTCTTCCACAAGATTGTAATGCTTCGCGACCGACTGCGTGTGATGGAGCAGAAGATCAATGCCAACCCGAAGATGACGGATTCGGAGAAGGTGGAAATGCAGCAGTACATCACTCGAATCTATGGCACCCTGACCACTTTTAACGTGTTATTCAGGAGTAAAAAGGACTGGTTTGTGGGAGACAGCGGAAAGGCTGATTCCGGCGAGGAATAGTCTTCCGTGAATTCGCAAAGCCCTTTCCTTGCTGACCGATTCGAGTTTATGAACTATTGTGGAAAACTCTGGTTCATACTGAGTTAAGAACTTGAAGCCTTTGACATCGCTTTCCTTTGAAAAAAGCATCACCTTTCTTTTGCAATTCGATTCGATAGACGTTTTGCGCGTATTCACTCCACCTATGGAGGAATGCTCTCGGTGAAAAACGTTCACCGGGAAATTGAAACCCACATGTGCGGATTGGTATTAGGTGATTGAAGAGTTTAAGGAAACCAGCCCGTTTCAAAGAGTGATCGACAGTTGTGCGTAAAGTGCGACTGCCGGTGATCAAACGCCTGCTTTGTGTCCTTCGTGGCCAAAAGCGGAACTTTCCGTCGTTGGAGTACTTCCTTCCGGAAGACCTTGAATGAGGTTAAGGCATTTGTATCACCTGACTCAGAGAAACTTTTCCATCCATGTCCTGTCACTTGTTACCATGAGGTCATGTGGGTTTTTTATTGCTCTTCGGCGAAGTCTCGCCTTACCAGCCTTCCATGGAACTACTTTTGCATTTATGAATCAAGCCCTTCAGCGATTGCCTGTAATGGAAACTTTTTATACCATTCAAGGTGAAGGAAGGCATACTGGGTCGCCCGCTTATTTCATTCGTCTGGGTGGTTGTGATGTGGGGTGCACGTGGTGTGATGTCAAGGAATCGTGGGACGCGTCTGCACATCCGCAGCGCAGTGTAGATGAGTTAACCAAAGAAGTAGTGGAATCGGGCGCGCCTATCGCTGTGATTACCGGGGGTGAACCAGCCATGCACGATCTAAATAGCCTTACACGAGCGCTTCAGGCAAGCGGAGTTCGCACACACATCGAAACGAGCGGAGTGCATCCACTTTCGGGAGAATGGAATTGGATCACATTTTCACCCAAGAAATTTAAAGCAGCGGACGCTTCTATCTTTCACCAGGCCGATGAACTCAAAGTGATTGTTTATCATTCATCAGATATTTCATGGGCGCAGGAATTTGCTGATCGTATGCGTCCGGAAACCATCCTCTACCTTCAGCCGGAGTGGAGCAGAAAGGAAATGAATACAGCTTTGATTATCGACTACATCCGAAAAAATCCGCGTTGGAAAATTTCGGTGCAAACGCACAAATATATCGGAGTCGAATAAGATAATAGAGGGTGAGATGAAGCGAGTCAAGTGAGCTTATTCTACGGGGCGTTTGCGCTCTTTCACTGTGAAGACACGGGACACATTGAATCCAAAATGTATGTCTCCTTCCGCCCAATCACCGACTGTTTCGGCCACAAAGCCAGGTTCATTCATCGCAGTACTGTTGGTGAAATGAAGTTGAAACACGTGTCCGCCCGTTTCAATATCGAAACCGACGGATAACGAGTTTGTGAACATGGGCAGCAGTTGATCTGGCGCCACGTAGATGTACTCAGCGTTTAGGCTTGTGCGGCGAGTCAGTTTGAATCGTCCGCCCATTCCCAGAGCAAGTACATCATGCGCTTCTTCGGGCACAGTCACAAGATTGCGGTGAATCAATGTGGGAGAAAGTTGCAGAGAAAGTCGATCACTAAATTTTCGGGCAATTAGAATTTGATGAGCATACTGGAGACGAGAGGAATAATAATTCTCACGCTCTGGATAGCGCCACTTCAACCCGTTTTTTGTGATAGATGTAAAGACCGAAAGAGAGATCGGCATATTTCGCTTGCCGCTGCTCTGACGAAGAATTTTGACCTTAGTGAAGGCATCGGCTGTTTTGTTGAAACTTGATCGACCTATTCCCACCATCAGCCAATCCGTGATTCCATATTCAAAACCGAGGCGCACGGTGGCACCATCGAGTCCAAACATTTCGTTGACTCCGGTATTGATAAATCCAAAGCGGTGCGAGATTCGAAAATCAAGCACTCCGCCGGCTGCTTGTTCGACAGAGTGCATATTGATAATACGGGTCGTTTTAAACGTAGCGGAAGTAAAATCGGTAGTCTCCTCTTCGCCGAGCAAAGAGAGTAAGTCAGCGCCGTCGTCCGGTTGGGCCCAGGCAGTTCCGCAGAGAGTGAGAACAAAGAGGAAGAGAGAAATACGTTTCATATACAGAATGATTACTTCTTGAGTTCTGCCAGATTCGCTTTCACGGTTACATCAATGGCCTCTGCGATCTTTGATCTCACTGGTCCAGGGATGGTGATTTTGAAATCATTTGGATTCACTGCGAACTTGGAGTCACCAGTGATTTTGCCTCCGGCCACGGTGAATGTCACCGGCACAGTCATCACCTTGTCCACTCCGTGCATCGTCATAGTGCCAGAAGCTTTAGTTGCATAGGAGCCATCCTTACTGAGAGAAATGGAACTCATGTTTTCAATTTTCCCTTTGAATGTAGCATTTGGAAAGGTGTTGCTTTCCATGTAGTTTTCATTGAAGTGTTCCTGCATCAATGCTTTTTCAAATTCAAAAGCCTTGATGGCACAAGAGATTTCGATCTGTCCGTTGGCGGCATCAAGCACCAGAGTGGCCGAGTTATTATCCCCTTTGATATCTTCCATTGCGGTATGCGAAAAGAAATCAATGTGTGCAGAGCGGGTGAAAAATTTCTGCGCCTGGAGGGCAGAGGCGGATATCGCTAGTGCGACGAAAGTGAAAAGGACTTTGTTCATGATTGTTTTTATTTCAGTTAATTGATTATGGACGTTCTTCGACGCATTGGGTGAGTATCACAGCGGGCATCATGTCGCCTTGAATGCCGGCACAGATTCCTTTTACACTTAAGGGTTGGCCAACTGTTGCGCTCACTAGATTTCCTAGCGAGTAGTTGCAGGTTACTGCAGCCATTGGGTCGTCGGTGTTCAGAGTTACTAGAGTGATGCCATTTGCAGAGGTTTCTACCGCTCCAACAGTTCCGCTCACATAAATTACTTTGTCGAGAAAAGCGGTGTTTGCTTCTGCGGCATTTGCGGAGTAGCGGGAAAACAATTCGGAGGCCGATAATTGAGCCACGGCTTTTTCATCAGCCGCGGTGCGCTTGGGTTTGTTCCACTGATAGTAGATAAATGCACCGGCAAGAACAGTCAGAATCAGCGCAGTATAGATGAGTTTGCGTTTCATAGGATGGTTTAGTTTTCAGGTGCTCCCGCGTCGACCCATGCCTGTACAGCATTGATATCACAGTCGGATAGTTTAGCGGCGTTTTTTGGCATTTGTGCACAGGTATGATTAATTGAGCAAAGCAGTGTGCCCGCCACTGCTGAATTGCGCACATTAGTGAACCCTTCCAGCACTACTCCCCCAGAACCCTGAGATTGACTGTGACAGGGCAAGCAATAGTCTGAGATAATAGGAGAGACGCGTCCAGAATACGTAAATAAATCAGGGTTACAGGTCACATTTCCCCCGTATATTTCGGATTCTACGTCGTAGTAGCAGCCCTGCAATAATGCCGATCCGGCGCACAGAAGGACCATACCCGAGAGAAAGAGGGCTAGTTTGTTTTTCATTAGAATCAATTGTTTGGAGTTCCTGCGTTAATCCAAGCTTGAATCTGATCAATTTTACATTGCTGTAATCCGCCTGTGTTATATGGCATTAAAGGTACTCCATTAGTGCCAGTAAGGCCGGCCATCAACGCCCCGGAAAGAGCTGATGCCCGAACTTGATCGTAGTTGGTCAGACTTAGGCCGCCATCAGGTGAACTACCTGAATGGCAACCCTGACAGGAATTTTCCATGATCGGTTTGATTACTGCCGCGTAGGTAAATTGAGTCGCATCGCATCCACAACTGTTGTTCAAGGCCCCCTGAGAAATCCAGGTGGCGATCATCTGAATCTGTTGGTTAGAAAGCGTGATTCCGGTGGAAGTGGGAGGCATAATATTGTCGGGATCATTATCTGTAATCGCGTCATAAAGATCGCTATCTCCGGGATCGCCCGGGGTGATAATTCCGGAACCCATGATGGTGCTGTAACTATACATGCGAATTCCTTCTTCGTGTGTGATTGCATCATGGCAATCAGGCTGTGCGCAGTTAGAAGTGAGGAAGGGTAAAATGGTGTTGACAAAATAGACTGTATCCGGATCACAAGGATGATCATCCAACGGCGGTGGGGGCGGTGGGGACGGAATGGGTATAACCGCCACAGGGACAGGGATTTCGTGCTTGCACGATTCTGTGAACATTCCTACCAAGAGAAGGAACAGAATCCAACCAAGAGGTGATTTAAATGAATTCATGAAACAAACATACGTTGTTTAGAGAGGCTCTAAAATGCAAGCCTACCGAACAGGAAAAACGAGCCGCTGAATGGGAAGTTACTTTTTACCGAGCCACGATTTAAAAATCGGCGACCGCTCTGTGCTTACCACTACCTCTTCCCCTAAAAAGGGCGGGATCAGTTCAATACGAACTCTTGATTTGGAGGCGGCGGACATTGGACCAATGGCCTTCATTCCCACAATAAACTGACGGTTGATCCGAAAGAATTTCCGAGGATCAAGTTCTTTTTCAAGCGTGTCGAGGCTCTGATCTGCGGGGTATTCCTTGCCCGAATGAAGAACAAAGAAGACGGCCTTCTGAACCGTATAGATGTATGCAATTTCTCCTGAAGAGATTGATCGGATGTGTTCACCAAACCGAATCAAAAAGCGTGTTTCATTCTTCTGCTCTTCTTCCAGCATAAGACGCACCAGTTGGTCATAATCCACAACTGAAGAGCCTATTTGAGCGAGTACTTTTTTGGTGGCCCGCTCCAAATCTTCTTTTCGCAACGGCTTGAGCAAATAGTCGACGGTATTCAACTGAAATGCTCTTAAAGCAAATTCGTCAAAGGCAGTGATAAACACTACCGGACATTGAGGTCGGTGCTGATCGAACAGGTGAAAGCACGTGCCATCACCCAATTGTATATCTGTAAAAATCAGATCGGGTTGAACAGTCTTCAACATTCGCAGCGCACTTTCAAGGCTGTCGGCCTCCCATTCTGGAATGATCGAAGGGGCTACTTCAGCGAGCAATTGAATCATTCGCTTTCTAGCAAGTGGTTCGTCTTCGATGAGGAGCGCGCGCATGGTGAGGAGTTCAGGTGGATTGAATTAAGGGCAATTCTACCCAAAAATACCCATTCTTGTGATTTACAGAAATGTCGTTTCCACCGAGAATCTGATACCGTTCGCGGACATTTTTAAGGCCTACTCCGGTGCTCATTTCCTTATTTTTTTTTTCTTGGAAGTTGTTTCGAACGACGAGTTTTAGTGCCTCGTTGAATAGTTCTATTTTCAGCACCTTTTCTGAACTAATGACATTGTGTTTGATCGCGTTTTCCATCAAAATTTGCAAGGTCATTGGCGGTATTTGAGAATGAAGCACTTGCTCTTCGACGCGCACATCAAGTTGCAGATTTTCACCAAATCGTTTTTTCTGAAGAAACAAGTACGTTCGAGCTTGATCAAGTTCTTCGCTGAGTGGAATAAGTTCCTTGTCTCTGTTTTGAAGAATATGACGGAAGTAATCTGATAGCCTTTCGACATAGTCTGTCGCCTCCTGCTTGTCGATGTCGATTAACGCGATAAGCGTATTGAATGAATTGAATAAAAAATGTGGGTTGACCTGATTGCGCAATGTTTCAAACTGGCTGCGCAAAAGTTCTCTTTCGGCAGCTTCTTTTTTCTGAATTCCCCGAATGCGAATGCGAAATGCGGCGACGGAAACCGAAGTGAGCAAGAGTGCGCCGAGGACAATAAACCACCAATTCAGCCAGAATGGCGGGTGGATGGTGAAGGAATATGCGAGCTCGTCATCCGTCGGGGAAGGCTTGCCAATAAAACTCTTCACACGCAAGGTATAGTCGCCGGGCTTGAGTTGTGAATATACAATTTGATTTTGCGCAGACTCATTCCAGCCTAGATCATAGCCTTCGAGATAATAAAGAAATTTTACATCTTCTGGATGTCTGTACCACAATCCGGAAATTCCAAACGTAAAATGATTTCTCGAGTAGGGAAAGGAATGGATAGAAGAGTCTGTTGGTTCGAGCATTACGAGCATGCTGCTCAGCCGGGTCGAAGGCTTTGCAAGTTCATCTCGATTGGAAGGCGTGATGCGACAAAGGGCATCGTGCATTCCAATCCAAACTCTTCCAAAAGCGTCCCGCGCTATCACATTCAAATAGTCTGAGGTTAATTCTTCCGCAGGGGAGATATAGTAAGGTGTACTTTCGAAGTTCGACATTATTGCTATCCCTTGCGTGGTATATAAAATCACCCCACCTCCGGAAATAGAAGACAGAGCTAGCACTTCTGCGAGTATTCCATTTCTCGCAACGGGAATGGATCGAATCAACTTCCCATCAAACAATTGAAGACCCTTATCCAGTGTATAGAACCAAATTTTCCCCGATTCATCTTCTGTGAGACAAAGCACCGAATGTCCACTTTCCGGGTATGTCTCCAAGAGAAATTCGAAGATGCCATTGGTATAATTCACAAGGCCCCTGCCATCTGTTCCGATCCACAAAGTGCCATTTGACGAATGTTGCACAGTGTAGACGTAGTTACTGCCCAGTGGGCTATTGCTTCCAAAGGAGGTAAAGCTCGGCTCTGGATTAAAATCCACTTTCCCCAAACCACCAAGAGTGGCTAGCCATAGGGAACCGTTGTGCATGGTCATTCCTAGCACACTGTTATTGGTAAGACCATTTTTTTCGGTGTACCAAACTGTTTTGCCGTTTGGCCAAATCTGAGCTATTCCGCTCCCAAACGTTCCTACCCATTTTGTGCCTTCCGTGCCATTTGCTATGCTTATAATCTCTTGTTTGGAATCATCTGTCTCAATTGGAAATGCACTGAATTGTTCTTTTTCAAAAAAGTCAGTGGAATGGCCAAGCAGAGATTTGCCATCCGACAACCACAGCATTCCCAGCTCATCACAAAGCATTGCGCGGATATTGGAAAGGGATTTTTCTTCGTGGGTGTATAGAAATGCAAGACCTGGGTCCGATGCATGCAATAGGTGATTACCTGTACAAATAAGTAGCAGTCCCTGTCGACTTCGCAGGACATCAGTGGGATAAACGGTTCCAAGTTCATTGGGATAGTCCGCTTCCAAACGTTGCATGGATTCTTTGTTGCGGATATCAGTCACCCACCATTGGCCACTGTTGGTAAGAACCCAAAGTTCGTCGTTTGCCAGAAAGAGATTTTTGATGGGATCGCTGTTCTCAGGAGTTGTTTCGATGAACGGCGTGATCTCCTTGGATGGGACGTCTAGTTTGCTCACTGACCCCTTGTGTGTTCCAATCAGAAGTTTGCTTTCAGAATAGGATTCAAGCGCCGTGATAAGGTTGTCGTCCAATCCATTTTGGATGGTCAAAACCTCGCACTGAATGTTTGGGCCGTCGAGTTTGATTAATGCTAACCCTAGATCAGTGCCGGCGCAGAAGGTTGTTCCTACTTGAGCAATACTGTGTACTACCGGGTCAGGCAGACCTTCCTCCAGCCCGATATGGATCCATTTTCGGTGAGTATATAAGAAGATTCCATCTCCATTTGTACCCACCCACAGATTGCCCTCCGTATCCACGAGTGCAGCGCTGATTGCTTTGTCTGAACATTGATTGTGCTCCGGAGGAAGCTGATTTCGAAGGTCCTTCCAGGCTATTTTTCCATCTTCATAACCAATAAAAAGAATTCCCGAACTCTCCGTTACATATGAAATGGGAGAATTAGGTAGCGACTTGAGCCAATCGGGCTGATACAGATTTTTTCCGTCAAAGCGGAAAACTCCCTGATTGGTGGCAAGCCATAAAAAACCGAATGAATCTTCGGTTAGCTTTTGTACTGATAGCCCCGAACCGGGGACAGCCACTTGCATCGTGCTGGTTAAGGCAACCTGACCAGCCGATGGCGTGTGGCCTATGGCAATTAGAAAAAGAAAGAGTAAACCCCTCAGGCCGTTCATGGGGCCTGTGGTGAAAGAAATCCAGCAATCTCCACAGAGATGATCTCTGAGATTTTCTGATGAACAATCTTTGGGATAATGATCTGATGATCTTTCAGTTTGACATTGAATGTCGATTGTATCTGAAATCCATTGTCTTTGCGTTCCACATTCACACTGATGATGCGCTCTTGTTTAATGCCGTGAAGGATAAGTTCTCCCTTTGCGCGAGCGGTTTGTTTCGATGTGTTTTGGTCCAGCCTGTCGATGAGTTTGCCGGTGAATGAAGCCTTCGGAAACTCTTTTGTTTCCATGTAATTTTCGAAAAAATGCTCTTGCTGAAGGGCGCTATTAAAACCTTCAAATGATTCGACGGAAAGGGTGAAGGCAAATGTTTGTTGGGAGAGATCAATCAACCCTTTCGGGCTGTTGGAAGTTGCCTCAATGCGTTCAAGTGGGGCATCAGAAAGAAACGAGATAGTGCCTTGTTTAAGCACATAGCGATCCTGCTGACTTTTCGCGTGGCTTGCCACCATGAGAAGAGTCAGGCAGATGACCCATTTCGATAGTGCAAGTTTCAGATATCCCATGTAAGAATTACTTCCTCGGAAGTAGGGTGTGACTGGCACACCAGCACATATCCTTTTTCGAGTTCGCGAGGGGTAAGAGCGTGGTTTTGGTCCATTCGCACCGTTCCCTTAAGAATTTTCGCCTGACAGGTAGTGCAGATGCCTCCCTTACAGGAGTAGGGCGCATCAAGTCCCTTGTCGAGGGCGGCGTTGAGGATGGTATCACCAGCAGTATTCAAATCAAAGTGGGTTTCTTTTCCGTCGAGTTTGACAGTCACCTTGGCGATTCCGTTAAAATCAGAAGATTGGCTCATAATGAGATTGAAAAAAAGAGTTAAGGTTGTAGAAGGGTTTTGATTTCAGATTGAAAGGAAGGGGAGTTCCATTCACATTGGCCTTGTATGGCTCTTGCGGATTCTCCTTTACGATCAAAAAAGTAGGTAGTCGGGATAGTATGTACACCGAGGTAATCCATATCGTCCACCCGAACAATGCGCATGTCATATTTGCTGCTCACGGCGTTCAATTTGTCCCAGGAATCATCTGAAATGAGAATCAATTGATATTCGGGAAAGGTAGAAGTAAATTTCGATAGCTCCGGAAGCTCCGCTATGCAGGGACCGCACCAATTGGCGTAAAAATGAACGATGCAGGGCGGGCTTATCACATCCTTAATGTTTTCAGTCGTTTCGGGTGAGGTATATACGACTATTTCCTCCCATTGAAGAGTATGAACCACCTTATATCTGAAGTACCACCAGCCCGCGAAAGCCAGAAACAGAACAAGTATTCCGTATCGACGAAGGAAAGCGGCAATTCGCGCAGTTGAGGATTCAGTCTTCACCCTCTTCAGCTCCCTGAATGAAGGGCATAAATTGTTCCATATCGCCAGCGGACTTAACGGTGTACTCTGAAGGTACTGAGAACATTTTTTCGGGAACAGATTGAGACTTTATTTCTTTTACTGTAATCTGCATCTTCATGTCATCTTCATCTACGATATATTGTATCGGAACGCCAGGCATGCGGCTGTCGTACATTGGGAATTCCTTCACGCTTTCTGCAAACCAGACTTCCATTTGTCCTTCTTCAAATTGCACAATGCCTTTGCGACAGGAATAACCCGAAATCGTTTTAGTTTCATTAGTCATCGTAATTTTTTCTCCCTCATAGCCAAACTCCATCCCTGAGTCCGAAGGTGATCCTTCTTCCATAGGCATTACCATGGCAATTTTTTGTCCTAGCATATCCATCAGCATCGTAACTTCCTTTTTGTCTTGATCTGAAATGATTATGCTATTCATTCCCATGCTCGTCATTTCAATCCGGCTTCGGCCACCCTTGAAGTAAGAGGTCATGGTCTGGTTCATCAGACCTTCCATTCCTTCTTCCCCTTTGGGTACCTCTAGCATTTTGATTTCTGTCGTAACAATTCCCTCAAACGAGGATTGGGCTGAAACCGAGGTAACAGAAAAGTTGAGTATGACAGTTGCGACAACAGCGAAGAGTGATCTAAATGTATTCATGGGGGTGATTTTTTAAGTTCAAAAGGTCAATAACTCGGCCAGTTTTTCACGCACTTTTTCTTCATTCGGAAGGAGTGCAGCCTCGAGAGCGGAGTTCAAAGGGATTGCCGGAGTATTTACCGATCCGAAGGTCATCACGGGGGCGTCTAGTTTTTTGAAGCAACGTTCAGATATCAATCCGGCCAGTGCGCGGGCGAAGCTATTCGGTGCAGGCTCTTCAGTTAGAACAAGCACTCTTCCGCAGCGTTCGACAGCGTTTATTACTCCCATTTCATCTAGTGGAGAAAGCGTGCGCAGGTCAATGATTTCAATTTGACCGGGAAAATGCTTAGCTGCGGCACTTGCCCAATACACGCCCATTCCATAGGTTATGACAGCCACACAAGCCTGATCTGAACTGGCTTCAATCACTACACGCGATTTACCCAATGGGATCACATAGTCGACAGAAGGTTCTATCGTTCGGGCATCTTCCGTTCCTTTCACTTTGCTCCAGTATAGTCCTTTGTGTTCAAGCATCACCACCGGATTTGGGTCGTAAAATGCGGCCTTTAGCAATCCTTTGAGGTCGGCGCCGGTGCTTGGATAGACGACTTTAATTCCGCGGATGTTGCAGAGAATGCTTTCCACGCTGCTGCTGTGATAAGGCCCACCGCTTCCGTATGCGCCAATAGGCACGCGATACACAGCGCTTACAGGCCATTTGCCATTGCTCAAGTAGTAGCTTCGGCTTACTTCTGTGAAAAGCTGATTCAAGCCGGGCCAGATGTAATCTGCAAATTGTACTTCAACAATCGGCTTGAGTCCAACCACACTCATCCCCACTGTACTACCGATGATGAATGCCTCTTGAATAGGTGTATTAAACACACGCTCATCGCCGAATTTTTCTGCAAGAGTAGCCGCTTCCCGAAATACTCCGCCTAATCTGCGACCCACGTCTTGCCCGTAAAGCAGAGCTTCCGGATGTGCGCTTAGAATTTCCTGCATTGCAAAAAGAGCAGAATCCACCATTACGGTAGCTTCTTTTCCGGCTGGACTTCTTTCTCCGCGCTCCTCTGTGATGGGGGTAGGCGCGAAATCGAACGTGGTCAGATCTTCCGGACGTGGATCTTCAGCGGCGAGAGCCTGTTGATAGGCCTGTTCAACTTCAGTGCGGGTCTTCGTCTTTATTTCGTCTAGGGACGCTTGCACAAATCCCAATTGAGTCAGTTGTTTTTGAAAACGGGGATAAGGATCGCGGCGCATAGCGCTTTCGAGATCATCGCGGTACCATTCTTTGCGAACGCCAGAAGTGTGGTGTCCGAGAAGTGGTACTCGGCAATGAATCAGCCAAGGACGACGATTGGTGCGCACATCACTAATAACTTCCCGAATCGTTTCATAACAGCTCAGAAAGTCAGTCCCGTCCATGGATTTGAGTTTGATTCCCGGAAAAGCTCTGGCAAAAGTGATCGCATCTCCAAAGCGGATTTCAGAGGAGTGTGCGCTGATGTCCCATTCATTATCCTGCACGAAATAAATGATGGGCAATTGACGCAGCGCAGCCATGTGAAAGGCTTCAGCGACCTCACCTTCAGTCATGGCGGCATCACCGATTGAGCACACCACCACGGGTTTGTCTTCTCCGTCGGCATAAGTAGCCAATCCTTGACGTTCCTTGTATTGAATACCCAGTGCCACTCCGGTGGTTGGAATGGCCTGCATTCCGGTGGCGGATGATTGATGTGGAATCTTCGGTTTGTCGTCGCGGCGCAGTGAGGGATGGCAGTAGTAAGTGCGTCCTCCGCTAAATGGGTCGTCGCGCTTCGCCAAGAGCTGAAGCATCAACTCGAAAGGAGTCATTCCAATTCCGAGCAGTGTGCTATCGTCGCGGTAGTAGGCGCTGAGGTAATCGCAGGGTTTAAGCTGCATACCCATTGCCAACTGGCAGGCTTCATGTCCGCGTGAGGTAGCATGCACGTATTTGCTCGTGACTTTCGCATTTTCTTCAAACAGATCAGACATTGCCCGGGCAGTCGACATCAGATCGAATGCTTGCAGGAGAATGTCGCTGCTCAGCGCTGGATTGTGCACTATTTCACTTTTTTCGGTGGTAGCCATAGTTGAATATGGGCTGCAAGTTAAGAATCGCAAGCTAAACAAGGCGAAATCCCTGGTCTTCAGAAGATGATTCGCCTCACTTACCTTCGCTCAAACGATGGAGCTCCATTTTTTCAAATACCAAGGTACCGGAAATGACTTTATTCTGGTGGACAACCGAGAGGGTCTGATTGTGCTTGGTAAGGAGCAAATCGCGAGGTTGTGCGACCGTCGTTTCGGTATTGGGTCAGATGGATTCATTTTGATTGAGAGAGACATAGAGACTCAATTTCACATGAACTTTTTTAATCCCGATGGTTCTCAAAGTTTTTGTGGAAATGGCAGTCGGTGCGCGGTGGCTTTCTTCCGCAGCCTCGGACATGCAGACAATCACGTTACGTTCAGGGCCATTGATGGCTTGCATGAGGCCGAGATCACGGATCAAGAAGTGCAGATACTAATGCGTGATGTGAAGGAGGTGAAGTTGGAAGAACAGGGATATTTCATTCATACCGGATCACCACATCTTTTGTGTTTCAAAGACAATCTGGATGAGTTGAATGTGGTGGAATCAGCGCGAATTGTGCGTTACAACGATCAGTGGAAGAAGGATGGCGTGAATGTGAACTATATCGAAGTGTTAGCGCCCGGTGAAATTACTGTTCGCACGTATGAACGCGGCGTAGAGGATGAAACATGGTCGTGCGGCACAGGAGTCACAGCAGCAGCTCTGGCCTATCACCACGCTCACGGCGGTTTTAATCAGGTAGAAGTACACACGAAAGGCGGGCGTTTGAGCGTGCGGTTTGAGTATTCCGGCGACGGGAGGTACACTCGAATTTGGTTATGCGGTTCGGCAGTTTTTGTGTTCAATGGTTCCATAGAGATATAGCTCCTTTGGAGGTAATTGAAATGCCGAATTCATGTATGTAATTCAAAAAAAAATAACAATGATTGAATAATGAAGAGAAGAATTCTGGTTCTGCTTCTTGCGATGATTTCGGCATTCGGAGCAGTTGAAAGCACCGCCCAAAACTCACAACTAATTCTCTCGTTACAGGCGCGCATCTCTGTGCTGACGTGTACCCCCGGGCCGGACCTGTACAGTGTATTTGGTCATACGGCAATACGAGTAGAAGATGTGCAAAAGGGGCAGATGCTCGACGAAGTATACAACTACGGCACCTTTGAATTCTCGGAATCCTTTTATCTCAATTTCGTTCAAGGGAAATTGGATTATAAGCTGTCACGTACGGATTTTGGGACCTTTCAACAGGAGTATATCTACACAGGAAGGGGCATTCAGGAGCAGGTGCTGCGTTTGGATAGCGCAGACAAACAATTGCTCTACGACTTATTATTGGAAAACTATAATCCAGAGAATCGAGTCTATCGCTATGATTATTTCTATGACAACTGTTCGTCACGGGTAGGAGAAATCATTCAGCGAGCGGCAGGCGGCGATATGAAACTAACCTATGTGAGCGCCGTTCCTTATTCCTATCGGGATGCCATTGACAACTATTTATGGAGTATGCCTTGGAGTGATTTCGGAATTGATCTGGCTCTGGGTATGCCGTGCGACCGGATACTGGACAGTGGCGATGACTTTTTTTTACCGGACAGTCTATTGAAAGAATTACACTACGCTACCTATGGATCTGGAGGACTTTGCTTCAAGCCACAGGAGGTGATTCCTGCGGAATTCGCGCCATCGTCTTCCGACATTGGCACGCCGCTGCAGGTGTTTTTGGCGGTGCTTCTCATTCAAGTGCTGTTCTTCAGGCTCCGAAGAGGAAAGCCCGGAATTAGTTTCTTCGATCGCATTCTCTTAATTGTTACAGGAATCGTAGGATGGCTGTTATTCTTCCTTTGGTTCTTTACGGATCATCAGGCGGCCGCGTGGAACTTCAATCTTCTTTGGGCTAATCCGTTCAATTTATTTTTCGCAATGCTTTCGGTAAAAGCCATGCACAAATGGGCTTACATGTATTTTCAGGTTAATCTGATTGTGGTGTCGCTGCTGCTTGTGTTCTGGGTATTTCTGCCGCAGAATTTGCATGAGGCAGCTCTTCCACTTGTCATTGCGCTTGGTTGGATTGCATGGCGTGGGGCTAAATTGAAAAAAACTTCTTCCCCTCAAGTCAGTGCCTAAGGGTGAACGTGGTTCATATTTGTAGCACACAATGATGAATCAAAAAAATCACTTTAGTTTGTTTCCCGAGTTCAAGCGTGTACTGGTTGGCCTGATTGCGTTTGTTCCCCTCTTTTCGGGATGCAGGCGGGATGAACCGACTACATGGAATGTGCAAGCTGCCGGACCGTTGGCTTATGGTCGAATTGAACTGGATGATTTGGTAGAAGATAGTTTGCTTAGTGCAGACGAAAACAATCTTTGGCATCTGATGGTGCAACGCAGGTTGACTGATTTTGATCTCGATTCGTTGGTTGAAATTCCAGATACCACTATTCATCAGTCATTCGAGGTACCACTCAATGGTGGGCCATTTACTATTCCTGCTGGGATCACCTTGATTTCTATTGCTGAAGACAAGCAGTTTGAGTTGACAGAAGTAGAGCTGAAGACAGCGATTGCCAAAAGTGGATTTCTTGAATATTCGGTGAAGAGCTACGTGAATGGCTATCTGAATTGCACTTACGAGCTACCCGGGCTTCAGTTTAATGGAGTTGGAACACTGATTAATGTGCAGACCGCTCCATCAGACGGACTTGTACCTTCAGTGGCCAGCGGAATTATTGATTTGTCAGAATATGCAATCGACCTAACCGGAAGCACTGGTTTTTCGCGCAATGCGCTGGCGAGTTCACTTGTCGTATCCACCGCGTTGGATGCGCCCGGGCCTGCTGTTGTTTTCGGAGATGATAGTGTAGTGGTAGATCTTCGCTTTATAGAACCAAAGCTTCGGTATGCCCGAGGCTATTTTGGTCAGCACAATTACACCGTGAATGAGACGGCTACGATTTCCACCGGATTTGGGGTACCCATTGGATTCATAGCGCTTGATGAGGTAGAGATTCGGTTTCGGTTGGAGAACTATACAGGAGTTGATGCACAAATTACTTTTTCTCAGATTGGTTCTCAGAATTCGGTCACGGGAAATCAAGTCGACTTAGTACAACCTCAGTTGTTTCAAACAATGAATGTGACCCGCGCTCAGGACAACAATGGAGTGGTGGTGCCTGTGGTGGAAGAACGTGTGGTGAACTCTTCGAATAGCAACATCAATGCATTTCTGGAGAATCTTCCCAACGGCTTTTTCTTGCAAGGCGATGTGGAAGTCAATCCTCTAGGCGATATATCGGATGGCAATGATTTTATTTACACCGCGAAATCAATCGAGGCGCTGATAGAACTGGATTTGCCGCTTTCGGTGGGGATGAATAACCTTGTGCTTAAGGATACGTTGGAGGTGAGTTTTAATTCTAACGTGAATGCCAGCGGAGCGTTGTTTCTCCGGGTTGACAATCATTTTCCGGTAGGAGCCGACATTGATGCGCGCCTGTTAAAACCAAATGGAGAAGAATATAGCATTTTGGTCAATCATGGATGGATTGAATCGGCAATACCTACAACTGATCCTGCGAATCCGGTGGGAGTTCTTTCAGTGATTCGTATTCCAGTAGTAGAATCGGATCTGGAGCATCTCAGGGCGGGGGGCCGCATAGCATTGCGACTTGAGTTGAATACGCCAGGCTATCCGAATACGGTGGGCATTTACACCACGCATTACATGGATATTCATCTTGTAACACACCTAGGCGTTGAAGTATCAGTACGTTAATCGATCGTTTTTTTTGACGTTGGTTGCAGAGCTGATAGGCTTTGTGATGAATGCTCAAACGCCTTCGCAATTATTGTTGGCACGAGATTCATCTTTTCGCAACTCGTTTGCAATGGTGATGGCAGATGCTGAGGGCGGAGTGGGTTCTCCGGTGCTCGACCGACGTTTTTTCTCCACCATGACACTTGGCGGACGTCTAAATGATTGGCACACCGAAATGCTGCTCTTCGACATGGACGAAGTGAATCGCGTGGGATTGAGTGGTCGCGGACAACTCAGTTTTTATGGAATGGCCGATACGATAGCAGGTCGATCGGACCTTGGATTACGGGTAAGTATTGCTAGTTCGTGGTACGGACAGGCAGGTTTTTCCAGAGGATTGTATGAATTGATCTTCAAGGGAAATGCGAATCACGTGGGCGATTCGATGGCATTGGGGCCTTTCTCCGGACAGTACCAGACGTGGCAAAAATTTGGGCTAGGAGTATTCAACAAAAGGACTTTTTCAGGAGCTACACTATCATTTGTAACCGGACAGGATTTCCAGCGACTCGAAGTGCGCGATGCATCTCTTTATACGAACCTTCTTGCAGATAGCTTGTCGATGAGTTATACCGGAGAATACATGCGCTCGGATACGGCCAACAAAGGATGGGGCGCTGGCAATGGATTGGGGATGGCGCTGGATCTGGAGTACAATCGTCCGCTGGCCGGCAACAATGGATTCATCTCCCTTACACTTCGTGATTTTGGAGTGGTGGGTTGGAATAAGAACACCGAAGTGTATCAGTTTGATTCCGTGACTACTTGGCAGGGATATTCCACCGAACAATTGTTCGGTCTTGATGGTGGGCCTATCGTCTCACCAAATTGGAGGGATTCAATTGATGTGGAAATGGAGCGCGGAGTGAAGTGGCAAATGCTTCCATTTTCAGTGCACCTCAGGATGTTGCGTTATTTTACAACCAATACGTTGATGGATTTTTCCATTCGACTGCAACCCGGACATTACTCCGTGCCGTTGGTGCAAGCAGGACTGAGTCATTTTATCGGAGATCGGATGATTCTATCCGGTAGAGCAGGAGTGGGAGGATTTGGAACTTTTTCGTTGGGTGCCGAAGTGCAGTGGATGCCGGGAGGAAATTGGTACCTGCGTGCTGGAACAAACAATGCCGCGGGCTTGATTATGCCGGCTGCGAGAAGCATTGATGCCTTTGCCACGGTGGCTTATTTTTTTGACAGAAAACAATGAGTAAAGAAATGATACAGGAAGTGCCTTTCATCCGCAATACCGATTCGGGGCAGTTTTTTTTACTCGCCGGACCTTGCGTGGTGGAGAGTGAAGATTTGGTGATGGAAGTTGCCGGAAAGTTGAAGGAGATGACGGAGCGGTTGAGGATTCCATTTGTGTTTAAATCCTCTTATCGCAAGGCCAATCGATCGCGGAAGGATAGCTTCACGGGGATCGGCGATGAGAAGGCATTGGAGGCGTTAGCTAAAGTGCGCAAGGAATTCAATGTGCCCATCGTAACGGATATACATACCTCTCAGGAAGCAGCGATGGCTGCGGCTTTTGTTGATGTGCTTCAGATTCCTGCGTTTTTGTGCAGACAATCCGATCTGCTCGAAGCAGCAGGGGAAACCGGCAAATTTGTGAATGTGAAAAAGGGGCAGTTTTTGTCGCCTGAGGCGATGGAGCATGCCGTGAACAAGGTGAGGGAAACAGGCAATAATAAGGTGTGGATTACGGAGCGTGGAACCACCTTTGGCTATCAGGATTTGGTAGTTGATTTTCGGGGAATTCCGGTCATGCGCAAGTTTGCGCCAGTGATCATGGATGTGACCCACAGTTTGCAGCAGCCCAACCAGCCTAGCGGTGTGACAGGAGGTCGGCCCGATTTGATTGAAACGATAGCGAGGGCGGCCATCGCGGTCGGGGCTGATGGACTTTTTATTGAAACGCATCCTAACCCTTCCGTGGCGAAGAGTGATGGAGCGAATATGCTCCGACTGGAGTTGATGGAAGAAATGCTGGAGCGATTGACTAGACTGCGGGTAGCCATTCAATAAGCACGAAGAGAAGTGAAAAAAGTAAGGCAGTCATATTATCTCATAGGCATTCGAATAGGATGCCTGCTTCTCGCGTTGATTTCAATTTCGGGGAGGGTGAATGCGCAGGCTGACACGGTTATAGTGCATACATACGGTGGAGGGGCATTTGAAGAAATGAAACAAATTATCGCCTGTTCATCCGGGGGGTATCTAATGTGCGGAACTACTGGCAGCGCGGATGGATTGAGCACGGATATGTACCTCGTTCGCACAGATGATAGCCTGAACTGTCTTTGGAATTTAGTGATTGAGGAGCCAGGGTCAGAATGGGGAACGGGTGTGGTCGAGTACGAGGACGACGTGTTTTATATCTGTGGTTTTTCGAATAGCGAAGATGTTGGCGGATATGATGTACTTGTGGCCAATATCGATTTGGAGGGCAATCTTGTCTGGAAGCAGCCCTTTGGAGGCGAGGATTGGGATTTTTCAAATCAGATTATAAGGCATCCTAATGGCGGATTGGTAGTTGCGGGGCGCACTTATAGCTTCGGAAGCGGAAGTAGTGACGGATTTCTGCTTCACGTTTCAGCAAATGGAGACCTCGTGAATCAATGGGTGTATGGCGGAGCCAACGACGATGCGTTTACTGACTTGATCTGGAGTCCGCAGGGCCTATTGGTATGTGGTTATATCACCACAGGAGAATTGCGCAAAGCTGTCGTTTGGAAAATGAATTCCAACTGGGGAGAAATTGACTGGATGCACGTGGTTACTGATGATGTGCATGCATATGAAGCCACTGCAATCTCTGTGGATAACGAATATATTTATCTGACGGGCAATCGTGATTCAGACCAATTTACGTTTGGATTTGCCGAGCGACTTTCATACTTAGGGAACTCAGAAATGTGGAGTTCAACACCCTTGGATAATTCTTATTACTACTACGATATCGCTCCATCACCTAGCGGGTTTTTCGCAGTCGGAAGTCAGGGCGCCTTTGGCGAAGGAGGCTTCTATGCCATGCTCTTCGAATTTACTGACTTCGGTGGCTATGAGGGCGGATTCTACTATGGACAAGGTGCGGATGATCGCTTTCAATCGGTGATCGTTCAGAATGGCGATCTCGTTTTTTGTGGGGCCCTGCAAACCGAACCCAATCAGTGGCAAGGCATGGCAATGTTGCACGCCCGAGAAGTGTATGACAACAATAACATCATGGATCCCGATCATCAGGAATGTCTCACTGTGGGCATCCCGGAGAGTGTGAATGATCCCCTTAAAGTAGAGGGAGAGTATGCGGTGTTCCTGGGCACCGGACAACTCATTGCAGTGGGCTACACAGAAAATGTCTTCAATTTGGACCTCTCGCTTTCTCCCGGATTTTACATCATCCATTTGAAAGATGTGGGCTATGTGAGGAAGGTGATCGTTTATTGAGCGGTGGGAGTATAGATCAACCATTCGCCTAAGCGATTGGTAAGCGACAGGTCAAATTCAAACTGCGCCGATTGGTACTCCATTGAATCGGGGAGAAGCACTGCATCGAATGATTGATTGTTATGGTTCTTCGGGTGGTTCCATGCTTCCACGTTTTTATACGTGTACCCTTTTCTTTTGAGAAAGTACAAACTTCCATTCTGAGTGAGATCACCCAAAACAACCACGGTGGCATTTGTAGTTAGGATTTCATTCCATTCTGCTTCGTGATGCTCAATTCCGTGTTTGATTTTCGCAAAGTGCTCTTCAGGTTTATCGTATCGCTGGTTCCACTTAGCGATGCTATACGTTAGGCCAGAAATGCACACTGCTGTGAGAGCTACGTAAAGCGCGCGCTGAAGCCATTTCAATCGCATGGAGTTTAGCAGGTAAAGTGTCCAGATAAATACCAAAGCAACTAGTGGAATGAGTTGCAAGAGGTAATAATCATGGTCTCGAAATTGGGCGAAGAAGAGTGCAAAATAGGACATAAGACCTACGAGTGCGATGATCATGTGAAGCCTTGCCCAAGCAGGTATGCGCTTGCCGAAAGCCAGGACAGTGATGAGGGATGCAGCGATTACTATTCGCACCGGTTGAGGAAAAAATGCCGAAAGCCATCTCTTGGAAAGCGCTTCAAAGACTGCTATGTGGTCTTCTTTTGAAAGTGACCAGTACGGAAGAGGTTTCATCAGAAAATAGTCATAGCTGTGGCGTTCATTGTACCAGATGGCATAGATGTACCAAGCCAAAATGAATGCGGTGATAGCCGTGATCCCAAGCAGCGGTGCAAGCGTCCGTTTTATAGCGAAGTAATGCTGCTTCCTCAGTGGCCATGCGATCACAAGGATGTGCGTGGCGTAGATGCTGATGGGAAAAATTGCGAAGGTGATTTTTAACCCCACTGCAAATGCAAAGCAGAATGCTGCCAGTATTAGCAGTGATTTGTGGGATGGTTGAGTGGCTTCACGATGGTAGACATTCATCCCGATCAAAGTGAGTCCGAGCGCTGCCGAATCCACTAGAAAGGTGGATGAATAGTAGAGCACGATAGTGGAAGTGAGACAGAAAAATACCACAAGAATACCACTTAGCGTGCTTCGTGTAATTCGAAGGGAGAGTCGAAAAAGGGAAAGAAATCCGAGAGAGGTGAGCAATAGAACCGTTCCCCTAAAGGTGACGTTGTACTCGCCAACTAGTCTGTAAGCCAATGCCATGAATTTGTAGAGCAGGGGGAGTTCGCAGGCTGCTTTTCCATTTTGTCCGGAAAGATTGTACACATGAGGCTGGAAGGTAGAATAGCCGTATTGAAAGTAGTTGCTGACGAAAGAAAGGGAATCCGTTTGTCTCGAAAAATGAATGCCTAGCGGTGGCTCGTGAAGTATGCCGAATATGCCAAAAAGCTGATAGAATAGAGCGAGCAGGACAACGCATAGAAGTGTGCCTCCAAATGGTCGGTTGAGCCAACGTATGAATGCATGAATGGTTTGAAGTGCGGTCAAATGGTCGCTACAAAATAATATTCTTTCCCTTCGTGAAAGGTACGCGTGAAATCCTGAAGGGGAAGCGCTGTTCCGTTGGCAACATAGTTGTCGAGAGTGAAAATCTGATAGTCCAGCGAAGTGAGGTAATTGTGGAGATCTTCGGGCTTGGTTCCATAAAATTCAAGTGCCCCCTTTCCGCACTCAAAAATGAGTAGTGGATGATCTTTGCGCAGCGTGCGTTCCGCTCCCATCAGCACACCAAACTCGCCGCCTTCCACGTCGATCTTTATCAGATCGATGGCTTTGCCCGTGGCCTCCAACACTTCATCAAGAGTTTTTACAGTTACTTGAATGGTCTGAGTTAGTGTATCGGCTGATTTATAGGTACGCTTGCGCAAACCGCTATAGGCCGGATCATCCAGCACCAGATTGAACGATGATTCTCCCGCCTGTTGAGAGAGGGCATAGGGATAGATCAGCGCTTTTTCGGCGTAGCGTTCCCGAAGAACTTTGTACAAAATCGGAATGGGCTCAAACGCGATATGCGTGCCTTTGGGCGAATAGCGAATGAACTCATCGAGAATTTCGCCCTTGTGTGCACCCACATCCACACAATTCGAATCCACCCGCAGGTACTTGCGTAGCAGATTTCCCGTCAACCGATCATACCTCATGTTGCGGGTAAGGTCGATACCCATGAAGCGTAAGGTCGATTTGATCGCGTGTTTGAGTCGTGAAGGAAGAGCCATCAGCCAGAATAGAGGCCGCAAATTAAGGGACGAACAGCCCAAAGGTGGTTTTTCGCTCTGAAGAGCAATTGATTTGATCCCGGATCAATCCCCAGTTTTTCCTTTGAGAATGACAGTACACGTCTGCGAATCAACTGTTTATGGAGTGTCAAGTGGGATCGTGGAAGTTTAAGCCCAGCACCGCCGCAATGTCCGGCTTGAAGTAGCGGGTGCTCTTGAGAATTTTCCCGTCTTCGCGATAAATAGGCTGCCCATTTTCATCCAACTTACTCATGTTGCTTCGCTGTATTTCTTCAAATACATCAGCTATTTTGTGTTGGAGTCCATGTGCGTTGATTGTACCACAAAGGATATAAAGCATATCACCCAGCGCATCAGCAATTTCTACCAAATCCCCGCGCTGTGAGGCTTCCAGATATTCCTCATTTTCTTCCTTCATGAGGTTGTAGCGGAGCATCGTTTCCTTTTCAGTTAAGAATGCGGTAGGTTCATTGCGCACTGGAAGTCCGAATACTTCATGAAATTCTTCAACATATCGAATCGTTTGTAGGAGGGTAAGTTCAGCCATAGGTCATATTTTGGGGATGAATGTAAAACACAATTCTCTCGCTTAGCCGGCAAGTTGGATTAGCCCTTTGATCAGGGCAAATTGACATCCGCTGCGAAGGACTGTGCGCTTATTACCTTCGCGCCTCCGGAAACTTTCGGAGAGTATCTTCGCCCATTGACCATCACCGTAGACCAATTCATTCGCGTGCTTCGTGCACTGGCTTCTGATATCCGATTCTGGATTCTGGTTTTTTTTATGGTGAGAATGATCGGGGTGACCTATCCGCCCATTGAAGTATATCACAATTGGCGGCAAACCGGCACCTTGATGACGGTGCGCGCCATGCAGGAAAACGGTCCGGATTTATTTTTCCCCAAAACAGATATTGCGGGCTTCGACAAATCGGATGTAGTGGCCTCCGAGTTTCCTATTTACAATTTTGTGATTCACCTGGTTAATGAGTTGTTTGGAGTAGACGATTGGTATGGACGATTGATCAATTTGATCCTGTCGTCGTTTGGAGTGTGGTGCTTCTTTCTGATGATGCGGCGTGTGTTTGGGAAAAATGTGGGGTTTATGTCGTCGCTCATTCTGCTCGCCTCGCTGTGGTTTATGTTTTCCCGAAAAGTGATGCCCGACATTTTTTCTGCATCGTCGGTGATCATCGGAGTTGAACTCGCGTGGCAGTTTCGGTTGCGATCCAATTGGTTTTTGTTGCTTGCCAGTGGACTTTTCTTGGCCATGGGATTATTGGCCAAGATGCCATCGGCGGTACTCCTTGCGTTGCTTGTTCCGCTCCTGTTTGACCGAGGTGCGTCAGGGCTGCACCGACTTGCGATTGGAATAGTATCGGCGCTTGCCACAGGGCTGATGATTTGGTGGTATTTCCATTGGGTGCCCGTGTTGATTGGGCATGGCGGCTTCCAACTGTATTGGCCAAAAACGTTTGCGCAAGGGTGGAGCGAACTGATGGCTCGCACAAATGATACGGCGTATCGTATCTACTTTACTGCTTTGTATTCTTATGGAGCCTTCGCGTTTTTTCTGGTCGGGTTATTTTTTATCCGAAAAGAGAGGTATGCCGTCCGTGCGATGATTGGCTTAGTGGTATTGATGCTCGCTTTTTTTATGCTAAAAACAGGCGATGCATTTCCCGAACAGGATTACTACATGATTCCATTTGTGCCTTTCATGGCAGTGATTGCTGCTTTGGGATTGCAGCGCATTGAGCAGGTGCATCTCCGTGCGGCTTTGCTCGCTTTTGTGGTGGGTGAAGGAGTGCTCAACCAACAGCATGATTTGCATTGGCCCGAAGAAATGGAGTACAAGTTGGAACTCGAAGGAGCATTGCGTCCGTTTAGCGAAGCGGGCGAACCGATTGCGTTTATCAGTGATTTGAATCCGAGTGATATGTATTTCTCCAATCACCCCGGCTGGTTGGTTAGTCCTAATGAAATTCACGATGAGCCGATGCTGCGTCGGATGACAGAATCTGGATGCAAAATCATGGTGGTGAACAACAAGAAGGAGTGGCTGCGGACAGCGATTCCCGATCTTCCAGTGATCGATGAGAACGAATACTGGCGCGTCTATGCGCTTCCGGTGAAGCCTTAATTTTTTTTGGAAAAGTCAGTTACTGTTGGAGTAACACGTTCAGTCCTTTTTACTTGTGATTATTTGGTGAAGTTTGTTCGACCTGTTGCGGTTAGATTCGCACTAAACGAGACCAAATGAAGAAGTCGATGCTGGCGCAGGGAAATGCGCTTTCTCAAGCCGCCAATCAGCGTGCGATACTAGAAGATGTGCACCTCACACTTCCTCGATTTGGGCAAGTGATGCAGGAGAATGGACTAGCGCCTTTACGTCCCCTTGAGTTAGGGATTTTACAGATCAACGTGGGTAAAATGTGCAATCAGACGTGCACACATTGCCATGTGGATGCAGGTCCGGATCGCCGCGAAATTATGCCCCGTCAGACCATGGAAGAATGTCTATCGGTGCTGCGCAGCACACCATCTATTCACACAGTGGATCTCACGGGTGGTGCACCCGAAATGAATCCGGAATTCATATGGTTTGTGGAGCAGGTGAGTACGTTGGGGCGAAAGACGATTGTGCGCAGCAACCTCACCATTCTTGTTTCCAATAAAAAATACAGTAGCTACCCGCAGTTCTTTGCCGATCACGGTATTATGGTGATTGCGTCGATGCCTTGCTACACGGAAGAGAACGTAGACAAGCAGCGCGGCACCGGAGTGTACGTGCAATCGATCGAAGCATTGAAGCGGTTGAACGAGGTAGGGTATGGAAAGGAGGGAAGCGGCTTGGAGTTGAATCTGGTGTACAATCCCGGAGGCCCTTCATTACCTGGTCCGCAAGACGCGCTGGAGCGCGATTATAAAAAGATATTGATGGAGCAGCACGGCATCACATTCAATCATCTGTTCACGATCACCAATTTGCCCATCAGTCGGTTTTTGGATTCGCTGATGGTCAGCGGCAAGTACGATGAGTACATGGAAAAATTGGTACATGCTTTCAATCCTTCAGCCGCGTCGGGAGTGATGTGCACGAATACGCTTTCAGTGGGTTGGGACGGACAATTGTACGACTGCGACTTCAATCAGATGCTCGATTTGCCAGTAGCCTCTCGCGGTTCGCGCAGTATTTCGAATTACGATGGGGCGGCTTTATCAGGGCGACTCATTGCTACCGGCCGCCATTGTTTCGGGTGCACGGCAGGAGCGGGATCGAGTTGTCAGGGGGCGATTACACATTAAGTGAAAATAAAAAAAAAGAGCCACCTGTGCAGGTAGCTCTTTGTGAAGTGGAGATAATCGGATTCGAACCGATGACCTCTTGCATGCCATGCAAGCGCTCTAGCCAGCTGAGCTATACCCCCTTGAAAGCGGGGGCAAATATAGTAATCCAAACTGATTCGGCAAGTAAAGGGTGAAACCGTGACTAGACCTTGTTTTCGTCACTTTTTGAGCCAATTGAAAGTGTCAGGCTAACGATCATTGACGCCTATGACGCGAAACAGGTCGGGATCTTTGGAAGAAATTGAAATTAACCGTTTCGGTTGGCCACATTTTTATCTAGTTGAGATGATATTTCCTTAATATTTTTATTGAATCTAAAAATATTTTTTGAGAATAATTGAGTGTATTGGTTGAATTAATTGGTGGATTCAACCCGCTAATGCAATTTTTTGATCTTCCGAAATTAGTTTATTGAGGGCAAATTTGGGTGTTTTATAGCCCAGAGTTTCTCTTGGCCTTTCATTCAGAGCTTCCTGAACCCATTCGAGTGTGTCAGCTTTCATATCTGTGAAGTCTGTTCCTTTAGGAAAGAACTGCCTAATCGGCCCATTAGTGTTTTCGTTGGTTCCCCTCTGCCATGGACTGTGTGGATCACAGAAAAACACTTTCATTCTTTTGGGGATTGTGAACTTTGCATGATCAGCCATTTCCTTTCCACGATCATAAGTCAATGTTTTTCGCAGACTTTCGGGGAGCTCTCGAAGTTTCTTTGAGAAGGCCTTACG
>Ga0105049_10000030_pt1 | contig 123668 bp, 100 predicted proteins | sample MAT06_FD_78087 | JGI IMG/M metagenome (GOLD analysis project Ga0105049, IMG submission 78087) | Freshwater microbial communities from Lake Fryxell liftoff mats and glacier meltwater in Antarctica - MAT-06 | ecosystem: Environmental > Aquatic > Freshwater > Ice > Liftoff microbial mat | place...
ACTTGATTGTGGCGGCGAAATGCCATGCCGCATTGAATGGAAAGTACAGTCCTGATATGGAAGATGTGCATGCCGTAGTCACTCCGATTCTGCGTCATCGTATTGTTCGCAATTACAAAGCGGAAGCCGAAGGCTATACCGTAGAGCGAATTGTGAAGGAATTGCTCTAATAAAACGAACGGACACCTCGCAGTGTCCGTTTTCGTTAGGTCTTAGGTTTAGTTCACATCGCTTGACAATGAATGTGCACCTCTTTCGTGCCTTCACTGATATCAGGAATTTTTAGGTATTTGCTTAGATCGAATAAGAAAAGATTTCTCGAGAAAACGACTCGAACCTTCTCCGAGAAATAGGACATAGGCGAAAATCATCGCCAGCCCAAAGTCCCATAAATTCATCACAACCGCGATGAAAAGGTGAAGGCCAACTCCTATGAGAAGAAACCATCCCCGATGCTTTTTCCACAATACCATGAGAGGAAAAAGTACCTGATAGCTGAAGGCGAAGTAGCTCAGCGTAAGAAGAAGGAAATCATTTTCCAGAAATGATCCGTTGCGCAGAACAGGATGACTAAATCGCTCGATATGCAAGGAATAATATACAGCTTCTCCCGAAAGCCACTGCTCGCCCGTGAGTTTGTAGATCGAGGGAAACAAATAGCACAGCAAGACTTGAAGAGCGCCGGCATACCATGAAAACTGATTGAGTACTCTTCTGAACGAATGACTGGCACCCACAAAAACGGGGATGCTATAGAAGGCGAGCAGGAGCATCAACAGCATACCCGAGTTGAACGCAGGGATGGCTCCGAAATACAGCATCAGTCCGCTAAACCATGCCAACGTGCGAGGTATAAAGGCCCATTTCCAATTCCATATTCCGGCCAGTGAACATGCTACGTGTCCAAAGTAAATCACAGGAAATATGCTGGGAACATACATGAGTTTGTACACCACATTTTCAATGAGTCCGAGTGTCGCTCCATAGCGCATCAGAAGCGTGTCGCTGCCCCAAAGCATATCCCGAACGTCCCAAACCATAAACGCATTGATCACCATCCAACTGAACACCGCAACTGGAAACAGTCGCAGCACTGAGGCCCGCAACGCAGGGTCTGTGAGTCGCGCGATCCAATTGTCGAGGCGTTCCATCATGGCTGATACGAGTATACAGGTAATTCAAGATGGCTGACCTGACTGCTATGCGCCTGATCCATTGCGGGAGTGAATCTAAATCTTACCCTGACCTGAATTGAATCCTGAATAGGAGCAGGCTGAATGCGACCATGCAGAGTGTGAGTGAAAAATAAGGCACGCTGATAATCAAAACTCGAAACGATGCGATCGAACTGCGCCCGCTGATTTCGGGAATAGAGGTTGTTTGCAATCTGCCAGGCAAGAGAACTCGTGAGCGATTGCTCCAAAGTTTCAATGCGTGAATTGTACGAAAAACCGTTTCCTGCGGAAACGTCACGCCAAAAACTCCATTTGCCATTTTCTGGAAACCGGTACTCTAGCTGACAGTCGTACTCGGGCACGCTCGGCGCGAACAATTTCCAGTTTTGGTGAAATAGCGGAGCGCTATATCGAGTTGAAACGTACCGCATAAACTCAGTCGCTGGCACAGATTGAAAACTATACAATGTGGTCAGCGCGAAGTGCCCGCAAAAAGCAGCGATCAGGAAAAGCACAAACCAGCGCAAGGAACGATTCATCGGGCCCAAAGTAAACAAGGAATGGCCCGATCGTTTATTTCCGGGGCTTCAATTTGCGATCGCGGAAGCAGGAAGTACATTTACCAGCGAGTAATCCTCCTAGCCATGTCCGAAATTAAAGCCAATGACCCCCGACTGAAGAGCTGGGTTGAAGTACCCGCTCACAGCGATTTTCCAATTCAGAACTTGCCTTTTGGAGTGTTCAGAACAGAGAGCCAATTGCCTCGCGTGGGAGTGGCGATAGGTGATAAAGTCCTTGATTTAAAGGCTCTGCACATATTAGGCTATCTGGAAAACTTGCCATTTACTCTTGAGGATTTTTTATCGGATAGCTTGAACCGAATGATGAGACACGGCAAGGCGCCAATTCGAGACCTGCGGAATCGGGTGTCTAAATTGCTTAGGTCCGATATGCCCGATTTGCGTGATCGTGAGCACCACGTGCGTCAGGTGCTGGTAAGCCAAAACGAAGTTCAGATGCTTCTTCCAGTCAAGGTGGGTGATTACACTGATTTTTATAGCAGCATGGATCACGCGCGCAACGTGGGTGTCATGTTTCGTGATCCAGCCAAAGCGCTTTTACCTAACTGGAAGCATTTACCTGTGGGATATCACGGTCGCGCATCCAGCATTGTGGTGAGTGGCACACCCATTCATCGTCCGCTCGGACAGACCAATGCGTCCGACGAAACACTGCCCACATTCGGCCCTTCTAAACAAGTCGATTTTGAATTGGAAATGGGATTTATCACCTTCGATGGAAAGCCGCTTGGACAGCGCATTTCCACCGAAGAAGCTGATGAGTATATTTTCGGATTAGTGCTGTTCAACGACTGGAGTGCACGCGACATACAACGCTGGGAATATGTGCCACTCGGGCCATTTCTTGCCAAGAATTTTGGATCCGTTTCTTCCCCGTGGGTTGTAACCCTTGATGCATTGGAGCCTTTCCGAGTGTCCGGTCCAGTCCAGGATCCTGAGGTTTTACCCTATCTGAAATACACGGGTTACAAGCACCTTGACATTCATCTTTCCGTCGCGATTCAGCCGAAGGATGGAGCTGAAACCATAGTTTCAGACAGCAATTTCAGCCACATGTATTGGAATATGAATCAGCAACTCGCGCACCATACCGTAAATGGGTGCAATATGAGATGCGGTGATTTATTGGCCAGTGGAACCATAAGCGGTCCCACCGAAGGGTCGTTCGGTTCGATGCTGGAAATAGCTTGGAAGGGCACTAAACCTGTGGCATTAAACGATGGCAACACAAGATCTTTTATCCAAGACGAGGATACCGTGATCTTACGCGGTTTTGCGGAGAAGGATGGCGTTCGTATAGGCTTCGGAGAGTGTTCAGGAAAAATTCTGGCCTCGCTTCCGGAGTAATTTACTTCGAGCAATCAAAGAGGGTAAGGTCAGTACTAGCGCGATCCGCGCGCTTTGACGCGACTTTTCCGTAATGCTTGTTCTTTTTGGCGTGATGCGAATAATCGAATCCAGCACGCGAGTTCGTGCATGAAGCCAGCAGTGCGATAAGCAGCATGGTCACCAAGACTTTCAGAACTTTCATTAGGATGGAGGATTAAGCCTTAGGAGAACCGTTTTTTGATCGGGAATATTGCGGTTGAAGCAAATCAGTTCGCACAAAATTATCTTGAGAAAGACTTTCGATTTTGATTTGAAAAGTGCAGTGCGAGCTGCAAATGAAAAAGAGGAGCAAAATCAGTGAATTGATTTGGCTCCTCTTAAAAGTGGACCCGGCGGGAGTCGAACCCGCGTCCAAACAGGGAATCACTAAGGTTTCTTCATGCTTATCGGGTGATTATTTTTCGATGCCGGTCAGGCCACCCGCGGCCGAATCCTGCACTTATCCTGTGTTTTTTAACCGCTGACTACAGAATTCGTCATTGGCGATTTCCCTTTGATGAAGCCTCATTGCCGGAAACCAGGAACAGGGTTGTCCGACGAGACTTGCTTGTCCTCCCTAACTTGGAAGGATTAGGCGTAATCACAAACTGTGATTAGGCTGCAAGCGCATAAGAAGTGTTGTCATTTCTGACTGGTGTCCTCAGATTTAAGAGCGAAAACACCAAATGCTCTGCATGCTTGCTTAATCATTCTGCCCGCTGTCAAAACCTAGGTCGGGCCCGAATATTCACATTGATTCAGAAGCGTTCTTCTGATTATCCTTCTATTTCTATCGGGCCATCGCGATTCCAAACATGAACTTTGAGGAGCCCTTTTCTAATCACTGATTGCACAGATAGAGTTTAAGATGGGGCTGCAAAGATACCAGCATTCCCCCCCTTTACCCCACTAACCACACGCTATCTTCGCGGCCTCAAATTCAGCAGGAATGAAATCAGTGACCTTAGGCATCATACGGGAAGGAAAGACTCCACCTGATTTTCGCGTACCTCTAACTCCTGCGCAATGCGCAGCGGCTCAAAGTCAATTCCCCGGACTTACCATTCTTGTTCAGCCCAGTCCTATACGAAGAGTCGCGGACAAGGAGTATCTCGATGCCGGAATCGAGTTGCGTGAAGATTTATCGGTGTGCGATATTTTACTCGGCGTAAAGGAAGTGCCTCTGGATATGCTTATTCCCGGAAAAACATACTTATTTTTCTCCCATACAATTAAGAAACAACCACACAATGCGAAGCTCCTGAAAGCGATTCTGGAGAAAAAAATCCGACTAATCGATTATGAAACACTTCGCGGTACAGACGGCAAACGACTGATCGGTTTTGGCCGATACGCTGGTATAGTAGGCGCGTACGAAGGCTTTCGCACTTTTGGAAAGAAGCACAAATTGTATGAGCTTAAGTCGCCTTCTGATTGTCATGACCGATCTGAAATGGAGCGCGAAATGAAGAAAATTGTATTGCCTTCGGATTTTCGCCTCGTCGTTACGGGCTTCGGACGGGTAGGCCATGGTGCTCGTGAGATCCTAAGTATTCTTCCGGTGAAAGAAGTGAGCGCCAAAGATTTTTTTACCGTCAAGTTTTCCGAACCCGTTTTTGTGCACCTAGATACTCATGAGTATTACGAGCGACATAAAGACGGCGGTTTCGAAAAACGTGATTTTTACACCAATCCCGATCATTATTTCTCTGTTCTGCCTAGCTTTTTGCGCAGGTCTGATATGTACATGGCTTGCCACTTGTGGGCATCAGGAAATCCGCCACTCATTGAGCGCCACGACCTCGAAGTTGCGGACTGGAAGTGCAAGGTGATTGCGGATATCAGTTGCGATACCAATGGTCCAATTGCGAGTACTATACGCGCATCCAAAATCGCTGATCCGGATTATGGCTATCACCGGCTACATCATATCGAATGTGACCTCGCTGAACCCGAAGCGATTGCCGTTATGGCGATTGATAACCTCCCCTGCGAATTGCCAAGAGACTCCTCAGAAGATTTCGGGCAGGAATTAGTGAAGCATATCTTTCCTCTGATACTTGGAGAGGATCCGGATAACATCATCTGGAAGGCGAGTGAAACCACACTCGACGGTGAACTCACACCGCATTTTGAATACCTGCGCGATTACGCTCTTAATGCGTAATTGGATGAGGAGTTATTGACGGGAAAAAGTAAAAGTGATTTTGCCGCGTTGTTTCTTCCCGGCTGAAGTGTTGTAGTCAAACTTCCATTTCTCTGCATAGCCCTTTGATTCTCCTCGGATACATTCGTCTGCACTGCTCAGTGCTTCGTCAATTGTCGCGCTGATCACATTTCCCATCTGATCTACTTCGATATTCACCACCACCTTTCCATCTGTTTGACATCGATAGGTAGGGCGGGGTGTGGCGCGGGTGGATCGGCCGGCAAGGTCAAATTCAGCAGACACTGGTCCGGAATAGCTCTTATCACTCTGGTTTTTGAACCAGTCGTAGTTCTCGCGGTCCGCATTCTTTCCGTCTTTATTCTTTGGCTCAGCTTTATCTGGAATAGATTCGCTCACTTCGCTGCGGCCCGTGCGGAGACGCTCGAACTCAGCCTCTTCCAGTCCGCGCAGTTGCTCAGCTACTTCAGCTTCAATCTCTGCTTTTGATTTCCCCGTGAATTGAACCATGGAGCCTGTGCGGACGGACTGTGCTCCGGCGATGAGGTCTTTGACAGATTCGGTAGATTCTTCTGGGTTAGCTTGTTCTATAGCAAGTTCTTCTTCTTCTACGAACTGCAAATCAAACTCTTCTAGCAAAGGCTCTGTGTCACCAGTCTGCACGGCAGAATCCGACCGGGCCGTGGAGAAATAAATGAGGGCGAGGACAAAAATGTGCAGTCCGATGGCCAAAATCGCCGCCTGATAGAACAGAGCAGTTTGTCGGGTAGGGGCACTATTCAGAATGTCCTGAACCCGCTTTGGAATGTCCGGTCCGCTAGTGCTCGTGGAGGAAGGGGGAAAAGTGCTCATGGAACAATAGAGTGACAAAGGTAGACCATTCTCACAGCGCCATTAGCAGTTTGCATTGAAGCCTCATTCACTCGATTTAATGAGTTCGATTTATCCACGGAGAATGCAATCCGAATGTTAAAGAGGGAAATTTGTGATTGGATTTCAGCAATAAATGGTATAGATTTGCGTGTACACGAACATTAAAACGACTTAACACATATCCAATGAAAAAAGTATTTGCCCTTTTCGCGTTTATTCTGTTGGTTGGCGTTGCTGCTAACGCTCAGGTTTCTGCATCTTCGCCACAGCCTGTGGAGAAAGTGAAGAAAGAGAAAGTGACAATGACAAAGTCTGAAGCCAAGTCAGAAGCTACCAAGACTGAGAAAGCAGCGTGCAGCTCTTCTGAGAAGGCAGCATGTGACAAAGACGCAAAGGCTTCGGGTTGCTGCAGCAAGGATGGAGCTAAGGCTTCAGCCGGGGCGGAAGGTTCTACCGGAAAATCATCTTGCTCAAGCGCGAGCACTAAGGACGGCAAAGCATGCTGTTCGAAAGGCGGTGAGAAGAAAGCCGAGAACAAAGAAGAAAAGAAATAATCTGATTTCAGATTCAGAAAAACCCCGCTTATGCGGGGTTTTTTTATGCCTTCTTAATTCCGAAGTGCTCTTCCGCCATTTGGCGCACATTGTCTCCAATCGCAAGAGCAGCAGTAGCTGCCGGAGATGGGGCGTTTAGCACGTGTATGCTCTGATCGGTGTATTCAATGCGGAAGTCATCGCGGGTATCACCATCGCGACGCAACAGGAGCGCCCTCACACCCGCCCTTCCTGGCTCGATGTCTTCCATAGTAAGAGAAGGAACGAGACGTTGGAGAGTTTTCAGGAAGAGGCGCTTCGAGAACGCACGACGGTATTCGTCGATACCAAACTTCATGTTTTGGAAGAAAAGACGCCAGGTGCCAATGTAACTCAACGCATCGAGGGTATCGCGCAGGCTGAAATCTGTTTTCCCATACCCTTCCCGCTTAAACGTGAATACGGCATTTGGCCCACATTCTACTGAACCATCTACCATTCGGGTGAAGTGTACACCAAGAAACGGGAAATCGGGATTGGGAACTGGATAGATGAGATTTTTGACTTTATGCTTTGCTTGAGGCGTGAGGTCGTAGTAATCACCACGAAATCCAACCACTTTTTCCTCCAATTTGACCCCGTCCTTGCGGGCGAGCCGGTCGGCCTGAAGTCCGCCGCAAAAGATCATTTTGCCCGCGGCGTATCGCCCTTTATCAGTAATCACCACTGTGTGGCCGTCGGATTGACGCTGAAATTCAAGGGCTTTTTCGCCCGTATGCACTTCGGTGAGAGGTTGGATGGCGATAGAAAGCTCAGCCATTTTATCAGTAGCACCTCTGAAGTCAATGATCCCAGTGCATCCCACGAATATCCCAGCGATTCCTGTGCAATACGGTTCAATTTCACGAATCTCTTCAGCAGTTACTTTGCGCATGTCCTCGATGCCGTTGGCAATACCGTTCTGATAGATATTTTCAAGGTGTGGTAGTTCTTTTTCATCAATTGCCACGATGAGCTTACCGCAGATCTCGTAAGCAATGCCGTGGTCTTTGGCAAACTGAACAAGTTCTCTTCGCCCGTTTACACAGTTGATTGCTTTTTGAGACCCGGGTTTGTAGTATATGCCAGAATGGATCACACCACTATTGTGACCTGTTTGATGATCCGCCAGCCTATTTTCCTTCTCAATCAGAAGAAGTTTCAGATGGGGAAAATTGATTTGAAGCTTATAGAGAGTGGCCGCGCCAACGATACCTCCGCCAATGATGACAATGTCAAACGGTTTTTCCAAAATAGGAATTTTCGACAAAAGTAGGGCAGGCGAAGGTGAACTAAGGTGTCGTTCGCAAAGGGAATGCGCTACATTTCCACCATGAAAGCAACGCGCAAAGTTCAGAATGCTTGGGCATTTTATGATTGGGCGAATTCCACGTACAACCTAGTGATCGGAACAGCCATATTCCCGCTCTTCTTCGGAGCGATAACCTCCACAAAGGATGAATATGGAAAATTGATTTCAGACGAAGTGGTCTTTTTCGGTACGTCCCTACACAATACTCAGTTGTACTCCTATTGTTTAGCTTTTGGTATGGCACTCGTTTGTTTTATAACGCCAGCTCTTGCGGGTGTTGCCGACTTCATGGGCCGCAAGAAGCTCTTCCTTCAGATTTTCTGTTATCTCGGCTCTGCTTCATGCGCAACGCTGTATTTTTTCGATCCGGCCTACCTCGAATGGAGCATGCTTTCAATTGTTTTGGCTAGTGTAGGATTCTGGTGCAGCTATGCATTTGCCAATTCGTTTCTCCCTGAAATAGCTGAGCCTGAAGAGCAGGATAAATTGAGTGCAAAAGGCTACGCACTGGGTTATGCGGGAAGTGTGATTCTGCTGCTGATCAATTTGGGTCTCATCATGGGGCTTGGTGAAGAGAAATCGGAGCTGATGACGCGCCTAGCATTTGTGTCAGTGGGCGTTTGGTGGGCTGGATTTGCTCAATATACCTTTCGTCACCTACCGGAAAAAAGGAAGGCGGTAGGAGTTCGGAAGGGAGCACTTGGACATGGTTTTCGCGAACTGAAAAAAGTGTGGAAGGATCTGCGAGAAACGCGCCGACTCAAACGCTATCTTCTATCGTTTTTTATTTTCAGTATGGGCGTTCAAACGATCATGCAAATGGCCCAGTTCTTTGGTCAAAAGGAAGTGGTTCGAATTGACGCAGCAGGCCACGAGATTACAGGGTTGTCCACCCCCCAGCTGATTATTGCAATCATCTTTGTTCAACTCATCGCTATCCCAGGGGCGATTGTGTTTTCGAGAAGTTCGAGAAAGTGGGGCAATCTCAACGTACTGCGGGTAGCCCTTTTGATATGGGTTGGCGTATGTTGCTTTGCTTATTTCGTGGTGCGCAGCCCGATGTCCTTTTTTGTCGCTGCAGGTTTTATTGGCTTCGTGATGGGTGGCACTCAATCACTTGCGCGCAGCTCGTATTCAAAGTTTTTACCTGAAACAAATGATCACGCCTCTTATTTCAGTTTTTATGATGTCACCGAAAAGGTGGGGTTAATTATCGGACTCTTTGCTTTCGGCTATATCGAAGGTTTGGCGGGTAGCTTGAGAGCTTCAGTACTTGCGTTGATATTCTTTTTTGCCATTGGATTGATTCTGCTTTTGTTGGTTCCGAAAAAGGAACTTACCACGATCGGCGAGGAATATCGGGTCTGAGTGCGTTCAGGAGACGATCCAATCACCAGCAAACCAAGTGAAGAGTATTCCTCCAGCCATTACCAACTTGAGCCATAAACTCGCTTTGTAGAATTGTGCTTTTTCACGAGCCCCCGCCGTTATTTTGAGGCAAAACACCAGAGGAAGCATTACGAGCAATAAGCTCATACCAAACACAAAACGGTTTGAAGGTTCAATCGGATTGAACATCCATGCGGAGGCGAGCATGACAAGCAATGCGGTGCCTGAAAGCAAACGTTTTACATACCGTGCCGACCGTTCCTCACCCCAAATAATGGGAAGTGTGCGATACTCACCAAGTCGGTCACCTTCGATGTCTTCTAGATCCTTCAAAGCTTCTCTCGCTAGAGTGAGAAGAAAAGCAAAAACGGCATAAGCGACAAGCCACAGCCACAATTCACCGAATACACCATCCGGATCGGTCATCATATCCGTGTAGCTGTCGCGCAGAAGCGGAATTTCAAAGAAGCCGGTCCAGCACGGTACCGCTGCCACCATGAGCGCCACCATAAAATTGCCAATAAAGGGTTGCTTTTTAAAAACTGGCGAATACCACCAAAGTGCACTTGCAATGAGAACTGGAAACAAGAGGCCGCTCCAACGGCCTGTTTGAAGTACAATGACCAGCGTGAGAATTAGTGCCAGAATATTTAAGCCCTGATGCATCAGCATGGCGATGCGCCGTTTGACGAGTTTACCCACAATCAGACGCTCTGGCTTGTTGATTCGATCCACTTTTCGGTCGAAATAGTCATTGATGACATTCCCCGCCGCTCCGAGTAGAAGCAGCACAAGACAAGAAAGAAAAAACAAGCCTTCGCTGAGTTGAAACTCAAGTCCCAGTCCGGTTTTTTTCAACAAAGGGAGCATAATCAGGAACCTTAGTGCATACATGGTGCAAGCCATGATGAGCAGATTAACCGGACGGCTTAGGCGGATTAGCGCGCTGATTCCTGACAATGGTGGATAGTTTATAATTCGTTCGCAAAGATGGGGGCATGCCCTCTAAATTTGCACTGTATGGCAGATAATCCTATGGAAGAGAAGGAACAAGTACTTCAAGCGGTTAAAGAGGTTGCGACACCTAAGAAAATTTTGGTTGTTGGCAATCACGATTACATTCTTAAAAATGTAGAGACTTTACTGCAAAAGGAAGGCTTTGAAACGGCTGGACTGACGGAGGTGGAAGAGGCATTGGATTATATCCGCTATAATCCACTTGATGCCGTTCTTATCGGTGGCGGCGTGAATCCCCACATCCGGTTAAAGATTGCCGCTTTAATGAGTAAGGAATTTGCACACGTCAAACTCATTGAGCACTTTGGAGGTCCCGCTACAATTTTAACTGAGGTAAAAGCAGTATTGGGCTAGTCCTTAATTCAATTCAGAAGCGGCTTTCTTTACTTCATTTTCCCCGTCTTTCATCAGCGAATAGGTAAAGCCCGGCTGAATGCTGTATGCGCCTATGTCACCAGACTTGTTCACCGCGAGCAGTCCAACTTGAAAGGCTTCTTTTAGAAAGGTGTTTTTTCGAATTAGTCTGCGTATGGCTTCCTGACAAGCTTCCTGAGGGTGTGCACCCTGCTTCATCAATTCGACTATCAGGAAAGTACTACAGTTACGTAAAACAGCTTCACCAAGGCCAGTCCCGGTAGCTGCTCCCACTTCATTATCCACATAAAGGCCTGAACCAATGATCGGACTATCACCTACTCTGCCGCGCATTTTGTAGGCCATGCCACTGGTGGAGCATGAGCCTGCGAGGTCACCATCGAGATCCATGCTTAATAGTCCAATCGTATCATGGTTCTCGGTGTTGATGATGGGTTTGTATTCGCTTTTAATGAGCCATTCTTGCCAGGCTTTCTGCGCTTCCGGATTAATGTAGTCGCTATATGGAATTCCTTGAGAAAGAGCAAATTGACGGGCACCTTCCCCCACTAGAATCACGTGTGGAGTCTTTTCCATGATCAATCGTGCCACATTAATTGGATGATCAATGCCTTCTAAAAAACAGACAGAACCTGCCCGGCCCAGATGGTCCATGATACAAGCATCGAGTGTGGTTTTACCTTCTCTGTCTGGCAATCCGCTTAGACCGACAGAGAGATTTGACCGATCCGATTCGGTTACCCAAACACCCGCCTCAGCCATATCAACAGCTTTTCCACCCTTTTTCATTGCACTCCAAGCTCCTTCATTGGCTAGAATACCGGCATCCCAAGTGGAAAGGACGATTCCTTTTCGATACGGAATAAGGGGTTGAGGAGAAACGTTGGAGGATTGCTCAAGGTTGGTTCTCGCGCAAGCCTGAAGCAACGATCCAATGCCGGCCAGTCCTACTATTCGCAGAAAATTTCGACGAGGTTGCATAGTCAAAAAAGAATTAGAAGATGAGATGGGTAAGCATGTAAATGTAACCGCTTAGATGTGATCTCGAATGTCTGGGGATTCGGAATTCCGCAGAAAATGCAATTCATGTGAAAGCGTGAAAGAGCAGAAGGAAAAGGAATTTGTGAGGACGTGAATGCACTCCGAATCAGCTACTCACCATTTCACGCTTAAGCGTCTCCACAGTGTCCTCCGGGAGATTTTGCAAATCAAGAAGCATCAAACCATCCAGTGCATTGTTGAATTGAGGGTCAGAGTTAAAGGCGAGAATGCGCGCATTCTGCTGAAGGTATTTTTTCAATAATACAGGCATCGTAAAACTAGTAGGTTCGATATCACTGATGATCTTATCCATTTTCTTTAAATCATTTTGCGAAGCATCGATCAATACATCCGTATCCACATTTCTAATTTTTGGTCGAAATGCATTTCTTGGCTCAACCAATTTCGAAAGCTCCTCATCAAAATAATTCTTTCGGATAAACTGAATGATCAGTTCTTTCGACACCGCCTGATAGGAATTAGAGATACTAACAGGGCCGATAATGTATCTGAAACGAGTATTCGAAAGGAGATAGAATAGAATGCCTTTCCAGAGAAGAAACAAGGATAGTCGATGTTTCTGATAGTCTTTGACAATGAAGGACCTACCAAGCTCAACCGATTGGTTTAAGATCGGATTCATTTTCGCGTGCATGCGGAAGAGGCTGCTGGTATAAAATCCCTTCACTCCATATCGCCGCATGATTTCATTGCCATCACCCACACGGTACGCTCCGGCAATTCGCTTCGCTTGGGCATCCCAGAGTATCAGATGGTGATAGTAGAGATCATATTCGTCGAGGTCAATGCTTTTTTTCGTGCCTTCACCAACTTCACGAAAGGTGACCTCTCTAAGTCTACCGATTTCTTTTAGGATATGCGGAATCTTTTCGCTACCCACCACGTAGCATTCGAAATGATCATAGACCAGTGTTCTGCAATCGGCAATGGCGGCAATCTCTATTTCGATCTTTTCTGAAGGTACAGCGGGCACCAACTCGGCTGCCTGCTGAGGGAAACGGAAAAGTCTGAAGTAATCACGTTTCACTTCGAGACTGCTTCCAAGGGCATAGGTTTTTGCACGCAGGTATCGACCGTACTGCTCGTTAGTAGTGAATATCGTTGTTTCCTTTGGGAGAATTGGCTTACCAATTCGCATTCGAAAGGTTCTGCCTTTCTTATTCAACAGTTCAGAAGGCAAGGCGAGTGTTCGAAGGTTGGGATGGATCAGCCCGATCAGGTGAAACAAATACGAGTTTCCGCCATCAAAATAAATTGGAATGACAGGCACCTGAGCATTGCGAATAATCTTGATTGCACTGCTTTGCCACTTGCGATCCGCGATTGTTTTTAGGTCCCCCTGAAAAGTAGATACTTCACCCGCAGGGAAAATTCCAAGCGGCTTTCCTTGCTCCAGATGTGCAATAGATGCTTTAAGTCCGCTGATATTGTTGAAAGCTGTTTTCCGTCCTTCGAATGGATTCACCGCGAGGATGTATTCGCGGATGGGCTCTACATTTTGAAGTAAAAAATTGGCCATCAATTTGAAGTCTGGTCGAACCTGTGTAATCATGTTGATCATCGCAAGACCGTCAATTGCTCCGTAGGGATGATTTGCGGCAATGATGAATGGCCCTTCAGTCGGTATGTTTTCGAGGTCTTTCTCAGAGCAGACACAATCCAACTTAAGAATGGAAAACAGTTTGTCTATAGACTCGGTTCCCGTCGACTCAACGATTTCATCATAAAGGTCGTTCACCTGATCAATTCTTGCCACACGTGAAAGAATTGACACAATGGGATTATCCCGAGTAAGCCGTGTAGCAGAGGCAAGGGCTTCTTCCGGAATGAGTTTTTTCAAGGTGGTGTTAAGGTTGGTGAGTGAGCCTGTTGCTCAGGAATTTCTGGCGGCAATTATGTTATTTAACCATTACCGCAGAAGAGATACGTTGACCATTAGCTGTGAATACGACTTGATAAATTCCAGGTGCAAATCGGGATGCGTCAAAGAAGGACCTTGATTCACCGGAGGGAAAATTCCCGTTGCGAATTACTTCTACTTCGCGGCCCGTCATATCTAGAAGTGTGAGCTGTCCAATGGCGCTTCGCTCCAGTTGAAGAGGCACACACGTGATGGCTCCAGCAGGGTTCGGAAATACGCTTCCGAAAGATGCATTCTGAAGGTTTTCGACTCCGGCCGGCACTTCACCAAGCACTTTAAAGGTCCAGTAACCATCGGGAGCTGGCATTGGCCGGGTTTGCACTTTTCCACTATTCGCTTGGCCTTTCACGTAATAATAGATTTGTGTGCCTGCGACCTGAGCAGGGATTGAGCCGGACCAGTCATTGCCTGATACAAAAGCCATAGGCACTTCATTGTATGGATCATCCAGATTAGTTTTCCAGAATAGCGTTGCTGCGCTGATGCCTTCGCGATGATTCATGTAAGCAACTACTTCGTACGGTATTTCTGTATTTTCAGTGTCGCTGAGAGGAAGATGCGAAATTAGAAGTGGGTCTGCCACGCCCACCGAGTGTGTGATGCAATGAATTGCGCCGCTTGCAGAGATAATTGCCTCAGGACTATTATCGCAATCAATACCGACAACCTGGTACCCCGGAAGTGTTTCCTCATAAATACGAATGGCTGTGGTGTCATACTGTTCGCGGTAGAGAGGCATCAGAATCAGATCATTCACGAAGACAGAGTTGGTATAGGTGCGATAAAAGGAAGCTTGCGGCTCAGAATCGGGCCATAGGCCGGATTGACTGTCTGGCATTGGTATGCGAACAATCTGAAATGGAGTACCCCATTTTGTATCGTAATTGGAAAGCACATATTCGATGTTGGCGTTGATCTGAGGTCCATCTGCGATACCATCCGGATATTCGCCCACAAGCAATGTCTGTTCATCAAGAAGTTTGATGTGCATATCGATGTGATTGATCAAATCAAATTCAAGCGCCTGCATTTTGATGTACGTATCTATCCCTAAATAGTCATTTACGATTTGATTTATATCGGCCTCATTTTTTGGAGTCACATTGTACGGATTTCCTGCTTCATTTTCTTCCAGAATCAGTTCAGATGCAAAGGCAGTCCCGAATCCATCCGTCATCCAGTTGCCACCTGTGTTGACCAAATCTGTGGGCGCTTGTGTGATGGTGTACAAGTCAAGTTCGAGGTACTCGGCAATCACTTCAGGAGAAGCGTCGTCATCGGGTCGGGTAGGGCGATTGTAAATCCAATCCACCAAAAAAAGCTGGTCCACGTCATTCACATAAACTGGATTTGCGGCATAGTCACGCATCCAGATAGAATTGTAAGCAGCCTCGAGAATCGTTACATTTTCCAAATCAGTAAGGGCTGGGGCGCCTTGTGCTCCGAGCAGATATGATTCCGTTTGGCTGGGATTTTCCGCAAGAATAATCACCTGAGTGTGCTCTTTGGCCGCAGCCACAATCTGCTTCAGGATGCCGGGATAGGATGTCCAGGCTATGGTCAGCGCCTGAATTTCTTCCCATTCTGCCATGTTGCGGATTTGATCAAAGGGAGGAGGCGTTTCAATTCCTCTTTCAGGAGAATGGATAACAAAGTCACCGCGTTCTATGCGCTGACGCTCTTCTACGGTGAAGCCTTTCGGAAGAATCACGTCCTGAGCATAGGAGTGGATTGAACAAAGTGCAATGGCACTAAGAAGAACTGGGAATTTCATAGGTGAGTAAAGGTATTGAAAGAAGGACTTGGCCATTATTCAGGGGTCAATATTCTATCAGAAGAGGCGTGGTTTGGAAGGCAGGGCACCAAATACTGTCCAGAGTCAGAATATTCGATTCTGAAGTGTTTATTTCAACGCGGTACCGAATCCAGGTGTTGCCATACAAGGTGCAAGTAAATGTGCTGTCCGAATCCGCGCCGGTAATTTCACGCCAGGTATTTTCACAGCAATTGCAATTGTAGCCTTCTGTATTGAATCGAAACCGAATCTGATCGCTGACTTCTCCGGGTTCTATATTAACGAGTCTTGTCTGCACAAAAGCTTCAGGCTGAAGAGAGATGTTTTTCACAACCGCTTCTTGTGCGTTGAAATCGTCTGGATTTAACCCAATGGTTGTGCTGATATAATTGCTTTTTTCAGCAGTCACCTGTAGTTCTGCAATGTTTTGTCGTTCCCAGGTGATTTGGTACATTCCATCTGAGCCGGAATTTGTGGAGCCCGCGGTATTAAAACCTCCGCTGAAAACCTGGCCTTCCACCAGTTTCTGTTCGAGGAGAATAGCAACACCAGAAAGGGCCGAACCAGTATGTGAACTGCGAACCTTTCCTTCAAGTATTAATTCTGGCTGCTTTTTCTTACAGCCTCCATTAGCGAAGGCTGTCAACACAAGCAGTGTCAGGATAAATGTCCGGTCGATTATTCTGCTCATGGACTCGTGATGTTCTTCTTGTAATGGTCATAGACCGCCAGAATTTTTCCGACAAAGTGAAAGGGCTCTTTGCTATTGCAGTAGCCGTGTTTGACGCAGCCCATTGTGTAATATTTCTCCTGACTTTTAAGTAGGAGACACTCCGCCACATGACCATCCCAAATCGTGTCTTTCAAGCCCATTTCTTGAGCAATATTTCGGGCGTCGAAAATATGTCCCGGACCAATATTGTAGCTAGCCAGCACAAATTTCAGCCGTTCTTCGGGGTTGTGCACCTTGTCCTTCCACATGCGATCCAAGTATTGAAGGTATTTCACTCCTGCACGAATGTTGGGTTCGGTCGTTTGGCCGGAATCACACCCCAATTTTTTGGCTGTTTCGGGCATCAATTGCATCAAACCAAAGGCGCCACTCCACGAAACGGCCTCTGGATTGAATCGAGATTCCTGATACACCAAGGCAGCGAGCAAACGCCAATCCCAGTTGATCTGAGGGGCATAAGCTTTGAAAAGGCTATCGTAGACGCTAATTTGATTTTCGGATAAATTGGGCAGGATATAGGGGCCGCGGTAGTCCTTCAATTTTTCATCTCCGAAATACTTGTTGTAGGTTTTGTCGACTTTGCGCTTGACCTTTTCACTGGCGAGCCAGACGTTCAGCGCCTCTTGCAAATGATGCGAATTGGTACGAACAGCCCAGGCAATATTTTCTTCTCCGGAGAGAGCAACCGACATATCGAGTTCTGGATAGTCGATCTGTTGAATCCTGGCCAAGTTTTCATCCGTCACGGTAGCTGCAAGTTCTCCCGATGCGGTAAGTCGAATCAAATCATCCGTGCTGATTTGTCCGGGAGCTTCGAGAATATGCAATGGTTTTTTCGATCGGTCATCTATTCGTTTCAGGGTGGTGTAGAACGAAGAATAGCGGTGCACCCAAATAGGAACTTCTGAAAGTTGTGCAGTGTCAGTTATGTGTGAGTAGTTAGCGGTATCAGGCACCACGAGTCGCTGAACCAGCACTTCTCTTGAAGTGTAGAGGGGTGTGGAGAATTTTACAATGCGATTGCGATCTTCGGTGATGGTGAGGTTGGAAGCAATCAGATCGCCTTCGCCTTTGTTGAGCATTTCAAACATCTGATCCACATCGTCGAGAAGTCGAATCTCTACTTTGACCCCAAGAGATCGAGCAAAATCTTTGACCAGTTCAAAGTCAAACCCTCTTCCTTGTCCGCGATATAAATAGTACGTGGAAGCGCTGTTTTCAGTGAGTAAAATAATCTTCCCACGGGCGATGATTGAGTCAAGATCGAACTGAACAGGCGGCGGAAGCTTCCTATCTCTGTGCGATGGGCCATCTTCACAGGCAATGAAAGCGGCACAAGTAGCCAAAAGGAAGGTGAAGAAAATTCCTGGACGGACCAGATTGAAAGCCATAACGGAAAGATACGAGGAAAAGGTAGAACAACAAAAAACCCTGGCATAAACCAGGGCTTTGAGGTAAGCGGATTTGGTTGGTTTGGATTATTTCCGGATAAACTTTTCTGTCTTGTTATCGTAGCTAAGGTAGTACTCCCCGCGACTGAGCGTGCTGAGATCGAGCGAAGCGCCCATGCCTCGTTTCACAATCTGCCCGTAGGCGTTGTATAGCTCGTATGCATTTTCCATCGAGAAGTAAATGATCTTGGTTTTTTTGTCGTAGCGGAAAGTGACCGGGACTGAAGTGCTCATAACTTCAGTTGTTCCGCTTTTGCGCACATCTCCTTCGTAACTCTTCTGCGTGATGCGGAATTTATTGCTGCCACTGGTGAGTGGAACTTGCCACTTGTAAGTGTTCTTGCCGGAAGAACCGGTTCCCATTACTTCACCTACGTTCACCCACTTATTCCATTTAAACTGTTGAACGATAAAAGGCAACTTGCCCATTTCACCAGTTGTTTCCCATACAAGCGCACCTTGAGAGGAACATTCGATTTTCTGACACTCAAAGGTGGGAGCTGGCTCCAGCGCGCCAGGATTCAAAATTTTTGGAGCGCAGCCATCCTTGTGTTTAATCAGAACAATGACGGGATCGCCGGCTTTGAATGTATAAATTGAGAGATCAATTTCGAAAGCCTGAGAATTGACTTCATCCGAGGTTGTCTGCCCATTAACGGTTACCTCATACACACAATACCCCACGCCATCGTCCGAAACCGGGTTCACTACGAAAATATTCCGCTGCTGATAACGGCCTTCGATAACCAGATTTCCAGCATAGGCGCTGCCACTGGCAAGAAGAAGGATAAGAGCAGAAAAAAGACGATTCATACCATTCAAAATGTTGGGGTAGGACAATAATACTGCGAACTTTTCATCTTCATCTACTCTTTGCCACAGATTGCTCTCCGGCGGCAAAAGTATCCAATTTCGCCTTACTGGAGTCTATCAATAGTGGGAAAAACATCAGAAATGCCTTTTCGACCTCTTCAAAATGTGTGGCAAGGAGTCCGGATGCCAGTCGGAAAGCCGCCCCATTGCTTACTCGTTCGGCCAATCCGTTGAAACTCCGTTGAATACCTTCCTTCGACTGGTAACTCCCTAACCAGTTCCCTCTAACCATGTGAGTAAGAATGAACTGCATGCGCTCAGGAAGTCCTTCTTTGTTTATTTCCAGTGTTTTATACCTTTTTAATACAAAATCATCTAATGGCATCTGATGCCATTGATCCCATGTTTTCGCAAGAATGTGATCGAAAAAAATATCAATTGCCACTGGAGAATATAGGCCAAGGGTCGGACGTAAGACCTGCCGAAGCTCACTCGTGATCGGATGAGTATCTGTCAGGTGGTCAATGTGCCGATGAAGGAGAATACCCTCTTGAATTCTTCTTGGATAGTTCTGATGGCGCTTGCCTTTCACGGCATCACCAGCAAATTGTCCGATGAGAAGATCAGGATCATCAAATGCGAGATAGAAATGTGCGAGGTAATTCACTTTTGTGTCATTCAAAGATAGGAGGAAGGTTATTTCAACCGTGTAACCTTCTTTAGCTCCGTATATGGAATTCGATCTATGGCATCCGTTCGCGGGGCTATTTTTGAGCAGCATAATGAATCAGCGCACTATTTTCTACTGGATATGTCAGCTTACCGGCTGGGGGGCATTTGTGCTTGGCAACGTTTTTATTGCGACACTTTATGGTGGAAGTGAAAGCAGGCTACTGCTGGTATCTGTGCTCACTTTAGTGGCGGGTATTGGCTTGACCCATACCCTTCGCTTTTTCATTCACCGATGGAATTGGAGGCGTCTTGGTTTGTCGCGTCTGCCCCTCCGGATATTGGTTTCTGCCCTTCTGCTAGGGCTTTCGTTTGTGTTGATTAATACCGCCATTTCTGACCTTGTCACAGCTAGAGTGCCCTTTTCCGGAAAGGATGAGTGGCGAATTTTTTTTCTTAATGTCCTTAACTTTTCAGTTGTGTTTTTGATTTGGGAAATCATCTATTTCTCCTTTCTCACCTTTCGGAATTGGAAGGAAGAGGAGATAATGAACCTAGAGCTCAGAGCAGCAAAAACTGAGATCGAACTGAATAGTTTCAAATCACAGCTCAACCCTCATTTTCTTTTCAATTCGTTGAATAGCATTCGGGCGCTCGTAGATGAGAACCCTGAAGAATCTAAGCGTGCAATCACTATGTTGAGCGGTATTTTAAGAAACAGCCTGATGCTTGGCAGAACACAAACAGTGCCTTTGAAACAAGAACTGGAGTTGGTCGAAAAGTATCTGTCCATCGAGAAAATTCGATTTGAGGAGAGGCTTCAGGTATCAGTTGAGGTCGGGTCAGGCTTGCAGGGTTGGGAAATTCCGCCATTTATGATTCAAACTCTGGTAGAAAACGGAATCAAACACGGCATCAGCAAGCTCACAGAAGGCGGACTTATACACGTCAATGTATTTGAAGATAAGAATAGATTGGTAGTGCGAATCAGCAACAGCGGTTACTATGATCCAAAGCCCGGCCAAGAGGGAATAGGTGTTGCCAATACCATTAAACGACTTGAATTGATCTTTGGTTCACAAGCTCAACTTCGCATTTACAATCGAGACGGACTTGTTTTTTCTGAATTATGGATTCCCAATCACCACAAAGTATGAAGACATTGATAATTGATGACGAGCGCCTTGCGCGCAGGGAGTTGATCAGTCAGTTGTCGGCATTTCCTCAAATAGAAATTTGTGGAGAATGCAGCAACGGCGACGAAGCGATAAAAATGATCGGTGAGCTAAATCCAGATTTGCTCTTCCTCGACATTCAGATGCCGGGTATGAATGGCTTTGAATTATTGGAGCGATTGGAGTCTGTTCCAAGGGTCATTTTCGTTACCGCATATGATGAATTTGCACTTCGTGCATTCGAAGTGAATGCGCTCGATTATTTGCTCAAACCTGTGGAGGAAGATCGTCTTACCGATGCCATTCACCGTCTGCAGCGGGAAGAGCGCCCGGAATCTCAACATTCTTCGGAAGGCGAACCTTCCCATTTGCTGGGGCAGGATGATCAAATCTTTTTGAAGGATGGGGAGAAATGTTGGTTCGTCCACCTGCGTGATGTAAGAATGTTTGAGTCAGAAGGAAATTATGTGCGGGTTTATTTCGACCGCTACAAACCGCTCATTCTAAAATCACTGAACACATTGGAAGATCGTTTGGACCGCACGTTCTTTCGAACCAACCGGAAGTTTATCGTAAATCTGAGATGGGTCCAAAGCGTAGAAAACTGGTTTAACGGAGGACTTCGACTGACATTGAAGGATGGGTCGCAGGTGGAAGTCTCTCGTCGTCAAAGCGCGCGCTTTCGCGAGTTGATGAGCCTCTGAGGTTAACACTTCAAACCAATCAAGATGATGTCATCGAGTTGGGGCAGCGCTCCTCTCCATTCCCGAAGGGTTTGACTGGCCATTTTGCGCTGCTCTGCCATAGGGTGAGTGTGCCAATCGTCAAGTAGAGTCTTAAGTCCAGAACGCTTCAGTTTTTTACCTCGTTCTCCTCCAAACTGGTCGGTCAGTCCGTCGGAAAACAAGTACACCAGATCCCCCTCTTTCATTTGGAATTCATGCATGGTGAAATGCTCTTCACGAAAAACATTTCCTCCTCCACCTATTGCCTTTCGGTCGCCACGAACTTCTACAAATTCGTCATCGAGATACATAATCACTGGCCTATTGGCACTTGCCATACGTGCTTTACGTGTCACGAGGTCATACTCAAATAGCGACACATCCATTCCATCCTCAAGCGAGAAATCACTCCCTTTGCCGTTAAGGAGTTCGAACAGTCCGCGATGCAAGGCACTCAGGAATTTCTCAGGTGAGTTTGCCTTTTCGCTGAATGCAATTTCCTTCATCAAGATGCTTCCGATGAGAGACATAAAGGCACCCGGAACGCCGTGCCCGGTGCAGTCAGCGCATGCGATAAGCACCCGCGAGCCCACTTGCTCCACCCAGTAGAAGTCACCGCTCACTATATCCCGTGGTTTGTAATAGACAAATGCTTCGGGGAAAATTGTCCCGAAAACGTCAGCCGACGGGAGCATGGCCTTTTGAATATTCTTCGCGTAAATGATCGAATCGGTAATGTCTTTGTTTTTTACTTCAAGAAGTTCTTTTTGTTCAACTACTTCGCGCGTCCGTTCGGAAAGCTCATGCTTGAGGTATTCCTGATTTTGTTTCAGAAAGCGTTCTCTTCGAATAATGATGATTCGGAATATCGCAAAGAATATAAGAGCAGAGAGAATGATAAACCACCATTGCTGCCAGAATGGACGTGAAATGTGAATTGGTATGCTTCGGAATTCCTCACCGCCGACACCATCACTGTTGAATGCTTTAATAAGCAGGGTGTAGTCACCAGGAGGTAGGTGATTAAAAACAGCTCTGCGGGACGGACTGAGATCCGACCAATCGGATTCGTAGCCTTCGAGCATAAACTGATAACTGACATCTTCAGCACGAGTTAACGAAATTCCGGAAAATAGAAACTCAAGTTTATAGTCGCCCGCTTCAAGTGAAATTGCTTCAGTAGTGGAATAGGCAATGTCAGAAATCAGAAGGACGTCAAGCGTAATGATGGGCGCGCTGCTATTGATGCGATCCTGGCGCGGGTCATAGCGCAACAAGCCTACGTTGGTTCCAAAGAAGATCTCTCCAAATTTATTCTGGCTTACTGCATTGTCTTGAAAATATACCTCGCCGGTAGCTCCCGGCGTTTTAATATATACCTTGTTTTCTGTTGGATCAATGACACTTATTGCTCCCCGGTGTCCAGCCCAAATTCGATCGCGGGAATCACAGTGCAAACTGTAGCAGAAGTCGGAATACAAACCGGCGCTTTTTGTAAACTGGCGCGTTGACTGTCCGCTGAGCATAAAGACTCCGATGCCTTCTGTTCCGACCCAAATTAATCCCTTGCTGTCTTCAGTAAAGCATCTCACCGGAAAAGAAGAGTTGGCAAAGGGCGAAGGAACAGAGTTGATTTCTCCATTTTCAATCAACGTGAATTCACTAGTTGTGGTTCCAATCCAAATTCTATTCGATGAGTCTTTATAAAGGCAGCGAACCACATTTCCGGACAGGCCATCTTCAATTGTCAGATGCATATTCACCTTTCCTTCCTGGATGATGTATGCGCCATAGTCGGTAGCTATGATCACCTGTTCCTTATCGCTAGTGATCGCATTGATTTTTTGATTGAGAAGATCCTCGGATAAGTTTATCTTCTTGAACTTTTTTGAGTTGAATAGCCTGACCCAAAGTCCTTGGTCGGTTGTCCCAGCCCAAAGATTCTGCGCATTATCTAGGTGTATGGCAATGATAGGTGTTGCAGGCAGCCCATCGGCTAAGGAATATTCAATTCGTTTGGTAGGCGTTTCACCTTCAAGTACAATAATTTTTCCAAATAATCCGGTGTAAAGAAGTGGTCCGTTTTCTTCGAGCGAGAATACAGTAGGTTCAGCAGAATCATCAAGAAGAAATGTCGAGAAGTAATCATCCTCGAGTTTGGCAAGCCCTTTTCCTATTGTGCCAATCCATAGGTTTTCTTCCCGATCCTGAAAACTAACCCGCACACTTCCTGATTCTTTTAGAGCATTCTCGCTGAATTGAATAATCCTTTTGAAATCATATCCGAATTGATCAGACAAGCGAATCAGACCATTGGAATTGGTACAGACCCAAAGTTGTCCTTTCTCATCTTTTCGAATTTGACGAATGAAATAGCCCTCAAGAATTTGTCCGGCTCCTGTCAATGGGTGCACTGAATGATTGTTTCCAACAGACTCGACCGTGAATAGACCAGCGTCTTCTGTGGATAGAATGATCCGATTTGCATTCTCCAAAATGACATCGGTTACATTGGTCATTGGGATTTCATCGATCTGATGAAGTTCGAATACCCCCATTGCCCCGACTCTTCCGCGAAGGAGGCCCATATCTGTTCCGATCCAAACACCATTTCCATCGGCTAGTAAACAGAAGATGTGGTACTCTTCAAGCCCTCCGATGAAGTGACTCGGATTCCAGTTTTTATCAAAACGAATGATTCCGCTGTTTTGACTCGATACCCACACATCCCCCGAAGGATCCTGGGCTATATCCGTTATCCGTGAATTGAAGTACGCTTTAAGTCGAATTGGAGTTAGTTTGCCGTTGCGGTAAATTGTAATATCTCCATTGTTATGGCCTAGAATGATGCTCCCATCACTTAGCGTCGAGCTCTGTTCGATGAGATTATCGGCCAGCGAATCCTGAGTAGTGAATGAGCTGAATTGAAAACCATCAAATCGAAAAAGTCCTTCGCCAGTGCCGATGAGAAGACGTCCCTGCAGGTCTTGATCAATCGTGTAGACATATTGACTATTCATTCCATCCTGCTCGGAGAAATGCCTGAACTTAAACGACTGTCCGAAGACAGCTATCCCGGAGGAGGCAAATAGGAATAGGAGCAGGGTAGAGCGCATGAATTTGAGGAAAATGCTGCAGTTACTTTTTTGCCTTTGTTGATGGCCTGATTGCAACTTCCCCCTGCGGCCTGGGTATGCCTCCAATGGGAATTGTAAAGAAGGGGAGTTGTTCGCCGTATTGATTGCGGACGTAGAATACAACGTTGTTATTATTGATTGAACGCGTCGTGTCTTTTCTGAATTGAATGTCCAGCGACTTGCCACGTTCAGCATCTTTTATGATGTAACGGCTACTTGCCCAAGTGTCTTCTGTGGAAGTCTTTAAGAATTCTCCCACGCACGATCCACTCACCAGCTTGATGTATCCCTCATCATCCCAATCGAAATTGTATTGCATGAGTGAAATAACCTGATCATCGATGTATGGATACACATGACTCGTTTGTCCGGGATCAGAGTGCAGTCGAAAGGTGTATTCGAAAGTGAATGCATTTCCTCCCTCCACGGGGACGTTACGGTCTGGTCTAGTGCTCATGAAATAGCGATACAGATTTCCATCATCGCCTTTGATTCCCTGACAGATCAGTTTGAAGACATGTCCACCATATTTAGGCACCATTTCTCCCTCTGCAGGATTGAAAGGACCGAAAGTGTACCACTCATTGTCGTACTTCGCATCAGTAATAAAGGCCTTTGTGCCCAGCATATTTCCGCTTTTGAAATTGCCCATCGGATCTACACCCCGCGCTTCGTCTTGAGTGATGCAGCCTGGACCTCCGTATACTGAAAATTTAGTTGTGGTATTAAAGTCTCCATTTATTTCATCGTTCTGACCGCCACATTCGGGATCAAATACACGCAAGTAAATGGGGTCCTTGAAGTCTTTGGGTATTGTAAAGAAAAACACCTGACAATTATCATCATCGCCCCACTTAGAAGGAGTGTCTTTACCGAAAGTTACTAGAAAGGGAATGTTTTCTTCTTGCGCGGGCACGGCCTGAGAAAACGACAGAACCGTGGAAACTAAAAAAAGAGAAACAAGGGTTAATTTCGAGATCATGGTGCTGTGGGGTTCGTGTTGAAGACGATGATGAATTCTACTCGTCTGTTTTGGCGGCGACCATAATCAGTGCTATTGTCTACAAGGGGTCTCGATGCTGCAAATCCTTTGGAATGCATCCGTTCGCGGCTTATGCCTTTTGACACGAAATAGTCTTCCACACTTTTAGCCCGCTTTGAGGACAAATCCATGTTGAAGTCGTGTCCGCCTATCGTACACGTGTGAGCATTGATTTTGAGATCAAATCCGTCTTCGAGCAATAGCATGGCCGCGATGTAATCCAAGTTTTTTCGGGACTCATTTAAAATCACTGCGCTGTTGTACTCAAATTTGATATCCTGAAGACGGGAGAATTCGATGTTCAGTTTTTCCGCATCTTTAGGAGCGATGTACGTGCCTTTGCGCACGATTCGTTTGGAGATTTCTATACTGTTGAAGGATTGTATCGAAGCTTTGTCATACCCATTCGACCGCAGATCATTCATTATTGGTTCTAACTCTGAGGCATCGTGTGAAATACCCACCGCATATGTATAGGCAGTTTCCAAGCCTTCGATCTCAATGATTTCTTTTTCAATGCGACTAAAGAATGGATCATTCAGAGGAATGCGAATGGGTGACTCAATAATGATTACATGAAAGAGATCAGGTTGAATTGAGGCTATCGCATTGACCTTCTCAGTGCCAGTAGTATCAGTTCGTGCAAGAGTCGCTTGTACAGTGTCTGCTTTCACCACCAGTTCATTATCGGAAGTCGGTTCTTCGGATAGGTTAGAATCCATGAATACAGTGGGCTGAATTTCTTCTGTAGTAATTGTGCCTTCTATTGTGCTATCTAGTGTATTGGTATTTTCAGTTATTGGGCTGTCACTCTTGGCGACTGATTCAGATGCGTCTATTGAGGATGAACCAATCGACACTTCACTGGATTCAGCGGTTTCAGCATCTTCTATTGGAACTGATGAGGGTTCTTCAATTGGGGCCTCGATCAGGGTGTCCTTGTCGAGGAATGTCTCCGACGTTGATTCTTCAACCGCTTGGGGTAAACGTACTTGTTCGGATTCTGTGCGTTCAATAGCCTCCACATAGTTTTTGGATGCGGCAACTTGCTTGAAATAATCATGCTCGGCTTTGCTTACAACTGCTGCGTCGATCATATTTTGATTGCGAAGGGTCGCCCAGTCAACACCTTCCATTTCAGGTTCATTGAATACAACCACTTTTGCTTCGCGGAATCCTTCTTTCTGAAGCTCTCTGAAAATAGGCAACAACCGATGAATTTCCTCTGTCTTTCCTACAGTGTAGATATAAGTGCCTTCACTGTCGATACGTTCGGAGATCTGAAATTCCGTGTGCTCAAAAACGGGGTTTTCGAAATTGAGGCGCGAAGTGCTTTTCGCAAGCACAATTTCATATACAGGCGCTAGGTCGGCCTGACGGTACACGATGAATGGATCAAAATTTTGACGCATTTTGATTTTCATCATTGGCATGGCGTTCGGGTCTGGGTCGGGTTTTGGAAATCCGGGTAATGTATCATTCATCACCAGAATTTCTTTGAAGGCACATGCCTTTTCACGTCGGCCACTGTTTGGACCACGACCTACCACACCACATACAACGGAGTGATATCCAGGTTCCTTGAATACGTAGGGAAGCGTGTCACCCGTAAATGTGTACTTGTGATCAATAATCCAATAGTGTTTTTCCACCTTGAATTTTTTGATTGAATGCAGGTCAGCGAAAAGTTTCATTGGCTGATTCACTAATACTGTATCGCTTGAGAGAATGAAGGGCTGTTGGATATCCGGAATAGTAAGGTCAGCCTCAGAAACGCCAAAGAATGTGGAGTTCGAAATGGTGTCAATCACATTGAGTGCAATATGATATTGGCCAGGCTTTTCGAAGCAATGCTCGATGGATAGTCCTCTTGCACGGTTCCCATCGCCCAACTCCCATTCATAGACCAATGGGAGCGAATCGATTTCGGAGATGCGAAGATCTTCAATCGTGTAGCAAAGAATAGGTCGCTGATTTTCCAAACAGTTCATGAAGTTTGGAATGTTCATTCGAAACGTATAAACCTTATCTCTATTCTGTTCCCTGTTGCTGGAAAACGATCCGAATTCTGGTCCGCTGTATTCGCAATAAGCAAAATCGTCGAATTCTGTGTTCATTGGATAAGGCAATGGATAGGGCTCTGAATAGCCTTCTTTGCGAATGTCAGCCGAATAAATATCCGTGTGCTTTTTGCTCCTTTCAGAATGTCCATTTGTGGTGAAATAGAGTTGACTATCAATCGAAACAAAGGGAAATAGCTCGTCTCCTTTCGTATTGATGGTGCCTCCAAGATTAATAGGCTGACTCCAACGGTTGTTTCTCCAAATGCATTTGTAGATATCCATACCACCTAGTCCACCAGGCATGTTTGAGGCGAAATAAAGCGCCGAATCGTTTGGAGATAGCGAAGGGTGCGCCACGTTGTAATCCGTTTTTGGCGCATTAAAAGGAAAAAGTTCCACTTTCTGCCACGTGCCGTTTTTAAGTTGAGCTGCCTGAATACCGAGCACATATTCATCCACTCGTTCCTTCTTACTCGGACGAAGGCGTTGATAGTTTGTTGTATAATAAATGGTTGTACTCGTCTTGTCAAAAGTAGCCGGACCTTCATTGAGATAGTCCGTGAGATCATTCGAGAAAATTGCAGGATCAGTCCACGTATTATTCGCCTTTAGTTTGGTGAAAAACATGTCCGTGTAGAAGTTGGTCGAGTCTTCATCAAAGCTCAATTTCTTCTTGTTTCGGTTGCTGCAGAAAATCAGTCCATCCTTGTAACGCACCGAACCAAAGTCGGAATACGCCGAGTTAAAAGTTGCCATTTCCACTTCATACTCCTGGGCCTTCAGTTCCTGTGAGGGAAAAGAAACCGCAAGAAGAAGAATGCAAAGCAGGCGCTTTATGTAGTATAGGGTGGTCATAAAACAGGTCTTTTTACCCCAATACTGATCGGAAGGTTTCAAAGTGAAGTCTAATACTTTCAAAATCAAATAATTGGTTGCGCTGGTAGGGGGTTATTCCATGGTTGGTCGATTCGAAGAGAGTCTTAATCGAAACGAGTATTTTTGAGCCTGATTCATTTTCAATGACACTCATCAAATCCATTTCCGGTATCCGAGGTACAATCGGAGGCCTCTCCGGGGAAAATCTAACACCTCCGGATATCATTCGCTTTACTGTAGCTTTTAGCCGATTCTTAGCCGCCCAAAATCCGGGAAAAAGGCTCCGTGTGGTCGTGGGAAGAGACGCCAGGATTTCCGGTCCGATGGTGCAGGCTTTGGTCACGCAGACTCTCACATCGCTGGGCGCCGATGTTGTCGATCTTGGTCTGTCCACCACACCAACGGTGGAAATTGCAGTGCCTCGGGAAAAGGCACAAGCTGGAATAATTATTACAGCGAGTCATAATCCGGCCCAATGGAATGCGTTGAAACTCTTGAACCATAAGGGAGAATTCATCTCCGGCGCGGATGGTGCGGAAATGCTTCGATTGGCAGATTTGGAAGTCGAGGCAGTTTTTGCGGGCGTTGAAAATCTCGGCAGTGTCGTTTCGAAGGATTATATGCACGAGCATATTCAGCTCATACTAGCTCTTCCTCTGGTGGATCGGGAAGCTATTGCAGCGGCCAATCTTCGTATTGTGGTAGATGGAGTCAATTCTTCCGGTGGCATATTTGTGCCCGCTCTTTTGGAAGCTTTAGGGGTATATGACGTTCAACTCATTCATTGCCATCCGGATGGGAATTTTGCCCACAATCCCGAACCGCTGGCAGAACACCTCACTGATTTATCGCAGGCAGTCTCTCACCACAACGCTCATTTGGGCATCACTGTGGACCCTGATGTAGATCGCCTCGCATTTGTGTGCGAAGACGGCAGCATGTTCGGCGAGGAATACACTCTTGTAGCCGTGGCAGATCACGTACTTTCTCATACACCAGGCAATACGGTATCTAATTTATCGAGCACCCGCGCCTTGCACGACGTCACCATCGCTTTTGGTGGATCATACTACGCGGCGGCCGTGGGTGAGGTGAACGTGGTGGAGATGATGAAGTCTACTCGTGCAATTATTGGAGGAGAAGGAAATGGAGGAGTGATCTATCCTGAATTGCATTATGGCCGTGATGCGTTGGTTGGCATTGCACTTTTCCTCTCTCTCTTTGTGAAAAAGAAGCTATCCATGACCGAATTGCGTGATGGCTATCCAAAGTATGAAATGACAAAACGGAAAATTGACTTGCGACCTGATTTGGATGTTGATGGACTATTGAATAAAGTGGAATCACGATTCAGTAGCGAGAAGATTAATCGGGTAGATGGCCTCAAGATTGATTTTGAAGGGGGTTGGGTTCACCTGCGAAAAAGCAATACTGAACCCATCATTCGGATTTACTCAGAAGGGACATCGTCAGCGGAAGCTGAGCGATTATCCGATAAAGTCATTCGGGAAATCCAACAATTGAGTTGATTTGACTACCTGTTTCGGACTGAAACACGGAACTTTGTTTTTTCTCACCTGACGCTATGAATATCTATCTCGACAATGCCGCTACTACTCCTCTTTCTCCAGAGGCATTTGAAGCGATGAAACCTTTCTTTGAAGTGCATTTTGGAAATCCTTCTTCCTCTCACTTTTTTGGGAGAAAGACGAAGTCAGCTATAGAGAATGCACGAAGATTGATCGCTGGTCACTTGAATTGCCATCCGTCCGAACTGTTTTTTACGAGTGGTGGCACTGAGGCGGATAATCTGGCCATGCATATTGCCCTCCGCGATTTGGGATGCACGCATATCATTACATCTTGCATTGAGCATAGCGCTGTAATCAAAACAGCGCAGGCTTTGTCAGATAGCGGTGCGATTCGACTCAGTCTTGTTCGCCTCAAGCCCAATGGACATGTCGATCTCAACCACCTAGAAGAATTGTTGCAGACAAATGACAAGACCTTTGTGACCCTCATGCACGGGAACAATGAAATTGCCAACATTCTCCCATTGTCGGAAGTAGGTGAGTTGTGTAAAAAGTACAATGCATGGTTTCACAGCGACACTGTTCAAACAATGGGGCATTTTCCTTTTGATCTACGCGCATTGCATATTCATTTTATCAATGCTGCAGCCCATAAGTTTCATGGTCCCAAAGGTGTTGGATTCATTTATATCAATCGGAGCGTTCGCGGGCATGCAGATATTTCAGGTGGTGGACAAGAGAGGGGGATGAGAGGCGGCACTGAAAATGTTGCCGGCATTATCGGGATGACAAAAGCATTGGATCAAGCTTACGAGCATCTTGATGAGCATAAGACTCACGTGTGGGGATTGAAAAAACACATGCTGGAAGAACTGCTGCGGGCAGTTCCCGGGGCGGAGTTCAATGGCGATTGCACGAATCCTGAAAGTCTATACACTGTTCTAAATGTGACATTCCCGGCTACCTCAAACCACGATATGTTTCTTTTCCTGCTTGACCTTGAAGGTATAGCTGCTTCAGGTGGAAGTGCGTGCAGCAGCGGAGCCACAAAGGGTTCTCACGTACTTGATTCCATTAAGGCCTTGCGTCCAGGGCGTGCATCGATTCGTTTCTCATTTAGTCGATATACCACCAAGGTTGAGGTGGATGCTGCTCTCGAGAAAATTCGCTCGCTGGTTGCGATTCCTCAGGAGGCCTGAAAGCTTTCGGAAGTGAATTGCCTTTTTAGTTGCAAACTCCACCGAATGCGGCAATAAACATCAGTACATCGGCTACTCCAACTGTGCTATCCTGATTGAAATCGCCCAGACAGTTTCCGGCCAAATCACACGTGCCATCGTCAATTCCGGCTATCGGATTGAAGTTATATGCGTTTGGATCAGTGCAGCCCGGAAAGAGACAACTGCCGTCATCCGCAGTGGCCAGTGGATCGTAATTCGCCGCGTCAGGATAGGTGCATCCAAGGCAACTGTAGTCGCAACTTCCATTGTCGGTCTGACACAAATTGCAATAATTGCATGCATCAGGATCGATGCATCCATTTGCAACCACATTGAATTGACACGTTCCGCTGTCATAGGTGGCCGCAGGATTGAAATTGGTGGCTTGCGGATAGGTACATCCATAGCAACTTATCAAATCGCATGCTCCGCTATCCTGAGTTGCATTAGAATCGTAGTTGCAGGCAAACACATTCATACAACCGAGTATGCTAAGGTTGCAAGTAAATACCCCCTGATATTGACCGCTTCCACCGAAGTATCCGCCCACCCGAATGAGATAGGTAGTGCCGGTTGTAACTGCCCACGTTAATTCGCTTGCAAGCCCGGGAGTAATGCACGCATCATCATCCTGTGCGATAAATGTGTATGGGCCACAAGCGCCCGAATACACGTGAAGTCTGCTGTCGTATGAGGTTGAAGGACTGCATAAGCTTAACGTCACTGCTCCATTAGCCGGCGCGGTATACCTATACCAATGCTGACCTCCTGTTCCTTCAAAATTGCCGGTGGTAACCCCATCAGGAGGGGTGCCTGCTGTGCTACCTGTGACGGTAGAGCCACAAATTATCGGCACCGCTTGGCCGCAGGATAAGCCGCCCTGAGCTGAGACATCAGTTGGGTATAATGTTGCACCACTCCAAAGCAATGCGAATAAAAAAGCGAGACGGATATGTCGAATCATTGTGCAACAGTTATGGCTGCGCTGTCTTCCAGGACAGTTGATTTCGTTTCCCTTGCATGGGACGCGGTAAAGATAATTCGGTTCAGCGAAAAACAAAACGCAGATTTTTCCGACTTATAGGTGAATTACTTCACCGTATGCTGCCGCTGCCGCCTCCATGATGGCCTCGCTCATCGTCGGGTGCGGATGCACAATCTTGATCAACTCTTCACCAGTAGTTTCCAGTTTGCGCAGCGCAACTACTTCTGCAATCATCTCAGTGACGTTTGCCCCGATCATGTGAGCACCCAAAAGTTCGCCATACTTCGCATCGAAGATCAGTTTTACGAACCCTTCTTTATGACCCGCTGCACTTGCTTTACCGGATGCACTGAAAGGGAATTTTCCGATTTTGATTTCGTAACCGGCTTCTTTCGCTGCTTTTTCCGTAAACCCAACACTAGCTATTTCTGGAGTACAATAGGTGCAGCCAGGAATATTTCCGTAGTCAAGCGGCTTAGGGTGGTGACCGGCAATTTGTTCTACACAGATAATGCCTTCTGCGCTTGCTACGTGAGCCAGCGCCTGACCAGCAGTGCAGTCACCTATAGCGTAATACCCTGGAATATTCGTTTGGTAAAATTTGTCCGTCACAATTTTACCTTTATCGGTTACAATTCCTACGTCCTCAAGTCCGATGCCCTCAAGGTTGGCAACCACACCCGCGGCTGAAAGAACGATATCACATTCTATAACCTTTTCACCGGAAGCCTCTTTAATGGTCACTTTGCATCCCTTACCAGAGGTGTCCACAGAGGTAACTTCGGCACTAGTGAGAATATCAATACCCGCTGCTTTGAACGACTTGGCCAGCGCCTTAGATACTTCCTCATCTTCCACTGGAACAATTTGCGGCAAGTATTCTACAATGGTCACCTTGGTGCCCATGCTTTGATAGAAGTAGGCGAATTCCACTCCGATAGCACCCGATCCTACGATCACCATGCGCTCTGGACGAGTTGGAAGAGTCATGGCCTCCCGATAGCCAATGATCTTAACGCCATCCTGTGGCAAATTGGGAAGCACTCTTGAGCGCCCGCCCGAGGCAACAATGATATGTGAAGCACTATGATCTGCGACGGTTCCGTCTGCTCCAGCCACGCTTACTTTCTTTCCAGGTTTGAGTGTGCCGGTACCCATGATCACTTCGATCTTGTTCTTTTTCATCAGAAACTGAACGCCTTTGCTCATTCCTTCGGCTACTCCCCGGCTTCTTTTTACCACACTACCGAAGTCTGCCTTCGCTTCAGCGACCTCAATGCCATATTCTTTGGCGTGCTGAATATATTGAAACACGGAAGCACTTTTCAAAAGGGCTTTGGTGGGAATACAACCCCAGTTGAGGCAGATTCCACCGAGAGATTCTTTTTCGATGATGGCTGTTTTGAGCCCGAGCTGACTGGCGCGGATTGCGGCTACATAACCTCCGGGACCGCTTCCAAGGACGATAAGATCGAATTGCATGATGTGTCAATTTTGGGTGGCGAAGATAATCCAGAAGACTCCGATGCGACGAGGATGCTGAATGTACCGCTGGTTCGACTTATTTTCGCCCCCTTAATTCAGTTACACGCACCTTTCATGTTGAACATTGTCCTATTCGGTTCTCCGGGCGCTGGCAAAGGCACTCAGAGTGAGAAACTCGTGGCGCGCTATCACCTCGTGCATCTTAGCACTGGCGATATCTTCAGAAGAAATATAAAAGGAGAAACTCCCCTGGGGCTTCAGGCTAAGCAGTACATGGATAAAGGGGAATTAGTGCCGGATCAAGTGACTATTCAAATGCTGGAGTCGGAAGTAAATGCTCATCCCGGCGTCAATGGATTCATTTTCGATGGATTTCCGCGCACTTCGGCGCAGGCCAAAGCATTGGACACTTTTCTAGGTGGCCACGGTGTCCCTATCACTTGCATGTTAGCTCTTGAAGTGAACGAGCTAGAATTGCGTGAGCGATTGAAGAAAAGGGCAGAAACTTCTGGCCGTCCGGATGACGCGAATCCAGACATCATTCAAAATCGGATTGACATATACAACCGGGAAACTGCGCCGGTAGCCGAATTCTATAAGCACCAGGATAAGTACCGTGGTGTGAATGGAATCGGTTCAATAGAAGATATTTTTAGTCGGTTGTGTGAAGCAATTGATTCTGTAATCATTCATTAAATCGCTTCCCACGCGGGAAGCAGCAAAACGCCATGGCATCGGGAAACTTCGTGGATTATGTGAAGATATGTTGCAGGTCCGGCAAAGGAGGCGCCGGTTCAGCGCATTTCAGAAGGGAAAAATTTGCTCCAAAGGGCGGTCCTGACGGCGGAAACGGCGGTCGTGGAGGTCATATTATTTTGCGTGGCAATACGCAGCTTTGGACGTTGCTGCACTTGAAGTATCGTAAACATGTGATCGCAGAACCAGGAAATGGAGGCTCAAGTGCCCTCAAGTCAGGTGCTCAGGGTCACGATGAGTATTTAGATGTTCCCCTAGGAACTATCGCCAGAGATGCCGAAACAGGAGAAGTGGCGTGTGAGATTAGTGAGGATGGCCAAGAGTTCATTATTGTGCCGGGCGGTCGCGGCGGACTGGGTAACAACCACTTTAAAACGGCTACCAATCAGGCGCCAAGTCATGCCCAACCGGGCGAACCGGGTCGGGATGAATGGAAAATTCTCGAGCTGAAAATTTTGGCTGATGTGGGTTTAGTTGGATTTCCCAATGCAGGTAAATCAACTTTGCTATCTGCGGTCAGTGCAGCAAGGCCGGAAATTGCAGATTATGCTTTTACGACCCTTGTGCCCAACTTGGGTATAGTGGCATACCGCGACGATCGCTCATTTGTGATGGCTGATATTCCAGGAATTATCGAAGGTGCATCAGAAGGAAAGGGACTCGGACACCGCTTTCTGCGTCACATCGAACGCAATTCGACGCTTTTGTTTATGATTTCCTGCGATTCCAAAAACATCCGGAAGGAATATGAAATTCTGCTGGATGAGTTGAAAAAGTTTAATGCCGAACTTCTCGATAAAAAACGATTGCTGGCCATCACGAAATGTGATATGCTCGATGAGCAGATGATTGAAGAAATGCGCGCAGAACTTCCGGAAAATCTTCCTGTGGTATTTATCTCCGCTGTGAGCGGAATGAATATCGATAAGTTGAAAGACATGATCTGGTCCCAGATCAATGGCTGATCACTGAATAAGTTCGAACCGCTTCTGGCGGATGTGAAATTCGACTCGCCTGTTTTGTGCTCGTCCTTCGTCCGTTGAATTAGGTGCTACAGGTTGAGCACTGCCAAATACGGCTCTGGATAGTCTTGCGCCATCAATGCCTTTCTCTGTCAGATAGCGAATTACCCGATCTGCACGGCGCGTGGAAAGCCCTAGGTTGTAACTGTCATTCCCAATCGCGTCCGTATGCCCGTCAATTTCCATGTACATGGATTTGTTTTTGCGCAGCAGAGAATAAATCTCATCCAACTGAACTCGGGCTTCTGAAGTGAGCACATCCTCGTCAAAATCAAAGAGTACTGCATCCAATCGAATATCGTCGTATTCACCAAGCTCCAGAGGCGGGTCAACAACCAATCCAGCTAATAATTCGTTCTCACAGGAGCATTCACTTTTCGCTTTTACTGTCTTGACTGAAACATCGTCGATATAGATATACGACCACTTACTATTTTCGTCAGCGCCTTCGAGTCTGGTACGACGCAACACCTTCAAGTCTTTATCTGATTTGAAGTTGCCTAGGGTGAGGTACTCTTCGCCGCCTTCGGCTTGGTATACATCGCTCAGCAAGGTCCATTCTGCAGATTCATCCAACATGTGCAAATGAGGATTTTCCATTTGTGGCTTGATGTTGACCACAAATGCCCGTTCCTGATTGACTTTGTCTTTACTGAAGACGGCTCCGAAACCATCCACTACATACTTACAGAAATCAGCGGAGGAAATGTAAAGCTCCAGACATACCATTTCCCCCGTGGCGAGCGGTCGGGTAAGTTTAGTGGACAGGTATTCACGGTAGTTTCTTTGTCCCGGACTGTAAATTGCCATTCCGCAGTAGCCTTCGCCAGTGCGTGCTTCTTGCGAGCCAAACACATTGGAAGGAATGCCTACCTTGAAACTGCAGGTGTTAAAGTAGTCGGGAGTTCCTTCATTGAGTTGAGTCCAATTCTCCACCACTTTCAGTTGATGCTCATTGAAGCTGGTCGGACAATAAGACTTGTTTTCGAAACTTCCATTGAGTACTAATTCCTGAGCCCGCATTGGAGAGAGGAACAAGTGGAACAGAAGAAGGATGACCAAACTGCGAATCATGAGGTGAAGAACTGCATTATTTGCAAATTATTGAAAACAACAAGGGCTGCGTTATTCAGCAGCCCTTGTGGATTCAATTTAGAGACCAATCTGAATTATTTCTTGAGAAACATGACTCGGCGGTTCTGCGACCTGCCAATCACGGTTCCAACATTGTTCATTGGATCACTGTCGTCTTTTGACGCAATAGTGAATCGGGTTTCGCTGATCCCTTTGTCCATCAAATATTGACGCACCGCTTCCGCTCTGCGCTGGGCGAGGTTGCCATAGCGCGGATTGATTTTGGCCTCGTTCATTTCATTGGTTTCACTGTGACCAGTCAACTCAACTTTGATTGCAGGATCAGATTTCAGTATGGCTGCAATTTCATCCAATTCTTCAAAGAACGTGCTGTTGATGGTTGTAGACAAGAAAGGGAAATAGACACCAGAAGCTTTGATGCGCTGCTCTGGCTTCATGTTAAGAGATTTTGCTTCAGCACGACTATATATCACATCGTCTTCGCGTTCTTCGGCGGCGCCGCAAAAGCACTGACTTTTTGCATCCACAGGCACCACTTCAATGTCGTCGATGTAGTAATAGGCGCCGTTCATTACCATGCCTGTAATTCCTGCTGGCTTTTTAATTTTAGCCGTTTTCATCTGGTCTTCAGTTCCAAAACCGCCGATGACGAGATACTCCTCGCTGCCTTTCGCGATGAAAGTGCCGCAGACAGTTTCCCAGCCGTTGCTCATCTGAAGCACTTTGTTTGATTTCTCCAAAACCTGAGGCTTGAATGTGAGTGCGTTGTCGTTGTTGTTTTGAATTTTGCGATCACTGAAAAAGAGACCGACATTGTTTACCCCATACTTTGAAAGATCAGCGAGGCTGACGTTCATCTTGACACAATACAACTGGTCTTTTGTGAGCTTAGCTTTCAATTTGGTTTGAATGTAGGTCCTATTCTTTTTAGTATCCTTTGTGTAGGCGCAGAACCCAGCGTAGGCGGCTCCTGAGAGTGGTTCCTGCACACCGAAATCATTTGCCGGGGCACCCGCTTTAGTGCCTTTTACACCTGTGGCGAAAAGATCAGCGCTGGTAATGTTCGGGGATAACCATGGAATGGCCAATTCGACGAGTTGGGCGGATGATTTGAGCGGCTTTAGATTGAAGTCTTCGAAGCCTCCGTTGATCACGAAATTGTCGCTTTTGGTTTCCGTGGTCGGGGTTGCTTCCTTCACTTTTTTACCTTGAGCAATCATGCTGAAGGGCGCAATTAGAAAGGCTGCAGAGAGGATCAGATTCCTTATTTTCATAGTTATTTAGTGTTGAAAGGATTGTACAGTGTCAATAAAACAGCGCAGTTTATCCGGGTCCGTATCTGGATAAACACCGTGGCCCAAGTTAGCAATATGCCGCTGTGGTCCGAAGGATTTAAGCATTTCTTGAGTGGATTTCCGCACTTGATCAAAGTTCCCATAGAGCACTGCAGGATCAAGATTTCCCTGAAGGCAACGCTTATCGCCTGCAATTCCGCGGGCATAATCAGCGCGTACATGCCAGTCGAGTCCGACGATCTGACAAGGTAAATCAGCGATTTCACGAAGCGCAAACCACGCGCCTTTGCCAAAGATCGTCAGCGGCACCTGAGTAATTTGTTGGGCGATGCGGTTCAAATAGGGAATTGAAAATTCGGTGTATAAAGAAGGGCTGAGCACACCTGCCCATGAATCAAAGACTTGCACGAGGTTCGCGCCGGATTTAATCTGAGCCAGAAGGTATTCAATAGTTGCATCGGTGATCACGGTTAGCAAGCGGTGTGCCAGTGACGGATTTTCCATGAGCATCCGGCGCGCCTTACTGAATTCTTTACTTCCCTTGCCCTCTATCATGTAACAGAAGATAGTCCACGGGGCACCAGCAAAGCCAATCAAAGGAACCTTATCATTGAGCTCTTTTTTGACCAATTTGATGGCATCAGTCACGTAGCCCAATTTTCCTGAAATATCAGATGTACTTAGAGCAATAACATCGGCTTCGGTTGAAATAGTGCGCGGAAAACGCGGGCCTGTGCCTTCATCCATCAGGTAAGGCAAACCCAAAGCTTCTGGGATTACGAGAATATCAGAGAATATGATAGCCGCATCAACATTGAGCAAATCTACGGGTTGAATAGTGACCTCGCAGGCCATTTCGGGATTGCGCACGAGATCGATAAAACTACCTGCACGGGCCCGTATAGCGCGGTATTCAGGAAGTACGCGACCGGCTTGTCGCATCACCCAAACAGGTGTGCGCTCTACGGGCAGACCTTGCGCGGCTCGCAATAGGAGATCGTTCTTGAGAGTCATTTCGCGCAAATGTACTCTTCCAATCGGGTTTCATGAATTGATCTGGGTGGATATGCTTAATGCAAGATCTTAAAGACCAATTCTTTCATAAGGTCTTCATCTTCTACAAAATCATTTCCCACTCCTTTTGATTTGCGGTCTGCATCACGCAGATTACTGATAATGCGCTCCAGTTTTTGAGGAGTAAAATTCTTTTCAATCAGTTTGAGTTCAGCAATCGCTGCAGGGAAAGTCTCAAGCAACCTCGCTGCGTTTGATTTATCTGTAAGAGATTGGTAAGCCGCAAGTCGGGAGAAATAACTATATAGAAAGGGAAGCACACCTTGAATAGGATGTTGCTTCGGATTAGAGCGGAAATAGTCAATTATTTTATTGGCCTTTAGCACCTCTTTGTTACCGAGGGCTTTCTGAAGTTCCCAATTGTTGTAGTCTTTTGAAATGCCAATGTACTCTTCAATATGCGCCGTGGTGACTTTCGACCCTTCAGGCAGAATCACGCGAAGTTTTTGAATAGCATTGACTACTTTGCCTAGGTTGGTGCCGAGATATTCTACCAAGAGTTGAGTAGAATTTGGATCCAACTTGAGTCCTCTTTCTGCTGCTATGCTTGCTACATGACTGGGCATCTGATATTCTTTCACTTCATTGCCCACAAAAAACACCCCGGCTTTTTCAATGAGCTTCGTTATTTTTAATCGTTTGTCAAGCGCTTTCCCTTTGAAGGTAAACACGAGTATTGTGCTTGGTGTGGGATTGGCCAGGTAAACCTCAAGTGCCTTAAGATTCTCTGTTTTTTTCCACTCTTTCAGATCCTGTGATTCCTTGAGGATTACCAGTTGTCGTCCTCCGCCCATTGGGTAAGATTTCGCAGTTGCCACAATTTGATCGATCGTCGTATCACGCCCATACAAAATATGCATACCGAATGCTTGTTCGTCTTCTTCCAAAATGTGCTCTTCCATGTAATCGGTGATTACATCCGCGAAGTATGGCTCTTCTCCGCAAAGGAAATAGAAGGGCTTGAACTGTTTGAGTTGAAGATCACGGAGTAGCTTCAGGTGTTCCATGCAGATGAATTATGACAGTAGATTATTCCCATTTGAGATGGCGCACAGAACGTCCCTCTCCCCGAATTTCCTTCAAAGCGTCGATGCCAATTTGTAGATGCTTTTCCACAAAATTGGAAGTTACTTTCGAATCACTCTCTGAAGTTTTTACTCCTTGCGGAATCATGGGTTGATCACTCACCAAAAGCAGTGCTCCGATTGGAATTTTGTTAGCAAAACCCACACTAAAAAGCGTGGCAGTTTCCATATCGATGGCCATTGCCCTGATTTTCCGCAGGTAATCTTTGAACTCCTGGTCGTGTTCCCAAACTCTGCGGTTGGTAGTGTATACGGTTCCGGTCCAATAATCCAATCCGTGATCTCTGATCGTAGATGATACGGCTCGTTGCAGCGTGAAAGCGGGAAGGGCCGGGACTTCAGGCGGGAAGTAGTCATTGCTGGTTCCTTCACCCCGAATACCGGCGATTGGAAGGATGAAATCTCCGATGGCATTTTTCTTTTTTAGTCCACCACATTTTCCAAGAAAGAGAACAGCCTTAGGAGAAATCGCTGAAAGCAGGTCCATGATGGTGGCGGCGTTTGCGCTACCCATGCTGAAGTTGATGATCGTCACATCATCCGCAGTGCACGTAGGCATTGCCTTGCCCTCTCCGATAATTGGGGCATTATGCCATTGAGCGAACAGCCGGAGGTAGTGATCAAAGTTGGTGAGAATGATATAGTCCCCAAACGATTCGAGTGGAGTTCCTGTATACCTCGGAAGCCAGTTCTTCACAATATCTTCTTTCGATTCCATTCGCGGATTATTTTGCGGCTAAATTCGTTCAAACAAGTGTTCACTCTTCAATTTCCTTCTTATGAATTCCGCACGCGTGTTTCAGGCATGCGTCGGGAGCTTTGGGACGATCAGCGAAAGAAATGGATTGCACTCACTCCAGAAGAGTGGGTGCGTCAGCATCTTTTGAAGTATTTGGTGGTGGAGAAGCAATTTCCGGCGGGTAGAATTGTGTTGGAGCAATCGCTTGTGCTGAATGGAATGAAGAAGCGAGCTGATCTCGTGGTTTACGACGCATTGGGAAAGCCCTTATTCCTTGCTGAATGCAAGGCCCCTGACGTGGCAGTCAATCAGCAGGTGGCAGATCAGGCTGCCCGCTATAATCTGATTTTCAATGTTCCGTATCTTATGTACACCAACGGAGTTGAGCACCGTTTGTGCCATTATTCCTTGCAGAATGGTTCATGGGCTTGGCTTTTGGAAGTGCCTATGTTCGCTCATTTGTAAAATCATTATTAACATACGAGGAGTGAAGTTGAATTCCGGCATAATTTTACCTCAGTCGAAGAAATATGAAAGTAGAATTAGAAAAAATCCTTTCCGTCAGCGGCAAATCTGGACTTTACCGGGTGCTGAATGGAGGAAAAAGCACGGTCATCGCAGAGTCGTTGGTCGATGGAAAGAAACAGCCCATTCACGCTACACAGCGTGTAAGTGCTTTGTCGGACATCAGCATGTTCACCTTGGAGGATGATGTGCCCCTGCGCGAGGTCTTTCTTCGTGTTAAGGAGCATTATGCTTCTGGTCCGTCGATCGATCACAAATCAGAAGGAAGCGTTTTGCGCGCTGCCATGTCAAAGGTTCTTCCTGATTACGACGAAGAGCGAGTTTATGAGTCCGATATCCGCAAACTATTTCAGTGGTATAATCTGCTGCAGTCCAAAGGAATGCTGGATTTTGCCGAGCCTGAAGTGGAAGAGGAAGAGGTGGAAGAGGAGGAGTAATATTCATTCGGACAAAAAGAAATTTGTAAGGCGACCACTGCTGCGTATATTTGCACCCGCTTTTCAAAAATGCAGGGGAGCATAGCTCAGCTGGTTCAGAGCATCTGCCTTACAAGCAGAGGGTCACAGGTTCGAACCCTGTTGCTCCCACAAAAATGCAAGCCCCCACTTCTGTGGGGGTTTTTTATTTGGAGGTGTATCTTTCGCCGCACACAGGATGGAAAGCGGGACGTTAGCTCAGTTGGTTAGAGCGCTACCTTGACATGGTAGAGGTCACTGGTTCGAATCCAGCACGTCCCACATTAAACTAAAAACGCTTGCAGAAACGCAGGCGTTTTTTCGTTTTCGTATTTTCTGAAATCGTTTATTTGAAGTTTGGGGCGATGCTGAGCTCCTTCGTTTCTTTATTGAACTGGTAGAAACCTTCCCCCGATTTATCTCCTTTCTTGCCGGCAATAACCATATTGACTAAAAGCGGACAAGGCGCATATTTTGGGTTTCCAAAACCCTCATGAAGGACACGAAGAATGGCCAGACAGACATCGAGTCCGATGAAGTCGGCAAGACGCAGCGGACCCATTGGGTGTCCCATTCCCAACTTCATTACTGTGTCTATTTCTGCCACGCCGGCCACCCCTTCGTGCAGTGTCCAGATGGCCTCGTTTATCATCGGCATGAGGATACGATTAGCCACGAAACCCGGATAGTCATTCACTTCCACCGGAACCTTTTCGAGGACCTTCGATAAATCAGTGATAATTTGAATTACCTCCTTAGAAGTGCTGTATCCACGAATAATTTCAACCAATTTCATAATTGGTACCGGATTCATGAAGTGCATCCCAATCACTTTTTCGGGCCTCTGTGTTACAGATCCTATCAATGTGAGAGAGATCGACGAAGTATTGCTCGCAAGAATACAATTTGAAGGAGCGTGTTGGTCGAGCTGACGAAAAATAGAAAGCTTTAGATCCACATTTTCAGTAGCAGCTTCAACAGCTAGTTCTGCGTTTTTAACGCCTTCCGCAAGGTCTGTCGTCGTGCGGAGATTTGCCAGAGTAGCGGCTTTAATTTTTTCCGTCGTAGTGCCTTTAGCAACTTGTCGGTCAATATTTTTTGTAATGGTGGCAATTGCTTTTTCTAGATTGGCCGGGTTGACATCAACCAAAGAAACCTGAAAGCCATATTGAGCGAAAACGTGGGCGATGCCGTTGCCCATTGTACCCGCCCCGATCACAGTCACATTTTTCATTGAAATGGATTAGGCCGCAAAAATAGAGGTCAACAGCAAATCAATCTTGAATTCTGAAGAAAAGAGATTCTTTGTTAGTTTAGCGCAGTAACCCCCCTAACTATGGATACTCCTCGCAGATTATTTGATTTCCCTTATTACCAACTTGAGCATTGTCCGCTCAAAGTGATGATGACAAGTCGCTTCCACGGTGAGTGGAAAAGCTACTCCACCAAGGAATTCGTTGAAATGATGAATCTGGCAAGTGCAGGATTGCAGGCCATGGGCGTGAGGGCTGGTGATCGCATTGCTCTGATCACTGATGGAAATAGAAGTGAATGGAACGTCCTCGATCATGGAATTCTACAAATCGGAGCAGTTGATGTGCCGATCTATCCAACCATGACCGAACAAGACTACGAGTACATTCTGAACCATGCCGGTGCGAAGTTGTGTTTCGTATCCAATCAGGATTTATGGGAAAAAGTGAGTCGCATTCGCGATAGGGTTTCCTCCTTGCAGGAGATCTACACATTCGATCAGGTAAATGGTGCGCGGTCATGGACCGAAGTGCTGAAAGCCGGTGAAGGCGGAGATAGAAAGGAGGTAAAGGCAGCAGCAGATCAAGTCAAAGAAGATGATCTGGCGACAATCATTTACACCTCCGGAACAACCGGACTGCCGAAAGGTGTAATGCTTTCGCACCGAAACATTTCGAGCAATGCAGTGGATAGTACCAAGCGATTGCCGGAACTAATCATCGGAGACAGTAGAAGTCTCAGTTTCTTGCCATGCTGTCACATTTTCGAACGCATGCTGCACTATCTCTATATGCTGAATGGAGTTTCGATTTACTTGAGCGGAATGGAGCAGATTAAAGATGACATGATCTTTATCCGGCCTCACATTTTTACAGCCGTTCCTCGCTTGTTAGAGAAGTTTTACGACGGTATTCTCGCGAAAGGGTTGGCCAATACCGGTATCAAGAAGTCTCTTTTTTCGTGGGCAGTGAATCTCGCTCTTCGCTGGGAGCCCGATGGCAAAAATGGTGGGTGGTATGGGTTTCAATTGAAAATAGCTCGCAAACTAGTGTTCAGCAAAGTGAAGACTGCGTTAGGGTTGACTGAAATTGGCGGCGTGGCATGCGGAAGTGCTGCCCTGCAGCCTCGTCTTGCTCGTTTTTTCAATGGCGCAGGAATTCCGGTATTGGAAGGATATGGATTGACCGAAACATCGCCCGTCATCTCTGTAAATACATTCCGTCAACCTGGTATGTGCCGCCCTGGCGCTGTGGGAAAAGTGATCGACAATGTAGAAGTGCGCATTGCAAAAGATGGAGAGATTTTGTGCAAAGGACCTAACGTGATGATTGGATATTATCATGCTCCCGAACTCACCGCAGAAGTTCTCAAGGATGGATGGTTTCACACAGGAGATATCGGTGAATTGCGCGAAGGTTTCCTCGCAATTACAGATCGGAAAAAGGAAATGTTTAAAACGAGTGGCGGTAAATATGTGGCGCCCCAAGTCATCGAAAACGTGCTCAAGGAATCATCATTTATCGAGCAATGTATCGTTATCGGAGAGTCACAGAAATACCCAGCGGCACTCATCGTTCCTGAGTTTATCGGGCTGCGTGATTGGGCTGCCAAACAAGGTCTTGCTATACATTCGGACGCCGCTCTTTTGAATCATCCGAAGATTCAGGATCTATTCGAGCAAGAAATCGAATTGCGCAATGAGCGATTTGGTAAGTGGGAGCAGGTGAAGGCATTCCGCCTTCTTTCCAGGGCATTTACCATCGAGGCAGGAGAGATTACGCCGACATTGAAATTGAAGCGAAAGAGAATCATGGAAAACAACAAAGCGTTGATCAATGATATCTTTCCCGAACATTTTCGCTAATAAGAATTAGTTGCTGGACTCACTGCTTCAATTCGATCAATGGCTTTTTCTGTTGCTTAACGGGGCACATGCCGATTGGCTTGATTTTCCAATGTGGTTGTTCAGTACCCGTTGGTTTTGGATTCCTGTTTATGTGTATTTGCTATTCACATTGTACAGGCGCTACGGGATTCGTCGATTTGGATGGATCGTTGGCATCATTGCTCTTTCTGTGTTAATCAATGATCAACTTGCCTCATCCGTGTTCAAAGAATGGATTGGGCGTCCGAGGCCAACTTATACCGATGGGTTGAAAGATTTTGTTCATACTGTCGTTGCGCCGAACGGTCAAGAATATCGTGGCGGACGATTTGGTTTTTATTCCAGTCATGCCGCTAATCTTTTCGGAGTTGCCATACTTTATTTCTTCCTGATGCGGCCGATGAAGCGATGGGCGATTGGACTTCTCTTCGGCTGGGTGACACTGATTGGCTACTCGCGGATCTATTTGGGGGTTCATTTTCCATCCGACATTCTGATGGGCGCGGCTATGGGCTCAGCAATTGGAGCATTTTGCTATTATATCTTGCTTTGGTTTTCACCGGTAAATAAGGCGATCGCATGAAGTGGATGTATGTGCTCATCGGAGGAGGAATGGGCTCCGTGCTGCGCTTCGCATTAGGTGTATGGTTACTTCCTGTGATTAGGCTTTTTCCTTGGGCTACACTTGTCGCTAACGTTTTTGCAGCAGCGATCATTGGAGTTCTTTATAGCATCCGACGTGGTGAGCAGCCTTCAGGATTCTGGTATTTCGCGGCTGTAGGGTTTTGCGGGGGACTGAGCACATTTTCCTCCTTCAGCTTGGAAACGGCCCAATTGATCAAGGCCGGCCACTACCTCTATGCGTCGCTTAACGTTGGCCTGAGCATCGTGATGTGTATAGCGTTGGTTTGGTGGCTGGCTTTTTATTTCAAGTCGTAAAGAATCATTCGTTTTTACATATTCACCCCCAGTGGGCTTCCATGACGGGCTTATGTTCTTTGCTGCGATTTGTCAACGTATTTTTGCCGACAATGCCACTGCTCATGAAGAACCTTCTTATTGTTACTTTGATTCTTTTCTTTTCGTCGTGCGGTATGATGGATCATGGGCAAACTTCCGCAACTCCAACCAATGAACCATTCAAACGACCAAAGCTGATTATTGGAGTTGTAGTTGATCAAATGAAGTCTGAATACCTCTCGAAGTACTGGGGAGATTTCGGTGAAACGGGTTTCCGTCGACTGATCAATGAGGGATTTTCGGCATCCAATCTTCATTACAATTACATGCCTACTTTGACCGGACCGGGCCATGCTTCAATTCATACAGGCACTACCCCAGAGTTTCACGGAATAGTGGCGAACGATTGGTACGTGCGCACTTCTGATCAGATTCAGTATTGTGCAAAGGATACTGCTGTGCGTGGCGTGGGATCTTCTCTTGCTGCTGCCCAAATGTCACCAGTCCACATGCGAAGCACTACTTTGGGTGATGAGCTACGTATTTTCTCCAACATGCGATCTAAGGTAATTGGAGTTTCTGCCAAGGACAGAGGCTCGATACTTCCTGCTGGACGTCTCGCTAACGCTGCTTATTGGTACATCGGAGGACAAGAAGATATTTGGGCCACCTCCTCTTGGTATGGCATGTCTGAACTCCCTGGATGGGTGAAAGAATTCAATGATCGTAAGTTGGGAAGTGAGTATCTCGCCAAGGGCTGGAGTTTGATGAAACCAGAGTCTTCCTACGACGAAAGCATGGAAGATAACAATCCTTATGAGGCACCATTTCGGGGCACCACACGCCCCGTATTCCCTTATGATCTCGAAGAACTGAGAAGTGCCAACGGCAACTATGATCTGGTTAAGGGAACGCCTTGGGGCAATACGATGACAGCGGATTTTGCCAAGGCTGCTATTCAAGGTGAGTCGTTGGGTAAAGGTGCATTTACCGATATGCTTTGCCTCAGTTTTTCGAGCACCGATTACATCGGGCACCAGTTTGGAATCCACAGCCGAGAGACTCAGGATTGTTACATCAGATTGGATCAGGATCTTGGAGTATTGCTGTCATTTCTGGATGAGTGGGTCGGGAAAGGAGAGTATCTCTTGTTTCTCACGGGTGATCACGGAGCACCGCCCACACCGAGCTATATGAAAAGTCTGAATGGTGGGGCAGAATACTTCAAAAGTCAGGTTCTTGAAGATAAAGTAGAGGCGTATCTTGTTGCAAAATATGGTGAAGGTGACTGGGTAATAAATGAATCCAATCAGAATATTTTCCTCAATCATCAACTTGTGATCGAGCGCAAATTGGCTTTGGCTGTACTGCAGAATGAAGTGGCGCAAATGATCTTAACGATTCCCGGCGTGGCGGAATCATTCTCTGCAGAAAATCTTCGGGGATCGAGCTATCTGACTGGAATGGGCGCGAAGGTGCAACTTGGATTCAATCAGGTACTAAGTGGCGATGTGGTGTACACCATTCAACCTGGTTGGTTGGAGTATGGAATGACGGGGACGCACCACGGTGCGCCATACAACTATGATACGCACGTACCAGCGCTGTTCTTTGGATTTGGAGTCGAACACGGGGAGTCTTGGAATAAGCAGTCCATCTGCGACATTGTTCCCTCAGTTGCCGCTATCTGTCATATCCCACTTCCAAACGCAGCCATTGGTGAGCCAATCAAACCATTGGTGAAATGAGCGCTTCAATGATCAATTATCACATAAGCTATACCCATCCTCACCGTCATTTTGTATCGTTTGATGCCGTTTTCCCCAATCCGGAAAAGAGCACGCTGAAGATTCAACTACCTTCGTGGAGACCTGGCAGATATGAATTGGGAATGTTCGCAAAGAATATTCGGAATTGGAGAGCATGGTCGTCCAACGGTCAACCACTATCATTTTCAAAAATTACCCGCGATTGCTGGGAAATTGAGTCCATTGGGGAAAGCGAAATTCGAATTACCTATGAGTATTATGCGGCTGAGTTGAACGCAGGATCTACTTTTCTGGATGGGGATCAGCTCTATATCAATCCGGTGAATTGTTTTTTTTATATTTCGAATGATCATTCGGTTCCGTATACTCTTTCGTTTGAGCTGCCGGAGACTTATGAAATTGCATGCGGACTTCGCCATTTAAATCGCCACACCCTGAGTGCTGAAAACTTTGATGAATTGGCCGATTGTCCGCTCATCGCCAGCGCTGCGCTTCGTCACTTGCACTACACTGTGGGTCAGGTGAACTTTCGCGTTTCGATTCAGGGTGAACATCGGCTGGATGAAGAATTGCTTCTGCGTCAGTTTGAATCTTTCAGTAGAGCTCAAATCGATTTGTTTGGCTCCTTTCCGGCCGACGAATATCATTTCCTGTTTCAGTTTACACCTTACTTCGTGCGGCATGGAGTAGAACATCGCAACTCCACGGTGATTGCTATGGGGCCTGTGGCCGATTTTTTAAATGAGAATTGGTATGAACGGATGTTGGGAATTTCATCGCACGAACTGTTTCATACATGGAATGTGAAGGCCATTCGACCTATTGAAATGCAGCCATATCGCTTCGATCAAGAAAATTATTCGCGCCTTGGATATGTGGCAGAGGGAGTGACAACTTACTATGGGGATCTTATTTTGACGCAAAGCGGAGTAATGTCAGTCGGCAGTTTTTTGGATATTCTTTCGCGTCATTTCGAAGAGCATTTCGACAATCCTGGGCGGCATGCGCTATCTGTGGCGGAAAGTTCTTTCGACACATGGCTCGATGGTTATGTAAACGGAGTGCCGGGAAGAAAGGTGTCTATTTACAATGAAGGATGTCTCATTGCATGGATGTGTGATGCACGCATTCGTTGGGCTACCCAGAATAAGAAGTCGCTCGACGATGTCATGAGATTGATGAACTCGCGATTTGGGACAACGGGTATCGGCTATTCCGAATCTGACTATTTCGGCATTCTTGAAGAAGTGAGTGGAGTTTCATTTTCGGACATTCGCAGTTCTTTGATCAATGGCACTGGAGACTATTCTTCATTCCTTCAAACAGCAGCGAATCAGCTTGCTCTTCAGTGGAAAATAGAGCCCGTTCTGAAATGGAGCGAGGCCAGTCTTGGTTTCTCACTGGATGAAGGCGGGGCTCGGGCGGTAGTTACATCAGTTGTCACAGATTCACCCGGAGACCACGCCGGACTTTGGCTGGATGATGAACTTATCACCGTGAATGGAATTGCTCCATATCGCAACATACAGCAGTTGTTGCGCATGAATTCTGGGAAGGAAATTATTTTGGGCGTGGTTCGGAAATACAAGCAGGTTGAGATCAATTTGCGCGAAGACGGAAAGGTGTGGCGCTGGAAGCACCAGTTGTCGGTTGACCCAACAGCAGATCAGAGAAGTCTGGATGCTTTAAGGGCCTGGACTTCAGACAATCTGTAAATGATTCAGGCTTCGAATTGTTTGGTCAGGCGTTCTGCCATGTAATCAAACAAATTGCGCAGCGGATCTTTCACAATCATCACTAGAAATGGATTGAGCTCGGCGTCGCACAATTGCCAGACATTAGTTTGATCGCCTGATTCCTCGAGGTGCGCGGTAAGAGTGAAAGGGAAGGGTGAACCTGCCGTGCTCTTATAAACCACACGATCTGGCTGGTCGGATGAAATGTGTTCCAACCCAATTGTGTAGGCTCCTTGGATTTTGAACGAGCACACTTTGCCATCGCTTTTCCAGTCAGAGATTTTATCCTTTGGGAGAAGATGAACCAAATTATCCGTCTGCGAAAGAAATTGGTGAACGTCAGTACGATTCGCCGGAACGATTACTTTTTTACTTTCAATTGTGGTCATTGATTCTCTTGTATTGAGTTAGATTGAAATTGTTCAGACCATGCTTCAGGACTAGATTTCCAGTTGAGCAAAATCTCTTTTTGAGCCTCGCGGATATATCCCGATTTGGCAGCTTGATTCAGTAGTGCATCGAGATGGGTCAGGGTACTAATTTCACACTTCGCAAGGCGGAAATTTTCAGCAGCCTTTTCGAATCCATAGGTAAAGATGGCGAGCATTCCTTTTACTTCGGCTCCGCTCTGACGAAGGGCATTCACTGCGTTAAGGCTGCTTTTTCCCGTAGAAATCAAATCTTCGATCACCACTACCTGCTGTCCAGGAAGAAGATGTCCTTCCACCTGATTGTTGAGGCCATGTTTTTTTGCCTCACTCCGCACATATACAAAGGGCAAATTCAGCTCTTGAGCCACTAGCGCTCCAAGGGCAATTCCCCCAGTAGCTACGCCCGCAATTACTTCAGCATCGGGATACTTCGCTCTGATTTGACCTGAGAAGTGCTCGCGGAGAGATGATCTGATGTCCGGATACGAAAGAGTTTTGCGATTGTCGCAATAGATTGGAGACTTTAATCCGGAAGCCCAGGTAAACGGATGTTGAGGATTTAACTCAACAGCCTTAATACTCAGGAGAAATTCCGCTATTTTTAGCGCATGCTCATTTGTCGCATCCATGGCTCAAAAGTATAAAGTTTACTTCGCGAATAGGCCAGTCGTCTTTTCCGAGGGCGGTTCCAATTCTGCCCGTAAGGGCTGCAAGTTCATCCAGAGTGGTGGAAAGACGGATACTATGATGATTGAATCGGCCATTGCCGCGGGCGCCCGTGAGGTTGATATCAACTGTTTTGACATTGAAAAAGCCTGGAAATCGTTTTGTGGGCAGTTTGATTTTGTGCAAGCAGCAGGAGGAGTTGTGCTTAATCCTTCCGGGAAGGTGCTTTTCATCTTTCGTCAAGGTAAATGGGATTTGCCGAAGGGGAAGGTAGAAGAGGGTGAATCCGTTTCGGATGGAGCTTTGCGTGAAGTGGAGGAGGAGTGTGCTATTTCGAATCTTGAAACGATTCAGCCACTGCTGGTCACTTGGCATACCTATGTGCAAACTGGTCAGCCCACGTTGAAGGCGACTGCATGGTACCTGATGCACTACACTGGGTCATCATCACCGCGGCCTCAGTTGGAAGAAGGCATTACAGAAACGCGGTGGTTTGGAGCAGAAGAATTAGCACTCGTTAGGTCGAATACCTATCCTTCTGTACTCGATGTGATTGATTCATATCAGGCCGCTCTTGCTGGTCATAGCGGTGACTCACCTACTTAAGCCGGATTACTTTTTGTCTCTCCATGTTCCGCTTCCTTGTTCAGAAGCTTTTTTGAAAATCTTCTCAAACTCCGTCTGAATTCCTTCCCCTGGCCGGCGAGTGTAGTCAGACATGATCGTTCCTGATGGGGTAATAAAAAGTGCGTGAGGGATCGATTTCAGATTAAACAACTGACGAAGGACGGGGTCATTTCCGCCATACAAAATGACCGCTTCCTGATCGCGATGCTCTTGGATGTATGTGATGAAGCGATCCGTATTTTCATCCATATTGATTGCTACAAATTGAATATGCTGGGAGTATTTTTTTCGCAGCGTCTCCATTATCTGCATGTCCTTTTTGCATGAGGTGCACCAGTCGGCAAAAAAAAGAATGTAGATGTACATGCCTTGGTGTTCGCTCCAGGTCCAGCGATTATTTTCTGCATCGAGCAGGGTAAAGTCTTCTAATTTCCAATCACTTCGGCACTTTGTAAGACTTGTCAGGGTGTTCAATGCAACTGAGGCTAGCATAGGATTCGTTTGTGCAACTGAGAGTTGTTGAAGTGATTGCTCAATGTTACTCTGTGTGAATTGAGGGTTGTAATAGGCATCGCTCAATCCTTTCACCACCGCGAGCGTGCGCACGGTGGTGGAGAGATAGAGTGAATCAGAGCTGAATAACTCAACGATTCGATCACCGTTTTTTTCCACGTTGATGCGTTTATTGAGTTCATCTCTAAGCTCCCCTTTTTGGTCGGTAATAGTGCCAGAATAGAAGAGTTCAAGAAATCGGATGTAGGCTGCATGGGCTGGTTGTGCAGGTTGACTCATAAGGTACTCTCGATACAATTGCTGCCGCCTCGCTCCGGAAGCGAGCTCAAGCTCCGCAATCGAGTAGCGCACATGATCATAGAAATAGGTGTTGGAAAAATAGATTCCATATTTCGCATTCACTTCTGTGGTAAATGCCTCAACCAGATAATTGAATTTGTCGGTTTCAATTACAATCAGCGAGGTGTCAATCGTGTTATTCGACCCTCTGAAGATATCTGAGGAGCCTTCTCTTTGTTGCTGATCGACTTTGTAGGTCTCAGAACCTTTAAACTGCTCGATCGCAAATTGATAATAATGATCGCTGATGAATCGAGTATAATCACGGTTGAAGAGCCGTATCAGTATATTGATGTCATCAGGATTTGGGTTGATTAATTCCAGATCCACATTGGTCTTGTCGAACCTTCGAAACTCATCACTAGGAGGTGAGGGAAAGCGCACGGAATAGTTGCCGTTTGGCATAGCATGTAGAATTGCCTCCATCGATCCGATCGCGAGAATCAGTTCACGTGGCTGTTCCAACACTGCGGTAAATCGAAAACTTCCATCTGCAGGTATCTCGTGACTTGCGAGCACGGAACGATGGCGAGAGATGAAGTCGTCTGTTTGAAAAAGAATAATCTTTCTGCCAGAGTAGGATGAGGCTGTTCCATCGATAGTTACTGTTTGTCCGGACAATTTCGAAGCAAACAGCAAGGCGAGAATTACAACCCAAAAACTAGCGAGGAATGAGGATTTGAGAGGGGACAAATTGTGAGACATCTCCATTGTTTTTGAGAATTTCCCGAATAACTGAGCTGTGCACGGAAGCATATTCTGGATCTGTAAAAATGAGTATCGTTTCCAATTCATTCCAAAGTGCCTTATTCATGTGAGCAATGGTGCGCTCATATTCAAAATCGCCACCATTTCGCAAGCCTCGAATCAAAAACCCAGCCCCGGCTGATTTACAGAAATCAATTGTGAGTCCTTCAAAGACCGCAACAGATACTTGGGGCAGGTGCGAGAAGGAGGCTTTCACCCATTCCAGTCGCAGCTCCAGAGGAAACATGGATTGCTTGGAAGTATTGTGGCCTATAGCTACGATGATCTCATCGAATAGTCCGCAAGCGCGCTCGACCACATTTTGGTGTCCGCGTGTAATTGGATCGAATGATCCAGGAAAAACGGCAATGCGCTTCATATTGCTAATGTCGGAAGAAACTGAAGTTCACGTGACCGAAAGCCCGGTGTCGAAGAAATTTAGGGTGCGATTCGAAGGATAATGAATCAGGGTGCTCGAAGATAAGAAGTCCTTCCGGTGACAAAATTCCGCAAGAAAGGATAAGGTCAGGCAGATCGGATAAACGCACGTGATCAAAGGGCGGATCAGCAAGGATCAGATCGAATGCCGCTTGAGGCTGAGAAAGCCAGCGAAATACGTCGGCACGAATGGTTCTGCTGGTAGTTGGTGCGAACTCTTGAAAGTTTGCTTGGATTCCTTTGATATGGGTGGTTTGAATATCAATGGCCACCGCACTGTCTGCGCCTCTTGACAGGCACTCCAGTGAAAATGCACCAGTGCCGGAAAAAAGGTCTAGCACCTTGAGGCCAGCGGGTGGCTGAATGTGCTGGAGGATATTGAAAAGTCCTTCCCGCGCGAAATCAGTGGTGGGACGGCCATCAAAACCTTTCGGGACTTTGATGGTGCGCCCCTTGAAATTGCCGCCTATGATGCGCATATCGGATGAATAAGCGTAGAGAAATGACGGCAGGAATCGATGTCTTCCGGAAGATAAAACCCCGCAGGTGCGATCCAACTTTTTACGTCAAGACAATACTCACTCAGCAATTGACGAAGCGATCCTGAAATAGATTGGCCGTAAAGTATGCAGTGAGCATGTTCGAGATCTAGGCCCAATCGGATTGCCGCGTGCGCCACAAAGTATAGTACGTCCTCTTCTGATTCAACTGTGAAGTGATTGGTTAGCATGTGCTTGCCTTGCATCATCACAGAGAGCAATAGATAACTGGGCTCTGCGAGTACGTGCAATTCATTGACCTGACGGTCGTTGTGTCCCATAATGTAGCGCAGAAACAGCGCGGAAGATGGGAATATTCTCGCGCCTGATATGGTGTGGCGTATATCTTGAATGGCGGCCGGAGTGTCGTAGATTACAGAGATGGCCGTTTCTGCGAGTGTATAGGTTTGCACATCGGTGCTATTGCGCATGGTCTGAAATGACAGCAAATCGGCTTCCTTACCAGGTTGGATAAGGCCTGCCGGTATGAGCGCAAAATCAGGAGTATCAAATGAAACAGTAACTGTGCGAAAGAGCTGACGACTCCAAGAGCATCTCGAAATAAATTCAGAAACATCAGTGAATGGAGACTGATGCACCACTTCAACTATAGCATCTTTCATCCACAGAAATCGACTTTCTGCTTGGTCAAATAGAAGCACTTGAAATCCCCGAAGATGAATGTGTAGGGCTAGAAACAGGGCAGATGACCTTTTCAGGATTTCAGGAGGAATCGCAACCTCTTCAGGAGTTGAATATGTGGCTTCACGTATCATTTATAGGCATTGCGAAGCTACACAAATCCAAGGTGTGGTGTTACTTTGTTTGCTCATGAGCCATTCACTGACCCCACAATTATTCGAGTCCCGACTCCTGTATCATTTCGGGTTCGATCCAACTTCGGGTCAGCAGCGACTTTTTCATGTGTTTACTCGTTTCGTCCTCTCGGAAAAGTCGCGTTGTGGACTCATTGTAAAAGGATACGCCGGAACGGGTAAAACGACAAGCGTTCGCGCCATGGTATCCGCTCTTGAAGAAGCTGGGTTTGGGATCATGCTGCTTGCTCCGACCGGCAGAGCGGCGAAAGTACTGAGCACCTATACGGGTCGGCCTGCTAAAACCATACACAAGCAGATCTACATCCGGCGAAGCGATCGCACGGGCAGAACGTGGTTTGAACTTCGCGAAAGTGAAGTAGAGCGCACAGTTTTTTTTGTGGATGAAGCGTCGATGATTGGCTCAGAACGCATGGATATGATCGGCGATGAACTTGCATCAGGAGATTTGCTGGAAGACCTTATGGCGCATGTGTTTTCTAGGGCAGGCTGCAGGGTAGTATTGATCGGCGACAGTGCACAGTTGCCGCCGGTGGGGAGCGATAAAAGCCCAGCTCTTGATTTGGAGTTTGTGCGTGACAGGTATAATTTACACATCGCAGAGGTGGAGCTTCAGGAGGTGATCCGGCAAAAGGAAGGCTCAGCCATTTTAGAAAATGCAACGAGTATTCGGGGTGAAATAGGTGCCGGAACAAGCACATATCCGTCGATTGTATTAAGTCCGCAGTCCAAAGAAATGGAATTGGTAGAGGGCGACATTCAACCTTATGTTGAGGAGGCGATGGGCAAATACGGCGTTGATGGATTGATCATTCTCACCCGATCGAACAAGCGGGCCAATTTGTTCAATCAGCAAATGCGCGTACGTGTGCTCGGCCACGAAGAGGAGATCAATTCAGGTGATCGTATGATGGTGGTGCGCAACAATTATTTTTGGTTGGAAGGCACTTCGTCTCAGATAGCTGGATTCATTGCCAATGGAGATATTATTGAGGTCACACGTGTTCGATCGTTTGTCGATCGCGGGGAATTTCGCTTTTGTCGGGCGGTCATTTTACTTGCCGATTATCCTGATGTTCCGGAGATGGAAGTCATATTGTGGTGTGATACAATTTCAGGCGAATCGGCGAATATGAGCTATGCCAAAATGAAAGAGTTGTATCAGGTCATTTCGGCTGATTACGAGGATATTGAGAACCACGGGAAACGGCGAAAGGCTATCCGTGAAGACCCATTTTATAATGCACTTCAAGTCAAATTTGCGTACGCGATAACCGTACATAAAGCCCAAGGTGGACAATGGCCATGCGTGTTTGTGGATCAGGGATATCTTACCGAAGAAATGCTCGGTCCAGAATACAACAGATGGTTGTACACGGCCTTTACGCGAGCGCAAGAAAAATTACTCTTGGTTGGTTTTGACGAGAAGATGATCACCGTGAAAGAGAATCCCGAATCGCAATAATTCGTTCGGGATAATCAGAGATCAGATTTCTGACGCCAATATGAATCATTTCCAAAATATCCTTTTCCTCGTTGACTGTCCAGACCACTAACTCCATGTTTTCGCGCCTACAAAAATCTACCAATTTCACATCTACCATGCTGAAATGAGGGCTGTATGCAATTGGTTTGAACGGGAGGGATTTGAGTTGTTGTTCTGCTGAAAGAGTGGAATCTTCGGTCAGAAAAGTGAGTGGGATTGAGCGGTTTATCTCGTGTATCGACCGAAGAATGCGAGGGTCGAAACTTTGAACGCTTACGCGCACATTCTCATATCCGATTAATTCTTGAATAAAAAGCTGGGTAAACTCTTCCACTTGAGGTTGAAAGAGCCCATCCCATTCGGGGCGGCTTTTGATCTCAATGCTAAGAGCTGGGAATGGCCGGTTCGGGTTAGAACTTTCTTGCTTTACCAACTCAAGCAGTTCGGATAGCAATGGTTTGCGGGTAGGGATTTGGCGTTGAAGAGGAAAGCGGGGGTGAGGAATGCTTCCACAGATGTACGACTGCGCTGAATCTGAGGTCATCTGATAAATGTTGAGCGATTGCTCAGCAGATTCATCGATCAGCGAACCGTCCGGAAAGGCACAAATTTCATGGTGCATAAAAGGATCATGCGAAATAAGAATGCGTCTATCTGAAGTGCAAACCACATCTAGTTCAAGCACATCGACACCCATCTCAATGGCTCGAAGAAAGGCGGGTAGAGTATTTTCTGGTAGTGATCCCCGACAGCCTCTGTGGCCTTGTACAATGAGTTGGCGAGAGTCCGTGTTCATACAGGAGAGAAAAAGAAGCAGAAAAAAGTAAGCACCTGATTTCATCAGAGATTGGACTTCAGGAAGGTCTGTACTTCACGGATTGATTTTGGTTTCAATACGATCATACCGTCTTTGTCCAATACAAAGTATCCGGGGGTTTTTGTGATTCGATAGTCTTTGGCTCCTTTCGAATCCCATGTGTTGTATCCACAGATATTTGGGAATGTGAATGAACGTTCGGTCAGGGCTGTTCGCCATGCAGCCTCATTATTGTCAACAGAGTATCCAAGTATTTCAAATCCTTTCGAATGCCATTGGTTGTAACAGCTAACCACTTCTATTGCTTCACCTTGACAATGCTCACACCAACTGCTCCAGAATAGTACAAGCGTGTAGTTGTTTTGTACCCTCAGTTTGTTGAGGTCTACATTTTTTCCATCAAATCCCTTTCCGAAAAGATTGGGAGGAGTCTTTCCCACGCTGAGCCGGACGATACTTTCGGCAGTTCCTTGAATGATGTTGGAAAGATTGGCATCACCGCAGGCATCCCCATGGATGTAGTTGTCGATGATATAAGTGCAAATTGTTTCCATGCCACTTTCGTAAAACCCAACCAGCATCTGATTCAGTGCGAATTCCAACACCACATCATTCACTTTTGCTTTGTCGGCAATTTGAGCAATGCAGTCGATGAAGCCACTTTCTTCACCGCGACTGAATGACCGCATAAAATTCTGAATCCGGTCGCTCAGCACCAAGCTGTGAATAAGGCTCTCGTCGGTGAAGTCAATGTTGTCCCAGTACTTCGTTTTATCCGTTTTTTGGGGCTCCTGTTTCCAGGTGAGTATTTTGGCAAAATAGGTTCCCGGATTGTCGTTGATCATTTGACCTTGTAAGGCAAGTAATTCAGACTCCTTCAATGCAGCCTGTTTTTCATATTCTGCCGAAACGGTGCTTTTCCGAGCAGATGCCCGAGCATCGCGGATTTGCTTTAGCAAACTATTTTCTTGAGGATAATAGGTAAACCACCCTAGATTTTCGGGCGACTTCACAGCGCCACAACTACCGTCCATTCGCATTCCGCGAACGACTAGTGTCACTTCCGGCTCTGACGGGTTCAGGATGACAGGAACAAGATTGTTTTCTGCAGGGCCCAGCATGTAGAATCCCATGTCCAATGATTGTGGGCGAAATCGAAACGCCCCTTCGCGGATGTCTGAGGAATCGATCTTGGTATTTGTTCGGCCATAGGTGGAATAGAGGTACATCTTGGTCCAGGCCTTATGACTCAATGTTCCCGATAACGTGATCGTTCCATTTTTGGAACCTTTATTCTGGGCATTTACGCCATCAAAGAATGAAGAAGGGACGGGGGCTTCCGTGCTATTCCGCTCTGCCACTGCGGGCGCTTCATTGCACGAAGAAATGGAGAGTCCTGCCAAAATGAGTAATCCGAGAAGTGTCATGGTTGTTTTCATCCGTTTCGGAAGTCAGGTGCAAATATACTTCCGCCGGCAAGGTCGACTGGCTTTCAAGAACTGTACCGGTGTATTTTTCGCCCATGAATCGGCCAGAGGCTTTGGGTTATTTCGGGTTGTCATTGTCCGCCGAGGAGGATGAAGTAAAGGACGCCTTGGAATGGTCACTTTTCACTCAAAAGCGTGACGCTTTGGGGCATGTGGGAATTCCTCAGTGGCTCAAGGCCAGATTGAAGCGAGTCGAATCCTTGCGGGAGGCCGCGGCCATTCTTGAAAGCGAACAGGGCTCGTTGTTATTTTCTCGGATCAAACCTGTAGAGATTTCGGACCCTCTGGCTTTCATTCGGTCTTATGAGCAAGCGCTCAGTCAGATCAAATTATCAATCAGTGGCTGCAGGTCATTTGGAGAATTAGCCCGAGGATTTGACGTGTGGCTTGATCTGTTGGAGAATTATGCTCGGTCTTATTCGACAGTGATGAGTCCCTTGATCGAGGATTTCTTGGAAGACGTGAAACTGTCCCAGAGTCTGGACACAGCGTATTTTTTGAGACAATTTGAAACCGCTGGAGTATCGGCTTCATTGATCGAAATGGTAAGTAGGGAAAAGAAGCGAATCGATGCGTGGAATTAGAGGCAGTTTGACTATTCGTGGCGCAGTGCCTCAATAGGGTCGAGACTAGCTGCTTTCGATGCTGGATAATAGCCGGAAACCACGCTAACGAAGAAACAGATGGTGACGCCCAACAGAATCCACAACCAAGGAACGGTGAATGGAGTTCCAATGACCAATGAAACCACATTTCCTCCAAGAATGCCAAGGATTACCCCGATGATTCCACCCAGTTGTCCGATGACAATCGCTTCTATGAGGAATTGTTGACGAATGGTAGAACTGCTCGCGCCGACTGATTTTCGAACTCCGATTTCGCGCGTTCGCTCGGTGACAGATACAAGCATAATATTCATTAGTCCGATGCCAGCGCTCATCAGGGTGATAACGCTTATCAACACGCCGCCTAGGGTGATGCTGCTTATAAGTCCGAGTAGTTCTTCAACCAGTGCATCGCTTTTTTTAATGTTGAAAGAAAGGTCATCAGCCGGGCGGTCATTCCGAACGGCGCGCATGATTCCTATAGCCTCATTTTCTGCTTTTTCGAGCATTTTAGGGTCGTTCACATGGATGTTCAGCGAATAGTCAGTGGTTGCGGTTGCGAAGTTTTTTTTCACATTCGTGACTGGTATCAGGCACTGATTATCTCCGGCAAAGCCGAATGTATTTCCCTTTGAAAGCAATGTGCCGATGATCAGATACTGATTCGAGCCAACATAGATTTCACGACCCACGATTTGATTTGCATTCGGAAAGAGTTTATTTACGATGTCAGCCCCGAGAATGATCACATTGCTCCCGTTACTCATTTCCGTAGGTGAAAAAGTGCGTCCTTGATCGAGCTGATAGGCGGAGAGATCGAGGTAGTTCTCATCGCTCCCCAGGACGGTCACATTGGGATTTGTTTTTTCGCTGCCGTATTTGAGGGTGGCGGCGCCCATCGCAAATGCCGAAATCGAGACTTTGGCGGGGATGTCAAATTCTTCCTTAAAACGCATGGCCTGATCGAACTTAATCGGTTCACTCAATTTGACCACTTGTCCTTGCCTTCTGCCTCCGATTCCGGATCCTGAGCGAATGGTAAACGTGTTGCTCCCGAGCCGTGAAAATTCGCTGTTCAACTTGTTTTCGAAAGCCTTGATGGCGGTAATCATAGCCACCAGGGCCATAATTCCAATGGCGATGATACTCATGGTGAGCACCGCGCGAAGGGCCTGACTGCGGATGGCAGCAAACGCAATGCGCACATTTTCGAGTATACTCGCCGGTAGCAAGGGCATGCCGTAAAGGTAGCAGCGTGTGCTAGCCAAACGCCCAATCAATGATTAGCGGTATCATACCTTTTCAAACGGTGCTTTTTGGATACGTTTACTACCCGTTTCGTGGCTGATGCGTAGTATCTTTGCGGCGCATAAATAATCACCGAAAGCCTCTATGAGTAAAGTTTTTGATCTTGAAATGATTCAAGCGGTATATAACCGCATTCCGGCGCGTATTGCAGCAGCTCGCAAAGTCGTAAATCGCCCGCTGACCCTTTCAGAAAAGATATTATATGCCCATCTCTGGGACGGAAATGCCACCGAAGCATTTGGTCGAGGCCAGTCTTACGTGGATTTTGCGCCGGATCGTGTGGCGATGCAGGATGCCACTGCTCAGATGGCGTTGCTTCAGTTCATGCAGGCTGGTCGTAGTAGGGTAGCGGTTCCTTCAACCGTGCATTGCGACCATTTGATACAAGCACGTGTGGGTTCAAATGAGGATCTGAAGGATTCTTTGAATAAGAACAACGAAGTATTCAATTTTCTTTCCTCGATTTCCAACAAATACGGTATTGGTTTTTGGCAACCAGGAGCGGGAATTATCCATCAAGTTGTACTCGAAAACTACGCCTTTCCTGGCGGAATGATGATCGGTACCGATTCGCATACGGTAAACGCAGGCGGTCTTGGAATGATTGCTATCGGAGTGGGTGGGGCAGATGCAATGGATGTAATGGCAGGAATGGCTTGGGAGCTGAAGTGGCCCAAGTTGATTGGTATAAAATTGACGGGTAAGCTAAGTGGCTGGTCGTCTGCAAAAGATGTTATTCTCAAAGTGGCGGGTATTCTCACTGTGAAAGGTGGCACTGGAGCTATAGTCGAGTATTTCGGAGATGGAGCAAAATCACTTTCTTGCACAGGAAAGGGAACAATCTGCAACATGGGTGCAGAAATCGGAGCCACCACTTCTACGTTTGGCTATGACGAAAGTATGGAGCGTTATCTGCGCGCTACAGGTCGCGCGGTGGTTGCTGACCTAGCCAATGCGGTCAGCGAGCACCTCACCGGAGATGATGAAGTGTATGCCAATCCTGAGGCCTATTTCGATCAAGTGATTGAAATCAATCTCAGCGAATTGGAGCCTTATTTGAATGGTCCATTTACCCCTGATCTGGCCACTCCTATTTCAAAAATGAAAGAGGAGGCTGCGAAGAATAATTGGCCTACAAAAATTGAGGTTGGACTTATAGGCTCGTGCACTAATTCGTCGTACGAGGATATTTCCCGTGCCGCTTCTCTTGCGAAGCAAGCACATGAAAAAGGACTAAAACCAAAAGCAGAATTTACAATAACCCCCGGCTCCGAGTTGGTGCGCTTCACCATTGAGCGGGATGGGTTCATCGACATATTTGATAAGATCGGGGCAAAGGTTTTTGCCAATGCGTGCGGGCCGTGTATCGGAATGTGGGCGCGCGTGGGTGCAGAGAAAAAGGAACGCAATACGATCGTACATTCCTTCAACCGGAATTTTCAGTCACGCAACGATGGAAACCCTAATACTTTAGCGTTTGTGGCTTCTCCGGAATTGACAACGGCTCTGGCTATTGCCGGTGATCTTACGTTCAATCCGATGACGGACTATCTCCTGAATGAAAAGGGGGAGAAAGTAATGTTTGATGAGCCTACAGGAAGCGAACTACCCAAGAAGGGATTTGATGTGGACGATCCGGGGTATCAGGCTCCAGCCGAAGATGGTACCAAGGTTCAGGTGAATGTGGCTATTGACAGCGAGCGGCTGCAACTTCTCGCGCCGTTTCCAGAATGGAATGGAGAGAATATCACTGGCGCGCGTTTGCTGATCAAAGCGAAAGGTAAGTGCACTACAGATCATATTTCGATGGCTGGTCCGTGGCTGCGTTTTCGCGGGCATTTGGATAATATTGCCAACAACACGCTGATTGGAGCTACTAATTTTTTCAATGGAGAAATCAATAAAGTGAAAAATCAGATCACCGGGGAATATGGTGAAGTTCCTGCTGTTCAGCGCGCATACAAGGCCGCTGGGATTTCCACAATTGTGGTGGGTGATTCAAATTACGGCGAAGGATCATCGCGCGAACACGCAGCGATGCAGCCTCGTTTTTTGGGCGTTCGTGCAATTCTCGTGAAGTCGTTCGCACGCATTCATGAAACCAACCTCAAGAAGCAGGGCATGCTTGCATTGACATTCGCGAATGAAACGGATTATGACAAGATTCAGGAGAATGACCAGATCAATTTTATCGATCTGGTTTCATTTTCTTCTGAGAAGCCATTGCATCTGGAATTGGTGCATGAAAGCGGCACAAAGGATGTGATTGAAGTGAATCATAGTTACAATGCCCAACAAATTGAATGGTTCAAAGCGGGCGGTGCATTGAATCTCATCCGCAAGCAAATCGCATAACAGAACTTTTGATGATGAAAAAAAGGGCAGGATCATTCCGGCCTTTTTTTCATTCCCGTTAACTGATGTTTAATGCTTTGCGCCTCAGGATGATGGTATGAATGCAAAAGGGGCGCCCATGAGGGCCCCTTTTGCAATTGGTCTGCTTGACTGATTTAGCGTACGAGCGTAAAGCCTAAAAGAGAGTTAAATCATGTTGTAGTTGGAGGTGTACACGTCAGTGTTCTCATCATTGATTGAGGTAGGACCGCGCTGGTAGAGGAGCCCGACATTGAATCCGCTTTGCATTGTGCAAAGAAACTCACCACAGAAGCTGAAATCTATTGTGCGTTGGTCTTCCTCGGCATCCGATCCTTCGTAGGTCACCGAGGTCTCCGTAGGCACATCTTTTATCGTAGATCGGTCGGTGACTTTAGCTTTGGATGAACTGAAAATAGTGACGGAAGGACCAATGTGAAATTGAAGGCCTTCTGACGGATTCCCGATGGCGAGGAGGAGCGGGATCTCGATAAACGTGATCACTGCGTTGGTGGTAATTGCATTTTCTGTAACCACGTTTCCGACAGCAGTTTCAAATTTCTTCACCGTCTGAATTCTGCGTTGACTCAACAGAACTTCCGGCTGAAAGGCCAATGCGTCCGAGAAATTATAATTGAGGTATCCGCCCATACGCCAACCGAATCCTTTCCCATTCTCCCATTTATTCGGTTTATCGCCTTCTTTGAATTAGGAGATAATGATCGTATAATTCCCATCATCTTTGGGGCTAACGGCGATTGTTTGGGCATTGGTGGTCAGGGCAGAAAATCCGAAACCGGCGAGCACGAAGATTAAGTCTTTTTCATGGGGGTATGTGCAAAGGTGAGACTGGTCTCAAGTTTAGGGTGCGGAGCGATTAATAAATCTCAGGAAAGATGATAACCGATACCAGCAATGAAATCTGAAAATGAAAAAAGGCGACCAAAGGCCGCCTTTTTGAATGTCAATTTTGAATCGATTATTCGCCGCCGAAGAGGTTGTAAGCGATGCGGAAACCGAGGTAGTTAGATGACTCAGCACCTTCTATCTCAGAATCAGCAGTGATGACGTTCAAACGAACACCTACATCAATTTTGCTATTTACTACATATCCGGCACCAATTGCAAAGCTCAACTGGGAGTCAGAATCTGATGCACTTGGAAAGGTATTCCCTGAGTTTTCATATTCCTTGGTAGTAATAGATACGTTGTGAATACCAATCTGAGCATGTCCATAAAATCCATTGTTCTGCTCCATAAAATAGTACTTCAGACCTGCCTGAATAGGCATCATTGAAGCCTTGTCAACGATATCTTTAAATCCATCCGCTGGCGAGAGAATGATGTATCCGATTTGGGCAGTTATGCCAATGTTGTCTCCAACAGGATGCTCGTATCCTGCAGAGGCACCGAAACCGAGTGAATAGCCATCGGCAAAGTCCCCCATGGGAAGAGCTACTTCAAGACCGAGAGAAACTGGACCCATTTGGGCGAAAGAAGAAAGAGATAGACCGATTATTGCAGCCAAAGAGAGAAGATGTTTTTTCATAATACGTGGTTTTAGTTAGCTTGTTTTTTAGATCAATCACACTTTGGCTACGAAAGTGCGCATAATATAGTTGTTACCACCACTTGCCAAATGCGAGTTTTCAACTATAATAAATTGCAAAGCGGGGTATGCTGGTAGGTTCGATAGGTGTACCTGTTCGTTTCCGATCCGAGTTAGGCCAATACTAGCCTTTTTCTTTGGAGATAACCCTTTTGGAATCATGAGACAAATGTCGAAGGGTCCTTAGGTTAAAAATTAAGTGCTTTACCGTATTTCACGGGGTATAGGTGCCGGCCGCAATTCTATGTGTAATTTCGGCGTTATGAGTTCCAAACAAAGAACCCTGAAGGCCCCTATTAGCCTCGATGGCGTGGGATTGCATACAGGCGCCAAGGTGCGCCTTACTATCCTGCCAGCACCCGAAAACTCTGGCTATCGCTTTCAGCGAACAGATATGGAGGGTCAACCAATTATCCCTGCAGACTGTGATTTGGTGACGACCACTCAGCGCGGTACCACTCTAGAGTTGAATGGCGCCAAGGTGCATACTACTGAGCACGTCCTTTCTGCGCTTTATGGGAGTATGGTGGATAATGCGTTGATTCAGTTGGACGGGCCAGAGGTGCCGATACTAGATGGTAGTGCACAGATGTTTGTGGATGCCATTCGGGCTGTTGGAATTGAAGAGCAACAGGCTGATCGATTGTATCTCACGCTCACCGAGAATCTTACGTATGAAGATGCGGAGAAGGGCATTGAAATGCTGGCGGTACCTACTGTTGGTGGCGAGTTCAGACTTACCGTAATGGTGGATTACAATTCCCCCGTTCTCGGCACCCAGCATGCTCACATGTATCAGCTCGATCATTTTGTGGATGAAATAGCTCGCTGCCGGACCTTCGTTTTCTTGCGTGAACTTGAATTTCTCGCGAAAAACGGACTGATTAAAGGAGGTAGTTTGGAGAATGCGATTGTAATGGTCGATCGCGCATACACAGACGAAGAGATCAAAGAAATCCTCCGATTACTCGGCAAAGAGGATTTGGATGTGAAGGTGGAAGGAATAGGAGTATTGAACACGGTGAAACTGCAGTTTGAAAACGAACCTGCCCGTCATAAACTTCTTGATATTGTAGGTGATTTGGCCCTTGTGGGTCGTTTTATTCGTGGTCATATCCTTGCCGCAAGACCAGGCCATTTTGGAAATGTGGAGTTCGCCAAAGTGCTAAAACGCTTGATCAAAAAGAAGGCAGACTCTCCCCGTTTTGATCTCTCAAAGAAGGCTCTCTTTGGAATTAGTGAGATCACGAAAATGCTTCCACACCGCTACCCATTTCTTCTTGTAGACAAAATTCTCGAGATGAACAATGAGTCCATCGTTGGCATTAAAAACGTGACTATGAACGAACCGTTTTTCCAAGGTCATTTTCCTGATAATCCAGTTATGCCGGGCGTGTTACAGATAGAAGCGATGGCACAAGTGGGGGGTATTTTCGCCTTGAGTCAGGTGCCCGATCCGGAGAATTACAGTACCTATTTTATGAAAATTGATGGGGTTAAATTCAAGCAAAAAGTTCTGCCTGGTGATACACTTGTGTTTCATTTGAAACTTGAATCACCGATGCGAAGGGGCCTGGTGAATATGCGCGGTGTGGCATATGTCAATGATCGCGAAGTGTGTGAAGCCACAATGTTGGCTCAAGTAGTAAAGGACAAACAACCCGCAACAAGTCAGGCAATCAGTGCCAGCCTATGAGTAATCTCTCACAAATTCATCCTGATGCACACATTGCTTCGGATGTGGAAATCGGCCCGTTTACTACGATTAGCGCAGATGTGGAAATCGGCTCTGGCACTTGGGTAGGACCGAACGTGACCATTATGGACGGCGCTCGAATCGGCAAGAACTGTCAGATTTTCCCGGGGGCCGTAATTTCTGCTATTCCTCAGGATCTGAAATTCGAAGGTGAAAAGACGACCGCGATTATTGGCGACAATACCACTATCCGCGAATGCTGCACCATCAACCGCGGTACGAAAGACAAATGGTTCACTCAGGTAGGCGATAATTGTCTGTTAATGGCATATGTGCATGTGGCGCATGATGCAGTGATCGGAAACAATTGCATCATCGCCAATTCAGCCAACGTAGCAGGACACGTGACTATCGAAGATTGGGTAGTGATTGAAGGCGTAGTGGCTATTCAACAATTCATACGTATCGGTCAGCATTCATTTATTGCAGGCGGATCTCTTGTGCGTAAGAATGTTCCTCCATTTGTGAAGGCCGCCCGCGAGCCGCTGAGCTTTGCTGGGGTAAATACGATAGGACTGCGCAGAAGAGGGTTCAGCGGTGAGATGGTGGCACACATCGAAGATGTGTATCGTATGATTTACGTTCACAATTCAAACATGAGTCGCGCGATACATGCCGCCGAACTCGAGTTACCAGCCTCACAAGAAAAGGAGTATATCCTCGAGTTTATTCGTCAATCAGACAAAGGAATTATTCGTGGACCACACGGACTCTAGCTGTGACGATCAGGCTTGAGAATACCGGCAAACGATTTCGCAGAGACTGGATTTTTCGCGGAATCAACGATGAATTTCAGGCCAATGATATCGTTGCCCTCACAGGAGCGAATGGAGCAGGTAAGTCAACATTTCTTCAACTTCTAGCGGGTTACCTGACACCTTCAGAAGGCATGATTTCATGGAAGAATCCAGAGTCAGTAAGTCCCGATCAGGTATACCGATTCTTGTCGTGGACGGCTCCTTCCAATTCGCTCTATGAAGAGCTCACCCTCCATGAACTGATATCATTTCATGCCAAATTCAAGTCGTGGCGAATGGAATCCTCTTCAGAGCTTTTAGCAGAGCGCATTGGATTGGAATCAAGCCTGCACAAGCCTCTTCGGTTTTTTTCAAGTGGGATGAAACAGCGGGTAAAGTTGGGACTCTCAATCTTAAGTGATACGCCTCTTTTGCTTCTCGACGAGCCCGCTTCACACCTCGACTTGAAGGCAATCGAGTGGTTCAATCAGATATTAGGTGAAAATATGTCAGGTCGGATCGTATGGATTGCGTCGAATAGGGTAGAGAGCGAGACAACTTTATGCAATCGGTCATTCGATATCTCTTCGTTCAAAAAGAATTCATAATAAGCGATCGCAATTCTGACTATTGTATGATATGTCCGGGGCGTAGCAAGTCATTCACTGTTTTTACAGGATGAAATGTGGAGCTTGGAACCTCTACGAATACGGTGTTCCAAAGCGCCATCGCTCCATTCCACAATCCCGGAAGTTCGAGTGCCCGGATCACCTTGCCATGATGAAATTTCTCAGAAACAAATCCCGTGCTGTGATCTACAAATTGCTCGAGTTTATAATTCTCACCCCTGCGGTTTTTTATAGAACAAACTATGTCCACTGGATTGAAGTGAGTTGCTTCTGAAAGAATTTTAGACTGAGGCAAATCGTTTAAGTCGACTTGACTTTTTTCTACAATTTGCTTAGAGATGTGTCCATCCGGCATTCTCACCCAAAATGGTCCTCCTCCGGGCTCACCGTCGTTCCGAACCATGCCACACACTCGAATCGGTCGGTCGAGGCGGAGTCTGGCATATTCACTCAATTGCTGGCTGGTCATATCGAGCGGTAGGCCGGGCTGAAACCAATGCTGCACAAAATCGAGTGCATCTTCAGCCGCATTCTTATCGTTTTTTTCGATACGGTTCAGCAGCACATCAGTTTGAGACTTAAGCGAAATGAGCAATCCGCCCAGCACTTTCTTGTAGAATACAGAATCGTCGCACTGATCTTCTGCAGTGACGTTGTCAATATTCTTGATATAGATAAGATCGGCTTTGCACTTCTCCAGATTTTCGATTAGGGCACCATGGCCGGCAGGTCTGAATATCAAACGTCCCTCGTTGTCACGGGCAGGCTCATTGTGCACATCAAGGGCTATGGTTTCGCTGGCTTTACTCTGTTCACTTTGACTGATGCGGATATCTTCGTAAGGAAAGTCTAGAGCAATTTTTTGATGGAGATATTCCAACACCTGATTTGCATGATCGGGTGCTAAGGTGAAGTGAATTTCGCATGATCCGTCTTTGTTTCTGGCATACGCAAGGCCTTCTCTGATCTGCTCTTCAAAAGCCGTTCGCGGCTTGCCATTGTAATTGTGAAAGGTGACAAGGCCTTTTGGACAATCAGAATAGTTCAAGCCTGCTGGACCGAGAATGTGTTCGAAAATTTCACCCCAGCGATTTTCTTCTTTGAGTTGTTCGAGAGAAATGCCTTGTTCACGGAGCTTGGCTGAAAGTTCTTGAACAAATGGAAATCGACTGAAATTGAGTATAAATGATTCGGTCAGTTGCGAGACGCCTTCCGGAGAATAGTTGAATAGGTGTTTGAACATTCTTGATGCAGCGCCGGATGCGGGTACAAATTTCATCATGGCAAGATGATGAACTTGACGGTCAAAATAAGTGAGCATTTTTAGGCACTCTGTTGCATCAAAGCGAATCACACCATCACTAGGACTGCATGGGTACTCCAGTCGGATCGGCCTTATTTCGTGGGTGAACCGATGGATCTGGGCGAGCAGGCTGACAGGGGTGAGCTCTCGCTGTTTTAGTTCTATAAGATCTTCAGGTGAGAATTGCATCAGAATGCGAAAGTAGTTCGGGCACGCTAAGTGAGGGAATAGAAAAACCGCCTCCGGCGGGAATAAACCCAGACCCGAGAGGCGGCCCTCCACCCTATATCGTTGATATGCGCTCTTAAGCCGAACGCTCCAGTTGTGCTTGCAATTGCAGGTACACGACCTGACAATTCTCCTTCACTCGACCAACCAGTTGGGGCAGGTTGTCCAGATTTCGAAGGTGTTTGCTGTCGATTTCGATTTGTATAATATCCACTTCCATATCCCGGATTCCGAGCATGGAAACAGAGCTCTTCGCCTTGTGTGCCAAGGGATGCAGGGAAAGCGGTTCGTTTTTCCGAACGCATTCTTCCATTTCCCTTATGTATTCGGGAACCTGTTGCAGGAACAGGTGGATGATGTTGTTGATCATTTCCTTATTACCCTGAAACACTTGGTTCAGGTAGGAGAGATCATACCGGATTTGGGTAGATTCTAAATTCATATGCTTAGGTTAGGTCAGTCAGGTCCTTTTTACCAGCGCTTTTCAAAGAAGGTTACACAAAACCACAATTTTTTTCTTTTCTTCGCCCTTGTAGTACCTTAACCAACTGATGAAAAAGATAATAGTCACGGGTGGAGCCGGATTTATCGGGTCACATACAGTGATCGAGTTGGCGCATGCTGGCTATGAACCTATTATTATCGACGACTTCTCGAATAGCGATGAGAGCGTCCTTTCGGGTCTCGAGACATTGCTCGGGCAGAAGCCCCGTGTACATCGGTTTGACTGTTCAGATAGGGTTCAGCTTGCACAAGTGTTCAACGATGAAAAGCCTTCTGGCGTTATTCATTTTGCTGCCTTTAAGGCCGTGGGCGAGTCTGTAAAAGAGCCATTGCGTTACTACCGAAACAATTTGACCACGCTTCTTTCGGTTCTGGAAACAATGAATGAGTTCGGCTGCACAAATTTTGTTTTCTCTAGTTCGTGCACTGTGTATGGCCAGCCAGAGAGTAATCCGGTGACGGAAAAAACGCCCTGTCTTCCGGCTAGCTCACCCTATGGCAGAAGCAAGCAGATGGGAGAGGATATCATTCATGATCACTGCAGAGCTGCTGCAACATTTGGAGCGGCGTTGTTGAGGTATTTCAATCCGATTGGAGCTCATTCAAGTGGCTTGATTGGTGAATTACCTTTTGGAGTGCCAAACAATCTGATTCCATACCTCACTCAAACTGCAGCCGGTTTGCGCAAAGAACTCGTGGTGTTTGGGTCCGACTACGAAACGCGCGACGGTTCTTGCATCCGCGATTTCATTCACGTAGTGGACTTGGCAAAGGCCCACGTGAAGGCACTCCGGTGGCTTGAAAATTCAGGTCCGGGCTGCGATGTATTCAATCTCGGTCAGGGAAAGGGAAATTCAGTTTTGGAAGTAATTCGAACCTTTGAGCGTGTGGCTGGCGTGAGCGTACCCCATCGGATTGGGCCAAGAAGACTAGGTGACGTGGAGAAAATTTGGGCCGATGTGTCAAAGGCCACTCGTGATTTGGAATGGCATACCGAACTCACTCTTGCTGATGCACTTGTGGACGCCTGGCGGTGGCAAAAAGAATTGCAGCGAAGGGAGTTTTTTGAAGTCTGATCCGCATTTCAGAAGGGCGATCCAATGACTGCCCAGGTCACTATTACTCCGACTGCGTAACCCGCATAAACCTGTCTTGGAGAATGTGCATTAAGTTGAAGGCGCGCAAAGCCAATCCAAGCCGCAAGCAGAAGTGCTCCGGCGATAAGCCAATGTCCGTCAGTCGGCAGAGAAGAGCGAATGGCTAAAAGACATCCGGTGAGTGATCCTTGCGCGATCATATGCACGCTTATCTTCCATCTCATATTTATCAGCAATGCGAAGGATAAGGAGAAAATCACTGACGCAAAAAAGCGAAGTACGAAATCAGGAAATCCAGGATTTTTCCACCAAAGCAAACCGAATGAAACGATGTAGTAAAATATCACTAACATGAAAGGGGCAAAGCGCTCACTGCGCTGTCCGGCTTCCAGACTAGAGATCATTCCAAAGCGAAGCATGATGAGCATGCTAAGCGCGGGTGCAAGGGCGTTGATTACCAGAAAGAGAAGGATAAAACGATCCATCGGAGTGCCGGCGATATAGAAGGGATCTATTTGTTGAATGAATAAATAGATCAGCAAAGGCATCCACAAGGGATGAAAGACAATAGAAAGTAAATAGGCGAAGCGACTCAATCAGCGGTGTTATAATTCTTTTCGCAGGCGGGCCACAGGAATATTGAGTTGCTCCCGGTATTTGGCTACGGTGCGACGGGCAATATTATAACCCTTATCATTGAGCAACTTAGCCAGTCGGTCATCAGTAAGTGGGCGACGCTTGTGTTCAGCTTCAACAGCGTCTTTCAAGATTTGTTTGACTTCCCGTGAGGACACCTCTTCACCTTCATCTGTAGATAAGCTTTCGGAGAAAAAGTACTTCAGCAAATAGGTGCCGTAAGAAGTCTGAACGTATTTGCTGTTGGCTACACGGCTGATTGTGGAGATATCCATTCCTACCATGTCGGCGATATCCTTCAGTATCATCGGTCGAAGCTTCGTTTCATCTCCGCTAAGGAAAAAGTCCCTTTGATAATTGACGATGGCTTGCATGCAGAAGAGCAAAGTATCATTGCGCTGATTAATGGCATCAATGAACCAACGAGCACTGTCTATTTTCTGTTTGACGAAAGTGATGGTTTCTTTTTCCTTGATGTCTTTGGCCTTTGTCTTCGCGAAGTGCTGGAGCATCTCTTTGTATTCTCTGGAAATTTTGAGTTCCGGAGCATTTCGACTATTGAGCGTGAGTTTGAGTTCCTCGTTTTCCTGAACTAGCAGAAAGTCAGGCACTACATGCTGGATCGAACGGGCAGAATCCATCATGCTGTTTCCGGGCTTCGGATTCAGGTGAAGAATAAAATCGATTGCCGGTTTCAGGGCCTGATCGTCGAGGTCAAGGCGACGCGCAATTTTTTCGTAGTGCTTGCGCGTAAATTCATCAAAAAACTTGGTGATGATCAACTGGGCGCGCTGAACATGTTCGTTTTTATCTTCTGCTCTGCGAATTTGAATCAACAGGCATTCACGTAAGTCCCGCGCTCCAACTCCGGGAGGATCGAATTCCTGAATAGCCTTTAACACTTCGTCTAGTTCAGCGACTGTGGTGCTGATATTCAGATTGAAGGCAAGGTCATTGACAACAGCGTTCAATTCGCGGCGGAGGTAGCCATTTTCATCGAGGTTGCCGATGAGGTATTCCGCAAGAAGAGCCTGCTCTTCATCGAGGTCTGCAAGTCCGAGTTGAGTATAGAGAAGATCATGAAACGTTTTCCCCGCACCTAGAGGGGTCTCGCGGTCTTCCTGATCCGGACCGGAGTTATTGGCATACAACTTATAATCCGGGATATCATCCGCATCAAAGTAATCGGTGAGATCGAAATCATCGTTCTCGTTTTTTTCCTCGTTATCCCCAACTACATCATCTTCCTGATTCTGGCCTTCTTCCTCGGTTGATTCTTCTTGCCCTTCTTCCAATGCCGGGTTGATCTCCATTTCTTCTTTGATGCGCTGTTCCAGTTCCATGGTTGGAATCTGAAGCATCTTCATCAGCTGGATTTGCTGGGGAGAAAGTTTCTGTTGGAGTTTCTGCTGGAGATATTGCTTAAGCATATGATACAAAGATAAGACCCTGAGTGGAGAGGCAATTCTCTTTCCGATACTTTATCCAACTACATTTACACAGCATGAAATTCCAATGAGTAATCGCGCAAAACGCATCGCATCCTTGTTTTCACTTGCTTTATCGGCAGAAGCGCCGGAGTTGTCGTCTTATCGAAGAGCCCGAAATTACCGGCTGCGCAAACTATCCGCGTGGGCACTTTCAAAGGATGCTTTTTTGATCGTTCTTGGAATTTTCTCCGCAGCGTTTGGGTTGAAGAGTTTTTTATTGCCCAATCATTTTATTGACGGAGGTGCGACGGGAATGGCTCTTCTGGTGGCGGGAGTCTACAAAGTACCGCTTCATTGGATGATTTTGCTCGTCAACGTGCCCTTTGTTTTTTTGGGGTATCGGGTTGCCGGATTATCATTTGCGATAAAAACCGCACTGGCTATTCTCTTGCTCGCTTTGGTGACTGCTACAATGGAGTTCCCGGATATTACCCACGATAAATTGCTTACGGCTGTTTTCGGCGGCTTTTTTCTTGGGGCGGGCATCGGCCTTGCGGTTCGGGGAGGCGCTGTGATCGATGGTACAGAAGTCCTTGCTATTCATCTCGGAAGGAGATTGGGAGCCACAATCGGTGATGTTATTACCGTATTGAATGTGGTCATTTTTTCAGTTGCGGCCTATCTCCTGACCATTGATGCCGCGCTCTATTCCATGATTACATATCTCGCGGCTTCTCGCACCGTGGATTTTGTAATAGAAGGAATTGAAGAATACCTTGGCATCACCATTGTTTCCGCCCACCATGAAGAAATAAGGATAATGATTCTTTCCAAACTTGGGCGTGGGGTAACCATGCTCAAAGGCAAGCGAGGCAGTGATCAAAATATGATGGATACCGAAATCGTGTACACGGTAATAACCCGACTCGAAATGACACGACTGTACTCGGAGATCCGAAAAATTGATCCCAATGCGTTCATTGTAACGACAAGTGTGAAAGACACGCGAGGCGGTCTAATCAAGAAGCGAAGGCTGAAGCACTAAAGACGAAAAGCTCAGAATTCTGCATTTTTTGGAGTTCGGGGAAAAGGAATTACGTCGCGTATATTCTGCATGCCTGTCACATACATCACTAAGCGTTCGAAGCCTAATCCAAACCCGGCATGCACGCAGGTACCGAATTTGCGTGTATCAAGGTACCACCAAATGCTCTCTTCGGGCACATGGAACTCTTCGCATTTTTTCTTGAGCACGTCGTAGCGTTCCTCACGCTGTGAGCCGCCAATGATTTCCCCAATACCAGGCACTAGAATATCCATTGCGGCAACCGTTTTTCCGTCTTCATTGAGCCGCATATAGAATGCTTTGATTGCTGCGGGATATCCGGTGATGATTACTGGTTTTCCAAAATGTTTTTCTACCAGATAGCGCTCATGCTCGCTCTGAAGATCAATTCCCCATTCTACAGGAAACTTGAATTTTTTCTTTTTAAAATGAGAAGAGCTGATCAGTATTTCAATCGCCTCGGTGTAGGTAATACGTTCGAATCTATTGTCGGTGATAAACTCCAAACGCTCGATTAGCGCCGTGGTCTGGCGATCTTCCACCGGCTTCATTTTATCCTCGTTGATTTCTCTTTCTTGCAGAAATTCAAGATCTTCACGGCCATAAGTAAGCGCATGGCGCAGGCAGTATTTCAAGAAATCTTCTGCAAGGTCCATGTTGTCGTAGATGTCGTTGAAAGCCACTTCAGGCTCAATCATCCAAAACTCAGCTAGGTGTCTGCTCGTGTTGCTGTTTTCTGCTCTGAACGTCGGACCGAAGGTGTAAACTTTGCCCAATGCAAGCGCAGCCAACTCAGCCTCAAGTTGGCCACTTACCGTCAGATTGGTTTGTTTGCCGAAAAAGTCTTCCGAATAATCCACTTGTCCTTGAGCGTTTTGTGGCGCGTTTAGCAGATCTAGCGTGGTTACCTTAAACATTTCACCCGCACCCTCAGCGTCACTTCCCGTGATGATTGGTGCATGAAGGTTGAAAAAACCTTGATCGTTGAAGTATTTGTGAATAGCAAAAGAAAGGTGATGACGAATGCGAAACACCGCTGCAAATGTGTTGGTGCGGAAGCGCAAGTGAGCTTTCTCACGTAAAAATTCCAAACTGTGGCGCTTCATTTGAATCGGAAATTCAGCGGGATCGCTATCACCCAAAATTTCCAAGGAAGAGCAGATCAGCTCAATCTCCTGGCCCTTGCCCAGACTTTTTTCCAAGATACCTGTGGCACTTAGGCAAGTTCCAGTCTGAATGCGCTTACGGTCTTGTTCCGTTGTGTTGTCAGTAGAAATGACTATCTGAAGCTGGCGAATGGTAGAGCCATCATTCAGCGAAATGAACTGGTCATTTCGGAAAGTTCGAACCCATCCTTTTACGGTAACTTGTTGTCCAAGGGGCTTTTCAATAAAAAGGTTGGAAATACTCGGATGTTTTGGCATTGCGACGTCAGTTTAGCGGCGCGAAAATAGGGCTATTGACGGAATCAGACAGTTACTGCTTCGTAGGAGATGCGAGAAGGATTGGGTTGATCGGATTCCACCACTCCGTCACGCATGCGCACAATGCGATGCGCATGACGGGCAATGTCTTCTTCGTGAGTCACAATGATAATTGTATTGCCTTTTTTGTGGATTTCATTGAACAGGCCCATGATCTCGTAACTCGTGCGAGTGTCCAAGTTTCCCGTGGGCTCGTCAGCCAGAATTATCGCGGGGTTATTCACAAGTGCACGAGCCACAGCAACGCGCTGACGCTGACCACCTGACAGTTCATTTGGACGATGTTTGACACGATCCGCTAGCCCTACCTGAGTGAGCACTTCCCGTGCCCGGCGAATTCTGTTTTCTTTGGAAAAACCAGCGTACACTAGAGGAAGGGCAACATTTTCGAGGGCTGAATAGCGCGGGAGTAGGTTGAAGGTCTGAAATACGAATCCGATTTCACGATTGCGGATTTCGGCTAATTCGTTATCCGCGAGTTTGGCTACATCTGGCCCATTCAAAAAGTAGCTACCGGCAGAGGGAGTGTCGAGGCAGCCGATAATGTTCATTAGGGTTGACTTGCCCGATCCAGATGGTCCCATGAGGGCGACGTATTCATTTTTACGCACGATCAAATTCACGCCATTGAGCGCTTTTACCGTTTCTTCTCCAATGCGGTAATGCTTGGTGATGGCTTCCAGCCTAATGATATCCTGCATGTGGTCAAAGATAGGTTTCCCCGATTGACATTAAATACCACTTGTCATCTGTGCCGACGGTTTATCCCTTGGATTAAGGATTTGTTGTATTTTCGTTGACCTTGCTATTGACCAATTACCACTATGAAGATATTCTACTCTACTCTCGTTGCTGTTTTGATTAGTTTGGGCTGTGTGAAAAGGGCAACTTCGCAGCTTGTTGTAAACAATGCCACGAATTCTATTTCCGCAGTGCAGGATTTCCTGCTTGGCTCCGGTGTTCAAGCGTTTAACATTGTATACACTGGAAATAACGACCAGATCGCGTCATTCACTTGTGCCAATTGTAACCTGGGCTTACCTAGCGGTGTGGTGATGAGTTCGGGAAACGCGAACACTGCCGCTGGTCCAAATAACGCTGGCGGAAGTTCTACGGCTTATAACGTTACATCAGCAGATGCTGACCTCAATGCGATCAGTGCAGTGAATGTGTTTGACGCCTGCATTCTACAATTTGACTTTATCCCTACCGGCGATAGTTTGGTATTTCGGTTTGTCTTTGGATCGGATGAATATCCGGAGTATACCAACAACATCTTCAATGATTCTTTTGGCTTCTTCTTAAGCGGTCCGGGCATTGCAGGACCATTTACGAATATGGCGCAAAACATTGCGATTATTCCGAATACCACTGTTCCTATTTCTATCAACAACCTGAACAACGGAAATGCGGGTACCAACGGCCCGTGCGAATATTGCCAATATTATATTCACAACGGCACCGGTGCTCAGGCCCCTTTTAATTCAAGCAACACGTATATCCAGGCCGATGGCTTTACTACCGTTTTAGAGGCGTATTCGCCTGTTCAGTGTGGTGAGACCTATCGCATTAAATTGGCAATTGCAGATGGCGGTGACGCCAGCTTCAACTCTTGGGTTTTCCTCGAGGCGAACAGTTTTACGAGTAACAACCTCGATGTGGGTTTCAATCAATCAGGTATTGCTCCTTCATTGAACACGGTGTATGAAGGTTGTGAAGGTGGGTCAATCACCTTTACTCGCCCCCCAACTTTGATCGGAGATGCCTTTTTCAACTTGACTTATACTGGATCGGCCACCAATGGTGTGGATTATGAAACAATGCCAGCTCAGATATTTTTCCCCGAAGGCGTAGATGAAGTGATTGTTCCTTTTGTGGGAATTTTTGATGGATTCACGGAAGGGCAAGAAACAGTCACCGTGACAGTGCAAGCACCTGTTGCTTGCGCGTCAACAGCGGTATTGAATTTATTTATTAATGAAGTTGCACCGCTGGTGGTAAATGCTCCTGATCAAGTGCTTGGATGCAACGCTGAACCTCAGGTTACACTCGCAGTGAGCGGAGGTATCGGCCAATACGAAGTAGAGTGGAGTACAGGATTGACTGGAAACACCATACCCGTTCCTTTTGAAACGGCCTCTTACACCTACACAGTTTCAGACCTTTGTGGAGTAAATGACGTGACAGGAACAGTGGAGGTGACGCTAGTGCAGTATGATCCAATTTCGATTGATATCGGTGCGGATCAGATTTTAAATTGTTTGGACAATGTCTTAATTAATCCCAACGTAGGCGGTGGCGCTGGAGGATTTTCTTTTCAGTGGACGGTCAATGGCTCGTTTTATAGCGCGAGTCAGGTGCTCTCATGGTTTAGCACAGAAGAAGCGGAAATTTCTGTAACTGCAACAGACCTCTGCGGAGTTCAAGCCACTGAAACGATTCAGGTAACTCTTCCACCCGTGGCGGTTCTGGTTGATCTAGGCGAGGATATAACTGCCGATTGTTTGGGAATAGTTTTGATTGAATCCAACGTTAGCGGCGGTGTCGGCAATTATCAATTCGAATGGATCGTGAATGATGAAGTGGTCGGCAGCGGCACTTCGGTTGAATTTCAGCCAGGCGCAGGCGCAGATGTGATCCTGAATGTGACCGACCAGTGTGGTAATATTTCTTCAGATCAACTTACTGTATCCGTCGTATCACCGCCCGTTGATGTGGTTTTGCCACAGGACCTCTCTGGCACATGCCTCGATTTTATTACGGTTTCATCCGCGATTTCTGGGGGTAATGGTGGCTATTTCTATCAGTGGGAAGTCAACGGAGTAGACGCGGGCAACGCCGATGAATTAATCGTTCAGGCCGAAGATGGATTGTTTGTAACCCTTACCGTGACCGACCTTTGCGGTGGTACCGGAGTTGGGCAAACAACGATCAGCTCTCCCTCAGTCCCGGTTCTTGCCAATCTGGGAAATGATCCGATAGCGGCCTGTTTTTCGGATGTGGTATTTACGCCTACAGTTTCAGGTGGTGTTGGACAGTATTCATACGCATGGTTTGTGAATGGGACGGCTGCAGGCGGCGGAACCTCTTTGACGGTAGAAGCTATAGAAGGTGTGGAAGTGAGCGTTACGGTAACAGACGAATGTGGCAACGCTATGTCCGACGAAGCGATAGTCTCAATTCTTCCAACCCCCATCGTCATTAATATGCCTGCCACTCAAAGCGTAGCTTGTCTGTCGTCATTTACCTTGAATCCTATAGTCACAGGCGGCACAGGAGTGCTGGAATATGAGTGGACCATTGGTGGTTCTGTAGTAGGATCGTCGGCCACTTTGACGCAAACTGCAAATGGCGCAGTGACAGTGTTCTTTGAGGTGGTTGACTTGTGCGGCAATGTTGCCACAGACAATATCTCCATTGTTCTGAGTCCGGTTACAGTGAACCTAAGTCTCACACCTGATCAGGCTATTTGTCCGGGTGACAATGCTGCACTGACTGTGCAGCCCAGCGGCGGGGTGGGTAACTATACCTATTCTTGGAATACAGGCTCTTCTTCCAATCAGATCAATGTCTCGCCTTCAGACGATCAGGATTTTACAGTCACTGTCACTGATGGCTGTGCAAACACCGCCAATGGAACTATTTCTATTGATGTATTGATTCCCGAAACGCCTTTGACTGCTTCAGGAAGCGAGGAATTGTGCCCAAATGTTTTTTCAGGAAGTTTATTTGGTGGTGGTGTTACACCATTGTCCGTTTCGTTCAATTCAGATTCGTTAGAGTACAACGGGAACGGGGGGTTCTCTGGTATTCTGGAAGGTGGTTCGCTGGTCACCGTTCAAGATTTCTGTGACAATGAAGTGCAGTTCATCGTGTCAATCAAGCCTTGCTCGATTCTTATCCCGAATGTATTCTCGCCAAACAATGACGATAAAAACCAGAATTTTGAGATCATCGGTATTTCCGGTTTCCCGAATTCGGAGTTAGTTGTGTTTAACCGATGGGGAGCTAAGGTTTTTGAAGATTCAAATTATGAGAATAGCTGGAGTGGAAGAGACTTGCCGGAAGGCACCTACTTCTATGTACTTAAGCGATCTGATGGCGAATCGTTCTCCGGATATGTAACTCTTTTGAGATAAAAAAATGAGTGCACTCATCCCGCCCTTTCTTCTCCGTTTTTTCCTAAGATCATGCGCTTCAAAGCTTCGTCATATTGTCCCTTTAGTTTTTGGTTGGATAATGTGCATAGCACCTGTGGGCGCGCAATTGATTATTGATAATTCTGTTACAGCGGCTATAGGGGTACAGAATATTCTGCTTGGCGGAGGCGTGACAGTGAGCAATATCACGTTCACGGGGGCGAACGAACAGGTAGGCTCCTTTAATTGCACCAATTGCAACTTAGGTATTGAAAGTGGATTGGTATTGGGGTCAGGCAACGTAACCGGATCTGCAGGTCCTAACAATATTGGGTCATCTTCTACTACTCCTGCATCCGGCTTTGGCGCGAGTGATCCGGATCTTGCGGAGCTGAGTGGTTTTGCGCTGAATGATGCGGCAGTATTGATTTTCGATTTCATACCCACAGGCGATAGTTTAGCATTCAATTTCGTTTTTGGGTCAGATGAATATCCTGAGTTTGCAAATAGCACGTTTAACGATGCGTTTGGTTTTTTTCTGAGTGGTCCAGGCATTTCAGGACCATACATAAATAACGCAGTGAATATTGCATTCATTCCAGGTACCACGGTTCCTCTGACAATCAACAACCTGAACAATGGAACCTCTGGAACCGGAGGACCTTGCGAATATTGCCAGAGTTACATTCACAACGGAACTGGCACGAATGCGCCGAATAACCTAAGCAATTATTATATCCAGGCAGATGGTTTTACGACCGTTCTAACAGCCAGTGCTCAAGTTCAATGTGGCGAAACTTATCGGATTAAACTCGCGATAGCCGATGCAGGTGATACGAGCTATGATTCGTGGGTTTTTCTCCAGGCAGGCAGTTTCCAGAGTAATCAGTTACAGGTTGCTTACGCCGGTCCGAATATCAGCCCAGGTCTCAACAGTATCTACGAAGGATGCCAGCCAGGAATGCTGACTTTTACCCGTCCGGAAGGAAGCAGCACGGCGGATTCCTATACCATCATCGTTGGTGGCACCGCAGAAATTGGACTTGATTTCGATCCGATACCGGCCTCTATTGAGTTTCCTCCGTTTGTGTCTTCCGTCTCCATACCAGTTATTGCACTGGCTGATGGCATTACAGAAGGAGTAGAAACAGTTATTGTGACTCTAAATTCTACGGCCTCATGTTCCAATAGTCCACTTGAATACACTGTGGAGATTATGGATCTTCCACCATTGTCTGTCGCGTTAAGCGATGTGGTAATTGATTGTGGGGAAACGGCTACGCTAACTCCTATAGTATCCGGAGGAATCGGATTTTATTCCATCTCATGGCCAGGCAATGTGAACGCTCCGGATTTCACTGTTTCACCCCAATTCAATTCGACTTATAATTTTGTGGTTACCGACACCTGCGGCGTGACGCCCTGGCTTGGCGAAGTGGAAGTGTCGTTTCCAAACTATCCGCCCATTTCGGTTGAGTTGGGTCCGGATCAATCCCTTACCTGCCTCGAGTCATTGGCCATCACCCCGCAAGTTTCAGGAGGTTTTGGCGTATACACTTATTCATGGACTAATGCCGGTACGTTCGCTTCTTCGGACGTGGATTTAGTGCTTTCGAATCCAACGGAAGGCAACGTCGAGTTACAAATCACGGATGAATGCGGTGCCCAAGGCAACGGTGTCATCGTTTTGGATATTCCATCGGTGCCGGTGACCGTGGATCTTGGATATGATCTTTCTGCCACTTGCCTTGAGGTGAATACTCTATCGGCAGCTATCAGCGGTGGAGTTGGGGCCTATACCTACCAATGGACTCAAGCTGGTGGAATTATTCTTGGAAGCGAAGACGTTCAATCGTTTCAAACCAACATGAACACGTCTGTAAGTCTAGTTGTGACTGATGAGTGCGGGAATCAGGGCGATGACGTAATCTCGATCGCTTTACCTGCACTTTCGATCCAAGTGGATTTGGGAAGTGATATTGAAACTTCCTGCCTAGCTGAGGTTGAAATAGAAGGAACTGTGTCCGGAGGAATTGGCGAATACTCATATGCTTGGACAGTGAATGGGCAGGCAAGTGGCTCGGGGGCTTCGCTTAGTTTCGTGCCAGGACAGGATGCACTTGTTGAGCTTCAGATTGTAGACGAATGCGGCAATGCATCTGAGGATGAATTGAATGTCACCATTCCCCCCGTGCCGGTAATCGCCAGTGCCGGGCCGGACTTATCGGTGACCTGTCTGGATGAAACAGTCCTTACAGCAAGCGCGGCGGGTGGCGTTGGGAACTATAGCTATGTGTGGAACGACGAGGGTGGAGTAATCTCCAATACATCTTCGCTTTCGTATCAAACTCTTGCAGATGCAAACATCATAGTCACCGTCACAGACGAATGTGGAAACATAGATACAGATGAGGCTTTTGTGTCAGTTCCCCCAGTTCCGATTGCCCTTCAGCTCACTCCGGACACTATTATTTGTCAGGGCAATCAGGTTTGGATCGAGGCTGCGGGAGAAGGCGGAGTGGGTGATCTGCTGTACACTTGGTTGCATGATGGGAGCAATTTTGCGGCTGTTGCCGTTTCACCGGGAGCCGCTCAGACCTACACAGTCACAGTTTCTGATCAGTGCGGCAATAGTAACTCCGGTCAGACCACTGTCAGTTTAGATGTGGTGGAGCCCGGGTTTACCGCACAGTATATTGGTGATTTTGGCATTCAGCTTACGAATCAGTCAAACAATGCGGTGAGCTATCTCTGGTATTTCGGCGACGGCACATTTGATACTGAAGAGAATCCAACGCATATCTTTTTCGATATGCAGCCGTGGCAGGTTACACTGGAGGCCACAGGGACTCTTGGCTGCGCGCAAAGTGTTACTCACATTTTCTATCCGGAGGCTAATATTTATGTCCCCAATTGCTTTACACCTGACAATGATTTCATTAATGATGTATTTCAGGTCGAAGGCCATGATCTTGATTGGTTCAGAATATGGATTTTTAGCCGTTGGGGGGATTTGGTGTATTACTCAGAATCCTTAGACGAGGCCTGGGATGGCTCGCACCAGGGAAAAAATTATTTCGTTCCGGACGGGCAGTTTGTATATCGCATCGAAGCTCAGGGTATTCGGGGAAATATCATCGAAAAGAAGGGTTCTGTCTTACTTATTCGATGATTCGGGTTTATTCCGTACAACCTTTCGGGTCTATCTTGCATCTGATAATTTGGATACCCTGAAAATTATGACTGTATTTATTCGCCCCTTTTTACTTCTGCTGCTTTCAGCATTCACGGTTTGTGGATACTCCCAAATCGTGGTCAGCAATACAGAGACCGTGGAGTCGTACGTTCAAAACGTGCTTCTGGGTCAGGGTGTGACCGCATCAAACATTACTTTTAATGGATTACCCGCCAATCAGGTAAGTGTGCAGGTGGGAAGTTTTGATTGCGTGGACTGCAATGTTGGAATTCCCAATGGTTTTGTGATGGCTTCAGGCGATGTTCAGGTCGTAATAGGCCCGAATAGCTCTGGCGGACAGACCTTGGGTGGCGGGACAAATTTTGACGGACCAGACCCTGATCTGAACGCAATCAGCACTGGTTTCGGAATTAACGACTGGACAATCATCGAGTTTGATTTTATTCCGCAAGGCGATTCGATCAAATTCAATTATGTATGGGGTTCTGAAGAGTATATGGAGTGGGTCAATTCGAGTTTCAATGATGTATTCGGATTTTTCCTCAGTGGCCCTGGAATAAGCGGTCCATTCAGCAATGGAAGTATCAATATCGCCTTAGTTCCAGGAACGAATCTTCCTGTAACTATTGATAATGTAAACGCGAACTCGAACGGAGCTTATTATGTGGATAATGGCGATGGTTTTGAATCGCCAAATAATCTCGATCCGTTTTACATACAGTTTGACGGATTTACAGTGCCTCTGGTGGCGGAAGCTCAAGTTATTTGCGGACAAACTTATCACATCAAATTGGCATGTGCCGACAGTGGCGACTCTGCTCTGGACTGCGGAGTATTCTTCGAAGAAGGGAGTTTCTCTTCGAATTTTGTGACAATTAGCAGTGAAGTTGGCGTATCTAATCCTCCCGAATTTTTAGCTGAAGGAAGTGTGCTTGAAGGCTGTATTGATGGCTTTTTCACGATTTTCCCGCCCAACGGTCTCGCTCAGGACACTACTGTTACGGTTATTATCAGTGGCACGGCCACCAACGGTATTGATTACACAACAATCAATTCGAGTGTGATTCTGACCCCAAATGTGCCAACCGTTCTTCCGGTATTTCCTCTCAGCGACAATCTGACCGAAGGAGTTGAAGAGATCACAATAACCTACATATATGTGAATTCATGTGGAGTCTCGGATACGGCTCAAGCTACTCTATTTATTGTAGATTATACAGTTTTGTCGGCCTCTGTTCCAGATCTCTTTATTTGTCCAAATTCGAATAACTCTGCCATACCCGCTGTGTTTAATGGGGCACCGCCTTATGCCTACGAATGGAGCTCTGGACAAACCACACCAACCGCCAATTTTCAGGCAGGTAGCGCAGGTGCCTATACTGTCAGCATTTCTGATTATTGTGAGAATTCGGTGACTGCCAATTTCAACGTGATTGAGCCTTCGCCTTTTGTTCCAAGCGAAGACACAGATATTTGCTTAGGTTCAGTGAGCAATCCGCTCGCCACTGGTGGAGCTCTGCCCTATGCATATCAATTTGATGAAACGGCATTAGAGCAGACCAATCAGCAAGCCGTTTTTGGAGGGATTTTGGTAGGCTCGTACACCGTTTCTATCACAGACGCATGCGATCAGACAGTGCTAGTCGACGTGCTAGTAGAAGAATGCGACACCTGGATTCCGAATATCTTCACTCCAAATGGCGATAATAAGAATCCATCTTTTGAGATCGCAGGACTTGAAGGCTTTCCGAAAAGTGGATTGAAAGTATTCAATCGCTGGGGAGCACTCGTGTACGAGTCAACCAACTACGCCAATGGCTGGAATGGCTCAGACTTGCCCGAAGGAGTCTACTTCTATATCTTCAACCGGTCAGATGGAATGAACTACGAAGGTTACGTGCACCTCGTTCGTTAGCCTATCCGATCAGCGAACGGCCGGTCATGAGCGCGGGTTGGGCAAGGTCCATCATATCCAAAATGGTAGGAGCTACATCTGCCAACTTACCGCTGTGAACGCGTGAGATTTCGTGATGAATAATCCATGCCGGAACGGGGTTCGTCGTGTGTGCTGTATTGGGTGTTCCATCTTCGTTTATTGCGCAGTCCGCATTGCCGTGATCTGCGATAATCAGAAATGAATAGCCTTCATTCAGCCCTGTTTCAACTACTTGTTGCAGGCACCGATCTGTTGTTTCCACGGCCTTTACAATCGCGTCAAAAACTCCTGTATGTCCTACCATGTCTGGGTTTGCAAAGTTTAGGCAAATGAAATCCGGTTGATTAGAAATCATGTCCGCACAAATGGCATCCGCAATCTGCGGAGCACTCATTTCTGGTTGCAAATCATAGGTGGCAACTGAAGGTGAGCGAACCAAAAGTCGACGTTCGCCTTCGAACTCTTTTTCTCGACCACCACTAAAGAAAAACGTGACATGAGGGTATTTTTCTGTTTCAGCAATTCGCACTTGTGTCTTTCCTGCTCGCGCAACAACTTCTCCTAAGGTTGACTCCAGATTGTCTTTGTCGAACATTATCTCCACATTCTTAAAGGTGTCGTCATACTTCGTCATCGTCACGTAGTGCAACGAAAGAGGATGCATCTGGTATTCCGGCAGGCTATGCTGGGTTAGCACTTCGGTAATTTCCCGGCAGCGGTCAGTTCTGAAATTAAAACAGATCACTACGTCTCCTTCGCGCATCTGCGCCAAAGGCTGTCCTGCAGAATCTGTAATGACAGAAGGTTCAATAAATTCATCAGTCACCCCTTTTTCATACCAATAATCCATCACTTGGGAAGAGTGGGTGAATGCCTGCCCTTTGCCTGAAACGAGCAAATCATGCGCCTTTCGAATCCGCTCCCAACGCTTGTCGCGATCCATGGCGTAATAACGACCAATGATGCTGGCAACTTTTCCGGTGGTACCTTTCAGTTGGTTTTCGAGTGATTCAATGTATCCCTTACCGCTTCGGGGATCAGTGTCGCGTCCGTCAGTAAATGCATGCACGTAAACAGGGCAATGCATGCGGTGAGCCAATGCACAAATTGCCTTAAGGTGAGAAGTGTGTGAATGCACTCCACCGTCGCTCACCAGACCCATTAAATGAAGAGAAACGCCGCTGTCAATGGATTTCTTTATTGCATTTACTAAAGCTGGATTCTGATCAAATGAACCATCACGCACTGCGATATTGATGCGCACAAGATCTTGGTAAACCACGCGTCCGGCCCCGATATTCATATGGCCTACTTCGCTATTTCCCATTTGCCCGTCAGGCAGTCCCACATTCTCCCCGTCTGTGCGAAGCTCGCTGTGTGGATAGGTGATATCGAGGTGATCTGCAAATGGAGTGTCAGACTGAAAAATGGCGTCGGAGAGATCTCCTTTGCCATGTCCCCAGCCGTCAAGAATGACGAGACAGACTTTATGATCAGTGTGTGGCATAATTCAAAGGTAATTGCACGGTGAATATGGATCCGGATGGCGCATTGTCTGCGACGCGAACAGAGCCATGGTGCAACCGGACCGCTGAAAGTACGATGTAAAGGCCAAGGCCGGTGCCTTTGTGCTTGCGCGTTTGTTCGTTGCCCGGACGATAAAACTTTTCGAAAATTCGAGCCTTTTCTTCATCAGGAATTCCACAGCCAGTATCTGAGATAACGAGCTCAGCAGCGGATTGAGTGCGCTTCAGAGTCACTTCGATCGTGCCTTCTTTTGGAGTGTATTTCACCGCATTCTCCAGCAAATTGAAACATACTGCACGCAACAATTCCTGCTCACCTTGCATTTCTATATCCGGTTCAATGCAGAGGTCAAACGATCGCAAACCTTTGTATAAATTGCTGAATCGCGTGGCCTCTGAAGTAAGTAATTGAGACAATGGGACTGGTGAGGTGGATGCCTGATCCTTTTCCTGATCAAGGCGGGTGGCAAGCAGAATATTGCCGGTGAGTCCTTCCAAACGGTTGGTTTCTTTCAGGGCATCCGCAATCATTTTTCGAGATTGCTCTACACTCATTTCTCGGCTGTACATTGTTTCAAGAAGCAGCTTAACGGCCGCGACTGGCGTTTTCAACTCATGCGTTACAGCCAGCAAAAAGGTGCGCTGCATTCCTGCAAACCGCAATTCACGGCGGATATTTCGCCGGATTCGCCAGAACCCAACGAAGAGAAGAATCAAAAAAACACTTCCCTCACCTGCAATCATCCAGACCTGTCGGTTGACTCCATCAGCTCTCCCTTGAGAAATTGCCAATCGCTGATTTACCGATATCAATAGATACCCCCACCAAAAAACCTGAAACAAAATGTACAATCCAAGTACGTTCAATATGGCAAGGGTGCGCTTTGCTTTTTGATCAGCCATTCCACAAAGTTAACTTCGCGTGGGATGCACAGATGCATTCTCTCAAAAGACTACCGATGCGAGTACTGTGCGATCAGATGGGACGTGAAGTGGAAGTGCCTTCCCAACCTAGGCGCATAGTATCGCTGGTGCCTTCTCAAACCGAATTGCTGTTTGACCTCGGACTGGAGTCAGAGGTAGTTGGCATTACTCGCTTTTGTATTTATCCAGAGAATTGGTATCGTTCCAAAACAAGAGTAGGTGGTACGAAAGACGCAACTGTAGAGCGAATTCTGGCGCTTAAGCCAGATCTTGTAATTGGAAATAAAGAAGAAAATGCCCAATCACTGATTCAAGAATTGGAATCCGAAGTGGCAGTTTGGATGACCGATGTGAGAAGTGTGCATCAGGCCATGAAGATGATTTTAGACCTTGGGCTGATTACAGGCCACGAGCAGCAGGCCAGGGGAATACTGGAAAAATGGGACCGTGAAATTCTGGAAATTCCTACATTTCAGCCATTGAGGAGTGCTTACCTCATTTGGAATAAACCTTTAATGGTTGCCGGCAGCGACACATTTATCCACGAAATGCTTGCGCTCGGAGGTTTCGAAAATTGCTTTTCTGAAAATAGGGACAGCCGCTATCCTCAAACTTCCTGGTCGGAATTACGTAGAATGAATCCAGATGTCCTTTTGCTTTCTTCCGAACCTTTTCCCTTTACAGAATCTCATATAGCTGCGGTCCGCAAGGAATTACCCTTCGTGAAAGTAGTATGTGTGAATGGGGAATTGTTCAGTTGGTACGGCTCCCGAATACTCCGGTTTCCCGCATATATCCGCTCGCTGAGAACGTCGTTGGATGACATTAGTCGAATTCACATGGGGTGAATTATAACTTTTGAGTGTAGTAGAAAACAGCACACGAATTCATCCCAATTTCACGCGTGAACTGGAAATCTGTGATTCAATCCCTGAGATATCTTTTTTGTGCAATGGCAGCATCCATTTTGCTGGCTTTTGGAATGATGCCCGAAGGGCTGAGTGCACAAAAAGTGGGGGTTGTTTTGAGTGGGGGTGGAGCCACAGCCTTAGCTCATGTGGGTTTTCTCAAGGCCCTCGAAGAAAATGATGTGCCCATTGATTATATCGGAGGCACAAGCATGGGAGCGGTTATTGCGGGGATGTATGCCAGCGGGTATTCGGTGTTTGAGATTGATTCCATTGTGCACTCGAAGGAGTTCATGGATATGGCCACGGGACAATTGGACGATAAGTTGCGGTTCTATTTTTCGGATTCAGATCGCGATGCGAGCATTGCCACAATCAAATACAGCGAGGGTGGATTTATCACCAATGCAATACCCACGAATTTTATCAATCCCGTTCTCCTCGATTGGAAATTAATGGAAGGCTTCAGTCAAGCTGATGCGGCAAGCGACTATCAGTTCGATCAATTGATGATTCCGTTTAGGTGCATTGCTGCGGATGTCGAGAGAAAACGGGAAGTCGTATTTCGAAAAGGACCACTAAGTGAGGCCGTGAGAGCTTCGAGCACTTATCCTTTTTATTTACCGCCTAGGCGTGTAAATGGTGCGTTGCTGTTTGATGGAGGGATTTACAACAACTTTCCGGCAGATGTGATTTACGTGGAGTTTTTACCCGATGTAATCATTGGATGCAATGTGTCTGAAGATATGATCGCACCTGATGAAGACGATTTGATTTCCCAATTGCAAAGCATGATTCTTTTCCGAGAGGCTGAACAGACGTTATGCGAGCAGATGATTGTGGTGCGTCCTCAACTTTCTGAAATAGGCACATTCGATTTTACGATGATAGAGGAGGCCGTCAAAACCGGATATGAGGAAACGATGTCGCGACTTTCAGAGATTCAGGAAATGACCGAGCGGAAAATGACTCTGGAAGAGAAAACCGCGATGAGAAAGGCTTTTCGTGAAAAATTTCCGCCACTTGTTTTTGATGATATGGAGATCAATGGCCTTGATCGAAGCCAAGGAGCATATGTGCGCAAACTTATTGGACGAAAGCCTGGTTCGTTTGGAACGGAGGATGTGAAAGTGCCCTATTTCCGTGTGTTTTCGGATGAAAAAATCAGGAGCATGTACCCAACAGCTATTTATGACAAGAGCAAGGGCACATTTAAATTGAATATTGATGTGAAGAAGGAGAAGGATTTGTTTATGTCTTTCGGTGGAAATTTCTCTTCGCGGTCAATCAATACAGGCTTTGTGGGTCTTCGGTATAATCTGTTCGCCCGCACGGCTGCAACCCTCGAGGCGAACAGTTATTTCGGCCGGTTTTACGGATCCATACACGCAGGCCTGAAGTGGGAGCTTTCTACCCGCAGGCGAATACCTGTGGCTCTTCAAATAGCCTACACTCAGAATCGATGGGATTACTACAAAAGCTTATCGTTTTTCTTTGAAGATGTCAAACCTTCTTTTGTGTTGCTGAACGAACGAACCGGCAACTTTGCCTTTACACTCCCTGCTGGCAACAAGGGTATCGTGAGAGCCGAAGCCGCTTACACGTATATGTTTGATCAATATTACCAAACAAGGCAATTCTTGTCAGTGGATACCGCAGATCGGACGGATTTTTCGGCCGTTGTGTTTCGATTGACTTGGGAGCGAAACACTCTCAACAGACGGCAATATGCCAGCAAGGGGACATTTGTTCAGGCCAATGTGAAATTGGTTTCTGGTATGGAAACTACTCTTCCCGGAAGTACGTCGCTCGTGCGTGATACGACTGAGACGGTTCATGAATGGCTTGTTGGAAGATTTACTTACCAAAATTACTTCTTTAGAAAGGGACGAATGCATGTGGGCTTTCTCTTTGATGGGGTAGCGAGCGCTCAAGACTTCTTTCAAAACTATATTTCATCCTCCATCGCGTCACCTTCCTTTCAGCCAATACCGGAAAGTCAAACCTATTTCCTTCCTCAATTCAGGGCTCACAACTTCGCGGCTGGCGGGGTAAGCGTCGTGTTTGAAATAGGAAAAAAACTTGACTTCCGCGCAGAAGGATTTGCGTTCAATGCATTTGGGCGCATCCTACCCGATTCAGAAGGAAGGGCGAAATACGACTTTACAAGCAAACAGTTTTTTGTAGGGAGTACTTCACTTGTTTTCCATTCTCCTCTGGGCCCGGCCAGCTTCTCAGTAAACTACTACGACCAGAAGGATGATCCTTGGAGCATCCTCTTCAATTTCGGCTATATCCTGTTTAACCGATCGGTCCGCGATTAAGGTCGGGCGCAAATGAGTAATTTGGCTGCCCAAATCAGCCTTATGAGTAAGATCCGCTTTGCCGTTGTCGGCGCAGGACATATTGGAAAACGCCACGCAGAAATGGTTATCCGTCACCCAGAAGGTGAACTGGTGGCTATGTGCGATCTGCGCTCCGCAGAAGATTGCGGCGTTTCTTACAACGTTCCATTCTTTAAGTCGGTCAAGGAGATGCTTCAGAAAGGTCCTGAATGCGATGTTGTTTGTGTGTGCACCCCTAATGGCCTACACGCCAATCACGCCCTAGAGGCACTTGAAGCGCGCAAACATGTGGTGATTGAAAAACCGATGGCGTTGACCAAGGCGGATTGTGAAAAAATCATATTCGCCGCTCTTAATGTGCATCGCCAAGTCTTTTGTGTAATGCAGAACAGATACAGTCCGCCAAGCCAGTGGATCAAGGACGTCATCAGCAAAGGCGTGCTCGGTGAAATCTACATGGTGAATATCAATTGCTACTGGAATCGTGATGCGAGATACTACGGAAAAAGCAATTGGAAAGGACTCAAAGAATTAGACGGCGGTACTCTGTTCACTCAGTTTTCGCACTTCATCGACATTATGTACTGGCTGTTTGGAGACATATCGAATATTCAGGCACGCTTCCGTGATTTCAATCACCAGGATAACACTGAGTTTGAGGATTCGGGTGTGGTGACTTTTGATTTTGTAAATGGAGGCCTCGGGTCAATTAACTTCAGTACCGCTGTTCATCGCGTCAACTACGAATCAAGTTTGACCATAGTGGCGGAAAAGGGCACAGTCAAGATCGGCGGGCAATACATGAATGAAGTCGAGTACTGTGAAATCGAAGGATATAAAATACCAGAACTTGCAGAAGGAAATCCGGCGAATGATTACGGAGACTATAAAGGTTCTGCGGCTAATCATGTTTTCATCATCGAAAATGTCGTGGATACGCTCACGGGAAAAACGAATATCACCACCAATGCGTTGGAAGGATTGAAAGTGGTAGATATAATCGAGCGCATCTATGCATCAGCCCCAGGGATTTCAAAGAAATTACCGGTTCACGAAGCCTCTAATTGATAGTGATAAAGCGCATTAAAAATCTACTCGGCACTGAATTCGCCCGAAATGTTCTGACCTTAATGACCGGAACTGTCATTGGTCAGGCTGTAGCCTTGCTTCTTTCGCCGATTGTAACTCGGTTGTTCACACCGGAAAATTTTACCACGCTTGAACTTTATACGATGCTACTCAATGTTCTTGTGGTAGTAGCCACAGGCAAATATGAGTTTGCTATTATGCAACCAAAGGATCGAGAAGATGCGAGACTTCTGGTAAGTCTTACGGTCAGAATCGCTTTTTTTAGTTCGCTTTCCTTGATGCTGATATTACTTTTTTCCAGCGGATGGATTGCTTCGTACTATCAAAATCCAGATCTTAAAAAATGGCTTTGGACTTTACCGTTTTGTCTTTTCGCTTTTGCTGTTTTCAGTTGTATTAATTTTTGGTTTGGCAGACTGAAGAACTTCAAGGTAGCCGCAACTTCTAAGGTTTGGAATTCAGCGGCAAGTGAACCAGTCAAAATCGCGACTGGTCTAATGAGTTGGTCATCTGGAGGTTTAATTTTGGCAACTCTTTTCGGAAATATTAGCTCGGCCATTTATTCGTTCAAAAAATTTATAGAAGATGAACCCCTTGGAATTACCAAGATTTCCAAAAAACGCATGAAGGAGTTGGCCATTGAGTATAGCGACTATCCACGTTATACTATTTGGGGAAGTATTTTCAGTCGATTGGCTCAATGGGCTCACATAGGTATGTTTTCGCATTTTTATGGTATCTATGCAGTTGGCTATATGGCTCTTTGCCGACGCGTTTTCATGACCCCATTGAACATTATCAGTGGGTCCTATGGCCAAGTGTTTTATCAACGGATTTCAGAAATATCCGATAATAGATCACTCTACAAATTTTACATGAAAAACCTGTACCGATTTTTGGCATTCGCGGGTTTGTGCCTTGTAGCAGTTCTCCTTCTTCCATACGGGGCAATGGGATTTGTCTTCGGCGAAGAGTGGACCAAAGCTATTGAATTTTTGAAAATTCTTGTTTTTTGGTATGCCCTTAATTTTGTCACTTCATCATTGTCATATATCTTTTATAGATTGAAAGCGCAACGGCTAACTCTTGTTGTAGACTTTGTGCACTTTGTAATTATTGTAGCAAGCATTCAGCTGAGCTTTTCGAGGGGTCTCGACGAGTTGAATGCACTGAAAGTGCTGGTGGCCTGTAAGGTCGCTCTGCTCTTGTCGATACTTCTAATCACGTTCTATCTGCTCAAGAAAGCTATTTCTAAAGAATCGTTCACATGAGGATAGCATCAGTAGTTTTGAATAACTTTGTCAATGACAACCGCGTATATAAAGTAGCGGATAGTCTTACCAAGAGAGGCCACAAGGTGGTTGTTGTTGCCCTGTTGAAAGGAGATGTAGCTGAACACGAGAATTATCACGGTATTCCAGTCCATCGAATTCGCATCAAATCACTTTCACTTCCAGACAATAACAAATTTTACGGAGGGCTTAAGTTCCTTGAGTTCTTCCTTAAGGTGGTTTGGAATTATCGGCGTTTTGATGTTATCCACTGTAATGACTTTGAGGGATTTATGGCTGGTATAATGGTTAAAATTTCTAGACCTAAAGTGAAATTGGTCTATGATAGCCACGAATATCAACGTGAAAAATTCGGACTAACACCTTTTATGAAGAAGGTGATTGGTGCTTTGGAGCGAATGTTCATTCCGTGGTCGGATGTATTCATCACCATTTCGCCCTCTATTGCTAAGGAATATCAGAGGCTTTATGGAATTAAGAGTCCTTTTCTAGTTTTAAATGCTCCACACTTTTCTGGAGAGATCGTTCCTTCTCAAATTCTTAAAGTGAAGCTGGGTTTACCAGCTTCTACTAAGCTTTTTATTTATCAGGGAGGATTTGCTAAAAGCAGGGGTATTGAAGTATTGATCGAAAGTTTTACTCAGGAGCGATTCAGGGCGCTTCACCTTGTATTTATGGGATCTGGACCACTTAAAGCTATAATTGCCGCCGCCGAACAGAAAAGTGAAAATATTCACCTTTTACCTTCCGTTCCTTATAAGGACCTGATACCTTTCACTGCAAGTGCAGATGCAGGATTCGTCTCGACACAAAACATTTGCCTTAACAACTACTATTGCATGCCGAATAAGCTTTTTGAATACATCCATGCTGAAATACCAGTGTTAAGCAACAACTTGGTGGAATGTGCACGGATTACACGAGAGGAAAATATCGGAGAGGTGATCGGAGAGTATACTCCTGATGGAATTTGGATTGCAATTCAAGAGTTACTTCAAAAGGATCGGTCCGTGCTCAACAGGAACTTGAAGCGAGCAAAGAAGTCGTATAGTTGGGAAGTGCAGGAGAAGGTGCTGTTTGAAGCCTATTCCACAATTGGCGCATGAAAGTAAGTACACTAAATTTAGATGAGTATAACAATTGGGTGAGCCATTTTCGGGTCAAGCAGAATATTTTCGCCACCCGTGATTGGATAAGGGTGTTCGGAGATAGAATTCTTCTTGTTGCTTGTAGCCATTTCGAAATTGAATGTGTATTCGTATTGTATAAAGGAGGGAAATACGGAATCCACTCAATAATTACCCCGCCCGCTGCACCTTGTATTGGCTTTGCTGAGCGAGAAGACAATACAGATCGTAAAAAATATATTGTCGCTTTATTGGACTTCCTGCCAACGCTTAATCCAGCCTGGATTAAACTTGACCTTCCGGTGGATTTGGGCGTTGATTGTTCTTCCGTTTTTACGTTTCAGCAAATTGAAAAGTATACCTATCGTTTGCGACTGACCCCGCAAGAAGATTCCATTGCATCTCTCTTCAGTTCTAAAATAAGAAATGGAATAAACAAGGCTTTGCGCGACGAATCAACCGCTCAGGTGGTAGCTTTCTCGTCGGCTTTGAGCGAAAGGGTTGCAGCACATTTTGAACGAAAAGGAATTCGAAGCGGTTTGCCATTTGTTCACTCACTTATCCGAGGATTAATGGATAAGAATAAGGCTTTTGCCATTGAGGTAACACAAAGTGGTAATCTGCTTTGGACAGGTGTATTTATCTTGGATCGTGATGTTTGCTACTACCTTTTCGGGGCGCTCAATCCTGAAATTAGCTCTCGGACCGCGAATACGTTCGGGCTATGGTCGGCAATGAAAGAATCTGCTCGGCGAGAGGTTCTGATCTTTGATTTTGAGGGATCGATGATTCCATCAGTAGAGGAATTTGTTAAGGGCTTCGGGGGACAAAAGACAACTTATGCTTGCCTGACCAAAAGTTCACTACTTTGGAAACTTGCCTCTCGATTTATCATAAAATAAAGGTCTTAGGAAGAGGACATTGAGGTGCTTAGTTTGTTTAGCTTATCCTGCGATACTCTCATAATTGACTTGGTATTCCTTATCTTCTTCAAAATATTTTTTGCCCAAATCCAGCCACTCAATGGCTTCACTTTTCTTTCCTGCTGCGCTCAGATTGTTTGCGTAATCGATCAAAGCTGTTTTGAGGAAACTTAGCTGGTCTTTCTCCTTCACACTACACTGTCCTGAGGTCAGAAGTTCCTTGGCTGTTGTAAAGGCTAGTTCAGACTCTTTTTTCGACTTCATAGCCTGAAACGTCATGCCCGACATAATGCGAGCGCCGGCGTCATTCGGATCCAAGTCAATCAGGTATTTGTACATCGTTTTCGACTTGGTATACTTCTGCTGATCGTTCATAATCTCGGCTTCTGCAATCGTGGCCTTGCGAATTCCCAAGAAGAAATCTTCATATTCTGCGCCGTGCTCGCGGGTCTTATCCTTACCTACATACTTCGATAAATACTTCAGTGAGTTGGAGAATGCGTCAGGATACTTCTCCTTGTATTCATCGCGTTTTGACATTTCAAAATAACTCATACTCATAAAGAGGTAAGGCACGGGTTCTTTCTTAGTCTTATCATTCAATGTATATCCTTCTGCTTTCTGAAGGAGTTTGGGATACTTTTCGTCCACAAAAAGACTCAGAAGATCGCGGTACTCCGGCGACTGAGCCATTACGAATATTCCGCTAAGTAAAATGAATGCTGTCAGCGCAAAGGCTTTTTTCATAATTTCTTTGTTTGGTCGGCGTGAATTTTCAAAAACAATGCCTAAAGGTAATGTGTCTTTCATATCAGCCCAAATAGCCCATCATTCGTGATCCCTTTAACTTCTCATACTCGCACAGCTTGCCTCGAATCGGCTGAAAGTTGGATGGCCCGACGGGGCTGGACTTCAGCCACGTTTCAGCAGCAAGCATGGACGTCCTGGAGCGCAGGACATAGTGGAATGATCAATGCGCCCACTGGGAGTGGAAAAACTTACTCTCTCCTGTTACCGCAACTCTTCTCGATTCACGGAGACAAGGACGGTCAAGGGCTGCGATTGCTTTGGGTAATTCCTATTCGCGCTCTGGCCAGGGAAATTTATCAATCGGCTGAGCGCGTCATTCAAGAGAATGGGTTAGGGGTGACGGTGGGAATTCGCTCTGGAGATACTAGCGACAAGGAGCGGGCCCGACAGAAGTCAAAGATGCCCGATGTACTCATTACCACTCCTGAAAGTTTGCATTTGCTGCTCTCTCGCAAAGGCCATCCAGATTTTTTCCGTCATCTCGAACTTTTTGTTGCCGATGAGTGGCATGAAATGATGGGCACCAAGCGCGGTGTCCAGCTAGAACTTGCGCTTTCCCGATTGAAATCAGTATCCCCAAAAATGCAGATTTGGGGTATTTCGGCGACCATAGGAAACTTGCCAGAGGCGATGAATATGCTTCTCGGACCGCACCGAGCATATTCGGGAATCTTGATTCGATCAGAGCTTCGAAAGCAAATCGAAGTAATCACCTTGTTACCCGACAATGTGACTGAATTGCCTTGGGCTGGTCACCTAGGCGTGCGCATGGCCGCTCAGCTATTGCCGGTGATTCATAGCGCAAAGTCAACGCTTATTTTCACCAATACTAGGGCGCAATGCGAAATTTGGTACCGACGATTATTGGAGTGTGATCCCAGCTTGGCAGGCCTGATTGCCATGCATCACGGAAGCATCAGCAAGGAAATACGACTCTGGGTAGAAGAGGCCATTTCGGAAGGCAAACTCAAAGCCGTTGTCTGCACTTCAAGTCTGGATCTCGGGGTCGATTTTGCACCAGTTGAGCAGATTGTGCAGGTAGGTGGCCCCAAAGGTATTGCGCGTTTTTTGCAACGTGCAGGACGAAGCGGCCATCGACCGGGTGAACAGAGTCGAATTTATTTTTTACCTACCAATAGTCTTGAGCTCATCGAGGCCGCAGCCTTAAGACAAGCAGTGAAAGAGCAGTATCTCGAAGATCGTGTGCCCATGACGCTCTGTTTTGATGTACTGGTCCAATATCTCGTAACACTTTCACTGGGTGAAGGCTTTGATGCACGAACTATTGCTGAAGAGGTAAGAACTACATTTTGCTTTCATCAAATCACCGATCGCGAGTGGCAATGGGTGATGGATTTTATCACTATCGGCGGAAGCGCATTGAACGCATATGATGAATTTCATCGGGTTGTGTTTAAGGATGATAAGTGGCGGGTTGCAAATCTTCGAATAGCCCGTCGTCATAGGCTTTCCATAGGCACAATTGTGAGTGATACCATGATGACGGTAAAATGGAAGCGGGGAGGAACAGCAGGGCATATTGAAGAATCTTTCATCGCGTCATTAAATGAGGGAGATGATTTTTGGTTTGCAGGACAAGGCATGCAATTGATTCGGTTAAAAGACCTCACCGCGTGGGTCAGGCCGTCCAATTCAACCACTGGAAAAATTCCTTCCTGGCAAGGTGGGAGGCTCCCGCTCTCCTCTAAAATGTCGGATATGTTGCGACGGAAACTCACTGAGGCAACATCAGGAAATCCGGAACGCGACCCGGAACTCGACCATCTTCTGCCCATCCTAAAGATACAATCGGAGCGCTCCAAAGTGCCGGCAGCAGATGAATTTCTGATTGAGAGCTTTCAATCCGATGAAGGCTTTCACCATGTCTTTTTTCCCTTTGAAGGGCGGTTCGTTCATGAAGGACTTGCTTCTCTGTTCGCCTGGAGATTGAGTCGGGCACAGTCCGTTTCCTTCTCCATAGCCTACAACGATTACGGCTTTGAATTGCTCTCTAATCAGCCTGTGGATCTGACCACCGCGATTCAGGAAGGGCTGTTTTCCGTGGATCGGCTTCAGTCAGACCTCTTCAGCAGCATCAATGCGCATGAATTGTCGCGTCGCAAGTTCAGGGAGATTGCCGCAATCGCGGGCCTTGTATTCAAAGGATTTCCGGGTCAGCCCGTGCGCGACAGACACCTTCAAAGCAATGCGGGGCTGATATTTCAAGTATTAGAAGAATACGACCCTGAAAATTTACTGGTCCGACAATCAATGGATGAAGTGCTCATTCACCAACTCGAGTTTGAGCGTTTACGAAGTGCACTTGAGAGAATAGGGATCAATCGACTTGTGCTGACTTTTCCGCCTCTGCCAACACCCTTTTCATTCCCGGTGATGGTTGACAGACTTCGAGAGAAAATGACTTCCGAATCGCTGGCTGAACGAATCTCACAAATGCAGGTGGATTTCAGCTCGGACTAAGCAGGCAGGAATGTGACTTTTGAGTGCGTTTTGTTCGCTTGTGCTTCTGAGTAGCCTGGAGACTTGGTTACCTTCGCGACTTTCCTGCTTGAATTATGTGGAACACACTAAAACGGTTGTTTTTTATTGGGGCGTTATTCGCAATCAGCAACTGGGCCGAAGCTCAAGGCACTCTTCGTGGGTTCATCAAGGATGCGGAAACTGGTGAGCCTGTCATCTTCATCACAGTTGGTTTGGATGGAACAAATTATGGCACAACTACCGATGGCAATGGGTATTACTCATTGACCAAAGTGCCGGAAGGAACCTATACGTTGATTGTAAAGACGCTCGAGTACATCGAAATCCGCAAATCAGTTACCCTCGAAAGCAATCGAGTCGTCACGGAAAATATTCTACTGGAAAAGAACATCATCGAACTCGGTACCGTAAATATTTCTTCAGAGAAAAGTGACCAGCGCAACAACGTAAATATTTCTGTGGAATCGATTCGTCCGCAAGATATCAAGCGATTACCGTCATTCGGTGGGCAGTCAGATATTGTTCAGGTTCTTACTACTCTTCCGGGCTTTGTAAGTACAGGGGATCAGGGCGGACAGATCTTTGTCCGCGGTGGAAGTCCAGTTCAAAATAAAGTGCTGCTAGACGGCATGATCGTCTACAATCCTTTTCACTCCATCGGACTCTTCTCCGTATTTGATACAGACATTATTTCAAACGCCGACGTCTATACCGGAGGGTTTGGAGCTCAATACGGCGGCCGAATTTCTTCGGTAATGGATATTTCTACCCGCGATGGCAACAAAAAGGAAATCAGTGGAAGGGTTGGTGTCAATCCATTTGGTGCAAAGGCATTGATCGAGGGACCGCTGAAGAAGCTTGACGAAAATGGCGGTGGGATTTCATTTATGCTTTCCGCTAAAAACTCCTACCTCGATAGATCTTCTAAAGCTGTTTACCCTTACGTAAATAATGGTGAAGGACTTCCATTTACCTATACCGATCTATACGGCAAATTGTCGTTTGGGGGTGCCAGCGGTTCGAAATTTAATTTATTCGGATTCTCGTTTGATGATGCTGTAACTAATTATCAAGCGCTGTCTAACTTAAGTTGGAAGAACCAAGGATTTGGTGGGAATTTTGTAGTAGTTCCAGCTACTTCTCCAGTGCTCATCAGCGGAAATTTTGCGCGTAGCAAATACGACGCAGTGCTTCAGGAAGAAACTGTTCCTGATCGTCGCAGTGGAATCACCAGCTTCAACTTTGGTTTGGATTTCAAATATTCCCTGGGCACTGATGTGCTTTTTTACGGAATCGATATCGTTGGTTTTAGCACAGAATTCAGCACCTTTAATCCACTGGGTGTTCAGGTTGCACTCACGCAGAATACGACAGAGCTCAATGGATTTGTAACCTACAAACTCAATCGGGAACGGTTTGTACTCGAGCCTGGATTGCGAATTCAGTATTACGGCTCGCTCTCTGTATTTTCTCCGGAGCCACGCCTTGGATTTAAGTTTAAAGCCACCGAACGTCTGCGTCTGAAAGCGGCTACGGGTATTTACACTCAGAACCTGATGGCTACCAACAGCGACAGAGATGTGGTCAATTTGTTCTATGGATTTTTGGCCAGCCCAGAAGAGTTGCAAAACAATTTTACCGCACCAGATCTGTCTGTACGTGAAGTCAAGAATCCACTTCAACGTGCCATTCATTACATCGCAGGATTTGAATTTGACGTGACCGAATTGTTCAATCTGAATGTGGAGGGATACTACCGGGATTTCCGCCAAGTCACCAATACCAACCGCAACAAAATCTTCCCGGATGATGCGAACAATCAGGATCGTCCGGAACTCCTGCGCAAGGACTTTATTATTGAGTCGGGCTTCGCGTATGGCGTAGATGTGGTAATGAAGTACGAGAAAAAAACCACCAGTTTGTATTTTGTGTATTCTCTAGGCGATGTGGATCGCTGGGATGGTATTCGCTATTATGATCCGGTATTTGATCGTCGACATAACATGAACTTTGTCGCTTCAGAAAAATTTGGAAAGAAACGTAACTGGGAAGCCAGCTTGCGGTGGAATCTGGGAAGTGGATTGCCGTTTACGCAAACTCAAGGATACTACGAGCCGGCGAACGTAAACAATGGCATCAGTACAGATTATATTGTAAGCAATTCCAACCAGTTAGGCATTCAGTACGGTGGATTGAACGAAGGTCGTTTGCCATACTACCACCGACTTGATGTGAGCGTGCGCAGATCCTGGAAGCTGAGCAAAATGACTATTGATGCAAGCGCCGGAGTTACTAACCTTTACAATCGTGAGAATGTATTCTACATTGATCGTGTGACGGGTAATCGCGTGGATCAACTGCCAGCCTTGCCTTCAGTAGGTTTGGAGGTTAGCTTCTGATGAGCAGTTCCCTAGCGTGCTCCACGCTCGTCTGACTGCGTTTCTTGCCCCCGAGCATTTCAGCGAGTTCTTCTACCCGTTGTTCGCCATTTAACGGAATTACCCGTGTTTGAGTGTGCTCGGAATCATCAGTCTTGAAGACTTTGAAATGGTGGTCCGCCTTTCCTGCGATTTGCGGGAGGTGAGTAATAGTGATCAATTGAATGTCCTTGCTCATTTCGCGAAGAATACTTCCAATGCGGAGAGCGACTTCACCACTTACACCCTGATCAATTTCATCCAGAATCAATACAGGCAATCTTCTGTAATGAGCTATAGCCGCCTTAAGGGCCAGCATCACCCGTGAAATTTCTCCACCGGAAGCCACATTTCGGATTGGCTGCATTAGGCCACCTCTATTGGCTCGAAACAACAGTCGGATTTCACTGCATCCGTGTGCCATAAAATCTGCCGCTTCGGTCAACTCCCAGTGCAGCACCGCATGCTCGAGCTGCAGTTCGTTCAGGAATTTCTGAATTAAATTTTCAGCCTTCTGTGCCCCTTTGATGCGTTTTTTATGTAGCGCGTCAGCTAGCGTTCGAAGTTGATCTCGCAGTATTTCAACTTCCTTTTCCAACGATTTGATCAAATGATCGAGCCCCACGTACTCTTGGGCCTTGCGCCCAAGCTGATCGCGAAGTGATCGGAGTTCCTCTACCGTGTTCAGACGGTGCTTTTGTTGCAAGCGATAGACTTCGTTGAGGATGTGTTGAATGTGTGCAATGCGTTCCTCATCAGATTCGGTATTCTCCGCAAAATCATTCATCTCGTTCTTCAACTCGCGACACTCGATAAGCACGCTTTCAAGACGATCGGCAAAGTCGGTAAGAGCTGGATGAAAGGCGGCGATCTTTTGGATATGTTGGCGGGCTGAATTTAGAGTCGTCAATGTGCCCTGCGGCTCGCTATCTAGAATTCCCGCTGCGGCCCAAAGCTCCGCCCGAATCGTACCAGAATGGGTAAGGGTTTCTAATTCCTGTTCGAGTTGCAACTGATTGATTTCGTCGAGGCCTGCATGGGTCAATTCATTGAGTTGAAACACGATGAAATCCAAGTTCTGTTTTGCGCGAAATTCCTCATCGCGTGCCTGACTCAGTTCAGTCAATACAACGCGATAGCGGGTGAAGTGCACTGCGTATTCCTTGCGGATCGATGCGGTTTCGCCAAAAGCATCGATGATTGAAAATTGAAAATTCCGTTCTCCGAGAATGGAGTTTTCATGCTGACTGTGTACATCTACTAATTGCTCCCCGAGCGCTTTCAATGAGGTGAGTGAGACAGGAGTGTCATTGACGAATGCCCTGTTTTTTCCACCGGCACCAATTTCTCTACGAATAGTGGTGAGCGTTTCGAAATCCAAATCATGTTGTTTAAAAAACTCACCAAATTCATCTTCTCGTATTTCAAACTGCGCTTCTGCGATGCACTTCTGACGAGGGTCGCGGATTGACCGGTGATCAGATCGTTCTCCCAACAGAAGAGCGAAGGCTCCGAGTAAAATGGATTTTCCGCTACCCGTTTCGCCGGTAATCGCCGTTAGTCCCGGAAGGAATGATATTTCCGCGGAATCAATAAGTGCGTAGTTCTTAACGGATAAGTGGCGTAGCATAACAATGCTCCAATTGGAAGTGGAAAATTAGCGAGAGAATGGTCAGAAAGTTGGAATGAATTATCCACGCCTTATGCGCATGGCAAGGCAATTACTGCATAATCTTCTCGTACTTCGTAATGTTACCGGGATCGAGCAACTTACACAGGTCATACACGCTTTGTTTTTCGGTTTTTGTAAGTGGCTTATACAAATCCACAATTTCATCCCCTTTTGCATAGAAGAAAACTTGCATATTATAAGATGAGGGCTTGATCCGGTGCACAGTGCGAAGCATTTCTAGCGCATCTGACATGGTCTGACGTGCTACAGGAAGCTCGGTGTAGAGTTTGTCCACTCCCTGACGGTGGTAGTAGTACAAGCAATGACGAAGCGGCATGAACGTCTGAGTCACAATATTCTCCGTAAGCCAATACCTGTTTTGTTGTCCCTTTTCATTCGAACGCCAGCCTGGCTCAGGAGCGTTTTGAGCGTTGCTCACAATAGTCTGACAAATTACATAATGATCTGTTCCTCCCTCGAGTGCGAAGGTGTCATAGTCCATTGCAAGGATAAGATTAGCGTAAAAGGCGAGTATGCTGCTAAGGTTGTCTCGGTGTTGATCGCTCGACCATTGGATCATGGTGTTTTCCTGAAAAATAAATTCAAAATCACGGTCATTAAGAGAAAGAACAGGTGTTTTGTAGTTCGCATTGTACACCGGCCTGCTGCTTCCGATCTGAATACTTCCTTTAAATTGACGCTGATTGAGTTGCTGCTCTATAGTAATCTGCATGGTACATTCAATCCGTTCATTTGGACTCCAGTCGTCGCGACTCCATTTCCGAGTATTCAGAAATTCTTCAATGGTGGATTCCATGGACTGAAAAATCTCCGGACCAGAAATCATGATTCGTGGGGGGATGATTGTGACGTCACACTGCAATTCCTGCGCAATAGCGACATGTGCGATCAGTATGGCCGTTATCAGGGAGAGAATTCGCTTCATGTTTATAAGAGCTTCACAATTTCGGCAACGATGTCACGGGCCACTTGCGACTTGGGTTTCAACCCGAAAGCCTTTGATTTATTGCCCGGCCAAAATAAGGTGATTTTGTTGGAGTCTGAGCCAAAACCTGCGCCTGCATCTCTCAATGAATTGAGCACGATCATGTCGAAATTTTTGCGATCCAGTTTGGACTGTGCCTGCCTATGTTCGTCGTTGGTTTCCAGCGCAAAGCCAATTATTACTTGACCGACTCGCTTCATCTTTCCTAAAGTCGCCGCAATATCCGGGGTGCTCTCAAGATCAATTCGAAGTGCATTCTCACTTTTCTTAATTTTCTCTGCTGCGATGTGCGAAGGACGGTAATCGGCGACCGCCGCGGAAAGAACTATGATGTCTGCCTCATTTACTAGAGGTTGAGTTGCTTCCAGCATTTCCTGGGCAGAAACCACATTGATGCGTGAAACCATCGGGTGCGAGGTGGTAACGTGCACAGGTCCAGTAATAAGGGTTACCCTCGCCCCAGCAGAAGCCAATTCTTCGGCGAGTGCAAACCCCATTTTCCCCGAAGAAAAATTGCCAATAAAGCGCACAGGGTCTATTCGCTCATAGGTCGGACCGGCTGTCACGAGGGCAGTTTTTCCTTGTAACGGTAGCTCAGGATTGAAATGGGCAATAATGGCTTCGAAGATTTCTTCGGGTTCAGACATTCTTCCTTTGCCAATCAGTCCGCTGGCCAGTTCACCACTTCCGGGTTCAAGGATGTGGTGCCCGAACTGCCGAATCTTTTCGAGGTTCTCTTGCGTACCGGCATGCAAATACATGTCGTGATCCATGGCCGGCGCAACCATCACCGGGCATCGCGTACTCATATAGGTGGCGAGCAGCACATTGTCGCTTTGGCCAGAAGCCATTTTTGCAAGCGTATTGGCAGAAAGCGGAGCGATCACCATGAGGTCAGCCCAAAGGGCCAATTCGACATGATTATTCCATTGCCCGGTTTCTTTTTCCACGGTAAAGTCAGAAACTACAGGGTGCTTCGATAAGGTGGAAAAAGTGAGTGGGCCTACGAATTCCGTGGCACTTTTTGAAAGTACCACACGCACTTCAGCGCCGGCCCGCGTGAGTTCCCTTAGGAGGTAAGCAGATTTGTAGGCCGCAATGCTGCCAGTCACACCCAGTACTATTTTCTTTCCGTTCAGCACGATTTCAGTGAAAAAAAAAGATGGCAATCAAGCCATCTTTCTATTGGTTGTTCCCAAAAGTGGGCAATTATTCGGTTTCTGCGTCAGGATAGCGGAAATAAACTTTGTCGTCGAGCAATTCCTGAACGGCAATTGATTGAGGCTTTGGAAGGCGCTCGTAGTGACGTGAAATTTCAATCTGCTCACGGTTTTCGAAGACTTCTTCGAGGTTGTCCTGATGGGTGCCAAACTCTTCCAATTTCTGGTAGAGTTCTTCTTTCATTTCGCGCGAAATCTGATTGGAACGCTTTGACAGCAATACCACAGCCTCAAAAAGGTTGCCGTGCACTTTGCTGTAAATATCACTTGCGTTGCGCGTAATGGTCGTTTTCGCGGCGTTTACTGATTTGTAATTACTCATGGCAGTTCGGTGGTTGATGTCCGCTTTTCAATCTGGCGCCTACTCTTTTCATAATACAGTTCTGCATCAGAAAGAAGAGGGCTCCGAGGAAAAGCGGTGGCAAAGGTAACGTAAGATTCGACAGCAGCGCGATAACGCTCTAATTTTCGGACTTCGATGCTGCCTTCGGCAAATTCATAGTTGCTCTGTACGATCAGATGGAAGGACTTTTCGCGTAAGGGGCTGGCCGGATAGTCGGTGATGAATTGTCCAAGTGCCTGCACAGCAGCTTTATACTTCCGGGTTTGAACATAGAGATTCGCCACATCAAAGGCCTTTTTCTCGAGTTTGAGTCGAAGATTCTCAACCATGTGATTCGCGGAATCCCGGAGAGGGGAATTGGGATATTTATCCAGAAAAAGCTGGAACTCATCAATGGAAGAAAGAGTTTCTGTTTGGTCGAGGGTGTAGTTCGGACTGAGCTTGTAGCTGCACAGGGCCGCAAGAAACTGACATTCTTCGGCTTTTTCGCTGAAAGCAAATGTCTTCGTGTACGACTTAAAGTAATAATTGGCGAGGAAGTAGTCTTCGATGCAATACTCCGACATGGCGTAGTAATAATAGACGTTTTCGGCCAACTGCGTGCCTCGGGATAATCCCAGAAGTTCTTCAAACAGCGGCAATGCTTTGTAGCATTCATCGTTTTTATAATAGGCTACTGCCGCATCGTATTTCTTGTTTATATCCTTCTCCTTCAGTATTTTACTGTAGTCGCTGCAGGAGGGCATGGATAGGGCCAGAAGAATCCAGCAGAAAATAAACATTAAGTGATTGCGCTTCATCGGGTCGGCAAAAATACATCGGACTGCCTTATGACGTCGAAATGGAGTTTAGACATACGTTGAGGAACGCAGTTTTTCACTTTTTATGTGCTTTACCTGTTCGGAAGTGATGGCCTTCATCACTGATGGCCTCACCAATGAAGCCCCGATCTGATGTAAATTTGACCCCGAAAACCCCCAGTACCTTGGATATTTTTGAACGCATTAAGAATAACCGCGGCCCACTCGGCCAGCATTCCAAAGAATCTCACGGCTATTTTACTTTTCCAAAATTGGAAGGTGATCTTGGCGCTCACATGACGTTTCGAGGCAAGCCGGTGCTTGTGTGGAGTCTGAACAACTACCTCGGACTTGCCAATCATCCTGACGTCAGAAAGGCAGATGCCGATGCCGCTGCCCAATGGGGAATGGCCTATCCGATGGGAGCCCGCATGATGTCGGGTCAAACAAAATACCACGAGCAGCTTGAGCAGGAACTGGCTTCTTTCATGAATAAAGAAGATGCCTTTCTGCTGAATTTTGGCTATCAGGGTTGCATGTCAGCGATCGAGAGCCTTCTCGGTCGTCATGATGCGGTGGTTTACGATAGTGAATGCCACGCATGCATGGTCGACGGTGTGCGCCTGCACCATGGAAAACGATTCGTTTTTCAGCACAATGATATGGAGAGTTTTGAGAAGATGCTAAAGCATGCGAAGCGTGTGACGGACGAAACTGGAGGAGGGATTTTGGTACTTACAGAAGGTGTCTTCGGCATGGCGGGTGATCAGGGCAAACTAAAGGAGATCGTTTCGTTCAAAAAAGAATATGGTTTCCGCCTCTTCGTGGACGATGCGCATGGCTTCGGTTCGATAGGTAAAGATGGTCGAGGGGCTGCAGAGTTTCAAGGCGTGCAGGACGACATAGATGTCTATTTCGGCACCTTCGCCAAAGCCATGGCAACAGTCGGTGCGTTTGTTGCTTCCGACGCACATGTGGTAGAATTTCTCCGTTATAACATGCGCTCGCAAACCTTCGCGAAGGCACTTCCAATGCCCATCGTTATTGGAGCATTGAAGCGTCTCGATATGATCCGCACACAGCCCGAACTGCAAACCAAACTATGGAACATTGCAGGTGCCCTTCAAGGTGGACTGCGCGAGGCAGGATTTGATATTGGCCAAACAAACTCAGTTGTCACTCCTGTTTTCCTGAAAGGAACTTTGGGTGAGGCCACCAATGTGACTCTCGATCTCCGTGAAAGACACGGAATCTTCTCTTCCATTGTAGTCTATCCTGTAGTTCCAAAGGACGTGATCATGCTGCGTCTGATTCCAACAGTGGTTCATACCATCGAAGATGTCAATTACACCATTGAAAGCTTCAAAAAGGTGCGCGAGAAGTTGGAAGCCGGAGAATACAAAGCTGAAAAAATTGCAAACTGGGCGTGATTGGGCTCAGATAATCCACAGGCCGTCGGTAAGGGTATGGAAGGTTCTGACCTGAATCCAAATGAGGCGTTGTGGCCCCGTTATTTTCTAAGAATCAGCTATAATGGCACGAAGTATCATGGCTGGCAGAGGCAATTGAACGGTCACTCCGTTCAAGCTGAATTGGAGCAAGCGCTTCGTGTATTGCTGCGCCAGGAAAAAGTGATTACTGTGGGCTGTGGACGCACTGACACAGGAGTACATGCGAAAGCATTTTACCTTCATTTTAATGCCGAACAAGAAATTCAGGATCCCACAGAAATCGTCTGGAAACTGAATCAAATTTTACCCAAGGACATCGCCGCACATGAGTTGTTTCGCACCGCTGATATGGCACATGCGCGCTTTGATGCGACTGAGCGATCCTACATTTATTGTATTCACCGCGCACCAGATCCCTTCCGAGTTGGTCGTTCAATGCTGTATCAATGGCCGCTCGATCTTGACCGCATGAATGAGGCCGCAGCAATGCTCGTGAGACATGGTGATTTTGCCAGTTTCTGCAAAAGCGGAGGAACTCAAAAGACAACGATTTGTGATGTGAGAAAAGCGGTGTGGACTGCCGAAAATCACCGATGGTACTTCCACATTACGGCCGACCGATTTCTGCGCAATATGGTTCGCGCCGTTGTTGGAACGTTGCTCGATATTGGAACCGGAAAAATGAATCCTGCCGATCTTGAATTGGTACTTCAAGGGCAGAACCGCCGATTAGCGGGGGAAAGCGTGAAAGCTTGCGGTCTCTATCTCTCGGAAGTAAAGTATCCGGGCTTTTCAACAGGAGCAAGTGCAACTGAACTTCATGTGCTCTAAATATGTTCTGGACTCGTGAATTCTGACAAAGGAAAAGCATTTGACTGGAGCATTTTCAGACGTTTATACAGGTATTCTTCACCTTATAAAGGTCCATTCTATTTCACCGCATTTTTAGTTCTTCTTCTCGCATTTCTTGCTCCTGTCCGACCTGAGCAGATGCGAAAAATATTGGACACCTATGTGCCTGCGGGCGATGAATGGGGAGTTACGCAAGTAGCGCTGGCTTTCGTCGGAATTCTGCTTCTCGAATCATTTATCCAGTATTTCCAAACCTGGACTGCCAATAAGGTGGCGCAAGGGATCACTATGGATTTGCGTTCGCGATTGTATAAGCATGTGATGCGATTCAAACTCAGTTATTTCGATCGCACGCCGGTGGGTCAATTCGTAACAAGGCACATCAGCGATATTGATGGAATTGCGGAAGTCTTTTCCGTTGGTGTGCTTGACATTGCCCGAGATATTCTCAAGCTTACTGTCATTATAGGCTATATGTGCTGGGTTGACTGGAAACTCACTTTAATCGTGATGCTGCCAGTGCCTGTATTGATTTATGCCACCCGATTGTTTCAGCTCGCTGTGCGTAAGTCATTCCACGAAGTACGTAATCAGGTGGCCAGAATAAATGTGTTTATTCAAGAACATGTGACTGGAATGAGCATCGTGCAGGTTTTCAATCAGGAGAGACGCGAGCAGAGTCGTTTCAATGATATAAATCAGGAGCATCGCACGGCGCACATAAAGGCCATCTGGGCTTACTCTGTATTTTTTCCGGTCGTGGAATTATTGTCAGCGGCTTCTGTATCGCTTATGCTCTGGTGGGGCCTTGGACAAAGTTTGAAGGGATTTACTTCACCTGGCTTGCTGCTCGAATTTTCCATGTTCATCACCATGATGTATCGACCGATTCGACAGATGGCAGATAATTTCAATGTGCTACAAATGGGCGTTGTAAATGCCGAAAGAGTATTCAAGGTGTTGGATGAAGATGAAGCCGAAGTAGATAAGGGCGCCTCAACGCCGTCGCACCTTCGCGGCGAAATTCTCTTTGAAAATGTATGGTTCGCATATACCGATGAGCATTGGGTGTTGCGAGATATCAATCTGAGGCTACAGCCTGGAAGCATGATTGCAGTGGTTGGAGCAACAGGTGCCGGAAAATCGAGTCTGGCAGGATTACTCAACCGTTTTTATGAAATTAATCGAGGTCGTTTGTTCATTGATGGAATAAACATCAGTGAGTTTCCATTGGCCTATTTGCGAGAACATGTCGGAGTTGTGCAGCAGGATGTATTTCTCTTGTCCGATACCATCTTTCAAAACATCGCCCTTTACGATCCTGAAATCACGCGTGAACAGGTGATTGAAGCATCCAAGCAAGTCGGGACACATACGTTTATCAGTAATCTGCCCGGACAATACGATTTTCGGGTGGGCGAAAGAGGAGTGATGCTTAGCACTGGGCAGCGGCAATTGATTTCATTCGTTCGAGCTTACGTGCGAAATCCTGCAATATTGGTCTTGGATGAGGCAACTTCCAGTGTGGACAGCGAATCGGAAATCCTCATCCAACGAGCAACAGAGAAACTCACCGAAGGTCGCACGAGTATTGTCATCGCGCATCGACTCTCTACAGTGAGAAAGGCCGATCGAATTGTGGTAATGGATAAGGGCGCCATTGCTGAATCGGGAAGTCACCAAGAACTCCTAGCTGCAAAAGGAAAGTATCATCATCTGATCAGTCTGCAGTTCACTCCCGAATAGGATATACGGGCTAAAGAAGAACGTGATCTAGACTAGTGCGGATTCTCTTTGCATATTGCACTCAATATGACACCGGAAGAAAAAGCCAAACGAGTAGTGGATCGCATGTTTGATAATGATCCAATGTCGCAATGGCTCGGCATTGAGCGTGTGGAGGATGGTCCTGGCATTTCCGTTTTGAAAATGACAGTCAGAAAAGAGATGCTCAATGGCTTCTCCATTGCTCATGGTGGAATAGCCTATTCGCTTGCAGATAGTGCATTGGCCTTTGCCTGCAATGCGCGCGGGATTCAATCAGTTTCGATGGAAACATCCATATCACATGTGCTTACGGTAAAGGAAGGAGATGTCCTTTACACACGAGTGGAAGAAAAGAATCTTACTCAGCGCACAGGACTTTATTACATCACGGTGTTAAATCAACTTGATCAACCAGTGGCGCATTTCAAAGGAGTGGTTTTTCGCACTGGAAAAGAGTGGGAGCTTTAAGGAAAGTGCCTAGGAAAAAATTAGCCTAAAATTTTTACAAGGCCACTTTTCACGCGCAGTCTTGCCGGAAGAATACCTGCGGCCTCCCCATCCGCTTCCAAAAGGGCTGGTCCGCTCAATTCAATTTCCGAGGTGTTGAAATACCAGACTTCCGGATGAATGATTTTTTGGCCTTTCTTAAGTGCGGGTAAATAGCGGAAATATTGAGCCAAAGAGATTTTTCCGATTCGCGTCACCCGGAATTGTCCATCATGAGCATGACCCTCTGGGGCGATATAAATGCCGTCGGCGAACGATGTACCCAGAGCAACCACGGTGGTTAGTGATTCGCCTTGAAAGTCCAAGTCTGCACTTTTTGCCCTGATTACATCACGGCGATAAGTGATCAAACCTCGCAGAATAGCCACCGGAAAGAGCATCGCAGCGGGAAGGTAATCCCGCATTTTCTCTACATACCTCACTACATGCGCACCCAGACCAGCGTCTGCTGCATTTATAAAGTATGCTGATTCACAGCCTTCACGAATGATTTCACCCACGTCAATTGTGTGAAAGACTGGTTCCGTTAGCCTTTCGAGAAATTGGTCCACATCTCCACGACGCCAGCCGAAGTGACGTGCGTAGTCGTTTCCAGTTCCGAATGGCAATAGTGCAAGTGCAGGAATGGGCAAATCGGGAAATTGTTGATGAAATTGGAGAATTCCATTCAGGCATTCATGCAGGGTTCCGTCGCCACCTACTCCCACGATCAGATCCTTCTCGACAGAGAGTCTCCGGGCAATATTCACGCTGTCTTTGGGCGATTTAGTGAATAGTGTTTCGATTGAAATGCCGGGTATTTGGAAGGCATCTATCGCCTTACGGACTTCCCGGGAACGGTGTTTTTTTCCATGAAGAATGACTCCGACTTTCATCGGGGGCAAGGTAAGCCGTGTAGGTTGAGTAAGTTTGCTGCGCAATCGGAAATCCGAAGGCATATATACATGGAACAAATTACAACCCCGGCAGGTCAAGTGAGCCGTTTGCTAGAGCAGCTCACCGAGTCGGCCACACTTGCAATGGCCCGTCTCAGTCGCGAACTATCTCAGCAAGGTTTGGATATAGTGAATCTTAGTCTGGGCGAGCCCGATTTCGACACACCTGATTTTGCCAAAAACGCGGCGAAAAAGGCCATCGATGACAACATCACCCATTATCCGCCGGTTAATGGATTTTTGGATGTTCGGAAAGCAATTGCCACTAAATTCAAACGCGACAATGGACTTGATTATGCCCCCGATCAAATTGTCGTTTCCACAGGTGCCAAGCAATCCATCGCAAATGCTGTGCTCGCTCTTGTGAATCCGGGCGATGAAGTCATCATGCCAAGCCCATTTTGGGTAAGCTATTCGGAAATTGTGAAAATCGCTGGCGGAGTGCCTGTGAAAGTTCATGCCGGACTCGATCAGGATTTTAAGATAACGCCAAAGCAACTCAAAGACGCGATTACACCGAAGACAAAACTGATCATCTATTCCTCGCCTTGCAATCCGTCAGGCTCAGTATTCTCTGCGGAAGAATTGCGTGCGATGGCGGAGATCATCACTGAGCATGAGCATATTTATGTAATCAGCGATGAAATATATGAGTTCATCAATTACTCTGGAAAGAACGTTAGCATAGCAACGTTGCCTGGCATGTATGAGCGCACCATCACCGTTAACGGCGTGTCGAAGGCATTTGCCATGACTGGCTGGAGAATAGGATTTATAGGTGCTCCGAAATGGATCGCAGAGGCATGCACCAAAATGCAAGGTCAAATCACGAGCGGTACTTCTACGATTTCTCAAATGGCGGCGAAAGCGGCTATGGAGGCGGATCCTTCTGAGGTAAACTACATGATTGATACCTTCCGTGTGCGCCGTGATCTGATGTATTCGTTGCTTCAAGAAATTCCTGGCTTAAAAATCAATTTGCCGGAAGGTGCTTTTTACTTCTTTCCAGAGGTCTCTGCATACCTCGGGAAATCTTATCAGGGCGAGGTTATTCGCAGCGCAGCAGATCTGTGCATGTACATGCTCGAACACTTCCATGTTGCCACCGTTTCGGGCGAAGCATTCGGTGATGACAAATGCATTCGCTTGTCGTATGCAACCTCGGAAGAAGGAATCAGAAAAGCCTGTGCACGAATTAAAAACGCATTAGCTGCCTTAAGTTAAACATTAGATACAGAAGTGAAAAAGTCGGATATCGAACAACTCTTCAATCGCTTCTCCACGCTCACTACATTGGTGATAGGTGATGTGATGATCGACTCCTATTTGTGGGGTAAAGTAGAGCGCATTTCACCCGAGGCCCCAGTGCCGGTGGTGCACGTGCAGAAAAAAGAAAATCGATTGGGAGGAGCTGCCAACGTAGCACTTAATGTGAAGAGTCTTGGTGCCAAGGCGATCATTTGCTCCGTGGTGGGAGATGGCACCAAGGGTGATATTTTTCGTAAAACATCGAAGGAAAATGGGTTTTCTACCGAAGGCATTATTGACTCAACAGAGCGAATGACTACCATGAAGACCCGGGTCATTTCGCAAGGCCATCATATCGTCCGAATTGATGATGAGATTACGTGGCCGCTTTCAGCCACGGATGAACGCAATCTTCTGGACTGCATTAGCCAGATACTTGGCCGTCAGCACATAGATGTGGTCATTTTTGAAGATTACAACAAAGGGGTGCTTACTCCGCGTGTCATCGAAACTGTGTTAGGCTGGGCAAAGGAGAAAAAAATTCCGACCGCTGTTGACCCCAAAAAGGATAATTTTTTGGCGTACAAAGGCTGCACGCTGTTTAAGCCAAACCTGAAAGAATTGCGAGAGGGCCTCGGGCTCGAGTTAAATAAGTCTGACATTCCCAGCTTGCAATCTGCGATGAATCAGCTTTCGAGTCTGCTGGAAAATGAAGTCACTATGGTTACTCTTTCTGAAGCCGGAGTAATTACGTCAGAGGGTGGGCAGTTTTTTCATGAGCCTGCTCATGCTCGGGAGATTCTAGATGTGTCAGGCGCCGGTGATACAGTCATAAGCGTTGCGGCACTCTCTCTAGCCGCTGGTCTAAGCGCAGAAAACTCGGCGCGTCTAGCAAATCTGGCGGGCGGGTTGGTTTGTGAAAATGTGGGCGTGGTGCCGCTAGATAAGGACCGTCTAATGAATGAAGCTCTGAATACACTTACTGAATGAGTTGGCAGCAGTTCAGAGAGCGCGTCAACTTGTACCTTTTCAAGAGTAAGGAGAGAACTCTGTCCATTTTGAAGGCGGTCAATATCCTTGTGACCTTGACGGCTATCGGCACGCTTATCTGGATGTATGGGTTTAAACTATCGCCTTATGATGAGCATATAGCCTATACTCTCATCAAATCGAGCTTTGGTTTTTATATCATTCATTATTTAATCAAAATAATCTACGACTTCAATCCAAGGGCCTTCATGCGAAGGACATGGTTTGAAGGATTGATTATGGTGGTGTTGATGGTAGAAGGCATAGCATTTTCATTGACGGATTCACTGCTGCTTTCTGCGCTTTTTGTAAACATTGGCCTTGAATCTGTGGCTGGGTTGAGCACGGTGTTTATTCAGGTATACTTCCTGATTGTGGTAGTCACTGAATTTGTCCGAAACAGTGATCTTCTTCCTCGCATCCGATTGAATCCGGCGGTCATTTTCATCTTCAGTTTTTTGTTTATTATTTTTTCAGGAACGTTTCTTTTGATGCTTCCCGAAATGACCCTAGCCGGAAGCATGTCCTTCGCTGATGCACTTTTTACCGCAACTAGTTCGACGTGTGTTACAGGCTTGACCACCGTTGATGTGAGCTCGTCCTTCACGTTCAAGGGGCAATTGGTTATTTTATTTATGATCAAATTGGGAGGATTGAACATCATCGCATTTGGTGGATTCCTCGCTTTAATGAGCAAATTGGGTGTTGGAGTGAGGCACCATCAGGTGATTGAAGGGTTTGTCAACAAGGATAATATTTTGAGTGCACGTGGAATGTTTGGAAAGGTGATCCTTTGGACACTTGCAATTGAGACTCTGGGCACCATCGGGTTGTATTATCTCTGGGCTCCGGGTGTGTCATGGGCGAGTAGCGGAGATCGTTTTTTTTATAGCGTGTTTCACTCGATATCAGCATTCAACAATGCGGGAATTTCTATCTTTAGAGATGGTCTGTTCAACGAGGCAATTAGGTTCAACTACCTCGTGCACTGGGTCATTATTCTTTTGATATTCTTCGGATCACTGGGGATCCTTTCCTTGTTCGATCTTTTTGAAGTTCGTCAGCTTCGCGATCGGTTGAGGCATCCATGGAAGCGCATTCAGTTTGCCACCAAAGTGTCTCTGTACTTTTCATTGGTCCTGGTTTTCCTTGGCGCAATCTGTATTTTCTTTCTTGAGAAAAACGGTACACTTGCCGGACAAAGTTTGTTTGGTCAAATTACGGGGGCTGTCTTTCAATCTGTTACGCCGCGAACGGCAGGATACAACACACTGGATGTTGGGATGTTGAGTATTCCTACCGTGATCGTCATCATCGCACTTATGTATATTGGTGCAGGAAGTGGATCAACCGGAGGCGGCATAAAAACAAGCACCCTAGCTGTCATTTTTGCAGACATGCGCGCAGCAATGACCGGGCGAGAAAAGACAGTTTTGTGGAAGCGCACGATAGGTCCCTCTTTGAAAAGCAGCGCCTATTCTATAGCAATCATTTATGTGTTTATGAATTTCCTAGGTATATTTCTTTTGACGATCTCCGAAACGGAAATTCTCTCTTTATCCGGTCGGTCATCGATTGATCTGATCTTCGAGCAGATAAGTGCATTCAGCACCGTTGGTTTATCCCGTGGTATTACGCCTCTGTTGTCTGAAACCGGGAAGTACATCATCATTTCTTCCATGTTCATTGGAAGGGTGGGCACTTTCACCATAGCATTCGCGTTGGCCGGTAGTTTTATCAAGCAACGATTCAAATATCCCGAGGCAGAACTGATGGTGGGATAAACAATTCGGGCACAAGGCTCGTTTTTGTTGTACAACAAGAAAAAATGGAATCACCTGTTAAACCATACAATAAGGCCGGAAAGAAACAAGAGGTGGAAGAGATGTTTGATAACATCGCTCATCGCTATGACCTGCTCAACCGACTGTTTTCCTTGCGAATTGATACGCGCTGGAGAAAGAAGGCACTCCGGCTAATTCGCTCCCGAAATCCTGAATCGCTTCTCGATGTGGCCACAGGTACGGGAGATTTTGCACTTTCAGCGGCCAAGCTGATTCCTACGCTCATCCGAATTATCGGGGTTGATATTAGCGAAGGGATGCTAGTTAGGGGAAGAAGCAAGGTGGATGCCGCTTCTCTGAATCATAAGATTCAACTGCAAAAGGCAGATAGCGAAAATTTGCCACTTGAATCAGACTCGTTTGATGCGGTTACGGTAGCATTCGGAGTTCGAAATTTTGAAAACCTAGAGAAGGGGATTTCTGAGATGTGGAGAGTGTTGAAACCTAACGCACCATTAGTAGTGCTGGAATTTTCACGCCCCACCCGATTTCCGATAAAGCAACTGTTTGGCTTTTATTTCAAACGGGTTATGCCAACCATTGGCCGAATTATGTCGAAAGATCACCGGGCATATACCTATCTCCCGGAATCCGTGGACCAATTTCCGAGCGGTCAGCAATTTTTGAATATTCTTCAAACAGCAGGGTTTAACGAACTGAAATGTGTTCCTCTCAGCGGTGGGATTGCATCAATTTATATTGGCATTAAATGAAGCATGAGGTTTGGCCCTCTCAAATCAGCGGTCTGATTGTTCCTCCGCCCTCCAAGAGCATTGCTCAGCGGGCGGTAGCGTGTGGCATGATGGCTCGCGGCGAAACCATATTGACTCATTTTCCTGATAGCGACGACGCGAATGCAGCATTGAGCGCGGCCCAATCTCTTGGGGCAGTGATTACAAGACAGGGCGACACAGTCAGTATGCGAGGCGGATTCCCACTTAATTTTCAATCAGGAATTCGCAATCCCAAATCGATAATTCACTGCGGAGAGTCAGGGCTCACCTCGAGGCTTTTCACACCAGTAGCAGCGCTGCACGAAAATGAATTCACCATAACCGGTGAGGGCACTTTGCTCACGCGCCCTTTTGACGCGTTTGAATCCATTTTCCCACAACTCGGGGCCTCATTTTCTTCCACTTCGGGAAGCTTACCACTCACGATTAAAGGACCGCTCAAGGGCGGCGAGGTGGAAGTCGACGGAAGTTTGTCTTCGCAATTTGTGACCGGATTGCTTCTAGCCTTGCCTCGCGCGGCTGATGATAGCATTGTGAAAGTGAGATCGCTGGTGAGTTCGCCCTATGTGGCCATGACCATTGCCGTGGCCAAACATTTTGGAGTGCACATCAACCTTTCGGATATTGGAGAATATTTGATTAAAGGTGGACAGTCTTATCAAGCCGTTCCACTCGAAATTCCAGCTGACTGGAGCGGGGCTGCCTTTCTGCTTGTGGCCGCGGCGTTGTGTAGTGATCCATTCCTGGAAATTGGAGGCTTGAGTCAGACCATACCTCAGGCTGATATGCGCATCCTCGATGCACTCCAAGCCGCAGGCGTAAAAGTCCAGAAAACGCCACTTTCCTACAAGGTATTTCGCAGTGAAATTTCAGCTTTTGAATTTGATGCCACAGACTGTCCCGATCTATTTCCACCGCTCGTTGCATTAGCTGCTTTTGCCAATGGGGTGAGTTCAATCCGAGGAGTGTCTCGATTGCACCACAAAGAAAGTAACAGGGCCAAAGTGTTGCAGGAGGAATTTGGAAAGGCCAATATCCGCGTGGTTATTCGAGACGATGAAATGAAAATCTATCCTGGATATATTCGTCCGGCAATTATCCACAGTCATTCGGACCACCGCATTGCCATGGCGGCCGCAGTGCTTGGCATGGCTGGAGACCGAATGACTATTCAACTCTCAGACAGTGTATCTAAGAGCTATCCTTCTTTTTTTTCTGATTTGGCCGCTATTGGTGCGAAGGTGGCTAAGCGATAGTGCATTCGCTCTATGCTGGGTATATTCGCGAACGCCTGATTGTTGCATAACCGGCAATTTGAGGTTGAATCTTTTTGAATAGAACATGAAATTTACCGCGGCTCAAATCGCTCACCTTTTAGGTGGCACAGTAGAAGGGAATCCTGAAGTCAGTGTGGCGGGTTTAGCCAAAATTGAAGAGGGAACTCCCGGCACACTTACTTTTTTGGCGAACCCGAAGTACGTGCCTTTTATATATTCTACAGGAGCCAGCATTGCGATTGTAGGCAATGACTTTGTACCTGATCAGCCACTTCCAGCGGAACTTACTCTCGTGAGGGTGAGCGATGCCTACGGAAGTTTCGCAAAACTTCTTGAAGCCTACAATCAACTTCGCTTGCCTAAACCGGGAATTGATCCTACTGCAATAATCGCCGAGGGAGCAACGCTCGGTGAAGGGGTTTATGTCGGCGCGCATTCTTATATTGGACAAGGAGCGCGAATCGGAGATGGAGTGATGATTTATCCCAGTTCATTTATTGGCGATCAGGTGAAAATTGGCGCCGGCACAGTGATTTATGCTGGCGTAAGAATTTATGCGGACTGCGAATTGGGCATTAACTGCACTATTCACTCTGGTGTGGTGATCGGCGGCGACGGATTTGGATTTGCTCCAGGCAATACAAACAACTACGCCAAAGTTCCTCAAATTGGCAATGTTCGAATTGAAGACTATGTGGAGGTGGGGTCAAATACAACGATTGATCGAGCGACTCTTGGATCAACTGTAATTCGTAAAGGGGTGAAGTTGGATAACTTGATTCAGATTGCCCACAATGTGGATATTGGTGAGAATACGGTTATTGCCGCTCAGACAGGTATTGCTGGATCCACTAAGATTGGGATGAATTGCATGATTGGAGGTCAGGTAGGGATAGTCGGGCACCTCACCATTGCCGATGGCACCAAGATCGCTGCTCAAAGTGGAGTGGGGCATGACATTCGCGAACCAAATACGATTGTTCAGGGATCACCGTCGTTTGGAATTATGGACTATAAAAAGTCGTACGTCGGGTTTAAGAAATTGCCCGAACTCATGCAACGCATCAGTGAGTTGGAAAAGCAAGTGGCTCAGTTGTCTTCTGCCAGCGAAGGGCATGGCGATCAAGCCTTATGAGCGCATGGTTTGAAGCGATTGAATTTATCCGGCACGTGATCCGAGCCCGAGGATCGCATGGCGTTCACTCACCCTATGTGTTTAAACTGATCACACAAGTGCTGCCGAATGAAAAGGCCAAGCGCGCTCTTGCCCCAGTTGAATTGCTCAGGCAGAAATTATTGAAAGATCAAACAGGACTTTCGGTCATTGATTTGGGGGCTGGTTCAAGAGTAGATAAATCATCCATCCGGACTATTTCCCGTATCGCCCAGGTCGCATCCTCTCCTTCATCTCAGCTCAGAGCATTGTTCAATCTGGTGGAAGATGCGAAACCAACATGCATCCTTGAATTGGGAACTAATCTTGGCCTAGGCACATGCAGTCTTGCCCTTGCGGCCCCAAAAGCGCAGGTGATTACTGTGGAGGGAGATCCAGAATTGTCAGCTAAAGCCCGGACGCATTTCCAGCAAATGGGCTTGGACAGGATATCGTCTCATACAGGATCCTTTGCTGAATGCTTGCGCATCTTATGGGAAGAAGATTTGAAGCCTGATTTCGTGTTGATAGATGGAGATCATCGGTACGAAAGCACCATTGAATACTTCATGACATTGGTGGAGCATATGAATCCTTCGGGAATAATTGTGTTAGATGATATTCACTGGTCGCAAAGCATGAGAAAGGCCTGGGATGAATTGAAAAGTCACCCGAAAGTGACTTTGACAATGGACTTTTTTCACTTTGGTATCCTCTGCTTTTCGCCAAGGCTGGAAAAAGAACATTTCGTTTTGCGACTCCCTTGAACCAAAGTTGAACGTCTGGCACCTTATTTGGCTAACTTTGGACTCACTAAATCAGATTGAAGAAAATGAAAAAAGTATTGATTATGGCCATATTCGCGATGCCATTAATGGTTTTCGCTCAAGGAAAAACTGCTGCCGCAGAAACTAAAAAGGAATCAAAGCAGATGGAGGCGGTGAAAGATCCTCAAGTTATCTATATGGAATTGCAGATAACGGAGTCAACTGCCGGAGGAGCCAATATTCGCTTTGATGTGGGCAAAGAGCAGATATCAGGAATTTCAGATAAGGAATTATTGGTAAAGCTTGCGGAAATGCGCAGCATGGTCGTTTCCAATGTGCCAGATGCCATGACCTATCTGGCCGCAAATGGTTTCCTTTTCATGTCGAGCTATTCCTTGAACTTCAAAGATCGCTCTGAAACCCATCTCGTTTTCGAGCGCGATATGGTACGCCGAAAGGAACGCCCTGTGACCCCAGAAGCACCAGCTAAACCAGCGACGAACGCGCCAACACTGTCTACCGCACCTGCGAAGAAATAAGGATTTGACATCCCCATGAATAGACCGTCGGGCTTCCCCGGCGGTTTTTTTGTCACATATAGTGGGGACTATTCTGCCAGTGCAGGCGCACTTTCTGCATCATTCTGACAACTTTTCCTGATCTGTCAGCACTCAGGTGGTTGGCATTAACATTGACTCCCGCCGCCTTGAAATTTAAACGCAAAACAAGCAATCATGAGTAAAATAATAGGCATCGACCTCGGAACGACAAATTCCTGTGTGGCCGTGATGGAAGGAAATGAGCCAGTGGTAATCGCCAACAGCGAAGGCCGCCGCACTACACCATCAATGGTCGCATTCGTAGAAGGAGGCGAGCGTAAGGTGGGTGACCCCGCCAAGCGTCAGGCCATTACGAATCCTCGCAAAACCATTTATTCCATTAAGCGCTTCATGGGCAATACCTTCGACGAGAGTCAAAAGGACGCTACCCGTGTACCGTACGAAGTGGTTAGAGGAGATGGCAATACCCCTCGTGTGAAAATAGATGATCGGATGTATACTCCGCAGGAAATCTCCGCAATGATTCTTCAGAAAATGAAGAAGACTGCCGAAGATTATCTCGGTCATGAAGTTACTGAAGCCGTTATTACGGTTCCGGCTTATTTTAATGACGCGCAACGCCAGGCTACGAAAGAGGCCGGAGAAATCGCAGGTCTCAAAGTAAAGCGTATCATCAACGAGCCAACCGCAGCAGCTCTTGCCTACGGTTTGGATAAGAAGTCAGTGGAAATGAAAATCGTGGTCTTCGACTGTGGTGGTGGAACGCACGACGTGTCTGTGCTTGAACTTGGGGATGGAGTATTTGAGGTGCTTTCTACGGAAGGCGATACTCACCTTGGTGGTGATGATTTCGACCAAGTTATCATTGACTGGCTCGTTCAGGAGTTTAAAAATGAAAATGGAAACCTCGATTTAACAAAGGATCCGATGGCTCTCCAGCGGTTGAAAGAGGGTGCAGAAAAGGCAAAGATTGAGCTTTCGAGCTCAACCAGCACAGAAATCAATCTTCCCTATATCATGCCGGTTGATGGAATTCCGAAGCACCTTGTGCGCAGCCTCACTCGCGCCAAGTTTGAACAGCTTGCGGATAGCCTCATTCAGCGCACCATTGCACCTTGTGCCTCTGCAGTCAAGAAGGCTGGTCTGTCAGTAAATGATATCAACGAGATCATTCTCGTGGGTGGATCTACTCGGATCCCGGCTATTCAGGAAGCCGTGAAGAAGTATTTTGGCAAAGAACCGAGTAAGGGTGTTAATCCTGATGAAGTAGTAGCTGTGGGTGCCGCCATTCAGGGTGGAGTGCTTACCGGTGAAGTCAAAGACGTACTGCTTCTTGACGTAACCCCGCTGTCGCTCGGAATCGAAACAATGGGCGGAGTGTTCACTAAACTCATCGAAGCGAATACCACTATTCCTACGAAGAAATCGGAGGTGTTCTCTACGGCAAGTGATAATCAGCCAAGCGTTGAGATTCATGTTCTGCAAGGTGAGCGTGCAATGGCAAAAGATAATCGCACCATCGGACGGTTCCACTTGGACGGTCTTCCACCTGCGCCGCGTGGTGTGCCTCAAGTAGAAGTGATCTTCGATCTTGATGCCAACGGAATAATTCACGTTTCGGCAGTAGATAAAGCAACCAGCAAGACCCAATCAATCCGGATTGAAGCCTCAAGCGGTTTGAGTAAGGACGATATTGAAAAAATGCGGAAGGAAGCAGAGATCAATGCGGAATCTGATCGTAAGTCCAAAGAGGCAGCGGATGTAGTGAACCAAGCCGATCAATTAATTTTCCAAGTGGAAAAACAATTGAAAGAGTTTGGTGATAAGCTGCCTGCTGATAAGAAAGGAACGATCGAATCGGGCTTGGCAGACTTGAAAAAGGCTCATGCCGAGAAGGATTTAGATCAAATCCGCACTACCATGGACGCGCTCAACGCTACATTCCAAGCGGCCAGTCAGGAGATGTACAACAACTCAAATGCTGGAAATACATCTGATAATAGTGCATCCAGTGGTGCTGATTCGGAAGTGACTGATGTGGATTTCGAAGAGGTAAAGGACGAGAAAAAATAATTTACTAGTGGTGATTCATGCCGGAAGGCCGCCCAAACGGGCGGCCTTCTTTAATTTTGGGATCACTTGAAAATATGGCTTTCTTTGCCGGCGATAAACCTAAAAAACTTACTATGCTTAAGGAATTCAAAGAATTTGCCCTGAAGGGAAATCTGGTCGATTTGGCCGTAGCGTTTGTGATGGCGGCAGCCTTTGGTAAAATAGTTACTGCCTTTGTGAACGGTATGGTAATGCCACTAGTGGGCCTTCTTACTTCTGGTAAAGACTTTTCAAAACTTCAGTGGGAGTTGAAAGGTGGTTCTAAGGAGATCATGGATGAAACAGGCGCCGTGACTACCGAAGCTATTGCTCCGGTCGTTGTGAAATATGGCGAATTCATCACTGTGGTCATCGATTTTGTGATAGTGGCTTTCGTGATGTTTATGGTCATAAAGACGATCAACAGGATGAAGAAGAAGCAAGCGGAAGCTCCTGCAGCTCCTCCCGCACAAGAGATACTGCTCACGGAGATCAGAGATTTGCTCAAGAAAAGCTAATCAATGGCAAATGCATGAAAGCCCGCTCCCTTGGCGGGCTTTTTTATGCTCACCTTCGCGAACTCAACGAACAGATAACTGCTGTATCAGTTTCAATCTTTTGAAAATCGATTCCATGTCCAAACGAATTGCCATCTGGACCCTTCTTTTAATTTTAACCACTAGCGCAGGCAGCGCATGGCTGGCCTCGGGGCTCAAGTTTGACTACGACTTTGAAGATTTTTTTCCAGCGAACGATCCTTCTACTGACTACTACTTGTCATTCAGAAAAGCGTTCGAATCGGACAATGATTTTTTTCTGGTGGCTCTGGAAAATGAAGAAGGTGTTTTCAAATTCGATTTTCTCGTCAGAGTAGACAGTCTCGCACAGCGGCTGCGTTCGTTGGATAACGTTGTCGAAGTAGTTGGCCCCACGGATTTATCAGAATATATTCAGGATCCACTTTTTGGGGGACTATTCCGCACTGAACTTCTGCGGTGGAATACGCCAGAAAATTATTCGGTTGACTCACTCCGCATCTTTCAAACACCTGGTGTAGTCGGTGTGTACTTCTCGTCCGACGCAAAGTCGGTGGCGATCAGTATGAAACATACTGAACTACTGAGCAAGAAAAAGTGTGATGAATTATCTATTGCGATTGAACGTGAAGTGGCTTCTTTTTCATTTGATCGCACACACCTTATCGGCAGGGCTTTAGGGCAGCGCGTTTACGTGGAAATGATGATCAAGGAATTGTCTATTTTCTTGGTGATTAGTCTCGCTTTGACATTGCTTTTTCTCTTTATTGCTTTCCGATCGGGATGGGGCATGGTTATCCCCGCGCTCGTAGTGCTTCTTTCACTGATCTGGACATTTGGCTTTATGAGGTTGATCGGGAAGGATATTGATCTTATGCTTACCGTTCTTCCAACAATCATTTTTGTGGTGGGCATAAGTGACTCGGTACATGTGCTGACCCGTTACATGCAGGAGTTAAGAAAAGGAAATGATAAGACGCAGGCTATTCGGATCGCATTCAGAAGTATCAGGATGGCCATGTTCCTTACTTCGCTGACCACAGCCATAGGTTTTTTGACACTCGTATTTTCGAATATCCGCCCCATTTCAGATTTTGGAATCTATACTTCTGTAGGAATTATGTTGGCGTATGGCTTGACCTATATGATGGTGCCAGCGCTTTTGATTCTTGCTAAGCCAACTCGATTGTATGACTTTGCTACAGGCGATGATTATTGGTCGGCAAAATTGCATCGTGGTTTTTTGTGGCTGCTTAGGAAGAGGCGCAAGGTGCTTTGGGGAGGCCTAATAGTTACACTCATCAGTGCGCTGGGGGCGTCTTTTATTGAAGTCGATAATAAGATGCTGGAGGATCTACGCGACGATCATTTCCTAAAGCAGGAGTTCTTTTTTATGGAAGAACATTTTGCAGGTTGCCGGCCCTTCGAAATGGGAATCGAATTGAGCGAAAAACAGGATCCCTTTTCTCCGGAAATTCTCTTTCAACTCGATACACTTCATCAGTATCTCGAGAAGGAATATGGAGTAGGCAGTTTGATCTCAATTCCCGCAATGATTAAGGCCACCAACAAGGCTATCAATGCGGGCCAGCAGGCGTTCTTCACATTGCCCTCTGATTCAGCGGGAATGTCGAAAGTCCTGCGTGTGCTGCGGCGAAAGGATACGCGAGAATACACTGCGCTGGTTTGGAGCAACGAGCAACATTTGATTCGCCTCGCAGGAAAGGTAGGAGACACGGGGCGAAAGCACTACGAAGCAAGCAATGTGAGACTTAATCAGTTTATTCAGAAAAACTGCCCCGATTTGAAAGAATATCAGGTCACTGGCACAGCACATCTCATCGATCTGAACAACGAGTATCTCGTGAGTAATATGGTGTGGAACTTA